>Ga0209754_1000119_pt1 | contig 125388 bp, 114 predicted proteins | sample MesohylBB_FD_187295 | JGI IMG/M metagenome (GOLD analysis project Ga0209754, IMG submission 187295) | Host-associated microbial community of the marine sponge Aplysina aerophoba from Gulf of Piran - sponge mesohyl, lysed by bead beating... | ecosystem: Host-associated > Porifera > Sponge >... | reverse complement strand
GGGCACCGGCACCCAGATCGGCATGTCCATCGGCGTGGCGCTGGCCCACAAGGGGCAGGGCAGGCTGGTGGTGGACCTCCAGCCCGACGGCGACCTGATGTTCGACCTGGGCGCCTTGTGGATGCCCATCAAGTACGACATCCCCATGCTGGTGATCATGTACAACAACCGCGCCTACTACAACGACTGGGCGCACCAGATCCACATGGCCCACCAGCGCGGCACCGACCCCAACCGGGCCTACATCGGCATGGACCTGGAGGCGCCGCCGCCCGACTTCGCGCACATCGCCCGGGGCATGGGCTGGCACGCCGAAGGCCCCATCGAGGATCCCGCCGAGGTGGTGCCGGCGGTGCGCCGCGCCATCGAACAGGTCAAGGCCGGCAAGCCCGCGCTGGTGGACCCCATCGTCTGGCGCCGGGACATCAACACCTGAGCCACGAGAGGAATCGGAAATGAGCAAAGCCGAGAAGATCGAAGGGGTCGAGATCAAGAAGTCGGACCGCAAGTGGCAGTCGGACGTCATCGTCGACATGGTCAAGCGCTACGGGTTCGAGTACATCGCCCTCAACCCCGGCGCCAGCTACCGGGGACTGCACGACTCGCTGGTGAACTACGGCGAGAACGATCCGCCCATGATGCTGTGCAACCACGAGAAGATCGCGGTGCAGATCGCCCACGGCTACGCCCGCGCCAGCGGTAAGCCCATGATCGCCATCGTGCACAACCTGGTGGGCCTGCTGCACGCACCCATGGGGATCTACTACGCCTACCTCGACCGGGCTCCCATCTTCATCATGGGCGCCACCGGCCCCATGGAGGAGCCCAAGCGGCGCCCCTTCATCGACTGGATCCATTCGGCCAGCGTCCAGGGCGAGGCCATCCGCCACTACGTCAAGTGGGACTCCCAGCCCACCACCATCGACGCCGTCCCCGGCGCGTTCGCGCGCGCCTATGCGGTGATGATGAGCGGCAAGCAGGGGCCCATCTACATGTGCTATGACGCCGGTCTCCAGGAAGCGGCGCTCGACCACGACGTGACCATGCCGCCGGAGGACAACGTGCAGGTGCCGGCGCAGGCCATGGCGGACCCCACCGCGTTGGAGAAGGCGGCGGACACGCTGGCCGCGGCCAAACGCCCGGTCATCGTGGCGGACTTCGCCGCCCGCCCGCCCCACGGCTGGGACCACGTGGTGGAGCTGGCGGAGACCCTGGGCGCGGCGGTGTGGGACTGCGACTCGCGCCTCAACTTCCCCAGCGAGCATCCGCTCAACCTGAGCATGGACAGCGAGGGCTGCTACAAGGACGCGGACGTGGTCCTGACGCTGGACATCGCGGACTTCGAGAAGCCCACCCACGTGCGCGACATCGCCACCCGCACGGTGGTGAGCATGGTGCCGGAAGACGCCACCTGGATCGACATCGGCTATACCGACACGGAGATCAGCAAGTGGGCCATGACCTACGCGCGGCCGTTCTACGCGCACCAGCGCATGACCGCGGACCCGGTGACCGCGGCGCCGGCCCTTACGAAGCTCCTGAAGGAGCGCATCGCCGCCACCCCGGGCCGGGCCGGGCAGATCGCCAAGAGGACCGAAGAGGTCGGCAAGCGCCACGCCGAGATCCGAGCTGAATGGCTCAAGCAGGCGAAGGAGGACCGCTGGGACGCGGTGCCCATGACCGTACCGCGGCTGGCGCTGGAGGTGTGGGACGCCATCAAGGACGAGGACTGGGTGCTGACCTCCGGCACGCTCCACGACTGGGCGCGGCGGCTGTGGAACTTCGACCAACCCTACCGCCACGGCGGCCGCGAGCTGGGCACCGGCACGCAGATCGGTATCTCCCTGGGGGTGGCCCTGGCTCACCGGGGCAAGGGAAGGCTGGTGGTGGACCTCCAGCCCGACGGCGACCTGATGTTCGACGCCGGCAGCCTGTGGATCGCCGCCAAGTACCAGATCCCGATGCTCATCGTCATGTACAACAACCGCGCCTACTACAACGACTGGAACCACCAGATCGTCATGGCGCGCAACCGCGGCACCGACCCGGACCGAGCCCACATCGGCATGGACCTGTGCGGACCGGACCCCGACTTCGCCACCATGGCCCGTTCCATGGGCTGGTACGGTGAGGGGCCCATCGAGGACGCCGCCGATCTCCGGCCGGCCCTGGACCGCGCCATCGCGCAGGTCAAGCAGGGGAAGCCGGCGCTGGTGGACACGGTGACCCAGCGACGCTGAACGGATCGCGGATTCCGGCATTGCCGGGCTGCTTTGACGGTAATGCCGTATGACTACTACGACATAAGAGGCTACGAGCGCCTCATCGTCCGCATCACCCTGGGGCTCGACCCCGACACGGCCGATGACGTGGAGCGCTACGGCGCCGCCTCCGTGCTGTGGAGCCTCTACAACCGCTTGCAAGACCATCGGCGGGAGGTGTTCCTCGTCGGGCTGGGAAACGCGCTGGAGAAGAACGCCAGCCGCAAGGCGCTGTCCCAGATGGTGCTGTTCGCGTCCAACCCGGCGGTGGACGTGGACCACAGCATCGACATCCTGGGCGACTGGTTCGTCAAGAACAAGAAGGCCGACCCGGGCCTGTACGAAGCGCTGGACGCCTACTGGCGCCGCCGTTTCAAGCGCGGCTTCGACGACGAGGCCTGATGCGGGGGTGTCCGGCTATGCACCGACGCCCCTTACCGTCATTCCCGCGGAAGCGGGAATCCACCTTCCCGCTTCCGCGGGAATGACGATCCGTAGGGTCCCAGCTTCACGAGTATTGACGCAGCCTGTTCCGCGGCAATGACTTTCCGTTACGTAAATGCCCGCTCTCAGGCCGCCTGGATCCGGGTCCAGGCCGCGTCGTAGAGCCGCGCCGTCTCCGGTCCCGCATAGCGGCCTGGCTCGCAGGTCTTGAGCGTCGCCTCGCTCGGGAAGATCACGGGATCCTCCCGGTAGCTTGGCGGTAGCAACGCCTTGGCCGCGGCATTGGGCGTCGCATAGCGCACGGCGTCCGCGATCGCGGCGCCAACGTGGGCTTCCAGGATGAAGTTCATGAAGGCGTGCGCGTTCCCGGGATGCGGCGCGCCGCGCGGGATGGCCAGTACATCCTCCCACACCGCCGACCCCTCGCGGGGCACGACGTAGGCGATGTCGTCGTCCTCCTCCATCGCCTGGAGGATGTCCCCGTTCCACTCCATGACGATGTCCACCTCGCCCGAGAGCAGCAGGTCCTGCCCGGTGTCCGGCGCGAACCGCTTGAGGTGCGGCTTCTGCGCGATAATCAAGTCCTCCGCCATCTTGATGATCCTCGGGTCCGCCGTATTGAGCGGATGCCCCAGGTACTTGAAGGCAGCGCCCAGCACCGAGCCCGCGTCGCTCAGAAGCGCGCCGCGGCCGCTGTAGCGGTCGGACTGGTAGAGCCAGCGCCAACTGTCGGGTATCCCGTCGCAACGGGACTTGCGGTAACCGATGCCCATCGTTCCCCACAGGTAGGGAACGGAGTGGCGGCGGCCGGGGTCGAAGGCGGCATCCCGGAAGGCGGGCTCGATATTGGCCATGTTCGGGATGGCCGCATGGTCCAGGGGCATCAGCATGTCGTGTGCGATCATGCGCTCGAGGAAATCGTTGGTGGGCACGATCACGTCGTAACCGGGATTGCCCGCCTTCAGCCTCGCAAACAGCTCGCCATTGTCCACAAAGAGGTCCAGGCGGACCGTGATGCCGGTTCGGCCCTTGAAGTCCGCCAGGGTGGTCTCGCCGATATAGTCGTCCCAATTGTAGAAATTGAGCTTGGGCTCCTCCCCGGCGAAGCTGTCCCGTGGCAGGATCGAGAGGGCTGCCGCCGCCACCGCTCCCCCGAGGAAGCGGCGGCGTGTCAGGCGAGATTCGGGAAACGGAGGCATAGGGATGCTCCTCGGCCGCGGTTCCCTTCGGGGCGACGTTTCCGTGTCGCTATTCGTCGAAGAACGCCAGGGTGCGGATCTCGATGCTCTCCCGCGGCGGCGCGTCCGCCGGTGTGTTGGGATGCTCGAAGGCGGAGTGCGCGGAGAAGCGCGCCCGGCCGTCCGTCTTCGAGTCGTAACACTTGAAGACGATGGCCTCGTCCGGCTGCATGTCCGGGAAGTAGTAGAAGCGGTGCGCCGGGTTGTAGGTCAGGTGGTAGGTCTCGCCGAGCCGGTTGGGATGCGGCCGTACCGTCGGGATCAGGTCCTCGGTGGCGATGCTCTGGGCGTCGCACATGGCCAGCGGCGAGCGCAGCACCGGGTTGAGCATGCCGCGCCACACCTGGACCACCGCGAACCGTTTCTTGAGCAACTCCTCCGCCTCGTCGGGCAGGAGGTCGCGCACGCGCTCGGGGCCGGACCACTCGGTGTAGTCGTTGTGCACGTTCTGCACCGGTCCCTTGGCGCCTTTTTCCTCGTAGCCGGAGCGCAGGGTGTGGTCGAAGATCAGCACCCGGCAGGCACCGGTGTGCTCCTTGATCAGCGCTTCCATCTCGGGATAGTACACCGCGCGGACCTGGTCCTCGTCGAAGAAGTCGGTCACCTTCGTGGGCTGGGGTCTCAGGGCGAAGCCGTTGCGCTCGATGCAGAGCTCGGGGTGCTGGCGCCCGTTACGGACCAGCGCCGTATGGGTCTCGTACTCCCGGTCCTTGTGCGGGTAGCCGAGGCTGGGTTTCTCGAACGTCGTGATGGGCCGGGGGCCCCTGTGAACCATGTAGTTGAAGCTCGTTTCGACCATGTCTTCGAGGTTCTCGGCTGCGGCTGTGGCCATTTTCATCTCCTTTGGGATTCCGGTGAACACCCGCAAGGGCGACCGCGGGTCGCCCCTACCATCGTTGCCATTGACACTAGCCCGCCAGCACGCCCTGTTCCGCCCACACGCGCTGCACCTCCCGGCTCGTGCTTACGAGGGCGAAATGCGTGGCCATGTTCTTGAGCGAGTAGCGCTGCAGGTCGGCGTCGTAGGCGGCCACGCAGTCCTCCAGCACCACGTTGTAGTAGCCCCGGGCGAAGGCGTCCCGCACCGTGGCCTCGACGCAGCCGTTGGTGGCGGCGCCGGTGAACACCAGGGTCTTGATGCCCAAGCGGCCCAGCGTGGCGTCCATCTTGGGGTTGGTGAAGCCGCTGTGGTGCCACTTCTTCACCCTGACGTCGCCGGGAGCGGGCGCGACGAAGTCACAGACGTCCCACCCCGGGGTTCCCGGAACGGTATACTTGGCGTTGGCCAATCCCACCCGCGCGCGCCGCGCCAGGATCGGGCCGTTGTCGTGCACCTCGTCGTTCGAGGTCTGCGTGTAGATCACCGGCACGCCCGCGGCCCGCGCCGCTTCCACCATGATTTTCAGGGGCTCGCGCATGGCTTCGACGAAGCTCAGGTCGCCCTTCATGCGCGCGCCCCCGGGAGCGCAGAAGTCGTTCTGCACGTCGATCACCACCAGCGCCGTGTGCGCGGGCTCCACCGTGTCCGACAGCTCGGTCCACACCTCCTGCACCTGGGGCTCCCACATCTCCTCTTCCGGGTCGAACTCGAAGTCCGCGATCTCGCGCGACTCGAAGAGGGGCCGTCCCAGCTCCTGCGCCACTTTCCGGTGCATCGGGTGGTCGACGTAGCGCTGAAGGCTCTCCGCGTCTTCGCACACGGCGACCATGGCGTAGTCGTAGTCGCCGTCGCGGCGCAGGTTGGGTCCCATGGACCAGCTCAGCAGGTCCGGGATGGATTCCTTCATGGAGTTGTAGCCCGCGATCATGCGGTCGATCTGATCGGGGGATGCCTCGGGCTTTAGCTTGATGAGAACGACGTGCTTGATCATCGGCGCCTCCGGATGGGCTCGTGGAAAACTAGTGTCCTGCGTCACAAATAGCTTGATGAATCCGCGAGGGCATTTTTGTCGTCGGCAAGGCGCGATGACGAGCAGTGGCCGTTACCACGCGAGGAAGAGCAACGCAGCCGACGGCGAAAAGGACCCGCGGATTCATCAAGCTATTTGTGACGCAGGACACTAGAATAGACAATATCCGAGACCCACGGCACAAGTCAATTTTATCCGTGGGCGCAAATCAGAAGTCCATGTGCCAGCGGACGCCGATGTTCGAGCCCCGTTCGTTGGTGAGCTCGCTGTCCACCATCAGGTTGTCGGACAGGTTCAACTCGACCACGATGGACGAGCGTCTGCCCAGCAGGCTCTGTCTGGCGCCGACGAAGACGTCCCCGAGGTTCTTGCCCACGGTCACGGACACGGAATCGGCGTCGGTGCCGGACAGTTGCAGGTCGTCCAGCCGTGCCGCCGTGCGCAGGCGCTCCTGCAGCCCGAAGCCGGTCCCCTCGCCGAACAGTTGGGCGAGGGCCACGGAAAGCTGGATCGCCTGCGCCACGGTGAGCGACTGCCGGGAGGCCCCGAAGAGGAGCCGCGGCAGCACTTCCTCCTCGGGCAGTCCCGATTGTGAGACGAACCGTATCCTTGGATTCGTCGCGCGGCCGTTCAGGTGCAGTCCGCCCTGATGCGTGTCCGTGGTCCGTTCCAGTCTCACGTCGATGCGTGGTTCCGGTTCGGGGCTGCCGTCGAACACGATCCGGCCCTGCGTCAGGTCAAACGGTTTGCCGAGCAAGTCGAGCCCCCCGCGGACGCTCTGGAGCGTGCCCGTGAGCACCGGAGCCGTGGGCGCTCCCGTGACCCTCAGGTCCGTGTTCCATTCGGAATCGACGCCGCGTCCCCGTATGAACACGCCGCGCTCGGACCGCACCGTGAGGTCGAGAGACAGGAGCGCCGGTCCGTCTTCTCGCCGGTCCTCGGGCGCTCCCTCGATGCGGATGCCTTCGAGCGCCACCACCTCCGGGGGCGGCGCGTCCTCGAGGCGGTACTCGGCCCGGTTCACCCGCAGGTCGCCGCGAAGCGCCAGGTGCTCGAACGTGCCGTCGAGCGTCGCGGCGCCGCTCAGGCGCGCGGTGATGTCGTCACGCCGGATCAGTGTGGCATCGTCGATGCGCAGGTCCACGTTCACGCTGTGCCCCAGTCGGATCGCTCCGGCGGCCTTGAGCTTGCCCTGGTCCTGGTCCGACGCCGTGGCCGTGAGACCGATCCGGTCGTTGCCCGCGAGCTGGGCCTGAATCGCGAGGTCCGTGAGCACCGTACCCGCGTCGACGCTGCGGTATTCGCCGCCGGTCACGCTCCCGTGTCCCGAGAGCCGCGGCTTCGCCGGGGAACCGGCCACACGGACGTCGATGTCCACGTCGCCGTCGAGTTGGTGCCGTGTTGTCGGAACCATCGCCCATATCCGTTCGAGGCGCCCGTTCCAGGCGAGGGAACCCTCCAGTTCCGCGTTCCTGGAAAAGGTGGGCAAACCGTTCTCGTCCGCGCCGGCCGCCATGGCGAGGCGCGCGCGCACCGGTGTGTCGAAGCTTCCCCTGATCTCCGACCGTGTCACCAGCCGCGCGCCGTTCCATTCCCCATCCAGATCCACGTCGACCACGCCGCCGTCGTCGAACCCCGCGAAGACGAGGTCGCGGCCACGGGCCTTGAGGCGCGCGTGGGGCTTGGGCGGCCGCGTGTCGAATGCGGCGTCCAGGTCCAGGGAGCCGGTGATGACAGGCGTGCCCGCCAGGCGGCTCATGGCGGCCAGGGACAGGGCTTGCGCCGTGAGGCCGCCGTGCAGCCCCGCCGCCGTCCCGTTGAGGTCTCCGGTGATGTTGCCGCCGGACGCGAGTCTCAGGTCGAATCCGGCGACTTCGAAGCCGTCGATGCCGACGCGCGCGTGCAGCGGCTTCCCGAGACGGACGCTCTCGGACGCGAACCGGGCCTGGGCCGAATCCACGACCACCCGAACCTCCTCTCCGCCCGTATGTGAAACCGTGGCGCGTCCTTTCGCGTCGAATGCCCCCTCTACCGCGGCGTCGAAGGAGAGGCGCCAGTCCTCGGGCGGCCCGTCCGCGTTGAGCTGGAGCCGGACGGGTGCGTCATCCGGGAAGCCTGCCAGCGCCGCGACCATGCCGCCGGCGGCCTCTTCGGCGACGGCTTCGAGACGTGCCGTGCCCGCGGCAAAGTCGCGCCGGAGTTGCAGGGAAATGCGCCCCTCGACGGCGTCGGTGCGGCGCAGGCGCAGCACGATCTCCTGGAGGTCATCCTTGTCGGACGCGCGTCCCTCCGCGTCGAAGCGGATCGACCGCGGCAGCACGCCTTCGGCGATGGAAACGCGTTGCAGCCGGACTCCTTCGAGGGAGAGGGCGATGGGCGATCGCGGCCAGTCGAACGGGCCGCGCCTCCATGGTGGCTGCGGCTTCAACCGCGGCAGCTCGGCGTTCGCGGACGGCTTGCGCGTCACGGTGACGCCGAAGAACTCCAGGCGCCGGATGGCCAGCTCGCCGTCGAGGAGCCGTTGCGGCTCCCAGGCGAAGCCCACTCGCTCGACCTCCATCCACACGCCCGTACCGTCCGAAACCTCCACGCCCACCAGACTGGTCAGGCCGTCGTCGCCGTCCTCGATGGCACGCACCTGGATCTCGAACGAGCCGGGCGAGCTGATCTGGTCGAGCGCAAGCCGGATGAGCTTGTTGCGGATGGCGGCGAACTCGACCTGCGCCTGCACGCCGCCGCACAACGGCAGGAGGACGGCCAGGAAAACGGCGATCCGCACCACGCGGCGCATCAGAAGGCCTGTCCCATGGAAAGGTAGAGATGGAAGTCGTCGTCCACGGCGCGCGGGTTCAGAGGGACGGCGACATCCACCCGAATCGGTCCGGCGGCGGAGAAGTAGCGGAGCCCGAGGCCGGCGGCCCACAGGACACCGTCGAAGACATGGCCGTCGATGTTCCGGGAAACCGCGCCCCCGGCGACGAACCCGACGGCGCCGAGGCTGTCGTTGAAGCGCACGCGCAGCTCGCCTTCGGCTTCCAGCGCCAGCCGCCCCCCCACGGGCTTGTTGTCGGCGTCGAGCGGGCCGATGGCGTAGCGCCCGTAGCCCCGGATCGACTCGCCGCCACCGGCATAGAGCCGCCGGTTCGCCGGTACCGAGTCGAGGTGCTCGGAAACAATCATGGCGCCGCGCCCGCGTGCGGCCGCCACGTAGCGGGCGTTCTCGTCGAGGCGGGAGTAGACGGACCCGGTGGCGTCGAGGGTGAGAAAAACGGTTCCCGACTTGTGGAAGAGCCCCGCGTGCGGCACGGCATCCAGCCGGAAGCGGGCGCCTCTTTTGGGATCGAGCAGGTCACCGGTACCATCGTAGGCCGCGAAGGCCGGCGCGGCAGCAAGCCGGGTCTCCGCTTCGGTGCCGCCGTCGCGCACCGTGCCCAGCTCCACCTCGGCGCCGGCGCCCACCTCCCACTCGCGGTCCAGGCGCCGCGACAGTCCCACGAAACCGGTGCCGGTGAGTGCCTCGAAGGCCTCTTCCTCCTTCTGCTCCACGTTCAGGCTTGTGCGCAGCTCCTGGCCCGGACGGCGGTACTGGGGCTTGCGCAGTTCCACTCCCAGGCTCTGTTCCACGCGCCCCCCCTCGGCGGAAAGGAGCAGGAGTTCGTTGGCCCCGAGAAGGTTCCGGTGGCGGAAGCTGGCGCGCGCGGACGGTCCGGTGTCGGTGTCGTAGCGCAAACCGCTGGCGATGCGCCGCCGCGGTCCTTCTTCGAGGGTCACGTGTACCGGCAAGGCGGATGGCTCCCCGTCGCGTGGCGCGGTTTCCGGAATGCGCACCGACACCGACTTGAAGAGGTCGGTGGACGCCAAGCGGCGCTGGTACTCCGCGAGCGCCTCGGTGTCGACGGGTTGTCCGGCTTCCCACGGCAAGTAGGTGAGGAGGTAATCCTCCGCGACCGTCTCCAGGCCGGCGAAGACAACGCGCCCGTACTCGCAAGCCGGCCCCGTGGCGATGGTGCTGGCGACCGTCAGCGTGGCCGCTTGCGCATCCGCGGAGCCGGATCGCTTGACGAAGGCCGCGTAGGGGAACCCTTGGCGACGGAGCGCTTCCACGGCTGCCCGCTCCGCGTCCATGATCGGAGCCGACAGCGCTCGGCCGCCCACCGGCGAGCCCAGCCCCCGTGCATCCAGCGGGGGAGGCTTGCGCGTGCCGTCGCCTTCGAGCAGGAAAACGTGCTCCGACAGGGTGAACGACGGCCCGGCGTCGATGGAAAAGGTCACGGTTGGCCTGCCTGCCGCAGCCTCCACGCGCGCCGAAGCCGAGGCCGCATGATGGCCGAGTGAGCGCAGGATGGTCACCAGCCTGGCCTCGTCCTCCCGCGCCCGGCGCAGGAGGAAGTGTTCGCTGGGGGCGCCGTCGGCCTTGAGCCGGTAGGTCAGCAGCGTGTGGCCGGCAAGCTCCAGGACTTTCTTCGACGGCGATCCTTCGAGGACGACGTCATAGGCTAGCGCCGGTTCGGGCGCCGGCGCGGTGGCCGGCGCGGGCGTCTCCGTGACCGTGCAGGCGGCGACCGCCAAGCAGCAGACGGCGTGGAGCAGCGTGCGCATTCGTCTATGCAGGCGGTTTCGCCAACGCGACTCGAAGGGGTTCATCGGGATCGTTGCACGGGTGTGGGTCGTGAAGAACGTGGAGGTGTTCCGGGTTGGTGGTTTCCGGGGCCGCGACCGCGGCCGCTAAACGGCTCAGCTCCCGCCGAACCCGACGGTGACCCTGCCATCCTCCACAATCACCGGGATGTCACGGTTGCCGTCGTTCAGGGCGAGCATGCGCTGAAGGCCGTCCTCGTCTTCCAGGACGTTGACGTATTCGACGGTGAAGTTTCGGTCCGAGTAGTCCGCACGGGCACTCGACGTGTAGTGTCAGAAGTCGTGTCCGAAGATCAGTATCTTGTCCGCCATGTCTGGTCCTTTCCGACGGGGATGCCAGCCCCTTGCTACACGGCTAACCGTTAAAGACGCCGATGGCAATGGCACGGGCTTTCCGGCGCGCGGTTTGTTCCCGAAAAACCCGTCGGCGGGGGTTATTTGAACGGGAACTTGTGCTATGAAGCGTGCTGGACCGCCGCCGCCGGACGACCGCTATCGCCGGACGACGGTCACGCGAGGGAACGCATGGTCGAACGTTTCAAGGAACTCGGCACCATCACTTTCAGCCTCATCCTCTTCACGCTGCTTTGGGAGGTGTCGGTGAGGTTGTTGTCGGTCTCCGAGTTCCTGCTGCCGGCGCCGTCGGTGGTGGCCCTGACCATCCACGAAAAGTTCCTTCCTCTCATGCAGAACTGCCTCGTGACCTTCCGGGAAACCATCTACGGGTTCCTCATGGGGCTCGTGCTGGGGGTGGTCTCGGCCATCATGATCGTCTACTCCCGGTTGCTTCAGAATCTTCTCTACCCGCTGATCCTCGTGGCCCAGATCGTTCCCAAGGTGGCCATCGCGCCGCTGCTGCTGATCTGGGTGGGTTACGGCGAGATGTCCAAGGTGCTCATCGCATTCCTGGTCTCGTGGTTTCCCATCATCGTCACCACGGTCCAGGGCATGCGCATGGTGCAGCCCGAGATGCTGGACTTGGTCAAGTCGCTCCAGGCCTCGGACTGGCAGATTTTCACCAAGGTCCGCCTGCCGAACGCGTTGCCGCAGTTCTTCGGCGGCCTCAAGATCGCCATCACGCTGGCGGTCATCGGCGCAATCATCGGCGAGTTCGTGGGTGGCAACACCGGCCTCGGGTATCTGGTCATGGTCGCCAACTACGAGGTCAATACGCCGTTCATGTTCGCGGCCCTCGTCGTGCTGTCGGCCCTGGGCCTCGTCCTGTATGGCGTCTTGGTGCTGCTGGAGTTTTGGCTGATCCCGTGGAGCATCGGCGAGGACGAGCAGGAGATGACGGGCTTCGGCATGTAGGCCGGCTCCGGGCGGACGGGAAGCATCCAGCCAGATTGCGGCGTATCGAGTTTGGGACCGAAGTCGATGACGGAAACCGGGAAAGCCATCGAGGTCAGGAACCTCACCAAGGTGTATCCTTCCAAGGATGCCCCCATCGTCGCGTTGGAGGAGGCCTCGTTCGAGGTCTACGACCAGGAGTTCATCTCCCTCGTGGGTCACAGCGGCTGCGGCAAGACCACCATCATGAAGATCATCGCGGGTCTGCTGGACAAGACCCGCGGCGAGGTGCTGGTGAACGGCGCTCCGGTGACCGGACCCAAGTCCAGCACCGGCATCGTCTTCCAGACCCCGGTGCTGTTCCAGTGGCGCACGGTCATCGACAACGTCCTGTTGCCGGTGGAGATTCTCGGCCTCTCCAAGGAGGAATACTATCCCAAGGCCCTGGAGTTGCTGGAGCTGACCGGGCTCACGGAGTTCAAGGACAAGTACCCGCGGGAGCTGTCCGGCGGCATGCAGCAGCGCGCGTCCATCAGCCGGGCGCTGGTGCACGACCCCTCGCTGCTGTTGCTGGACGAGCCCTTCGGCGCTCTGGACGCCATGACCCGGGGCGAGATGAACATGGAGCTTCAGCGCATCTGGAGCGAAAAGAAAAAGACCAGCCTGCTGATCACCCACAGCATCCCGGAAGCGGTTTTCCTGGCGGACCGGGTCATGGTGATGACGCCCCGGCCGGGCCGCATCACCGACATCATCGACATCGGACTGCCGCGGCCCCGGACCCCGGAGATGCGGCTGTCGGCGGAGTTCACCGAGTGCGTGCGAGAGGTGGGAAAGACCATCGGGCTGCAGTATCTGTAAACGAGTGGTAACAGTAGTCGTCAATCAATATATGGAGGTACATGCCATGAAACGCTTGTCCATCGCCCTTGCAATCCTCTTGCTGTCCCTGGCCGCGGCCGGCAGCGCGTCCGCCGCCGACAAGGTCAAGTTCGCCCTCGACTGGATCCCCTACGGCAAGCACGCCATGTTCTATGCCAGCATCGACCAGGGGTTCTGGAAGGACGCGGGCCTCGACGTCCAGTTGACCCGCGGCTTCGGCTCCGGCGACACCGTGAAGCGGATCGCCTCGGGCACCGACGACTTCGGCTTCGCCTCCGTAGGGAACATGATCGCAGCCAAGTCGCGGGGCGCCGAGCTCAAGATGGTCGGCATGATCCACGACAAGACCCTGGAGACCGTGGCCACGCTGGTGGGGAACAAGATCACCAAGCCGTCCGACCTCGAGGGGAAGAAGATCGGCTCGCCCGAGGCCAATGCCTCGCGGGTCATCTTTCCGGCCTTCGCCAACATCAACAAGTTCGACAACAAGAAGGTCACCTGGGTCAACATGACGGTGCCCGCCACCACGCCGAGTCTCCTGGCCGGACGCGTGGACGCCATCCTGATATTCTACACCGAGAAGCCGACGGTGGACGCGGCCTCCAAGAAGGTCGGCAAAGAGCCGCTGTACATGCTCTATGCCGACCACGGCATGGCCACCTACGGCAACGGGCTGCTGGTGTCCGAGAAGACCCTCAAGAACAAGCCGGACTTGGTGAAGCGCTTCCTGGACGCCACCTACAAGGGCATCGCCTGGTCGGTGGAGAATCCGCAGAAGGCCGTGGACATCTTCATCAAGCACAACCCCGCCATCAGCCCGGATCTGGCGCGGAAGCACTTCGACATCGCCGTGGACTCGTTGCTGTCCGAGAATGCCCTGAAGGAAGGCATCGGCCACATGACGAAGGAACGCATGGTGTTCACAAACGACCTGATCACCAAGCACATGCAGCTTCCGAAGAAGACCGCGGTGGATGCGGTGTACACCAACGAGTACCTGCCGAAGCTCTTCCCGAAGCGGGCCAAGTAGCTTCAAACCGGGCCGACCGCACCTGCCCAGGTAGTGGATCGACGAGGAGGGGGAGTCCGCCGCGCACGCGGACTCCCCCTTGCACCGTTCCGCCCGTCGATGGAAGGACATGAAAATGAGCGAACAGTTCGTCAGCAACCAGGAGCTTATCGTACAGGCGCGGCGCAACCTGCCCCAGCCCGTGTGGGATTACCTGAGCGGCGGCAGCGAGTCGGAGACCACCATGCGCCGCAACCGGCTGGCCCTGGATTCGCTGGCCTTCCGCCCGCGTGTGCTGGTGGACGTCTCCGAGGTGGACACCTCCACCACCGTGCTCGGCCACAAGCTGCGCATTCCGGTCATGCTGGCGCCCATCGGATCGCTCCAACAGATCACGCCGGAGGGTGCCGTGGCCGCCGCCAAGGCCGCCAACGAGTTCGGCACCGTCAACTTCGTCAGCTCCGTGACCCAGCCCGAACTTGAGGAGACCGCGGCCGCAACCCCGTCGGACAAGATTTTCCAGCTCTACATCCGCGGCGGTCTGGACTGGGTCGAGGGGATACTGGTACGGGTCAAGCAGTCCGGCTACAAGGCGCTGTGCCTGACCGTGGATTCGGCCCACTACAGCAACCGGGAGCGGCAGATGATGAACCGCTGGCTGCCGCCCAGCAAGCGGCGGGAGGCGGCCAACCAGGACCGCCTGTGGCAGGCCAAGCTCACATGGGACACCATGGACGCCATCAAGGAGATCGGCGGCATGCCGTTCATCCTCAAGGGCGTGGCCACCGCCGAGGATGCCGCCATGGCCGTGGAGCACGGCGTGGACGTCATCTACATCTCCAACCACGGCGGGCGCCAGCTCGACCACGGGCAGGGCACCATGGACACGCTCCCGGAGATCGTACAGGCCGTGGGCGGCAAGGCCGAGATCGTCATCGACGGCGGCTTTCTGCGGGGCACGGACGTGCTCAAGGCGGTGGCGCTGGGCGCCAAGGCCGTGACCATCGGCAAGCTCCAGGGCTGGGCCCTGGGCGCGGGCGGTTACGAGGGTCTCGTGCGTGCGCTGCAACTCCTGGAGAACGAGATCGTCATCGCCATGGGCCTTATCGGCGTCACCCGGATCGACCAACTCGGCCCGGGCCACGTGTGCAAGGCGCCCCCCGCCGCGCTGCCGCACGAGATGAGCACTTTCGTCAACCTGCCGCACCGGCTGCTCTAGCCGGGGTCGTAGAAGCTAGGCCTTCGGTCTCGCGGTGCCACGCAGCACCGAGCACACCACCCCCACGAGGCCGATGCCCGTGGCGACGAGGAACGTGTCCTGAAGCGCGGCCACGAAGTGGGCCGTGTCCTCGGCCGCGGGCAGCGCGTCGGCGATACCGGTGTGCATGCGGAAGGCCAGGGTCATGAGGAAGTTTCCCACCGTGATCCCGAAAACGTTTCCGAGCCCGAACATGGTGTAGAGCGTGCCCGTGGCCACGCCCCGGTGCTCCAGCGGCACGGAGGAAATCAGCGCCGTATGGTTGGCGGGGAAGAAGAGGGCGGTGCCCAGTCCCCCCAGCGCCAGCACCAGGGTCGGCAGCACCCAGTGGGAATCCGGCTCGAAGTAGACCCCCAACACACAAGACAGTGCGAAGAGCACCGCTCCGGCGGTGGCGGGGATGCGTGGCCCCAGCTTGTCGGAAATGACGCCGCCCACCGGCGACAGCGTGGTGGCGAAGACCGGTGCGCTGAGGAACAGGATGCCCATGAACGACGGACTCAACCGCAGCACGTCCTGGAGATAGAACGGCAGCAGGTACACGGTGAGGGTCATGACGACGGAGACCAGCAGCAGCGTCACCGTGCTGAAGGCGAACATGCGGATGCGGAACAGCGACAGGCTCAGGATCGGGCTCGGGGCGCGGCTCTCGCGCCACAGGAAGCCCGCGCCCAGCGCGGCGAAACCGGCCACCGCGGCGACGCGTCCCGCCGGCGTGAGCCACTCCATGAACTGGCGGTCGAGGATGCCCATGAGCGCCAGGGTGGTGCTCACCAGGAGAACGGCCCCGAGATAGTCGATGGCCGGGCGTTCGCCGCGCGGCGCGCCCGCGTCGGGGTTGTCCCGGCGCCGCTGGTACGTGAAACCCAGGGCGGCGGCGGCGATGCCCAGGGGCACCAGGAAGAAGAAGGCGGCGCGCCAGTGCACGTACTCGATGATGAACCCGCCCAGCCCCGGACCGAGCAGAAAGCCCCCGTGGTGCGCCGTGGTCATGAGGCCCTGGGCACGGCCCCGGGTTTCCTCGGAGGACGCGTCCATGGCCAGGGCGCGTCCCTGGGCCTGGATCATGGCGGCGCCGATGCCCTGAATAGCGCGATAGACGATGAGCTGGGCGATATCCCCGGAAAGCCCGCACAGGAACGAGCTTGCGGTGAACAGCACGATGCCCCAGATGTAGACGCTCAGGCGTCCGTACACGTCGCCCACGCGCCCGAACACCAGCGACAGGGCCGCGGTGGCGAGTTGGTACGAGATGAACGCCCAGGAGATGCCGATCATGTCGGTATGAAGGCCCGTGGCGACGGACGGCAGCGAGATGGCGAAGATGCGGCTGGCGGTGCCGGTGGTGAAGGTGACCAGCAGGGCGGTGCCCAGCAGCAAGGCGTTGGCGCGTGATGTCATCTTGAATCGGAGGCAAGTGGTAAAGTAAGAAGTTAGGTAGCAGATCAAGGGATGCCACGGTAGGAGCTTGGGGTGGCGGTCTCTTGAGACTGCCGGTCATCGAGCCTTTGAGAGAATCGGAATGAGGAAGAGGTTACCTGCCGCGGGGTTTCTGCCCCGGTTCCTGGTCGCGTGCGCGGCCGTGGCGGGGTTTGCCGCGCTGCCGGCCTTGAGCCAGACGCTCCCCGGGGCCGACCCTCCTCGGGCGACGGACCCTTCCGGCGCCAGCGAGCTTCCACGGGTGCCGGCGCCGCCGCAAGCGACGGCACCCCCTCGGACCACCGCAACGACCCCGACAGACGCCCCCGCGCCGGCAGCCGAACCGCGCCCGCGCTCCGCTCCGGACGCTTTGGTGAACCTCGACCTCGACGAGGCCATGGTGGATGACCGTATCGGTTTCATCGAGCGGCGCCTCACGGAAAGCCGGTCGCGGGTCGCGAGCCTCCTCAACACCATCGAGCTTGGGGTGTTGAAGGTCCAGAAGAAGACCCTCGCCTTCCGCCGGGAGCTGGAGAGCCTGCGCGCCGAACTCGCGGAGCAGGAACGGCTCACCGCCCAGGACATGCGCAACAAGGAGCGGCTCGTGGACCTGGTGGAACGGTACGGCGCGGGCGACTGGGTGGCGCGCCACATCAAGGTGGAGCTCGAAAGGTTCCGCCATCGGGGACAACGTGCCGCCGCCGCGCCCACCGACGAGGAGTCGTTGCGCATGCGGCTCCGGGAGTACCGGCAGGCGCTGTTCGAGCTGGGCACGCTGCTGTTCCGCGTGGACGCCGACGCCCGGGACTATGCCCGCGCCCTGGCCGCCGAGAAGCCGTCCGCGCGCGAGAGCGCGGAGCTGGACAGGATACTCGGAGAGCGCAAGGCCGCGCTCCAGGCCCAGGAGCGGGTGCTCGATGCCCTGGCCGAGTTCGCCGCCCGCTTGGCGGACCTCTCGCGTGCGCGCGAAGGCGAGCTCGAGAGCCTCTACACGTTGGTCCTGGACAGGATGCTGTGGCTCCGAAACCGGGAGCCCCTGGGCCTGTTTCCGCCCAACTGGGCGCTTCTCGGGCAGGCCGTCGACGGCGCCGTGGGGCTGTCCGCACGCGTCTACGGGCTGTTCCAACTGGAGCGGCGGATGGCCCACGGCCGCTTCTCGTCGTCGTGGTGGCCGTGGGCCACGGCCGTGCTGGTCTTCGGCCTGGTGCCGTGGCTCGCGCTGAGAGCCGGACGGTTTCTGCGGGCGCGGTTGGCCGACCACCGGGCGCGGGGGAGCGACGCGCCCGCCTATCGCGGGGCGCTGCTACGGGCGCTCCGGGCCGCGGTTTGGCCGGTCTACATCGTGCTGCTGACGTTGGCCCTGCCGCAGTTCGGTCTGTCCCACAACGATTCCCTCGGCCCGGTGGTGGTCGAGGCGCTGCAGCTCACCGCGCTGGTGCTGTGGATCGCGCTGTTCGGCGCGGCGCTCCTCGGTCCGGGCGGACACGGCGAGCGGCGCTGGGGGTTGACCCCGGAGGCCAGCGGCGTGCTTCGGGGAGGGGTGACCGCAGGGTGCGCGGCGGCGTTCGTGCTGCTGATCCCGCGGTACGTCCTGCTGAACTCTCCCGCCGACGACGTGGGCGCGAGTCTGGCCTTGGCGCGCCTTCTCATGATCGTCTTCGCCCTCCTGGTGCTCTTCCTAGGGGCGGTGGGATGCAGCCGGCGACGCCCATTCATGCAGGCGGTCCTCGGGCAAAGCCGCGCGCATGAGGGATTCCTGTGGGCGGTCTGGCCCTTGGTCCACCTCCTGGTCGTGGCGGTTCTGGCCGGCACCATCGTCCTGAACCTGATGGGCTATCAGTACGCTTCGCAGTTCCTGTGGCAGAGGATCATGGGGTCCGGGCTGCTGGCGCTGGCGGTGTGTATCCTCTCTTTCTACCTCAAAAGCGCGGTGCGCGCGGTGTGGAGGGGTGTGACCGCCGGGCGGACGGGCGCGGACGCGGAGAGCGGCGCGGCCGAAGCCGGGAACGGCGGCTCGTTGCGAGCGCTCGTGGACCTGCCTCTCGCCATCCTGGGCGCGGTGGCGCTGCTCGAGGTCTGGGGCTTCTCGGTGCTGGAGTTCCTGGGCACGCCGGCGGGTGAGACCGTGCTGGCGCGGGCCGTCTTGATCGCGTTGGTGATCGTGGCGGGGATCGCGCTCGTCCGGCTGAGCAACGCCGCGGTGCTCTCGCTGCTGCGTCCCCGGGTCCTGGACCGGGTGGGCAGCCGGGAAGCCGGCCGCAAGCTTCAGACCCTCGGGCCGCTGGCGCAGACCTCGGTCAAGCTGTTGGTCGTGCTGGTGGGCGCGCTGCTCATCCTGCAACTCGTGGGCGTCGAAACCGGGCCGCTGCTGGCGGGCGTGGGCATCTTCGGTCTGGCCGTGGGCTTCGCCGCCCAGTCGCTCATCAAGGACATCATCAACGGCCTGTTCATCCTCACGGAGGGCAGCGTGGGCGCCGGCGACGTCGTCGACGTGGGCGGCGTCACCGGCACGGTGGAGAAGGTCACGCTACGCTCGGTGCGCATCCGCGACCTGAGCGGCAACGTGCACTTCGTGCCCAACAGCACCATCGAGCACGTGGAGAACATGACCAAGGACTTCTCCCGCTACTTGATGGACGTGGGCGTGGGTTATCGCGAGGATACCGACGAGGTGGTGGCGGTGATGCGCGAGGTGGACGAGTCCATGCGCCAGGACTCGCAGTTTCGCTGGGACATGCTGGAGCCCATCGAGATCATGGGCCTCGATCGCTTCGAGGATTCCGCGGTAATCGTGCGCGCCCGTCTCAAGACCCGGCCCAGCCGGCAATGGGGCATCGGTCGCGAGTACAACCGGCGCCTCAAGAAAGCGTTCGATGAGCGCGGCATCGAGATCCCTTTCCCGCACCGCACCATCTACTGGGGCGAGACCAAGCAGGGACAGCCACCGCTCCAGGTGGAGTCCCGGCCGGGCGCAAAGGCGACGGACCCGGTTGCTCCGGACGCCCCGAGAGCGGAAGGGAAACAACCGAAGGAAGAGGAGTAGATTCCATGGCACAAAGCAGCGCGAGACTGAGCCTTGAAAAGGCCGCGATCATTGTCGACGAGACCCTGGCCGAAGCCCGCCGGCTGGAACTCAGGCCCATGGCCGTCGCCGTGCTCGACGACGGCGGCCACCTCAAGGCCTTCAAGCGCGAGGACGGCGCCAGCATCCTGCGCCCGCAGGTCGCCATCGGCAAGGCCTGGGGCTCCCTGGGCATGGGCGGCTCCAGCCGCTCCATCGCCGACCGCCTCAACGAGCGACCGACCTTCCTCGCCGCCCTCACGGCACTGGCCGACGGCAAGGTCGTGCCTGCCGCGGGTGGCCTCCTGATCCGCGACGGCGACGACGTGGTCGGCGCCGTCGGCGTCAGCGGCGGCACCTCCGACGAGGACGAGGACATCGCGCGGGTGGGGGTGGCCGCGGCGGGGCTGGAGTGCTTCGACTGATCCTGAAGCGGGACTGTCCACGGGGTTATGCTCATCAGAGAGGCGCACGCGGTCGACGCCGCCGCCATCGCAAGAGTCCACGTCGATAGCTGGCGCACCACCTACGCTGGAATTCTGCCGTCCGATTTCCTGGCATCGCTTTCATACGCGAAGAGGGAACAGTTCTGGAGTAGAGCTCTGTCCGCCTCAGACAGAAGCAGCTTCATTTGCGTAGCGGAAGACGAAGAGGGCGGCATCGTCGGATTCTCATCAGGCGGCCCGGAGCGTGGTGGAGACCCCTCCTACAAAGGCGAGTTGTACGCGATCTATGTCTTGGCGCAATGCCAGCGTCGTGGCATCGGCACTCGTCTCACTTCGGCTGTCGTCCGACGGCTTGTGGAGCAAGACATTGATTCCATGCTGCTATGGGTCTTGGCGGACAACCCTTCACGCGGGTTCTACGAACTTCTGGGCGCGCGGCGGATAAGGGAAAAGGCCGCAGAGGTCGGAGGAATTGAAGTGACCGAGGTCGCCTATGGTTGGTCAAGCCTGCAGCACTTGCTGAACCTGGGAACATAGGAGGCGTCGATCAAGGGTGGCGAAGAGACAAGATGTGGATACAAGTATCTGAAATTCAATAGTTTGGGGCTGGAGCGCGACTGTCTGCGCACCTCAGCGCATGTACGTCGAGGAGCGTGATTCAGTAGTGTATCTAATCGACATAAATGTGATCACCCACACCGACCTGTTCCAGCCAATGCTTGCCAAATTTTGCCAATCCCGCTAGCGTTGCACCATGACCACAATGAACATATCGCTATCCGATGCCCTCAAGTCCTTCGTGGATGATCAGGTCGGCGCGGGGGGTTACAGCAGTTCGAGCGAATATGTCCGGGAGCTGATCCGCAAGGAACGGGATCGCCAGCACCTTCGCGGCCTGCTTCTCGAAGGCCCGGCGTCGCCGCCGGCGGTCACGGCCGACGCGGACTACTTCGACGGGTTGCGCGGCCGGGTCCGCGATGCCGGCAGGCGGTGAGCGGCAAGCCGGTCGTCCTTCGCGAGCGAGCGCAACGCGACATCGACGGGGCGGTGGGGCACTATTTGGCGGAGGCGGGAGCGACGGTTGCGCTCGACTTCATCGACGCGCTGGAAGATGCTCGCCGGCAGATCGGCGTCCAGCCGGCCAGCGGCTCGCCCCGCTATGCGCATGAGCTGGGTGTCCCCGGTCTGCGGTGCCGTACCGTCAAGGGGTTTCCATACTTGTTCTTCTATGTCGAGCGCGAAGCGGAGGTCGATGTGTGGCGCGTGCTTCACGGGGCTCGGGACATTCCTGCCTGGATGCAGGAGCCGGGCGACGACTGACCGCTCTCCGCCACTCTCGCGGCCCATGTCTTGACCGGTTGCCGCGGCCCCTCGGATTTGGCTCGCGGAGGGAACTCGCTTGCGCTGATACCCCACCCCGACCCTGGACGCTCGGAACGCGATTGTCTATATTGAGCCACTCACCAAACAGAGTCAGTGAGTCAGTTCACCATACATTCTCAGGGAGGCATTTCTATGGCTGGCAACGGAAAAGAAACATGGCAGGAGCCCACGGGCGAGATGCAGAAGGCGGGCTACGGGAAGTTCCTGCGGCCCAACACCGCTTATGACACCTTCATGGAAGAGCAGGAGATCCCCATCTACCGGGACATCGGGGTGGAGAAGGTCCAGAACCTGCCCAGGAAGATGTGGAAGCGGCTCGGAGGCAACGCCAGCTTCATCCAGCTTCTGGGGACCGAGGGCCTTTGGGGCTCCTACGTGGTGGAGGTTCCGGGCGCCGGCGCGCTGAACGAGGAAAAGCACCTTTTCGAAGAGCAGTACTTCGTGGTGGAAGGCCGCGGCACCACCGAGGTGTGGGCCGAGGGCAGCAGCAAGAAGCACACCTTCGAGTGGCAGCAGGGATCGCTGTTCGCCATACCGATGAATGCCAGCCATCGCATCGTCAACGCCACCTCCAGCCCGGCGTTGCTGCTGGCGGGCACTACGGCGCCCAACATCATGAACCTGTTCAACAACACGGACTTCATCTTCAACTGCCCGTACGTTTTCACCGACCGCTACGCGGAGACCGAGGATTACTACAAGTCCAACGAGGAAATCGAGCCCGACCCGGTGCGCGGGCTGGCCATGCGCCAGACCAACATCATCCCGGACATCGTCACCTGCGAGCTGCCGCTGGACAACCGCCGCTCGCCCGGCTACCGGCGCATCGAGCCGCACATGGTGGGCAACAGCTTCTACCTGTGGATCGGCCAGCACGAGACCGGGCGCTACTCCAAGGCCCACGCCCACGGCTCCGCCGCGGTGCTCATCTGCGTCAAGGGCAAGGGCTACACCTACACCTGGCCTTCCACCCTGGGTCCGACGCCGTGGAAGGACGGCAAGGCCGAAGGGGTTCGGCGGCAGGACTACGAGCCCGTCGGCATGGTGAGCGCGGCGCCCATGGGCGGCAACTGGTTCCATGCCCACTTCGGCGTGAGCGCGGAGCCGCTGCGGCTGTCGGCGTGGTTCGGCCCCAACGCGCCCGGACGCGAGCGCGGGCGGCCCGGCGAGAAGGCCATCGACTACGGCGCCATCGAGATCAAGGACGGCGGCACGGCCATCGCCTATCGGGACGAGGACCCGTTCCTGCGCCAGGAGTTCGAAGAGACTCTGGGCAAGGAGGGGATGAAGTCCAAGATGCCCGCCGAGATCTACAAGCCGGAAGCCTAGGGACCGCTCGTGGCCGACACAGGATCCCTCGGTTTCACCGGTTCCGGCAGGCACATCGTTGAGGAAGACGAGATCAAGCTCACCAGCGTGGGCGTGGACATCGGTTCGTCCACGTCCCACCTGGTGTTCTCGCGCCTCGAGCTGAGCCAGGAAGGAACCCGTTACGTCGTCAAGAAACGCACCGTGCTGAGCGAATCGGAGATTCTGCTCACGCCCTACACCGACGACCTGACCATCGACATGGAGCGCCTGGAGCGCTTCATCAACCAACAGTACGAACGTGCCGAGCTCAAGCGCGAGGACGTGGATACGGGCGCGTTGATTCTCACCGGCGTGGCCGTGCGCCGGCGCAACTCCCGCGCCATCGCCGACCTGTTCGCGGAGGAGGCGGGCCGCTTCGTGTCGGTCACGGCCGGCGACGGGCTCGAGACCACCATGGCCGCCCACGGCTCGGGAGCGGCGGCTCGCTCCGGCAACGAGGACGCGGTGGTGCTCAACATCGACGTGGGCGGCGGCACCAGCAAGATCGCCGTGTGCGCTGGCGGCAGCGTGCGCGAGGTCACGGCCATCGACGTGGGCGCCCGGCTGCTGGCCATGGACGGCGCCAACACCGTCGTCCGCATCGAGGAGGCGGGGCGGCGCCACGGCGGCAAGGTGGGCGTCGAGCTGGAGTTGGGCCAGATCATGGACGAGCAGAGCCTGGAGGCCATCGCGTCCGAGATGGCGGACCGCCTGTTCGAGGTGGTCAACCAGCAGGAGCTGACCGACGAGACCCGGGAACTGCTTCGGCTCCCGCCGCTGTCGTACCGCGGCAAAATCGACGCCGTCACCTTTTCGGGCGGCGTCTCCGAGTTCATCTACGGCCACGCCGGCAACGGCTACGGCGACATGGGCGCGCTCCTGGGCCGGGAGATCCGCCGGCGGGTGGAGGGCCTGGGCGTCCCCATCCTGGAACCCGCGGCGCGCATCCGCGCCACCGTCATCGGCGCCTCCCAGTACACCATCCAGGTGAGCGGCAGCACCATCTTCATCTCGCCTCAGGACGCGGTGCCCGTGCGCAACGTCCCCGTGGTGCGCATCGACTTCGAGTGGGGCGACGACATCGATCCCGCGAAGGTCATCGGCGCCATCGACAGCGCGCTGCGGCGCCTGGACCTGCAAGACGGCCGCCAGCCGGTGGCGTTGGCGTTCCACTGGGAAGGGTCCGCCACCTTCGCCCGCCTGCAGGGTTTCTGCGGCGCGGTGGTGGAGGGCCTCAAGCCGGTGCTCGACAAGGGGCACCCGTTGCTCCTGGTCAACGACGGCGACATCGGCGGCATCCTGGGCCTGCACTTCAAGGAGGAGATGAAGCTCGACAAGCCCATCATCTCGGTGGACGGCATCGCGCTGCAGGAGTTCGACTACATCGATGTGGGCGCGTTGATCCCCTCCTCGGGGGCGGTGCCCGTGGTGATCAAGTCGCTCGTTTTCCCGAGCACGGAACAGAACGCGGCCATCCGGCAATAGGCAGGTCGCCAGGAGCTTGTGTCGGGCCTCCGTTGGGAGTAGAGGACGAGCCATGCAGGCGCGAGAAATCCAGGCCGCTCCACCCGATCCCTACCGGGCATGGTTCGAGTGCATCGCCGGCTGCCCGGGGCGCTACAGCCTTAAGGAGATCATCTACGCATGCCCGAAATGCGGCAATCTCCTGGAGGTGCGCCATGACCTGGAGCTCCTCCGCAAGAAATCGCCCGCATACTGGAAGGACCTCTTCGACCGCCGCCTGATGGGCAACCAGTGGCCCTACGGCAGCTCGGTCTGGGGCAAGCGCGAGATGGTCTGCCCCGACGTGGAAGACGCCAACGTGGTGTCCACCCTGGAGGGGGGCAGCAACCTCTTCTGGGCCGAGCGGCTGGGCAAGGAGATCGGCCTGCCCGATCTCTGGGTCAAGCTCTGCGGCAACAGCCACACCGGCTCCTTCAAGGACCTGGGCATGACCGTGCTCGTGTCCATGGTGCGTCAGATGATGTCGGAAGGCGTGGAGATCCCCGCGGTGGCGTGCGCGTCCACCGGCGACACCTCCGCGGCCCTGGCGGCCTACTGCGCGGTGGCCGGCATCCGCGCCGTCGTGTTCCTGCCCAGGAACAAGGTCTCCACGGCGCAGCTCATCCAGCCCATCGCCCACGGCGCCGTCACCCTGGCCATCGACACCGACTTCGACGGCTGCATGGAGCTGGTGCGGGAGTTCTGCACCCGTCACAACATCTACCTAGCCAACTCCATGAACTCGCTCCGGGTGGAGGGGCAGAAGACCGTGAGCATGGAGCTGGCGCAGCAGTTCGACTGGCAGGTGCCCGACTGGGTCGTCATCCCCGGCGGCAACCTGGGCAACGTCAGCGCCCTGGGCAAGGGGTTCAAGCTCATGCACGACCTGGGCATGATCTCCAAGCTGCCGCGCATCGCGTGTGCCCAAGCCGAGCGCGCCAACCCCCTCTACCGCAGCTACCTCAAGGGCTTCGACGAGTTCGAGCCGGTGCAGGCCCAGCCCACCCTGGCCAGCGCCATCCAGATCGGCAACCCGGTGAGCATCCAGAAGGCCATCCGCGCCCTCCAGTACTTCGGCGGCGTGGTGGAGCAGGCCACCGAGGACGAGCTGGCCGACGCGGTCGCCCGAGCCGACCGCACCGGCCTGTTCAACTGCCCCCACACCGGCGTCGCCCTGGCCGCCCTCTTCAAGCTGGTGGACCGCGGCGTCATCGGCAAGCACCAGCGCGTGGTGGTCATCTCCACCGCCAACGGCCTCAAGTTCCCCGAGTTCAAGATCAAGTACCACGAGAGCCGCCTCGAGGAAGTGACGACCCGCCACGCCAACACCCCCATCGACGTCCCCGCCGACTACGACAGGGTGCGCGACGCGGTGTTCCGCGCCATCGAGGATCACCCGCAGCCCTGATCCCGCTCGTCTTTGCAGTACCTGGATGTCGCAATGGGTATATGGCAGGGCGGACCTTGCCTCACTCGCCGCGAAATTCTCTTACCAGCCGTTGAGCCTGACCGACCAGATAGAGGGGTAGCGAAAGCAGGTGGTAGTCGAGGGTGCCGCCGTTAGCCAGCCTTGTCGAATCGTGCAGCAGGCTCGGCGTGGCGGCGTTGAAACGGAGTCCGAACGCGTTGCCTTTCTCCTTCAGGAACTGGTGCAGCGACTTCAGCGAGCCGGTGGCCCCGGCCTTGACCTCGACGGGAACGACCTGGGCGCCCGATGTCATCAGGTAGTCCACTTCGGCAGCGGCGTTCTTCGTCTCCCGCGCCCAGTAGTATAGCGCCGGAGTTTCGTAGCCAGGGCCGCTGTGGAGCAGGTGCTGGCCGATGAACTGCTCGGCGAGGGCGCCGGCGTTCACAAGAGTCAAGTCGTGTGTGCGAAGGTCGAACAGGTCCAGGTGCAGCGCGGCGCACATCAGGCCGATGTCCATGAACAGGCACTTGAAGTGGCGTGCGTTCGCTTCCGCGGCCAGCGGCACGCCGTTGGCCGCGGTGCGGCAGACCTTGTAGGCAATTCGCGCCATGCACAGCAGCCGCAGCGCGTCCGCCAGCTCCGCGGCGCGGTGGTCCCGGCTGACTCCGACGTACTTGAACTTGCGTCCGACAAGACCCGGAAGGCTGTCGAACACCATGCGCAACCGGTCACGGGAACTGCCATGGCTGTACTTGTTGAAGTCGTCCCTGTAGGTGGCCATTACGCTCTGCTGGATGCGGCCGAGATGGGGGAAGCCCCCATCGGTGTTCTCTCGTCCTTGCGCATAGCCCGAGACCGCCTCCGGAAGGCCCCCCACCACCCAGTATTCCCGCAGCAGACCGGCGTACCGTTGATGCACTGCGTCAGGAAAGGCATCCTCGAGATCGGACAAGGGAACGGCGCGCAGATGGGCGGACAGTTCCGGGTGCCCCATGGCGTCCAGGAAGTCCTCGAAGGTCAGCGGCCCCAGGTGCAGATACTCGATCCGTCCCACGGGCATGGAGAACCGGGTGTCGGCGAGGGCGAACTCCACGAGCGAGCCCGCGGCCACGACATGCAGTTCCGGAGCTTCCTCGTAGAAGTATCTCAGTGCCGCCAGCGCCTCCGGGGCCGCTTGAATCTCGTCGAGAAACAACAGATGGGTTCCGGGCACGATGGTTTGCCCGGTAAGCAGCGTGAGCGTGGAGAGAATCCGTGCCGGGTACCGAGCGGTAAACGCTTCGCGCAGTTCCGGGTTGCGCTCGAGGTCGACCGTGACCAGCGGCCTGCCCGCGGTCCTGGCGAACTCGCGCACCAGCGTTGACTTGCCCACTTGCCGGGCGCCGCGGATCACCAACGGCTTGCGGTCCCTCCGCACAGCCCATTCCTCAAGGTAGGCAGTCTCTCGCCGTTTGAGCATGACTTCCAGTACGACTTGTGCCGAATGCACAGGATTGTGTTAAAAGAACCCTTGAATTTATCAATCACACTAACTTTATACAGGGATCTTTTATCAGACTCCCCGTATGGATTCAAGGATCGACTGTTCAACCCTCTAGGCTTCCGGCGCGAACTGCAGCGATGCGAGCCGGGCGTAGAGGCCGCCGCGGCTCATCAGCTCCTCGTGGGTGCCGGTGGCGACGATGCGGCCGTGGTCCATGACCACGATGCGGTCGGCCTTGAGGACGGTGGCGAGGCGGTGGGCGATGATGAGGGTGGTGCGGTCGGCCATGAGGCGTTCCAGGGCCTGGTGGACGAAATGCTCGCTCTCGGCGTCCAGGGAACTGGTGGCTTCGTCCAGCAGCATGACCGCGGGGTCCCTGAGGATGGCCCGGGCGATGGCGATGCGCTGGCGTTGGCCGATGGAGAGGCGCAGGCCCTTTTCGCCGAGAAAGGTGTCGTAGCGTTCGGGCAGGCTTTGGATGAATTCGTCCGCGAACGCGGCGCGCGCGGCTTCCGCCACCTCCGCGTCGGTGGCGGAAGGGCGGCCGTAGCGGATGTTCTCGCGGGCGTTGGCGGAGAAGATCACGGTTTCCTGCGGCACCAGTCCGATGCGGCCGCGCGCGGTCTGGAGGTCTGCCTGACGAAGGTCGATGCCGTCCAGCCGTATGCAGCCGAGCGCCGGATCGTAGAAGCGCAACAGCAGCTTGAATACGGTGCTCTTGCCCGCGCCCGACGGTCCCACCAAGGCGACGGTTTCCCCCGGCTCGACGGCCAAGGAGAATCCGTCCAGCGCGTGTTCGTCGGGGCGGGACGGGTACCGGAACGCCACGGCGTCGAAGTCGAGGTTGCCTCGCGGGGGCTCGGGCATGGGCAGGGGAGCCGCCGGCGCGGTGATGACCGGGCGCGCTTCGAGCAGCTCCAGCAAGCGTTCCGTGGCCCCGGCGGCGCGCTGCACTTCGCCCCACACCTGGCTGAGGCTCGCGGCCGAGCCGGCCACGAAAATGGCGTAGAACACGAACTGGATCAGGACGCCCGCGGACATGCGGCCGCTCAGCACCGCTTCCGCCCCCAGCCACAGCACGCCGACGACGCCGCCGAACATGAACGTGATCACCAGGAAGATGAGCAGCGCCCGGCTGCGCACGCGCACCAGCGCGGCCTGGTAGGCGGCTTCGGTGGCGGCGCCAAAGCGTTCCATCTCCGTGCGTTCCTGGGTGAAGGCCTGCACCGTCTCCACGGCGTCGAGGTTCTCGCCGGCCAGGGCGCTGGTGTCCGCGATGCGGTCCTGGCTCAGGCGCGACAGGCGCCGCACCCGGCGGCCCAGCACCAGGATCGGCAACAGCACCAGGGGTATCAGCACGAGCACCGCTCCCATGAGCTGCGGGCTGGTGACGATGAGCATCACGAAGCCGCCCACGAAGATCAGCAGGTTGCGCAACGCCATGGAGGCGCCCGAACCGATCACGGTCTGGATGAGAGTCGTATCCGTGGTCAAACGCGAGAGGATCTCGCCGGTGCGGGTGACCTCGAAGAAGGTGGGGTTCATGCGCAGCACGTGCGCATGGATCTGCTTGCGGACGTCCGCCACCACCCGCTCGCCGATACGGGCGACGAAGTAGAAGCGGCCGGCCGATGCCACCGCCAGCACCGCGATGACGGCTAGCAGCAACTGAAAGCGTTGGCTGATGAGCGCCCGGTTCTCTTCGGCAAATCCGGTCTCCAGGATTTCCCGGGCGGCGATGGGCAGGGCCAGCGTGGTCACCGCGGCCGCCAGCAGCGAAACCGCCGCCAGGGTCAGCAACATCGGGTAGGGCTTCAGATACGCGGCGAGACGCCGCAACGGGCGCAGGTCCCGGCTGGACGGCCGGGAACCGGAAGGATTGGATGGCGCCTGCATCGGTTACTGGCGAAAAAGGCCCCACGAAAAACGGGTGCCACTGTTCCGCAGTGGCACCCGTTCATGCCGTGGCCTTGTCTCCTAGACGTTGACCACCACCACGCCCTTGGGCTCGAGGTAGTAGTCCAGCGCCTCGGGTCCGTGCTCGCGGCCCACGCCGCTGGACTTGACGCCGCCGAAGGGCAGCTCGTCGTAGCCGTAGTGGAGCGAGTTGACCCACACGTTGCCCGCTTCGAGCCGGTCGATGGCCTTGTTGGCGTACGTCATGTTGCTGGTCCAGATGGACGAGCCCAGGCCGAACTCGGAGGCGTTGGCGCGCTCGATGGCCTCGTCGATGTCCTTGAAGGTGAACACCGGCAGGGCCGGGCCGAAGCACTCCTCGGTGGCGATGCGCGCGTCGTCGGGCACGTCCGTGAGCAGGGTCGGCAGGTAGAAGTGGCCGTTCTTGAACTGGTCGCCTTCCGGCCGGGCGCCGCCTGCCACCGCCTTGGCGCCGCGCGCCTTGGCATCCTCCACCTGCTCCTCCACCTCGGTGCGCTGGTAGTCGACGTGGAGCGGTCCCATGCGGCTGCCCTTCTCCATGCCGTCTCCCACGGTCTTCTTCTGAAGCCCCGCGGCGAGCTTGCCGATGAAGTCGTCGGCGACGGACTCGTGCACGAACAACCGCTTCACCCCCAGGCACATCTGGCCGCAGTTGAAGTAGCGCCCGATGTCCGCCATCTTCACCGCCAGGTCGACGTTGGCGTCCTCCATGACGATCATGGGGTCGCTGCCGCCCAGTTCCAGGGTGACCCGCTTGATCTCCCTGCCGGCTACCTCCATGACGTGGCGCCCGACGGGGGTGGAGCCGGTGAAGGCGATGCGGCGGATGCGCGGGTTGCTCAAGAGCTCTTCGCCCACCGAGCCGCCCGGCCCGCTGACGAAGTTCACCGTGCCCGCGGGCAGGCTCTTCTTGCCGCCGGCGTAGGTGGCCTGCGCGATCAGTTCCATGCACAGGGCCGTGGCCAGCGGGGTGGTGGAGGCCGGCTTCACGATGATGGTGTTGCCCGCCGCCAGCGCCGGACCCACCTTGGTGCCCATGAGGGTCAGCGGGAAGTTCCACGGTACGATGGCGCCGCACACGCCGATGGGCTGGCGTACCACCATGCCGTAGGCGTTCTTCTGCGGCAGCGGCACGTGGGAGCCGCGCACCTTGGAGGCCAGCCCCGCGTAGAACTCCAGGCCGTGGATCAGGTGGTGGATCTCCAGTCCCGCCTCGAACAGGGTCTTGCCCTGTTCCTGGGTCAGGAGCTGCGCGATGTCCTTGCTGCGCTGCTCGATAAGCCCGCAGGCGCTCTCCAGGGCCTTGCCGCGGTCCTCGGGGGTCGTGTCCGACCACTCCTTGAAGGCCGTGGCGGCGGCGTCCACTGCCTGGCGGACGTCCTCTTCGGAGCCCTTGGCCGCGTGGTCCACCAGGTCGCCGGTGGCCGGGTTGCGCACTTCGTAGGTTTCCTTCTTCACGGCGTCGACGAGCTCGCCGCCGATCAACAGCTTGGACATTCGATACCTCCGGATGGTTGAGTGTTGGGCCAATCGTTCGGCCGTGCCGCGGCCGAGCCGTCGAGCGCGTGCCGCCGAAAGGTGGTCTGCTTGTCGTCTACAGGCCCTTGAACTTGGCCGTGCGCTTCCCCAGGTACGCCGCGACCCCCTCGTTGCCGTCTTCGCTGGCGAAAGTCTGGGTGAGCACCTCGCGCTCGAAGGCTAGCCCCTCGGGCAGGGAGACGTCGATCCCCGCGAGGACCGCGCGCTTGATCTTGCCCACGGCCATGCTGGCCTTGTTGGGCGGCACGAACTGCTTGGCGTAGGCCATGACGTCCTGCAGGAAAGTGTCGCGCTCGTAGATGTAGTGCACGAGACCCATTTCCAGGGCTTCCTCGAAGGCCACCTGCTTGCCCGTGGCGCACAACTCCAGGGCCTTGGCCCGGCCCACCAGGCGGGGAAGGCGCTGGGTGCCGCCCATGCCCGGCATGACCCCGAGGTTCACCTCGGCCAAGCCTACCCGGCCGCCGTCCTTCTTGGCGATGCGGATGTCCGCGGCCATGGAGATTTCCAGGCCGCCGCCGATGGCGTGGCCGTTCATGGCCGCGATCACCAGCTTGGGCGTGTTTTCCATGCGCATCAGCACCTCGTGGCCGTGCAGCGCGAAGTTGGCCTTGTAGGACAGGGTCTGCTGGCCGAGCATGTTGATGTCGGCTCCGGCCGAGAAGAACTTCTCGCCCTTGCCGGTGAGGACGATCACGTGGGTGTCGTCGTCGAAACGCGCCTTGATGAGGGCGTCGTCCAGCTCGCGCAGCATCTCGTGCGTGTACGAGTTGACCGGCGGGTGGTTCAACTCGATGAGCGAGATGCCGTTTTCGGTGGTCTGTCCGATCGTGCCGTCTGCCATGGGTGCCTCCTGAAATCGCGTTGATAGTGTGTGCCCGAGACCGAGAGTTCGAGCTCCCTTGCATCCTTCCACGGCCGGCGGGCTCGCCCTGGAGCCCAACCGCTGTCGTCTCCCAATGCGTTGGAACCGAGCGGGAAGAGTCGTGCGCCGGTCGTGGCGTCGGCCGCGCTGCCCATGCCGCATCTCCGGCGAGCGCCGCGCTCGCTCGGGAATCACGGGAGCGCAGAGGAGGATAAGGGGCTGCGTCGTGCTCCATCTGAATTAGCGGGGAGGGCCGGGCAAGTCAATACTTGGTGGCCCGCGCGCGCTGGCGGCCCCGCCCTCGCTCGTTGGAAAACGCGCCCTCGTGTGGCAAGAGTACACGATGGCCAAGCAGAATACGCGACAGAAGCTGATGCGCGAGGGAATGAGCGTGCTGCGGCGGGAAGGACTGGAGACGGAGTCGCCGGACGCGGCCTTGGTGGAAGCGCTGGTGCAACGGTTCGGCGCCGAACCCGCGGTCTCCCTGGCGGCGGCCAACGTCCTCGGCCGCATCCGTGACGTCGCATCGGTGGAGGCGCTCCAGGGCCTGGAGCCGCGCGCCGGCCACAAGGAGGTCCGGCGCGAGGTGCGGCGATCGCTGTTCAAGCTGGCCCAGGCCGGTTTGGCCGCGGCGGGGCCGGAGGGGGAAACGGAGGAGGCAGCGGGCACGACCTTCAGCCTCGCCCCGGACATCGAGGGTTACCTGTCGTCCGTTACCGGAGCGGGCTCTCGCATGGTGATCCTGGCGCGCCCGCAGCAAGGCGGGCTGATGGTGCTGCAGGCGGCCGTGAACGACCGCCGCGGACTCGAACGGCTGGGCGGCACCATCATCCGGCGCAAGGAGTTGCGCCAGATGATGGAGGAGATGAAGGCCGCGGTGGGCGTCTCCGTCACGCCGGTGCCGTGGGAGTACGCCGACTGGCTGCTGCACGACGCCTACCAGAAGGTGAAGGACACGCCGGGCGAGGGGGTCGCCGACTACCCCGTCCTGCGCAGCCGCCTCACCACCGCCAAGCCGGCCGAGCGCGCTCACCCGGTCTTCGACACCATGAACACCGAGAGCATCGAAGCGACCGCTCTCTCGGAGGTCTCCGACAAGCTCCTGGAAGAACCGGAGTTGCTCACGTGGTTCGTGGAGAAGGAGCTGATGGAGCCCTATCTTCAACGCCTCGACGAAAACGAGCACAGCCGCATCGTGCTCAATCCCATGCAGAAGGAAGAGCGTTTCCGCGGCGTGCTGCGGGAGGCCGTCCAGGCCCTCTTCCTGGACGACGACACCGCACCGGTGTTCGAGGCCCGCCTGGAAGACGCCGCCTATCACCTCCACGCCTCCGGCCGGGAAGACCAGGCGCGGCAGGTCCTGCGCGTCGCCCTGGCCGTCCGCGACCGCGACCTGGGAAGCCTCGGTGTGCCGCTGTTGGAAGCCCTGTTGATGCGCAGCGTCGGCCTTTACAAGGAACAGGAGAAGCAGGAAGCGGCGGAGGAGCCGTCGCTCATCGTCAAGCCGTAGTCAAGCTTCCTCGGGCGCTCATTCGCGGGCGCGCGGCTGTCCGGCGCCTCGCTTCAGTCCGGCAGCACCGCGATCGCCTCGATCTCCACCAGATAGTCGGGATTGGCCAGGCCGCTGACCACCACCAGGGTGCTGGCTGGCGGGTTGTCGCTGAAATATTTGAGCCGCGCCGGGTTCAGATCGTCCCGGAAGCGCGGGTCGGTGATGTAGGTCGTAATCTTGACGACGTCCGCGAAGCTGGCTCCGGCCTCGTCGAGTACCGCCTTCATGTTCTTGAGGACCTGCTCGGTCTGAGCCGCCACGTCACCCTTCCCCACGACGTTGTTGTCGGCATCGACCCCGGTCTGGCCCGCGACGAAGAGCAGGCGCTTGCCTTCCGCCAGGATGCCCTGAGTGTAGCGCGGGCGGGGGTCCGGTATGCTCTTGGGCGAAAGTTCGGTTCTCATGGTTTCCTCCTGCGGCTTGCGTCGAAACAGACTTTGCGGTTGCTGGGCCAAGCATAGGGAATCTCGCTTCCGAATGCCAGATACGCGGGGTTACCGGTACAGGTGGGCGTCGTCCACCGCCGTGTCCGGCTTGCGGATCTGGGGGGTGAGGGAGGGGAGGCCGGGGCGGGCGCGCAGCAGGAAGTCCACCGGGATGAAGTCCTTGAGCAGGGGGATGGGCAGGCGTACGCCGGCGTAGGGGCTGACGGCGTCGTTGCCCACCACCAGCTCGTCGGCCAGGAAGGAATCGGGCGCGTCGGCGCGCATGCTGACACCCGCCGCGGTGACGCTGCCGCGCACCGTGGGCAGGCCGTAAGCCCGCTGCGGGTCGGTTTCCTTCGTGCTCAGCAGCTCATGGTCGAGGATCGCGGAACGGTCGCGGGCGCCTTGGGCGGTCTCGCGGACGAACTCCAGGTCGGAGGCGTCGGCGCCCGGGTCACGGGGTTCGTATCGCATCAGGCGCCCGGGAAAGTCGAGCCCGTCGACCCCGACCGGTTCGCCGGCCCCGCGCGCCGCCATCGCGTAGCGCTTCTCGCGCAGCAGGATCTCAAGGCCTTCGATGCGCGCCCGCGCCACCGGATACGTGCGGGTCAGCGCCCCCCAGGGGGTGTCGTAGTGCAAGAGGAGCGCGTCGCGGCCCAGGACGTTGAGCCCGGCTTCGGCCAGCTCCAGGTTCTGGACCCGGCCGTCGAACAGCGCCGGCTTGAGGCCGAGCGCCGCGGGGCCGTGGAGGCGCGGGTTCTCGGCGAGGTATTGCTTGCTGAGCCGGAGCCCGCGGTTCTTGGGCGCGGCCAGGCGTGCCAGCCGCCCCTTGGCCTCATCGCCGGCGGGTGTGTCCGGGTAGTGTCCCAGCAGCGCGGCGTAGAGTGCCCGTTGCCTGGACTTGGACTCCGTCCCCTCGGCCGCGCGCAACAGCGTCCTTCCGGCCTCTTCCTCCAGTTCACGGACCTCATCCGCCGGGGTCTTCCCGGAAAGGCGGTAGTATTGGACCGCCTTGTGCGGATGGCCCTGGCTCCTGTAGGCGTCGCCCAGCGTTTGGTAGATGTCGCCGGACTCCTCGGACTCCGGCCGGGCACGGACCGCGCGGGCGGCGGCGTCGACCACGGTCTGGTTCGACACCGGGTTGCCGCTGAGCATCTCCAACAGGTTGCTGGTGACCATGAGAATGTTGGCGGCGCCCAGGGTGGCGGCTCCGGCGATTCCATGAGTGATGATGGGCGCCGCCCCGATCATGGCGTTCTTTTCCAGGAAGTTCTCTCCCAGGAGCGCGAACCGCACCTGGTCCAGGCGGTAGCGCGCGTGTTCCCGGTCCAGGGCTCCGCGAAGATTGTATTCCGGACTGTCGAGCAGGATGCGCGCGCGTTCGCGGGAGCGTTCCGACGGCGCGGCGTCCGCGATGGAGACGAGCGTGCGCTTGGCGTCCGCGTGCCGGCCGTCCATCTCCAGGGCGACGGCGGCGACGTCCCGGGCGAGGGAACCCAGGCGCTCGCCGTCGTAGCGTTGCGCCATCTCCTCCGCCTGCTCCCTCGCCGCCGCGGCGTTCCTCCGGGCCAGGGCGTGGAGCAACGCGCGAATGTCTTCCCTCGCTTCGGCGCTCGAATTGGAAAGATCGTCGGCATCGGCCACCGAGTTGACTTGGCCCCGTTCCTCGTCACGCGTTTTCCGCGCCGCTTCGATCTCCTTGAGCCGCTCCTTGACCGTTTCGGCCTCGGGCGCCACCGTGGCCGCCAGCCGGGCATGGAAATCCGCGTCGTCGATCCTGCCTTCCGCCAGCGCCGCGGCTGCCTGGGTATCGTGTCGGTGGAGCCACACGACGGTCTTCTTCGCTTCGAGCGCCGCGACTTTCTGCTTTATCGCGGCTCCTTGCGGGTGATTCGGCAAACGCGCGAGAAAACGCTTGTAAAGGACCAGCGCCTTGCGCTCGCCGGCGGGCATGCGCGGCGCGCGGCCGCGGAACAACTCGGCGAAGGCGGTATCCACGGCGGCGGTGAGATAGGAGCCCGAAACCCATCCGATGAGATCCACGGAGCCGAGCATGCGGTTCAGCAGGTCGTTCCAGCGGCCGATGTCGCTCTCGGCCACGAGCGCATCCGCCTGTTCCAGCTCGTCCTCGGCCAAGCGGGCGCGAAGGTGGCGGCGCCGCGCGTCGGTGGAAGCGCTCTCCAGGGCCTCCTGCAGCGTCATGCGGTAGGCGTCGCGGTCGGCGAGGCCGGCGTGGTGCAGGTCCTGGAGGGCGTGGCTCAGCCCGCTCGCCCGATCGCCGCGGGCTTGCAGTTCGCGGTCCCTCTCCTCGATGTAGCGCACATGGTCGCGCAGCCTCGACCCGTGCCCACCCAGGGCGTCGAGCAGTGCCCGGCGCGTGCGTTGCTCGATTCCGTCGGGAAAGTAGCGCGCGGCGGTGACCGCGGGCGCGAAGGGATCGAAGCCGTGCAGGGGGTCCAGCATCCGCGGGTGCGCGTCGCCGCGGACTTGTCCCGCGGCAACGGCCGGAACTACCAGGAGCAGCGAGAGCAGTGCCCCGGCGATCCTCATCGGTTGCGCCTCCGCATCTGCTCCATCATCCCTTTCAGTCCCTCGATCTTGCCGTTGGCTTCGAGTTTTTCCGGCGCGCCGTCCTGCTGTGCCACTTCGGCGTAGAGCTTCATGGCCGATTGGGCGAAGCCCTCGAACGTCTCGATGTCGAAAACGAGGCCCTCCGGCTCGTTCAGCAGCGCATACTCCCGCGCCAGGCTCGCATGGTAGTCGCCGAAGTCCAGCACGTGGCGGTGATACTTCTTGCTCTGCCGGTGGCGGGACAGGAGCTCGCTGTAGGCCAAGGCGGTGAGCTCGTCGCCGTCGTTCAGGCCGCGGCGGTTGAGCTCCACGAAGGCGACCTTGGCGCGGTCGACGCGTTCCGCCTCCACCCGGGCCAGGGACTCCAGGGGCGTGCCCGCGTGGCGCTCGATCAACGCGTTCCATGCGCGCACGCGCTCGTCCAGTGCCTTGATGTATTCGGACGGATCGTCCGCCGGGAGGGTGGTCGCGGCGATGCGCTGGAACGTCTCCAGGGCGTCGATGCGGCGCCGAGCCGGTTCCGCCAGATCGCCCCCCAGGCGCGCCACGGCGCGGTAGTGGCGGAGCGCGCGCGGGTAGTCTCGCAGGCGCTCGTAGGCGGTGGCGCGGGTGAACCCCACGATGTCGCGGTACCCGTTCCCGTGCTTGCGCTCGAAGTCCTCCAGCCGCAGCAGGGTGGCCTTGAGGATGCTCGTGCCGGTGACGTCCTTGGGCACGTGGAACCGGTACACGTCGTCGCGTCCGAGCCGCTGGAACTCGCTGACGATCTCCACCAGGTTGGCCGGCTGCGCGTAGCGCGGCTCCGGTTCAGGCTCGCGCGCGCCGGTGCCCGCGCACCCGGCGGCCAGGAGCAGCGCCAGCGCGAACCCGGCGGCCGTCGCCAGTGTCGTGTCGTGCATGTTCATGCAGCGACTTGCGCGGGACACGACACTAGGGTCTTGTGGTGATGAGCGAATAGCACAGCACCAGCTCGTCTTCTTCGGCCGCGAAATCGTGGGGTACGCCCGCGGGAATGTGGCACAGCATGCCGGCTTGGAGCGGCGTCACCTCGCCGCCGGCCCGCAGCCGCCCCCGGCCCCGCAGCACGTGGCACACCACGTCCTTGTCGTCGTGGACGATCTGCCGCGGGTCCGCCGTCGTGGTGGCCGCGAACGAGACCAGCCCCACGTTGAAGCCGTCGCCCTCGATGCAACCCGTGTGGCGGATTTCCGCGTTGATGGCGGCCAGCTCGGCGAGGGCCTCGTCGAGCCGCACCACTTTGGCGCCGCGCGTGGAAGGGTTGGACACGTCGGACTCCGTCTACGTTTCGGCCTCGGTGATGTGCCGCAGGATGGCGTCCATGGAGCGTTCCGCGTCCGCTTCGGGCACCCGGCAGGACCCCACCACCCGGTGGCCGCCGCCGCCGTAGTGGCTGAGCAGATCGCCGACGTTGACCGTGGAGGTGGTGTTGAAGATGTTGTAGCCCACCGAGATGGCGGTGGTGCCGGCGCGCTGCGCGTCGCGCGAGACCTTCATGGAGATGTTCCCCTCGGGGAAGAGCGTGTAGAGCAGGAAGCGGTTGGCGTCGGTGAGATCGTCCGCGTCGCGCAGGTCGAGGAAGATGACGTTGCCGCGAAGCTCGGCGTGCTCCAGGAGTTGACGCCGCAGCCGTTCCTGGAGGCCGAGGACCCGCGCGCAGCGCCGCTGCACCTCGGGGTCGTCGAGCACCTCTTGCAGAGTGCGATCGCGGATCAGTTCGATCAGGCGGCGCCAGTAGTGCTCCTCCGCGCCGTCCTTGCCGTAGATGGTCATGGAGATGAGCACGTACCCGGCGGGTTGCAGCACGTCCTCCCGCGTGAGATAGCCGCCGTCGATCTTGTCCGTGTCCTCGAGCAGCGCCGTGAAGCGGTCGGTATGCATCAACTCGAAGCCCGGGCGGTAGCGTGCTTCCGACGCGCTCGGCACCTCCGAGTAGTACTCGAACACCACGCGCGCGGCGCTCGGCGCGAGCCGGAAGGCGCCGCGGCCCGGCACCACCGGGCGGTCGAAGCCCGCGGCCCCGTTGGTGAAGTGATGGTCGAACCACAAGGTGCACGCCGGATGGTAGGGGAGGTTGGCGATGATGTCGCCCGGGCGGATGTCGACGGCGCCGTCCTGCATGAACTTGGGCTCGACGAAGAGGTAGGCGTCGATGTCTTCGACCGCCGTGATCAGCGCGCCGGAGACGATGCCGTCGAAATCGGGTCGGGTCACGAGTCTCATGCGCAGAGCACCTCGGCCACCGGGGTCAGCGGCAGGTTGAGGGCGCTGGCGACGGCGCCGTGGGTCACCCGTCCGTCGTGGGCGTTGAGGCCCCGGGCCAGCGGCGGGCTCTCCTGCATCGCCCGCTGGAGGCCCTTGTCGGCGATGGCCAGGCCGTAGGACAGGGTGGCGTTGGTCAGCGCGTAGGTGGAGGTGTGCGGCACCAGTGCCGGCATGTTGGTGACGCAGTAGTGGACCACGCGCTCCTCGATGTAGATGGGATCCCGGTGGGTCGTGGGCCGCGAGGTCTCGGCGAATCCGCCCTGGTCGATGGACACGTCCACGATGGCCGCGCCGCGCTTCATCTGCCGCACCCGGTCCCGCGGCAGGAGCATGGGCGTGCGGTCCCCGGTGATGAGCACCGAGCCGATCAGCAGGTCGGCGTCGACGATTTCCTCTTCGAGGTTGGCGCGGTTGGACATGAGGGTGGTGAGCCGGCCGCCCAGGATGTCGTGGATGTAGCGCAGCCGCGCCGGGTTTATGTCCAGCACGCTCACATCGGCGCCCATGCCCGCGGCCACCTGGCACGCGGAAGCGCCCACGGTGCCGGCCCCGAGCACCACCACCTTGCCCGGCCGCACCCCCGAGGCGCCGCCCAGGAGCACGCCGCGGCCGCCGTGCTCCGCCTGAAGGGACCATGCCCCCACCTGGAGCGACAGGCGCCCGGCGATCTCGCTCATGGGCGTCAGCAGCGGCAGCGAGCCGTCATCCAGCGCGATGGTCTCGTAGCCCAGGGCGGTGACGCCGCGCTCGCACAGGGTCCGGGTCAACTCGGGCTGGGCGGCGAGATGGAGGTACGTGAAGAGCACCAGCCCCGGTCTCAGGGAGGCGAACTCCTCGCTCAGGGGCTCCTTGACCTTCATCACGAGGTCGGCCCGCTCCCACACCTCCCGCGCCCGCTCCACCACGGTGGCGCCGGTGGCGGTGTAGGCGCGGTTGGCGATGTGGCTGCCCCTGCCGGCGTTGCGTTCCACCACCACCTGGTGGCCGTGGGCGATGAAGGCCGCCGCCCCCGCGGGCGTCAGCGCCACCCGATTCTCTTCGGTTTTCAACTCTTTGGGGACGCCGATGACCATCAATTCATTGGTACGTGAGCACCCTTGAGGTGTCAAGAAGGGGGCGTCGGACAAGGGTTCACGTCAGTTCGTTGACCTCGTTTCAAGGGCGTGTTACCGATTTCTTGATCCATTGTTTGTAACTAGTGTGGTGTCTGGTTAGTTCGCACAATACAGACCCCACACTTGATCGAGGCGGCAGGACCATGATCATCGACGGCAAGGCGGTGTCGCAACAGGTGCGCGACGAGGTGCGGGTGGCCGCCCAGCGGCTCAGAACCGACCACGGAGTCGTTCCCGGTCTGGGCGTGGTGCTGGTGGGAGACGACCCCGCGTCGCGGGTGTACGTGCGCAACAAGGAGAAGGCGTGCGCGGAGGTGGGCATCCGCTCGGTGGAGCATCTGCTGCCGGCATCGGTGCCGGAGCACGAGCTGCTGGACCTGATCGCCCGTCTCAACGAGGATCCGGCCATCCACGGCATCCTCGTGCAACTGCCGCTGCCGGAACACATCGCCAGCGCGCGCATCCTCGAGGCCGTGTCGCCGGACAAGGACGTGGACGGGTTTCACCCGGTGAACCAGGGACTGCTGCTCTCCGGCGCCGAAGGGTTCAGGCCGTGCACGCCGCTGGGGATCATGCGCATGCTGGACTCCGTGGGCTGCGCGCTCAAGGGCAGGAACGCGGTGGTGGTGGGGCGCAGCAACATCGTCGGCAAGCCCGTGGCGTTGATGCTGTTGGAGCGGCACGCCACGGTCACGCTCTGTCATTCGCGCACCGCGGATCTCGCCGGAGAGGTGGGCCGGGCGGACGTGGTGGTGGCGGCGGTGGGCAAGACCCACGCCATCCGCGGCGAGTGGATCAAGCCTGGCGCCGTGGTCATCGACGTGGGCATCAACCGGCTTCCCACCGGCAAGCTCGCGGGCGACGTGGAGTTCGAGGCCGCGCGGGAGCGCGCGTCGTGGATCTCGCCCGTGCCGGGTGGCGTCGGCCCCATGACCATCTGCATGCTCTTGTCCAACACGCTGCTGTCGGCGCGGCGTTCCGTGGCGTAGGCCGTGCCGCCGACCGGCCAGGATTCGAGACCGTTGGAAGAAGCTCAAGGCAAGGAACTCCGAAGGACGCCGCTGCATGCGCGGCACAAGGCGTTGGGCGCGCGCATGGTGGAGTTCGCGGGATGGGAGATGCCGGTCCAGTACCGCGGTATCCAGGCCGAGCACGCGGCGGTGCGCTCCGGGGCCGGGCTCTTCGACGTGAGCCACATGGGGGAGTTGGAGGTGACGGGCGCCGGCGCTTCGCGGTTCTGCCAGCGGGTGACCACCAACGACGTCGCGCGCCTGCAGCCGTCACAGGCGCAGTACACGTTGCTGCTGAACGACCGGGCCGGCGTGATCGACGACCTGGTGATCTTCCGTCTGGAGGAGACGCGTTATCTGCTGTGCGTCAACGCCTCCCGCGCGGACGTCGATTTCAGGTGGCTGGTGGATCACGCGGACGACGATGTGACCGTGGAAAACGTCAGCGACGCCTATGCATTGCTGGCGCTTCAGGGGCCCGCCGCCGCCGGGATACTGCAACCGTTGACCGCGGCGGAACTTTCGGCCCTCGAGCCGTTCCATTTCGTGAACGGGGACGTGGGCGGAATCCGCTGCATCATCTCACGCACCGGGTACACAGGGGAGGACGGCTTCGAGCTCTACTGCGCCGCGGGGGACGGGGCCGCGTTGTGGGATGCTCTGACGGCGGCCGGCGACGTGGAACCGGCCGGCTTGGGCGCGCGCGACACCCTGCGCCTGGAGAAGGGCTACACGCTCTACGGCCATGAGCTCGACGAGACCACGACGCCGTTGGAAGCCCGGCTCGGCTGGGTCACCAAGCTCGACAAGGGGCCGTTCATCGGCTCCGAAGTGTTGGCGCGGAAGGAGCCGCTCACGCGGCGCCTGGCCGGGCTGATGATGGAAGAGGCGGGCATTGCCCGCCAGGGTTATCCGGTATGGCGCGAAGGGCGCGAAGTGGGACGGATCACCAGCGGCACCCTGTCGCCGACCCTGGGCAAGGCCATCGCGCTGGGTTACGTCGCGCCGGAGGCGGCGGTTCCGGACACCGAGGTGGAGGTGGAAATCCGCCGCAGGCGGGTGCGCGCCCGCATCGTCCGCGTGCCGTTCGTCCGGTAAACCGGCCGGCCGCGAAGGAGGAATCGATGGAGTACCCCAAGGGTGTGCGGTATTCGAGGGAGCACGAGTGGGTGCTGGTGGAGGACGAGGACGGCGCCGTCATAGGCATATCCGATTTCGCCCAGAACGAGTTGGGAGACGTGGTGTACGTGGAAGCTCCGGCGATGGGGGAGACGATCAGCAAGGACGATCCGTTCGGCGCGGTGGAGTCCGTGAAGGCGGTGTCGGACCTCTACGCGCCGGTGAGCGGCACCGTGGTCGAGGTCAACGATGCGCTCGCGGACACTCCGGAGCTTGTCAACGAGGACCCCTACGGCGAGGGGTGGATCATCAAGGTGACCATGTCGGACCTCAGCGAGCTCGACGACCTCATGACCGATGAGGAGTACAAGGAGTACTGCGAGGGGCAACCGGACGACGATGAAGACGGCGCTTGACGCAGGACACTAGAGCATGGAGGAGCCTGCCGTGGACCCGACAGACCACAGGAATTCGTTTCGGGAGCTGTTTTCGTCACGGCACATCGGCCCCGGCACGGCGGAAGTGCGGGAGATGCTCGCCGTCCTGGGCCTCGATTCCCTCGAAGATATGGTGCGGCGGGCCGTGCCCGAGAATATCCGTTTCCCGGACACGCTGGACCTGCCCGAGCCCCTGACCGAAGAGCAGCTTCTGCGCGCGGCGCGCGCCATCGCCGCGGACAACCAGCCCGCCCGCTCCTGCCTCGGGATGGGCTACTACGACTGTTACACGCCCGCCGTCATCCTGCGGAACATCCTTGAGAATCCGGGGTGGTACACCGCCTACACGCCCTACCAGCCGGAGATCTCCCAGGGGCGCCTGGAGGCGCTGCTGAACTTCCAGACCATGGTCACCGACCTGACGGCCATGGACATCGCCAACGCCTCCATGCTCGACGAGGGAACGGCGGCCGCCGAGGCCGTGTTCCTGGCGTTGAACGCCGAGAAACAGGGGCGGCGTAAGCTCTTCGTATGCGAGGACGTCTTTCCCCAGACCCTGGAGGTGGTGGGCACGCGCGCCCACCCCATCGGCGTGGAGCTGGTGAGCGGCGCCGCCGGGGCCGATCTTCCGGCGGACGCGTTCGCCGCCTTCATCCAGTATCCCGCGGCGAGCGGCGCCATCCCCGACCTCGACGGATTCCTGCGGCGGTGCCGCGCGGGAGGGCAGGTGGGCATCGTCGCCACCGACCTCCTGAGCCTTTGCCTGCTCACCCCGCCGGGTGAGATGGACGCCGACGTGGTGGTCGGCAGCGCGCAGCGTTTCGGCGTGCCCATGGGCTTCGGCGGTCCCCACGCCGGCTTTCTGGCCACCCGCGAGCGCTACAAGCGCATGATGCCGGGCCGCTTGGTGGGGGTGTCCCGGGACGCCCACGGCGAGCGCGCCCTGCGGCTCGCGCTGCAGACCCGCGAGCAGCATATCCGGCGCGAAAAGGCCACGAGCAACATCTGCACCGCGCAGGTGCTGCTGGCGGTCATGGCATCCATGTACGCCGTCTATCACGGTCCCGCGGGTCTCAGGAACATCGCCGAGCGGGTGCACCGGCACACGTCCTTCCTGGCGCAGCGGCTCCGCGCCGCCGGCTTTTCCCTGGTCGCCGACAGCTTCTTCGACACGCTGCGCGTCGATGCCGGCGCGGAGGGTGCCGGCGCGATCCAGCGCGCGGCGGCGGAGCGCGGCATCAATCTCGGGCGGCCGTCCGAGGGCCGGTTGCACGTGTCCCTGGACGAGACCACCGCCGTGGAGGACCTCGGCGAGTTGCTGGAAGCGTTCGGCGCGCCGCCGGCGGATGAAGACCTGGCGGCGGCGGTTGCGCGGGAAGCGCGCGTGCACCTGCCCGACGAGTGCGTGCGCCGCAGCGGTTACCTGGAAGCCGAGGCGTTCAACCGCCACCATTCCGAGACCCGGATGCTGCGCTACATGGCGGAGCTCCAGGCCAAGGATCTGAGCCTGGCGCAGTCCATGATCCCGCTCGGCTCGTGCACCATGAAGCTCAACGCCACCACGGAGATGATCCCCGTGACCTGGCCCGAGTTCGCCCGCATGCATCCCTTCGCGCCCGCGGACCAGACCCGCGGCTACCGGCGCCTCATCGCCGAGTTGGAGGGGTGGCTCGCGGCCGTTACGGGCTTCGCGGCGGTGTCGGTCCAGCCCAACGCCGGTTCCCAGGGAGAGTACTCGGGCCTGCTGGTGATCCGGAAGCACCACACCGCCAACGGCCAGGGGGGGCGCGACGTCTGCCTCATCCCCAGTTCCGCCCACGGCACCAATCCCGCCAGCGCGGTGCTGGCGGGCATGCGCGTGGTGGTGGTGGACTGTGACGAGGACGGCAACATCGACCTGGACGACCTGCGCGCCAAGGCCGACCGTGTCGGCGGCGAGCTCGGCGCCCTGATGGTCACCTATCCCTCCACCCACGGCGTGTTCGAGGAGGGGATCACCGAGATCTGCCGCATCGTCCACGAGCGCGGCGGGCAGGTCTACCTCGACGGCGCCAACCTGAATGCGCTGGTGGGGCTGTGCCAACCGGGGCGCATCGGCCCGGACGTGTGCCATCTGAACCTGCACAAGACCTTCTGCATCCCCCATGGCGGCGGCGGTCCGGGGGTCGGCCCGCTGGCCGTGGCGGAGCACCTCAAGGGGTATCTGCCTTCCCACGGGTTCGTGCCCGAATGCGGTCCGGCCGGCGGCATCACCGCGGTGTCGTCGGCCCCTTGGGGCAGCGCCGGCATCCTGCCGATATCCTGGGCGTACATTGCCATGATGGGCGCCGCCGGCCTCACCCGCGCCACCGAGGTGGCGGTGCTCAACGCCAACTACGTCGCGCACCGGCTGTCGTCGGGCTACCGCATCCTCTACCGCGGCAAGAACGGCATGGTGGCCCACGAGTGCATCGTCGACGTGCGCCCGTTCAAGGCGTCGGCCGACGTCACCGTGGAAGACGTGGCCAAGCGGCTCATGGACTACGGCTTCCACGCGCCCACCATGTCCTGGCCGGTGGCGGGCACGCTGATGATCGAACCCACGGAGAGCGAGTCGCGCGAGGAGCTGGACCGCTTCTGCGACGCCATGCTGACCATCCGCGAGGAGATCCGCGAGATCGAGACCGGCGCCGCGGACCCGCGGGACAACGTGCTCAAGAACTCGCCCCACAGCGCCGCGCACCTCTTGTCGGACGACTGGCCGCACCCGTATTCGCGAGACAAGGCGGCGTTCCCGCTGGAGTGGGTGCGCCGGCGCAAGTTCTGGGTTCCGGTTGGACGCGTGGACAACGCCTACGGCGACCGCAACCTGGTATGCACTTGCGCGCCTGTTGCCGCGTACGCGTAGCGGCCACGCCACGGAAGCAGGTCAATGGACGATCCCGCACGCCGCGCCGGCGTGACCTCACGGCAGGCACCGTGGCACCTGTCAATCACACCGGTTTTCGGCTAGAGTGAGGGCATCATGTTTGGCTTGGGTATATGGGAACTGCTGATCATCCTGGTGATCATCCTGGTGCTCTTCAGCCGCAGGCTGCCGGAGCTCGGCCAGGGGCTCGGCAAGGGGATCAAGAGCTTCCGCAAGTCGCTCCACGAGCCGGACGAGATCGACGTCACCGCCGCCGAGAAGGGCGAGGGCGACGGTTCCAAGAAAGACTGAGGGCGGGCGGTCGCTAGGCGGCGCCGCCGTCGGCCGCGAGCACCCGGCAACTGAAGGATGCCACCGCTGCCTCGGGCTTGGGAAAGACGATCGTGAAGTCCGCGGATCCGTTGGGCGGGATGTGGTAAGCACTTTGGGGCTTGAGGCTCTGCAGCAGCGAAATCTCGCGCAGGCTCATGTCCTCGATGATCTTGGCTGAAATGGCGTTGCCCACGAAGGTCACCTGCCGCCCCACCTGTTTTCCTTCCGCATCGAAGAGTTGAGCCTCGATCTGAACCTGGCGGATGCTCTGGTCGTTCCGGTTGACCAGCTTGCCGGAGACCACGAAGACCTCCGTCTGGTTCAGGACCGGGCGAACGCCCGACACCAGCGATTCGAAGATCAGCGTGCTCTGGTAGTGCTTGTTGTCGAATACGGCCGCGCCGTACCAGGGTATCCGCCGCACCAGGCTGTCCAGCGGCTGGGGATTGATCATGTGGATCAGCGTCACCAGGCCCGCGGCGAACAGGATAAGGCCGATGAGACTCACGAAAGGCACGACCGAGCCCTTGGTGTTGGACAGCGGCGGCGGCGGAGTTGCCCGTTCGGGTGGCATCAGGAAGTCGTCGTCGATCTCGAAGTCCGGCCGCGGGCGGTCCGGCTCCGCATCCGTGGCTTCCGAGTCGCCCTCCCGCTCCAACGTGTGTAACAGGGGCTCGTCCAGCAGCGGATCCTCCGCGGGATCGGGGTCGAACTCCGGGTAGGGGAGCTCCGGGTTGCGCGACGCGGTATCGTCCGTGTCGAACTCCCTGGCGTCTTGTTCGGGAGGCTGGGCCGGCGGGTCGACCGCCGGCGCCGCTTCGGCCTCGTACTCCAGGTCCTCGACGCCTGCTGCCTCGAGGACATCATCGTCCGCGGCGCCGGGTTCGTCGCCAAGCTCCTCCGGTTGAACAACGGCGGATGCGTCGGCTTCAAGATCGCCTTCCGCCGTGTCGCCGGACGGGTCCGGCGCGCCGCTCGCGGCTTCGGGAGCCGCGTCGGACGCCTCTTCGTCCAACTGCAGGCGCACGTGCACGGTGAAGACGTGCTTGCACCGGGAACAGCGGAAGCTTGGCTTGGGCGCGTCGAGGACGCTGCCGTCCACCTTGTAGGTCGTGGAACAATTGGGACAGCGAATGATCATAGCGTTCAGGTACGTTGCGCGCGCCGTGTCACGGGACTCCGCTCGGGCGCCGGGCCCGGTTCGCGTACGTCAGATGGAAAAGTCCACGTTGCCGACGTCAAGGCGTTCCTTCCAGGTGGTCCAGAGGTTTGTGGTCATGTAACGCGCGCCGAAGTCGGGGAACACCGCGACCACGGTGCCGTGGGTCAGTCGCCGGGCGATGTCCATGGCCGCCACCATGGCCGCGCCGGAGGATTGTCCCACCAGTAGCCCTTCCTCCAGGCTCAGCCGGTAGACCATCTCGTAGGCGTCCTCGGTGGACACGGGGAGTTTCACGTCCAGCTCGTCCTCCTGGAAGATCCCCGGAACGATGGAGGTGGCCATGTGCTTCAACCCTTCGAGGCCGTGCAACTCGGAGTCGGGCTCGGCCGCGATCACGCGGATGCGCGGGTCGCGCTCCTTGAGGAAGCGTCCCGCTCCCATCACCGTGCCGCCGGTGCCGATGCCGGCGACAAAGTGGGTGACCCCCCCGGCGGTCTGCCGGTAGATCTCGGGGCCGGTGGTCTCGTAATGGGCCCGGCTGTTCAGCGGGTTGAAGTACTGGTCGGGCTTGAAGTACCCCTCCGGGTCCTCCGCGACGATCTCGCGGCAGAGACGGATGGCCCCGTCGGAGCCCTCCAGCGGATCGCTGTAGACGATCTCCGCGCCGAACAACCGGATGATGTTCTTGCGTTCCTCGCTCACGTTGGCGGGCACCACCAGCCGCACGGGGTAGCCCAGCGCCGCGCCGATCATGGCGATGGCGATACCGGTGTTGCCCGAGGTGGACTCGATGATGGTTCGGCCCGGCTTGAGCCGCCCGGTGTCGATGGCGTCCCGGATCATTCTGAGGGCAGGGCGGTCCTTCACCGAGCCGCCGGGGTTGAATCCCTCGAGCTTGGCCAGCACCCGCACGCCCCGGGACAGCCCGCGGGTGACGCGCCGGACCTCTACCAGAGGCGTGTTGCCGACCAGTTCCACGATGCCGTCGACCTTGCGCGGCCGGCGCGGCGGAGAGGCGGCGTCCTGGTTCAGTGCGGCGAGCATGGGGGCGTGCCGGGAACCCGCTAGCGGCCGCCGGCGATGGCCGGGACGATGGATATGCTGTCGCCGTCCTTCAACGCGGTATCGACGTTCTGGAGAAAGCGGATGTCGTCGCCGTTGACGTAGACGTTCACGAACCGGCGCACCTTGCCGCCTTCGTCCATGATGCGCTCCTTGATGCCGGGGTGCTTCTGCTCCAGATCCTCCAGCATGGCCTGAACGGTGTCGCCGTTGACGTCGACTTCGTCCGATCCCTGGGTGAATTTCCTCAAAGGCGTGGGTACGCGTACACGAACACTCATGAAAGGACCTCCCTCTCGATCAGGATAAAACCCGATTCCGACCTTTTCAACACATGCGCGGCGCGCTTATCCCGCCTTCGCGTCCGGCCGCGGTTCCCGCGTCAGCCCGTCGTACAACTCGTCGAAGTTGCCCAGGTCGGCGTCGATGCTGTAGGGCCGGTCGATGATGTGTGCGACCGTTTCGATGGTCTTGTAGCCGTTCCCGGTGATGGAGATGACGATGGATTCGTCGCGCGGGATCCGTCCCTGCTCGATGAGCTTCTTCGTCACCGCCACCTCGGTGCCGCCCGCGGGCTCGGTAAAAATGCCCTCGGTGGAGGCCAGCAGCCGGATGCCGTCGAGGATCTCCTCGTCGGTGACGTCCTCGCCCCATCCGCCGGTCTCCTTCAATGTCTGGATGACGTAGTAGCCGTCGGCCGGATTGCCGATGGCGATGGAGGTGGCGATGGTGTCGGGCTTCACCGGGTCGACGACGTCGGTCCCGCGCTTGAGCGCGTTGATGATGGGCGAGCAGCCGGCCGCCTGCGCGGAGTAGATGCTGCACGGCTCGTCCGGGTCCACCAGCCCCACCTTGCGCAGCTCCTCGAACCCCTTGCCCAGCTTGGGCAGGATGGTGCCGCCCGCCGAGCCCACCACGATGTGACGCGGCAGCTTCCAGCCGAGCTGCTCGGCCACCTCGAAGGCGTGGGTCTTGGCGCCCTCGGAGTAGTAGGGCCTGAGATTCACGTTGACGAACGCCCACTGGTACTTGTCGCCGATCTCGCTGCACAGCCTGTTGACGTCGTCGTAGGTCCCCTTGATGGCGACGGTGCGCGGGCCGTAGATGGCGGAGCCGACGATCTTCCCTTCCTCCAGTCCCTCGGGGATGAACACGTAGCAGTTGAGCCCGGCGGCGGCGGCGTGGGCCGATACCGAGTTGGCAAGATTGCCGGTGGAGGCGCACGAAACGGTCTCGTAGCCGAACTCGATGGCCTTGGAGATGGCCACCGAAACCACCCGGTCCTTGTATGAGAAGGTCGGGTGGTTCACCGAGTCGTCCTTGAGGTACAGCTCGTCCACGCCCAGCGCCGCGCCCAGGCGGTGCGCTCGGATGAGCGGCGTGAAGCCGGAGTAGAGGCCCACCCTGGGCTCGTCCTCGATGGGCAGCAGCTCGCGGTAGCGCCACAGGTTCCGCGGGCGCTCGGCGATCTTTTCCCGGCTTATGTTCCGGCGAATACCGTCGTAGTCGTACATCACCTCCAGCGGGCCGAAACAGTCCTCGCACACGTGCAAGGGGGCCGTGGGATACACCCGGCGACACTCCCGGCATTGCAGTCCTTGAACAAAGCTCATGCGTGACTCCTTTGGGAAGCCGGCGCTCCGGCGCCGCAGGCCGTGCAGCGCGGGTTCGGCGGCACGGGTACGTTGCGAATCTCCATGGTTTTGGCGTCGTAGGTCAGGAGCCGGTTCACCAGCAAGTGGTCTTCCAGTCCCACGATATATTTCACGGCCTCGGTGGCCTGGATGGAGCCGATGGTCCCGGCCACCGCGCCGAGGATGCCGGCCTGCTGGCAGCCGAGCACCTCGCCGGGCGCCGGCGGCTCCTCGAAGAGACAGCGGTAGCAGGCGCTCTCCGGCGGCACCACCGTCATGGTCTGTCCCTGGAGGCGGACGATCCCGGCGTGGGAGTAGGGCTTGCCCAGGGCCACGGCCGTGTCGTTCACCAGGAACTTGGTGTCGAAGTTGTCGCTGCCGTCGATGATGAAGTCATAGGGGTCCATCAACTCTGCCGCATTCTCCTCGTCCAAGCGCACCGCGTGCACCTCCACGTCCACCTCGGCGTTGAGGTCCAGCAGCCGGGACCTGGCCGACTCCACCTTGCGCCGCCCCCGATCGGCCGTGGTGTGGAGGATCTGGCGCTGCAGGTTGGACAGGTCCACGGCGTCGCCGTCGACGATGCCGAGCCGCCCGATGCCGGCGGCGGCCAAATAGAAGGCCGCGGGACTGCCCAGTCCGCCCGCTCCCACCACCAGCACGCTCGCCTGGCGCAGGCGGATCTGCCCGCCGCCGCCCACGTCGGGGATCATGATCTGCCGGCTGTAACGCTCGACTTGCTCAGGGCTCAGACGCATGGACCGAGGCCTCCAAAGGGAACTCCCAACAATCTGTCAGACGACACCAGGACAAAAAAAAACCTCTCCCAAGATGAGAAGAGGTTTTCTCCTCACCTTATCTGTCCCTTGCGGGCCGGAATTAGCACCTGCGTCCCTTCCGGGAACACGGTTGCTGTGGCTTCGACGGGCCTGTCCCTCCACCACTCTGGATAAGGTGTCCAGCTACTTTGATCAGTTCCTGTGTTTCTACCCTATTTCTCCTCGAAAGTCACGCCGCGGGCGGCGGTACATAAGCGGGCGGATCTCCGTCCGTCGCCCAAGCCGGTGAGGAGGCCACCCGTCAGTTCATGGAACAGGCTCCCGGTCCCCTGGGGTCGCCGCAGGAGCCGCAGCCCCCGGCCGCCGGCACGGGGTCATTCGCGGCCGCGTTGACGGAGAACACCGAGAGCAGCCGCTCGAGCTGCCGGCCGTTGCAGGATGGGCACACGGGCTTGGCGGAGCCCAGGACCAGATCCTCGAACTCGTGGCCGCAGCCCTTGCACTGGAATTCATAAAGAGGCATGAGGTGTTCTCCTTTCGGCGCAGAACCCGTTCCGTACCGGCGGCGTCAGCGGCCAGGGGCGGCGGGTACTGCAAATATACTCCACCGCGCGGCGGCGGCAACCCCCCGCGCCGGAGCGGGAGCCGTGTCGGTCGTGCCTCCGACGGAACCGACCTGCTTTAGCGTGCCCGGCTGCACCGCGCCGGATCCGGAACGCGAAATCCGACACGTTTGCCAGGAGGATAATATGCTGTTTCTCAACAACGACGATGTCGCGCGCGTCATCGACATGCCGCTCTGCCTGGACGCCCTGGAAAGCCTGTTCCATGAGCTGGCCAGGGGCGACGCCGTGGGCATGGGGCGCATGGACATGTACGTGCCCTCGGAACAGGAGTCACCCTACCACCGCCTGGCCCTCATGGTCGGGGGCAGCCGCAAGGACGGCTACGCCTGCATCCGCATCATCTCGGACATGGTGAGCTGGCCCGTGGAGCGGGGCCATAGACGCGAGAACAAGTACGCGCGCGAGCCCGGCACCTGGTGCGGCCTGCTGCTGCTCTTCAGCACGCGAGACGGGACCCCGGTGGCCATGATGAACGACGGTCGCCTCCAGCACGACCGCGTGGGCGCCGGCGCCGGCCTCGGAGCCAAGTACCTGGCGCGGGAGGACAGCCGCACCGTGGCGATGATCGGCTCCGGCGGCATGGCCCGGAGTTATCTCGACGCCCTTTGCCGAGTGCGTCCCATCGCGAAGGTGTCGGTGTTCAGCCTCAATCCCGCCAACGCCCGGGGGTACGCGGAGGAGATGCGGGAGCGGCACGGGATCGAGGTGGAGGCAGCCCCGGACGCGCGCACGGCCGTGCGCGGCGCGGACATCGTGTGCTGCTGCGCGTCCGCCATCGAGCCGGTGTTCTTCGCCGACTGGCTGGAGCCCGGCGTGACCGTCATCGACGTCAACCGGAACTCCGTGGAGCCGGGCTTCCTCCAGGCCGTGGACGTGGCGGTGCGCCCCGGGGACGCCACCCCCTACCTGGAGAACCTTCCGTCCGAGGCCTTCTACGCCCGCGGCGGCTACCTCGGGTACGTGGCCGGCCAGGAGGAGGAGCGGGCGCTGGTGCCGCGGGTGAACCTGACGCGCGAGATCGTGGACATCCCCAAGCTGCCGGACCTCATGAGCGGCCGGGTCCCCGGCCGCACCCGCCCGGAGCAGACCGCCTGGTTCATGAACATCGGCGCCATCGGCCCGCAATTCAGCGCCGTCACCGGCGCCGTCTACGAACGAGCCCGCGACGCCGGCCTCGGCCGCGAAATCCCCACCGATCTGTTCCTGGAGAATATCAGGGCCTGAGGCCTCGGGGGAGGGGGGCGTGCACGCCGGTAGGGATACGTGATTCCCGCGCAGCAAGCCGTGTCGAGACTTGGCTTGGCCACAAGACGGAACCGCCCTACGAATCGTCATTCCCGCGAATCACGCGGTGTCAAAACGTCGTCCGGACAAGAATTGGCGCCAACCCCCCGGATTCGGCGCCAACCCCCCGGATTTGTCATTCCCGCGGAAGCGGGAATCCAGGGGTGGGGAGGCGGGGAAACGCCGCTGTAGTGCCCCACCACCGCCCCTGGATTCCCGCTTCCGCGGGAATGACGAATCGAGGGGGCTCTGCCTCATCAGTATTGCCCCAGCCGCTTCCGCGGGGACGACGAATCGAGGCGGCTCTGCCTCATCAGTATTGACACAGCCAGTTCCGCGGGAATGACGATCCGGGGAGTCGTTCGCGCCGCGCGGTCATGGCTTCGCAAGCGTGCGTTCCAACTTGAGAAACTCGTCCATCCGCAGCACTTGGTGATACTCGTCCAGGGAGGCCATTTGTCCGCGGTGGCTTTGGGTCGTGCCTTCCGCGTGCAACGAAGCGAAGACGTTCCCAACGGTCTTCACCAGTGTATACCGGACCGCTCCGGGGAACAGCGCCAGTTTGAACCCCTCCGCGGCCGCGTCGCATACGTTCAGGCGCGACGCCGGAAGCGTTTCGTCCATGTTCACCACCAGCGGACCGGGAACGCGGCGGCGGATCTCGCGCAGTTCCTCGACGGCGCCGGGTACCTGCGCGAAGACCGCGTCGGCGCCGGCCTCGTGGTAGGCGCGGCCGCGCCGGATGGCTTCCTCAAGCCCGCCCGAAGAATAGGCGAGCGTGCGCGCGACGATGACCGTGTCGGGGTCCCTCCGCGCCGCGCACGCCGCCGCGACCTTCTCCACCATCTCTTCGGTCGCTACCAGCGGGTGTCCTCCCGCGAGCAACCCGCAGCGCTTGGCGGGCGTTTGATCCTCGATCTGAACCGCCGCCGCCCCCGCGTGCTCCAGCGCGGCGACGACGCGATGCACCTGGAGCGGTCCGCCGAAACCCGTGTCCGCGTCCACCAGGAGCGGCATGCGCAGCACGTGGCTCAGGTTGCGCACGTGCGCGATGAGCGCGTCGGCGGAGAGGAACCCGAGGTCGGGAAGGCCGAGCAGGCTGGCGGTGGTGGCGTTGCCGCCCAGCAGCGCCACCCGGAAGCCCGCGCGTTCCGCGAGCAGCGCGGTCAAGGCGTCGTGAACGCCGGGAACGCTCAGGCAGCCGTCCTCGGCCATTGCCTCCCGAAGCCGTGCGGCGGTACTCATGTCGTGGTCCTCCTTGATCGTTCGACCATCCGGGTGGTTGCCGGTATGATTCAGGAACCCGCGCCGGCGCGCAAGTGAACCGGGGCTGCTTGCCGGCACCCAGAGACATGAAGATTACCGCCATCGACATTCACCCCCTGCGGATTCCGCTGAAGGGCGTGTTCCGCAACGCCCACGACGTCAAGACCCACCAGGACAGCATCGTGGTGCGCGTGTGCACGGACGAGGGTCCGGCCGGTCTGGGCAACGTCGATCCCGATCCCGGCCACTCCGAGGAGAGCTTCGCCGAGATCCTGAAGGCGGTGCGGATGCTGGCGCCGGGCCTTGTGGGTCGCGATCCCTTGAACATTGCCGCGGCACTGGATCTCATGGAGCGCGCCCTGCCGCGCCATCTGGACGCCAAGGCCGCGCTGGAGATGGCGCTTTTCGACCTCAAGGGCAAGGCGCTGGACCAGCCGGTGCACTCGCTTTTGGGAGGACGGCTCCGGGACGAGGTGCGGCTCAACGGCTGGATCGGCATGCTGGCGCCGGACGAGGCCGCGCGGGACGCGATGGGCTGGCGCGATGCCGGTTTTCGCTCGGTGAAGATCAAGCTGGGCTCGGGGGTGGAAGCCGACCGCGACCGCGTGGCGGCGGTACGCGGCGCCGTCGGACCGGAGATGCAACTGCGGGTGGACGCCAACGAGGCTTACGGCGTGGACGAGTCCATCCGGCTTGGCAGGGCGCTGGCGCCCCTGGACGTGGCGCTGCTGGAACAGCCCGTGGCCCGGTCGGACTACGCGGGTCTGGCGCGGGTGCGGCGCGCCGTCGACATGCCGGTGATGGCGGATGAAGCCATTGTCGGCCCCGAAACCCTGGTGGAGGTGATCCGGAAGGAAGCCGCCGACATCGTCAAGGTCAAGGTGATGAAGCAGGGCGGCATCACCCGCACCGTGCGCATGGTGGACATGGCCGAGGCCGCGGGCATCCGCTGCGTCATCGGCCACGGTTTCGGTCTGACCCTCAACACGCTGGCGGAGCTGCACGTGGCCGCAAGCTGCGCCAACGTCATGGAAGGCTGCGAGTCGGTGGGTCCGCTCAAGATGGGCGGGGACGTGGTGACCCGGCCGCTCGACGAGAGCGGAGGAAGGGTCTCGGTCCCGGACGCGCCGGGACTCGGCGCCGAAGTCGATTCATCGGAGTTGGAGCGCTGGAGCGCGCCCGCGCCAACGATACTTCAAGGAGGTACATCATGAACCAAACCGTCGGATCGAAGTTCCCGGATCTGGCTCTCGACGACCACAACGGCAAGGAGCTGAAGCTGTCCGAGATCACCGAGGGCAAGTTCCCGCTCATCGTGGTGTTCTACCGGGGCTATTGGTGAGGGAAGTGCGTGGTGCAGTTGCGCCACTTGGTTGTCCTTCAGGAAGAGCTTCCCGTCAGCTACAGCCGGGTGGCCGCGGTCAGCGTCGATCCGCCCAAGGTGAACGGCGCGCTCAGGGTCGGTCTGGGCGCGACGTTCCCGTTTCTCAGCGACCAGGAGTTCAAGGCCATCGAGGCGCTGGACATCGTCGACACCACGGACAAGCGGCACGGGACCCTGGCGATCCCGTACGCCTTCTCGCTGTTGCCGGACCTGTCGGTTCACCGCATCTACAACGGCTGGTACTACGTCGGCCGGCCCACCAACGAGGAGCTGCGGGCGGACATGCGCGCCATGACCCAACAGTGCCGGGCCGACTACGACCCACAGGCGTAAGCTCAGCGTTCGTTCCGGACCGGCCGGGGGCTCCACGGTACGCGTGAGGCCGATGCGCTTCGGGGCGACAGGCCGGCGACGGGCTCTTCAAGGGGGTAAGCCATGGCGGTCATCGATGCCGATTGCCACGTCATCGAGTGCGAGGAGACCTGGGAGTACATGGAGGGCGAGGACCGGCGCTACCGGCCGCGCATCCTGGCAGCGGCGGACCAGTCGGACCCGCTGCGACGCAACGACTTCTGGCTCTTCGACAGCAACCTGGAGCCCAAGCGGGCGTTCCCACCGGTCTCGTCGGGCACCACCCCGGAGTCGTCGGAGCTGACGGACGTGGAGGCGCGTCTGCGCCACATGGACGAGTTGGGCACCGATATCCAGGTGCTCTATCCCACGACCCTGTTGGGTCTGGCCACGCTGAGCCGTCCGCGCACCCAGGCCGCCATGTGCCGCGCGTACAACCGCTGGATGGCGGACATCTGGCGCCGGGGCAAGGGACGGCTCCGTTGGGTGGCGACGCTGCCCCTGCTGACCATGGACACGGCGTTGGATGAGTTGCGTTTCAGCCGCGACAACGGCGCCTGCGGCTTCCTGCTTCAGGGACTCATGGGCGAGCACACCCCAATCGACGACTACTACTTTCCGGTCTACGCCGAAGCCAGCCGGCTCGACATGCCGGTGTGCATTCACTCGGGGCTCGTCAACCATGCCCTCGGCGGGCTCTTCCACTCCCGCGCCACGGCCTTGTGGATGGCCAAGGTGCCCATCATCACCGCGTTCCACGCCCTGGTGCTGAGCCGCGTTCCGGACAAGTTCCCGGACCTGCGCTGGGGCTTTCTCGAAGCCGCTGCTTCCTGGGTCCCCTACGTCATCACCGACCTGGGCGCCCGCCTGGACCGCACCGGCACCCGCAAGCTCGACGACAACGTGCTGCGGCGCAACCGCTTCTACGTGGCCTGTCAGACCGAGGAGGACCTGCCCTACATCCTGCAATACGCCGGCGAGGACCACATCGTCATCGGCTCCGACTACGGCCACGCCGACACGTCCAGCCAACTCGAGGCGCTGAAGATCCTCCAGGCGAACGAAACGGTCGCGCCGGACGCCCGCCGCAAGATAATCGACGAAAACGCCAGGGCGCTGTACGGGATCTGATTCGCCCTTGCTCGGTGGTCCGTCCACCCGTTTTGTGTTAATCCAGCGATATGATCCAGCCACAAGAAATTGAAGATACGCTGGGGCGGGTTTTCCCGGGTTGTGTCGTGCCGATGATCAAGGACCTGACCGGCGGGGGCGACCATTACCAGGTGGTGGTCGTGCATGATTCCTTCGCCGGCAAGGGCCTCATCGACCAGCACAAGATGGTCTACGAAGCGCTCAAGGACGAGCTCGGCGACGAACGTATCCACGCCTTGTCGTTGAAGACCTTCACCCCCGCGCAGTGGGAGAAGTTCGGCTCGTAGACACGCCTTGACGGAACGCCGGGCTTCCCGGTCCGCTCCGTTTCGGGAGGTTCCCATGCAGACCATCGACTCGGACGGCCACCTGCACGAGCCCTTCGACCTGTTCGACCGCCACATCGAAAAGGAGTTCCACGCCCTCCGTCCGCGCGTCGTCGATCTGCGCGACGAGGCCCGGGACCAGGGACGTTGGGTGGCCGAGGGGCGGGTGGTGCCGCGCATTCCCTTCTCGCGGGGCGTGGGCGGCGGCGGGTTCAACTATCCCACGCCGCGGCACAAGCAGATGAAGGCCCGCGACAATTCGCTGGACGACATCCCCGGACGTCTCGAAGACCTGGACCTGATGGGCGTGGACTACCAGGTGGTGTTTCCCACGGCCTTGGTGTGGATGTTCGACCTGGAGAACACCGAGCTGGCGGGCGCCGTGTGCCGCGCCTACAACAACTACGTGGCGGAGCAATGCTCCAAGGCCCCCAAGCGGCTCAACGCCATCGCCATGGTGCCGATCCAGGACCCGGCCGGCGCCGCCGAAGAGGCCAGGAGGGCGGTGCGGGAACTGGGTCTCGCCGGGGTGCTGCTGCCCGGCATGGCCGGAAACCGGCCGCTGCATTCCCCCGAGTACGAACCGTTCTTCGCCGCCGTGGACGAGCTCGACACCCCCATCGGCTTCCACGCCGTCACCGGCATGCACGACACCCCGTGGGCCGACTGCTTCACCGACTTCTTCTCCACCCACGTCACCGCCATGCCGTTCTCCATGATGGTGGGCATGATGTCGGTGGTGCGCATGGGCATCCTCGCGCGCTACCCCAACCTGCGCTGCGCCTTCCTGGAGATCGGCGCCACCTGGTTCCCGTACTGGGCCTGGTGGGTGGGAAAGCACATTGAGCACGTCCGCGGACCGCGGGGCGACGGGCGGCACGAGGGCAACTGGGGCAGGGCGCCCTACACCCTCCCGGAGAGCATCCGGGAACCCATGGAGGACATCCGCTCCGGCCGCATCCTGTCGGGCTTCGAGGACGACGAGAACCTCCGCGCCGTCATCGACCAGGTAGGCGCCGGCTCGCTGATGTACGCCAGCGACTACCCCCACAGCGACATGGACTGGGGCCGGGTGGACGCCATCAAGAACAACGACTCCATCACCCAGGACGAGAGGGCGGCGCTGCTGGGCGGCAATGCGCGGCGGTTCTACAAGCTGGAGCTGGGATGATGCCGATCGGCGTCGTCGGTCCGGTGTTGCCGGAGGATTACTGGGAAAGCCTCGTTCCGCCGAGCGCCATCAAGGCGCCTCCGCCACCTTCCGAAACATCCGCATAAAGTTGCCACCCAGGATACCCGCCGCCTCGCTCTTCGAGAACCCCGCCGTTAGCAGCGCGGCAGCGAGGTCCGGCAGCTCGGCGTAGCTGTTGAAGGCCGTGTTGCGCAGGCCGTCCATGTCCGTGCCCACGGCGAGGTGCTCGGGGCCGACGAGGTCGGCGAGTTGCCTGAAACGCCGGGTCCACCCTTCCAGGCCGCCGCGGCCGGCGGGCCAGACGCCGATGACGCCGCCCGTGGAGGCGATGAGCCGCGCGTGCTCGGCGTAGATGAATCGCGTGTACTTGCGCGGCGTGCGGCGCAGCGCGGTGTGGCTCAGCATGATCGGTCCGGTGGTGATGTCCACGACGTCACGTGTCACCTGTTCCGTGGCGTGCGCCACGTCCACGATCAAGCCCAGGCGGTTCATCTCCCGGATGACCTGCGCCCCGAACGGGGTCAAGCCGTGGTGCCGGGGCTCTTCGGTCTGGATGTCCGCGACGGCGTTGATGTTGTAGTGCACGAGCTGGATGGAGCGTAGTCCCCGCTCGTGAGCCTCTTTGACGCGGTCGAGGCGTTGCTCCAGGAAGTCGGCGCCTTCCGCGGCGAGGATGGCGCAAGGCCGGCCTATTCGTTTGGCGCGCAGGACGTCGGCGGGACGCAACCCCCGCAACAGGCGGCCTTCGGCGAACCACGGGTCAAGCACGGCGAAACGGGCGTAGGTATCCCGATACGACTCTCCGGGCTCAAACGGTCGCTGCGCCCGGATCCTGCCGGTCTCCCGGTCCCGGCGGATGACAGCCCTGTCCGTGCTCACGCAGAAGAAGGCGGCGCTGAGCCCGCCCTTGCTCATTTCCAGGACACGCTGCTCCAGACCGGTATTGTCCCGGTGAAAACGGCCCGGGTGGGCGTGAATGTCCACCGAGGGGTGATGAACGAGCTGTTCCATTGGGATGTGTCACGCGCGCATACCATGACCCAAGTGACTTTGACAAGCCCGGAAGGAGTCGAGGCTTCGAGGGCATGGAGCACTTGACACCTGTCGGTTGTTCCGTCATATTTACGGTGAAAATAACGGAATCATCGACATGTATCCTCGTATTCTCGACCTGCCCGAAAGGAGTTTCTTCCTGTTCGGGCCCCGGGGGACCGGGAAATCGGTTTGGCTCGAGCAACGTCTTGGCCACGCCGCCTTGAGCATCAATCTCCTCAAGTCCAGCGAGTATCTTCGATACAAGCGGGACCCGTCCATTCTCGCTCACGAGGTGGCCGCGTTGCGGGAGGATCAACCCTGGATCATCATCGACGAGGTGCAGAAACTGCCGGAATTGCTTGACGAGGTCCATTCCCTGTTGTTCGAGAGCGGGCACGGTTATCGGTTTGCTCTTTCCGGGTCAAGTGCCAGAAAGCTCAAGCGTTCCCACGCGAACATGCTGGCCGGACGGGCTCTGCTGAAGAGGATGTTTCCGCTAAGCGTTCTCGAGGTTGGCGAAGAGGTGAGCTTGCAGGACGTTCTGCGTTACGGGCAGTTGCCCTTGAGCGTGACGTCACCCGTCCGAACCGACAAGGTCGAGTTTCTGGACGCCTACGTGGAAACCTATTTGAAGGAAGAGATACAGCAGGAAGCGCTCGTCAGGAATCTTGACAGCTTTTACCGGTTGCTGTCCGTGGCCGGCCTGATGAGCGGGCAATTGCTGAACATCGCGAACATCGCGCGGGATGTGGGGGTCGCTCGGAGCACGGTCCAAGGCTACTTCAGCATCCTGGAAGATACGTTGCTTGGCTGGTACCTGCCTGCGTACCGCAACAAGGCCAAGGTCAAGGAAGTGGCTCATGCCAAGTTCTACCTGTTCGATTGCGGAGTGCAGCGGGCCCTTCTGGGCCGGCATCGGGACGAACCGTCGGCGGTCGAAACGGGAGCCCTGTTCGAATCGTTCGTGCTGAATGAATTCAGGGCGCTGAATTCGTGGCTGTCTCATGGTGCTCAGTTCTTCTACTGGCGCACGGAAGCAGGCAACGAAGTGGACCTGATCTGGAAGAGGGGGGAACGGGCGGCGGGGTTCGAAATCAAGTCGTCCACTGCTTGGCAGGAGAAGTTCAACAAAGGCCTGAATGTGCTCCTGCGGGCCGGTGACATCGAGCAGGCCTTCGGGGTGTACCGCGGCGACACGGTTCAGAAGGTTGGGAAGGTCACCGTGGTGCCGTACAGGATGGCCATCGAGATGGCTCGGGAGGGGGGATTTGTGTCGACGCCGTAAGCGCCGGACCCGCGTTCACGCCGCCAGACTGCCCATCAAGCGCCCGTAGCCCGCCACGCTTTCCCTGATGCGGATCAGCTTCAGCGCGTACCAGATGTAGGCTTGGCAACTGGTCACCACGGGCTTGCCGATCTCGTGCTCCAGGATCTCCACGTCCTCGATGGTGGGCCAGCGCGGGCACGGGATGAAGATGCCGTCGGCCTCCGGCGCCTTCTCGTAGAGGCGCTTGGCGATCTTGTAGGAGGCGTGCACGGGCAGGTCCGAGATGGCGGAGTTCTTGCGCACGCCGTAGCCCTCGATCTGCAGCACCTCGAAGCCGGAGGCCTCCAGGAACGCCTTCATGCGCGCGTTCAGGTCGTCCTCGTGCGGCGTGGCCACCACCAGGCTGCGGAGTCCCATGGCCTTGAGGGCTTCCACCTCGCCGGTGATGCCCGCTGTGACGGGAACGCCGGTCTTCTCGGTGAGCCTGCGCCCCATCTCGATGTCGCTGCCGTGGCCCAGCTTGGTGAAGAGCGGCGAGCCCCCCAGGATCACCACGTCGCAGCCGTTGTCCACCAGGTCCAGGGCGGCTTCCTCGATGCGCTCGAGCTGACGCTCGAAGTCGGCGTCCACCAGTTGCCGGATGGTGCCGGTGCTGTTGAGCAACTGGAACCCCGCGGGCAGCATTCGATAGAATTCATAGACGAGGGTGTCCCCGCGGGACGGAGCCACATGGCCTACACGCGCGCGCCAACCGTACATGATGAGCCTCCGCTACTGTCTGTCCTCAGACCGAGGTCGGCGCCCGTGGTTCCAGGCAGCGCTCGATCTCGGTGAAGACCTGGTTGAAATGCATGACCCGCATCACGCCGGGATGCGAAAACGACCGGTTGTAGGGATGGTGCGGCATCAGCACCCGGGCGTTCGTATTCTCGGCCACGTCCTGGCAGTTCTCGTAGTTGTCATCGACGAACAGCTTCACTCCGAGCCTGTCCACCACCGCCGACTTCTCCTTCTCCACCAGATGCACGTCGGGGTTGGTGATGCCGTGCCGCCGGAACCATTCCGAGGTGACCGCGTGGATGTCCCAGCTTTCGTGGCCGGTCCTGTGCGTGATGAACGAAAGCAACCCGCGCTGGTTCAGTTGCTCCAGCCGCAGCCACTGCTCGTCGCTCAGCAGCGAATCCAGTCCGTCCCAAAACCCGGGGTCCCGGCGCACGGCGTCGGAGCAGTCCCTCACGGCCTCCTCGGTCAAGACCGGATGCGCCGAAAGGCGCACGCTGCGGAGGGAGTCCGCCGGGATCGGCCCCTTGCCGACGCGCTTTTCCAGACGCACCAGAAAAGGAGAGAGAAAGTCGGCCACCACGCCGTCGATGTCCAGCCCCACCATGGTGCGCCAAAGCTTACGTAATCGACGGGTGCGCCGCAACGTGTGCGGCGCACCCGTTCCTTGACGAACCGCAACCGGTCGGATACAAATCACTTTTTCTTCAGGCACACCGCAACACCCGCTCGCTTTTCTCTGAATCGACCGGAGCTCGAAGCGCAGGACCGTCGGGTCGTCGGTAGCGGCGTCGCGTCTTTGCCGCGCACGGGCACGCTCACCGGAACAAGAAGCGCCGGGGGCGGTTGCGTTCAACAAGTCAGGAGAGGTCATGGCCAGAGTCGGTTTCGCACTGGGGTACGGGAAGTTCACCAACGTCCGGGAAATCGCCGATCTCATGCGGCGCGCGGAGGAAAAGGGTTTCGAGATGGGCTTCTTCTCGGAGACCATCGAGCTCATGCGCGACTCGGTGTCGGCCATGTCGGCCATGGGCCTGGCCACCTCGAAGGTGACGCTGGGGGCCACCCAGATCGTCCGCCTGCGCACGCCCATCTGCATGGCGCAGTCGCTGATGACGCTGGACGAGATGACCGGCGGGCGCATCACCTTGGCACCGGGCGCCTGCACGCGAAGCCACGCCCGGGTCCACGCCATGGAGCACCAGGATCCCCCTCAGGTGCTCAAGGAATACATCGAGTCCATGCGCTTGCTCTTCACCGGCGAGAAGGTGGACTACGAAGGCCAGTTCGTCAAGTTCAAGAACGTCGGCATCGGCTGGAAGCCCTTGCGCACGAACATCCCCCTCTACATCCCGGCCACCGCGCGCCCGGGCCTGCGGCTCGCCGGCCAGATCGGCGACGGCGTGGTGCTGAACGCGGTGTGTTCGCCGGAATACACCGCCAACGCCCTCAAGATCATCAAGGACGCGGCCGAAGAGGCGGGTCGCGACTTCTCCAAGTTCGAGGTGGCCCAGTTGATCAACTGCTCCATCGCCGACGACCACCAGAAGGCCCTGGACGCCATCCGCTGGGAGGTGGCCACCAAGCTCGATCCCGTCCAGCTCCCGTTCATCGCCCGTCCCAAGATGAAGGTGGGCGAGCCCTACATCCACGAGGAAGACATCCCGACCTTCGAGAAGGCCCACGCCGAGGGCGGCATGGAAGCGCTCATCAAGGCCATCCCGGACTCCTACGTGGAGGGAATGACCGCCAGCGGCACCCCGGACGAGGTCATGGCGCGCGTCCAGCAGTACCGCGACGCGGGCGTCAAGATTCCGTTGCTGCGGCCCGCGGCGGCGGACCAGACGGATGCCCTGATGGACCTGTTCGCCCAGTAGTCCATGTATCGCGTCGGCGTTGACATCGGCGGAACCTTCACGGACCTGCTCCTGGTGGGGGATGATGGCACCTCCTTCATCGGCAAGACCCTGACCACTCACGGAGACCCGAGCGTGGCGGTGGAAACGGCGCTGCGCGAGGGGCTGGAGACCGGCATCGTGGACCGCGCCGGGAAGGGCACGGTGGTGCACGGCACCACGCTCGTCACCAACGCCCTGATCGAGCGCAAGGGCGCCCTGACCGCGCTGCTTACCACCGAGGGTTTCCGGGACGCGCTGGAGATCGGCCGCGAGCACCGCTACGAGCTCTACGACCTCGATCTCGAGTTGCCCAGGCCGCTGGTGCCGCGCTACCTGCGCTTCGACGTGCCGGAGCGGGTGGTCGCGGACGGAACCGTGCTCAAGCCCCTGGATGAGGACTTCGTGCGGAGCCTGGTGGCGGAGCTCCGGGACAAGGGCGTCCGGGCGATAGCGGTGTGCTACCTCAACAGCTTCCGCAACGCCGTCCACGAGCGCCGCACGCGGGAGCTCATCGCCGAGGTGGCGCCGGATATCCGCGTGTCCGTGAGCGCCGACGTGGTGCCCGAGATCCGCGAGTTCCAGCGCACCAGTACCACCGCCGCCAACGTCTACGTGCAGGAGCGCGTGGCCGCCTATCTCCAGGAACTGCAACAGCGGCTGGACGGCCTCGGGTTCTCCGGCAGCTTCTTCGTGATGCTTTCGAGCGGCGGCATCGGCACCCCGGAGACGGCCGCCCGGTTCCCGGTGCGGATGCTCGAGTCGGGGCCGGCGGCGGGGGCGCTGGCGGCGGCCGCGCTGGGACAGCGCGCGGGCTATCCCGATCTCCTTTCCTTCGACATGGGCGGCACCACCGCCAAGCTGTGCGCGGTGGAGAACGGCTACCCGCTCAAGGCCCGGGAGTTCGAGGTGGACCGGGTCTACCGCTTCCGCAAGGGCAGCGGCCTGCCCATCAAGATACCGGTCATCGACATGATCGAGATCGGGGCCGGCGGCGGCAGCATCGCCCGGGTGGACGCGCTCGGTCTTCTGAAAGTCGGACCCGACAGCGCCGGGGCGGAGCCCGGCCCGGCGTGCTACGGCCGCGGCGGCACGGGCGCCACCGTCACCGACGCCAACCTGATCCTGGGCTACTTCGATCCCGACTACTTCCTCGGCGGCGAGATGAAGCTCGACGTGGACGCGGCGCGCAAGGTGTTGGGCGAGCTCGCCGAAAGGCTCGGCATGCGCGTGGAGGAGGTGGCCTGGGGCATCCACCAGATCGTCAACGAGAACATGGCCAACGCCGCTCGCGCGCACCTGGGAGAGCGCGGCAAGGATCCGCGGGAGCTGCCCATGTACGCCTTCGGCGGCGCCGGCCCGGTGCACGGCTGCCACGTGGCCGAGCTGCTGCACCTGCCCACGCTGATCTCGCCCATGGGCGCGGGGGTGGGCTCCACCTTCGGCCTGTTGGCGGCGCCGCTGGCCTTCGACTTCGTGCGTAGCGCCTACAGCCTGCTGGACGAGTTGGACTGGTCCTTTGTCAACGGGATGTTCGACGGCATGTGCGCGGAGGGGCGTGCCATCCTGGAGCAGTCGGGACTGGCACCGGACGAGATCGTCTACGAGCGTACCGCCGACATGCGCTACACCGGCCAGGGGCACGAGGTGTCCGTGCCCATCCCCGACGGGGTCCTCGACGCGAGCCACCTCGGCGCCATCACCGGAGCCTTCGAGCGCACCTACGAGCAGATGTATGGGCGCACCGTGCCGGACGTCGTGGTGGAGGTGATCAACTGGCGCGTGGTGGCGCGCGGGCCGGAGCAGCCGCTCGACTTCTCGACCCCGCGCGGACGGGTCGCCGGCAGCGACGCCCAAAAGGGCACGCGCCCGGTGTATTCCGCGCGCCGGGGCGAATTCGTCGACACCGCGGTGTACGACCGCTACGCGCTGACGCCGGGCATGGCCTTCCCGGGCCCCGCCATCGTGGAGGAACGGGAGTCCACCTTGGTGGTGACGGCCCGCGCCCGCGCGCGGGTTGACGACCATCTGAACGTGATCGTAGAGTTCGATTACTCGTAATCCCGTAACCTGCCGTCATGGAGCTTCTCCCATGAGCCAAGCCGCCATCGATCCCGTCACCCTCGAAGTCATCTGGAACCGACTCCTCTCCGTGGCCAACGAGCAGCAGGACGCGCTCATGCGCACGGCCTTCAGCACCATCGTGCGGGAGAGCCAGGACCTGGCCTGCGGCCTGTTCGACACTAAGGGCCGGATGGTGGCCCAGTCGGTCAGCGGCACCCCAGGGCACATCAACGCCATGGCCACGTCCATGGGGCACTTTCTGCGAGAGTTCCCCGCCGATACCCTGGCGCCCGGCGACGTGCTCATCACCAACGACCCGTGGCAGACCGCCGGGCACGTCAACGACATCACCATCACCACGCCCATCTTCCGCCGCGGGCAGCTCGTGGCGTTCTTCGCCAACACCTGCCACGCCGCGGACATCGGCGGCCGCATCCTTTCCGCCGAGGCGCGCGAGGTCTTCGAGGAAGGGCTGCGCATTCCCATCATGAAGCTCTTCCACGCGGGCGAGCCCGACCCCATCCTGCTCAAGATGATCCGCGCCAACGTGCGGCTGCCCCACGAGGTGGTGAGCGACTTCTACGCCCAGTCCGCCTGCAACGACGCCGGCGGGCGGGCGCTGATCGAGACCATGGACGAGTTCGAGCTGGACAGCTTCGATCCCGTGGCCGAGGAGATCATCAGCCGCTCCGAGAAGGCCGTGCGCGCCGCCATCGCCGCACTCGAGGACGGCGAGTGGGAAGGGGAGACCTGGAGCGACGGCTTCGAGGAGCCGATCTACATCAAGACGAAGCTGGAGGTGCGGGGCGACGAGATCTTCATCGACTTCACCGGCTCGTCGCCCCAGAGCCACCGCGGCATCAACGTGGTGATGAACTACACCCACGCCTATGCCAGCTTCGCGGCCAAGGCGGCCATCTATCCCGACGTGCCCCACAACGAGGGCAGCTTCCGTCCGGTGCACGTGAGCGCGCCCGCGGGGAGCATCCTCAACGCCAACGAACCGGCGCCGGTGGCGGCGCGGCAGACCGTGGGCCACTTCGTGCCCACCGCGGTGTTCACCGCGCTGGCCAAGGCGCTTCCCGGAAAGCTCATGGCGCCGAGCGCGGACCCCATCTGGCTCAGCGTGTGGCGCGGCCAGGACCCGGCGTTCAATCTCACGGTGTTCCAGGTGGGCGGCACGGGCGCCCGTCCCACGAAGGACGGGCTGAGCGCGGTGGGCTTCCCCAGCGGCGTCGCCGGCGTGCCCGCGGAGGTCATCGAGAGCCTGTCGCCGCTGGTCATGCGCCGGCGCGCGTTGCGGGTGGATTCCGGCGGCGCCGGCACCTGGCGCGGCGGCCTCGGCCAGTTCACCGAATTCGCCAACCGCGCCCACGGACAGTGGAGCGTCAACGGCATCCTCGACCGCACCCGATACGCCGCCCCCGGCATCATGGGCGGCGGTCCGGGGCTCCCCGGCGAGTTCATCCTCGACGGCGGCGAGCGCCCGAACCCCAAGGCCCAGACCCATCTGGGCGGCGACCGCAGCGTGCAACTGAACCACCCCGGCGGAGGCGGCTACGGCGACCCCATGAAACGCGACCTCGAACGCGTGCGCGCGGACGTGGTGTACGGCTACATCACCGCCGCCGCGGCCGCCCGCGACTACGGCGTGGTGGTGCGCTTCACCGGTGGCGACGATGAGAAGGTGCGGCTGCCGGAGCAATGGGTCATCGATGAGGCCGCGACAAAGGAGTTGCGGCGGGACGCAGTGTCTTGATTATCTTTATTCCCGCGAAACAGGCTGTGTCCAAACTCCACCTGGCCACGACCCTGCAGCGCCACCGCTATGCGTCATTCCCGCGAAAGCTGGAATCCAGTTGCGCATGCGGTGGGGAAAGTGACATGAGCTCATGATTCTCTCTGAACGCATCGCGCTCGTCACCGGCGCCGCCACCGGCATCGGCCGGGCGACGGTCCTGGAGTTGGCGCGCGCCGGCGCCGCCGGCGTGGCGATCAACTACCGCTCGGCCAAGGAGCAGGCCGAGAGTCTGGCGGAAGAGGCGCGGGCGCTGGGCGCCGAGGCGCTGTGCGTGCACGGCGACGTGCGCGACGACGGCCATGTCCGCGAAATGGTCCGTCAGACGGTGGAGCGGTTCGGGCGCCTGGACATCCTGGTGAACAACGCCGGTATCACCCGCTGGGTGCCGATCACGGACATGGAGGCGTTGACCGACGACATCTGGGACATGACCCTGGACGTCAACGTGAAGGGCGCGTTCCGGTGCGCGCGGGCGGCGGCGCCGCACCTGAAGGCCGCCGGGGGCATGATCGTCAACGTGTCGTCCATCTCGGGTGTCATCGCGCCCTCGACCATGTCGTCTCTCGCCTACGGCACCGCCAAGGCCGGCCTCATCTACCTGACCCGCGGCCTTGCCGTGGCCTTGGGGCCCGAGATCCGGGTCAACGCGGTGGCGCCGGCGTTTACCGACACCCAGTGGATGCGCGACCACTACGGCGCGGACTACGACGCCATCATCGAGCGCGCGTCGGCCAACTATCCCCTCAAGCGCGTGGCGAAACCGGAAGAGGTGGCCGGCGCCGTCCTGGGCCTCATCACCGGCGGCGACTTCGTGACCGGCCAGACCCTGCTCGTCGACGGCGGCCTGAGTCTGAGTTAGCCCCTCCGCTTGTCCGTTGATTTCGAGACACGAGAGAGTGTCGCCATGACCAAGACCGAGTTGATGACCGCCATGCAGGCCCACCGGCTGGTGGCGGTGATTCGTTCCAGCACCGCGGAAGAGGCGCTGGCCACCGCCCGGGCCGTGGGCGAGGCCGGCATTCGGTTCGTGGAGGTGACCTTCACCGTTCCCGACGCCGCGGAGGTGATCCGAACACTGGCCGGAGAAGGAGTGGTGCACGTCGGCGCCGGCACGGTGCTGTCCGAGGAGCAGGCGCGCACCGGTATCGAGGCGGGCGCGCGTTTCATCGTCTCGCCAAGCCTGGAGCTGGACCTGGTGCCGCTTTGCCGCGAGGCCGGCGTGGCGTCCATCCCCGCCGGCGCGACCCCGACGGAGGTCGTGCAGGCATTGCGCGCCGGCGCCGATCTGGTGAAGATCTTTCCCGCGGACTGCGTGGGCGGACCGCATTTCATCCGGCAGATGCTGGGTCCCTTCCCCGATGCCCGCTTCATGGTCTCGGGCGGCGTCAACAAGGACAACGTCGCCGAGTACGCCGCCTTGGGGGTGACGGGCATCGTGCTGGGCAGCGCCTTCCTGGCGGACGTGCTGGCACGGGAGGGCCACGCGGGGCTCGTGGCCAAGGCGCGGGAGTTCGTGGATCTGCTCAGTTGAGCGTGCGCGAGCCCGACCCGGACGGCGGCTCCGGCGCGCCCCCGCCAAACTCCAGGAGATTGACCAGCAAGTCTTGCCGTTCCTTGAAGGAACCGGCCTCCAGCAGCGCCTGCTTCTCCGACGGGTGGAAGGGCATGGCGACGCCCAGAAAATTCACGAAGTCGGCGTCGGGTATGGGGTGGAGTTGGTCCGGGTCGACGGCCATGCCACGGGCCTCGGCGTAGCGGCTCAAGGCTTGGGTCAGGCGCGGACGATCGACCGCTTCCGAAGCGTCCCCATCAAGGTCAGCGAAACTCGCGTAGTCCGGGAGCACGCGCCGGTAGCCGCGTTCCACGGACAACTCTTCCTTCACACGGAAGCGGCTGATGCCGCGAAGCTGCACCATGTAGCGGCCGTCCGGCGACTGCTCCCAGCGTTCGATGTGGCCGGCGCAGCCCACCGGGTAGAGGTCGGGTATGGTTTGCTCGGCCCCCGGCTGGGGCCTGTTGTCCCTTTGGGGAGTGAAGGGTTGGATCATGCCGAAGACCCCCTCCGCCTCCAGCGCGTCATGCACCAGGTTGCGGTAGCGGGGCTCGAAGATGTGCAACGGCAGCCGGGTCCCCGGCAGCAGCAGCACGCCCGTCAGCGGAAAGACCGAGAGAATTTCGGGCAACGAGACGGACGCCGTTTTGTCTTCCATGCGTAACCCTCCTGTTCCCTTCGATTATAGAGCCTCGCGGACCCTCGTCAACCGAGTTGCCTCATTAACGCGGGAAGCCCGTGTCATGCGTATTCGTCGTAGAGCCCCTCGAACTTCGCCAGCTTGAAGCGCACCATGTTGCGCGCCGCGTGGGTCACCACCTGGCGATCACGCTCGGTGGTACAGAACCGGGCGATGACCTGGGCCGCCAGCGCGGTGTGTTCCTGGTCCGCCACCGCGTGCACGGTAAAGAACTCCCGGTGGTGGTCGTTGACGCCGTACTGCCGTGCAAGGCAGTCGTCGAACTCCGCCGCGTAGCGGCCCACCATGCTCTCGTTCACCAGCGCGCTGGTGCGGGTCTCGGCGGGTGAGCCCAGGAACATGCCCCGGAGAATGGCGGCGGCGTGAGCCTGGCACTCGAAGATGGGCAGCGCCTGGGCGAAATCCCCATCGGTCAGGCCGATGGAGAGGCCGAACCGCTTCATCAGGTCGGGATGGGTCTGTTCTTCGGTGAAGGCGTGGAGGTAGAGCTCGAAGAGCTCCTGGTTGTGGGCGTTCTTCGCCATGCACAGGGTGAATCCCTTGTTGATGGCGATGTTGAGCAAGTAGTGCTGCAGCGCGAAGCCCTGGAGCCGTCGGGTGGTCAGGGTGCCCTCGCGCAGGTCCGTGAAGTACCGGCAGGCCATCAACCGCTCGACGCCCGGTTGGATGATCTCCCCGATGATCGAGTCGACAAATGCTTGAGATGTCATGGCGCCCGCGACCGTAATGGAACGGGAGCGGTGCTGTCAAGCGCCGCCGCCGGTTGAAGCGGGCGGCGAAACAGGGAATAGTAACCGGACACTCGCCGAAAGGAGCGCCGCCATGTGGAAGGGATTCAAGGTCATGGACGCGGACGCGCACATGCATGAGCCGCAATACCTCTGGGAGCGATACGTCGAGCCCGCCTACCGCGACCAGGTGCCCAAGGTGGCGTTCATGGACGGCGCCTTCATGGTCTACGAGCCGGACGGCCGCATCATCCCCAAGACGGAGAAGCAGCCCAAGCTGCCGCGCACCGCGTGGGCGGACATGGAGGCCAAGTACGGCGAGCAGTACCGCACGTGGTGGTCCTCGGAGACCCGTCTCAAGGACATGGACGCCCACGGATGGGACGTGCAGGTGCTGCTGCCCACGGGCAACAACGGAAACTTCGCGTACCGCGTGGCCCTGAAGGACGCCAAGCTGGGCGCCGCCATGTGCCGCGCCTACAACAACTGGTGCCGGGACTACTGCGACGCCGATCCCAAGCGGCTGAAGTTCGTGGCGGTGCTGCCGGGCGCGGACACCGTGGACATGGTGGCGGAGGCGCGGCGCGCGGTGGAGGAACTGGGGGCGGTGTCGGTGCGCAACCCCTTCCTGCCCGAGGACCGCTGGCTGCACGAGCCCGAGTACGACGCCCTGTGGAGCCTGGCGTGCGAGCTGGATTTTCCCATCTCGGTGCACGGCGAGTACCGCCAGCGCCGCTTCCATCCGTTTGCGGGCGGTAACCGCGGCAACGTAGACGACCGCGACATGCAGCAGCTCGCCCTGCGCGGCCTCGACCACGCACTGGGCTTTCCCTGCGACAACATGGCCACCATGGGGCACTTCATCTTCACGGGCATCCTGGATCGCTTTCCGAAGCTGCGGCTGGGCATCCTCGAGTCCAACGTCGGCTGGGTGCCTTTCTGGCTCGGACGCATGGACGAACACACCCACGGGCGCAACAGCGTCATGGGCAACGCGGTGGAGCGCCTGCCCATGCTACCGAGCGAGTACTTCAAGCGCCAGGTCACGGTGACCTGCGACAGCGACGAGAGCGCGCTGTCCTACGCGGTGGACCACCTGGGCGGCGAGAACATCGCCTGGAACACCGACTATCCGCATCCGGACGCGCCGCGGCCGGAGAAGGCCCTGCCCGACTTCGACGCACAACCGATCGCGGACGAGGCCAAGGCCAAGATCCTGTGGGACAACGCGGTGACGCTGTTCGGCCCGCGCATCCTGGCGTAACAGGACTTTGATAAACGGTGGCGGCGTCCGGTGCGGGCGCCGCGCAGGCGAGCGACACATGGACGAGATCCGATTCGTAGACACCACGTTGCGCGACGGCCACCAGAGCCTCTGGGCGGAGCGCATGACCACGGGCATGATGCTCCCGGTGGCCCGGACCATGGACGAGGCGGGCTTCGACGCCATCGAGCTGATGTCCGCCTCGCACCTCAAGAAGTGCGTGCGCGAGCTCAAGGAGGATCCCTGGGACCGGGTGCGCATGGTGGCGGAACGCATCACGCGGACGCCGCTGCGGCTCATGGCCGGGAGGGTCAACGCCTTCGAGATCACGCCCGTCTCGGTGTACGAGCTGTTCATCGAGCGCATGGCGGCCAACGGTATCCGCCAGGCGCGCATCTCCGAGGAGTGGAACGAGCTGGAAGGGTGGCGGCGCAAGGTCGGCATCGCGCGCAACAACGGCCTGGAGCCCATCGTGAACCTGATCTACTCGGTGTCGCCCAAGCACACCGACGAGTACTACGCGCGCAAGACCCGCGAGGCGGCCTCCCTGGGGGTGCCGTTCCTGTGCCTCAAGGATCCCGGCGGCCTGCTCACCCCCGAGCGCACGCGCACCCTGGTGCCGATGATCTTCGAGAATGCCGGCGGCATCCCGGTGGAGCTGCACACCCACTGCACCACCGGTCTCGGCCCACTGTGCTGCCTGGAAGCGGTGAAGCTCGGCGTGCGCACGGTGAACACGGCCGTGCCCCCGCTGGCCAACGCCTCGTCGAACCCGTCGGTGTTCAGCGTCGCCGCCAACCTGCGCGCCTTGGGCTACACCTGCGCCGTGGACACGGACGCGCTCGAAGCCGTGTCGGAGTTCTTCACCGCGGTGGCGCGCCAAGAGGGCTTCCCCGTGGGCGCGCCGGTGGAGTACGACTACGCCCAGTACCAGCACCAGGTGCCCGGCGGCATGATCTCGAACCTGCGCCACCAGCTCGCCAAGGTGGGGCTGGAGCACAAGGCGGAGGAGGCCCTCGACGAGGTGGTGCGGGTGCGGGCGGACCTGGGCTACCCCATCATGGTGACGCCGCTGTCCCAGTTCGTGGGCAGCCAGGCCGCCATCAACGTCATCGTCGGCGGGCGCTACGAGGAGGTCACCGACCAGATCATCCAGTACGCGCTGGGGCTCTGGGGCAAGGAAGGCGCCGACACCATGGATGCCGGCGTGAAGCACAAGATCCTGGACCGCCCCCGCGGCAAGGAGATGGCCCGGTGGGTGCCGCCGGACCTCACCATCCAGGAGGTGCGGCGCAAGCTCGGCGGCCCGGGCGTCACCGACGAGGAGCTGCTGCTGCGCTGGATGCTGAGCGCGGAGGAGATTGCCGTCATGCGTGCCGCCGGCCCGCCGCGGGAGTACCGGAACGCCCACGCACCCATGGTGACCCTCATGGAGCAACTGGCCCACCGCGGCCGCTACAGCGACATCCACGTGCGCCGTCCGGGTCTGTCCCTGTCGCTGCAGCGGAGCGGGGCGTAGCGCCAGTGGGCTTCCGGGCGGCGTTTTGCACTGCATGGAGAGAACCGGAAACCAGGAAGGGGAGAACCCATGCCGGATCTGACAACCCTCGGACGTACGGTGGGCGAACTGCTCAAGGAACGGAACGAGACCGTGGCGGTGGCCGAATCATCCGCCGGCGGCCTGATCTCGGCGGCGCTGCTGTCGTTGCCCGGGGCCTCCGCCTACTTCGTCGGCGGCGGCGTGATCTACACGCGGCACGCGCGCGCGGGGCTGCTGATGATGCCCGCCGACCAGGTGACGGTGCGCGGCAGCACCGAGTCCTACGCGCTGGACTGCGCCCGGCTCATCCGCGATCGCCTCGGCACCACCTGGGGCCTCGCGGAGAGCGGCGCCACCGGGCCCACGGGAAACCGCTACGGCGATGCTTCGGGGCACGGTTGCATGGCCATCGTCGGGCCGGTGGAAAAGGCCATCACCGTCGAGACCGGCCGGCCCGACCGGGAAGCCAACATGTGGGCCTTTACCGAGGCCGCGTTGGGACTGCTGGAGGAAGCGCTTCGCCGGCGGTAGCGCGGGACGCGACACCATGAACTCCGTAGACGACCTCAAGGCGGAGGCCTGCCGCGTCATCGATGCGCGCCGGCAGGAAATCATCGACCTCGGCGAAGCCATCCTGCGGCAGCCGGAGACGGGCTTCAACGAGGTCAAGACCGCCGAGCTCATAGCCGGCCGGCTCCGGTCTCTCGGCCTGGAGCCGCGGCGAGGTCTCGCCGTCACTGGTGTCAAGGGCCGCAAGGACTGCGCCCGGCCCGGCCCGGCGCTGGCGATTCTCGGGGAACTGGACTCGCTCAAGGTGTTCGATCATCCCCATGCCGATCCGGACACCGGCGCGGCCCATGCCTGCGGCCACAACGCGCAGGTGGCGGGCATGGTGGGCGCGGCCATGGGGTTGCTGTCCGCCAAGGTGCTGCCGGAACTCACCGGCGCGCTGGTGTTCTTCGCGGTGCCCGCCGAGGAGATGATCGACGTGGACGAGCGCCTGGAGCGCAAGGCGCGGAACGAGATCGAGTTCCTCGCGGGCAAGGCGGAGCTCATCCGGCTGGGTCATTTCGACGACGTGGACCTTGCGATGATGTTCCACACCAAGACCGACACCCTCGCCTCCCACGTGGCGGGCTCGTCCAACGGTGCGCTCATCAAGAAGATCCGCTTCATCGGCAAGGCGGCCCATGCCGGCGGCAGCCCCCAGACCGGCATCAACGCCCTCAACGCCGCCTCCCTGGCCATGACCGCCATCGCCTACCAGCGCGAGACCTTCTACGACGACGACACCATCCGCATCCACCCGATCATCACCAAGGGCGGCGAGGCCGTGAGCGCGGTGCCGGCGGAGGTGAAGATCGAGACCTTCATCCGCGGCAAGACCATCGAAGGCATCGTCGACGCCAACCGCAAGGTGGACAACGCGCTCCGGGGCGCGGCCATGGCCGTGGGCGCGTCGGTGGAGATCGTGACGGTGCCGGGCTATCTGCCCCAGACCAACGACGAGACCATGGCCCGGCTCTGGGGCGACAACGCCGCGCGGCTCTTCGGTCCCGGCGGCTTCAAGCGCACCACCGAGCACCGCACCAGCAGCACCGACTTCGGCGACGTCGCGCACATCATGCCGGCCGTGCATCCCTACGTCGCCGGCGCCTCCGGGGGCGGCCACACCAACAACTACCTGCTGGTGGACAAGGACTCGGTGTACGTGAAGTCGGCCAAGCTGTTGGCCATGACCGCCATCGACCTGCTGCACGACGACGCTGGGGCGGCGCGCCGCGTCCTCAAGGAAAACAGGCCGCGCATGACCCGACAGGAGTACCTGGAGTTCCAGCGCAGGCTCGACGCCACCGAGGTGTTCAAGCCCGGAGGAGAGTGACCAGGCCGGACGGCGACTGTCCTGTGTGGAGTGCTGCGCCCGACCGGTTCGGGCCGCGGGCGATGCAGGGACGGCCAACGGGTTCCGGGAGACCCCCGCGCGCCGGTGTGGTACAAGATCAGGACCGAAGAAAGGAGTCGTCCATGCCTAAGCAGCCTCACCCCGCGGGCCTCGGAAACGTGCTCTACGCTCTCGTGCTGGCAGGCCTGATCCCGTTGCTGGCTTCCACTGCCGCGGCGCAGAGTGGACTCTACTTGGCGGCGGATGTCGGGTTGGCGCGTGGTTCGACCTCGGACTCCAACACGGAGGTCGGCCGGGGTGACATCGACTTCGATTCCGGTCTCGGTTACAGCCTGGCCGTGGGCCTGGGCTGGCAAGGGCTGCGTCTTGAGGGCGAGGCGACTTGGCGGCGCACGGACGTGGACGGCCTCGACTACGACCGGCTCGACCTCGGGGGCTTGGGGGACCTGGAAGACCGGGTTCGCAAGCTTATCGACGACAACGTGAAGGGCAACCAAACCACCGTGGGCTTCATGGCCAATGCCTGGTACGACCTCGACCTGGGTGTGGGCCTGGCGCCGTATGTCGGCGGCGGCTTCGGCGTGAAGTACGTCCGCTATGACATCGATCTGCCGGTGGAGTTGGAGTTGCCGACCATCCCTGGTCTTTCTCCCACCGCCTCCCGCGCGCTCAATGAATTCGGCGTCGGCGACGGAGACTGGGTGCTCGCCTACCAGTTCGGTTTGGGGTTGGGGTACCGACTGCTGGATTCCATGGTCCTGCACTTGGGTTACCGGTACATGGGTACCGGGGATCCCAAATTCAAGTGGGACGACGGTTCCACGGTCAAATCGGAACTGCGGAACCACGTCTTCCGCGCCGGCCTCCGCATCGGCTTCTGAGGTCGGGCGTCCGTCCGAGGAGTGGAGTTACGGGGTGCGCCAAGCGCACCCCGTCTATCTATGCCGCCTTGTCGAAGTACTCCCGGGTGACCTTGAACACCATCGGTGCCAGCAGCAACAGGCCGATGAGGTTGGGCACCGCCATCAGGCCGTTGAGGGTGTCCGACAGGTTCCACACGAACCCTACCTTCACGTTGGCGAACGTCAGTGCCGCCAGCACCCACAGTCCGCGGTAGACCAACAGGCTGTTTTCGCTGAACAGGAACTGCCAGCAGCGTTCGCCGTAGTAGGACCACCCGAGGATGGTGGTGAAGGCGAAGACCGCCAATGCCACGGTGACGATGTAGCTTCCGCCGGGCACGGCGCTTTCGAAGCTCGCGGAGGTCAGCACCACGCCGGTGAGGCCGCCGCCGTCCGCGCCCGTCAGGGTCCAGGCCCCGGACGTCAGGATCACCAGGGCGGTCATGGTGCAAACGACGAGGGTGTCGATGAAGGTCCCGAGCATGGCGATGATGCCCTGGCGCACCGGGCTGTTGGTCTGCGCCGCCGCGTGGGCGATGGCCGCGGAGCCCAGGCCGGATTCGTTGGAGAACACGCCGCGCGCCACCCCGAAACGGACCGCCGCTGCCACGGCCGCCCCGGCGAAACCCCCGGCTGCCGCTGCCGGAGTGAAGGCGTGGGTGAAGATCAGCGCGATGGCCGCCGGCACCGCGGTGATGTTGATGATGATGACCAGGAGCGCGGCGCCGATGTAGAGCACGATCATGGCCGGCACCAGCTTGCCGGCGACTTCGCCGATGCGCTGGATGCCGCCGATGACCACCACGCCCACCAGCACCGCCACGATCACGCCGGTGATCCAGGTGGGGACACCGAAGCTGTCGGCCAGCGCCGTGGCCATGGAGTTGACCTGCACGGCGTTGCCGATGCCGAAGGCGGCCACCGCGCCGAAGACGGCGAACAGAAGGCCCAGCCACTTGCCCAGCTCGGGGGCGAACGCGCCCACGCCGTTGCGCAGGTAGTACATGGGCCCGCCCACGTGCATGCCCTTCCCGTCCACCTCGCGGTAGGTGACCGCGCAAACGGCCTCGGCGTACTTGGTGGCCATGCCGAACAGGGCGATGAGCCACATGTAGAAGATCGCGCCCGGACCGCCCAGCGCGATGGCCGTGGCCACGCCGGCTATGTTGCCGGTGCCCACCGTGGCCGAAAGGGCCGTCATCAGCGCGTTGAAGGGTTTGACCTCGCCCTCGCCCGCGGCGCCGCTCTTGTCGAAGAGCAGCCGGAAGCCGTAGCCGACCTTGCGCCACGGCATGAACACGAGCCCGAGGGTCAGGAGCACCCCCGTCACGCCGAGCATTCCCAGCATCGGCGGACCCCAAGCGAAGGCGTTGACGGAATCGATGAGCGCGTTCAAACGTTCCATGGCATTCCCTCCGACTCAAGTCATGCGTTGCGGCACTCCCCGCGGGGCCGTGGGCATCTTCATCCCATTATGCTCAACTCGACAACGCCGTCAATAGCGATCGGCTGATTTCAAACAGGCGATGATCCCGGCAACGATGCCCCACCAGTTGCAGCCCCACCGGCAGCCCGGAGGGTCCGGTGAAGAGCGGCAGCGTCACGCACGGCAGGTGGGCCCATGTCGCGAGGATGTTGAAGGCCGTGTCGCCGGTGTTGTCGAGACCCACGGGCGCCTCGCCGGTGGCGCTGGGGGTCAGCAGGACGTCGAAGTCCTCGAGCGCCTCGTCCAGCCAAGCCCGGCATGCCGCCATGACTCGCTGCCCCTCCCGGTATTCCTCGTAGGACACCGCGGGCCAGTCCTTCATCTTCCCTTGCTGGAACTCGCTCAACAGCTCGAAGTGGTGGGTGCGCTCCCACGTCAGCGCGCGTGAGATCTCGTAGTCGCTGACCCGGCGGCCCATGGGCTCGAACTCGGCGAAGGGTCCGCCCAGGTCGAGGTCGGATACCGCGGCGCCGGCCCTGGCGAGATCGGCGGCGGCGCCTTCCACCTGCGCCTTGGTGTAGTCCAGCGCCTTGTCCCACAGGGGCGTGCGGCACAGGCCCACGCGCAGGTCCGTCACCGAGACCGGACTCAACGGCAGCACCGGCTCGCCCGTCACCGCCGCCCGGAACAGCGGCAGGTCCTCCACAGCGCGGCCGAACAGCCCCACGGTGTCGAAGGAGCCGGTGTTCTCCTTGACCCCCTCGTTGCTGATCTCGCCGTAGCTGGGCTTGTAGGCCACGCAGCCGCAGAACGACCCCGGCCGGATCACCGACCCCAGGGTCTGCGTGCCGAAGGCCATGAAGGCCATGAAATCCCCCACCGCCGCGGCCGAGCCGCTGGAAGAGCCCCCGGGCGTGTGCGTGGGATCGTGGGGGTTCCGGGTCTTGCCCGGATGGCGGCTGGCGAACTCGGTGGTTACGGTCTTGCCCAGGAGTACGCCGCCCGCGGCGCGGGTGAGCGCCACGCACGCGGCGTCCGCCCGGGGCCGAAAGCCCTCCCAGATGGGCGAACCGTAGCCCGTGGGCATGTCCGCGGTGTCCATGATGTCCTTGACCGCGAACGGAAGACCGTGCACCGCCCCGCGGCTCGACGCGCGGTCGCGCTCCCGCGCCTGCGCCACCGAATAGTCCGGGTCCAGGTGCATCCAGGCCTCCACCGCCGGCTCCCGTTCCTCGATGCGCTCCAGGCACGCGCGCGTCAGCTCCTCGGAGGTGACCTCTCCCCTGGCGACGCGCGCCACCGCTTCACTGGCCGAAAGTCTGCATAGATCGTTCATGGGTGGTATCCTCTGGCTGTTGTGTTGTGATGGTGATGACGGAAACTCCCGCATAACACGTTTGCCGGCGGGATTCGATTGAGCGCGCCACGAGGCCTTGCAGGCACAGGAGGCAGGACATGATCAAGACCAAGGGACTCTACCACAGCGGCATTCCCGTCAACGACATCGACCGGGCGGTGACCTTCTACCGCGACGTGCTGGGCATGGAGGTGGCCACCATCGCCCGCGACGACCTCCGGGGACTGGGCCGCGCCGACATGCGCTCCGGCAACAGCATCGTGGTGCTGTTCCAGCGCCCCACCCCCATCGACCGCGACGCCCTGGCCGAGGACGGCGTCACCCACCAGGCCTTCTACGTGGACGGCGACGACTTCGAAACCGCCGAAGAACGCATGCGCGAGGCCGGCGTCCGCATCCACGAAGTGCCCGTGGTGGAACGCCGCTCCGGCCGCGGCTTCTACTTCTTCGACCCCGACGGCAACCTGCTGCAGCTCTATGCGCCGCCGAAGAAGGCAGGGTGAACCCAAACTGGACAAAAGATGTGGCTGGTCATATATTATGTCCAATCCCGAAAGGGGGGACCAACCATGAAAACCATTGGGGCCGCAAAATTCAAGGAGCAGTGTTTGGCACTGCTGGATAACCTCGATGCCGAGGGATTGATCGTTACCAAGCACGGCAAACCCGTGGCGCGGATAGTTCCCTACGACCGGCAGTGCGCCGACCTCATCGGCAGCTTGCGCCACAAGATCGCGATCAGGGGCGATATCTTCAGTACGGGCGTTCGCTGGGACGCCGATGCTCAATCTTGATACGCACATCCTGGTCCTGGCGATCAACGGTGAACTCCGGCCGTCCGAGCAGGCAGTGTTGACCCGGGACCCGTGGTCCGTTTCCGCGATCGTGTTGTGGGAGTTGGCCAAGCTCGTTCAACTCGGCCGACTGGACATGGACCTCGATGACCGTGAAGTAACGCGAGTCCTCAACCGCCTGCAGGTGTGGCCCATCGATCTCGCGATCGCCCGAGCCTCGACACGGCTTGATTTCAGAAGCGATCCCGCTGACGAGATCATAGCCGCCACCAGTATGGTTCACCGCGTGCCGTTGGTTACGCGCGACCGCGTCATGCGTCGTTCGAAGATGATTCCGCTGGCCGCGTAACCCTCTACCGCTCCCGCCGCGACACCAGCAGGTGCAGCCCTAGGGACAGGGCGAGCATGAGCACGCCGATGACGGCGCCGATGCCGAAGGAGCCTTCGTCGAAGGCGCGCTGGAAGAGCAGGGTGGAGAGCACCTCGTTGCCGTAGGTGAACAGGATGATGGCGCCGGCGAACTCCCGCAGATAGATCTGGAACAGCAGGATCCACACCGAGAAGAGGCCGGTGCGCAGGAACGGGATGACGATGCGTACGATGGTGCCCAGGGCGCTGGCGCCGGACGTCCACGACGCTTCCTCGAATTCCTTGTGGAACTGAAACAGGAACGGGCTCAGGGTCCGCAGCGCGAACGGCAGGTAGTTGCCGATGAAGTAGAGCAGCAGTATCCACAGGGTGCCGTAGACCGGGGTCTTGATGTAGGCCCACACGAAGCCCACGGCCAGGATGGTGCCGGGGAAGGCCAGCGGCAGCATGGCGGCGGCCTCGATGGGCCCCTTGAGCTTGACGCCGCTGCGCACCAGCAGGTAGCCGAGGCCCAGAGCGATCAGCACCGTGGCGGTGGCGCCGGTGAGGCACAGGATCAGGGTGTTGGTGAGCGCGCGCCAGAACACCGTGTCTTCCAGGGCGGCGGTCCAGTGCCGAAACGTGAGCTGGGTCAGCAGGTCGAGGCTCGGGGAGGCCACGAACTGCGAGAAGGAGAGCAGCAGGATCACCAGTGCCGGCAGCAGGATGACCACGGCGAAGTAGAGCGAGCAGCACACCAGGGCGACGTAGCGCCACCCGCCCAACCGATGGACGTTCTCCGGCCGGGCCTTGCCGGTGACCGTGACGAAGCTCTCGGCGCGCCGCACCAGGTGACGGTAGAGGAACAGCGACACCAGGCTCAGGGGGATCACCATCATGGCCAGCGCCGCGGCCGTGTTGTAGTAGATCAGCGACTGGTAGTCCGAGGCGATGAGGTTGAAGATGGCCGAGGTGAAGACGAAGATGCCGCCGGGCGCGCCGATGATGATGGGCACTTCCAGCGTGATGAGGCCGATGACGAAGACCAGCAGGAACGAGGAGAGGATCAGCGGGCGCAGCACCGGCAGGGTCACGCGTCGGAGCGTTCCCATGACCGTGTTGCCGCAGGCGATGGACTGCTCTTCCAGCGACGGGTCCATGAGCCGGAACGCGTTCAGGGCGATGAGGAACACGATCGGCGACTCGTACAGCACCATGATGAAGATCATCCCGGGGAACGAGTAGATGTTGAACAGGTTGGTGCCGAAAATCTCGCGGAAGAGCACGTTGATCACGCCGATGCGGGGGCTCAGAAGCAGGATCCAGGCCAGCGCCGCGATGATCACCGGGAAGGCCCGGGGCACGATGCCGAGCTTGGCGAACACCCGGCCGAAGGGCATGTCGGTGCGCTCCACCAGGAACGCCATGGTGACGCCCAGCAAGACGGAGATGGCGGCCGTCGCGAAGGCGAACACCAGCGAGTTGAAGACCAGTGTGGGGATGTCCGCGGGGATGCTGATGGTGAGGGCGCGGATCCAGTTGGCCAGGGTGACGTGCCCCGCGGCCACCGGCGAGGCCGACCAGAAGCTTCCGAAGACCAGCGCCAGCACGGGGACGAGGATGACGACGCCGATGACCACCATCAAGATGGCGTATACGGCCCGCATGGCGTTCTCGGTGTGCATGCCTCCGGTCTCCGTTGTTCGCAGCGGTCCCTTCCTGGGGCGTTCCCCCGGAACGTTACCTCACCCGTGCCGCTCCAATGGACATTTCCGTGCCTTCCGCCGTCAACCCGCACGCGCCCGTCGCTACGCGGTGCGCAATAGGAATAGCTGCCCCGAGATGTAGCGCGCGGCGTCCGATATCAGGTAGCGGATCAGGCCCGTGATCTCGTCCTTCTGGGTAAAGCCCCCGAGGAGCGGAGACGTGTCCTGCTTGCGGGTCCACTGTTCCTCGGACATGCCCGCCCGAGCCATGTCGGTCTCGGTGGCGCCGGGTCCGATGGCGTTGGCGGTGACGTTGTAGGGCGCCAGTTCCATGGCGAGGGTCTTGGTGAATGTGATGACCCCGCCCTTGGACGCCGCGTAGTGGGAGCCCATGGCCTGACCCGTGACCCCGCGGCCCGAGGCCACGTTGATGATGCGGCCCGATTTGCGCTCGGCCATGTGGCGCGCTGCCGCCTGGGAACACAGGAAGAGCCCGGTGAGGTTGACGCGGATGACCCGTTCCCATTCCTCCGCCGGCATCTCCAGCACGGGGCAGCGCTTGATGACCCCGGCGGCGTTGAGCTGCACGTCGATATGGCCGTACTTGTCGACGGCCGCCGTGACCATGCCGTCCACGCTAGCCTTGTCGCCAACATCCACCTGCACGGCAAGAGCCTGACCCCCGGCTTTTTCGATGTCCGCGACGAGTGCCTGCGCCCCCTCGCCGTTGTAATCCGCCACCACGACGCTGTGGCCGTCCTCCGCCAGCGTCCGGCAGATGGCCGACCCAATACCGCCGGCGCCCCCGGTTACCACCACGACCTGTGACATGTTACCTCCAACAAACCGCGTCCCTCGACTCCGTTTCGCTGACGCCTGTCCTGAGCCTGACGAAGGTCCCAGGACAGGCGTCAGCGAAGCAGAGTCGAAGGACGCATTTCAAACTTCAAACGGGTGCTACGGCGTCCGCAGCAGGAACGTCTGTCCCGTGACATACCGCGCCGCGTCGGACACGAGGTAGCGCACCAGGCCCGTGATCTCGTCCTTCTGCGTCAACCCGCCGTGCAACGGGTCCAGGGCCACGATGGCCTGCCATTGTTCCTCGGTGTACCCGGCCCGGGCCATGGGTGTGTTGGCGCGCCCGGGGCAGATGTTGTTGACCAGGATGTTGTCCTCGGTGACCTCCACGGCCATGGTCTTGGTGAAGGCGATGACGCCGGCCTTGGAGGCCGCGTAGTGCGCCGATTTGGGAGCGCCGGCGATGCCGCGTCCCGACGCCACATTGAGGATGCGCCCGCCCTGACGCGCGCGCATGGCCGCGGCCGCGGCCTGGCTGCACAGGAACACGCCCCGCAGGTTCACCCGGATCACGCGGTCCCACTCGTCCTCGGCCATCTCCGCGATGGGGAAGCGTCCCATGAGGCCGGCGAAGTTGATCTGCACGTCGAGTTGCCCGTAGGCGTCGAGGGCGGCCTGCACCATGGCTTCGACGCTCTGCTTGTCGCCCACGTCCACGCCCACCGCCATGGCCTCCTTGCCCTCCGACTTGAGCCTGGCAGCCAGCGCCTCCGCGTCATCCTTTCTGAAATCGGCGACCACCACCCGCAGCCCGTCTTCCGCCAGCGCGGCGCAAACCTCGGATCCCAAGCCTCCGGCCCCTCCTGTTACGATAACGACATCGGCCATGCGTACGTGTTCCTCCTTTTCGCGGTTCAAGCCTGGAGCACGGGACGGCATACGATTCGAGCCGTGCCCGTCCAAGCCAGCCGATCCATATCCCGACATCAACTGAAAAGCAACCCGCAAACCGGGCTCGCCACACTCCGCCCGGAGGACAGTTGGCATACACGGCCCGAATCGTCATTCCCGCGAAACAGGCTGTGTGAAAACTCATGAGGCAACTACGTAACGGAACGTCATTCCCGCGAAAGCGGGAATCCAGGGGTGGTGGTGGGGCACTGCAGCGGCGTTTTCCCGCCTCGCCACCCCTGGATTCCCGCTTCCGCGGGAATGACGTTCCGTAGGGTCCTTGCCTCACGGGTTTTGACACAGCCTGGGAAGCGGGAAACGCCGCGACCCGGCAGCGCCACCCCGAAGAGTCATTCCCGCGAAAGCTTGCCCTCGACCCCGATCGGGGGCGGGAATCCAGGCGAGGTGAGGCGGGGAATGCGTCCATTGCGCCCCTCTTCACCCCTGGACCCCCGCCCCCGATCGGGATCGAGGGCAAGCTTCCGCGGGAATGATAACGCTGTTCGTCAATGCCACTTCGCGCCCCGAACACGCTCACCCGCTCCGCCCTGCGTGGTACGCCGCGTACGCTCCCTCCCACCGCCGGCTGAACAGGCGCCACAGGTTGGCGGCCACCCGCTGGGCCATGAACAGGCTGAACCCCGCCCACACCCCGAAAAGGCCCAGCTCGAGGTGGAAGGCGAGGCCGGTGAGGGGCACGAACAGGAGCAGGCCGCCCGCGAGCATCGCCCACATGAGAAAACGCGTGTCGTGGGCGCCCAGCAGGAATCCGTCCGAGGCGAACGCGATGCCGTTCAGGGGCTGGAACACCACCAGCAGCAGGAAGGCTTCGGTGCGCACGAGATTCGTGACGGCGGCGGCGTCCGTGAAGAAGGCCAGGAGCGGCTCCTGGAGGGTGAAGTAGGCCGCGCCGAAGACGGCGCCGCCGGCACAGCCCCAGCCCACCAGGAGCCGACCCAGGCGTAGTGCTCGCCGGGCGTTGCCCGCCCCCAGGTGCCGCGCCACCAGCGTCTGCCCGGCCACGGCCAGCCCATCGATGGTGTCGGAGCAGAAGATGAAGAGCTGGAAGACGATCTCGTAGGCCGCGAGGTACACCGGCCCCATGCGCGCCAGGATGGCGGTGGAGAAGACCAGTGAAAGGCGCAGCCCGGCGGTGCGCACCGCCAGGTCCCCGGCGATGCGCGAGAGGTTGCGGAAGCGCCGCAGCCGGAGCTGCCGGCTGCTGAGTTCATAGGGTCCGGTGTAGTCCGAGAACCACAGGAGGCGGGCGTACGCGGCGATGCCCAGGCCGTGGGCCGTCACCGAAGCCATGGCCGCGCCCCGCAGGCCCAGGGCGGGGAACCCGAAGCCGCCGTAGATCAGCGCATAGTCCAGCACGATGTTGGTCCCGCTCATGGCGAACGCGACGAGCATCGGCGACACGGTGTTCTGGACGCCGCGCAGGAACCCCACGGCCGCGTAGATGGAGAAGAGCATGGGGATGGCGGCGCAACGGATGCGGAAGTAGGGGATGCCGAGCTCCGCCACGCCGGGTGTCGCGCCCATGATCGCGTAAAGCTGGGGCGCGAACAGGAAGCACAGGGAGGCCACGAAGGTCCCGCCGGCTACCGCCACCACCAGGGCGTGGCGGAAGATCTCGCCGCAGGCCTGGTAGTTGCGCGAGCCGTACTGGCTCGCCACCAGGCTCGTGGTGCCGAAGATCAGGAACGCGAAGATCCAGCTCACCGCGCCGATGAGGCTCGTGGCGATGGCCTTGGCCGCCAACGGCTCCACGCCCAGGTGGCCGATCATGGCCGTGTCGACGATGTTGAGAACCGGCTCGCTGGCAATGGCCAGGGACGCGGGGACGGCGAGGCGCAGGAGCTCTCGCCCGTCGGAGGCCGGGGATGCGGGCGTAGGAGCGTCAGTAATGGCGCGGTCCGCCTTGCGTGTAGATGCGCACGCGCGCGCTGGCGCGGTCGAAACGCCGCCGCAGCCAGCGTTTGAACGCGTTCCGGGTGGTGGGGATGAGCATGAGGAATCCGAACGCGTCCGTGAGGATGCCCGGCGTGATCAGCAGCAGGCCCGCCACCAGGATGATCACCCCGTCCATCATCTCCTCGGCCGGCACGATTCCCTGGCTCAGGTTGCGCTGGATCTGTCCCAGGGTGCGCAGCCCCTCCAGCTTGGCGAGGAACGCCCCGAGCACTCCAGTGCCGAGCACCAGCAGGATGGTGTTGAGCCCGCCGATCATCGAGCCCACCTGGATGAGCAGGTAAAGCTCCACCAGCGGAACCACGGTGAACAGCAGCAGAAGTCGTGGAAACATGGCGTCAGGTGTGGTTTACGCGGCTGCGTCGTGAATGAACCCGGCGAGAATTTCCAGGCCGTCCACCAGCCGCGGACCGGGCCGGTTGAAGTATTTGGCGCCGTCCACCGCGAAGACGCGCCCGCCCGCCACGGCGGGAATGCCCTGCCACGCGGGCAGGTCCTTGAGCGGTTCCCACTCCTTCGAGGTCCGCTCCCGGTCGAAACCGCAAGGCATGAGCACCAGCACCTCGGGCGCGGCCTCGATCACGTCCTCCAGGGATACTCGCTCGGAAGGCTTGTGCTTCACGGCCAACACGTCCTCGCCGCCGGCCAGCTCGACCATTTCCGGCACCCAATGGCCGGCGCTGTACAGCGGGTCCAGCCATTCCAGGCACGCCACCCGCGGCCTGACCGCGCGCTTCGCGGCACTCTCCGCCACCTGTTTTACGCGTTCTTCCAGAGACCGCGCCAGGGTCTCCGCCCGCGCCGCCGTTCCCGTGGCGTTGCCCACCCGCCGTATGTCCCTCAACATCTCGCCCAGGGAGTTGGGGGACAGCGACAGCACCCGCGCCGGCGGTCTGAGCGTACCCGCGGCGGCCATGACGTCGTTGTATCCCACGGCGCACACGTCGCACAGTCCCTGGGTGAGAATGACGTCGGGGTTGATGCGCTGCAACAACTCCAGGTCCAGGCTGTAGAGCCCCTCGCCACGGCCCACGTGCCTCCGTACCGCTTCATCGATCTCCCGGCTGGTGGATTTGTCGGAGTCGATACGGCCGCGCACCACCACGGGCCTCCGGCGCGCCTCGGGTGGAAAGTCGCATTCGTGGCTCACGGCCACCACCGCGTCTCCCAGTCCCAGGGCGAACGCGACCTCGGTGGCGCTCGGCAAGAGCGTGCAGACCCGCATGTATCCACTCTTAGGGGAGCGGGCGGTATATTGCAATTGCGACCGAACCGTGTTGGAGTGCCGCGACGCGGACTTGAAAGGCGTCTTCGGGTGTTCTATCCTGACCCTTCGGGACCGCGTTTCGACGGCCCTTTCCACTCAGGAGGTTTTGATGCCGATTACCAACAGTCTCCCCGAGACGGTGTTTACCACCCGTGTCGATGATCTGTTGAACTGGGGCAGGGCGTCGTCCCAGTGGTACATGTTGTTCGGGTTGGCCTGTTGCGCCATCGAGCTCATGCAGACGGGCGGGCCGCGTGCCGATCTGGACCGGTTCGGCTGCGTGCCCCGGGCGACGCCGCGCCAGTCGGACCTGATGATCGTGGCCGGCACCTTGACCTACAAGATGGCCAAGCGCACGCGGCTGCTTTACGACCAGATGCCCGACCCCAAGTACGTCATCTCCATGGGAAGCTGCTCCAACTGCGGCGGACTGTTCCAGATGGCCTACTCCGTGTGCAAGGGGGTCGACAAGATCGTGCCCGTGGACGTGTATGTCCCCGGCTGCCCGCCGCGCCCCGAGGCCCTGACCGAAGGGCTTCTGCGGATTCAGGACAAGGTCATGCGCGAGCGCTGGCTGGTCAAGGGGTCCGCGGCGGCCGAGGCGCGCTGAGGCGCGAAGCACCGCGGCCGCGTCCCCGCCGCGGTCCATTCATTTCAAATCAAGCGGATACAGGCGGCGGCGCCGGGTCGGCGGACCTTGCGGCCGGTCGGAGAATCCAAAGGGAGGAATCGCATGGCTGAGTATGTCAAGGTCGCGACCACCGAGGAGGTGGAGCCCGGCAAGCCGAAGCTGGTGGAAGTCAACGGCCGCCGGGTCGCGCTGTTCAACCTGGAAGGGTCTTTCTACGCCATCGACGACGTCTGCACCCATCGCGGCGCGCCGTTGTCGGAGGGCGAGGTCATGGGCAAGGAGATCCAGTGCCCGTGGCACGGCGCCATGTTCGACATCACCACGGGCGAGGCTTCGGGTCCGCCCGCCGACGAGGGAGTCGACAAGTACAACGTGCGCGTTTCCGGGTCCGATATCGAGGTCGAGGTCTGACGCGCCGCCCGGGCGCCGGCGGCCGTTTTCGGTGAGCAAACCCTCATAAGGGAGGTACATGACGATGGCGGATGACGTTCTGGGCAGGATCGAAGAGCAGGTGAAGAACAACCGGGTGATGGTGTTCATGAAGGGCACCCCGAACTTTCCCCAATGCGGCTTCTCCGCCCACACGGTGGAGATCCTCCGCGCCCACAATGCGGAGTTCGAGAGCTTCGACGTGCTCTCCGACCCGGCGGTCCGGGATGGCGTGAAGCAATACTCGAGTTGGCCCACCATCCCGCAGGTCTACATCGACGGCCAGTTCGTGGGCGGCTGCGACATCGTTCACGAGCTGCATGAACGGGGCGAGCTGGACGCACTGCTCAAGCCCGCCGCGAAAGAGTAGCCGAAAGCGGGAGAGAACCACGGCTTCATTGTTCGACGAGATCGGCGCGGAGCGCCTGCGGGAGGTCATCGAGGTCTTCGTGGACCGGATCTTCGATGACCTCATGATCGGTTTCTTCTTCCGCAACGCCGACCGCGACCGGGTCAAGAAACTGGAATTCCAGTTCACCGCGCGGGCGCTCGGCGCCGACATCGAGTACGAAGGGCGTCCGCTCGAACAGGCCCACGCGCCGCATCCGATCATGGGCGGCCAGTTCGCGCGCCGGCTGCAGATCCTGCGCGAGACCCTCGACGAATTTCACGTGCCTCCGGCCGTGCAAACGGCGTGGCTGGACCACACCGAGAGCCTCCGCTCCCTCATCACGCGCGACCGCGGCTCCGACTGCGACCCCGCCGAGGCCCGGCGCAAGGCCTTGGCCCATCCCTCATGACGGAACCTCGGAACGACCCGCAGGTGCTCAAGGTGGCGCGGGACGAGGCCTTCGACATGGCGCTTTACGTGCGCCTCCGCGAGATGGAGACCGGGGAGGTCCACAACGTTTTGAGCCGCCTCGTCACCGTGGAGCGGGGACACGTCGCCTTCTGGGCCGACTTCGCCGGCATCGAGGACAGCACCCTGGACCGGGTGCAGCGCCTGCGGCTGGGCCTTCTCGTGCTCTTGCGGCGCTGTTTCGGCGTCGCCATGACCTTCCTCATCCTGGAAGCCATCGAGATCTACGGCGTCAAGAAGTACTGGGTTCTGTGGGACCGCTACAAGGACACGCCCTACGGTCCGCGCATCCGCGGCATCCTGCGCGACGAGTTCGGCCACGAGGACGAGATCGTCGCCGGGCTCACCGGCAGACGGCTGAACCCGGAACGCGTGCGCGACATCTTCCTGGGCCTCAACGATGGCCTGGTGGAGGTCCTCGGTAGCGTCACCGGCTTCTATGCCTCTTTCGGCCATCCCGCCTACGTGGCGGTGGCGAGCCTCACGGTGGCGGTGGCGGGCTCCATTTCCATGGCCGCGGGGGTGCTGGCCTCGTCCCGCTCCCAGCGCGAGGTCCAGCGCATCGAGAACGCCAAGCGCCACTTCTTCGATCCGGAGCTGAAGCCGCCCGAGGAGACGCGCCCGCTGTCGGCCGCGGTTGCCGTGGGCATCTCCTACTTCGTGGGCGCCATGTTCCCCATCCTCCCGGTGCTTCTGGGAGCGGTGAGCCCGGTGTGGTCGATAGCGGTGGGCGGCGCCATGGTGGTCGTCGTGACCGCGCTCCTGTCGGTCATGTCGGGCATGGAGGTTCGCCCACGGGTGCTTCAGAACCTCCTCCTGGTGTTCGGCGCCGTGGCCGTCACCTATGTTCTGGGAACGCTTGTCAAGGACTTCTGGAACATCAGTGTGTAACGATCCGCACGGGCCACCGAGGGGTCCGGAGGCTCCATGAGCAATCGAGACATCGCCGCGGCGCGCGCCTACCACGAACGCACCAAGCATTCGCTCACGAGCGTGCGCGGCGGTCCCCACTATCTGGATTGGGACAACCAGCCACGTCCGTTCAAGGTCTACGAGAACCTGGAGTCGCTGCCGCTGGAGCCACACCTCCAGTCCACGGACGTGCCGGCGCTACGCGCCATCTCCGAGGCCGCCCCGGAGGCGGAGCGCGGCGTGACCCGCGCGGAGCTGGCGGAGGTGCTCTTCCTCTGCGCCGGGGTCACGCGCCGGCGGCGCTACTCCGGCGGCGAGATGCTCTTTCGCGCGGCCGCGTGCACGGGCGCGCTCTACCACATCGACGTCTACGTGGTCGCGGGTCCGTTGGCCGACCTGGACGCCGGCGTGTATCACTTCGCCCCGGACCGCTTCGCGCTGACCCCCCTGCGCGCCGGCGACCACCGCGGCGTCCTGGTGGAGGCGAGCGGCGGCGAGCCCGCCGTGGCCCAGGCCCCGGCCATCCTGGTGCTCACCTCGACGTTCTGGCGCAATAGCTGGAAGTACCGCGACCGCACCTACCGGCACTGCTTCTGGGACGGGGGCACGCTCCTTGCCAACTGCCTTGCCGCGGCTTCGGCCCGCGGCATCCCGACGCGAACGGTGATGGGTTTCGCGGACGCGCCGGTGAACCACCTGCTGGGCCTCGATCCCGAGAAGGAAGTGTCGCTGTGTCTCGTGCCCCTGGCCCGTTCGGCGTCGTCCACGCCACCGTCCGGGGAGAGCCTGCCGACCCTCGACTTCGTCACCCGCCCCCTGTCCGCCCGCGAAGTGGATTACCCGTCCATCCGGGAGGTGCACGCGGCGTCATGTCTGGAGAGCGGCGCCGAGGTCCGGCGGTGGCGCGAAGCCGAGGCCGGCGCGCCGGACGGCGGCGGGGGAGCCGAGGCCGGCGTGACAGCGCCCGACACCGCGCCCCGCGCGCTGCCCCCGGCCTTCGACTCTCCCGCGGCGCTTCCAGCCGGCAGCATCGAGCAGGTGATCCTGCGCCGCGGCTCCACGCGCCGGTTCTCCCATGAATCCATCACCCTCGCGCAGTTGTCCAACGCCCTGCATTACGCCACCCGAGGGGTGCACACCGACGTCGACCCCGACGCGTCCCGTGCGCTCAGCCGGCTCTATCTCATCCTCAACAATGTGGACGGTGCCGCGCCCGGCGCCTACGTGTTCGACCGCGACAACGGGCGCCTCGATCTTCTCAAGGAAGGGAGCTTCCGCAAGGAGGCCGGCTTCCTCGGCCTGGGCCAGGAGATCCCCGCCGACGCCAGCGTCAACGTCTACTTCCTCGCCGACCTCGAAGCGGTGCTGGAGCGCTACGGCAACCGCGGCTACCGCCTCGCCCAGATGGACGCCAGCGTCGTCGCCGGCCGCCTCTACCTGGCGGCCTACGCCCAAGGGTTCGGCGCGTCCGGGCTTACGTTCTTCGACGACGACGTGACCGCGTTCTTCTCGCCCCACGCCGCCGGCAAGAGCGTCCTGTTCCTGATCGCGTTGGGCCGGCGGCTGCGCAAGTAGGCGAAAGGGCCCCGGTCGGTATCGAATTGGCGCACGCAGCCGTGCGTGGCGGGCCGGCGCGCGGTCGGCGGGAAAGCGAGGTTGATTCGTATGGTCACGAACGGGGAGACTCCACGAAGGGTCCGTCTGGCCGCGGTCATGATCGCGGTCGGGATGTGGATGGCCTCCGGGGCCGCCATCGCCGGCGACTTCTACTTGCGCGGCGGCGTCGGTCTCGACCGGCCGGGCGGCACCACGTTCATGGATGAAGACTGTTCCACCACCACCCCGGCGGCACTGTACGGCTGCGGCACGGGTGGAGACGGCGCGCCGTACCGGTCGCGCGGCGACTTGGGGACGGTGCCGGCGCTCGATCTCGGGCTGGGCTACGCGGCGGCCGCGGCGCGCTTCGAGGTCCTGGTCGGATATCGGCCGCGCTTCGAGTTCAAGGGCCGCGCCAATTTCCTGGCGCCGGAACTCCGGCAATCGGTCTCGGCGAACCTGTCCTCCGTTTCCGGAATGCTTGCGGCCTTTGGCGACTTCTCCAGGCTGGGGCTGCCCACCCTCGGCCCCCTCGATCCATTCATCGGCGTCGGCGTCGGCGCGGTCCGCACCCACATCGGGAATACGCGCATGACGTTTCCGGCGACGACGACCATCGCGCCGGGTGGAAGCCGGACGGATATGGCCTGGATGGCGACGGCCGGGGTCGCGCTGGCACTGAACGACCGCGTGACCCTCGATCTCGCGTGGCGCTATACGGACCTGGGTGAGATCCGCACGGCGCGGGGCGACGGCCGGGTGGTCTGGCGCGACGGCAGCCGGGAGCCGTTGCCGCTCGATCTGGCGCCGACCCGCGCGAGGCTCGCGGGCCACGGAATCCACCTGTCGCTGCGCTACGCATTCTGACGCGCGTGGTACCCGCCACTGGGGGGCGACCGCAGGTCGCCCCTACAAGTCATCGCGCCTTGCCGACGACAACAATCCTGCGCAACTGATGCCGGGAATTTGCGGGACACCGGTACCAGCCGGGATCGGCCGCTATCTCCGGGTCCATGCCAGCCAGCGCTGAAAGATCTTCTTCACCGTGGGGGTCAGGCGAGTACGGTTGTAGGCGTCGCCGGTCTGCTTGATGGCCTCGGCCTGGGTGGGGTAGGGGTGGATGACGTTGGAGACGGTGCCGAGGCCCACCTTGCCGGCCATGGCCAGGGTGATCTCGCTGATCATCTCGCCGGCGTGGCGCGCGACGATGGTGCCGCCGACGATCTTGTCCGTGCCCTTCTTCACGTGGATCTTGACGAATCCTTCCTCCTCGCCGTCCGCGAGGGCCCGGTCCACTTCCTTGAGCTCGCGGGCGTAGGTGTCGATGGCCACGCCCTGGCTCTCCGCGTCGCGCTCGTACATGCCCACGTGGGCGATCTCCGGGTCCGTGTAGGTGGCCCAGGGCATGATCAGCGAGCTCAGCTTCTTGCTCTTGTAGAAGAGCGCGTTCTGGATGATGATGCGCGCGGCCGCGTCGGCCGCGTGGGTGAACTTCCAGTCCATGCACACGTCGCCGCCGGCGAAGATGCGCGGGTTGGTGGTCTGCAGGTAGTCGTTCACCACCACGCCCCGGAACGGGTGGAACTCGACGCCGACGCCTTCGAGGTTCAGGCCGTCCACGTTGGGCGCGCGCCCGGCGCCCACCAGGACCTCGTCCACGGTCACCGAGTCGCTGTGGCCGTCGGCGTCGTAATGGATCACCTTGTGGCCGTTCTCCTTGGTGACGCGGGTGAGAGCGCTGTTGAGCACCAGTTGAATACCCTCCTTCAGGAACTGCTGCTGGACGATCTCCGCGGCATCCGCGTCCTCTCGATTCAGGATGTGATCGCCATTGTGGAACAGCACCACCTGGCAGCCCAGGCGCTGGAAGGTCTGCGCCAGCTCGCAGCCGATGGGGCCGGCGCCGATGACCGCCAGCCGTTCCGGGCGCTGGGTCAGCGAGAACACGGTCTCGTTGGTGAGGTAGCCGGCGTCCTCGATGCCGTCGATGGGCGGATGGGGGGCTACCGCCCGGGCGCCGGAGGCGATGACCGCCTTCTTGAAATGGAGCGACTGGCCGTCCACTTCCACCGTCTCGGGTCCCGTGAAGCTCGCCTCGCCCAGGAACACGTCGACGCCCAGTTCGGAAAAACGCTTCACCGAGTCGTGGTGGCTGATGTGGGAGCGGATGCGGCGCATGCGTTCCATGACCGCCGCGAAATCCACCTGGACGTCGTCCGGACGGCCGATGCCGAACATGTCCGCGTCGCGGATCTCCGCCACCACGCGCGACGAGCGGATGATGCACTTGGAAGGCACGCAACCGACGTTGAGGCAGTCGCCGCCGAGATAGTGCCGTTCGATCAGCGCGACCTTGGCGCCGAGGCCGGCGGCACCGGCCGCGGTCACCAGCCCGGCCGTGCCCGCGCCGATGACCACCAGGTTGTAGCGTCCGGTCGGTGTCGGGTTCGTCCAGTCCGCGGGGTGGGTGTTGGAGCCCAACACCTGGTTGTATTCGTCCTGCGGCGACAGTTGTGGAATGTTGCGCATCGGTTCGTTCTCCCAACCCCAAGGATAACACTGATTCTGGCCATCGTCCGAAACAACGTGTCCGATTCGCGATGGAACGCCGGCCGGACCAGCGGAAGGCGCGCCCCGGCGCCTATGACGTTTTTGCCTGCTTGCGCTTGTTGACCAGTTCGATGGCCTTCTTGGCGATGAGCGGGAACAGGCCCAGCAGCGCGAAGGACAACAGGAGCGTCGGCGACAGGATGCCCGCCAGCGAATCGATCTGGGCCAGTTGGGTTCCGGCATTCACGTAGACGATGGTGCCTGGAAACATGCCCAGTTGGCTCACGAAGAAGAACTGCACCGTGCGGATGGGCGTTAGCCCCATCACGAGATTGATGACGAAGAAGGGGATTACCGGGATCAGCCGCATGGTGAACAGGTAGAACATGCCCTCGTTGGCGATGCCGGTGTTGATGGCTTCCAGCCTGTCGCCGAACTTGCCTTGAATGCTGTCTCGCAACAGGAAACGCGCCACCAGGAACGCCAGGGTGGCGCCGATGGTGCTGCAGAAGGAGACGATGATGGTGCCGGTGATCACCCCGAAGAGCGCGCCGCCGAGCAAGGTCATGATGGCGGCGCCCGGAAGCGAGAGCGCGGTCACGGTGATGTAGATGGCCGCGTAGGCGGCGATGGTGACGGAGGGGTTCTCCAGGTAGTAGCCCTGGTAGGCGTCGCGCTGCGCCTTGATGAATTCGAGGTTGAAGTACCTCCCGAGGTCGAAGACGAAGAACGCCGCGATGAGTGCGGCGACCACCACCACCAGCGCTATCTTGACGATCCGTTGATTCATGGACGATGTCTCCCGGTTGTCTCGGAAATCCGCTGGTCCCGCTGCATGTGCCGTTCCGGCTCCGGTCGTGGTGGTCATCGAAGGCGGTCCTCGTCCGGCTCCGGTGACCGCGGCCGCCGGCTGCCCCCGAGAGGCGGGATTGCGTCAGTGCGTCCAAATATAGTTGATTTGGTGTCGCAGGTAAATTCCGTGAGCAGCGAATCCTTACGTCGACGTTCGCCGGGTGCTTCCCGCAGGGGATCCGCGCCGGAGTCCGCCGGTCCCGGCAGGCCGGCGGTGGCGGTCATGGGGCGCGCGCCGCGGCCGGGGGCGGTCAAGACCCGGCTGTGCCCGCCACTGACCCCGGTGGAGGCGGCGGACTTCTACGCGTGCGTGCTCCAGGACGTGCTCGAAGACCTGGCGCGTTCGGCGCGCTGGGACACCTGGATCGCTTACGCCGAGCGCAGCCGGGGCTATTTCACGCGCATGCGGAAGCACGGCATCGCCCGCCTGCCGCAGCGCGGCGCCTCCCTCGGGGAGCGCATGCACGCGGTCTTCGCCGACCTGTGCCACGCGGGCTACGGGCCGGTGGTGCTCGTGGGTAGCGACATTCCCACCCTGGCGTCGTCGTCGGTGGAGAGGGCGTGCGAGTTGCTGGAAGGAGGCCGGTGCGACGTGGTGCTGGGGCCGGCGGACGACGGCGGCTATTATCTCATCGGTCTCAACCGCCCGGCGGCGGGTCTCTTCAGCGGCATCGCCTGGAGCACCGCCGCCGTGCTCCGGGAGACTCTCGAGAAGGCGCGGCAACTGGGGCTGCGGGTGCGCATGGTCCCCGGCACCTATGACGTGGACGTGGCCCGGGACCTGGAGCGTTTGCGGCGCGACTTCAGTGCTTCCTCCGAGCTGTGCACCCACCATCCTCGGACCTGCGCCTGGCTGCGCCGGCGGAACGATCCCCCGGCCGGCCATGGGCCCGCGTGACCACGTCCGCCGGCGCATCCCGGCGCGGGTAGAGATCGGATGCCCTGAGAAAGGGTGCCTGTTTTCCATATCCCCGGACATCCGTGCTAACCTTCTTCCATGCTTGGCTACCGCGCAGCACACCGTGTTGAAGTCTTGCCGCCGGCGGCGAGGGAGGCGAGGACCTTCCGCGAACGTCGCTCCCGATCGCGCCGAAGCTGGGTTTTCGGCGCGTTTTCGGGGGCGTGGCGGCGTCCGGTCCTCGCATTGCTGGCGCTCGCGTGTCCCGGTCTGTTGGGCGCGGCGCCGTCCGTCGCGGCGTGGGGGGACGCCTACGTGGGCGCGTTCCTCTCCGCCGCCCGCACCGAGAACCGCATCGTCGATCCCAGCGGCTTCGGAAACTGGGGCCGCTCCGGGTGGGCCACGGACTACGACGCCGGCGAGGTGGGTTGGGGCGTTCTGGCGGGAAGGAAATGGACCCTGGACCGGGTGCCTCTCAGGCTGGAGCTCGACGCCGTCGGCGGCAACATGTCCGCGCAGTCGGACCGGGTCGATCCCGCGGGGCGCGACGAGACCGTGCGGGCGTCGGTCGAGTGGGCGGCCACCGCGCGCCTGGGGCTGGAGCACCGGGAAGGGCCGCTGACGGTGTTCATCAACGGCGGCATGGCGCTTGCCAGGATCACGAATACGTTGACCGACATCGACTTCGCCCCCGGCGTGCCGCGTTACTGGGACCCCGACGATTCGTTCGCCGATGCCGCCACGCGGATCGGCTGGGTTCTCGGCATCGGTTTCGAGACGCCGGAGGTGGACGGTTGGCGCTGGCGCGTGGACGGCTCGTACCTGGGGTTCGGACGCAGAACCTACCGCGTCAACCATTCCGGGAACAACCCCTGCGGGCCCGGCGGCCCGCGCGAGCCATGCCCCTACTGGGTCGAGAATCACATCGTCGTCGTGCGCCTCGCGCTCATCCGCCGGTTCGACCTATGGCCCTGACGGCGGCGTGGTCACCGGCCTTCAGCCGCGCGAACGGCTCGTAACATGATGGGCGCCGTCCTTCTCCCTCTTCACATCGCCGCGGGCGCCACCGCCTTGATGGCCGCGGCGGCGGCGCTCGTCACGGAGAAGGGTGGTGCGCGCCACGTGCGCGCGGGACGCGTCTACGCCGCCTCCATGGCGCTGGTGTGCGTGAGCGCGCTTCCGCTGGCAGTGCTGGGGTCGGACGTCGTGCTGTTGCTGGTGGCCGTGTTCAGCTTCTACTTCGTGTTCGCGGGTTGGCGCTTTGCCCGGAACGCGAGCGGCCGGCCGCGGACGGTGGACTGGGCCGCGACGGCGCTCATGGGTCTTACCAGCTTGGCGATGTGGGGCTACGGCGCCACGCTCTGGCAGCGTGGAGACTCGGCGTGGATCACCATGGCGGTCTTCGGCGCCATCGCGGCCGCGCTGGCCGCCGTCGACTTCCGGCATCACCGGGCGCCGCGCCGGAGCGCCGGCAGCGCATCGCCCGGCACCTCACCAACATGCTGGCCGGGACCATCGCCACCGTCACCGCCGTGGTGGTGGTCAACGTCGACACCCAGCCCGCGTGGCTGGCGTGGATCCTCCCCACGGTGCTGTTGACCCCGTTGATCGTCTGGTGGAACGTGCGCGTGAAGCGCGGCGGCGGCCCGCCGCGGAACTCCTCCGCCGGTGAGTGAATTCGGCGCGAGACCCCGCCGCGGGCACCTGTGTGCCGGCGCGTTTCCTCTGGTATAGTCAGCCCTCGCGTTGTGGAGCTGGAGATCGAGATCGCTGAAATGAGCCACGTCCTGTTCCCCGTGATCCTTTCGGGCGGCGCCGGAACCCGGCTCTGGCCCGTGTCCCGGGAGCTTCACCCCAAGCAGTTCCTTCCGCTGGTGGACGAGCACACCCTGCTGCAGGCCACCGTCCGTCGCTTGGCCCCGCTTGACGGTGCGCGCGCGCCCATCGTGGTATGCAACGAAGCCCACCGGTTCATGGTGGCCGAACAGCTCAAGGCCGTCGACGTCACGCCGTCGGCCGTGCTGCTGGAGCCGGCCGGACGCAGCACCGCGCCGGCCATTGCCGCGGCGGCGCTGCAAGCGCTGGCGCTCGGCGACGGGCGCGAAGATCCCATCCTGCTGGTGCTCCCGGCGGACCACGTCATCCGCGACCAGAGCCAATTCGCGCGCGCCGTTGGAGCCGCCGTGCGGGAGGCCGCCCGCGGGCATCTCGTGACCTTCGGCGTCCCTCCGACCTATCCGGAAACCGGGTACGGTTACATCAAGACGGCCGCCCCCACCGGCGTCAGCGAGGGCGGCCGCCGCGTGGCACGGTTCGTCGAGAAGCCCGACGCGGCGGACGCGGCCCGCTATGTCGAGGAAGGCGGGTACTACTGGAACAGCGGCATGTTCGTCTTCCGCGCCGCCCGCTATTTGAGCGAGCTCGGCACGCGTGCGCCAGCGGTCCGCCAGGCCGCCACCCGCGCCTACCGGAAGGCGGCGGCGCACGCGGGGTTCCGCTGGCTGGACGCGGAGGCATTCTCGCATTGTCCGGCCATCTCGGTGGACCACGCGGTCATGGAGCACACCTCGGACGCCGTGACGATCCCGCTCGAGGCCGGATGGTCCGATGTCGGCTCCTGGGCCGCTCTGGCGGATCTCGGCGAAACCGACGCCGACGGCAACGCGGTCCGGGGCCAGGCGGTTCTGGAGGGCGTCCGGGACACCTACGTGCACGGCGGCGGCCGTCTGGTGGCCGCGCTGGGGGTGTCCGGCTTGGTCATCGTGGACACGCCGGACGCGGTGTTGGTGGCGCGCCGGGACGCGGCCCGGGACACCGGCAAGGTGGTGGCGCGGCTCCGCTCGCAGGGGCGGGAGGAGCACCGCGCCCACCGCAAGGTGCACCGGCCCTGGGGCTCCTTCGACTCGGTTCACGGCGGCGGCGGCTTCAAGGTCAAGCACATCGTCGTCCAGCCCGGTCAGTCCCTGTCGCTGCAATCCCACGAGCACCGCGCGGAGCACTGGATCGTGGTGCGCGGCACGGCCACGGTGACACGAGGGGACGAGTCCTTCACCCTGAAGCAGGACCAGTCCACCTACATCCCCAGGGGAACGAAGCACCGGCTCGCGAATCCGGGCGCCGGCCCGCTGGAGCTGGTGGAGGTGCAGACCGGCGGTTACCTGGAAGAGGACGACATCGTCCGCTACGAGGACGTCTACGGCCGCGCGGACCCGCGCGAGCGGGAAGGGGAGGGCTGACCGGAAGGACGGGCCGGAGCATCCCACCTGAACTTCTGTCCGCCGGGAGGCGGCGGAGGATCCGTGAAGCGGATTGCCCATTGGTCCGGCGGCACGGGGCCGTCCGGATCGATCCGCGGCAGGACGTATCGCTCGGCTTCGTACACGATGATCGGCGAGTAGCCGCGCCACTGGCGGACCGGCCTGTCGTTGTCGATGCGCCGCAGTATTCGCAATGGGCCGAAGGCCCTCTCCAGCGAATAACCGGGAATGGATGCCCGCGGGTTGTCGGCCACGATGTGACTGACCGTCGCCTCGAGAGCCGCCGCGTCCGGGATCACGTCGCGACCGGACTGAAGATCATAGAAAGGGATGCGCCGGTGCAGGTAGTAGTAGCCGGGGGTGATGAGGTACTGGCGGCCGATATGCCAGACCGACTTCACATCCGGGGCGGTGGCGAGATAGCGGTACGCCGCGAACACAGGGTCCTGCCGGCGCACGAACCAATGGTAGGGGGCCTCGCCCGACCACGCCTTATACGCCCATTGCTGGTACGGCAGCCAGTTGAGGATGCCGGCCAGCGAGGCCGCCGCCACAACCACGGCAGCCGGGACGGTGATCCGGAACCGGCGCAGGTCTCCCCCGGCCAGCCGTACCACAAGGTCCGCCCCCAGCAGGATCCAGAGCGGGACGACGACGAAGACGAACCGGTATTCCTTGTGCGCCTCCAGCGAATGGATCACCAGGAGCACCGTGATCAGCGCGAGCACGAGTCCGTAACGCCGGGGGTTGCACCAGGCCGCCAGGATGCAGAGCACGCTCAACCCCCCGCTCGCAAGCGACAGCCACAAGACGAACTGGTACACGGGGCTCTCGTCGCCGCGAAACGCTCTGACGAAGAGATTGTAGCGAAGGTTGGTGAGGTAGGAATGGAACAAGACGCCGTCCCATGCGACGGCGTCGAAGATCCCGGCCGCGAGGGCGAACGCGGCCGCGGCCAGGACCAGCGTGAACTTCCGGCGCGTTCGCAGGAACACCACTCCCAGCAGCAGCAAGGACAGCGGCGCGTACTGCATGCGCACGGCCACCGTGAGCACCGACAGGAAGGCGGCGAGCCACACCGCCCGGTTGTCGTCGAGGGACGGCCGCAGGCCGAGGGCCAGCAAGGCCAGGAGCGGGGCGGCGGCGACGAACTCGGTCATCGGCTTGTGGGCAAACCCGGCCAGTTCGTACCACAAGGCACACGCCACCAGGGCGACCCGTGCCGTGCTTTCGCCATAGTGCCGCCGCGCGAATACGTACATGGCCGCGGGAATCACGAGCGAAACCGCGCACAGCACGAGCTTGACGCCGCCGACGTACCAGAACGGCTGGCCCAGTCCGATCAGGTCGAAGGCCTTGAGGACCCCGGCGATGGCGCCGGGGACCAACCACGGGCGCGCGCCGTAGAAGTATTCCCAGTAACGGATGCCGTAACCGAAGACCAGGCGGTGGGCCGGCTCCAGGTACTGCATGATCTCGTCGGGATGGAGGACGAACTCCCCGTACAGGGCCACGGCGGCACGCACCGCGAAGGCGACTACGAGCACCGCGGGAAGGTACTTCCAAGGGCGTTCCTCGCACGGCTGCATGTGCAGCGACAGGTCGAGCGCGGCCTGCATGCGCGACGCCGGCCTCGATGGCACGGCGCGGCGACGCCTTCTTTCCGCTCTCCTTTGCTTTGTGGTCACGTCGGGCAAGAGTCCCGTTTCTCCTACTGTCCGCGTCGCCGCAGGCGTTCCCGCACCTCCTTCAGCCCGGCCCGGGCCAATGCAAGGTCCGGGTCCAGGTCCAGGGCGCGCTCGAAGCTTCGGCGGGCGTCTTCCAGCCGGTCCAGGCGCTGCAGGGTCGCGCCCAGGTTGGCATGGACGCGGGCGTTGCCGTCATCGAGCGCCGCCAGTTTCCGGTAGAGGTCCAGCGCCTCACTGTAACGCGCGTCGGCGAAACGGCCCCAAGCGGCGCTGTCGAGTGTAGTTGCGAAGAGGCGCCGGAGGCCCTCGGCCGCGGATGAGGGCGGCTTGAGGGCCAGCGACCGTTCCAGCGCGACGATGGCCTCCTCGTGGCGCTGGAGCCGGAACAGGGAGTAACCCAGCCCGGCATGGGCCATGGGGAAATCGGGAAATTCCGCCGCCACCCGGCGGTAGGCGACGATGGCTTCCTCGTAGCGCTCGCGCAGCCGGAACGTATCGGCGATGTGCTGGAGCACGTCGCGACGGTGCCGGCCGGTATAGTCGCGCGGCCGCAGTTCCAGGGAGCGGCGGAAATGGTCTTCGGCCTCGTCATAGCGCTTGAGCTTCCGGAGCTCGAGCGCGGCATGGTACCGGGCGGCCCAGGACCCCGGATTGGTGGCCGCCGCATGGGTAAACAGGGTTGCGTCGTCCTTGTAGACGCCGGACTGGAGCCACGAGGCCGCTCCCAGCACCGCGAGCACCACGCCGGCAAGTCCCGCCGCCGCCTTCTTCCAGGGGTGCGCAAGCCGGGCCGTGCCGCGGGCGGCCCCACCCGCAACGAGGATGAGGATGCCGGTCCCGGCCAGGTACTGGTAGCGGTCCGCCGCGAACGACATGTTCATGTAGCCGAAGTCCTTGAAGCCCAGCACCGGCGCCAGCGTGAGTGCGAAGAACAGCGCGCACGCCAGCGGCCCGCGTCCGATGCGGTGCCGCGGGAACCAGAGCGACGCGAAAACGGCGAACGCGGCGACGAGGGCCGCCCACGCCAGCGGACCTTCCAGGTCCCACTGCGGATACAGGAGGGCCAGGTGGAACGGCCACAGCAGTTTCCCCGCGTAGAACCACAGCGACTGCGCGGCCATCAACGTACGCTGGGTGACCGAGTAGTCGAAAGCCAGGCTCACTCTCTCGTAGATGGCCAGATCCACGGCGGCGAGGGCGACGGCGAGGAGGAACAGGGGCACCAGCCGCGCGCAGTCCGTCCCGGTAACGCGCCCGTGTCGCCACCAGTGCCAGACGAGCAGGGCGGCGGGGAACGTCACCACGATGGACTTGCACAACATGCCGGCCGCGAACAGCGCCATCACCAGGAGGTAGTTGCCGGCGCGCGGTGCGTCCACGAAGCGCAGCCAGGCGCTGAAGGCCATGAGATAGAACATGGCCGATAGCAGGTCCTTGCGGGCGATCACCCAGGCGACGGATTCCACGTGCAAGGGGTGCACCGCGAACACCGCGGCGATGAACCACGCGCCGGGCACGGAAAGTCGCAGCAGCAGACGCCACAGCAGCACCGTGTTCACGAAGTGGAGGATCAGGTTGACGGCGTGGTAGCCGGCCGGGGCGAATCCCCAGAGCTTGTGCTCGATCCAGAAGGTCGTGTAGAGCAGCGGCCAGTAGTGGTCCTCGCCGACGATGCCCTGCCGGTACGCCGTGCCCGGAGCGAACCACAGGTCCACGATGCCGCCCCATTCCCGGATCGCGTCCAGGGTGGTGATGATGACGTCGTCCCAGACGAAGCCGAAACGGGTGGCGGGGAAGTAGCTGACCGCGATCATCAGGGCCAAGGCCGCCGCCGCCAGCGCGTCCGCGCGCGTGAAGCGGGCGGAGACCAGGGGACCCGTGGATGCGGCGGGCACGTCCCCACGGTGCCGGGACGCCTGCGCCGCCGCGGTCCTCTTCTCCGCGGCCCTCTTCTCCGCGGTCCCTTTCCTACTCTTCCGGCTTGCCATGGCCTTGGCCTTGTGCCTGCCCGGTTCGTTCCAGCGCCCTTCGCGCCGCCTGGAGCCCGGCTTGCGCCGAGGCCAGGTCGGGTTTCAGGGCGGCGGCGCGTTCGAAGTGCGGCAGCGCCTCTTCGGGCCGGCCCAGGTGATACAGCGTGGTGCCGATGTTGGCGAGGATGTTCGCTTGGTCGGGGCGCAGCTCGAGCAGGGCGCGAAACAGCGTGAGGGCCTCGTCGTAACGCTTCTGGCTGAAGCGCGCGACGCCGAGGAAGTCCAGCGCCGAGGCGTTGCGCGGGTTCATGGCGTGGGCGCGTTCGAAGTGCCCGATCGCTTCCTCCGTGCGGTCCAGCGCCCGGGCCGCGCGTCCCGCCAGCACGTGGCGGGCAACGACGGCCAGTGACTCCGGTTCCAGGTCGATGGAGCGTTCCAGGGACTCCAGGGCCTCGTCGTAACGCTTCATGGCGAACAGCGCGGTTCCCAGCCCGGCGTGCGCGGGGCCGTAGTCCGGATCGACCTGGAGGGCGGCGCGGTACGACGCCACGGCGTCCTCGTAGCGCTTGCCGCGCCTGAGCACCTCGGCGGCGTGGTGATGGGAGGCCGCCTGGTCGGGGCGCAACTCGCGCAGGCGGCGCAGATAGCCGTCGGCCTCCGCGGTGCGTCCCTGGGTGTTCAGCAGTTGCGCCAGGCGGCCCAGGGGACGCGCGTCCCCCGGGTCCATGGCCGCGGCGCGGCGGAACCGTTCGGCCGCCGCGTCGAACCGGTTGAGCTTGGTCAGGCTCTCACCCAGGATCAGATGGAGCGTGACCGCCACGGACGCGTCGGGGTCCAGGGCGAGTGCCCGCTCCAGAGCGGAGACGGCGTCCTCGTAGCGCGTCAGGCGGAACAGCGTGTCGCCCAGCCCGGCGTAGGCCAGGGCGTAGCGGCGGTCCACCTCGATGACGTCGCGGTAGGCCTCCACGGCCTCCTTGTACCTCCCTTGCCGGCGCAGCGTGTCGGCCAGGTTCTGGCGCGAGTTCCGGTCGCGCGGTTCGTGTTGCATGCCTTGGCGGAGGACCTTCTCGGCCTCGTCGTAGCGCTTCAGGTTCAGCAGCGACAGCCCGAGGTTGGTGTAGCCGGCGACAAAGTCCGGACGCTGCGCCACCGCGACCCGGGCCGCGGCAAGGGCTTCCTCGTTGCGCCCCTCCAGGATCAGGGCCTTGGCGAGATTGAGGTGCGCGTCCCGCGCCTCGGGATTGCTGGCGGCGATGTGGCCGAAGAGCGCGACCTCGTTCCGGTAGACGCCGGACTGCGCCCAGGTAAGAGCCCCGAGCACGACCAGGACCGCGCCGAACGCGCCCTGGACGGCCGCCCTGGGAGCGCCCGTCAGGCGGCCGGCTGCCGTCACGCCGGCGCCCACCAGCACCGCCATGACGCCCAGGCCCGCGAGGTACTGGAAGCGGTCGGCGACGAAAGCGAACTGCATGTAGCCGTAGTCCACGAATCCCAGGACCGGGGACAGGGTCAGCGCGAAGAACAGCGCGCCCACCAGCGGCCCGCGTCCGATGCGCCCGAGCCCGAGCCACAGCAGCACCGGCAGCGCGCCCGCCGCCAGCACGTAGGCCCAGGCGAGAAGATCGCCGGCGCGGATGTCCCACAGCGGGTAGATCACCGCGAGGTCGGCGGGCCACAGCAGCTTGCCGACGTAGAACCACAGGGCGCGGCACGCGATCAACAGCCGCTCGGCGAACGTGTAGTCCAGGGACAGGGGCTCGCGCGAGTTGTAGAAGGCCAGGTCGCCGGCGGTGATGAACAGCCCCACCACGAAGAACGGCGCGAGCCGCGCCAGGTCGGTGAAGGTGACCTTGTCGCGTTGCCACCAGTGCCAGATCACGAGGGCCGCGGGCAAGGTGACCACCACCGACTTGGACAGGAGTCCCGCGGCGAACAGTGCCAGGGCCAGGCAATAGCGCCGCCATTCCGGCACTTCGGTGAAACGTATCCAGGTCAGCAAGGCCGTGACGTAGAACAGCGTCGAGAGCAGGTCCTTGCGCTCCATGATCCATGCCACCGACTCGACGTGCAGCGGATGCACGGCGAACACCGCGGCCACGGCCCAGGCACCGGGCACCGCCAGCCGGGATAGCAGGCGCCACACCAGCAGGCAGTTGGCGAGGTGAAGCAGCACGTTGACGAGGTGGTAGCCCATGGGCGCGAGTCCCCACAGCTTGTGCTCCAGCCAGAAGCTCGTGTACACGATCGGCCAGTAGTGCCCCTCCTTCTTGATGTTCGCCGGATCGAACCAGACGCTCCAAAGCCCGGACCAGTCGTGGATCACCGGTTCTTCCACGAAGATGGCGTCATCCCAGACGAACCCGGCCCACAGCGCGGGCAGGTAGCTGACCAGCACCATGAGCCCCAGGGCGGCGGCGCCCAAGGCCGTGGTGCGCGACATCCCGGGCCACCGGAACCGCCGCTCTTCACCGGACGGCGGAGGGGGCGGGGTCTGCCGTTTCGCGGGCTTCGAAGCACGCCGTTGACGGCGGGTCGGCCTTTTTTCCTTCGTCTCCATCGCAGCACGCCTAGGGTTGCGGTTGTGCCCGTTGCTCGACCACCCGGCGCATGTGCGCCGCTCCTTTCCGTGCCCCCTCCAGGTCGGGCTTGAGGGAGAGCGCCCGTTCGAAGCTGGTCAATGCCTCGCCGGGACGGCCCAGGTGGTACAGGGTGGCGCCGATGTTGGCGTGAGTCTGCGCTCCCGTGGGGACCGCCTCCGCCAGCCTGCGGTAGAGTTCCAGGGCATCGGCGTAGCGACGCTGTTGGAAGCGGATCATCGCCAGGCGGTCCAGGGCTTCCTGCTGGCGCGGGTCGTGATCGAGGGCGCGCTCATGGTGTTCGGCCGCGGCTTCCGTCTTCCCCAGGGCCTGCTGGGCGCGGCCCAGGAGCACGTGCAGCGTCCCCGCCACCGGCAGTGCGGGGTCGAGCCGCAGCGCCCGCGCCATGGCCTCGATGGCCTCCGCGTTCCGTTTGACCTGTAACAGCGCGATGCCCAGTCCGGCGTGGGCGGGAGCGAACTCCGGGGCGATTCCGATGGCCGCGCGATACATTTCCATGGCGCTCTCGAAGCGCTTCCGGGCGCGCAGCGCCTCCGCCGTCACGTGAAGCGCGGCCGCGTCGCTCGACGGCAGCGTCCGGGCGCGCTCCAGGAGCCGGTCGGCCTCCGCGCCGCGTCCCCGTGTGCGATACAGCCCGGCCAGCTCCACCAGCGGCAACGGGTTGCGCGCGTCGATCTCCGTGGCTCGGCGGATATACGCTTCCGCCTCGTCGAGCCGTCCCAGGGCGCGGAGCGACTTGCCGGTGAAGAGGTGCAGAGAACCCGCCATGGCCGTGTCCGGCTTGAGGGCCAGTGCCCGGGTCGTGGCGGCGACCGCCTCCTCGTGGCGCTTCAACTCGAACAGCGCGGTGCCCATGCCGCCGTAGGCCAGCGCGCTGTTGCGGTCGATGCGGAGAGCGGCTCGGTACGTCGCGACGGCCTCCTCGTAACGCTTCGTCTTGCGCAGCAGTTCGGCCAGGTTCTGCCGCGCCGAGCCCTTGCGCGGATCGAGCTCCACGGCGCGCCGGAGATGCGTTTCCGCCTCGTCGAACCGTCCCTCCTTGAGCAGTCCGCGTCCCACGTTGGAATGGGCGCTCGCGGAGTCGGGCCGGTGGCGGAGGGCAAGACGGCTGGCCGCCAGTCCCTCTTCGGGCCGGTCCGCCTCGAACAACGCGCTGCCGAGGTTCAGATAGGCGTCGCGCGCGGCCGGGTTCAATCCGACGATGTGGCTGAAGAAGGTGACCTCGTCCCGGTAGATGCCCGACTGCGCCCAGCTCAGCGTCGCGAGCACTGCCAGGATCAGGGCGAACGCTCCCCGGGCCGCCATGCCGAGAACACGCGGCAGCCCGCCCGCGGCCCGGACGGCGGTGCCGACGAGGAGCGCCATCAGGCCCATGCCGGCCAGGTATTGGAAGCGGTCGGCGACAAAGGAGAACTGCATGTAGCCGTAATCGATGAAGCCCAGAACCGGCGCCAGTGTCACGGCGTAGAACAGCACGGCGGCCACGGGCCCTCGGCCCAGGCGATGGCGGCCGAGCCACAGGAACGCCGCCACGGCCGCGGCGGCGACCACGTGGGCCCATGCCAGTGCGTCGCCGGCGCGAACGTCCCACAGCGGGTAGATCACCGCCAGGTCCGTCGGCCACACGAGCTTGCCGGCGTAAAACCACAAGGCGCGGCCGGCGATGAGGATCCGCTCGATGAACGAGTAGCCCAGCGCCAGCGGCTCCCGTCCGCTGTAGAACACGTAGTCCGCAACGGTGAGGGCCAGTCCGACGGCGAAGAACGGCGCCAGGCGCGCCAGGTCCGCGGCGCTGATCCGATCCCGTTGCCACCAGTGCCAGATCAGGAGCGCCGCGGGCAGGGTCACCGCCATGGACTTGGAGAGGAGGGCCGCGACGTACAGCGCCAGGGAGAGGCCGTAGCGGCTCCAGGTCGGAGTATCGACGAAGCGGATCCAGGTGAGCGCGGCGGCGAGGTAGAACAGCCCGGACAGCAGGTCCTTGCGCTCGATGAGCCATGCCACCGATTCCACGTGGAGCGGATGCACGGCGAAGACCGCGGCCGCGGCCCAGGCGCCGGGCACGGCGAGGCAACGGAGCAGCCGCCACACCAGCAGGGTGTTGAGCCAGTGCAACAGCAGGTTGACGACGTGGTACCCGATGGGCGCGAGGCCCCACAGCTTGTGCTCCAGCCAGAAGCTCGTATAGACGACCGGCCAGTAGTGTCCTTCGTTGCGGATGTCCGCGGGCGAGAACCAGATGTTCCACAGCCCGGACCACTGGTGGATGACCGGCTCCTCGGAGAAGATGACGTCGTCCCAGACGAAATCGCCCTGGAGCGCGGGCAAGTAGCTCACCGCCACGAGAAGCCCGAGTCCGAGTGCCGGCAGGGCGTGCCGGCCCGGGGAACCGCCGGTCCGGTCGCCGTCGTCCGCGGACTGTCGTTGCCAGGCGCTTGTCATCCGTTGCTTCTCGGGTCGTTGGCGCGGCTCGCTCACATGCTGTCGCGGGCGCGCGGCTGCCGGAGTCCGCGGGCCATGCGCATCAGCGCTCCGGCGGCGGGAGCTTCCGGTAGACGTAGAGGTCGGCGACCACGAAGTTCACCACGCTGCCGAGGGCCACGCCGAGAAAGAACGCCCACAGGCGGTGGCGTCCGAACAGGGCGACGTAGCTGGTCAGGAGCGCGTAGCTGCCCACGTTCACGCCCAGGCCGATGACGCTGCTGGCCGCGAACCGCGCCCATTGCTCCAGATGCGGCTGCCGCTCCCGCCCGCTGTACGTGAAGCCGCGGTTGAGCGCCCAGTTCCAGCTCACCGCGGGCCAGAAGGACAGGAAACGCGCCAGCCGGTGCTCCACGCCGGCCCACTGGAGCCCGAGGTAGCAGGCGAGGTCGACCATCAGGCCGCTGGCGCCCACCACGCTGAAGCTGGGGATGCGCGCCATGCTGCCGAAACGGTAGTCGTACAGCCGCGAAAGATGGCGCAGGAAGCGGACCTGCTGCCGCCAGTTCATCTTGCTGGACCCGACGCTGCGGTCGTGGAAGTCGATGGGAATCTCCCGCACCCGCAACCGCCCGCGCACCATCAGCTCCAGCGCGATCTTGTACCCCATGGGCCGCAGTCCCCCGAGCTCCGGCAACGCGCTGCGGCGCGTAGCGAAAAAACCGGACATGGGGTCGGCACAGTCCACCAGGGGACGCGCCATCCAGGTCGCCAGCCGTGAGTTGAGCAGGCGATAGAGGCTCCAGGACCGGTCCACGGCTCCGCCGAGGGTGTAGCGGCTGCCGATGACCATGTCGCAGTCCCGCGCCAGGTCCGCGAGCATGTCGGCGATGCGTTCGGGCGGATGCGACAGGTCGGCGTCCATCACCACCAGCCGGTCGAAGCGGCACTGCCGGATGCCCTCGAGCACCGCCAGCGACAGGTCCCGCGGCCCGTCGCGCCGGACCACGATCCGGACCGGCAGACGGCGGGCGAGTTCGTGGACCGCCTCTTCGCTGCCGTCGCCGGAATCGTCGTCTACGAGTAACAGCTCCCACTTGATGCCGGTCTCCGCCAGGGCCGCGTCGATGCGTTCCGCAAGCGTGGGGATGTTGCCCACCTCGCGGAACGTCGGAACGACGATGGAAAGCGTGTCTTCAGCGCCGGGAGTGCCATGGGTTGTCTTCAACATGCTCGTGTCATTCGGCTTGTCCCGCGAAAGGGTAGTCTAGAGAAAAATTTTATGTAGATAAAGCGATCGCACTCGCAAGGGTGAGCCGGCAGCGTCGCGTCGGCGTCCACGGCGTGGAAGGTTCACGGGGTTCTCTGCCGCGCATCGAGCCCCGGCGTGGACGCGCCCCGGCGCGTGGCCAGCTCGGCGTAACAGTAAGCCAGGGACAGGGCGCGGTGGGGTCGCCAGCGTTCCGCGAAGGCCCGCATCTCGTCTTCCGTGGCCTTGCCGGTCCTGCCCAGCAGGCCCTGGGCTACGTACTTGACCACCCCCAGGTCTCCCGCCGGGAACGTATCCGGGCGTGCGAGGCCGCGCATCAGCGCGATCTCCGCCGACCAGCGCCCAATGCCCTTGATGGCGGTCAAGCGTTCCACGACCTGCTCATCGGACAGCGCGGCCAGCCGGCCGGCGGAGTCTTGAAGCGCCGCGTCCGAGGCAAACGCCTCACCGAGCCGGATCAGCGTGCCCGCCTTGGCGTTGCTCAGCCGGAAGCCGCGCATGGCTTCAAGGGACTGCGCGGCGAACCGGCGCGGCTCGGGGAACGCGTAGTAGGTGCGTCCCTGACGGCGCCGCCGGCGTCCGAAGCTTTCGACCAGTGCCTTCTTGATGGAGTACGCGAAGCCAAGGTTGACCTGCTGGGAAAGGACGGCGGTGACCAGCGCCTCGAACAGCGTCGGGCTGGCGGTCACGCGCATCCCGCGGAAGCGGCGTACCATGGGCGCCAGCATCGCGTCCTTGCGCGCCATTCGGTAGAACGGCCGGAGATCGAGGTCCGTGCACAGAACGTGGCGCAGTTGCGTCTCGAAGCCGGGGAGTTGGAGAGCGACTCTCGAAGGGCTCTCCAGGGCTACGGCCAGCCGCGGCTTGGCCACGGTGCCGGCATTGGTCACGGTGGCCAGTGCGAGCTGGCGGCCGACCGCCAGCAGGCGCCGATAGCGGCCGGCCTCGACGAGATCGACGTTCTCGCTCGCGAAGCGCATGAAACGCGCCACCGTGAAGTCGAACGAATACGGCGCGCGCGGGACGATGTCGAAGGCGTAGGTCATGGAACTCTCGGGACGCCGGCCGGCGGCGGGGTCCGGCCGGCAACGCGGGCCATGAGGGGTCGTCGGACGGCGTCCTACGGACTCCCCGGATCCTCGTAGTAGTGCTCGTAGTACCAATCGGCGATCTCGCCCCCGGTGGTGAGCCAGACACCGTCGTGGGAGCGGATGTACTCCAGCGCGAGGTCGAGATACTTGATGCGCAGGGGGACGCCGATGATGAACGGGTGCAGCGGGATGCACAGGACCGTGCCGTTGCGTTCGCCGTCGCGGTAGAGCACGTCGAACTGGTCGCACACCTGCCGGAGGAACTCGCGGGGGGTGTAGTTGGAGCGCAGGAAGAAGTTGATGTCGTTCAAGCCCTGCTCGTAGGGCATGGCGATCATGCGGCCGGTCTTCACGCGCATGGCCACCGGCTGATCGTCGAAGCCCCAGTCGCACAGGTAGTCGAAACCCGCGGCCGCGAGGTGGTCCGGGGTGTCGAAGGTCTCGGCGAGCGCCGGTCCGAGCCAGCCCCGCGGCGCCTTGCCGGTGGCCTCGCCGATCTCGTCGCGTACCTGCTTCATGACGGACAATTCCTCCGCCGCGGGATAGGCGGTCAGCGGAAGGTTGTTGGTGACGCCGTGGCCCAGCCACTCCCAGTCGCGCTTGACGCCCTCCTCGATGATCTCCCGGTGGTGGATGCACACTTCGGAGTTCAACTGGGCGCTGGCGCGGACCCCGTGCTTGTCGAGCACGTCCATCATCCTGAACACCCCCACCCGGGCGCCGTAATCGCGCTGTGCGTAGCCGCGCACGTCCGGCACCTTCGACATCCCGAAGTTGGGGATGGGCTGGTCGATGTGGAAGTACTCGATGTTGGGGCTCACCCACACGGCCACGCGGGCGTCGTTGGGCCACCGGAGCCGGGGCCGCGTGGTGATGGGCTGATAGTCGTAGCGGCGGTTTTCCATGTGTCGTTCCTCTTGAACGCCGGATTTACGAGCGGTCGGCTGCCGCACCAACGCATCATGCCTTGCCCCGCGGCGGACTTGCAACGCGCGATGACTTGTAGGGGCGACCCGCGGTCGCCCCCCGGCGGCGGGCACCACGCGAGGAAGACCCCGGGTCAAATCCCGCGGTGACGTAACGCCGCCGACGGCAAAAAAACCAGCAAATTAGCGCAGCTACTGGCGGGGCGCGAGCCTACCATGGACGACGCCCGGCTGTCCATTGTGCGATTCCTCGGGTGATGCGGGCCGGGTCATGACCTCATGGTTTCCGGTGGTGTCGGTACCGTGGTCCTTGGCAAAGCGCGGCGCGACGCGTTAGAGGGGGGGATACACGTCAAGACGCGACGGGAGCTTGCCATGGCGAAGTTGAAGACCCCCTTGTGCGATCTGCTCGGCATCGAACACCCCATCATCCAGGCGGGAATGGGATGGGACAGCCGCGGCTCCACCACGCCGCCGAAGCTGGTGGCGGCGGTTTCCGAAGCGGGCGGGCTCGGGGTCATCGGCGGCAGCCCGCTCAAGCCGGAGTTCATAGGCGAGCGCATCCGCGCCGTCCGGGAGCTGACGGACCGCCCCTTCGGCGTGGACATCACGCTGCCGCGGCTGGCGCAGACGCCCTACGCGGACGTGGGCAACGTGCGTGAGTTCCTGGAACGCACCCACCCCGAGCACGTGGGCTTCGTACACGACGCCATCGAGGGTTTCGGGTTGGAGACCCAGGGTCCGGACCCGTGGTCCAAGGTCAAGACCCCGGACATGGTGCAGCGGCAGTTGGACGTGATCCTGGAGGAGGGCGTCCGGGTGCTGGCGGTGGGCCTGGGAGACACCGCGGCGGTGGTGCCCGTGGCCCACGAGCGCGGCATGAAGGTGCTGGCGCTGTGCGGCAACGTGAAGCAGGCGCTGGGGCACGCGGCCAACGGCGTGGACGTGATCATCGCCCAGGGCTACGAGGCCGGCGGGCACACCGGACGGATCGCCAACTTCCCGTTGATACCCCAGGTGGTGGACGCGGTCAGCCCCACGCCCGTGGTCGTGGCCGGGGGCATCGCCGACGGGCGCGGCCTGGCCGCGGCGCTGAGCCTGGGAGCGGTGGGGGTGTGGTGCGGCACGGTCTTTCTGGCGAGCGCGGAGAGCGAGATCCACGCCGACTACAAGGCCCAGCTCATCCAGGGCCGCACCGAGGACTTCGTGCTCGACCGTTTCCCCAGCGGCAAGCCCAGCCGCCACTATCGCAGCCCGGTGATCCGCAAGTGGGAGGAATCGGGGCTGCAACCCCTGGAGATGCCGTTCCAGGGGGTGCTCAACGACCAGTTCCGGGTGGCGGCGGAGCAGGGAAGCCGGGTGGACGTGATGAGCGTACCCGGTGGACAGATCGCCGGGCTCCTCGGAGAGAAGGACGTGCGGCCGGCGGCCGAGATCATCGAGGCCATGGTGCGGCAGGCAGCGGAGGTGCTGAAGGCCGGTGCCGACTTGGCCGCGGGTGATTGAAGTTGACCCACACAACGCGAGGACAGCTCAGGGGAAACCGATCCCGTCAAGTACGCAGTCTTGCTGCACCGGCTGTGGGCCATCGGCGAGGAAGGGCGCCAGACCCTCCAGCGGGCGGGGCTGAGACGGTAATCCGTCATTCCCGCGGAAGCGGGAATCCACGGGTGGAGAGGGGTATGCTGCGTCAGGTATCGGAGCGCCGGTAGCCGGGGTTGGTGCCGCCGCTCTGGGAACGCAAATAGTTGTCCACGTCCGAGAACGTGTCCATCATCAATTGTTGGCGCGCGGCCACGAGTTGGTCCGTGCGTAGCGCCTGCGACCAGGGGAGGTCCTTGCCCACCTGCACGGCGATCTTGGCGGAAGCCAGCGCGGCGGGATGGCGCGAGCCGATCTCACTGGCGAGCTGGAGAGTGACTTCCTCGAGCTCGGCCTCGGGCACCGACGCCGACACCAGCCCGAAGCGGTCCGCATCCGTTCCCGAGAAGTTCCGGCCGCTGAAGTGCATGATGGCCGCCTTCTTGGCCGGAATCCCGGTGTGGTACAGGGAACTCAGGGCCATCTGGCCGAAGCTGCCGCGCACGATCTCGGGCATGCCGATTTTGGCGGTGTCCGCGGCGATGGCGATGTCGTGGCACGTCATGAGCGCCATGCCGCCGCCGAGGCAGTGGCCGTGCACCTGGGCGATGGTCACCTTGGGGTAGTTCCGGAAGCTCTCGTAGAAGAGCATGTTGGGGTGGGAGCGGTCCCAGTCCCGCGGCGGCTCCTTGTGGAGCGTGCCCAGGTCGCGCAGGTCCGCCCCGGCGCAGTAGCACGGTCCGTTGCCGCGGGTGACCACGACGCGCACGTCAGGGTCGGCGCGCACGGTCTCCAGCGCATCGAGGATCTCGCCGGTCATGGCCTGGCTCAGGGCGTTGCGCTTCTCGGGCCGGTTGAAGCTGATCCGCGCGACCCCGCCGCCGAGCCGTTCCAGCACGATGTAAGACCAGGCTTGAGCCATTCCGTTACCCGTCCACCCGTCCCGGCGCCTCGTAGTAGTGTTCGTAGTACCACTCGGCGATCTCGCCCGCGGTGGTCTTCCACACGCCGTCGTGGGAGCAGATGTAGTCGAGCGCGCGGTCCAGCGCGCCGATGCGGAACGGCATGCCCGTCACGTAGGGGTGCAGCGGGATGCACATGACGCGGCCGCCCTTGTCGCCCTCGCGGTAGAGCGTGTCGAACTGGTCGCACACGATCCGGTAGTACTCCGCCGGCGTGTGGTTGGCGTGCACGAACATGGAGATATCGTTGATGCCCTGCTGGTACGGCACCACGATCATGCGCCCGGCCTTCACGCGCATGGGCACCGGCTGATCGTCGCAGCCCCAGTCGCACACGTACTCGAACCCCTCCGCGGCGAGGATGTCCGGCGTGTCGTAGGTTTCCGCGAGCCCCGGGCCGAGCCACCCCTTGGGCGCTTTCCCGGTGGCGTGGGTGATGATGTCGCGCACCTTGCGGATGACCTTGCGCTGCTTCTTGGCGCCGTAGCCGTTCATGCGCGTGTTGTTGTTCATGCCGTGGCCGAGCCACTCCCAGGAGCGCTTGTTGCCCTCCTCGATGATGGCCGGGTGCTGCGCGCACACCTCCGCGTTCAGCAGCACGCTGGCGCGCATCTCATAGCGGTCGAACACATCCATCATGCGGAACACGCCCACCCGCGCCCCGTAGTCCCTGACCGAGTAGGACTGCACGTCCGGCAGTGCCTCGTTGATCCTCGGGATGCCCTTGTCGATGTGAAAACACTCGATGTTGGGTCCCAGCCAAAGCGCCACTCGCGCATTCCCCGGCCAAACCAACCGCGACCGCTGGACGATCGGACTGTAGTCGTAGCGTGTGCTGAGCATCGGCGTCGCCTCCCCGCCGGCGCCTCGTTAGCGCGGCGCCGCTCATTTCAGGTTGCAGGTTGCAGGTTGCCCGTGTGTCCATGATCTACCAGATCGCACTGCGGGTGGCGAGAGGTTGCTTTTTGTTACTTGGTCAGACGACGGTTCTTGATTCCGGTCACCTGCAAGGTATCATGTCCTGGAAGGGTCGGCGCACGCGAGTCTAGCCGGCGGATGAAACTCAGGAGGACTGCCATGATCAGGAAGTTTCCGAACCGCGGTACAGGCGCCGAAACCGTGAACGAGACCGATATCCTTGAGAAACTCCGTGCTTTTCGTGCTCGGGTGGACCGCATGGAATCACAGCAGGAACGGTTGGTGAAGAGTCACCCAGATCACTGGGTTGCCCTGCATTCCGGTGACTTCGTTCTCGCGGAGTCTCTGGACGACCTCCTGAAGATGTTGCAAGGTCAAGGTGTTCCCGCCGCCGAGGCCGTCATCAGGTTCCTCGATTCGAATCCAAAAAACATGATCCTTTGACAGCCGTGATCCGGGGAAGCTTCGACCACCAGGGCAGGCCTTGCGTTCAGGGCTGGCTCGTCCTGCCTCGCTTGAACATTCAAGGAGACGTTGAGTTCCTCGTCGACACCGGCGCGGATTCAACCACCATTCATCCATTCGACGGACAGAAGCTTGGCGTGCCCTTCGAAGAGTTGCTGAGCGAGATCCTCTCGATCGGTATTGGAGGCAGCCAGCCGTATTTCCTGGAACATGCCATTCTCATGTTCGAGGACGACGCACTCGTGCGTCAGTATAGTTCCGAGGTCTTGATCGGTAAGCCGTCTGCCACGTCCAGCAGGCTGCCATCACTGCTTGGCAGGTCTCTGCTGAGTCACTGGCGCATGGTGTACGATCCGACGGACGATTTGCTCACCATGACACATCGAGGATACGTCAGCGCGTAAGCGCAGCACCTGTCGCCTTTGCCCTTGCCTGTTGCCGAAGTGGGACAAGATGGAATTTGTTGAGCTGGAACGGCGTTTCCGCCGTCTGACCGACGCGGAACTCGAAGATGCGGAGCGTTTTACCTACTGGGACCCGCAGGGCTTGGGTTCCCGAATAGGTTGGCCGGAACTCTTGGCGCACGACCGGATCGTGCTGTTGGCGGAGGCGGGGGCCGGGAAGACCGACGAGATGAAAGAAAGGGCGAAGCGCTTGGTTAAAGAAGGGCGGTTCGCATTCTTTCTGCGTCTTGAGTTCCTCGATGAGGAACCGGTGACTGACGTTCTGTCGTCGGACGAGGAGGAGAGATTCGAAGCGTGGAAGGCTGACCACGGAGCAACAGCGTGGTTCTTCCTCGACGCCGTGGATGAATTGAAGCTCATCGACGGCAGGCTCGACCGAGCGCTTCGCCGATTCTCTAAGGACCTTGGTGAACTCATCCACAGGGTCCGAGTCATCATCTCCTGTCGCCCCAGCGACTGGCGTCCTGTCGTCGACTTGATGACGGTGAAACAATGGTTGCCGGTAGGCACGGAAGACCGCGAGGATACCCAGCGATTATCCGACGATTCCTTTCTCAGTCCACTCAAGTACGAACGTCGGGAAGACACGGGTGCCATCGAGGAAGGAACCGCCGTTGCGACCTCCAAGGCCTCTTAGAGCGTTTGTAGGCAAGTATGGCAAAGGAAGCTGGCGTGGGTTCAGCATCGGGAATGACCAACTGCGCCGGCTTGCACACGCGAAACTGGCACCGGTCATACGCGAATGTTGGGGAGACGCTCCGATCAACGACGACGTACGCGACCTCCTGTTAAGGGCGATTTGGCTTGGCCCTGTGAAAGACTGTGCTGACTTGGCCGGGTCCGTGGCCCTTGATGCAGCGAACTCCGTCTACGATCGCATTATTGCCGTCCGAGCCTTGGTAACGTGCGGTCGGAACGACGACGCCCGCAAGGTGGCTGATGGCATGATCGCCCAGCCGCAATATTGGCCCAACAAGATCATTCACGGGGTTGTGGGGGACTTGTTTCCGCGGGTCCTCACGGTCGAAGAGCTCATTGCGCTGATGGAGAGAGCGCCTGACCCGAGTGGGAGTGATAGCCTTGGGTGGGTTGCTCAAGAAATCGTCAAGGCCGTCGAGCCCGAGTCCGACTTGGCAGTGACATTGCGTGACGGGCTCACCGACTTGATCTGGCGAGGGCGCCGACAGACGCACGCGTTCTATGAAATTCAAAGCCAGTTCCATCACCTTGCACCGGCGCTCGCAGTGCTGTGCGGTCGGAAATTGTCAGAAGCGACGAACCCATGGGACGCCGCTTTGGTACGTTCCTGTGTGATTGCCTCCAGATTCGGTGGCAAGGATTGGGATGCACGTGAACCAGTTGGTAAGCTCAGGAAGTACTTCAACGCGAACGCTGAAGCACGAAGGGATGCTTTCTGGGCCGAGTTGGCGTTCATGGACGAGGTCGTCCCGACCGAAGACGACTGGTATCGGCTCTATCACGCAACGCATGACGGCTTGGTCAGCAGCCTGACCGAGCTGGATCGACCTTGGCTCGTGGAAGCTCTTTCAGACGAAACCCGGCCGGAAAGACGTGCAGTGGCGCTTCATGCTCTGATCGATGAGTGGCGTGGACAAGGGCGCCCTCGGTCGGAGTTGGAGGTAATTCGCGCAAACCTGCGTGGAGATGAGGGACTTGTTCGGATACTAATGGCGCGCACGGCGCGCCGTAAGCCAAGCCAGACGACGAAGGACAATCGGCGTAGGCAAAAGCGGCAAGAGGGCGTCTGGGCTCGCCAAGAAGAACGACGTCTTCAGGATTGGAAGGAATGGCGTAACGGTTTACTCGATAATCCGGTCGATGCCTTTTCCCCGAAGAGGCAAGGGAGGACGCTGGAAAACCTACTTGCCAACCCTTCAGCAAGTGGCGCAGGCGGATCGAGAGTTGAAGCAGCTTCTCATTCCCCGGCTACTCGCAGAGTTGAAGTCCTGGCCAAACATCTTCGCGGACGAGACGGGCCCACGAATCAACCTCGGCGAGCTCGTCAAACACCTGAAGGCCAAGGCACGGAATATCGAGTACGAGAAGTCCTTCGATGTCCGAGTTGCCGTCTTCGGGCTCGACCTCACCGCCCGTGACATCAGGCCGTAAGCCCCTCTTTCCCTGTTCCCTTCTACCTGCCAACTGCTGTAAATTGCCGCATGAATTGCCGTCCAGCCCCGTCTCGGGCAAGGAAACCGTCCGCCGTCTAATGACAGGGGTGTAGCCATCGTGGCGGCAACGGAGCGACAGCGATGAAGCGGATCCTTTGGATCATAGCTCTTGTCCTGGTCCTGTTGGGAGCCGGGGGCGCGGGGCTGTTCTGGTATGACCCGGCGCTGGTGGAGAGCAACGTGGGCTCGATGCGCGGCGGGCTTTCCTCGCTGACGAGCAGGCTCCTTCCGGCGGAAGAGAAGAAGAACGTCTTTCCTTTCCGGCTGGCGGAGGTCGAGAGGGGCGAGATCTTCTCCCGCATCACCACGACCGGCACGGTGAACCCGGTGTCGTCGGTGACCGTCTCCACCCAGGTGTCCGGCACCATCAAGGATCTCCCGGTGGACGTGCCCATGCGCGTCAAGAGGGGCGACCTGATCGCGCGGCTGGACCAGGACCTGTTCCGGGCGCAGTTGCTCCAGGCGGAAGCCAAGGTGGCGAAGGCCAAGGCCAATCTCGCCAAGGAGCTGGCGGGCGTCGAAATGCTGAAATCCCGGGTGGCGGCGAGCATCGCGGGGGCGAAGGCGGCGTTCGAGAACCTGGAGGAGAAGCACCGGCGCAACAAGGACCTCGTGGGCCGCAACCTGATCTCGCGGGACCAGTACGAGTCCATCCAGGCGGAATACGAACGCGCCGCGGCGCGCTACCGGGAGGAGTCGGCCCGGGTGGACGAGGTCAAGGTCAAGCGGGCGGTCATCGCGGGCATCCGCGCGGACATCCAGCAGGCGGAGGCCGAGTTGGAGATGGCGCGGGTGCGGCTCAACCGCAGCGTCGTCGTCGCGCCCATCTCCGGCGTCGTTATCCAGAAGACCGTGGAAGCCGGGCAGACGGTGGCCGCGAGCCTGTCGTCACCGCCGCTGGTGAAGATCGCCGAGCTGGAGGAAATGAAGGTCTCCGCCTTTGTCGACGAGGCGGACATCGGCAGGGTGAAGGTCGGACAGGAGGTGGAGTTCTCGGTGGACTCGTACCCGCGGCGCACCTTCGAGGGCAAGGTGGTGCGCATCTTCCCGTCGCCGCTGATCAAGGACAACGTCGTCACCTACGACACCGAGATCCGGGTGCCCAACAAGGACCTGGCCCTCAAGCCAGGCATGACGGCCAACGTCACCATCATCCTCGCCCGGCGGCAGGACGTGCTCATCGTTCCCGGGGCCGCCTTGCGGATCAGCGGACGGGACATCCGTCAACTCTACCCCGACATGCCCAGGCGGGGGGGTGGGCGGCGGCGCGGCCCGCCCAGCGCCGAGCAGAGGCGCCGGTGGATGCTGGAGGGCCGCGGCGGCGTGTGGGTCTATCGGGACGACAAGCCGGCGCGGGCGCGCATCCGTTTCGGCGCCACCGACGCCAAGAACATGGAGATCGTCTCGGGTCTCGAAGTCGGCGACCAGGTCATCGTGGGGATCCGCTCCGAAGCCATGAAACGCGTCACCAACACCACGTCACGGGTGCGCTCGCGCATCCTCGGAGGTCTCTGACGCCGTGGACCGGTCGCCCGTCATCGAAGTGGACGGCGTCACCAAGGTCTACGATCTTGGGGAGCAGAAAGTGGAGGCCCTGAAGGGCGTGTCGCTGACGATCTTCCAGGGAGAGATCGTGGCGCTCATGGGGCCTTCCGGCTCGGGCAAGTCCACCTTCATGAACCTCCTGGGTTTTCTGGACCGGCCGAGCACGGGCAACTATCGCTTGAACGGCGAGGACGTCGGCGCCCTTTCATCCGACGACATGGCGTGGGTGCGCAACCACGAGATCGGTTTCGTCTTCCAGAACTACAACCTCCTGGCTCGCACCACCTCCGTCGAGAACGCCGAGTTGCCGGCTCTCTACAACGGTACGTCGTCCGCGGCGGGACGGCGCAAGGCGCGGGAGGTGCTCGCGCTGGTGGGTCTGAGCGAACGGGAAACGCACCGGCCCACGCAGTTGTCCGGCGGCCAGCAGCAGCGGGTGGCCATCGCCCGGGCGTTGCTCAACGATCCCCGGATCATCCTGGCGGACGAGCCCACAGGGAACCTCGACACCCGCACCGGCGCGGAGATCATCGAGCTCTTCAAGACGCTCAACCGGGAAAAGGGCATCACCATCGTCTTCGTCACCCATGACCCCGAAGTGGCGTCCCACGGGCAGCGCATCATCCACTTCAAGGATGGCCTCGTGGAACGGGAGGAGGCGGGAGGCAAGGCGGGGTTCGGCGCGGTGACGGCGTCGCCGGAGGAGGATGCCGGGGCTTCGGGCGAGGGCGTTGGAGCCGGCGCGGCCAACGACGTCCTTGACCTCGGCGACTCCGGCAACGGTAACGGTGTCTCCGATGGTGAAGACGCCCGCAACGGCAGCGGCGCCCGCAACGGTAACGGCGGCGACAACGGCAACGGCGGGGGTCGCCGTCGCCGGGGTTTGGGCGCCGGCGTGCGCGCCAACGTGCGCATCGCGTTGCGCGCCATCCGGGTGAACAAGCTCCGCTCGGCCTTGACCATGCTGGGCGTCATCATCGGGGTCGGCGCGGTCATCGCCATGGTGGCCATCGGCGAGGGGGCCAAGGCCAGGGTCGCCAAGCAGATGGAGCGCCTCGGCAGCAACCGCGTGTCGGTCTATGCCGGCGCGGTGACCCGTGGCGGCCGCCGTGTGCGGGGCGCACGGATCACGACGCTCACCGAGGCGGACGCCAAGGCCATCCTCGCGGAGGTGCCGGGAGTGGTCCGGGTGGCGCCCCATGTCCGGGGCTCGGCGCAAGTGGTCTACGGCAACAAGAACTGGCATCCGGGCTTCACCGGGACCACCCCCGATTACCTCGAGATCATGAACTGGGGTGTTGATTCCGGCTCCAACTTCACCGAAGACGACATGCTCCTGAACCGCAAGGTGGCCCTGATCGGGCAGACCGTCGCCAAGGAGCTCTTCGGCGACGAGTATCCGTTGGGTCAGACCATACGGCTCAAGCACGTTCCGTTCGAGGTGGTGGGGGTGCTGAAGGAACGAGGGACGTCTTCGTTCGCCGGCGACCTCGACGACGTGGTCATCGTGCCCCTGCGGACGGCGCAACGAAAGCTCCTGGGAATCCGGTACGTGCGCGGCATCGAGGTGAGCGCCGAGAGCAAGCAGGCCACCTCCGACGTGCAGGACGGCATCACCGCGCTGCTGCGGGTGCGCCACAAGATCACCGGCACCAAGCTGGACGACTTCCGGGTGCGCAACCGTACCGACATCGTCGAGGCGGCCAACGAGGCCGCCAACACGCTGGGCTACCTGCTGGCGGGCATCGCCGGCGTGGCGCTCATCGTGGGCGGTATCGGCATCATGAACATCATGCTGGTCTCGGTGACCGAGCGCACTCGGGAGATCGGCGTGCGGTTGGCCGTCGGAGCGAGGCGGCGGGACATCCGCCGCCAGTTCCTCACCGAGGCCATGGTGCTGAGTCTCCTGGGCGGCGCCGTGGGCATTCTCGCCGGCGCCGCTGCTTCGTTGGGGCTCTCCTACATGGGCGGTTGGCAGATCGTCATCTCGCCCGGCTCCATCCTGCTGGCGTTCGCCTTCGCCGCCGCCATCGGCGTGTTTTTCGGTTTTCAACCCGCCAACCGGGCCGCGCGCCTCAATCCCATCGAAGCGCTGCGCTACGAGTGAGCCGCCCTACGCGGGCGCCTTGAAGGAATGGGCCGTCTGATAGGCCTCGGTGGCCTGCATCCGCGCCCACCACGCGCCCAATGCCGGACGCGTGTTCCAATCCACCAGCCGTTCCAGCTTGTTGGCCTCGAAGCGTTCGATGAACGGCGCGATGGAGCAGTCCGCCAGCGACATGCGCTCCCCGGTGAGCCAGGGGCGGTCCTGCAGCGCCTGCTCCACGTCGTCCAGGATCTCGGCGAGACGCGCCTCCGCGTACGCCATCTGCTCCTCGGAAATGCCGTTCCGGAGGCGATCTCTCAAGAGCGCCCGCTTCGGCTCGGTGGGTTGCTGCATGACCGCGGCCTCGCGCTCTTCCTCGGACAGGTGCTCGTAGCGCTTCATGCGGCCCTGTTTGATGAAAGAGATGATGTTGACGTTGCGGTGCAGCTCGTGCTCGAAGCGGTCCATCCAGATGCGCATCCGCGCCCGCTCAACCGGGTCTTCCGGCCGCATGGGTACCTCGGGCCAGACGTCGTCGAGATATTCCAGGATGAAATTGGACTCGATGACGATGCGGTCGTCGTGCACCAGCGTCGGCACCACGCCGTTGGGGTTCAGCTCCACGTACCAAGGCTCCAGGTTCTCGAACTTCGCCAGGTTGACGTAGACGCTCTCCCAGGAGAGTTGTTTCGCCGCCAGGGCGATGCGTACGCGACGCGAGCACGTGGAACTCCACCAATGGTAGAGCTTCAGCATGGGGCACCTCCGTGATGAGTGGATTTCGACAGCCGCCGGGACAGGGCCAGCGTACTACGGGCCGGCCAGCCCGTCCATCCATCGCCTCGCCCGGGATTGTTGCCAACTCACGGCGCCACTGGCATACCGATCATTGCGGCACGGCCGCGGATATCCCGGGTTTCCGAACAGATGAAAGGATGATGGATGGGTGCTTCGAAGCATGGAACCTTCAGTTGGTGCGAGCTTCTGACCACGGACGTGGAGGGAGCCAAGAAATTTTATGCCGAGCTCTTGGGGTGGACGACGGAAGCGGTGACCCACGAGTGCGAGGACAGCGACGAGAACTTCGAGTACAACCTGGTGAAGGTCGACGGGGCCGAGATCGGTGGAATCATGGCGGTCCCGGCGCAAGCGCAGGGGATGCCGCCCACCTGGGGCACCTACGTGACGGTGGACGATGTCGACGCGGCCGCGGTCAAGGTACAGGACCTCGGCGGCAAGGTGATCGTGCCGCTGAACGACATTCCGGGCGTAGGCAGGTTCTGCGTCATACAGGATCCTCAGGGCGCGGTGCTGACCTTGATTACCTACCTGCCGGGGCACGAATAGGAATGCCCCGGCGGCGTCGCTGACGCGGTGGAAGTCGGCGGCGCGCGGGAAGCGGTACGATGTCGCTGGCGTCGCCGCCTTCGTCGGACGAGGGGCTTGTACGCTGCGTTTGGGCCAGGACGGAGTTGTCCGTGGCGTATCACGATGCCGAATGGGGCGTGCCGTGTCATGATGACCGGACGCTGTTCGAGTTCCTCGTTCTGGAGGGGGCGCAAGCGGGACTGAGCTGGGAGACCATTCTCAGGAAACGCGACGCCTACCGCCGGGCCTTCGCGGGCTTCGACGCCGATGCCGTGTCCCGCTATGATGCGGCAAAGCAGGGCGAACTGCTGCGGGACCCCGGCATCGTGCGCAACCGGCTCAAGATCGCCGCCGCGGTGACCAATGCCCAGGCGTTCCTCCGGGTCAGGGAGGAGCACGGCACGTTCGACCGCTACGTGTGGCGGTTCGTCGGCGGCCGGCCGCGGGTCAATCGCTGGCGCGGCCACGAGGAGGTTCCCGCGCGCACACTGGAGTCGGAAGCCATGAGCCGGGACCTCGTGGCGCGCGGGTTCCGGTTCGTCGGCCCGACGATCTGTTACGCTTTCATGCAGGCGGTGGGAATGGTGAACGATCATCTCCTGCAGTGCTTTCGGCACCGAGCCATCTCTTACCCGGGCCGCCGAGGTTGAACCGGCGGCCCGAATCTGTCGGGAACCAGTAGCCGGTTCGGTTCGTTCGCGAATCGGACTGACAGAATGTTGGAAAGGAATGCGATCATGGACGGCTTGTCGCGCTACGCGTACGCGCTCATGCGTATTGTCGTCGGGCTTGCGTTCGCGCAGCACGGCGCGCAGAAACTATTCGGCTCCTTCGGCGGCATGGATGGCGGCGGTGCCACCGCCGAGCTGCTCTCCCTTATGGGCGCCGCCGGCATCATCGAATTGGCGGGCGGGCTGTTCGTGGCGCTTGGCCTTTTCGCTCGCCTCGCGGCACTGTTGTGCAGCGGACAGATGGCCGCGGCCTATTTCATGGCCCATGCCGGCCGCGGTCTCTGGCCCATAGAGAACGGCGGCGAGCTGGCGGTGCTCTTCTGCTTCGTGTTCCTGTACATCGCCACCCGGGGACCCGGCGCCTTTAGCTTCGGTCGGTCCCGCCGGTAGGGACAGCGTCCGTGTCGGCCGGCGTGCTGTTGCCGGGCGGCCGCGCGAAGCCTTGCTGCGAAACGACCCCATGGCCACCTACGTCATCGGAGACGTTCAAGGATGCTACGAACCGTTGCGGCGGTTGTTGGACGTCATCGCGTTCGACCCCCCTGACGACCGTTTGTGGTTCGCGGGCGACTTGGTGAACCGCGGTCCGGACTCCCTGGCGGTTCTGCGATTCGTGAAGGGCCTCGGCGCGGGCGCGGTGGCGGTCCTGGGCAACCATGACTTTCACCTGATGTGTCGCGCGGAGGGAATCTCTGCGGCCAAGCGCCAGGACACCCTGGACGACGTCTTGCGCGCGAGCGATCGCGACGAGCTGGTGGGCTGGCTGCGCGGCCTCCCGTTGATCCACCGAGAGGCAGGTCACGTGCTCACCCACGCGGGCCTGCTGCCGCGGTGGAGCCTCGACACCGCCGTAGAGTTGGCGCGCGAGGTCGCAACACGGCTGGGCGGCGCCGACTATCGGAGCTTCCTGCGCCACCAGGTGGGACAGGGGCCGAGCGCGTGGTCCGATGACCTGGTCGGCCCCGACCGCTGGAATTGCATCGTCAGCGTGTTCACGCGCCTGCGCTGCTGCACCGTGGACGGGCACATGGCGCTGGCGTTCTCCGGGCTCCCCGCCGACGCGCCCGCGGGTTATAGCCCGTGGTTCGCCTGGCCCCGCGAGGGGGTGGAGGAGACGATCCTGTACGGGCACTGGGCGGCCTTGGGGCTGCATCGCCAGAACGGCGCGGTGTGCCTGGACAGTGGTTGTGTCTGGGGCGGGTCCCTTACCGCGTTGCGTCTCGATGACGGGCGGATCTTTCAGGTGCCTAGCGCGGTGCCCGGTTAATTTCTGGCGTCCGTTTTTGTTGGTGTTGTTCCAGCGCCCACGCCACGTGTTCCCGCACCAGCGGCGACGGATCCTCGCGCCGCTCTTGTAACGCCTCGACGATGCGTGAGTCGTACGGTGCGTTGCCCAATGCCACGGCCACGTTGCGCAGCCAGCACGCGTAGCCGATGCGGCGAATCGCGCTTCCTTCCGTGAGCCGCAAGAAATCGTCCTCGCTCCAGCGGAACAACTCCACCAGCTCCGGGGCGTCGAGCCCGTGCCGGGACTGGAAGCCGGGCTCGCGCGTAAAGTGCGCGTAGCGGTTCCACGGGCACACGAGCTGGCAGTCGTCGCAGCCGTAGACGCGGTTCCCCACGAGGGGCCGCAGCTCCGGCGGGATCGACCCGCGCAGCTCGATGGTGAGGTACGAGATGCAGAGGCGCGCGTCCAGTTGGTAGGGGCCGGTGATGGCGCCGGTGGGGCAGGCGTCCATGCAGGCGTGGCAGGTGCCGCAGCGGTCCTCGGCGGCTTGGTCCACGGGCAGCGCGAGGTCCGTGTAGATCTCCCCCAGGAAGAACCACGATCCGCTACCGGTGTGGATGAGGTTGGTGTGCTTGCCGATCCAGCCCAGGCCGGCGTTCCGCGCCAGCGGCTTCTCCAGCACGGGCGCGCTGTCGGTGAAGACCCGGTAGCCGAAGGGTCCCGCCTCCCCGATGATCCGGTCCGCCAAGGCCTGCAGGCGCTTGCGCACCAGGCGGTGGTAGTCCCGTCCCAGGGCGTAGCGGGAAACGTAGCCCAGGCGGGCGTCGCCCAGCACCTGCCACGGGTCCGCGCCGTCCTCGGGGAGGTAGTCCATGCGCGCGGCAATGACCCGCGCCGTGCCCGGCACCAGCTCGGCCGGGCGCGAGCGCCGCGTGCCGTGCCTTGTCATGTAGGCCATCTCGCCGTGGCGTCCCTCGGCGAGCCAGCGCTTCAGCAGCGCCTCGTCGCCGCTCAGGTCAGCGCCGGCGATGCCCACCTGCTGGAAACCCAGCTCGCGCCCCCACGCCTTGATGCGTTGCGCCAGCCGGGAGAGGTCGGTCTCGGTCATTGCATGGGACACGGGTGGCCTCTCCGGCAAATTCGCGTCATCGTCCACGGGCCTTCTTCGCCGTCGGCTGTCCGTGGCGCGGGCCACCGGATCACGAGGCCGGCGAGTACCCCCTGGCGAACCACGGCTCGAGATCGACCGAGAACCATTCGGCGGGAAGCTCCCGGCCCACGCCGGTGGCCCGTGCCTTGTCCAGCAGCATCTTGCCCACGGCCGCGAACTGGATGGCCATGCCGGAATTGTTCTTGTAGTAGATGATGTCCCCGGGGTCGCGCCGGCCGGGCGCCGTCCCGTTCACCACCTCGCCCAGTTCCACCACCTTGTCCCAAGACGTCTCGCCGGCCTCGATGGGATCCAGGAGTTCCTTCTGCCGGTTGGCGTGAACGCTTTCGCGCCCGTTGACCACCACGAGATCGCTGCGTGTTATGGTCCGACGGTCCACTTCGTGGCGTTCGAACACCACGTCGCTGTTGACGATGGACACCACCGTCTGACCCGGTTCCAGGTCCGCGCCGTCGAACACCGGACCCGACGAGTTGGTGGCGCAGCAGATTACCTGGGAGCCCTTCACCACCTCGCCCGGCTCCGAGGCGGCGGTCACGGGGATGCCCAGCTCGTCGCCGAAGCGCGCGCAGAAGTCCTCCCGGTGTGTGCGTGAAGGGCTGTACACCTTCATGCGCCGGAGGGGCAGGGCGGCCGCCAGCGCCCGGGCGTGCAACTCCGCCTGATGGCCGGTTCCGAACAGGCCGGCCACATGCGAGTCCGGGCGCGCCAGCAGCCGGACGGCGGCGCCGCTCGTGGCGCCCACCCGCAAGGGCGAGATGGTGCCGTCCACGATGATCCCGAGAAGCTCGGCGGTCTCCAGGCTGTAGATGAGAAACTGCCCCCAATAGCGCCCGGTGGGGTGCTTGAACTCCACCCGGCGGGTCTCGTCGTCCTTTTCCTCCGTGAGCCGGGAGTTCAGCCGCAACGCCGCGACGCCGTACTTGGGCAGCGCGCCGGCGTGGATGTTGGCGAAGTAGTTCGCCTTGGGGTCGGGTGTCGGGCAGGAGTAGCGCAGCCGCGGCGGGTTGACCCCGTTCCCCCGCCCGAACTCCCGGAACACGTCCTCCATCAGGTCGATGCACTCGTCCATGGAGAGCAGTTCCTTGGCCTCCTCCTCGTTGATGATCATCACCATGCGCTTCGTCCCTCCGTTCGCGTCGTGATCGGAATCTTCCGGAATCTACTACGAAACGGATGCACGGGTCCATTTGGCTGTGTCAAAACTGATGAGGCACAGCCCCTTCGATTCGTCATTCCCGCGAAAGCGGGAATCCAGGGGCGGCGAGGCGGGGAACGCCGCTGCAGTGCCCCACCACCACCCCTGGATTCCCGCTTTCGCGGGAGTATCTGTGATGGAAAACAAGGGCTAAGCGGGCTCAGGGCGGAGGGTGGGTAACCACGGGGTACTGCGGCGCGCGATG
>Ga0209754_1000116_pt1 | contig 126437 bp, 124 predicted proteins | sample MesohylBB_FD_187295 | JGI IMG/M metagenome (GOLD analysis project Ga0209754, IMG submission 187295) | Host-associated microbial community of the marine sponge Aplysina aerophoba from Gulf of Piran - sponge mesohyl, lysed by bead beating... | ecosystem: Host-associated > Porifera > Sponge >... | reverse complement strand
TGCCGTGTTTCCCGCCGCCGGTGTAAAGTTGCCTGCGCGAGGACCTGCCGGCCTGCCCATCCGTCCGAAGAAGGGGTTCCCCTGTCGCATCGATGCCTGCCGGCGAACCAGGCCGACCGCCACGAGAAGAGGGACGGATGAGGTACGCCGAGATCACCGGTTGGGGCAAGGCGCTTCCCCCGACCGTCCTCAGCAACGCCGACCTCGAGCAGCTGGTCGATACCAGCGACCAGTGGATCACCTCTCGTAGCGGCATCAAGGAGCGGCGAATCTCCCATGTGGCCGCCAGCGACATGGCCGAGTTGGCCGGGCGCCGCGCCATCGCGGCAGCCGGTATCGAGATGGAGAAGATCGATCTCATCATCAATGCCACTTGCACCCCCGAGTCGATCATTCCCGCCTCCGCCTCCTACGTGCAGGCCAAGCTGGGAGCGGTGAACGCCGGCGCCATGGACCTCAACGCCAACTGTTCGGGGTTTGTTTACTCCTACGTGACGGCTGATGCGCTGGTCCGGGCCGGGATCGTCGACACGGTGTTGCTGGTCGGCGTGGAGCGGCTCAGCTGGGTGCTCGACTACACGGACCGCGTCACCTGCATCCTCTTCGGAGACGGAGCGGGCGCGGTCGTTCTCCAACCGACCGATTCCGAGGCCGGGGTGTTCGGCTCCGAGCTGGGGATAGACGGAACCTTGGCCGACCTCCTATCCGTGGATGGGGACGGGACCGTCCAGCCCGGTTCGTCGCTCATACCTCCGCGGATCGTGATGCAGGGGTCTGACGTCTTTCGGCGGGCCGTGACCGCCATGGCGGACGCCTCGGAAGCGGTGGTACGCCAGGCGGGATGGGATCTCGGCGACATCGACCTCCTGGTGCCCCATCAAGCCAACCAGCGGATCATCGACGCCACGTCCCGGCGGCTCAAGCTGGATCCCGCCCAGGTCTTCCTCAACATCCATGCATACGGGAACACCAGCGCCGCCACCATTCCGATCGCGTTGACCGAGGCCATCGAGGCCAGGCGGGTTCCTCCCCGCGCCAATCTGGTATTCGCGGCCTTCGGCGGAGGTCTCACGTGGGCGGCCGCCGCGGTGCGGTTCGGCGAGCGGGTCACGCCCATCAGCGAGGTCGATGACGAACTCCCCGCTACCGATGAATCGGTGTGGGACCTGCTGGCGGCCAACTTCGAGTCCTTCGGCAGGCTTGAACTCGCATGAGCAAGGTGGCCTTGGTGACAGGTGGCTCCCGAGGGATCGGGCGGGCCATCTCTCTGGACCTGGCCGGCCGGGGCTACACGGTGGCGGTGAATTACCGGAGCCGATCCGGACCGGCGGACGAGGTGGTGGAGAGCATCGGAGCATCGGGTGGCTCGGCGGCCGCCTTCGCGGCGGATGTGAGTCGGGCAGGCGACGTGACCAGGCTGTTCTCGGAGGTGGAGGAGAGGTTCGGTCGTCCGGTCATCCTGGTCAATAACGCCGGTACGACGGACGACAGCCTGCTGCTCCGTATGGAGGAGGCGGCCTGGGACCGGCTTCTCGAGATAAACCTGAAGTCCGTCTACCTGTGCAGCAAGGCGGTGCTGCGGGGAATGCTGAGGGCAAAGTGGGGGAGGATCGTGTCGATTGCCTCCGTGGCGGGCCTGGTCGGCAATCCGGGCCAGACCAACTATGCCGCCTCCAAGGCTGGAGTGATCGCCTTGTCCAAGTCTCTCTCCAAGGAGGTGGGCTCCAGAGGGGTTACGGTAAACGCGGTCGCGCCCGGCTTCATCCGGACCGACCTGACCTCCGGTCTGCCGGACTCTGTCCTGGAGCAGGTACGCTCTACGACCAGCCTCCGCCGGATCGGCCGGCCCGAGGAGATAGCTTCGGCCGTGGCGTTTCTGGTATCGGACGGCGCTTCGTACATAACCGGCCAAGTGTTGGTCGTCGACGGTGGTCTCGCCCTCTGAGTCGGGACCTCGGAACGCAATCACAGCAAGGAGACAAAGCAACATGGATCGCTCGCAAGTTCAGGCCAAGATGCGGGATTTGCTCGTTGACGAGTTGGGGCTCGACGCCGACAAGATCACTGACGAGGCGACCTTCGAGGAGGACCTCGAGGTGGACTCGCTGGGAGTGGTCGAGCTACTGATGGCCCTCGAGGACGAGTTCGGCGTCAAGATTCCCGATGAGGAGGCCGAGAACATCACGGCGGTTGGCGAGGCGATCGATATGGTCGTCGCCAAGCTCTCCTCATAAGAGGACTGCTAGGGGATCAATCCATGCGCGGGGAGTCCCGGAGGGTAGTGGTGACCGGTATGGGCGCCATCACCCCGCTCGGTCACACTGTCGAAGATACCTGGAAGGCGGCCCTTGCCGGTGAGTCCGGGATCGGTCCGATCACCCAATTCGATCCGTCCGGCGTGCAGACCAAATTCGCCGGTGAGGTTCGGGGCTGGGATCCGGAGCTCGTCATCCCCAGGAGGGAGGCCCGCCGGCTCGACCGCTCGGCACAGCTCTTCATATGTGCCGCCCAGCAGGCCATGGACGAGTCCGGTCTCGACTTCGTGGCCGACACGTCGGATGCCGACCGGGCCGGGGTGATCGTCGGCTCCGGTCTCGGAGGGATGCTGTCCTTCGACAACCACATCAAGGTGATGCTCGACCGGGGGGCTTCCCGGATCAGCCCGCTGGCGGTCACGATGATCATTCCCAATGAGGCGGCCGGGGTGGCTTCCATCCGGTTCAACATACGCGGGCCGGTGACCTGCGTGGTGACGGCGTGCGCGGCATCCGCCAACGCCATCGGCGACGCCGCTGAGCTAATCCGGCGAGGTGCCGCCGATGTGATGTTGGCTGGCGGCGCCGAGGCCACCATCTGCGAATTCGGGATCGGATCCTTCAACAGCAGCAAGGCGCTCAGCACCCGTAACGAGGACCCGACCCGCGCCTCCCGCCCGTTCGATGCGGATCGGGACGGCTTCGTCATGTCTGAGGGGGGCGTGTGCGTGATACTCGAGGATCGTGAGCGTGCTCTGGCCAGGGGTGCTCGGATACATGCCGAGGTGATCGGGTATGGGATGACCTCGGACGCCCATCACGTCACCCTGCCCCGTCCGGGTGGGGATGGGGCGGCTCGGGCGATGGCAGCCGCGCTCCACTCGGCCGGACTCGAGCCGGAACAGCTGGGCTACATCAACGCCCACGGCACGTCGACCAAGGCCAACGATGTCACCGAGACGCAAGCGATCAAGCTCGCCCTGGGGGAGAAGGCGGCCCGGGCCGTTCCGGTGTCGTCCACCAAGTCGATGACCGGACACCTGATGGGCGGCGCCGGCGCCGTGGAGGCGATCTTCTGCATCGAGGCGATCAACAACGGGATCATCCCGCCCACCATCAACTACACCACGCCCGATCCCGATTGTGACCTCGACTACGTTCCCAACGAGCCGCGTGAGGCGGAGGTGGAATACGCCATGACCAACTCATTCGGGTTCGGTGGGCACAACGTGGTGCTCATCTTCGGACCGGGAAGCTAGTTGGTTGCTGGTTGCTAGTTGCTAGTTGCTAGAAACTAACAACTACAAACTACTTACCGGCGGACGCGCAGGACGATGAGGGTGATCGCGAGGCCCACTGTGCCCACCAGCGCCAGCGCCGCCAGGGCAAGGAGCAGCCAGAGGACGAGGGGGATCCGTCCCATCAGGGCGCCTACACCGAGCGCCACCGCGCCCAGTACGAAGGTGGCGCCCCCTCCAACCACCAACCCCACCAGTGCTATATCCTGGAGGGAACCTCGCCGGTCGCTCTTGACAACGGTCCGCTCGCCATCCTCCGTCTCTCCGGCATCCTCGGTGGAGGAGAGGTCGCTGCCGGGCATGTGGCTGCTTTCCGAGCGCCATTCCCTTAGGGATCGGTCGGTCAGCACCACCACGATCCCCACCCCGGCGGCGGCAACGAGGCCGGACACCACCGAGACCATCAGGATGGACAGGCTGCTACACGGGCCATCAAGGCATCCGACGCGGGTAACGGTCCCGCCGATAAAGCCGCCGATCAGCATGGCGAGGCCGACCGGCACTGCGAAGGTGTAACGCAGGCGGGCCATCCTCAGTCGGGCTCTTCCAGGGGCCGGCCCGATCGGCTGTAACCGGCGGTCTCCATGAGCCCAGGCGGGGTTACCTCAGGAAGGATCGATACGGGCTTTCCCCGTCGCGGCTGCGGCGGTTCCGTGGCCATGCGGGCGTCCGGCGTCCACGCCAGGTAGGTGAGCACCGCGGTAGCCGCTAAGAGCACCGTCGCCGCCCAGGGGGCCAGCCCGAGCGAGGCCAGAATGCCCAGCGGCAAGAGGCCCAGCCGGACCACCCAGAGGGACCCGCTGACGGCCCGGGCGTAGGCCCATCCTGCCACCAGCCCGAACCCCACCAGGATCCAGCTGCCGGCCGTGACCTCAGGCGCTCCCAACCTGCCGGTGATGCCTGGTATCCACACCAGCCCGAGCGTCAGCACCGTGGCCTTCGTAGGTACCCGGTCCGGCTTCACCGGATGGAACCACTCGTCTAGCGGGCGTGTCCAGGCCAGCCCCATTCCCGCCGCGCCGGTCGCCAGCGCCAGACCCCAGAGGAAGTTGATCGGTGTCAGAAGGGCCGTCAACGCCCACCCGGCTCCGATGGCGGTGAGCGCAATGCGGACCCAGCGTCCGGGCGACAGGAGCATGGCCACCACGAGCACCGCGGCCTCGATCACGAACCCCATGGTCACCAGGGAGGCGGCGCCGGCTTCCCAGGGTGACGTTCCGAACAGGACCAGTGCGGCCCAGAGCAACCCGCTCAGGAGAATGAGGACCGCGGCCAGCGGCACCCTATACGGCATGTCCCCATTCTGGCGCACCGGTCTCTCGAACAGAAGCCGACCGGTACGATGGCCGACGTGGTAGCGAGATACGAGGGCAGGTGGCCCGGAGAGGCTGTCTACTGCCCCGCTTGCAGCGCCAAACTCGACCGGGTCGAGATATACGGTCGGGAGCGGGGCGTGTGCCCGGATTGTGGCCGCATAGACTTCCGGGCCCCGCAGCTGGCGGCCGCGGTGCTCCTGCGGGACGAAGCCGGCCGGGTGCTGCTGGTCGAGCGGGGGCCGGACTCCACCCAATCCGGTCGGTGGTCGATTCCGGCCGGCTACGTGGATTACGGCGAGGACGTGCGCGAAGCCGCCGCCCGGGAGCTCCTCGAGGAGACCGGTCTGGTCGCGACCATAGGCTCTCCGGTGTTCGTAGCGACCAACTTCCACGATCCGGCCAAGGTGAGCGTATGCGTATGGTTCGTAGGCACCGCCCCGGACGGAGAGGCGGTTGCCGGGTCGGACGCCTCCGACATCGGCTGGTTCGCGCTCGATGATCTGCCCGATTTGGCGTTCGAGACGGACATCGCTCTGATCGAGCAACTCCGCGCGGTGTAGTTTCTAGTCGGTGGTCACTAGCAACTATCAACTAGCAACTACTCGAGAGGCCTGCCGCCACCCGGCAGATCTTGACAGGCTGATCACCTCGCAATGGCGAGGCTTGTCATGATGGAGCCGGTCCAGGTCCTGCCCGGTCAGCCGTAGCCGGGCAGCTTGGATCGGATCCTGGTGGGACACGACAACGGCCTCCTGATCGGGGTGGCGATCGGCCAGCGCATCGACTGCTTCCCCGACCCGAAGGGCGAGCTGTGTCACCGACTCGGGAGCGAAGTCCAAGTCAAGGGGGTCGTTCAGGTAGGCGGCCAATTCGCCGGGGAAATGGATGTCCAGATCCGCCCAGGGCAGGCCTGCCCACCTGCTCATCAAAGCCCACTCGGTTACCTCCGGCAGCACGAGCGGCTCGAGCCCATGCGGGAGGGCGATGACGCGCGCCGTTTCCCGGGCTCGATCAAGTGGGGAGGCGTAGACCGCACTGATCGGATGGGCGGCCAGGTGGGTACCCGCCCACGTCGCCTGGCGCCGGCCCCGTTCGCTCAACCGGAAGCCTGCCAGGTCGGCATACACGACTCCGGCGGGGTTCTCGACCTCTCCGTGCCTGACCAGGTGAACAACCGATGCCATCCCACTCAGCGTACCGTCCGATCAGCACGGGACCGGTGAGTACCAGGAGGTTCGCCCGCGAACATAGTGGGGAAACTCGGTCCGGATCGTCGGCTACGCAGCGATCCGGGCTTACGTATACTGCAGGGCGATGGACACGGACCGGAGTAGCTTCGATGCCATTGAATGAGCGGGAGCAGCAGATCCTCGACGAGATCGAGCGCCAGTTTCGAACCGAAGACCCGGAGTTCACCAAACGCACTTCCTCGTTGAACCGCATTCCCCAGTGGTATCTACGCGTAGCGGTTGCCGGAGTCGTGGTCGGATCACTCGTCCTGCTCGTCACGTTCTCCTTCAACACCGTGGTGGCGGTGGGGGGATTCTGCGTGCTGTTGCTGTCGACGGCGACTCTGATTCGCATCCTCCGGCTCACGACCCGGGTCCCGGGTCAGCCGGTGCGGGATTTTCTGCCGGATGGCCGAAACTCCCGGTGGCCATTTGGGCGCTGAGCGCTCGCGCAGGTTAGGATTCGCGGACTCCTCGCGGCGGAGGCTTCAACCAGTTGAGCTTGATATTGCATTCGCTCTGCCACGCTGCGGGCAAGGTAGGACACGGCTTAAAAGACTCGGGTTGCCCCGGTGCCCCGGAGTTCTAGGGAGATAAGTTGTTTCAAGAAGGCTTCAATTCCGAGCATGCCTCGAGACTGACCGGAGCCACCCAATCCCAACTTCGATACTGGGACAAATTGCGCCTGGTGCAGCCCTCGGTCCAGGGCACGGACGGTCGTCCCGGAAAGCAGAGGAAGTACTCGTTCCGGGACTTGGTGATGCTACGGGTGGTGGTCACGCTCAAGGCCAACGGTTTGTCGCTCCAGCGGATCGGGCGGGCTTGGAACTATCTACGGTGCCAGGGAGTCGATCCGCGGGACGTGAAGCTCGTGACCGACGGCGAATCCGTGTACTCCGTGGAGGATGACCACCTGCTGGATCTTCTTCGCGATGGCCAACTGTCCTTCTTCCTGGAGCTGGAACAGCTGGCTGGCAACGTAGAGAGGGACGAGACCCTGTTCGAGCTGAACCGGGACCAGTTCTTGCGCCATGTCAGGAAGAGCCGCAAGTCCGTCCAGACCCAACTCGAAGAGGCTGTCGGGACTTGAGGGGTGCGCCTGACAGCTACCTGTCCGGGCGCATGGGCACCGTATTCGTGAGGGTGGTGTTCCGCCATCCGTCGCTTTCCTGGGAGGCGATCCGGTTGGCAGCGGCTACAGCCGCTCCCGACTGGTTCCGTAAGGCTCCGTTCGTGCCCCGTCCGGAGCCGCGTTATCGGGACTGGCGCCTGATGACCGCCTACGGCCGGCCCGATGCCACCCCGACGGTGAGAGAAGTGGAGGAGTTCCTTCGCTGGCGCCGAAACCTGCGCCGCGTTGACTGAGTTGCTAGTTGCTAGTTGCTAGTTGCTAGTTGCTAGTTGCTAGTTTATATTGGATTATGCTGACAACTAGCTAGGTTCGTTACCCGGCTTCCATTTTATGGAGCATCCGATGGAGGGATACTGTTTCTCGGTTACGGGCCGGTCGTCGAGGACGGCGTCCAGGGCGGCTCGCAAGTCCTCCCCGGTTACCGGCACGCCCGAACCCGGCCGTGACCTGTCGAACTGTCCTCGATAGACAAGGGTCCGCTCCGGGCCGAACAGGAAGAAATCCGGAGTGCACGTGGCCGTATAGCTCCTGGCTACTTCCTGGGTCTCGTCATACAGCACCGGGAACAGGTAGCCTCGCCGGCGCGCCACCCTCCCGAGAAGGTCGGGCGCATCGTCCGGATAGTTTTCGACGTCGTTGGCGCTGATGCCGACGATCGCCACATCGGCCCCGGAGTAGTCCCGGCCGAACTGGACGAGTCCCTCCTGGATGTGGACCACGTACGGGCAGTGGTTACAGATGAACATCACCACCAGCGCCTTGCTACCGGCAACATCATGGATGCTGAGCCGGTCACCGCTCACGGTATCCGGAAGGTTGAAGCCGGGAGCCGGGGTTCCCAGCGCGAGCATTGTGGACGTTGCAGCGGGCATATCGGTTACCTCGATGTCAAAGGTCGGTCAGGTTATCACGGGCGCGGAACGCCCCGGGCGCCGTCAGGCCGGTTCGGCCAGGAGATAGGGGATCCACTCAGGTTCCCGAGTCTTGCTCAGGGCGGCGTACAGCCATCCCTGGTAGCTCGGTGTGACCGGGGTCCGGTTTAGCTTGAGGCCGGCCTGTTCGGGCAGCCGACTTCCCTTCCGGACGTTGCAGCGACGGCAGCAAGCCACCACGTTCTCCCACGTATGCTTGCCCCCCCGGGCCTTCGGCACCACATGATCAAGGCTCTCGGCGGGCGAGCGGCAGTACTGGCACCGGTGGTGGTCACGGGCAAAGACCGCAGTCCGGGTGAGCGGGACGCGGCGGTGGTAGGGAACCTTCACGTAGTCTCGCAACCGGACCACGGAGGGAACCTCGAACTTATGGTCCGCGCTCCTCCATACCAGATCGGTGGCGGCCACTGTGTCCGCCTTGGAGCGCAGGACCAACACTATGGCGCGCCGGGCGCTCACGATCGAAAGCGGCTCATAAGTTGCATTCAGAACCAGTGCTCGCTCGGCCAACCGGACGCCTTTTCCGCTCGGGCTAACCATACCAAGCCGGCGGGATCGCTCCAGAACCTGATACGTGCCGCGAGGGTGGCACGGCACACCCGCCGAGCCTCAGTCGGTAGTCGGTCATCGATGATCAGCCCTGTGACCTCGGGTCTTAGTCAGCGGTCTGTGGCCAGTGGCCAGGGTGACAAATGCCGGTAGCTGTTATTAGTAGCTAGTAGATAATGAACATAACTAGCAACTAGCAACTAGCAAGTGTTTTCAGTCCCCCGACCCGGCGCTGCTTCCGGCCCCGGCGCAGGAGGCACATACGCCATCGATCTCGAAGGAATGGTTGGCGGCGATGAATCCCTTCTCCTCGGCCGCAGCCGACACCAACGCATCGATCGTGGACTCGGTGTGCTTGGTCAACTCGATGTCGTCGATGGTTCCGCAGGACCGACATATCAGGTGGTGGTGGTGTCCCATCAGCCACTCCGCCAGTTCGTAGCGAATATTCCCGCCCGTGCCATGGTGGGGGACCAGGATGCCGAGATCCGACATGGTCGTGAGGGTGCGGTATATGGAGGACAGAGGAACCGCCTCCTCCAGATCCTTGTGCAGATCTCGGGCCGAGCGGGGGCCGTCGGATTGCTGCAAGGCTTGGACGAGGAGACGCCGCCCCTTGGTGTAGCGGACTTCGGCTGAACTGAGACGCAACATCACCTGCTGCTCGATCTGTGAGGTGGCCATGGGACCCTCAGGAATATTGCCAGCCGGTACTTTTTGGGGTGGTGCCAAGCCGGAGCGACCGTCGTTCCTCCGGGACCTTGATACGGGCTCTCATCATAGCCCTTGGGGGAGCTTCGACCCCGCTCCGGCACATTCGCCACACCGACCGGAAGTCCCGCTCAGTAGGCCCATCGGAGGTAAATGACCCGCCAGATTGTCGGCTGGTGTCATTTTGTGTAAGAATAGTGTCGTCAGGTGTCAAGAAGTGGTAGGCTCCTGGCTCCCAGTTCCCCTGATCGGCAGCGGACGGTACTACGAGCGGAGTGATGAAGGAACGGCGCCAGGAGTTTCTAGGCGAGCTGTCGCGGAAGGTGGACCCCAAGGGTCGTGTGGTACTTCCGGCTGAATACCGCGATCTGCTCGACGGCGACTTCTACGTGACCAGGGGTCGGGACCGCTGCCTGTACGTGTTTCCGTGGGAGGTGTGGCAGAAGAGAAAAAAAGCGATCGGGGAACTCGACGAGGCGAGCGCCGCGGGTCGAGCCGAGGTCCGGGCCTTCTTCTCGGGCGCCACCCGGCCCGAATTGGACTCGGCCGGTCGGGTACAGCTCTCGTTCCGGTTGCGCGAGTATGCCGGACTCTCGCAGGATGTGATCTTCGTCGGCGCCGGCGAGTACGCCGAGATATGGGCCGCGGAGTCGTGGGCCCGCTACCAACCATCGGCCATGGCGGCCTATTCCGGAGGACAGGAGGATTCACCGAAGGCACACGACTGATACAAGACGACCCCACCGGCGCGATGACCTGCTCATTGCCAGCCCTCCGGACACCCAATGGATTGTCCCTACTCCGCCCGCAGTCCTTAGGTAAGAAAGCATCGGAGGGCTGGCAATGGGTCAGGAACCAGGAAAGAGACGCCGGTGAGCGGGAGGCCGTTCCATGTACCCGTGATGCCGGAGGAGGTTGTGAGCTTGTTCTCGCCCATACAGGACGGGGTGATCGTTGATGCGACCCTTGGCGGGGGCGGTCACACCGCGGCTCTTCTCGCCAGGCTCGACAACTCGGTCAGCGTGCTCGGGATCGATCGTGATCCCGCAGCCATCGACCGCATGTTCGAGCACGACCGGCTCCGGCTCGTGGTGGGCAATTTCGGACACCTGGACCGGATCCTGGCGAGCCAGGGCTTGGATGAGATAGCCGGAGTCCTGCTCGATCTCGGTGTTTCTAGCCATCAGCTCGACGAAGGAGAGCGCGGCTTCTCGTACCGTCATGAGGGTCCGCTCGATATGCGAATGGGTCCGGATGCCACCCGGACGGCCCACGAGATCGTCAACGAAGCGTCTCTCAACGAGCTCGTGCGGATCATCCGGACGTTGGGGGAGGAGCGGTTCGCCAGGCGTATCGCCGGAAGGATCGTAGAGCATCGGCCCATCGGGACGACTGCTCAACTGGCGGAGGTGGTTCGCCAGGCCATACCGGCCGCCACCCGGCGATCGGGTGGGCATCCGGCACGCCGAACCTTCCAGGCGGTGCGGATGGCCGTGAACGAGGAGTTGAGCGCTCTGTCAGCGGCGCTGGATTCGGGTATCGAAGCACTCCGTCCGGGGGGTCGATGCGTGGCGATTTCCTATCACTCGCTCGAGGATCGGATCGTCAAGCGCCGGTTCCGGCGAGGGGAGGGCCGGGCCCCCGGCCCTGTTCTTCCTGTCGATCCTCCGGTCGAGCTGGCGGCTCTCGCTCGCAAGGTCGTCAAGCCCGGTGAGGAGGAAGTGCGCCGCAACCCCAGGGCGCGGAGCGCCCGTCTCCGTGCAGTGGAGAAGGTGGAGTGACCGCTCGCCCGCAACCGGTTCCAACTCCTGCTCCAGCCGGACTCCGGGTCCTGTCCGGGGGTGGAGAAACATGGTGGCGCCCACTCACCTGGGTGATCTACACCGTGGTGGCGGTGGCGGCATTTCTGGCGTTCATATTCCTGCGAACCGCGGTGGACGAGGTCGTGTACGAGATCAGCAATACGCAAGCGCAGATACAGGTGGAGCTGGAGCGAAAGGCCCGGCTCGAGGAGGAGAAGAGAGCTCTCCAGTCTCCCTGGGAGATCGTGCCGATCGCAGAGAGGATGCTCGGGATGGTGCTGCCCGACGACGTAATCCCGGTGTCCGCGCCAGGTCCTGCACGGGTCGGAGACGGCGGAGCCTCGACGCAGACCGTTGAAGGCTGAGGCCAATGGCGACCAAAAAGCCGCGACGCCTCGTCAAGCAGTCGACCGACGTGCGCTTGCTGTCGATAGCGCTGGTCTTCGTCGGGTGCTGGCTGTTCATCGGCTACCAGCTGTACCAGGTTCAAGTCGTGGACGCAGCCGTTTACCGGGAAGCCGCCGACCGCCAGCTCATCCGGGTGGAGGAGACAGCGGCGGTTCGTGGAACCGTATTCGACCGGCAGAACCGGGAGTTGGCGATCACTTCCCAGTCCCGCACCATCTATGCGGACCCGCGCCAGATCGAGGATCCCTCCGGAACGGCGTCCGTCTTGAGCAAGTTGCTCGATATCGACATCCAAGCGCTCCGGGACAAGCTCTACTCGGACACAACCTTCCAGTTCATCGCCCGCCAGGTCGATACCGACACCGCGGCCAGGGTGGAGGCTCTCGAGCTTCCCGGGATACACTTCCTGCCCGAGCCCAAGCGGGTATACCCCTACGGTCCGCTGGCTGCCCACGTGGTGGGGTTCGTCAACACCGACTCGGAGGGTATCGAGGGCATCGAGGCCGAGTACGACGATCTTCTTACCGGCATTCCCGGGCGGGTGTTGGCCGAGCGGGCGGCGAGAGGGCAGCTGATCCCGCAGGGCCGTACCGAGATAGAGCCCGCCGTGGCGGGCGCCGATCTGGTCCTGGCCATCGACCGCGAGATCCAATTCATGGCCTACCGGGAGTGCGTGGAGACGTTGGTGGTTGCCCAGGCCAAGCGGTGCATCGCGGTGGCCATGGATCCCAGCACCTTCGAGGTGATGGCCATGGCGGTGGCGCCGGCGTTCGACCCGGCCACCAGAACCCAGGACGATGTCGAATCGGGTCGCCTCATCAACGTGGCTGTCCGCTCCGTCTACGAGCCCGGCTCCACCCAAAAGGCGGTGACGGTGGCGGCCGCTCTCAACGAGGGAGTGGTCGATTGGGACACCCAGTACCTGGTGCAGGACGAGTACGAGGTCGTAGAGGGCACCTGTTCGGGCGACGGCGATCAGGGGTTCGGCTGCTACCGGGACTTCAGCCCGCATGAACCGGTGGTGATGACGGTCAGGGACTGCGTTCGCCTTTCCTCGAACGTATGCATGGTGAAGATCGGTCGTGATCTCGGCGTAGACAAACTGCGCTCGTACCTGGAAGCGTTCGGTTACGGTCAGGTCACCGGCATCGACTATCCCGGCGAAGCCGAGGGAGCGGTCAACCTTCCCCACGGCTGCCCGACCTGCCCGTCCTCTGCCTCGATCGGCTACTCCCTGTCGGTCACCGCCCTGCAGATGGCCTCGGTGTACAGCACCATCGCCAACGGTGGCGTCCGTATGGAACCACGGCTGATGATCGGCTGGGCGGATGGGGACGGCCTCCGGCAAACCGAGCCGTCAGCCGGGACCAGGGTGATAACCGAAGACACCGCCCGCACGGTGCGTCTCTTGCTCAAGTCGGTGGTGGACAGCGGTACCGGCACCAGTGCGGCCGTGAACGGGTACACCGTGGCCGGCAAGACCGGCACGACCCGGAGGTTCGATGTCGACATCGGGGCGTATACCACGGATTACGTATCCAGCTTCGTGGGAATGGCGCCGGTCGACGATCCCCGCCTGGTGATAGTGGTCGTGGTGGATTCCCCCCAGGTGGGTTCGACCGTTGCCGAGCGGACCGGCGGCGCGGTGGCTGCTCCCGCGTTCTCAAGGATCATGGAGGCGTCTCTCCATCAAATGGGGGTGCGACCGGATGCTTGATAATCCGTTCACACTCGCCCACCTGGCCGGCCGCCTCGGCGGTGAACTGAGGGGTGACGGATCGATCCCGATCGATGACGTGACCCACGACAGCCGCGAGGCCGGCCCCGGGTTCCTGTTCGTGGCGGTACCCGGCCGGATCATGGATGGGCACCGATTCCTGGAGGATGCCGCCCGGCGGGGAGCGGCCGCCGCCCTGGTCCAGGATTGGGTTACTTCGATCGAGATTCCCCAGATCCGCGTCCCCGACACCCGCCGGGTGCTCGGCCTGGCCGCCTCCATGGTTCATGGCGAGCCCTCCCGCGGCCTGGAGATCATCGGGGTGACCGGTACCAACGGCAAGACGACGGTTACGGTCATGCTGGAGGCGATTGCCCGCGCCGCAGGTCGATCGGTCGGGAAGATCGGAACGCTGGGCGTCACGCTAGGTGGGGTCGGTGAGAGCCTCTCTCACACGACTCCGGAGGGCGCCGACCTGCAGCGTCTGCTTCGAAGAATGGTGGACATAGGGGTCTCGATGGTGGCGATGGAAGTGTCCTCGCATGCTCTGACCCTCAGCCGCGTAGAGGGCACCACGTTCAGCGTGGCCGCCTTCACCAACCTGTCCCAGGACCACCTCGACTTCCACGGCAATATGGAGGATTACTACCTGGCCAAGGCCAGCCTGTTCGACGGGCGCGCCTCGGTTCATGTCATCGATGTGAGCACCACTGCCGGACGCCGCCTGGCCGGCTCGGGTACCAGACCGGTGGTTACGGTCGGCCGCGGACCCGGCCACGATGTGTCGATCCACTCTCCTGACCCGGACCTGTCCCAAGCACGCTTCCGGTGCCGGCTCGGGGGTCGGGACGTGACCCTGAGAGTGCGTCCCGGCGGTATTCACAACATTCACAATGCGGCCGTGGCGGCCGCCTGCGCCCGGCAGGTGGGTATCGGTTCCGGCGCCATCAGGGCGGGTCTGGCGGCCATGGCCGGCGTAAGGGGTCGGCTCGATCCGGTCGATATGGGTCAACCATTCCAGGTGCTGATCGACTATGCCCACAGCCCCGAGGCGGTGGAGTCCGTGGTTCGAACCGCCCGCGCCAACAGCAGCGGTTCGGTGATCGTGGTGGTCGGAGGCGCCGGGGATCGGGACGCCACGAAGCGCCCTCTCCTGGGAGCGGCAGCGGCCCGGGCCGACCTGGCGGTGATCACCTCCGACAATCCTCGTAGCGAGGATCCAGCCTCGCTGGTCGACCAGGTGGTGGCGGGCACTCGCGATGGTCGAGCCCGCGTGCTGGCGGAGGTGGACAGGGATGCGGCCATCCGGCTCGCGATCGACCGCGCCTCTCCCGGTGATGTGGTGCTGATCCTCGGCAAGGGCCATGAGACTTACCAGGACTTCGGAACGCGGGTAGTGCCGTTCGATGACCGGGAAGTGGCCGCTTCCTGGCTAGCGGCCCGGCCGGGATAGCGGTCATGCCAGGGGACGGGCTCGCGGGTGGCTTCCGGTGATCGCCATGCTCACCGCCGGCACGGTGGCATTCGCGGTGGCCATCTTCGGTACCGCCTACGCCATCCGCCTGTTCCGGGCGTGGAACATCGGCCAGTTCATCCAGCAGGAACTGGAAGGACATATGCACAAGTCGGGCACGCCGACGATGGGCGGCATCATCATCATCGCGGCCATCCTGTGCGGCTATACGGTGTCGCAGTTCCGGGTTCGGTTCGATGACCGGGGAATCAATCTGGCCGATACCGGCTTCGAAACCTCCGGACTGCTCGTGGTCGGAGCCATCGTCGGCATGGGTGTGGTCGGTTTCATCGACGATTACCAAAAGCTCTCCAGGTTCCGCAACAAGGGTCTCGGCATCTCGGCCAAGCTGATCGGGCAGTTGGCGGTGGCCGGGCTCTTCACCTGGGGTGCGGTGGTAGGCGGCACATCCACAGCCCTTGCCTTCACCCGGCCCACGGCGCTCGATCTGGGAGCGGCGGCGTTCGCCATCTGGGTGCTCCTCTTACTCACCGGCTTCGCGAACGCAGTCAACTTCACCGACGGCCTGGACGGGCTGGCCTCCGGATCGGTGGCTCTGGTGGCGGCCTCCTACATGATCATCGCCTTCTGGATATTCCGGCACCCCGAGATATACCACGTGGAGGGAAGCCTGGGTCTGGCGACCGTGGCGTCCGCGATCATGGGCGCTTCGCTCGGCTTTCTCTGGTGGAACGCCTGTCCTGCCCGGATAATCATGGGAGATGTCGGCTCCCAGGCCCTAGGGGGCGGGATCACCGCTGTCGCGTTGCTGACCAACACCCACCTGCTCCTCGTGATCCTGGGCGGCCTTTTCGTTATCGAAGCCCTATCGGTGATCATCCAGGTGGCGGGGTTCCGGTGGTTCGGGGGGCGAAGGGTATTCCGGATGGCGCCGATCCATCATCACTTCGAAATGAAGGAATGGCCCGAGACCACGATCATCATCCGCTTCTGGATCATTGCCGCCATCGGCGTGGCGCTCGGTCTGGGGATCTTCTACGGGGACTTCCTCGCGGTGACACGGACGGGGGGGTCCTGATGCGGGCCCTGGTGCTGGGTGCAGGTATCTCAGGCCAGGCTGCGTCGCGCCTGCTGACCCGGATCGGGATGGAGCACCTGCTCTACGACCGGCGCGCCGACGCTCTCGAGGATGCTCCGATGGGGGCGGAGACCGCCGGCGGCGAGTGGGATCCTTCAATGCTGGCAGGGGTTTCGCTGGTGGTGACCAGCCCGGGCTTCATGCCCCATCTTGCGCCCCTGACTGATGTCCGGGCGGCGGGGCTACCGATCTGGAGCGAGGTCGAGCTGGCCGCACGGCATCTCGACTGCCCGGTGATCGCGATCACCGGTACCAACGGCAAGACCACCGTATGCCGCCAGACCACCGAGATGTTGCAGGAGTCGGGCATCCGGGCGGTGGCGGCCGGCAATATCGGGGTTCCGGTCAGCGATGTCCTACCGGGAACCTGCGAGGTCGTGGTCCTCGAGATCTCCAGCTTTCAGCTCCACTACACCTACTCGCTGTCGCCGCGGGTGTCGGTGCTGATGAACGTCGCGGACGACCATGTGGACTGGCATCGATCGCTGGTCGCGTACCGGCTGGCCAAGGATCGTATTTCCCGCCATCTCACCGACGAAGACCTCCTGGTCCACGACATGGGGGATCCGGGCGCGATCGCCCATGCGTTGGGAGCTCCCGGCCGCAAGGCGCCGGTGACCGGTGCCGAGCCAGGCCCGGGCTCGGAGGGGCCGTTCGGGTTTTCCACGGACGGCCTGGTGCTCCCTGACGGTCTGGTTCCCATCCGGGACATGCCCGATCTCGACTACTCCTTCCGTGTGAACCTGGCGGCCTCGGCCGTTGCCGCCGTCGAACTGGGCGCCGACCCGGCTGCGGTGGCCAGGGTGGTGTCCCGCTTCCGCCACCGGCACCATCGACGGACCGTGGTGGGCTCGCTCGGCGACGTGACGTGGGTGGACGACTCCAAGGCCACCAACCCGCATGCTGCTATGGCGGCCATCCGCTCCTATCCATCAGTTGTGCTAATCGCGGGCGGAGTGAGGAAGGGACTCGACCTTTCCCCCCTGGTCCGGGCGCCGAACGTTCGTTACATGGTGGCGATCGGGGAGTGTGCCCCCGATCTGGTGGAGATGGCCTCGGATCTGCCTACCGCCCTCGCAGGATCGATGGAAGAGGCGGTGCGGATGGCTTCCGACCAGGCTCGGGCCGGGGACACCGTCCTGCTCTCGCCGGGCACCACCGGATTCGACATGTTCACCTGCTACGAGCACCGGGGGAACGTCTTCATCAGGCACGTCGACGAATACCTGGGTCGGGCCCGGGACAGGCGGGACCCGCGAGCACTGGCATCTGCGGCGGTGCCGGAATGAGCAACCGGCTGTCGTCGATCGCGGACCTCCGGGCCTGGGCCCGCCGCCGGGACCAGATAGCTCTCTCTCGATCCAGGGTGGTGGTGTTCGTTCTGGTGCTGGCCGCCTGCCTGCTGGTGATCGGCCTAGGGGCCACCCTTTCGGCTTCGTCGGCGTCCGGGATCATCCAGGAGTCGGATCGGTTGGCGGTCTTCAAGAGGCAGATGCAGTGGGTGATCGTCGGTCTATGTGCGATGGTGATCATGGCCATGGTCCCCTACAACTGGTACCGCCGGATCGCCCCATATGCCCTCGCCGCGTCCTTCATCGGTCTGTTGGTGACCCTGATGGTCGGCGTGAGGAGGGGTGGCGCCAACCGGTGGCTGGAATTCGGCGATCTGACCGTCCAGGTCTCCGAGTTCTCCAAATTGGCCGTGATCGTCTTCCTGGCCGCTGTTCTCGCCCGCCGGAGAGATCGCCTCGACGAGACGCGCCAATGGATGGGTCCGATGGTGTTCGCAGTGGGCGGGACCTGCACCCTGATCGTCTGGCAACCCGACCTGGGAACCGCCATCATCGTGGCGGGAGCGGCCGGGCTCATGATGGTGGCGGCCGGGGTGCCGTTCCGGTATATCGCCGGCATCGGTGCCACGGGGTTGGCGGTGATCGGGTATGCCACGTACTCGCTGGAGTACCGCCGCCAGCGGTTCCTGTGCTTCCTGGACCCGCTGTCCGACCCGAGCGACGCCTGTTTCCAGATGATCCAAAGCCTCATAGCCCTCGGGAGCGGCCACTGGTTGGGCGTCGGGTTGGGCGCCTCTCGGTCCCGCTGGTCATACCTGCCCAATCCCTACACCGACTTCATCTTCACCATCATCGGCGAGGAGACCGGGTTCGTCGGGGCGGGCGCTTTGCTGGTAGCCCTGGCCGGCCTCTCGTTGGTCGGGGTGTGGGTTGCCTACCGGACCAGCGACATGTTCGCCCGCCTCCTGGCCAGCGGTATCGCCGCCTGGCTTGGCGTCCAGTCGCTGGTCAACGTAGGGGGTGCGGTGGGCGCCATTCCTGTTACCGGCCTGGCCCTGCCCTTGGTGTCGGTCGGTGGTAGCGCAATGCTGGTGGCCATGGCAGGCGTCGGGATCCTGGTGAACGTGGCGCGCAACGCCCCGCATGTACCCGATCCGGCGCGGGAACGGAAAAAACGGTGAGGTTCGCCATCGCCGCGGCAGGTACCGGTGGGCATATCTTTCCCGGCCTGGCGGTGGCCGAGCAGTTGGTCGCCTCGGGAGTCGGCAGGGAGCACGTCCTGTTCATCGGAGGAGACCGGATGGAGGTGGACTTGATCCCGAAGGAGGGTTATCCCCTGCTACGGATCCGGATACACGGCCTGGAAAGGCGCCTGTCGGCCCGCAACCTCCGCATCCCGCAGCTGGTCTGGAATGCCGCCCGGACCGTGGCGCGGGAACTCCGGGAGCGCCGGGTCGGGGCCGTGCTGTGCATGGGAAGCTACGTCACGGTTCCGGTCGCCATCGCGGCCCGGCGGACCGGCGTGCCGTTGTACATCCACGAACAGAACGCCGGGGCCGGGCTGGCGAATCGCCTCGCCGGCCGCTGGGCAGACCGGTCCCTGGTGTCGTTTCCCGATACCAGGGGGCTGGCCGGGGAGGTTGTCGGCTACCCGCTGAGGTCGGCACTCACCACGCTCGACAGGGCTGCCGTCCGACCGCAGGCGCTGGCCCGGTACGGACTGGAAGCGGGCCTAGACACCGTCGGTGTGATGGGAGGGAGCCTCGGTGCCGGCTCGATCAACGAGGCGGTCACCACCCTGGCGGCGGGTTGGAAGGGGGAACCCATCCAGATCGTCCACCTCGCAGGCGCCCGGAACCGGGCTCAGGTATCGGCCGCCGGAGACTCCCCTTCGGTGACGAGGCGGGTGCTGGGTTTCGAGGACCGGATGGACCTCTTCTACGGCATTTCGGACGTGGTGATCGCCCGGGCCGGGGGAGGCCTGATGGAGGCGGCTGTCACCGGCACGCCCAGCGTCCTTGTACCCGGTTCGTTCGCCGGGCGCCATCAGCTCGGCAACGCCCGGTACATGGTCGAAGCAGGCGCAGCGGTGCTGGTGGAGGAGGCCGGGCTTGGCTCTATGGGCGGGATCCTGGAGGACTTGCTGGCCGACCCGGAGCGGCGCGACCGGATGCGCCGGGCCGCAATTGACACAGCCAGACCGGGTGCTGCTGCCACCATTGCCACCATGATGATGGATGGCGCGGATGTCGCGGCTCGATGAGGGCATACGAATCCACCTCGTTGGCGCGGGGGGTGCCGGGATCGGCCCGCTCGCCAAGTTGCTGTCGGCGATGGGTCACGTCGTGTCGGGCTCCGACCAGGTGGGGGGCGCCGGCCTCGAAGGACTGGACAGCCACCGCGTAGAGACCTGGGTGGGAAGCCGGCCCGACCGGATGGCCGAGTGCGACTTGGTGGTGGCTTCATCCGCCGTACCCGCCTCGGACCCGGAGCTGGTGGCGGCGGGTGAGACCGGGGTCACGGTGTGGGAGCGTCCGCGCCTGCTCCGTGAGATAACCACTCGAATACCGACCCTCGGTTTCACCGGCACGCACGGTAAGACCACTTCCACGGCCCTGGCGGTAACAGCCACGACAGCTCTGGGGATCGACGCGTCCTTCATCGTGGGCGGTGACCTGGTGGGTTGCGGTACCAATGCCCACCTCGGTGGGGCGGACCTGCTGGTTCTCGAGGCCGATGAGGCCTTCGGAACTTTCGCCCATCTGGTGTTGGCCGGGCTCGTGGTAACCAATGTCGATTCCGACCACTTGGATCACTACGGGACGCAGCAGCACCTGGAGGATGCCTTTCGAGATGTGGTCGACCGGGTGGACGGTCCCGTGGTGGTAGGGGTGGACGATCCGGGTGGTCGTCGCCTGGCCGAGCGGACCGCGCGGCCAGGATACGGCACGTCCCCGGAGGCAGTCTGGAGAATCTCGGATATCGAGGCGGGACCCGCATCGGTGTCCTTCCGGCTCGGCGGCCGGTTCCCTCCCGGATCGGTGAAGGTGGGTAGGCCTGGCCTGCATACCGCCCGGAACGCCTGTGGAGTGCTCGCCCTGCTGTCCGAACTGGGTTACGACCTGGCAGCGGCGATCGAGAGCCTGGCAACCTTCGAAGGGGTACGCCGGCGGCTCGAACATCGGGCCACGGTCGGCGATGTGACCATCATCGACAGCTACGCCCACCATCCTGCCGAGGTGGCGGCCGACATCGAGGCCGTGGCCTCAGTGGATCGGAACCGGCTATGGGTAGTGTTCCAACCCCATCTCTATTCGAGGACGGTGGCGCTGGCCTCCGAGTTCGGTGAGGCTCTGGCCGGGGCGGACCGGGTGGTGGTGACCGACATCTACGGCGCTCGTGAGGCGGCCCCGCCCGGAGTCACCGGGGAACTGGTGGCAGACTCGGTCAGTGACCGGCATGCAGTGGTGCGCTACGTCGCGGGCCTGGAGGCGGCGGCGGATCTGGTCGCCGGGGAGGTCCGGTCGGATGACTTGGTCCTCACGTTGGGCGCCGGCGACATCACCACCCTGGCGGACCGCCTGGTCGACCGGCTGGCCGGGCGCTGATGAAGGGCTGGGATGGACTCGTAGCCGGTGGCCTTGTCCGGGCCGGGGTGGAGCTCTCCCGGCTCACCACGTACAAGCTTGGCGGGCGGGCCCGATGGTTCTGCGAGCCCCGTTCCCTGGAGGACTTGCGGTCGGTGTCGCTTGCGGCCCGGGCACGCGGGATCGAGATGGTCGTCATGGGGCGGGGAAGCAACCTGGTGATCTCCGACGAGGGATACCCCGGTCTTGTGATCCGGCTCGGCGCCGGGTTCAGGAAGGTGGGAGTGGATCGGGAGGCCCGGATCGTCAGGGCGGGAGCGGCCGTCAGCCTGCCCGTGCTTGCCCGCCGGATGGCCGACGAATCCTGGTCCGGGCTGGAGTTCTATGTCGGAATACCCGGTTCGGTGGGAGGGGCGGTTCGCATGAACGCCGGCTTCTTCGGTGTTGAGACCGTTGACGTGATCAGGTCGGCCTCGATCTTGGATACCGGCTCGGGATCGGTGATCGAACGGGATGCCGACGAACTCGGCTTTGGCTACCGGACCAGCAACTTGGGTCCTGGTGAGGTCGTGCTGGATGCTTCATATTCGGTCCGTGAAGGTGATCGGGAGCGGATCGGGGCGCTGATGCGGAAAGCGATCCGCTGGCGGCGCGATCACCAGCCTGGTGGAACCCTCAACGCCGGTAGCGTGTTCCGCAACCCACCAGGAGACAGCGCCGGCCGGATCATCGACGCGCTGGGGCTGAAGGGGATGCGCCGCGGAGGCGCTCACGTCTCCCCGAAGCACGCCAACTTCTTCGTGGTGGATCCGGGCGGGACCGCGCAGGATGTATTCGAACTGGTCCAGGACGTGTGGCAACTGGTGCTCGACAGAACGGGAATCCTGCTGGAACCCGAGGTGAGGTTCGTCGGGTTTCCGCGGGATGGAGTGAGGCAGCCGCCAAGAGGAAATCAGGATTGACCATCGAGCCCCGTATCAAACGTCGGCGACAGGAGGTCGCCGAACAGCAGGCTAGGGCTCGCATCCGGAGGTCCATGTGGATGCTGGTCATCCTCGCCTGTGCCGGTGGTGTGGCCTGGTTCCTGGTGTCCCCGTTCATGAGTGTTGACGAGGTGGTCGTCAGGGGCGCGGTTCGCGTGCCGGTCAACGAGATACTCCGCCGGAGCCGGGTGGTCGAAGGTAGGCCGCTCATCAACATCCGGGCCGGCTCCGTGGAAACGGACCTCATGGCGGATCCCAGGATCGCAGCCGCCTCCGTCAAACTGGTGTTCCCCACCCGGGTCGAGGTGGTGGTCAGGGAGCGGGTGGACACCGCCTGGATCGACTTGGGGGACAGGTGGGGGGTTCTGGCCGACGACGGAGTGGTGCTGGCTTACGCGCCCACGCCGACCACCCGGCTCCCGCAGATCCGCATGATCATCGATGATCCCGGGCTGGGCGCCCGGATCGAGGCCCCGGAGATTGGCGGTGCGCTGGATTTCATCGCCGCCCTGCCGGATCACCTGGCCGAGCGGAGCCTCTTCGAGGCCAGCAACGGCGAGCTCTGGGTCTGGGTGGGTAATCGGATAGCCCGGCTCGGCCTACCGAGCGACATGGCGGCGAAGGCGACCTCTCTCTTGACGATCCTCGACAGCGCCCCGGTGGGCCTCATCGATGTCACGGCCCCCAGTCGTCCTGCGGTGCGGCCCTGGAATTCGGTCGGCAATACCCTACCTGGCCTCGAATACCTTCAGTCTCAACTAGAAGCAGAGATTTATCTAGAACCTTAAGGAAGTGGATGGCGTATGCTTCCCAAGTCTCCACTAGAACGCGAAGCTTTGCTTGTAGCATGGGCGCGTCCGGAGCGGACTGTCAATGCCGAAGCGGTGAATGGAAGGAACGACACACCTCATGACCGTTATGAACGAAAGCCCCCTCCGTAGCTATGTGGCTGTAATCAAGGTGGTCGGAGTTGGTGGCGGCGGCACGAATGCCGTCAACCGCATGATCGAGGCCGGAATCCGGGGAGTGGAGTTCCTAGCCGTCAACACGGACGCACAGGCACTGCTCATGTCGGAGGCCGATGTCAAGCTCAACATCGGCGGAGAGCTCACGAAGGGACTCGGCGCTGGCGCTGATCCGTCGGTGGGGAGGACCGCCGCCGAGGACAACAGGGAACAGATCGAAGAGGCGCTGGCCGGCTCGGATCTGGTTTTCGTGACCGCCGGCGAGGGTGGAGGAACCGGAACGGGCGCCGCTCCCGTGGTGGCGGATATCGCCCGCAACCTCGATGCCTTGACTGTCGCGGTCGTCACCAGGCCCTTCGGATTCGAGGGCCATCGCCGCTCGAAGCTGGCCGAACAGGGCATAGCCGCGCTCCGGGAGGCGGTCGACGCCATGATCGTCATACCGAACGACAACTTGCTGGCGGAGGCCGATCGATCCACCACGATGATGGAGGCTTTCGCGATGGCCGACCAGGTATTGACGGACGGGGTGAACGGCATCGCCCAGATAATCACCACCCCAGGCCTCATCAACGTCGACTTCGCAGATGTGAAGACGGTGCTCGGCGGAGCAGGTGCGGCCGTGCTCGGCATCGGACGCGCATCGGGCGAGAGCCGGGCGCTTCAGGCAGCCCAGCAGGCGATGTCCAGCCCCCTGCTCGAAACCACGATGGACGGGGCCACGGGTGTCCTGCTCTCGATCAGCGGCCCACCCGATATGACACTGGCAGAGGTGAGCGAGGCAGCCCTGGCCGTTCAAGAGCATGCCGAATCCGATGCCCAGATCATTTTTGGAGCCACGTCAGACGAATCGGTCGGCGAGGAGGTACGTGTGACCGTCATCGCTGCGGGGGTGGGGTCGCCTTCCGGTGGTCCGTCGGGATCGGGCACATCCGGGCGTCCCCGGTACTCCGACCGACCCGAGAGCATTTTCCGGTCGGTCGAGGATGATCCGCTGGACATTCCCGGCTGGCTCCAGGAGTAGGGATTTGAGGGGATACCAGGCCGGTTGACCATGTTGATCCGGCCTCCCGGGTTCCGCGGCGCCGCTTTCACGACGGCCGCGGCCGGCGACATGCTGTCCGGTGATCGGGAGGAAGTGTCAGGGACGCTCGGGATCCGGGCGGAATGGGCTTCGCTTCGCCAGATTCATGGAGCGGATGTGGTAACAGCCACGGGACCAGGCCGGGCCGGGCCGGCCGATGCGCTGGTTACGGGCGCTAGGGATCTTCCGCTGGCGGTGATGACCGCCGACTGCGTCGGCGTCGTGCTGGAGACCGAGGATGCCGTGGGTGTGGCGCATGCCGGATGGAGGGGGGTGGTGGCCGGCGTGGTAGCTGCGACAGCCCGTCGTCTGGAGGGTCTGGGCAGGCGATCCGGTCCCGTATTGAGGGCGGCCACGGGTCCCCTGATAGGGCCCTGTTGTTTCGAGGTCGGGCCGGAGGTCGCCGGGTTGTTCCACGACAGGCACGTCAAGTCCACCGGCGGCATGACGACGGTGGATCTGGCCACCGCCGTCCGGGACCAGGTCCCCCAGGCCGAGTGGTGGTCGCTCGAAGCGTGTACTCGCTGCGAGGACGGTTGGTTCTCGTTCAGGGCCGACGGTTCCGAACATCGTCTGGCGGCCTTGGGATGGATACCGTGAGCGTGGCCACCCGCCTGGGCGAGGTCGTGCGGCGCGTCGAGGAGGCTGCCCGCCGTTCGGGCCGGGACCGCGAAGACGTGAAGATTGTGGCGATCGGCAAGGGCTGCCCGCCCGCCGTTCTGGAAGAGGCGATCGCGGCCGGACATCGGGTGTTCGGAGAGAACCGCGGGCAGGAGTTGGTGTCGAAAGCCGGCCGGCTCCCGAGCGACCTCGAATGGCACTTCGTGGGTCCGCTCCAGACCAACAAGGTACGGATTGTCCGGCCCCGGGTGGCGCTGCTTCACTCCTTCGACCGGGACCGGCTGGTGAAGCCATGGTTGCGCGGTGCGGGCCGGCCCCCTCCAACCCTTCTCCAGGTCAACATCGGGCGGGAGCCCCAGAAGTCGGGGGTACAGCCCGAGCTCGTAGTCGAGACCTTCGAGCGGTGGGAAGCAGAGGGGGTCCCTCTGGATGGAGTGATGGCCATACCTCCGATGGGCGCCAGACCCGAGGATTCCCGGCCCTACTTCGTCCGGATGCGTGAGATCGGGGACGAGTTGGCCGCTCGGTTGGATCGTCCCATGGCTCTTAGCATGGGTATGACGGACGATTTCGAGGTCGCGATCGAGGAAGGATCCACCATCGTTCGCGTCGGACGGGCTATCTTTGGGCACGGAGCCATAGCGGTACAGAAATGAGCGTCATGAACAAACTGATGACCTGGATGGGTCTGGTGGACGAGGGCGAGCCCACCATGAACCCTGGTTATGGAACCCGGACCGACATGACCAGCCGCCGGCCTCCGCCGCGGAGCCAGTTTCGCATAGTGGACGACCAGCCCCAGACGCCATCCGAAAGGGGTTCTCGGATCGCTGAGCCGGCCCCTCCCTACCAGCGACCCGCGGTAGTTGCCGCACGAGGGGACGCTGACGTCATCGTGCGGGGCCCGGAGGCGGCCATCATCTCGGCTAGTTACACGGAGATCCTCGAGGCACATGGCTTCGATGATGTGAGGAAGGTGGCCGATGTGCTCCGGGAGCAGGTTCCGGTGGTGGTGAACCTGAAGAATCTCGATCCTCCTACGGTACGGAGGTTGGTCGACTTCCTGTGCGGCCTGGTGTACGCGCTGGAGGGGACGATCCAGAAACCGGCCACCGGAGTTTTGCTGGTGCGCCCTCCAAGGGTCACGATCACCCGGCAGGAGTTACAGCGCCTGGCTTCTCTGGGCCTGTACGACCTTGACGTCTGAGGCTGGCTTGATCCGGCTGATCTGCAATCTGCTGCAGCTCTATGTGGTTGCGATCGTCGCCCGGGCCGTCCTGAGCTGGATTGAGGTTCCCGGCGGTCATCCGGTCGGCCGGGCTGTCGCGCTGCTTTCGCGGATCGTGGATCCACCACTCCGGCCGCTCCGGCGGGCCCTTCCCGCCATCCCTGTAGGAGGCGTTAGGTTGGATCTGTCGCCGATCATTCTGATCGTGGCGGTAACGATCGTGGCAAGGATCATATGCAGGTAGCGAGAACCGTATGCGGATAACTTCGAACGAAGTCCAGGCGGTCAAGTTCTCGGTCGCCCTTCGCGGGTACGCCGCCGACGAGGTGGACGCCTTTCTCGAGATCGTGGTCAAAACGGTCGCCGACTACGAGGGGATCCACGACCGGTTACAGAGCGAGGTCAAACGGTTGCGGGAGGCGCTCGACGAATGCCGGGAGACTCGGATCGCCGCGGGTCCTGCCAAAGCCCAGACCGTGGTGACCGTTCAGGCCGATGAGGCGGTGGCCCGGGTTCGGGACATGATCGACGAGGCCGCCCGGACCTCGGAGCAGATGGTCGAGAACGTGCTGGAGGCGGGCGAACACCTGCTGGACCAATTCCGCGCCGCGATGACATCCGGAGAGAGCCAGGACGGTCCCGGCCGGCGTTGACCCGGATAGCTGTCCGTTGAGGGGTTCCAGATGTCGTACCTGTCGTTCGAGGGTTCGCCTCCCGTGACATCCCTTCCCCGCCGCGCCGACGTGGTGGTGATCGGGGGTGGGGTCGTCGGGTTGTGTGTCGCATACGAGTTGGCGGCGCATGGCCGCCAGGTGGTCGTGATCGACCGGGGACCGATCGCACGCGGTAGCGCCGCCGGCAACGCCGGGTTGATCACCCCGAGCCATCTGATCCCCATGGCCGCCCCGGGCGTGCTGTCCGGTGTGGTGCGCGGGATGATACGGCGTACCGGCCCGGTGACCGTGCGGCCATCGATCGATCCTGCGTACCTGCGCTGGATGGTCCGGTTCGCCCGCAATTGCACTTCCCGGGCGGCACATGCCGGCGCCGTAGCCCTACGCGCACTCGGGTTCTTGAGTGCCGATCTGGCGGCGGAGTGGATCGGGCGGGAAGGGATCGATTGCGGCTACCGGAAGCTCGGACTTCTCTACGTCTACGGAGACCCGGCGGCTTTGGCCGCCGCCCGGCACGAGGCCGACACGATGGAGCGTCACGGTGTCACCATCGAGAGATACGGCGCCGCTGAGCTCCGTGAGCTGGAACCGGCGCTGGACGAGGGGGTCATCGGGGGGTTCCGGTGTGTGGATGATGCCGGTCTCGATCCCGCCCGCTTCATGTCGGGAATCGTGTCGGTGTTGTCGGGACGCGGGGTGGTGTTCGTTCCGCATACGGGGCTGCTGGACTTCCGGACCTCGGACGGCGGGGTGGACCGTCTGGTGACCTCCCGCGGCGACCTGGTGGCCGACGAGGTTGTGATAGCCACCGGTGCATGGACTCCTGGGGTGGCTGCCCTGCTCGGCGAGTCGGTTCCCATACAGGCCGGTAAGGGATACAGCATGACGGTGGCGGCCCCGCGCCACGGTCCTCGCAATAACCTCCTGATAGGAGACCGATGGGTGGCGGTTAACCCGATGGGTGACCTGCTGAGGATGAGCGGCTGGCTCGAACTGGGGCGTCTCGATACCCGGCCGTCGCTCCGGCGGCTGGCCCAGATCGAGGCCAACGTCCGGTCCCGCGTGCGGCTCGATCCCGAGCTCACAGTGCTGGAAAGATGGGCGGGGCTGCGACCGGTAACACCCGACGGACTCCCCATAATCGGTCGGTCACCCGGCTGGCGCAACGTCACCTACGCCGTCGGGCACGGCAAGCTTGGCCTCTCGCTCGGGCCGGTAACCGGCCGCCTGGTTGCCCAGATCATCTGCGACCGACCCACCGACCTCGAGTTGGATCCGGTCTCACCCCGCCGGTTCCCGTAGAGGTCTGCCCGATCGCAGCAGGAGACGCGCGTTGGCACCGGCCGTCGCCAACTCTGTGGATCAGGTTGTGGAGTTGCCCTCGGCCCCTACGGCGTTCTCGAGACGCACCGACAGGGTGCTCCCGCCGATCTCGAATTCCATGCCGCCTTCCATGGGGCCGGAAAGGATCGCAACCGCCAGCACCTCGCCGGCGATGAAGTCGGCATGGGTATCGATGGCCTCGTAGAGGGAATCGTCGTCGGTCTGATACCGGAGCCGGATCCGGTCGGTGACCTTGAGCCCGAGGTCGCGCCGGGCACGCTGGATCCGTGAGATCACCTCGCGGGCCCGGCCCTCATTCCTGAGCTCGTCGGTCAGCGCCGTGTCGAGCGCCACCGAGAGCGAACCATCCGATGCCACCGCCATACCCGCACGGGGATTCCTGGTGATGACCACGTCGTCGGCGCTCAACTCGTGGCCGGCGATGGTCATCCCGCCCGCTTCGACCAGCGACTCCACCTGTTCCGACTGCAGGCCGGCCAGCGCGGCGGCGACTCCCCTGACCGCTGCTCCGAGACGGGGACCGAGACGCTTGTAGTTGGCCTTGGCCGCCAACTCGACCACCGACAGCTCGTCGTCGCGGGTGCCGATCTCTTTCACGTTCAGTTCCTCGGCGATCACCGCGCCGTGGCGATGGACCGCTGCCGCCACCTCCGGATCGCGGGTGATCACCGCCAGCCGCGCCAGGGGCTGGCGAACACCGATCGAATGATCCGACCGGAGCGACCGGCCGAGCGTCACCACCGTGCGCGCCACATCCATCGACCGTTCGAGGCCTTCGTCGATCGTGTCCTCGTCCACCACCGGGTAGTCGGTGTGATGGACGCTGGAGGCACCCGGGACCAGGCCGGCGTGGATCTCCTCGGTGATGAAGGGCAGGACCGGCGCCAGCAGGCGGCTGAAGGTCACCAGCACCTCGTAGAGGGTGGCGAAGGCAGCTTGCTTGTCGGCCTCGTTGCCCTGCCGAGCCCTCCAGAAGCGGCGCCTGGATCTTCTCACGTACCAGTTGGTCAGGTCGTTGACAAAGCCGAGAGCCGGGCCCACCACGGCATACAGGTAGTAGCCCTCCATCATTTCGTTGGTCCGCCGGATCAGCGACTGCAGGACGCTCAGAATCCAACGGTCGGTCTCGGGCCGGTCGGCGGGGGCGGGCGCCGACCTGAGGTCGTCGAACCGGATGCCGTCCGCCTCTGCATAGGTGGTGAAGAAGGAATAGGCGTTCCAGAACGGCAGGATCACCGTCCGCACCACCTCGCGCACCCCCGCTTCGGAGAAGCGGAGGGGTTCGGCCCGGAGCACGGGCGAGTCGATCAGGTAGGCACGGACCGCGTCCCCCCCATACCGGTCCAGAACGGCGGAGGGCTCGGGGTAGTTCTTGAGGCGCTTGGACATCTTGCGCCCGTCCTCCGCCAGGATCATGCCGTTGACAACGCAGTTGCGGAAAGCGACCTGGTCGAACAGGGCGGCGGCCAGCACGTGGAGGGTGTAGAACCATCCCCGGGTCTGGTCGAGGCCCTCGGCGATGAAATCGGCAGGGAACGTCCGCGGGAAGCGCGCCTCGTTCTCGAACGGATAGTGATACTGGGCGTAGGGCATCGACCCGGACTCGAACCAGCAGTCCAGCACCTCGGGCACGCGAGCCATGATGCCCGAACCACTCGAGCACGAAGGGCACTGATAGGTCACCTCGTCCACCACGTGCTTGTGAAGGTCTTCCAGCCAGACGTCGGCCCGCGCGGCCAGGTCTGCCCGGCTACCCATGCACTCCTGGTAGCCACAGGTATCGCATTCCCAGACCGGGATACAGCTCCCCCAGAACCGGTTGCGGGAGACCGCCCAGTCCCGGGCGTCCTCCAGCCAGTTCCCGAACCGGTTGGCCCCCACCGGTCCCGGAACCCAGTGGATGGATCCGTTCAGTTCCACCATCCGGTCGCGGATCGACTCGACCCGAACGAACCAGGTCGGGATGGCCTTGTAGATGAGCGGCTGATCGGTGCGGTAGCAGAACGGGTAGGAGTGGACGATGCGCTCGTTGCGAAGCAGCGTTCCCGACTCCTGTAGCAGGCCGATGATCGTGTCGGCCGCTTCGAACACATGCAGCCCGGCCAGGTCGGGGGTGGCCTTGGTGAACCTCGCCTCGAGGTCTACGGGATCGACGATCACGTCCAAGCCCGCGTCCGCCAGCGCGTAGAGATCCTCCTCGCCGTAGGCGGGCGCCATATGGACCAGGCCGGTCCCCTCATCGGTGGTCACCGATGGGCTGGGAATCACGCGGAAGGCTCCCTGGCTGTACCGATCCTCGAAGTAGGAGAATGGCGGCCGGTAGCGCACCCCCAGCAGCTCGCTGCCGGAGGCGAGCGCAGCCGGCTGCCGGGCCTCGCCGAAGACATCCTCCACCTGCCGGGCAGCCACCCAATGGCGTCTACCGCCGTCCTCGACGGCTGCGTAATCGATGTCCGGGCCGACCGCGACCGCCAGGTTTCCCGGAAGTGTCCAGGGAGTGGTGGTCCAGATGGTCAGGTAGTCGCCGGGCTGGGCCGGGCCGCTCGGGTCGGGGGTCTCTAGGACCTCAAGGCGGACCGTGATGGCGGGGTCCGGCCGGTCGCGATAGCCGCCCAGGCTCACCTCGAAGTTGGACAGGGTGGTACCGGCGGCCCACGAATAGGGAAGTACCTTGAAGGCCCGGTAGACCAGGCCCTTGTCCCACAGGGCTCGGAACACCCACCAGACGCTCTCCATGAACTCGGGGTCCATGGTCTTGTAGTCGTTTCTGAAGTCGACCCAGCGGCCTATGCGGCGGGTTATGCCCTCCCAGTCGGCGGTGGTGACCTCGACCATCCGGCGGCAGGCATCGTTGAAAACGGTCACGCCCAGATCCTCTATCTGGCGGGGTCCGGAGATTCCGAGCTGCTGCTCGACCTCCATCTCGACCGGCAGGCCGTGGGTGTCCCAGCCGAAGCGGCGCTCCACCCGGTGCCCTCGCATGGTCCAGTAGCGGGGGACGATGTCCTTGATGATCCCGGCCAGGATGTGGCCGTAATGGGGGCTCCCGGAGGCGAACGGGGGGCCGTCGTAGAACGTGTATTCGTGCTCGCGGGGTCGCATCTCGACCGAGGCTTGGAAGGCGCCGGTCTCATCCCACCGTTTCAGGATGCGCGCATCGAGGGCCGGGAGGTCGAGTCCGGGACGTACCCGGGTGAAGTCTGAGACCGGAGGGGAGTCGGGTTGGCTACCTGGCATGATCCTGGGAGTAGCTGGCGGGCGCCATCGTACCCGTAGCGGTGGGCAGTACGGGAACCGGCCGGTCGCCGCTGAGCGATGCCTGCGGCCACGTTTCGGACCTGCTACCTTCAGTCGGCCCCCACAGTCGCGCCTGGAGGAAGAGCGGTATGGCGTCTCGCCGCAAGCTGGCCGAGTCCACACTCGTACGTTTCAGAAGGCTCCTCGAGGAGAAGGAGCAGAGCCTTGTCTCGGTAATCGCCGACCATGAAGCCGAGCGGAGCGAGGTCAGGATGGCTGAGACTGCCGCCGAGCGCAGACCCGATCCGGACTCGGCCGATGGCGGCTCGATGGCCTTCGAGTTCGAGAAGGAGTTGTCGGTGGACCGCAACAGCCGTGACCTGCTCGGCCAGGTCCGCAGTGCGTTGCAGTCACTCGAGGACGGCACCTACGGCGATTGTCGCGTTTGTAGAGGTCCCATTCCGGTGGCGCGCCTGCGGGCCCTCCCGCAGACCAGCCTGTGCGTGAAGTGCGCATCGCGCCGGCGCTGACCAGCCGACGCATAAACGCCGGCCTCCTCGGCGGGGCCGTTCTGGTAGCCGATCAGATCAGCAAGCTGTGGGCGCGAACGGCGCTGGCCGACCACGACGTCGTGATAATTCCCGGCTGGTTCCGGCTCGCAGTCACGGAGAACTCGGGGGCGGCCTTCTCGCTGTTCCAGGGTTACGGTTCCTGGTTGGGGTTGGCGGCCGTCCTGGTCGCTTTCCTGATCCTGGTAGTGGTGGAACGCACCCGGGGCACCACCGAGTTGGTGGGGCTGGGTCTGGTGCTTGGCGGGGCGATAGGAAACCTCGGTGATCGGCTTCTGCACGGACCTTGGATGTCCGGAGCGGTCACGGACTTCATCGATTTCAGCTTCTGGCCCACCTTCAACCTGGCCGACTCCGCCATCACGGTGGGCGTAGTGATCCTCTTATGGGCGGCCAGACGCACCTGACCGTCCCCGAATCGCTGGACGGTGCCCGCTTCGACCTGATCCTGGCCCGGCTGGCCGGGGTGAGTAGGGCGGGGGCGAGGCGGATGATCGAGGCCGGCGGAGCCGGGCTGATCGCGACCAGGCCGGACGCGAGAAGCCGGCCCGGCACCCGGCTTGCGGCCGGTGACGGTCTCTGGTTCGTGCCTCACGAGACCGCCGCTTTGCGGCCGTTTCCGGTCGAACTCGACGTCCGCTACGAAGACCGCTACCTGGCCGTGATCTGCAAGCCCTCGGGGATGGTGACCCACCCGGGGCCCGGTCACGCCGAGGCAACCCTGGTCTCGGCGCTTCTCCATCGGTGGCCCGAGGTGGAGGGGGTGGGCGAGTACCCGCGCTGGGGAATCGTCCACCGCCTCGACATGGACACCTCGGGCGCGATCCTCATCGCCCGGCATCCGCTTGCTCATCGTCGCCTGACCGAGGCGATAGCCGCCCGAGAGGTACGCCGGCGCTACCTCACCCTTACCCATGGTGGCTTCGACGTCGCCTCCGGGACGATCGATGCGCCGATCGATCGGCGGCGGGCGAGGCGGTTCGTAGGTCCCGGCGGCAAGCCCGCCATCACGCACTACCGGTGGCTGGCGACATGGGACCGTCCCGTGCTGAGCCTGCTCGAAGTGACTCTTGAGACCGGGCGTACCCACCAGATCCGGGTGCACCTGGGCTCGATCAACCGGCCGGTGGTGGGGGATCGGGTCTACGGGCGGCCTGCCCGGGCCGGAGTCGATCCGGGCCGCGTCTGGCTCCATGCCCACCGGCTCGGCCTCATCCATCCGGTTACCCGCCAGGATCTCGATGTGGAGGTGCCCCTTCCACCGGATCTCCGAGCAAGCCTCGATGTCCTCGGCAGGCCCGGTACGGGGGAGGTGTCCCCGGAATGATCCCGATTCCTCTATTGATAGGGATTGTGGGGCGAGTTCGACCGACCGGAGTTCGCTAGTGTTCCGGATCGCCGGGTGCCCCTGACCGGCCGACGAGTAGCGGTAAACCCCAATTATTCATGGATGAGGGTTGTGCCGGTGAAGGGAGTAGCGCTTCGTGTATCCGACTTGGTGTTATGGCCAGCTTGACTGGCCCATCACCGTCCTTGCGTGAATCTACCGCCGCGTGAAGGGTGGGCGCTTCGCGATGATGAGGTTGACGTGGCCTGATGCGCATCGGTGTGCCGGAAACATGAATATTTGGGGTTAAGGATGGGGCATGGCGAGTAACGGTTTCGTTCACCTCCACGTGCACAGCGAGTTCTCGATGCTGGACGGCGCGGCGCGGATCGACGACGCCGTGCAGGCGGTCGTATCCGACGGCCAACCGGCGCTGGGTCTGACGGATCACGGAGTGCTCTACGGCGCGGTCGATTTCTACCGGGCCGCTACCGGTGCGGGCATCAAGCCGATTCTCGGCGTGGAGGGTTACCTGACGACCGGCTCCCGCTTCGATAGGCCCACCGGCCCTGACAACGTTCGTCATCACATCACCCTTCTGGCGGAGACCCAGACAGGCTATGCCAACCTGGTCAAGCTGGTCAGCCGGGCCTTCCTGGAGGGTTACTACTACAAGCCCCGGATGGACCACGAGCTGCTGGCCGAGTATGCCGAGGGGATCATCGCCACCAGCGGATGCCTGTCAGGTCATGTGCCCACCCTGTTGGCGCCGGACGCGCCGCGGGAAGGCGGGTACGGCGGCCGGAGGGACATGGAGAAGGCCGTGGAGGCAGCCGGCCTCTACCAGGACATCTTCGGCTGGGACCGTTTCTTCATCGAACTCCATGACCTGGGCCTGGACAGCCAGAAGCGCATCCTCCCCGACCTGGTGGAGATCTCCCAGCGAATCGGCGCTCCCCTTCTGGCCACCAACGACGCTCACTACACCCGCCAGGACGAGGCGGCCGCCCACGATGTTCTGCTCTGCATCCAGACCGGATCGACCGTTGGCGACCCGGAGCGAAGCCTCCGTTTCGAGGGTGAGGAGTTCTACCTGAAGACTCCCGAGCAGATGCGGGACCGGTTCCCGGAGGGCACGTATCCCGAGGCGTGCGACAACACTCTCCGGATAGCCGAGCGCGTGAACGTGGACCTGGACTTCGATCAGCTGCTCCTGCCCCACTTCCCGGTGCCGGATGGTCACACGGCGATGTCCTACCTGCGGGAGTTGGTGAGCGAGGGCGCTCGCCACCGCTACAAGGGGGAGGCCGGCGGCGAGGTCGGGGAGCGCATAGAGCACGAGATGCGGATCATCGAGGACATGGGCTTCCCCGACTATTTCCTGATCGTATGGGACCTGGTGCGCTACGCGAAGTCGCGCCGGATCCGGGTCGGCCCGGGACGGGGTTCGGCGGCCGGATCGATCGTCGCGTACTCGTTGGGCATCACCGATCTGGACCCGATCGAGTACGGCCTGATCTTCGAGCGCTTCCTGAACCCCGGGCGGCGCGAGATGCCCGATATCGACATGGACTTCGACGAACGGTTCCGCAGCGACATCATCCGGTACGCGGCGGACAAGTACGGATCCGATCACGTGGCGCAGATCGTCACCTTCTCCACCATCAAGGGGAAGCAGGCGATTCGTGACTCGGCCCGGGTCCAGGGTTTCCCGTACGCGATGGGGGACCGACTGGCCAAGCTGATGCCGGCGCCGGTCCTGGGACGGGAGGCTTCGCTCGACATCTGCTTCAACCCCCCGGCCCCGGATGCCGATGGGATCACCAAGGAGTGGTTTGCCCACGCCGCCGGTCTACGAGACGAATACCAGAACGAGGAAGACGCCCGCCTGGTTCTGGACACCGCGCGGGGTCTGGAAGGGCTTCGCCGGCAGGATTCGATCCACGCTGCGGCGGTGGTCATCGCTCCCCGTCCGATTACCGACCTGGTGCCGGTCCAGCGCAAGGGTGAGGACGCCGAGGTGGTCACCCAGTACGAGATGCATGCCATCGAGAAGCTGGGACTGCTCAAGATGGACATCCTGGGTCTGCGCACCCTGTCGACCATCGATCGGACGCTGGATCTGATCGGGCGGAGTACCGGCGCCCGTCCCGACATCGACCGGATCGCTCTGGACGATTCTGACACGTACGCCATGTTGTGCCGGGGCGACACCATCGGGGTCTTCCAGTTGGAAGGCACCGCTATGCGCTCGCTGATCAGGAGCCTGCGGCCGGACCGTTTCGAGGACATGATCGCCCTCGTGGCCCTGTACCGGCCCGGGCCGATGTCCAATGACTGGCACAACGCCTACGCCAACCGCAAGAACGGGCGCAGCGCGGTGGACTATCCCCATCCGGCGACCGAGAGCGTGCTGAGCGAGACCTACGGCCTCATGATCTACCAGGAGCAGGTCATGCAGATCGCCCGAGACATAGCGGGGTATTCGATGGTCGACGCCGACGCCCTGCGCAAGGCGATGGGCAAGAAGATACCCGCCATCATGGCGCAGGAACGAGACAAGTTCGTGGCCGGGGCAGTGGCAGGCGGCAACACGCCGGAGTTCGGGGGCGAGTTGTTCGACTCGATCGAGGGCTTTGCGGGTTATGGCTTCAACAAATCGCACAGTGCCGCCTACGGCCTGCTGGCCTACCAGACCGCCTACCTCAAGGTTCACTTCCCTGCCGAGTACATGGCCGCCCTGCTCACCTCGTCGCGCCGGGACAAGGACCGCACCCGGATGTATCTGAGCGAATGCAGAACGATGGGGCTGAAAGTGTCGGCCCCGTCGGTCAACGCTTCCGATAGCGACTTCACCGTCCGGGACGGCAGGATCGTGTTCGGGCTCTCGGGTGTGCGCAACGTCGGGTCGGCGGTGGTGGACAAGATCATCGAGGCCCGCCACGCCGGGGGCGCCTTCGCGGACTTCCAGGACTTCGCCAACCGGGTGGAGGGCACAGCCCTCAACAAGCGTGTGGTGGCCTCGCTGATCAGGGCGGGCGCGTTCGAGGACCTGGGACACCCCCGCAAGGGCCTGCAGGAGGTGGCGGAGCTGCTGATCGAGCGCACCCTGGCCCGGAGGCGGCACGAGGAAGCGGGCCAGTTCAGCCTGTTCGGCGGGGAAGCCGAGGTTCCGGAGTTCGACGAGGTGGTGATTCCCGGAGATGAATGGAACAAGCACGTCCTGCTGGCCCACGAGAAGGACATGCTGGGCCTCTACGTCTCGGACCATCCGCTGTACGGTCTGGAGCGAGCCCTGGGCGAGCACACCAGCACGACCGTGTCCGGGCTGGCGGGGTTAGCTGATGGCGAGCGGGTGAGGATCGGCGGGATCGTCAGCGGCATCAACCGTCGCTACACCAACTCGGGCGAGCAGATGGCCTACTTCAACATAGAGGATCTCGACAACTCGGTCGAGGTGGTGGCCTTCCCGAAGACCCTTTCCGCGGCCGGGGAGATGCTGGAGGAGGACGCCATCATGGTGGTGGAGGGCAGGTTGAACAACACCGGGGATGAGGTGAAGATGCGGGCCTTCAAGATCACGAGGCCCAAGCTCGTCCCCGACAGCGACCTCCGGCTGCGCCTGGAGCCCTACCGGGCGCTCACGGATCAGGATGCCTTCCAGGAGTCGCTGCGCGAGTTCAGACAGGTGGTGTCCAACCATCCGGGGCCGGCGCCGGTCTTCATCGACCTCTCCGCGGGGGAGAGCCGGAAGGTCTTCCGGCTGGACGAGCAGGTGGAATTGTCGTCCTCGCTCTACGCCGAGGTCAGGGGCATATTCGGCGAGGCGGCGCTGGCGTAAGGGCCATCCGTCGGGGACAACCGGAGGGGGCCGGCTAGCCGCCGAGGCAGGCGCGAGCCACCTCCTCCCATCCGTCAGCGCGGGGAGATATCACATCCATGTGGTCGGCATCCGTCAACTCGACGAGGCAGGATCGTTCGCCGGCCGCGCGGGCCGCCTCGACGAACCGGCGGCTCTGATCCGGCGGCACGGATCGGTCTCGGCGGCCGTGCACGGCGACGGTCGGGACCCCGCCAGGAAGGGCGCGGATGGGGTCGACCATCGGAAGGTGAATGTGCTCGTCACCCAGGAAGGCCGAGATGAGTTGGTCGAAACCGGAACCGATATTCGCCAGGTCGAGCATCCCTGCCAGCGAGACGAACCCGGCCGGCCGTACGGAAGCCGTCTTGGCGGCGAAGAACGCCAGCTGGGCGCCGGCCGAGTGTCCGATAACCGTCACCCGGTCCAGGTCGAGGCAGTGGTCGCCAGAGATGGAGGACAGGGCGTCGACCGCGGCGGTAACGTCGGCAATGGAATCCCTCCATCCGCCTACTGGTGGGATCCGCCTGTACTCGATATTCCAGGTAGCGGTCCCCCTCCCGGTCAGGTCGACCGCGGCCCCGTCCATCAGATCACGGGTGTAGGGGTCGGTCCACCCGCCACCGTGGACGAGGACGGCCACGGGGTGCGGTCCTGGAGCGTCGGGGAGCCGCAGATCGGCCACTTGGTCGGGGTGCGGTCCGTAAGGCAGGGTGAGAGGCGGATGAGCCTTCAGGTAGTGAAGGTGGGAGATGGCATCCAGGTAGCCGGTGACACCACGGCCGAAGATCTGATGCGCGCAGGCCGGCTCCGTCACCGAGATGCGCCGCCATGGCTCGCGCTCCCGGACGTTGGAGATATGAATCTCGACAGTGGGGATCTCAACCGCCTCGATGGCGTCGTGGAGGGCGTAGCTGGTGTGGGAGAAGGCGCCGGGGTTGAACACGATGCCGTCGGTGGTGTCCCGCGCAGCGTGGATGGCGTCGATCAGTTCCCCCTCGTGATTGGACTGGAGGGATTCGAGCCGGTGGCCGAGCAGTGCCGCGCGCGCTCGGCACTGCTCGGCTACGTCGTCGAGCGTGGCCGAGCCGTAGACCTCCGGGGCTCGCCTGCCCAGGAGGTTGAGGTTGGGACCGTTCAGCAGGAGTATTCGCATGTTTCCCAGAGCGTAGGGGGGCCGGGCAGCCGGGTTGGTAGTTGGTAGTTGGTAGTTGGTAGTTGGTAGTTGGTAGTTGGTAGTTGGTAGTCAGTCTAATCTACTATAAACGAGAAGCTATAGACTATAAACTATCAACTACTTCACTGTGGCGTGGCGCAGAACGCGGCGCCGTAACGCGACATGGACAGGGCGCCGTAACGCGACACGGACAGGTTGTTGAGCTGCTCCGCCAGTCGAGGTCCGCTGTGTCGGCAGCTCTCGCACACCAAGCTCCCCGTAGTGGTTGGTGGAACATGATGATGTCGATGTGGTGGTCGTATCGGTTCCCACCGGTATGCATGCCGAGGTGACGATCGCCGCCTCGAACGCCGGCAAGCATGCCTTGGTGGAAAAGCCCCTTGACACGACTTTGGAGAGGGCTGATCGGATGATCGGCGTTTGCCGGGCGAACAACACCAAGCTGGGCGTGATCTTTCAGATACGTTTTGGTGTGGTGGCTCGGACTCTCAAGGAGGTGGTTGATTCGGGTCGTCTGGGGCGGGTCTTCTTGAGCGACGCGGTTGACAAATCGAGCCGGACGGCTGCTTATTACGCCTCTGCTGATTGGCGGGGAACCCAGGGCAGTTCAGGTGGGGGTTGTCTCATGACCCAGTCCATTCACATCATTGACCTGCTGCAGTATCTGATGGGACCGGTGCGCTCGGTGATGGGACGGGTAGCTACCCAGTTCCACGACATCGAGGTGGAGGACACCGCTACCGCGGTAGTTAGTTTCACCAACGGCTCGATGGGGATTATCGAGAGTACTTCCTCGGTCCGGCCCGCTCTCAAATCCCGGCTCGAGCTGCACGGCGAGTTGGGAACCGTGGTCGCCAATGCCCAGTACGACAAGTTCCTTGTGTGGGATGTGAAGGGTAATGAGGGTCGGGTGGAGGTGGCCCCGGGTTTCGAGTTGACCGACATTGACGATCCGTGGGCCTATCCGCAGACCCGCCACCGGGTTCAGCTCCAGGACATGGTCGACGCCATCCGCGAGGATCGTGATCCGGCGCTCACCGGCGAGGACGCCCGGGTGTCGCTGGCCATCATCATGGCTATTTACGACTCATCCCGGCAGGGCAGGGAGGTCTTCTCGGATTCCTACCGCCCAGGCAACCCTGCCCCCTGAATTCAGGTGGGTCGCATCCCATCGGGTCGGTTGTCTTGAGTAGAGATCGAGTTGCGTATATGGGAGGGGCTGTTGGGGCCGGTTGTCGGTGTGTTCCCCGGGTGGCCGACAGCATCAAGAACGCCGCGCGCGAAGCCCATGCCGGCCGCGTCCACGAACTCTCAGGCAGGACCGTAATCGAGGACCGACGACCGTCCTGCAATGGCAACGACCCGCACGAGCAACGACTTGCCGTCCGCGTCCATCAGGCGCAGATCTTCATCTCCCGGGACGAAGGAGACCGGCTGCTGCTGCCCGCCATTGATGGCGATGTTGGAGGCATAGAGGTACGTCCTGCAACTGGTGTCGAGAATCGGATTGAGACGGCCGGCTAGACCGGGCACGCGACCGGTCGATTCCGCGAACACGACCGAACCGCCCTCCGCCTTGGGCGCCAACTCCACTGCTAGCGCTCGTTCCATCGGGAACCAGCCGCGTTCGACATGCGCCGCACAGCCCTCGCGGGCCACGAACACCGTCATGGGCAGGTGAACAGAGTGCAGGTCAAGGCGCGCCTCGCCCTCATCGTCAGTGCGGTTCCGCTTCCAGGTGTTGTTCGGAAACAATGCCAGCACATCCGCGCCGGCGAGCGGTGATCCGCCGCTTCGCACCGTGACCACGACGGTGGCCGGGTCTGCGTGGACCTCTGCTGCGGGGAGAGTGATACACAACTCCGCATCATCGATGAGCCGGAACTGTGCGTCTTTCCCGGACAACTCACTGGTCTCGCGGCTGATGATGGCAACACCGTCGCCACGGCGCTCCATGAAGTACCGCCGGCCTCCGGCGCCCTCGATCTCACCGACGCTCATGCGGCCGAGGATCGAGGCGAGCACCTGGTTGCGAGTCACTTGTCGCTCCATCATGCTCTCGACGGTCAGATTGTTGGGGAGCCCACCCGGTGATCCCAATTCAAGTCGGTCAGAAAAGACCGACAACCGTATTCTGCTGCCCCGGATCGAGTAGTCGCGGTGCACGACCGCATTCACCAGAGCCTCAAAGACCGCCCGTGAGCTGTATTCGGGCAGGTTCACACGAGCAGGATCCTTGCGGGCACCGACACGCATGTTTCGCATGACGAACGCGAGTGCTTGAGTGATTTGCTCGTTGATCGGACCGGCGATGTCATGTGCGTCGACCTGCGCAGACGCGCGGTCAACACCCTTGTAGCTAACCGCGGTGACCTCCGCGCCCGGAACGAACTCCCGGGGCTGTCGGGTGCACGTCAGAATGCCCGCCACGGTGGCCAGAACCGCGCCGTGGCCGTCGGTACGCAACAGTCCGAGCTTCTCGAGCCCCAATCGGGGGTCGCGCAGGCCCTCAGCGCTGAGCAAGGGTTTCCACAGATCCTTGTCGAGGGTTGAGAAGCCCGTGCCGGCGACCGTCTGCTCGTCGAAACCGGTGAACCGAGCCTGGCCGCGCCTTTGCGCCAAGCGCATCCGCTCGTCGGGCGACATGGGCTGCTTGGCGCTGCCGACGCGCACGAAGCTGCCGCCAGGGCTGTCATATTGCGCGTCCCCTTCCGGTATCGAGACAAGGAGGAAGGACCGTTCATCCAGCTCCCTGCGGTACGTCTCAATCCTGATCGGCGGCTTGATGGAGTCCGTACAGATCTCCCTGACCTGACGCTCGAGCGCATCCAGTTGGTAGCGAGACATTCCGGGCACATCGCCTGCGTCGGTGATGCCGAGTAGTAGGACGCCGCCCCGGGCATTCGCGAACGCGGCGATCTCGTCGGCCCAGCCATCGCGATGGCGCCGCGCGGGGTCGTCGGCGCGAAAATCAACACCCTTGAATTCCCAAGCGCTGTCCTCGCCGAGGCGAAGTTGGCGCCGAATCTCGTAGTCGGTGTACGCCATCGTCATCGTGCCCTCGCGAGCGGCCGTGTCGGTATCCGCCATGCTACCCCCGGACTCCGCCGCCGACCTCTATTCGGAATACCCCCGATTGCGCAAACGCGCGCGTGTCGATCTTCCAGTGTCTCACCCGGTCACGACACCACCGGGCGCCACACCAGGCTCGGACGTCTCACGCCGGATGTGGCTCTGGGTTGCGCCGGCGGCGGTGGAAATCCATGCGGATGGGGAAGGGAAGCGAGGGGCTTACCTGTTAAATCGGCGTTGCCCTTAAGATCGACCTGTCCAGCAGGAGGTCCCTATCTTTCACGACTTCGGTGGGGGATGGTGGTCCTACGTGCGCCACGACCGGAACCAGCGCGGTCCCGAGATCGATCGGGCGCTGCTACGACGGGTCTTCGCCTACGGTGTGCCCTACCGGATGTTGCTGGCGGGCACACTGGTCACGATCTTCGTGGTATCGGGCCTGACGGTGGTGCCGCCGCTCCTGATCCGCGACCTGGTCGACAACGCCATTCCGGCCGCCGACGTGGGGCGGCTGACCTTGCTGGGTGTAGCAATGGTGGTGGTCCCTCTCATCAGCGTGTCGGTGGGCGCGGTCCAGCGCTGGATGAGCGCCAAGGCCGGGGAGGGGATCATCTACGACCTGCGGCGGGCCCTGTACACCCACCTCCAGGGCATGTCGCTGCGGTTCTTCACCGAGACCAAGACCGGTGAGTTGGTATCCCGTCTCGACAACGACGTGGTCGGCGCCCAGACCGCCATCACCGGCACCTTCGTCACCATCGTGTCGAACGTGGTCTCCGTAGTAGCAATCCTGGTGGTGATGGTCCAGGCCGAGTGGCGCCTCACCCTCCTGGCCGTGGCGGCACTGCCGATGTTCGTCTATCCGGCCCGGCGGGTCGGGCAGATGCTCCGCGCCATCACCCGGCGCCAGATGCGGCACAACGGGGCGATGGCGGCCATCCTCAACGAGACCTTCAATGTGAGCGGGGCCCTGCTGGTCAAGCTGTTCGGGCGCCGGAACGAGGAGGCGTCCCGCTTCTCGGCCGAGGCCGGGATGGTCCGCGACCTCGGCGTCCGGGCCGCGGTGGTGGGGAGATGGTTCTTCGCAGCCCTCGGGCTGGTAGGCGCCATCGGTACCGCCGCCGTGTTCTGGGTGGGCGGGTACCTGGTCATCCAGGGGACCATGAGCCTGGGTACGGTCATCATGTTCTCCACCCTCCTGGTGCAGCTGTACGGGCCCCTGTCGGCCATGTCGAACGCCCGGGTGGAGTTCGCCACCTCTCTGGTCTCGTTCGAGCGGGTCTTCGAAGTGCTGGACCTCCGGCAGGAGATTGTGGAGCGTCGGGATGCCACCGACATCCGACCAGTGAGCGGATCGTTGGAGTTCGACGAGGTGTACTTCCGGTACCAGCAGCCGGAACCGGCCGGGTTGACGGCGATAGCCAGATCCGGCGGGCCGGGCGAGGCCTCCCCGTCCCAGCAGTCGCCCACCCGGCGATGGGCGCTGGAGAATGTCGCCTTCCGGATCGAGGCGGGCGAGGTGGCGGCCCTGGTCGGGCCGTCGGGGGCGGGAAAGACCACGGTGAGCTACCTCATCCCCCGGCTGTACGACGTGAGCAGGGGCTCGGTGCGGATCGACGGGGTAGACGTTCGGGACGCCACCACCGAGTCACTGGAGCGCTCGGTCGGCATGGTTACCCAGGAGGTTTTCCTGTTTCACGACTCGATCGCCGCCAACCTGCGGTATGCCAAGCCGGACGCCACGGAGGAAGAACTCGAAGCGGCCGCCCGAGCCGCCAACATCCACGAATTCGTCGCCTCCTTGGCGGATGGCTACGAGACGGTCGTCGGAGAGCGCGGTTACCGCCTCTCCGGCGGGGAGAAGCAACGGATCGCCCTGGCGAGGGTGATCCTCGAGGACCCGCGCATCCTCATCCTCGATGAGGCCACCGCCCATCTCGATTCCGAGTCCGAAGCCCTGATCCAGGAGGCACTGGAGCGGGTGATGGTAGGCCGCACTTCGCTGGTCATCGCCCACCGCCTGTCTACGATCCAGGCCGCCGACCGGATCCTGGTGCTCGACGGGGGCCGCCTGGTCGAGCAGGGCAGCCACGACGCCCTGCTGGAGACGGATGGTCTCTACGCCCGGATGTACCGCACCCAGTTCCGCAAGAAGGGCTCGAGCGAGCGGGTCAGGACCCCAGCATTCGCGACACCAGAGGGAAACGGTGAGCGAGAAGCAGGACCGAGCCGTCATGGCACACCCACAGGTGCTGATTGGCCCTGAACCAACGGTGCGGCGGTATCGCGCCCATCGTGGAGCGGTCCGAGGGGTTGGCGGGCCGGAAGGCCATGACCTCGCCGGCAGGGGCGCCGATCGCCTCCACCCGTCCGACCAAGCTGTAGTCGGCGAACAGCGCCGCTATACCCCCGAAGGAGTCTCGGTTGCGGAAGGCGACCGTTCCGCATTGCTCGCAGGTGATGACCGCCACACCGTTACGGATCACGGCGGTGGTGTCATGGGTCCGGCACATCGACACTATCGTGCCATGAGCCTGGGACAGTTTCGGGTATTTCGCCATACGGGGAAGAGGGCCGGGCGGCGGCCCCGTTTTGGCGATAGTCGCGCCTGTTCGTAGGATTGGCTTCCTCGCGGAGGTGGTGTGGATCTTTCCGAATATCTCCCCATAGCACTCATGCTGGTGCTGGCCGTATTGTTCGCCGGCGTCTCGCTCATCGTTTCCTACCTGGTCTCGTACAAGCGTCCCACGGCCGAGAAGCTGGAGCCCTACGAATGCGGAATCGTCACCGAGGCCGAGCCGATCCAGCGCTTCCCGGTCAAGTTCTACCTGGTCGCCATCCTTTTCGTCATCTTCGACGTCGAGATCGTCTTCCTGTTCGCCTGGGCGTCGGTGTTCGGGACGCTGGGCTGGGGTGGGGTAGCCGCTATCGCCATCTTCACGCTGCTGATCGTCGAGACCCTAGGCTACGTGTGGAAGCGCGGCGCCCTGGACTGGAACGTGTCGAGGCGCGCCCGGTATCGATCGACCGCGGATGCTCCGGCCGGCGAGCCGGCGGCCTGATGGCTCACCTGACCGCTCCTCCGCAGCTCCTGACCACCACGCTCGGGAAGGCTATGCGGTGGGCCCAGCAGCAGTCCATGTGGCCCGCCACCTTCGGCCTGGCCTGTTGCGCCATCGAGATGATGGCCACCGGCACCGCCCACAACGACCTGGCCCGATTCGGTATGGAAGTGTTCCGGGCGTCTCCCCGCCAGGCCGATCTGATGGTGGTGGCCGGTCGTGTGTCCCAGAAGATGGCCCCGGTGCTGCGCCAGGTGTACGACCAGATGGCTGATCCCAAATGGGTCATCTCGATGGGCGCCTGCGCCTCGACCGGTGGCATGTTCAACAACTACGCCCTGGTTCAGGGCGTGGATCAGATCGTCCCGGTCGACGTATACGTTCCGGGATGCCCGCCGGGCCCGCAGTCGCTGATGCACGGGATACTCACCCTTCAGGACAAGGTGGTGTCGGGGGAGTTGGCTCGTTGATGTCCGGCGACAGCTCGCCCGGTCAAGTGGCCGGCGCCGACGAGGTGCTGGCGAACCTCATGGAAGCGGTTCCCTCCGTCGAGGCCGGCCGCTCCGTGGGCGATCGTGTCATCCGGGTTCCGGCCCGGGATCTGGCCAGGGTGGCCGGGGCGGCCCGCGCCCTCGGCTTCGAGATGTGCTCGGACATCACCGTCGTCGATTACCTGGGCAAGCGGAGGGTCCGGTTCGAGGTGGTGGTCAACCTCCTTTCCCTGCAGCACAACCGCCGGCTCCGCGTGCTGGTGCCGGTTCCGGAAGGCGACCCCGAAGTGCCCTCCCTGGTACCGGTATACCCCGGCGCCAATTTCCTGGAGCGCGAGGCATACGACATGTTCGGTATCCGCTTTGCCGGTCATCCCGATCTCACCCGCATCCTGATGCCCGACGACTGGACGGGCCATCCCCTCCGCCGCGACTTCGATGTGGGCGCCGTCCCCGTCCAGTTCAAAGACGCCCCCCAGGTGAGATGATGGCCGAGCCGACCTCCACCACCGATATCTGGGTGTCCGGCACCGAGACCCCGGAGGTGTCGGAGTGGATGGTGTCCGGGACCGACGAGGGCGCTCAGGAGATGGAGCGCCACGAGACGACCGAGAGGAGCGTCGAGCAGCGCGGGTCCCGCGTGGTCGACGACTGGGTCGTCGACGACACCGTCGACGACGAGGAGCGGATGATCGTCAACATGGGGCCCCAGCATCCTTCCACCCATGGGGTGCTAAGGCTCAACATCGAGTTAGAAGGCGAAATCGTCCGCCGGGTCAAGCCGATCATCGGCTACCTCCACACAGGTATGGAGAAGACCGCCGAAACTCTGACCTTTCTCCAGGGCGGCACCAACGTCACCCGCATGGACTACCTGGCGCCTCTCCACAACGAACTCTGCTATTCGCTGGCGGTGGAGAAGTTGTTGGGGGTGGATATCCCGCCGCGCGCTCAGGCCATCCGGGTCCTGATGACGGAGCTGAACCGGGTGTCCTCACACCTGGTCGCCACCGCCACCAACGGGATGGACATAGGCGCGCTGTCGATGATGATGTACGGCTTCCGGGAACGGGAGTTGATCCTGGCCTTCTTCGAGAAGGCCACCGGTCTGCGGATGAACCACAACTACATCCGTCCGGGCGGTGTGGCGGCCGACCTGCCGGACGGGTGGGAGGAGGACGTGACCGAGATCCTGGAGCGGATCCCTCGGGCATTGCGGGACTACGAGGATCTGCTGAAGGAGAACCCCATCTGGTTGGGCCGTACCCGGGGAGTCGGCATCATCACCGCGGACGAGTGCTTGGCCTATGGCGTCACCGGCCCGACCCTGCGGGCGGCCGGAGTGCCGTGGGATCTGCGCAAGGCCCAGCCCTATTCGGGCATCGAAGCGTACGAATTCGACGTGGTGACCGGTAGACGGGGTGATGTCTACGACCGCTACCGCGTCCGGATCGGCGAGATACACCAGTCGTTGCGCATCATCGAACAGGCGGCCGGCGCTATGCCCAGAGGTGACTACAAGACCGGCGACCGCAAGGTGTCACCCCCTCCCAGGCAGCGTATCGACGAGTCGATGGAGGCCCTCATCCATCACTTCAAGATCTACACGGAAGGGTTCAAGGTCCCAGCCGGAGAGACCTATTTGGCGATCGAAGCGCCGAGGGGGGAGTTGGGGTGCTACCTGGTGTCAGACGGGAGCGGCGCGCCGTTGCGCATGCATACCAGGGCGCCTTCCTTCTCCAACCTCCAGGCTCTGCCGATCATGATGGCGGACTCGCTGGTGGCCGACACGGTGGCCAGCATAGCGTCGCTGGATCCGGTGATGGGCGATGTGGATCGGTAGGTGGAGATGACGTACGCCTGGTCGGAAGCCGCCGAGGAACGGGCCCGGCAGATCATCTCCCGCTACCCCCAGCCCCGTTCCGCCATGATGCCTCTCCTCTACATTGCGATGAAGGAGGATCTGGACCGGGGCGCGGACCGGCTCACCGAGGACGGCATGCGCCGGGTGGCGGACCTGGTGGGCGTGACCCCGGCCCAGGTGGTGGCGGTGGCCAGCTTCTACACGATGTACAAGCGGGACCGGGTCGGTCAGTACCTGGTGTCGGTTTGCACGTCCCTCTCGTGCTGGCTCGACGGCGCCGACGATGTTCTCCGTGCGGTCGAGGCCGAGGCCGGGGTTCCATCCGGCCACACCGACCGCGACGGGACGATCACTCCCGAGCACGTGGAGTGCATCGGCGCCTGCGGGGGGGCTCCCGCGGTCCAGGTCAACTACGAGTTCGTAGAGGGAGTCACGCCCGGCAGGGCGAGAGAGATGGTGCGCTGGCTCCGCTCCGAGGCGCCCGATCAGGTGACCGGTGACGATCTCCAGGACAGGTTCGGCGGGCGGACGGCGTTCCCCTGGGCCATACCCGAACCGGCGGGTGTCGCCGGGCCGGTCCCGGCCTGCGCGTCTCTGGGTACGGCGGTTCCGTCCAACGGCCGGGTTTCGAACCCGGACACCTCGATGACCGTGGGGAACGGCGACCTCCCGATGATCCTGACCGACCGGATGAACCACCATCCGGTGAACAGCCACGCACTGGCCACCTACGAGGCAACCGGGGGTTACTCCGCGCTCCGCAGGGTACTCGGTGACCCCGGTATCACCCCGACCGAGATCACGGAGGACATCAAGGCCTCCATGTTGCGGGGCCGTGGCGGGGCGGGGTTCCCGGCCGGTGTCAAGTGGGGTTTCCTGGCGCCGGCCCGCCCGTCCTACCTGGTGGTCAACGCCGACGAGTCGGAGCCCGGCACCTTCAAGGACCGCCAGCTCATGGAGCGGGATCCGCACCAGATGATCGAGGGCATCGTGATCGCCTCCTACGCGACCGAGGTGAACCACGCCTTCGTCTATGTCCGGGGCGAGTACCCGAAGGCGGCCCGTCGGGTCGAGGCCGCGGTCGAGGAGGCGTACCGGGCCGGATTTCTCGGCCGGGACATTCTCGGATCGGGTTACGACCTGGAAATGACCGTCCATCTGGGCGCCGGCGCCTACATCTGCGGCGAGGAGACCGCCCTACTCAACAGCTTGGAGGGCAGGCGGGGCGAGCCTCGGCTGAAGCCGCCCTACTTTCCTGCCGCCAAGGGGCTCTACATGATGCCCACCATCGTGAACAACGTGGAGACCCTGTCCAACGTCCCCTGGATCATCATGGCGGGCGGGGCGGCCTATGCCGCCATCGGCCCCGAAGGTTCGCCCGGCAAGCGAATGTGCTCCATCTCCGGTCACGTCAACCGTCCGGGCAACTACGAGATCGTGGAGGGTCTGACCTGGCGGGAGTTGATCTTCGATCTGGCGGGAGGCATCCGCGACGGGAACCGGCTCAAGGCCTGGGTGCCGGGCGGGGCCTCCGCACCCTGGTTCGTCCCAGAGCTTCACCTCGACACCGAGGTGACCAAGGAGGCGATCGACGGAAACGGATCGATGACCGGCTCCGGAGCGGTCATCGTGATGGACCACACCACCGACATGGTGGCGGCCGCCGAACGCCTGGTGCGGTTCTTCGCCCACGAGTCCTGCGGGCAATGCACCCCGTGCCGCGAAGGGACCGTCTGGATCGACCTGATCCTGAGGCGCATCATGGACCGCCAGGGCCGGCCGGTGGATGCCGACCTGTTACTGGACGTGTCCGACAACATCTCGCCCGGGCTTCGGTGGCCTCCGGCCATGACCACCATCTGCCCGCTCGGCCCCTCGGCGGTTTCTCCGGTGGTGTCGCTCCTCCGGTACTTTCGCGACGAGGTGGATAGCTACCTGGAGCAGGCCGACCTGCTGGAGCAGGCCAACCTGGTGCCCGTGTCGATCGGCGGGGTGAGATGAGCGGAGGAGACCGGACGATGGTCAGCGTGACGATCGACGGCGTTGAGGTGGAGGTTCCTGCCGGAGAGCTGCTGATCAAGGCGGCCGAGGACAATGGGGTCTACATCCCGCGCTTTTGCTGGCACCCGCGGATGAACCCGGTTGGAATGTGCCGGATGTGCCTGGTCGAGATCGAGACCCCCCGGGGCAGGATCCTCATCCCCTCGTGCGTGCAGCCGGTCAACGACGGGATGGTGGCGTACACCGAATCGGCGCTTGCCAAGAAGGCGCAGGAAGGGGTGCTCGAGTTCCTCCTGGCGAACCATCCTCTCGACTGTCCGGTATGCGACAAGGGGGGTGAATGCCCTCTCCAGGACCAGACCATGTCCTACGGCCCGGGGGAGAGCCGCTTCGTGGAGGAGAAGCGCCACTTCGCCAAGCCGGTGCCGATCAGCGATCTGGTTCTGCTCGACCGGGAACGCTGCATCCTCTGTGCCCGTTGCACCAGGTTCGCGGATGAGATCTCGGGGGATCCGCTGATCGAGTTCCAGGGCCGGAGCGGCCACACCCAGGTGCTCACCTTCCCGGACGATCCGTTCAATTCCTATTTCTCGGGCAACACCGTGCAGATCTGTCCGGTCGGCGCGCTGACCGCCGTTCCATACCGTTTCCGGGCTCGGCCCTGGGACCTCACCATCGGCGAGAGTACCGGGACCGTGCACACCGAGGGCGCCGGCATCTCGGTGCACGTCTCCCAGAACCGCGTGCTCCGCTTCCTGGGTCTTGACATCGGGGCCACCAACCAGGGGTGGCTGTCCGATAAGGAACGGTTCGGCTTCGAGTTCATCGCTTCTCCCGAGCGGCTCCGTACCCCGCTGATCAAGGACGCCGACGGCTTTCGCGAGGCCGGATGGGGTGAAGCCCTTGACCTGGTGGCGGAACGCCTCCGGGTGGCGATCACGACTCGTGGCGGCGCGTCGGTGGCGGCGCTGGGCGGGGCTCGGGGCACCAACGAGGATGCCTATGCCCTGTCCAAGTTCATGCGGGTGGCGGTGGGGTCCAACCACCTCGACGCCGGGCTCGGCGACGGCCTCCCCGCCAGGTTCCTTACCGGATTGGCGGGTCGCGGCCGGATCGATGACCTCGAGACCGCTCGCACCATCCTGCTGTGGGGCCCCGACCTCAAGGAGACCCACCCCATCCTCTACCTGCGGGTCAGGCGAGCCGCTCAGGAGCTCGGCGCGAGGCTGATCGTGGTCCATCCCCGCCGGACCGGGCTGGACGACCGGGCCGCCCACAAGCTGACCTACCGGCCCGGGGAGGGTCCGCAGCTCCTGGAGCGGCTCAAGGCCGGCGCCGGGGAATACCAGGCGGCGCGCGAGGCGCTGGGCCGGGGCCCCCTGGTAGCTCTGGTGGGGCTCCCCGGACTGGCCGAGGACCCCCGCCTGGCCGAGTCGGTAGCGGCCTTTGCCCGGTCGCTCGACGCGTCCCTGCTGCCGCTCGTCCACCGCGGCAACACGTTCGGAGCGCTCGACATGGGGGTGGCGCCCGACCTGCTCCCCGGCCGCCTGCCGGTCGAGGGCGCTTCGGGGCGCCTGGTCGACGCCTGGGGCGCCGTGCCGCCGGGCACGGGTCTCGACGCCGTCGGGATCGCCGCCTCATGCGACGCGGGGGAGATCGAGGTGCTCATCCTGTGCGGCGCCGATCCGGTCCGCGACCTGGTGGGCTTCGACGGATCCACCGCCCTGTCGGGAGCCGGCTTCGTGGTGGCGATGGACCTCTTCCTCACCGACTCCTCCCGCCAGGCCGATGTGGTGTTCCCGGCCCTCGGATTCGGGGAGAAGAAGGGCGCGGTGACCAACCTGGAGGGCCGGGTCCAGATGGTGAACCGGCTGGTGCCCGGACCCGGACAGGCGCGGGCCGACTGGTCGGTCCTGGACGATCTGGCAGATCGCCTCGGCCGCCCGCTCGACCTGGGTTCCGAGCGGGATATCGCCGACGAGATCTCCCGGCTGGCGCCTGCCTACGCCGGTATCACCTGGGATCACCTCGAATGGGATGCGCGGGAGGGCGAGGTGGCCCCGGTCGACCCCGCCGACCAGCCGTTCATCCACGAGCCCTCCCATCAGGATCTCAACGGCCGGCTCGGCGACCACACCCTCCATCTGGCCCGGACCCTCTACGACGACGGTGTGATGCTCCGTCACTGCCCCTCCCTGGCGCCGATGGCGCAGGGAGCAAGCGCCTACCTGACCCCGGCCCATGCCGCTTCGCTGGCGGTTGCGGAGGGCGATGAGGTGGTGGTCCGGGTCGGTGGCCGGACGGTGCGGTTGCCGGCGCGGATCGATCAGAGTCTGTGCGAGGGGTCGGTGTACATTCCCTTCAACCAGCCCGGCATGGGCGCTGTGGGCAACTCGCTCGACGTCAACGTCTCCGTGAGGGAGCCGTCCTGATGGACTGGATCGATCTGGGTCTGGTGGCGCTCCGGGTGGTGGTGATCTTCGGGCTGCTCCAGGTCGTGACCATCCTGCTCATCTGGTTCGAGCGCAAGGTCGTGGCCGACATGCAGAACCGGATCGGCCCTGAGCGGGCCGGTCCGTGGGGCATACTCCAGACCGTGGCCGACGGTTTGAAGCTGTTCTTCAAGGAGCAGGTAACGCCCCGCAAGGTCGAGCTCGGCCTCTACCTGGCCGCACCCATGCTGGCCGCCGTCCCTGCCTTCCTGATGTTCATGGTGGTGCCCTTCGGACGTCCCGTCCGGATCAACCTGGGCGGCCAGGACCGGCTGATCCCCATCCAGGGCGCCGACCTCAACATCGGTCTGCTCTACGTGCTCGCCATGTCGTCGGTGGCTGTCTACGCGGTGGTACTGGCCGGCTGGTCCTCGGGCTCCAAGTACCCGTTGCTCGGCGGGGTGCGAGCCACCGCCCAGGCCATCTCCTATGAAGCCGCCATGGGCCTGTCGCTGGTGCCGGTGGTTCTCTTCACCGGTTCGCTCAGACTCTCCGAGATCGTGGCCGCCCAGTCGGGGAGCCTGACCTTCTTCGGCAGGGCCCTCTCCATCCCGGCCTGGAACGTGTTCGTTCTCGCCCCCTCGTTCCTGATCTTCTTCATCGCCGCGGTGGCCGAGACCAACCGGGCGCCCTTCGACCTGGTCGAGGCGGAGCAGGAGATCGTGGGCGGGTTCCACACCGAGTACTCCGGGTTGCGCTTCGCGCTGTTCTTTCTGGCCGAGTACATCAACATCTTCACCATGTCAGGCCTGGCCGTGACCCTGTTCCTGGGAGGGTGGTCCGGTCCCACCTGGGACGGTACGTTGCCGCTGGTGGTGAGCGCCGTCCTCCCGACCGTGTGGTTCCTGCTGAAGGTGGTGGTGTTCCTGTTCATGTTCGTGTGGCTGAGGGCGACGCTCCCTCGCCTTCGTTACGACCAGCTGATGACCCTCGGCTGGAAACGGCTCATACCGGCCTCGCTGGTGTGGCTGTTCTTCATCGGAGGGGCGATGGCTGTCCGGCAGTTCGGGCTTCCATGGGGGTGATATGGGACCGGTAGAGGCGTTCATTCGAGGAATGGCGGTGACCGGCCGCCAGTTCATCGCCACCATTACGGGCAAGGGTCTGGTCACTACCCGATACCCGAAGGTGATGAGGGAGAAACCGCAGCGTTTCCACGGTCGGCATGTCCTCAACCGCTACGAGGACGGGATGGAGAAGTGCATCGGTTGCGAGCTGTGCGCCGGCGCCTGTCCGGCCCGCTGCATCTACGTCCGGGGAGCCGACAACCCGACGGACGACCCGGTAAGCCCCGGGGAGCGCTACGGGTTCGTGTATGAGATCAACATGCTGCGCTGCATCTTCTGCGGCCTCTGCGTGGAGGCCTGCCCTACCGAGGCCATCACCCACACCCAACTGTTCGAGATGTCGACCACCAACCGATCCGACGCCATATACACCAAGACCGAGTTGCTGGTGGACGGAGACGGCCAACCCAACCACATGTTCGACACGGACAGGTTCGCCGACCTGGGCGAGCTCGCCAAGGCGGACGGATGGATGCGGGCCACTTCGCCCCAGGGCCGGGCCGCGTACGAGGGCCAGGTGGCCTGGTCCGGATCCGCCGGCGTGGGTGTCCGCCCACCGGAGCGCGGCCAGTCCGAGCTCCCCGACGAGTCCGCTGCGGCTTCAGAAGGCGATGACGGCTGATGGTGGAGTTGGTCATCTTCGTGCTCATGGGGGCGGTAGCCCTGGCAGGCGCCATCGGAGTCGTCCGGGCTCGGAACCCTGTCTACGGAGCGATGGGCTTGATGGCCACCCTTTTCGCTCTGGCGGTCTTCTACGTGGTCCACCTGGCGCATTTCGTGGCGGTGGTGCAGGTGATCGTGTACGCAGGGGCGGTCATCACCCTGTTCCTCTTCGTCATCATGTTCGTGGGGGTGGACCGGGCCGAGGATCTCACCGAGAAGCTGGCAGTGCAACGACCGGTGGTGCTGATCGTCCTGGTGGGGGTCTTGGTGGCGGCCGGCGTGCTGGTGGTCACCGGCCGCTTCGACTGGGTGATCACCTCCGGCGAGCCTCAGGTGGTGCGGGGGACCATCGAGGAGATCGGCGAGAACCTCATCTCGGTCGGCCCGCCGTCCGGTCGCGAGGCCTCCAGGTGGCTGTTGCCGTTCGAAGCCACGTCCCTGCTCCTGATCGTTGCGGCGGTGGGGGCGATCGCGCTGGCCTTCTACCGGCCGCGCCGCAAGGACGAGCCACCCGCCGGCCCGGACACCGGCCCCGCGTCAGGATCGGGTCCATGATCGTCACCGCCGGCTGGTACATGACGCTGGCCGCCATCCTGTTTCTCATCGGAGCGAGTGGTCTCCTGCTGCGCCGGAACGCCCTCGTCATGTTCATGTCCGTGGAGCTGATGCTCAACGCCGTCAACCTGACCTTCGTGGCTGCCGCCCGAGCCCACGGCGACATCGGCGGGCAGATGGCGGTGCTGTTCGTGCTGGTGGTGGCGGCGGCCGAGGTGGCGGTCGGCCTGGCCATCATCGTTTCGATCTTCCGATCCCGCCGTACCGCCTCGGTGGACGAGCTATCGGAGATGTCGGGATGAGCCGCGCCCGCGGGGAGGTCGGTCCGGCCGGCTGCGCCCGGCCCCCGGCGCCGCGGTCGGTGCGAGTGGCACTGTGACCGGCTACCTCTGGATCATCATCACCCTGCCGCTGGCCGGCGCCCTGTTCAACCACATGTTCGGCCGCCGGATCGGGGAGACCCGTGCAGCCGGCCCGGCCATCCTGGCGGTGCTGGGATCGTTCGCTTTTGCAGCCGTGGCTGCCCGGGACTTCTTCATCTCGGCCGACGCCTCGGAGGAGGCGGTGGCGGTGGTGCACCTGTTCGACTGGATACCGAGCCTGGGCGCCAAGGCCGAGCTGCTGTGGGATCCCCTCTCGGCCACCATGACCCTGGTCGTTACCGGCGTGGGCGCCCTGATCCATATCTATTCGGTGGGGTACATGCACGGCGATCCCCGGTTCGGCCGTTTCTTCACCTACCTGAACCTTTTCATCGCCTCGATGCTGATCCTCGTGCTGGCCAACAACTTCGCCCTCCTGTTCGTGGGGTGGGAGCTGGTGGGCCTGTGCTCCTACCTGTTGATCTCCTTCTGGTACACCCGCCCCTCGGCCGCCGCGGCCGGCAAGAAGGCGTTCGTGGTGAACCGGATCGGGGACTTCGGCTTCATGGTGGCCCTGATGGTCATCTTCCTCTCGTTCGGCACCCTCTCCTACACGGAGGTGCTCCACGATCCTGGAACGGTGATCGGCGTCGGCGCCGCCACCGCCATCGGACTGCTGTTGCTGGTGGGAGCGGCCGGTAAGTCGGCCCAGCTACCCCTTCACGTCTGGCTGCCCGACGCCATGGAAGGCCCCACTCCCGTGTCGGCCCTGATCCATGCCGCCACCATGGTCACGGCGGGCGTCTACATGGTGGCCCGGTGCGCGGCCATCTTCGGTCTATCGGATGTGGCCGGTGGGGTAGTGGCCACCGTGGGGGCGCTCACGGCCCTGCTGGCGGCCACCATCGCCATCGCCCAGCGCGATATCAAGCGGGTGCTGGCCTACTCGACCATCAGCCAGCTGGGCTATATGTTCATGGCGGTCGGTGTGGCCGGATACGTGGCGGGCCTGTTCCATCTCGTCACGCATGCGGTGTTCAAGGCGCTGCTGTTCCTCGGGGCCGGATCGGTCATCCATGCCATGGCCGATCAGCAGGACATGAACAGGATGGGTGGTCTGCGCCGGAGGCTGCCGCTCACCCACGCCACCATGCTCATCGCCACCCTGTCGATCGCCGGCATCCCACCGCTGGCCGGCTTCTGGTCGAAGGACGAGATCCTGGCGGTGATGTTCTATGCGGGCGGGTACTTCACCGTGCTGTGGGCGGTGGGTCTGGTGACCGCCCTACTGACCGCCTTCTACATGGCCCGCCAATATTTCATGGTCTTTGCCGGAGAAAGCCGCTGGGACGCCGGGGTGGAACCGCACGAGTCGCCCCGGGTCATGACCATCCCGCTGGTGATCCTGGGTGCCCTCACGCTGGTGATCGGCTTCGTCAACACCCCGTTCCGGCTGAGCTTCGAACACTTCCTGGATCCGGTGTTCCACTCGGTACCGGTGGCGCACGCCCCCGAGGACGGCTTCCTGCTGGTCGCGCTGGCGCTGGTCTCGGTCGCCGCCGGGCTGGTGGGCATACTGATCGCCTATCTCGTCTACGGGCGGGCCACCGACGAGGTCCGGGAGCGCCTGCTGGGCAGGGTACGCCGGCCTCTGATGGCTTGGGAGCACGGCTACTGGATCGATGACGTCTACGGGAGGCTGATCGTCAAGCCGGGATCGCGGATTGCCGATTGGAGCGCGGGCGCCCTGGACCAGCGCGCCATCGACGGGTTGGTCAACGGGGTGGGGGTTGCGGTACACCGGCTCGGCGCACGTCTCCAGCCTCTCCAGTCGGGGTTCGTGCGCACCTACGGCGCGCTGCTGGCGGCGGGCGCCCTCCTGGTGGTCGGCTGGATCGTGGTGAGGGGTATTTGACATGAGCGGGTTCTCCACCCTTACAGCGCTCATCCTGGTGCCGGTGGTCGCCGCCATAGTCGTGATGCTCATCCCGGAACGGCGCCGGGAGCTGGTGCGGCCCCTCGGTGTGGTGCTCAGCCTGCTTCCGGTCCCACTCGCCGGTGGGCTGTTCTTGGCGTTCGAGCGGGGCGAGGCGGGATTCCAGTTCGTCGAGCGGTCCGTCTGGATCGATCGCCTGGGGGTCGGCTGGCATCTAGGCGTAGACGGTATCTCGCTGCTCCTGGTCCTGCTGACGACCGTCCTGGTTCCGGTCGCCCTGGCCGCGTCCGGCGGCATCAATCACCGGGTACGGCTGTTCGTCGCCATGAACCTGCTGCTCGAGGCGGGCCTTATCGGGGTGTTCCTGTCGCTCGACCTGTTCCTCTTCTTCGTCTTCTTCGAGGCGATCCTGGTCCCGATGGCGTTCATCATCGGCATCTGGGGGAGCGACAACCGTATCTACGCGGCGGTCAAGTTCTTCCTCTACACGGCGCTGGGCTCGGCCCTGATGCTGGCCGGCATCATCGCCCTGGCGCTCATCCACCGGGAGCAACTGGGCGAGATCAGCTTCTCGTATCTCGGGATGCTGGACCTCGATCTCGGCCTCGAAACCCAGCGGTGGTTGTTCGGGGCATTCGTGGTCGCCTTCGCCATCAAGGTACCGGTGTTCCCGTTCCATACCTGGCTTCCCGATGCCCACGTGGAGGCCCCCACCGCGGGCTCTGTGCTGCTGGCCGGGGTCCTGCTCAAGCTCGGCACCTACGGGTTCCTCCGGTTCAACCTGCCCCTGTTCCCCGAAGCCACCCTCGACTTCGTGCCCCTGCTGGCCACACTGGCGGTGGTGGGGGTGATCTACGGGGCTGTGGTGGCCATCGTCCAACCCGACCTGAAGAAGCTGGTGGCCTACTCCTCGGTCAGCCACCTGGGCTTCATTGTCCTCGGCACCTTCGCCCTCACTTCCCAGAGCCTGGAGGGAAGCGTGGTCCAGATGATCAACCACGGCCTCACGACCGGGGCGCTGTTCCTGCTGGTCGGCATCCTCTACGAGCGTCGCCATACCAAGGCGATAGCCGACTTCGGGGGTCTTGCCTCGTCTATGCCCGTCTTCGCAGGCCTGTTCCTGTTCATCGCCTTCGCCTCGATCGGGCTGCCGGGCCTGAACGGTTTCGTGGGAGAGTTCCTGATTCTCGTGGGGAGCTACCCGACCCTGCCGGTGTACACGGTGCTGGCCGCCACCGGTGTCATCCTGGCCGCGGTCTACCTGCTGTGGGCGTACGAGCGGGTCTTCACCGGCGAGATCACCGATCAGGCCAACCGGCAGGTCTCCGACTTGTCGATCGGGGAGACCCTGGTCTTCGTACCGCTGGTGGCGCTCATAATCGTGCTGGGTGTCTACCCGAAGGTGGCGCTGGACGTGATCGGTCCCTCCACGGATGCGGTCCTGGAACGCGTGGAAGCGGCCACCGGGTACGCGGCGCCCGAACCGGGCGGTACCAATGTCGTAGTGTCGGGGAGTGGGGAATGACCGGCGTCTCCTACCTGGCGGTAGCACCGGAGATCATCCTCACCGCCGGGGCGGTGGTGGTCCTGATGGTGGATGTGTTCGCTCGGCCCACGTCCCGGGTGCACGGGTGGCTGGTCTCGGCCACCTACGCGCTCGTTGCGATTGCGATCGGGTTCCAATGGCGTCGGGTCGATATCGACGGGGCGGGCGTGTCCTTCGGGGGGACGCTCCTCCTGAACCATCTGTCGGTGACGGTACGGGCCATCCTGCTGGTGGCGGCCGTGCTGGGGACGGCTGCCGCCTGGCGGATGCTGGTCGGGCTTCGCCGTCGCGCCGCCGAGGGGCTCGCGCTGATAATGGTGGCGACCGTCGGCTTCATGCTGATGGGCGCCTCGGCTGATCTGGTGATGACCTTCGTGGCGCTCGAGGTGGGCTCGATCGCCCTCTACGTGCTGGCCGGAATCATGCGTAGCTCCCCGGCCGGCGACGAGGCTGCCATGAAGTACTTCCTGCTGGGTGCGTTCGCCTCCGCCATCTTCATCTACGGCGGGGCCCTGGTCTACGCGGCCACGGGTAGCACCAACGTCAACGAGATAGCGGCCCACCTGTCGGCGGTTCACGTGGCCCGTCCGGCGGTCCTGCTCATCGGGATCGGCCTGATCGTGGTAGGCCTGGGTTTCAAGGTCACTGCGGCGCCATTCCACTCCTGGGCGCCGGATGTCTACCAGGGAGCTCCGTCCGGAGTGGTGGGGTTCATGGCGGCTGTGGCCAAGATCGGAGGCTTCGCCGCCCTGATCAACATCCTCACCGGCGGATTCGAGCGCTACTCCGGGGCGTGGGGGGATGGCCTGGCGCTCGTCGCGGCGGTATCCGTGGTACTGGGGACCCTGCTGGCGATCCAGCAATCCGACGTGCGAAGGATGCTGGCGTATTCCGGAGTGGCCCACGCCGGTTTCATCCTGACCGGGCTGGCGGCGGGACTGGTCGGCAGCTCCGGGGTCTTGTTCTATCTGGCTACCTATTCGGTCATGGTGGTGGGGGCGTTCGCGGCGGTGACGGCTGTCAGCGGCCAAACCAACACGGGTAGTTCCTTCGAGGAGTACCGAGGTCTGGCCAGGCGGTCGCCCGTAGTGGCGGCGGTTCTGGCCACGCTGATGATCGCCATGTCCGGCATGCCCCTCACCACCGGTTTCATCGGCAAGTTCCAAGTGTTCACTTCTGCTTGGGAGAGCGGGTACGAATGGCTGGTGATCACCGGCCTGCTGGCATCGGTGGCGGCCTTCTTCTTCTACCTCCGCCTGGTGGTGGTGATGTACTTCGGTGGGGAAGAGGGCGACGGAACGGCCCTCGTCGTCGCCCCGAGCATCCGGTGGGTGCTGGTCGTATCGGCGGGCGCATCCGTGGTGCTGGGGGTCTTCCCCAGCCCTCTGCTTGACGTATTGAATCGGGCCGGTGGATAGGAGGGCGCGCCCTCCCAGGTATCGGGCTGCAAAACTTCTCGGGTTGGGTGTGGCGGCACTGCTGCTGACGGCTGCCGGCGCCCCAGAGGCCCTCCAAACGGTGAACGGGAGTATCTATCTCATCCCGGAGGAGGAGGTAGTGGGGGAGAACCTGTACGTCTCGGCCTCGGTGGTCCGGGTACACGGGACCATCGAGGGTGACCTGGTGGTCCTGGCCACCAGCCGTCTCCAGGTCACGGGCTCGGTGAAGGGGGACGTGGTCGGTTTTGCCCGGACGGCGTCGATCGAGGGCGCGGTGGGAGGGTCGGTCCGGCTGGCCGGTGTCGACATCGAGGTGTCGGGCGAAGTGGGGGATGAGGTGGCAGTGCTGGCTCGCGAAGCGGTGCTGGGGGGCGAGGTCGGTGGCGATGCGCTGGTGTGGGCGGTGAGGTTCCTGACCGACGGCGGGCTGGGTCGCGACTTGGGAGGCCGGACCGTCTGGGCCACGATCGACGGCTTGGTGGGCCGGGACGTGGAGATGACCGTAGACCATCTCCGGGTCGGGTCCGGCGCCGTGATCGCCGGAGACCTGGGCTACCGGAGCGCCGACGATGCCGAGATTGATACCGGAGCGACCATCGGCGGCACCCTGGTGCGCCGGACGCCCCTGTCGCCCGACATCTGGCTGAGGGCGGGACGCCTCCTGGGAGGTCTGGTGCTTTTCCTGCTGTTCCTGGCCATGGGGTTGATGGCGATCCGTTTCCGGCCGGGATGGCTCCATGCCTGCGTCTGGCGCCTGCGCAGGCGCCCCGTCGGGACCGTGGTTCGGGGGGTGGTGGCCCTCTTGGTCCTGACCTTGCCGGTGACGGGCCCTGCCCTGGCCATCTGGGCCGGGCCTCCCCGCGTGGTGATGGTTGCCGTGATTGCGGGTCTGGTATGTCTCATTCCGGCCCTTCTGGTGCTCGGCATCGCGGTGATAGCGGGGTCGGTGCCGGTGATCGTGGGGGCATGGCGCCTGGTGACCAGGTTCCGAATGGGACCGTACGGGTCTTTCGTGTCGGCCGCGCTGCTGTTCGTGATCCTCCTCCAGGTTCCGTACGTGGGAGGGATCCTGGCGACGGTGCTAACGGTCCTGGGTCTCGGTATCGCGTTCCGCGACGTCCCGCAACGGTGGCGGAGGGTCTAACGCTTCCTCTTCTTGGGCGGCCACTTGCCCTGGCCCTTCAACTTCTCCCGCTTGGCGGCTAGAAGCCGGGTGGCCTCCTCGAGGCCCAACCCCTCCACGGCGTTTTCTCGGACCGAGACGTTCACGGAGCCGTCGGTGAGGTATGGGCCGTACCGCCCGGTCCTGACCACGATCTCGCCACCGGACTCCGGGTCCTTGCCCAGCTCTCTCAGAGGTGGCGCTGCCCGACCGCGTCGGCGGGTCTTCGGCCGGTTCATCACCGTCACCGCCTCTTCCAAGGTGATGCCGAAGAGCAGTTCCTGATTATCCAGGTTCCTGTATTCGGTGCCCATCTTCAGATAGGGTCCATAGCGTCCCAGACCCGCCAGGATGGTCTGGCCGGTGTCAGGATGATCCCCCACCGGGCGCGGCAGGGAAAGCAGGCGCAGGGCGTCCTCAAGGCTCAGCGAGTCCAGCTCCATGCCGGCCAGCAGTGAGGTCCGCTTGGGCTTCTGACGGGACCCGGTGACCTGCTTACCGAGCTGCACGTAGGGTCCGTAGCGTCCGTTGCGGGCCAAAACGGTCAGACCCGAAGCGGGATCGGTACCCAGGATCTTGTCGCCCGAAGGAGCGTCCAGGAGTTCGAGGGCTCTCTCGAGGGTCAACTCGTCCGGCGGCAGGCCTTCGGGTATCGAGGCTCGATCCTCGCCCCGCGCGAGATACGGGCCGTACCTTCCCACCCTCGCCACGACCTCCGCGCCGGACTGGTCCTCCCCGATGCGTATGAAGAGGCTGCGCGGGTCGATCTCCTTGACCCGGTCGGTGGCGATCAATTCCAGCAGGCCGGGGGATCCGTTCCCGTGGAAGAAACGACTCAGCCAGGGAACCTTTCGCTCCTCCCCCCGGGCGATCTTGTCGAGGTCGTCCTCCATGCGGGACGTGAAACCGTAGTCGACCAGGTGGTCGAAGTGGCGTTCCAGTAGCTCGGTGGTGGCGAAAGCCGTCACCGACGGGACCAGTGCGGTTCTCTTCTTGAACACGTAGTCGCGTTCGATGATCGTGGAGATGGTGGAGGCGTAGGTGGACGGCCTACCGATCCCTCTCTCCTCGAGTTCCTTGATCAAGGATGCCTCGCTGTACCGGCTCGGCGGCTCCGTGCGATGTTCCTTGGCAAGAGCGTCCCTGGCGGTGACTTGCTGGTCTATCTCGAGCCGGGGCAGGCGCCGTTCCCGGTCAGCCTGGGCATACACCTTCAGGAAGCCGGGGAACCGGATGGTGAGGCCCGACGCCTCGAACTCCACGTCCGTTCCGCTATCGAGCGTGGTTCCCGCCCGAACCCTCGTGGACTCGCCGCGGGCCGGCGCCATCTGCGAGGCCAGCGTGCGGGCCCAAACCAGCTGGTAGACCAGATGCTGGTCACGGTCGGACACGAGCCTCACCACTTCCTCGGGCGTCTTCCAGCGGTCGCCGGCGGGCCGGATGGCCTCGTGCGCCTCCTGCGCATTGGCCACCTTGCCGGTGTACCGGATGGGTCCGGAAGGTAGGTACTCGTTGCCGAACCGCTTCGCGATCTCGGAGCGGGCCGTTGTCAGTGCGGTTTCGGACAGGGTGATGCTGTCGGTTCGCATGTAGGTGATGAAGCCCTGCTCGTAAAGGGACTGGGCGGCCCGCATGGTCCGGCCCGGCTCGAACCGCAGCCTGGTGGAGGCCTCTCGCTGGAGGGTCGAGGTGCGGAAGGGAGCATAGGGCTTGCGGGTATAGGGCTTGCGGTCCACCGACCGGAGCCGCAACCGGGAGCCCTCGACCTCCCGGGCCAGTCGGGCCGACCGATCCCCATCGAGGAGCACGACCCTGGTGGATTTGAGTTTCCCTCTGGAGTCGAAGTCCTTGCTGCCGGCGGGCCGGACGCCGTCTACGGCCACCAGGTGGGCTTGGAAATCCTCCTCCTCACGGGTGACGAGCCGGGCCTCCAGGTTCCAGAAACTCGCCGTTCGGAACGCGATCCGTCGGCGTTCGCGCTCCACCAGCAGCCGCACTGCCACGCTCTGGACCCGCCCCGCAGAGAGACCACGCCTGACCTTGCGCCACAACACCGGCGACACGCCGTATCCCACCAGGCGGTCCAGGGTTCGCCGGGCTTCCTGGGCGTCTACCCGGTAGCTATCGATCGTGCGGGGGTTGGCCAGGGCATTCCTGATCGCGCCCGGCGTGATCTCGTGAAACACCATCCGGTGGGTCGGGACCTTGGGCTTCAGAACCTCGGTGAGGTGCCAGGCGATGGCTTCGCCCTCACGGTCCTCGTCCGTTGCCAAGTACAGCTCGGATGCCTCCTTGGCCGCTTTCCGCAGCTTGGTGACGATCCGGCGCCGGTCGCTGGGCACGATGTACAGGGGATCGAAATCGTTGTTTACATCGACTCCCCAGTTCTTGGCCCACGGCTCGTCGCGATATTTGGCAGGGATCTGGTTGGCACGGTTGGGTAGGTCGCGGATGTGCCCCTGGCAGGATTCCACCCTGTAGCCCCTTCCCAGGTAGCCCCCGATGGTCTTGGCCTTGGCATTGGATTCGACGATTATGAGCGGCGTTGCCATGAAGTCTTAATATCCTCATTCTGTCGGGCTTGTCAAAACGGGCCGGTCGCAAACGGCCGGTCGGCCCGGCGAAAGTGCCCGAGCCCACTGGCTACGAGCGTACCCGGATGGTGCGCCACGACATAGAGGGTGCTGAAAAAGCCCTTGTAAAGGGGTCGCCCGCTAGCGACCAGTGCTAAGCCAGGTACTTGGCAAACCGGCGACCCCGCTAGATTCATTTTTCAGTACCCTCCTAGAGGACGACCATAGAACTAGTACGTAGAGGCGCTTTCGCCAGGCTTTGGTGGGCAAGCGCCGCCTCCTCGTGGGGCGATTGGACCACATTTTTTGCCACGCTCGCGCTGGCCGATCACATTGGCGGCAGCACCGCGGTCCTGGTGCCTCTGGTGAGCCGGATCATTCCCAGCCTGCTTCTGGGATCCCTGGCGGGTGTACTGGCCGATCGATTGGACCGCAAGTGGACGATGGTGCTCTCCGATGGCGGGCGCGCGGTGGTCGTGCTCTGGCTGATACTGGCCAACGATCTGGTCACCATCGCCATTATCTCTTCGATTCTCGAGATCCTGACCATGGTTCGGCAACCGGCCCGGGAGGCGGCTGTTCCTACCCTGGTCAATACCGAACAGCTGGTCAAGGCCAATAGCTTTTCGGCCGCCGCCGCCTACGGGACCGCTCCGATCGGCGCGGCCACCTGGTCGGGCGTGGCCGCCCTCTACGCGCTGACGGGTGCGGTGGGTCCGATCGACCGGGCCCCCGACCTGGCCTTCGCCCTGGACTCCGTGACTTTCCTGGTCTCCGGGGCGATCGTGGCCACCATCGCCATCCCCAAGCCGGCGCTCGCCGGACGGCGCGCCGCCGGGGAAGGGCCGGGTAAGGATTGGAGGCAACCCTTGCGCGATCTGGTCGAGGGCTTTTCCTTCGTCACGCGGACACGTACCGTCCGCCGGGTGGTGTTCGGGATGGCGGTGGCCCTGTTCGGCGGGAGCGCTCTGCTGCCCCTAGGCCAGTCGTTCGCCAGGACCGTCCTGAGCGGAGGCGATACAGGGTTCGGGGTGCTGGTCACCGCCCTGGGCGTCGGCGTGGGTGTGGGCATGATGGGGGTGGCCGTGTTCAGCTCCGACCGGACCCGTTACGACCTGACCTACGCGCTGAGCCTGGGCCTGGCCGGTGCGGCCATCGCGCTGGCAGCTTTCGCCCAGACCATCATCGGCGCTGCCGGATGGGTGCTGGTCGGTGGGATCGGGACCGGCGTGGCCTATGTGACGGGCTTCACGCACCTCCATGGCGAGGTGGACGACACGCTCCGGGGGCGCACCTTCGCAGCCCTGTTCACACTGGTCCGCATGGCCATGCTGGCCTCCTTCGCGTTGGCGGTGGTGGTGGCCAACGCTCTGGACGGCATCTTCCCTGCGCCGTTCGACAGCGGCATCAGGAACCTGTTCGGAATCTCCGGCATCCTGATCCTGGGCACGGGGTCGTTGTTGATCCTTGCCATCCGGTCGGCTCTCCTCAAACCGGATGTCCCGCCCGAGGTACGCCGCTCGATCCGGGATACCTCCCGTGCGTTCGGTCTGATGAGGGGCCGTCGGGGCGACTCCGAGTACCGCGATTGAACGGGCACGAGGCAGCGAGGATGTAGCGCGGTGAACCGCTACGTAGCGCTCGAAGGTATCGATGGGGCCGGCAAGACCAGCGTCTTGACCGCTCTGGCCGTTCGTCTGGAGGATGCCGGCCATGAGGTGATACGGGTGCGGGAACCGGGCGGTACCGCGGTGGGGGAGGGTTTGCGGCAGATCCTCCTGGATGGACCTCCGGTCACACCCTGGGCGGAGGCGCTGACGTTCGCCGCGGCCCGAGCCCAGCTCGTCACCGAGGTAATCCGTCCAGCCCTCGATCGGGGAGCCTGGGTGCTCAGCGACCGCTCCGTGTACTCCTCGCTCGCCTACCAGGGCGCGGGCCGTGGACTGGGCATGGAACGCGTTCGCCGGATCAACCAACCCGGCCTGCGGGGAACCTGGCCCGAGGTGGTACTGCTGCTCACCGTTTCTCCGCAGAAGGGCCTGGCTCGCCAAGGGAGACCGGATCGGATCGGCTCCCAGGGGCTTCCGTTCCTGGGGGCGGTCGCCGAGGGTTTCGCCAGGCTTGCCGAAGACGAGCAGGAGCGCTTCGTGGTGATCGACGCCGGGCGGCCGATGGAGCAGGTGGTTGCCGGAGCCTGGGATGCGTTGGAGGCCCGAGCCTGATGGCAGGGCTGCCCATCGGCGCCGAAATCATCGGCCACCGGGCCACCCTGGACGCGCTGGGCGCCGAGGCGGTGTCGCCGGTCCATTCCTACCTGTTCGCCGGACCGTCCGGTGTCGGAAAGGCCACCGTGGCCCTTGCCTTCGCGGCGGCGTTGGTGAGCCGGTCGGAGGCCGGCAGGGATCGGGTGACGCGGAAGAGCCATCCCGATGTGGTGATGATCGGACCCGAGGGTCGTGCCGGCTTCGGGGTCGGTCAGTCCCGGCAGGCGATCACCGCGGCCAGCCTGCGGCCGGTGGAGGCCAACCGGAAGGTGTTCATTCTCGACGAGGCTTCGACGATGACGGAGGCAGCGGCCAACGCCCTGCTCAAGACGCTGGAGGAGCCGCCGCCCCGGACCGTGTTCGTCCTGATCGCCGAGTCGGCCGACGACCTCCCGCCTACGGTGGCGAGCCGTTGCCGCTTGGTCCACTTCGGGCGAGTCCCGGAGGGAGAGCTGGCCGTCGCGCTGGCGCAACGAGGCGCGGATGCGGACAGGGCGACGATGATCGCCCGGATCGCCGGGGGAAGGCCGGGTCTGGCCCTGGAGATGGCGAAGGGTGAAAAGGCGGCGGCGTTCCGGCAGTCCTGGCTGGCGGTTCCGGGTCGACTCCCGGCCCAGCCCGGTCATGGCTTCCGCCTGGCCGAGGAAATGCTGAAGGCTCACGAGCCGCTCCTGGAAGAGATCAAGACCCGCCGCGATCGGGAGATCAAGGCCCTCAAGTCACGCGGGCTCCCGGTACCGAAGGCGTTGCGCGACAGTTACGATCGCGCCTTGCGACGGACCGGCATGTCCTTGCTGGTGGCTGGCCTGGATATGCTGGCCTCCTGGTACCTGGACGCGGCGTCCGTCCAGCACGGTGGGCCGGTCCGCAACCCGGACGTGCCGAGGACCGAGTTGGCGAAGGTGCCGGCTCGTCCGGCGGCCCGCTCGGCGGAATTGGTGATCGATGCCGGCGTCCAGCTCCGGCGGAACCAGCGCCCCAGGCTGGTGCTGACCTGGCTCTTCAACCGCCTCGCCGACGGTGCTCAGCCCTGATTCTCCATGTTCCCCTGCATTATGTTGATGTTGAGCAACTCGGTTGACTCCCAGCCGACCCGGTGCTCGATTAGGACCGGGTCAGAAGTGAGTTTGCTAGGTTCGGATCATGCTCCCGGCACATTACGATAGGTGGTTGGACATGACTCGGGCGGGCAAGGCGAGGTAGCAGGATGAGTATCGGCAACCCGTATATCTCGCCGGAGCTGTACGAATACATCCTGGCCACCTCTCTCCGGGAGGATGACCTGGGCCGTGATCTCCGGGAGGTGACCGAGCGCCTACCCGAGTCCAACATGCAGATCTCGCCGGACCAGGGCCAGTTCATGGGGATGCTGGTGAAGCTCATGGACGCGACCCGTATTGTCGAAGTCGGGGTGTTCACCGGCTACAGCAGCCTCTGCATGGCCCGGGCGATGCGAGACGAGGGCACTCTGGTGGCATGCGACATCAGCGTGGAGTACACCGACGTAGCCCGCCGCTACTGGGCGCGGGCGGGCGTGGCGGATCGGATCGATCTGCGGATCGGCCCCGCCATCGAAACGCTGGACGGCTTGATCCGGGAAGGAAGGGGTGGGGAGTTCGACCTGGCCTTCATCGACGCCGACAAGGGGAACTATCCCGGGTACTACGAGCGCTGCTTGTCCCTGTTGCGCTCCGGCGGGCTGATGATCCTGGACAACATTCTCTGGAGTGGGCGGGTAGTCGACCCTGCCGACACCGGCCGGCAGACCTCCATTCTCCGGGATCTGGCCGCCTACGTCGGTCGGGATAGTCGGGTCGTCGACACAACGCTCCTCCCGGTGGCGGACGGCCTGCTCATAGCCCGCAAGGCCTGACGATAACCGCCGCCCCTCGGATGCCGGGAGCCGGATCAGCGCAGGTGAGGGAGGCCCTTCGGCCTACCCTCAGGTTATGAAGATCGGCTCCGCCATGCGTCCCTCCGAAGGCGGCGAGGTCAGCTGGACGCGGTTCCGGGCCGGGGTGGCCCTGCTGGCCCTGGTGCTCGTTCTCGGCACGATGGGCTATGTCCTGCTGGGACTGCCGTGGCTCGACGCCCTCTACCAGACCGTTATCACCATCTCGACGGTCGGCTACCGGGAGCTGGGTACGTTCGGTACTCGCTACCAGGTATTCACGATCCTCCTGATCCTGTTCGGGACCGGCACCGCCCTGTATACCCTCGGGGTGCTGATCGACACCATGTTCGAGGCCAGGGTTACGGGACATTTCCGGAGGCGAAGGATGAGACGACGAATCGATCGGTTCAGAGGACATGTGATCCTGTGTGGCTTCGGCCAGGTCGGGGAGGCGATCTGCGAGGAGATGACCCGCAGCGGCAGGCAGGTTGTCATCGTGGACCGGTCGCTCCATGACCGGGTGGACGATTCGTTTGAAATCCCGGTGGTGCTAGGCGATGCCACCGATGACGCCATCCTGCAGCGGGCGGGCCTGAAACGGGCCCGAACCCTGGTCCTGGCCCTCGACTCCGACGTTGACAACCTGTTCGTGGCGCTGACGGCTCGGTCGATCAACCCCGAGATCTTCATTGTGGCAAGAGCCAACCACCGGGCGGCCATCGGCAAGCTGCGACAGGCCGGTGCCGACCGGGTGGTGAACCCCCACCAGATCGGCGGGGCGCACATGGCGGCCCTGGTGGCACAGCCCGAGGTGGTGGATTTCCTCGACGTGGTGATGAGGGACGGTGAGTTCGAGGTGCGGATGGCGCATTTCGAGATCGCTTCGCGCTCGCAACTCGCCGGTCGCGCCCTGGGAGAAGCGGGTATCCGGCGCCGGACCGGAAGCACCATCCTGGCGATCCGGCGCGGCGAGACCTTCCTGACCAACCCGGATAGGCAGTTCGTCCTGGAACACGGGGACATCATAATCGCGCTGGGCACCGAGGACCACCTGCGCCAGCTTCAAACCCACACGACCGGGACTTGACCCATCCCTACGGCCGCTCTCCGAGGGCCTCTCGGCAGGATTGTCTGGGTGGCGCTGTGGCCGTTGGCGAGGGTTCTGGCCGCCTGGTTCCCGTATTCGGTGGTCCGTAAGGCTCGGTTGCCGAAGGGTCCGTTCGTAGCGGTCATCAACCACTTCTCGTTGCTCGATCCGCCCATCGCGGGTCTGGCCATACGCCGGCCCGTCCGCTTCCTGGCCCTCGACGAGATCTGGGGTGTTCACCGGGCCCTCGATGCGGTGCTCATGCTCTTCGATTCCATTCCGGTCTCCAGGTCTGACCGTCAGGCGGTCGGGGCGTTGAGAGCGGCACTCCGTCACCTGGAGTCGGGTCACCCCATCGGGGTGTTCCCGGAGGGCCGCCGGGTGGCGGTCTGGGGGGAGATGCCGCTCAAGACCGGCGCGGCCTGGTTGGCTATACGGGCCTCGGTTCCGGTCGTCCCCGTGGCCATCTGGGGGAGCCAGCACGCTATGCCGATGGACGGGATGAGGATTAGGCGTGCCCCCATCCGAGTAGTGGTCGGACTACCGATTGACCCGGAGCCGTTCTTGGAACAGTCCGATCCGCTGGTAACCCTCAACGAGTCCATCCGCTCCGCCCTCGATCGGGAGCTACGCCGGCTGGAGGCTACCCACTCGTAGGCGGCATGTCACCACTTGATAAGAGACCCCTAGACCCCTTAGAGTCACAGGACCGCTGAGTTCACCAGCGAGTGTCAGTTGTTAGCCCCAATTATTCACGGATTGGGGGTTTGAACGGGAAAAGGAGCGGGGCCTCGGATCGCCTGACCTAGGGGTTATTGCCGTCTCACAGCCCCGTCTTGAGCCTGGCGCGGCACTCACCGCCAAGGTGAGGGGCAGCCGCCCCGCAATGACATGGTGGAAGTGGCCTGGTGTGCATCGGTGTGCTGGGAACGTGAATAATCAGAGTTAGCTAGTAGCAATGGAGAGATACGTGCCCGACTTCGACTGCTTTGAACGATTGATCAGACAGACAATGGTAGTAGAAGATGATGAGATAGATCAATTAGTTCGTGATATGGAAGCAATACGGCGAGAAAACCGGCCCCAACTGTTCAAGGGGAGATCTTTCGTCTATCTGGATCAATGGGTGGGTCGCGCGAGACAGGCTCTCGTGAGTGAATTCGGTGCCGACGCTCGGTTTTCTACGACGAATCTAAATCTCAAGGGCTCGGATCTTGCAGTTATCGGTACTGATATAGAGATAGAGCTCAAGACTGGGCAAGTTACAGATGCCAATATTGGAATAGAGCCTATGTCTTGGGCATTTGGTGATGAGGACGAATCTGTACTATCTGATATAATGAGTGAATCCATGTATGAGCGGCGTGCTATGGCATATAGAGGTGATTACAGCGGTATACGAGCTAGTCAGGAACGGACCATGTATCGCCTTTATGCCTATCTGCATGAGCGGCTAGAAGAAGGCCAGGAGGCACCACCTCGGCTAGCTCACTATGCTAGGGCAGTCGCTCGTGGTATTACGAAGAAGAAGGATATTGAACCGTTATTCGGTCGAGATGAACGTGACTGGAAGGTTCCTTGGATTTTTCACGCAGACTGGAGATGTGGATGGATTCCGAGAACGAATCCTTTCGATCTGGAAGAGGACATAATCGTTGATCGTATCTGGAAGGGGCCTGTCGGCCGGTCTAGCATACCGCGTGCGCAAGCTCGGGTAAGGGGTCGATCATCCGATCGGACTGCCAAGTTCTATCCCAACTATAAGAACAGTTTCTTGGCCAAGAACAGTCCCTCCAAGGTGGAAGCCAAGCACTGGGTCAAAACTGCGTGCTTTCATGTCTGGATCGATAAGTAGAACGTAAACCGGTGCTCAGACCGGCAGAAGGTGTGTCATCTCTGTGGCAGATATCTGCGTATTGCCTGTCAACAGCCTGACCCGCTGGGCGGTGCTGGGCAGCTGGAGGGCCGTTAGCAGTTGATGCCAGTCGACCGACGGGATGAATCGTCCGTGTGCTCTGATCACGTTTACATGATTCTCACCCACGAACTCCATCCCGTGAGGTACAAGAGCGCATCTGAGCTCGGCCGATCCCACTGAGCCAACAATTCGATTGGTCACGATGGCCGGTCCTGTGAGCGTCGGCCGGTTGGTCTCGATGAATTGAGGACGCTTGTGATCTGGAATCAGGCGGAGCTGGTCCCTTATGTTGTGAGCCCAGATCAGCGGGACCGAACTGTCGCTGGGCGTGTGCCGTAGGGATGGTCGGTGTTGATTCCACACGATCGTGCCCGTAACGGCCTCAAATCCAAGCTCATAGAGCGTGTGTCGACCTTCAAAGGAAGCGTGTATCTCCTTGGGGTCTTCCGAGAAGATCGTTCGGCGGAACCCATTGGTCGTGCTGTGCCTTGTATAGACATGATGACCCGTATCGAGCGCTCCATAGCGTAAGACGATCAGCTGTACCGGCGTTTGCGCGCTATCGAAGAGAGTCTGGTCGGGAACAACGCGGAGAAACTCCACAGCGGAGCTCTGGACGATGTACTCACGTAGACGCTCGAAGTAGGCACCGTTGTTCATGGACGGGGGAATGACATAGGCGAGCTGACCACCTGTGCGCAGGGCCTCCATGCCGGCTTGGAAGAAAAGGGCGAAGACGTTCACGCGACCCGATATGACACGGGCGAAGTAGGTTCGGACTTCTCGGGACGCTTTGAACTGGAAGTAGGGAGGGTTGCCGATGACGAGGTCGAACGGCTCTCCCAGGTAAGGGTCGAGCGCGGAGCGTTGATCCAGCTGCGCCTCTGGGACTAGCGCAGAGGCAACCGACAGAACGGTGGGGTCGACGTCCCATCCGAATACCTCAGCGTTCGGCTCGCGATCCAGGACCGACCTGAGAAACTCGCCAGTTCCGACGCCTGGATCGAGCACCCGCATGCCTGGGAAGAGATCGCAGCTATCTAGGAGCCTCTCCCGGAGCGGCGCCGGCGTCATGAACTGGCCCAGGCGCTTGCGGTCATCCAGTGAGGCATGCTCCAGCCACCTCTGAGTTTGTTCGGATAAGCCGTTGTCATGACCCGGCCGCATGGTCATACCCATGTCCAACTTCGCTGAGTTGGGCGGGCTAGTGGCACAGCTTCACGGGCCGTTGGGTCCATTTCCTTATCGGGTGAAGAAGGTCGCCTCAGCTTACAGGCGTGGTTGGCATGAGTGCGGAATCATCGAGATAGGTGGTCCCGCCATGAGGTGTGACCCACGTGACTGGTAGGGGTGTATCGTTCTTGGTGGTCGAGATCGGAACACATCAGGCACACCGCTATCATCTGGGACCCTTCGCCGGAGTAGCTCAGGGGTAGAGCAGCTCACTCGTAATGAGCAGGCCAGGGGTTCGAATCCCCTCTCCGGCTCGTATGCATCACGCGATTCGTTTGCCTGGTAGCGGGAGCTTCCCGGCCAGGTCATGGCGGCGATCGCTCATGGGCAGCGGGTAGCCAGGACGGGACGGATGGCAGACAGGGCGAACTTCGAGCGGGACGCGATGCAGTACGCACATCCCCTCTACTCGGCTGCCTTGCGCATGACCCGCAACCGGGCCGATGCCGAGGATCTGGTGCAGGAGACCTTCCTGAAGGCATATCGGGGATACGGTGGTTTCCAGGAGGGGACCAATTTGCGCGCCTGGCTGTACAGGATCCTGACCAATACCTTCATCAATCGATACCGGCAGCAGCAGCGCCGTCCTGACGAGGTCGATCTGGACGGGGTGGAGGGCCTCTATCTGTACAGGCGAGTAGCCACGGCCGAGACCAATCGGGCGGCGCGCTCGGCGGAGGACGAGGTGTTCGAGGCGCTGGAGGGATCGGACGTGCGGCAGGCGATCGACAAGCTGCCCCGGAAGTATCGGATGCCGGTGCTGATGGCCGACCTCGAGGGATTCTCCTACAAGGAAATCGCCGGGATGCTGGAGATTCCCATCGGCACCGTGATGTCGCGGCTCCACCGCGGAAGAAGGGCGCTGCAGAAGCTATTGTGGAAGACCGCGGCGGAGCGGGGATTCCTCACCGCCGAAGGGGAAGGGGATTGATGCGTCGCAACTCGTGCTTCCGGAAAGCCTCCAGGCTCTATTCCTATCTTGATGGCGAGATAAGGGCCATCCGGAGGATCCGGATCCGACTGCACCTCAGGCAATGTCTGAACTGCGAACGCGCCTACCGATTCGAGAAACGATTGCGCGAGTTCATCCGCGAACGGGCCCGGGTCGATGCTCCTCCCGAGGTCGTGGAGCGTATTCGCCGCCTGATCCGGGAACGACACAACTAGTGGTCCGACCCCGTTCGAAAAGGATGGGGGAGTCATGGAGGACCCGAGTCCGAGCCTCCGCCACAGGCCCGTTCGGCCACATCGAGTATCCGCTTCGCCGCACCCTGGACTTCCCGGGCGACCCGGGTGTTTGCGGTCCCGGATCCGCATCCTGGTCGGTGATTTCGGACGTGGCCGCCTTCGTAGGCGGTATTAGGGCGCTGCTGATCCAGAGCGCCCATCCGGAGGTGGTCGCCGGGGTTGCCGACCACTCCCGCTACCGGGTCGATCCGCTGGGACGGCTGTCCCGGACCTCCGCCTACGTCACCGCCACCACATTCGGCGCCGGCCCTGAGGTGGAGAGCGCCGTGGAGGCGGTCCGCAGAGCCCATGCCCGTGTGGAGGGAACCTCCCATCGTGGGCGGCCCTATTCGGCAGCCGCTCCGGGCCTGTCCGCCTGGGTGCACAACGTGCTGACCGATTCGTTCCTGGCGGCCCACCGCGCGTTCGGGGCGGTTGCCCTGACTCCGGCCGACGCTGACCGCTTCGTTCGGGAACAGGCCCGGATCGGGCGGATGCTGGGTGCCGAGCCCGTACCCGAAGCGGCGGACCCGCTGTCGCGCTGGGTGGCGGATCATGGGGACCTCGCTCCGTCGCCCGGGATGCGGGCGGCGGTGGACTTCCTGGCGGATCCACCGCTGGAAAGGGTGCAGAAGGTCGGTTATCGGCTCCTGTATCTCGGGGCGGTCTCGACCATTCCGGGTCGGATCAGAGACCTGCTGGGGATCCGGCTTCGCCACAGCGCCCGTCCGGTCGGGGCTCTGGGGGTGAGGTTCCTCCGGTCGGCGCTGGGGTTCTCCCCCTCCTGGAACCTGGCACTGATCCGCACGGGCTGCCCTGTTCCCGAAGGAGTGTTCCGCCAACCCCTCCCAGTCGACATCCCGCCCGGCTGGCGCCCACCCGATTAGTGGCCTGTGGCCAGGTTGCCTGTGGCCAGTTAGGGCTGGGACTGTGTCAGCTCTCACGAACTCCTTCTGACCTCTGAGCCGCGGCCTGTGGCTCGTCGCCTGTGGCCAGTGGGGCTGGGGGTGTGTCGGGCCGTTCGAACCCCCTCCGCCCACTGACCACTGACCGCTGCCCGCTGCCCGCTGCCCGCTGCCCGCTGCCCGCTGCCCGCTGCCCGCTGACCACTGCCCACTGACCACTGACCACCGATCGTGAGGCTGGTACAATCGATTCCATGGCAGGAGCGACGCGGACCGGGGCACTTACGGGGCCTATCGCCTGGTTGATCGCGGGGTTGGTCCTGTGCGCCTGGCTGGTTGCTACCCCCCTCACGGCCGGTGCGGGCCAGGAGTCGCAAGCCCAGGCGGCGGATGCGCCCGTGCCCGCTGTTCCGGTTCCCGACGATCCGCCTGCGCAACCCGAACCCGAATGGTCTTACCGGTTCCTCGTACCGGCGACACTGTTACTCGGTACCGCCGCGGTTGTGGGCGCAATCATCATGTACTTCGTGAGGGTCACCAAGAACCGCTACCGCGTGCTCAGGTGAGACCGCCGAGCCCGCACAGAGGCCGGCTTCCATAGGCCCTGGGCTGATGCAAACCGAGTACCAGGACCAAACACTGCGTGTAGCCGGATACCTGGCGGGCGCCTATCCACTGGCTGGCAGCTATCACTTGGCCGACCTCGAAGCGATGGCTCCCCCGCTGGTTCGCCGGGCCGGCGCCATGGTCGAGGAGGAGACCGGCTTCAGCGGCCCGGACGAGCCCGGCGTGATGATTATCGACCGGATCACCTGGGTTGAGCGCAATCTGGCTTTCTTCGCCGAGTTGCTGCGTCCTGTGGAGGAGCAGTTGGAGGATCATGCCGAGGAGACCGGGTTGGGCGATCGCCTTGCCGGGCTTCTGATGGCGATTGAGACCGGAGCCGTTCTGGGCTTACTGTCCCGGCGCGTCCTGGGCCAGTACGAATTGCTACTGCCATCCGACGGTCGGGCGGATCAGATCTGCCTGCCCGCCCCCAATATCTTGGAGATGGAAAGGAAGTTCCAACTCCGTCCTGGCGATTTCCGGTTCTGGGTGGCTCTTCACGAGGTCACCCACCGGCTCCAGTTCGTGGGTGTTCCCTGGCTTCGCGAGTATTTTCTGGGCCTGGCCGGCACCCTGGTGTCCCTGTCCACACCCGAGGATCCGTCGCGCTTGGAGATACTCCTTTCCCGGGCTCGCCAGGCCATCATGGAAGGCAGCCCCCCTGTGGGGGAGGCCGGGGTGCTGGGCTTGATGGCTACTCCCGCCGAGTTGGAGCATCTCGACCGCGTGCAAGCCCTCATGTCGCTGGTCGAGGGTCACGGGCATGTGGTGATGGACCGGATCGGTCAGCGACAACTGGTCACATGGAAACGGATGTCCGATCTCTTCACCCGGCGCAGGCAGGATCCCCGCGTGGCGGCCTTGCTGCGCCTGTCAGGGTTGGAGATGAAGCTGCGCCAGTACGACGAGGGGCGCGAGTTCATCCTGGCCGTGGAGGAGCGGGCCGGATGGTCGGCGGTGAATCGAGCCTGGGAGTCGCCCGAGACCCTGCCCACCAGAGCGGAGATCAAGGCGCCCGAGGCGTGGTTGGCTCGCGTCGCATAGAACGACTCGGTTCCGAGGTGGTCACTCTGGCCGGCCAGGCGCTCGGGGACAACCCCAGCCGGCTGGTGGTGGCTCTGAGCGGCGGCGCCGACAGCGCGATCCTGGCGTGGGCGCTCCAGGAGTGCGGCAGGAATCCCCGAGCCGTACATGTTCACCATGGCTGGCCCGGTTCTGACCGGATGCAGTCTGCCGCCAATGCTGTTGCGGACCGGCTCAGCCTGGAGTTGGCCGTGGTCAGGGTGGACACCTCCCGGCCGGGTTCGCCCGAGGCTGTCGCCCGCCAGGCCCGCTACGGGGCGCTCGAGCGTCAACTGGGCGCCGGGGAGCGTATCGCCACCGGCCATACGCTCGACGACCAGGCCGAGACGGTCCTTGGAAACCTCCTCTGGGGATCCGGGCTGGACGGGCTGAGGGGCATCCACCGGTACCGTCCCGGTCTCGTGCGTCCCCTGCTCGACGTGAGCCGGACCCAGACTCGTGAGCTGGCTGCCCTGCTCGGATTGCCGTTCACGGACGACCCGGCCAATCAAGACGCCTCCTACCGGCGGATCAGGATCAGGCGCGCACTGGCCGGGTGGGAGCGCACCTTGGCCCCCGGCATCGGCCGGAGGCTGGCCGACCTGGCCGGGCTGGTCGAGACCGACCTGGCCTTCCTCGAGAGGGCGAGCGCGTCCGGCAAGGTGGAGAGCATTGGAGGATCGGTGCGGGTCGCGGCCGGTGAGATACGTACCTTGCCGCCGGCCCTTGCGGCCCGGGTGGTCCGGCGGGCCCTGCGCACGCTCGGTAAGGGATACCCGGGCGTCCGGCGCGACGTGGATGTGGTGCTGAGGGCGGCTGTGGACGGGAAGGAGGGTCGCGTCTCAGGAGGGCACCGGGTGGCCCGCGTGGGCGCTTACGTGATGATCGGCGCCGAGGACCGGCCTGGCGATCCGCCGACCATGCCCTTGCCGATGGGGGGAGCATCCCGGTGGGGCGCCTGGAACTGGGAAGTCCGCGAGCATCCCGGGCGGCCCGAAGCCTTTCCCCTGTCCCGGTGGCGCCAGGTCTTCGATGCCCGGGTCCTGCCCTGGAGTGAGGCGATGGTCCGGCCGGTGGGAGTCGATGACCGGATCGCCATGGCCCGGGGAGGCAAGCGGGTGGTGGACGCGCTGTCCGAGGCCCGTATCCCCCGGGCCGAACGGGAGGGATGGCCGGTGCTGGCGATAGGCGGTGAGGTGGTATGGGTGCCCGGAGTTCGCCGGGCTTATCGTGGCTGGGTCGACGAGGATACGATGGGGTACGTCTTGGTGGAAGCGACGAGGGAGGAGCGGTGGAAGCCGGTCGGGTCTTGATCAGCGAGGAGGAGATCGCTCACCGTCTGCGTGAGATTGGTGAGGAGATATCCCGTGACTACCACGGCGAGAGGCTGCTCGTGGTGGGCGTGCTACGCGGGGCTTTCATGGTGATGGCCGACCTGGCCCGGCATATCAGCATCCCGGTGGAGTTCGATTTCATGGCGGTGTCCTCGTACGGCTCGAGTACCAAGACTTCGGGCGTGGTGCGGATCCTCAAGGACCTGGATGAGGAGATCGCCGACCGCCACGTTCTCCTGGTGGAGGACATCGTGGATTCGGGTCTCACCCTCGATTACCTGTTGCGAACCCTCCGGTTGAGGAACCCGAGCTCGATCGAGTTGGCCACGCTGTTGCTGAAGGAGGGGACACGACAGGTCCCGGTCGAGGCCAGATACGTAGGCTTCCGGATCGCCCCCGAGTTCGTGGTGGGCTACGGCTTGGACTTCGACCAGCTCTATCGCAATCTTCCCTATGTCGGGGTCCTGGACGAGCATTCGCGATAGAACGTCGCGGGCCGGACTACGTCGGAGGGTTCACCCCCTGTGGTGCCGGAGGTCTACGTGATAGGCTCGTTTCTCCCGTAGAATGGGGAACGCGAACCTCCGCTACGCCACGATACCGGTCGAACCGGGTCTCTCGCCGCGCCACGGCAGCAAAATGGGGAAGGGAAATTGAGTAAGACCACCCGCACCATCGTTCTATACGGTCTCGTGGTGATGTCTCTCGTGCTCCTGGGTCAGCGGTTTCTGAACCCGGCATCCGAATCGGGCGAGATCGATCTGACCGTATTCGAACAGCTGGTGGAGAGCGGCTCCGTAGCCGAAGCGACCATCTTCGAGCGTTCCAATGCCATCCAAGGCGTGCTGGCTCCAGGTACAACCGTCCCGGACGTGCCGACCGAATTCCGCGTTCTCTACACGCCCGACTACGAGGGATCCGTTACCGAACTGCTCCTCAGCAACGATGTCACGGTGATCGTCGATCCGGAACCCGCCAGTTTCTGGGAGTTGATCGTCGGATTCCTGCCGTGGCTCCTGATCTTCGGTTTCATGATCTTCGTGATCATGCAGATGCAGAGCGGTGGGAGCCGGATCATGCAGTTCGGCAAGGCGAAGGCAAAGCAGGTGACTAAGGACCAGCCCAAGGTCACTTTCGAGGATGTGGCCGGGCTCAAGGAGGCCATCGAGGAGCTGGGAGAGATAAGGGATTTCCTGGAGTCCCCGCAGAAGTTCCGTGCGATGGGAGCCAAGATTCCCAAGGGAGTACTCCTCTACGGGCCTCCCGGCACCGGCAAGACCCTCCTCGCCCGGGCGGTAGCCGGAGAGGCCGGCGTGCCGTTCTTCTCGATCTCCGGGTCGGACTTTGTCGAGATGTTCGTGGGCGTGGGAGCCAGCCGGGTCCGTGACCTCTTCGAGAAGGCCAAGTCGTCGGCGCCGGCGATCATCTTCATCGATGAGATCGATGCGGTGGGACGGCACCGGGGCGCCGGTCTCGGTGGAGGCCACGACGAGCGGGAGCAGACGCTGAACCAGCTTCTCGTAGAGCTGGACGGCTTCGACGTGGCCAGCGGCGTCATCGTGATCGCAGCCACGAACCGGCCTGACATCCTTGACCCTGCCCTGCTCCGGCCGGGCCGTTTCGACCGCCAGGTCGTGGTCGATCGTCCTGATCTCAGGGGCCGGAGGGCCATCCTCGATGTCCACGCCAAGGGCAAGCCGGTCTCCGAGGATGTGGATATGGAGACCATCGCCAGGCAGACCCCTGGATTCACGGGCGCCGATCTCGCCAACCTGATCAACGAAGCCGCCCTGTTGGCGGCGCGCCGTGACAAGGAGCTGGTCGAGCCCAGCGAACTCGAGGAGGCCATCGACCGCGTGATCGCCGGTCCCGAGCGCAAGAGCCGGGTGATGAGCGATCACGAGAAGAGGGTCACCGCTTATCACGAGGGTGGACATGCCCTGGTGGGTTTCGCCCTGCCCAACGCCGACCCGATCCACAAGGTGACCATCATCCCCCGGGGGCGAGCGGGTGGTTACACGCTGGCCCTCCCGACAGAAGACCGCAACTACATGCGCCGTTCGGAGTTGACCGACCAACTGGCGATGCTGATGGGGGGGCGGGCCGCCGAGGAGCTCATATTCGTCGATCCCACCACCGGTGCTTCCAACGACATCGAAAAGGCCACCGAGCAGGCCCGGCGAATGGTCATGGAGTACGGGATGAGCGACGAGCTCGGTCCCATGAAATACGGGAAGAACCACGCCGAAGTCTTCCTGGGCCGGGATTATTCGAGCCAGCAGGACTATTCCAACGAGGTGGCCGCTGCGATCGACGACGAGGTACGGGCACTGCTCGGCCAAGGCCATGACGAGGCCAGGCGGATACTCACCACCCACATCGACGCGCTGCACCGGCTGGCCGACCGGCTGATCGAGGTGGAGACCCTGGCGGCCGACGAGATCGTCGAGATTCTCTCCGACGTGCCCAAATGGGAAGCCATGCATGGCTCGGATCCCCGGATCCAGGCACCGGCCGGCAGTCCGGGGCTGGTGGAGGGGGTGGCGGCCGCGAGGGCCACCGATCCCATTTCGCGCTGATCGTGCGCAGCCCGGGGATCGACCAGGCTGCGATCCGCGACGCCGTGCGACAGATACTGGCGGCGATCGGCGAGGATCCAGGCCGGGAGGGCCTGACCGAGACCCCGATGCGGGTGGCTCGCATGTATGCCGAGGTATTCGACGGCATCCAACGCGATCCCAGGGAGGATCTGTACCGGGTGTTCGTGGCCGACCAGCACGAGGAGATGGTGCTGGTGCGCGATATCCCCTTCTATTCGATGTGCGAGCACCATCTCCTCCCCTTCTACGGCACCGCCCATGTGGCCTACGTGCCGGATGGCCGCGTGACCGGGCTCTCCAAACTGGCGCGGCTGGTGGACGGTTTCGCCCGGCGGCCCCAGATGCAGGAGAGGCTTACCACCCAGGTGGCCGATGCCCTCGTGGAGGTACTGGCGCCACGGGGTGCATTGGTGGTCGTAGAGGCTCGACACCTATGCATGGAGATGCGCGGGGTGGAGAAACCGGGAGCGGTCACCCAGACCTCGGCGGTGCGGGGACAGTTCCGGCGCAGCGCCGCCACCCGGGCCGAGGCGTTCTCGCTGATCAACCGGGGCCGCGTATGACGCGACCGAGGTGGCACGTCCGAGGTGCTGTCCTCGACCCGAACCAGGGCACCGTCATCATGGGGGTGGTCAATGCCACGCCCGACTCCTTCTCGGACGGGGGGCGTTGCCTGTCTGAGGACTCGGCGGTCGCCTTGGGTCTCCGGATGTGGCGCCAGGGTGCCCACATCGTGGATGTGGGAGGCGAGTCCACCCGGCCGGGCGCAGCCGAAGTTTCCGAGGAGGAGGAACTCGGGCGCGTTGTCTGTGTGGTGGCGAGGTTGGCGTCCGCCGGGGTGCTGGTATCGATCGACACGTCAAAGCCGGGGGTGGCCGAGGCGGCGATCGAGGCCGGAGCAGCAGTCCTGAACGACATCACGGCTCTGGAGGACCCCGAGATGGCTCGTGTGTGCGCATCCACCGGGGTGGGGGTGGTACTCATGCACATGCGTGGCAATCCCCGCACCATGCAGGTCGACCCCTACTACGCCGACGTTGTCACCGAAGTCGGTGAGTACCTCCGCGAGAGGATCGGGGCGGCAACGGCGGCGGGCGTTGACCGGCACGCTATCGCGGTCGATCCCGGGATCGGCTTCGGCAAGACGCTCCACCACAACCTGGCCCTGCTCAACGGCTTGCCCGACCTGGCGGGGTTGGGCCGGCCGGTTCTCGTAGGGGCATCGAGGAAGGCCTTTCTGGGCGCGCTCACCGACCGGTCCGTGGAGGAGAGAGACAGTGTCACCGCGGTGGCATCGGGTATCGGGGCCATGCTCGGCGCTTCCGTCATGAGGGTCCACGACGTGCCGTCCACACGGGATGCGCTGGCGCTCGCTGACGCTATGGTGGCGACCATGGAGGGGAGTGATGCCGACCGGAAGTGAGCCACGGGACTTCGCCTGGGTGATCCAGGATCGCCTCGCCACATCCTCCCGGGTGGGCGGTCAGGGCATCCAGCACCGGCGGGTCCGGCGCGAGCAGGAGGTGTCCTGGCTGGTAGAGGCCGGATTCAAAACCGTGGTCTCGCTGCTCCCCGGCAACCAGAACGTTCGCAGCTACGAAAGGGCCGGTATCGAGGTCCGGCTGGCGCCGGTTGACAGCGATCACGAAGAGGCGGCGGTCGATTATGCCTTCGAGATCCTGGCGAAGGCCCTGGCTGACCCCGACGGCAAGGTCCTCGTCCACAGAGACTTCGTGGACGATACGGTGGGTGGCATCCTCGCCGGCTTCTTGGTTTTCGCCGGTCTGGTGGATGATCCGCGCGTGGCGGCGATGGTCATCCAGGAGATCATCGGACAGCCGCTCGGCCCCAGCGGGCGGGCCCTCATACCGTCCCCGGCCTGACTTGCCGCATTCCCGGTTCCACGCTTCCGGGTAGGCGTACTGATGTTCGAACGCTTCACCGACGGGGCCCGCAGAGTGGTGGTGCTTGCCCAGGAGAATGCACGGCTTCTCAACCACGACTACATCGGTACCGAGCACCTCCTGCTCGGCCTCATCCAAGAGGGAGAAGGAGTGGCGGCTCAAGGGTTGCTGGACCTCGGTATCCGGCTCGACTCGGTGCGGAGCGAGGTGGCGGAGACCGTCGGGCAGGGCCGCCAGACTCCGTCCGGTCACATCTCGTTCACTCCCCGGGCGAAGAAGGTGTTGGAGCTGAGCCTTCGCGAAGCACTGCAGCTGAGGCACGACTACATCGGTACGGGGCACATCCTGCTGGGTCTGATCCGTGAGGGCGACGGGGTCGCCGTCCAGGTGCTGGAGAAGCTGGGCTCCGACCTGCCCAGGGTGCGGCAGACGATCATCCGGCTCCTCTCCGAGGGCGCGGGAAATAGAGAGGTACCCGCGGCGGCGGATCCTGGCGACTCGATAACGCTGCGGGGGCTGCGGGTACGCGCCCACCACGGGGTTATAGAGCAGGAGCGCGCCGGCGGCCAGACCTTCGTGGTTGACGTCAAGGCCTGTCTCGATCTATCCGAGGCCGGCACGACCGATGAACTCCCGTCCACGCTCGACTACGGGACCCTGGCGGAGGCGATCCACCGGAGGGTATCCGGCGAGCGATGGAACCTGATCGAGCGGGTGGCCGAGCGGGTGGCCGATCTGGTCCTCGAGGACCGCCGGGTGGTTCGGGTGGAGGTGACGGTCCACAAGCCGGAGGCGCCCATCGGGGTGGAGTTCGAGGACGTCTCTGTGACCGTGGTCCGGCCACTTCCCGGGCCGGAGTTGCCGCCGGAGTGAGGGTGGTGATCGCTCTGGGGACCAACCTGGGCGACCGTGCGGCCAACCTCGTCAATGCTCTCGAGCGTATCGGGATGCTGGGAAGGGTGGTGGCGAGTTCCGGCGTGTACGAGACCGCTCCGCAGGGCATGGTCGATCAGGAGCCCTTCTACAACGCGGTAGCTCTGATAGAGACCGATCTCGACCCGGTGGAGCTGGTGGGCCGGCTCCTCGACATCGAACGGGAGATGGGCAGGGTGAGAGGGCCGCGGTGGGGCCCCCGGCTCATCGATCTCGACCTCATCCTGTATGGTGACCGCAGCATCCGCACGCCGTCCGCGGAGGTTCCCCATCCTCGCTACCGGCAGCGCCGGTTCGTTCTGGAACCCCTGGTCGAGGTGTGGCCCCATGCCCGCGACCCGGACGGCACACCGGTGGCCGACCTGCTCAAGACGGTGTCCGACCAGGTGGTGGCGCCGGTCGACGTGCCCGCCTGGCCCACGGGGCGGTAACGCCGGTTCTTCCAACTCGATCAGCCATGGTACCTAGACTGCCCGGTTGTGATCGGTCTCCTGAAAGCAATTCGCGGGTTACTGATCCTGGTCGCCCTGCTTCTGGCGGTGATCCCCCTGGTGATGCTGATCAGCCTGCTGACCGGAGGCACGGGATACGGCTTGTGCGCCGATGGTCTGACCAGGTGCGACACCGCTTTCCTGACCGGCCCGGCTGTGGCGGCCCGCATCTGCCTTGCGCTCCTCATGGTGGCCGCCGCCGTTCGGGTGATCTCCCGGATCGTCAGCCGGGTCGAGAAGGACCGCCGCCGGGAGGACGCCCGGTCCCGCTACATGGACCTGATCGACTGGACCGACCACCTCCGGTAAAGCCGGCTACGCCCTACGACCCGGTCCCCTCCATGATCTCGGCGATGGTATGGCTCACGAGATACAAGCCCTTGGCGGTCACCCTCACGCCACCGTCGCCCGTCTCGAGCGATCCGCTGATCACGAGCCGGCTGCCCCTACGTTCTTCAACCCGTGCCCGCAGATCGATCAGGCCGGCGACGCCGACCGGCCGGCGGTAGCGCAGATCCAGCCTTCCCGTGACCGATAGGACCTTCTCCTGGAGGATCCCGGCCCACACCAGGATCTCGTCCAGGGCGGCGGCGGCGATCCCGCCATGGAGGTTCCCGATGGTGCCTTGGAGGTCGTGACGGGCGGTGAAGGTTGCCACGACATCGTCTTCTTGGATGTCGAAGTTGTCGATGTGAAGGCCGATCGGGTTGGATCGCCCGCAGGCGAAGCATCCGTCCCCGGTATGGCGCCTGAGAGCATCGACTATCCGGGCGACCGGCGGAACGGGTTCAGCCAAACCGGATCACGCCGCCGTCGACCGAGGCCACACTGGTCACCGACCAGACGGGCCAACCCCGTTCCTCCATCAGGCGACGGGCGCCTACCCAGGCCTTCTCGATGGCGAACACGGCCCCCAGCATCTCGCAGCCGAGTTCCTCGACTATCTCGCCCAGCGCCACCGCGGTTCGTCCCTGGGCGAGGAAGTCGTCGACGACCAGCGCCCGCATTCCGGGCTCGAGCACGTGCCTACGGATCTCGATCGTGTACTCGAAACCTTTCGTGGCCGACCGAACCTCCTTGCTCACGGCCTTCCTCGGCCCCGGCAAGACGTACTTCTTGGCGTAGACCATGGGGAGAGACAGTTCCGTGGCAGCGGTCAGGGCCGGAGGTATACCGCTCGCCTCGGCGGTGACGATGACGTCCGGCCGGAGCGGAGCGGCGATGTCAGCGATCCGGCGCCCGAACTCGACCATGACGGTGGGATCGACCCGATGGTTGAGGAAGGTATCGGCGCTGATGATCTCACCGCTGACGGTTGACCGCTCAAGTATGTAGCGCTCGAGATCCATGCAGCCTGCACGATACCCGCCCCAAGCCGCCGGAACCCGCCCACAGCGCAGGACCGCGGTCCGGCTCACTCAGGCGGGAGAGACTTCGGTACGAACGGGCACAGCTTGGCCAGCTCGCATTCCCAGCACCGGGGCTTGCGAGCGTTGCAGGTATCCCTGCCGAACTGGATGATCCGCATCGAGAGATGCCGCCACTCGTGCTTGGGCACGAGGGCCTTCAGGTCCTGTTCGATCCTGGTGGGGTCGTTCTCGGTTGTGAGCAAGAGCCGGTTGGTGATCCTCCGGACATGTGTGTCCACCGCGATGGCCGGCTTGCCGAACGCCTCGGCCAGCACCACGGAAGCGGTCTTGCGCCCCACACCCTTCAACGTCACCAGTTCGGCCATGTCATCCGGAACGACTCCGCCGTACCGCTCCGCGAGGTTCTGGGCCAGGGCGATGATTGATCGGGTCTTCTGCCGATAGAAGCCGGTGGAGAAGATCACCCTCTCGACCTCTTCGGGGTCGGCGGCCGCCAGGTCATCGGGGGTCGGCCAGCGGGCGAACAAGTCGGGGGTGGCGCGGTTCACGTTCTCATCGGTGGTCTGTGCGGATATGACCGTAGAGACGAGCAGTTCGAAGGGGTTGGCGTATTCGAGAGCCGTTCCGATCTCCGGGTAGCGGGAGGCGAGCCGGTTGACGATACGCCGGGCGTAACCCCGCTCCCTTGCGGTCGGAACGGTTCCGTCCGCCCGTACCTCACCCCTGCCCATACCTCGCCAGGTTAGATAGTGGTCTGTCTGCGAAACGACTTGGCGCGCCCTGCTTGCCGTGGGCGGCGGCTACGGGGCATAAGCTCCGAGGCTCCATCATGTTCCGCATTACAGATGACGACCGCACCATTGGCCGCCTGGCTGTTCCGGCTCTGGGCGCGCTGGCCGCCGAGCCCCTGGTGGCGTTGGTCGATACAGCCTTCGTAGGACGCCTCGGCGAGGATCCTCTAGCGGCCATGGGGGTGGTAACCGGCATTCTCGGCATGGCATTTTTCGTCTTCATTGCCCTGGCCTATGCCGGAACCCCGCTTATCGCGCGGGCGATCGGCATCGGCGACCCCGATCGGGCGGCGCAGTTGGCCGGCCAGTCCCTGTTCGTGGCGGCCGTGCTGGGGGCAGCCGGTCTGGTTTTGGTCGAGGGCGCCGCCCCGCAGCTGGTCGGCCTGATGGGCGCCGGTCCAGATGTCGCTCCCCACGCCATCTCGTACCTGCGGATCCGCGGCCTCGGTCTGCCCGCTCTCCTGATGATCACCGTCGGGCACTCGGTGTACCGGGGGGTGGGCGACACCCGAACCCCCATGTACATCAGCATCGGCCTCAGCCTCGTCAACCTGGTTCTCGATCCCGTCTTCATCTTCGGATTCGGATGGGGACTGGCCGGCGCCGGAATCGCTTCGGTGATCGCCCAGACCCTGGGCGGCGGGGCTTTCTTTTTCTTCTTACTGACCGGGCACACCGGGCTGGTCCTGCGCTGGGTCCGGCCCAGGTGGAAGGACCTGCGGGAACTGATCGGCGCCGGGACGGCTCTCTTCGTACGGACCTCGGCGCTCGTGGCCACACTCACCGTGGCGGTGGCGGTCGCCGCTCGCCTGGGCGACACGGAGGTGGCCGCCCACCAGGTGGCGGCGCAGGTGTACATCTTCCTGAGCCTGGTCGTCGATGCGGTGGCAATCGCCGCCCAGAACCTGGTAGCGGGCCATCTCGCCACCGACCGGGCGGCAGCCTGCCGCTTCTCTCAAAGGATGCTCCTCTGGGGACTGTGCTGGGGCATGCTTCTGGCCGCGGCCTTCTGGTTGATGCGTCAGGACCTACCGGGGTGGTTCACAACCGATCCGTCGGTGGCCGCGCTCGTGATAACCCTGATGCCGATCATCGCCCTGAGCCAGCCCCTCAACGGCCTGGTCTTCGTGCTGGACGGGATCATGATCGGCGCCATCGAATTCACGTACATGGCCAAGGCGATGGTCTTCGCCGCGGTGGTTGCATGCTCGCTGATGTTCGTGGCCGGATCGGTCAGCGCCGTATGGTGGGCACTGGTCATCATGAACATGCTTCGCCTGGCAACCCTGTACCGGCGTTACCGGTTGGTGGTCATGTGATCCATTTCGTCGCCCAGCGTCTCGGGAATGACGAGTTGTGCGAGCATCGCCACGAGCACCCCGACACCCAGCACGGTCACAGTGACCGGCAGGCTCCACATCTCGATCGTGGTGCCGGCGATGGTCAGGCCGAGAATCGATCCGAGCACGGCCACCGTGTGCAGCCATTGGGTGGCGGTGGCCCTGATGGCGGTGGGGAACAACTCGGTTCGCTGGGCGGCGCTCACAGGCATGGCGGCCGAGCTGCCGAAGGCCGACAGCGTGGCGGCCACGATGAGCAGGTCTTTACTCGACGTCCAGTAGAAGCCGATCCCGCCCGCCAACCCTACGACCAGCGACAGGAGGATGGTCGGCTTGCGTCCCAAGGTGTCGCCCATGCGCCCACCCAGGAAGAAGCCGGTCCCTCCCAGCGTGCCGCCGATCAACAGGATTCGAGCCGCCTCGGAGGAGGTCAGGCCCAGACCGTTGACGAGACGTTCGAGAGCGAAGGTGACCGCCACAGCCGAGAAGGCGCTTATCGAGAGGCTGTAGATGCCGGCCAGCCAGAAACGTCCGGCACCGCGACCGACCAGGGGGGCGAACACGCTGCTGCCACCGGTGTCGAACCGGAACACCCTGCTCTCCTCGACCCTGCCCCTCAGCCACAGGTAGAGGGGCAGGCCGGCCACCGATGCTGCGAACAGGAGGCGCCAACCCGCCTCGCTGGTCTGGGCGATCGGTAGGGCGAGGAGTCCCGCCCCCGATCCGAGAGCCACGGCGGTGGAATAGAGGCTGATTGCCCAGGCCCGGTTGTTCCAGTTGACCTGCTCGGCCAGCAGGACAGTGGCCAGCATCGCCATGGCTGCCGAACCCATGCGAGCCACCACTTGCAGGGCGGTGTACATGGTGGGGGAGAAGGCGGCCGCAGTGGCTCCGGTGGCCACCATGAGCATCAGGTATGCCATCAGGAAGGGACCTCTACGTCCCCAGCGGTCGCCGAACACCGCGTAAACGACGGCAACCAGTGAACCCACGCGAGCGATGGCGAACAGGTAGCTCATGTCGGCCTTGGACAGGTCGAACGCGAGCCGGACGAACGGGAGGGTGTTGACGGCTTGGGTCTGCACGTATCCCTGGAACAGGCCGGCCATATACATCAGGCCCAGCAGCCGCCAGTCATCCCGGCGATATCCGGATGCCGGTCCGAACATGCGAATCAACGAGCGCAAGGTATCGATCCCGCGGGCGGTCGCACGATGGACGGATCGGAGCGATGGTTCGGGCCCGTTGCGGCGAGCCAACCCGGTGTCACAGGGACCATCCCGACCAGGTTACCCCGTAACCCGACCATGAATGATCGGGGCTCGACGTTCCGATCATCGCCCGTGCGAGGCAACCCCCTTTACGTAGGCGATCGAACCGCGGAGGCGGTCCTCGGGTATGTCGTAGTAGGTACGGAGAACGAACTCGGAGTCGGCAGCCGGCCGGTAGCCGCTCTTCTCCAGGAGGCCGCGGGCCTTGTAGTTGGCCGCGTAGGTGCCGGCCACGATCATTCTGGTCGAGCCGGGCGAGATCTCCTCGATATAGCGGATCAGGGCGCCCGCGACACCGCTCCGCTGGCGTTCGGGAAGGACGTATATGTGGCGGAGGAGCACCACGTCCCCGATGGGCTCGCTACCCGTCACCGCTACCAGGCCCTGGTCTGAGAAGGCGCCCCACCAGGTCATCCGTTCTGCCTCGGCGTCCCAACCGGCCTCGTCCATTTCCGGACCGTGGAGTTCTTCGGGCGGGAGGAACTCCCGGTACCAGCCGGCTGCCGTGTTGATCACCTTGACCGCCGCTTTCCGTTCCCCGGATCCCAACTCCCGGATTGCGGGGACGACGTCAGCGGGCGATGGCAAGTCAGCCGGGATCAACGGAAGCTCGTCGGTGTGTCGCGATACATGAAGAAGCAGGTTTAACGGTACACGTTGCCGACCGTCCGCGTCCCCGCCATCGATGGCCGGCGAGTGGCGGGTGGCTCAGCGGCCGGCAGATCGTGCTCCGGCGGTCGGGTCGCCTACTATGAGAACCCGTCGGATATGGCCGAGCGACTGGCGGAGGTCTTAATGGTCAAGATCGTGCATATCGTGGGAACGGGGACCATAGGAGAGCCCCTGATCGGTCTCATGGCCGATAACCGAGAAGCATTCGGCATCGACGAGGTGACGTTTCACAAGCGAACACCCCTGCTTCGTGAGCGGGGCAAGGTCAATGATCTGGTAAGCCGCGGCGCCCATCTCTCGGTCGACCAGGATCGCTGGGCCGGCTTCGAAGAGCTGGGTCACGCCCCCAAGCTGGAGGCTCGGGAAGCCATCGAGCGGGCCACGGTGGTGGTCGACTGCACCCCGGCGGGTAACGAGAACAAGGACAAGTACTACCGGAGCGCATCCGGCGTCAGCGGGTTCCTTGCCCAGGGTTCCGAGTTCGGCTTCGGCAAGATGTATGCCCGGGGCATCAACGATCAGGCTCTCCACCGCGAGGAGGACCGCTTCCTCCACATCGTGTCGTGCAACACCCACAACATCGCCGTACTGCTCAAGACTCTCGGTTTCGACGCGGACGGGACCAACCACATAGTCGAGGGATCCTTCCTATGCATCCGGCGGGCCAATGACATCAGCCAGGCAGGTGGGTTCATCCCGTCGCCGGAGGTAGGGACCCATTCCAACGGAAGATTTGGCACCCACCACGCCCGGGATGCCCATCACCTCTTCCGGACCATCGGGGAGGATCTCGACCTGTTCTCGTCGGCGATCAAGGTCAACAGCCAGTACATGCACGCCTTGCACTTCGAGGTCCTTCTGGATCAAGAGATCACAGTTCAGGAGGCCCAAGGGCGCCTCATGGAGAACCCGAGGGTGGCGGTCACCTACAAGCGTTCGGCCGGTGAGATATTCTCATTCGGGCGGGATCACGGCTATTACGGGCGCATACTCAGCCAAACGGTGGTTCCGGTCGAGACGCTGGCGGTGCGCGGAGGCAACCGCATCGTCGGGTTCTGCTTCACACCCCAGGACGGCAACCCGATGCTCTCCACCGTGGCCGCAACCCTCTGGTACCTGCATCCGGACGGCTTCGGCGATCGCCTCGAAGTGCTGGCTCGCTACGTGTTCCAGGAGGTCTGACCTGTTGCTGGCTCCCGGCGCCGTGCCGGCCGCCGACCGTCACGGATGAGGAGACCGCTGGTTCTCACCGCCGGCCTGGTGCTGGCGCTGACCACCATGCCCCTGGTGCCGGCGGGCGCGACCTCGACGACGGTGCTACCCAGTGACAGCGAAGAGCACCGCCCGTTCGCGGATGTCTCGCCGGGCGGGCCCCGCGCTGCGATGATCGAGGCCCTCGACGCGCTCGGGATAATACAGGGGACCGAGTGCGGCACTGGACGCTTCTGTCCGGACGAGCCGATCGAGCGGTGGGTGATGGCGGTCTGGTTGGTCAGGGCGGTTGACCACATGGACGAACCTGCTGCCGTCCCCGGCCGCTTCTCCGACATGGATGAGGAGGCTTGGTGGTCGGGTTACGTGGAGCGGCTCGCCGAGTTGGGCATCAGCCAAGGGTGCGGTACGAACCCGCCTCGTTTCTGCGCTTCCGGTGCGGTAACAAGGGGGGAGATGGCCAGCTTCCTCACCAGAGCGTTCGCATTGGAGCCCGCCGAAGACGCGGGTTTCAGCGACTTGGCCGGAACGGTGCACACGTCGAATATCGACTCGGCGGTGGCGGCCGGGTTGGTGAGTGGATGTTCCGGGGATCCGCTCCGCTTCTGTCCTGACGAACCCGTCACCCGGGTCGAGATGGTCACCTTCCTGGCCAGAGCGATTGGCTTGGCGCCTCCGGCAATCTACGAGGAGACGGTGGAGGAGCATGGGATCCTCCACCTGATAGCCCGGTACACCACCTATCACGATTGTTGCGAGCCTCGCGTCACCAACCTCCAGCTTTTCTCCGACACCGTGACCGGAACGGTGGTGCAGCCCGGCGAACGGCTGAGCCTCAATACGCTGGTAGGACGGCGGACCACCGAGAAGGGATACCTGCCTGCGGACACGTGGGTGGTCGATCGGGTATCGGACTCGGTCGGTGGAGGCATCAGCCAGTACGCGGCGACCATGTACAACACCATCTTCTGGGGAGGATTCATCGGCAGCTCCTACCGGCCTCACAGCGTATATATCTCTCGCTACCCGCCTGGTATCGAGGGAACCCTCGACTATCCCTACATCGACCTGGTATTCCGGAACGACACCGACAGTCCGGTCCTAGTGGTGAGCGACTACACGGACACCTCCCTAACGGTGGAACTGTACGGGGACAACGACGGGAGAGCGGTGACCGGGGAGTGGAAGGACGGTTGGCATGCCCTCGAGGTGTTGACACCGGGCGGGCCGGACGCCCGGGTGGTCAACGGCCAGGTCTCCCGTCCCTACCGCTATGTAGACCCGCCCCCGACCCGATACATCTCCAACCCGGATCTGGGGATCGGTGAGACGATCGTGATCGAGCCGGCTCGGAAAGGCTGGACCGTGCGTATCGACCGGACTGTCACCGTCAACGGCGAGGACAGGGATCAGTCGTGGTGGGTCAGTTACAGATCGGTCCGCGCCATCATCGAAGCCCACCCCTGCGTGATCAGCAACAGCTGTCCCCCCGAGGAGGAACCGTTCGACGAGGGCGACGAGGACGGCAACGGAGACCGGGAACCGCAGCCGGTCTGAACGTCGCGCGGGCAGTCCAACCACCTTCCTAGACTCTCCGCAGTGAGGTCGAGAACCAGCCCCAGCATTCACATAACCACCCTTGGCTGCTCCAAGAACCAGGTGGATTCCGACAAGGTCTCCGCCATGCTCCACCAAGCCGGCTACCAACCGGCCGGATCTCCTGAGGAGGCGGACGTGGTGATGGTCAACACCTGCGCCTTCATCGAGGCGGCGAGAGCCGAGTCGGTCGAGACCATCCTCGAGTTGGAGGACGCCAAGGCGGGTGACGCCCGGATGGTGGTGATGGGCTGTATGGCGCAACGCTTCGGGACCGATCTGGAAGAGGCGCTGACCGGAGTCGACGCGGTCGTGGGCCTGGACCGCTACGGCGAACTGGTGGGCATGCTCGACTCGATGACCAGCTGGTCACCGGTGCGGCTCGGGCCCCGGCGCTCACCGATGGACATCCTTGATCTGACGCATCGACCCACACCGGTCTTCCCCTACGCGTACGTAAAGGTGGCCGAGGGATGCGACAAGACCTGCGCCTTCTGTGCCATACCGCTCATACGAGGTCGGCAACGCTCCCGGCGTCCCACCTCCATCCGGGACGAGATCGAGCAGCTATGCCGGGCCGGTGTGTCGGAGATCGTCCTGGTCGCCCAGGACCTGGCCGCCTACGGGCGCGACATCGGAGTGGCGTCTCGGGATACCATCGCCGACCTGCTCCGGTTCGTCTCCGATGTCGAGGAGTTGGTGCGGATGCGCCTGCTCTACCTTTACCCCACCGAGATCCGACCTCCCTTGATCGAGGAGATGGTCACCAACCCCAAGCTGGCGCCGTACTTCGACCTCAGCCTCCAGCACGCGGCCCGCCGGCTCCTCCGGTCGATGCGCCGACCCGGAAGCACAGGCAGCCACCTGCGCCTCATCAACAGGATCCGGGTTGCCGAGCCGGATGCCGCGCTGAGGTCCTCGTTCGTCGTCGGCTACCCGGGCGAGACCGAAGAGGATGTGGACGAGCTGATCGACTTTCTGGGCGAGGCCGAACTCGATTGGGCCGGTTTCTTCCCCTACTCGCCCGAGCCGGGCACGGCGGCCGTTGACCTACCGGGACGGATAGACCCGGACGAGGTGACTGACCGGGTGCGGGAGCTGAGCCGGGTCCAGGAAGCGACCACCGCCCGGCGCAATGCCGAACAGGTGGGGAGGCGGCATACGGTACTGGTGGACCAGGTGGAGGACGGGGTGCCGGTGGGGCGTTCCTATCGGGAGGCGCCGGATATCGACGGGATGATCTGCCTGGATGACGGAAGGCCCGGCCAGTGGCTGGAGGTCGAGATAACGGGCAGTTACGAGACCGACCTCACCGGCGAGGTCCGCTCCCGAGCCGTCGAGGATCCTGTCGGGTCAGGGCGCCCGGAGTGATCGTCGAAGTGCTGGCGGTCGGGACCGAGCTGCTGCTGGGCCAGACACTCAACACCAACGCCGCCTACCTGGGAGAGCGTTTCGCGGAGCTGGGTCTCGATGCCCACTACCAGGTGGTGGTGGGCGACAACCACGACCGCATGGTGGACGCCATCCGGACCGCCCTCTCGCGGGCCGACGCCCTGATCGTCACCGGCGGCCTCGGGCCTACCCAGGACGACATCACCCGGGTGGCCATCTGCGAGGCCGCCGGCCGCCGGATGCTGTTCAGCGAGGAGGAGGCCGCCCGCCTGAGGTCCTTCTGGGATCGCTTGGGCCGGTCGTTTCCCGAGAGCAACCTCTGCCAGGCCGAGTATCCGGAGGGCGCCGAGCAGCTTCGAAATCCCCGAGGAACCGCTCCCGGCCTGTTCCTGGAGCACGACGGGGTTTTGTTATTCGCCCTTCCGGGAGTTCCGGCCGAGCTGTACCGGATGCTCGACGACCACGTCCTACCCCGGCTTCGCGCGGCCACCGGCACCGGAGAGGTGCTGGTAAGCCGGGTACTTCGTACGTGGGGTCATGGCGAATCGGCGGTGGCGGTGCTGCTCGATGATCTGTACCACGCCTCGTCCAACCCTTCGGTGGCCTTTCTCGCCTCGGCCGGTGAGGTCAAGGTCCGCCTGTCAGCCAAGGCGGGTTCCGAGAGCGATGCCAGGGCGCTCATCGGACCACTCGAGAAGGAGGTGCGCCGCCGGATGGGGGAGTCGGTGTTCGCAACCGACGAAGAGACTCTCGAGGGAATCCTCCTGGACGAGTTGCGGGCGAGAGGATGGACGATCGGAACGGCCGAGTCGGTCACCTCCGGGATGGCGGCCGCCCGGCTGAGCCTCCTTCCGGGGGCATCGGAGGTGTTCCGGGGAAGCGTCGTCGCCTATGCAACGGATGTGAAGCGGGATATCCTCGGGGTGCCTTCGGAGGTTATCGAAGCCCATGGAGTGATCGGGCCCGAGACCGCGGTGGCGATGGCGGAGGGAGCGGCCGAGGTCCTGAGCGTCGACGTGGCGGTGGCCACCACCGGTGTAGCGGGCCCGGACTACCAGGGTCATCCACCGGGGACGGTTGCCGTGGCGGTGCGTACTCCCCTCGATACCCGATCCAGGCTCTTGCGGATGCCCGGTGACCGCGAAAGGGTCCGGGCCTATGCCTCCACTACCGTCCTCCAACTGGCCCGGCTCGGCATCCTGGGCGAGTGGTGGGGGGAGTGATCGCCGCCTCCCCGATCCGCTACTTCGTGGCCCTGTCACTCCTTCCGGAGATCCGCCTCGCTGTGAGGGATTGGCGTGACAATCTGAGCCTGCCGGGCCGGCCGGTGCCGCCGGAGAAGTTCCACGTGACCTTGCGGTTCGTGGGGCCGGCTGACCAGGTCGGGCAGGAGCGGATCATGGAGGCGCTGGACACGGCCGATCTCGGCCCGTCCTTCCCTTACCGGATCGGCGGGCTCGGGGTTTTTCCGAGGCCGCGCAAGGCGACGGTTGCGTGGGCGGGGTTGGAGGGCGACGAGGGCAGGCTATCCGTCCTGGCTGCAGTGGTCGATGAGGCGGTGGCGTCGGCCGGGTTCGGCCACGAGGAACGTCCCTTTCGGGCTCACCTCACCCTGGCGAGGATCCGGCCCCCCAGAGATCTCCGTGCGATCATCGCCACCCCTGCGGGGATTCCCGCCCGCGCCACCGAGGTGGCATTCTACCGGAGCCGGACGGAGGGTCCACGCACCACCTACCACCCGTTGGAGAGGTTCTCGCTGGCCCGTGCCGCGTAGGAGGGTGCTGAAAAAGACGGGGGTGGGTTGGCCCGCGATGCCTCGACCTGGGTTTTCGTTGGCGTCTACCGGGCCAACTGGACGTTTTTCGGTCCCCTCCTAGGCCAGCCGACAAATGCTGGTGTTCCGTCGATCTGCCGTGTAAGGTGAGATGCGAACACTTGTTCGTGGCATCCAGGAATGCTAGCCTGACTGTGGATAACACGACTGTAGTTCGACAGGTGTAATTGGTGTATATCGAGTCGGATTTCGGGGCCTGCCCGGCCGAGCAAGGAGGGACCGGCGGTTTCTGTCACAGCCTCTCCTTACCTTTGGTTGAGTAACGGGCCCGGCACGAATCCTCCGGCTCGATGACACGAAGGAGTTATTGATGAAGAACAAGGAACGGACTCAGGCTCTGGACACGGCCATGTCGCAGATCGAGCGGCAGTTCGGCAAGGGATCCATCATGAGACTCGGTTCGACCGCCCACCAGAAGATCGCCCATATTTCCACCGGGGCGCTATCCCTCGACCTGGCCCTGGGAATCGGGGGAGTGCCTAGGGGGCGCATAGTCGAGGTGTACGGTCCCGAATCGAGCGGGAAGACCACCCTCGCCCTACATATCGTGGCCGAAGCCCAGCGCAACGGAGGGTTGGCCGCCTTCGTGGACGCCGAACATGCCCTTGACCCCATCTATGCGAAGGCGGTCGGAGTGGACATCGACGAGCTCCTGATCTCCCAGCCCGACACGGGTGAGCAGGCCTTGGAAATCGCTGATACGCTGATCCGCTCCGGCGCTCTCGACGTGTTGGTGATCGACTCGGTGGCGGCGCTTGTGCCCAGGGCCGAGATCGAGGGCGAGATGGGCGACACCCATGTGGGCCTCCAGGCCCGGCTGATGTCCCAGGCTCTGCGCAAGCTGACCGCCAACGTCAACCGATCGATGACCACCGCCATCTTCATCAACCAGCTGCGCGAGAAGATCGGAGTGATGTTCGGTTCCCCGGAGGTCACACCCGGTGGTCGGGCCTTGAAGTTCTATTCGAGCGTGCGCCTGGACATCCGTCGCATCGAAGCGATCAAGGACGGTAGGGAACAGATCGGCAACCGGACGCGGGTGAAGGTGGTCAAGAACAAGCTGGCGCCTCCTTTCCGCATGGCCGAGTTCGACATCATGTTCGGACAGGGCATCTCCCGCGAGGGCAGTCTCCTGGACGTGGCGGTGGACGTCGGTATCGTCAGGAAAAGCGGCGCCTGGTACACGTTCGAGGGCGACCAGCTGGGGCAGGGCCGCGAGAAGGCGAAGAGGTTCCTGCGTGAGAATCCCGACCTGGCGATGGTGCTCGAGGCGAAGGTCCTAGCGGCCGTCGGGATCACGGATCCTGAGGAAGCCGGGTCGGAGGCTGTAGAAGTCGGGTCCGATTAGCCTTCCTGATCAGCACGGGCTCACCTAGGAACCCATGGTGAGCCCGTGCCGCGTAATTCCGAACGCCCGGGAAGGGGCCAGCCGTGACCAACCGTCATCGAGACCGCCCGGGATCCGGGCCTTCTCGCCGTTCGTCGCGTTCTGGCGGGCCCAGCCGGAAAGGGAGCAAAGGGAAACGCCGCGGTCCGGGATCAGGCGGGCGCTCTGGGCGCCCGGGAAGCTCGTCCTCCCGGCGTAGGGGCGGGCCGGGTCCCAAGCGGGCATCGAAGCAGGTGCCGGGTCGAGGTTCCACGGCCGGGCGGGGTCCTGCTCCCCGGTCGAAGGGTCCGAAGTCCGCTCGCTCCGGCCCAGGTTCCCGTTCGCGGAGCGGGCGCAATGCGGCGGGTCGGCGCGGCCGGTCCGAGCCGGAGGCACGCCGGCGGCGACCGGACCGAAAGCCGCCCCACGCCGGAGTGGGAGCGGAGAACCTGCCGCGCTGGATGCGAGATGAGATCCACCGGGTCACCCGGAAGGAGCGCCGGGAAGCCGCCCTGCTCCTGCTGTCGGGCGCGGTTGACTCTTATGGCAACGAGGCTTTCCCGGCCGCACGCCGCAAGCTGATCGAGGCCAAGCAACTCAGTCCGCGGTCATCCCTGATCCGGGAACTCCTGGGGCTTAGCTCCTACCGGTGCCGGGAGTGGGATGAAGCCCTGGCCGAGCTCCGCGCCTACCGGAGACTGAGCGGGGACACCACCCACATGCCCGTGGAGATGGACACTCTCCGCGCCTTGAAGCGCGATCGCGATGTCGAAACGACATGGGGGCGGTTCGTGGAACTCGGCGGCAACCGTCCCACCGAGGCCGAGGCGAGAGTCGTCTATGCCTCTTACCTGCTCGACCGGGGAAGGGCCGCGGAAGCTTGGAAGATCGCAGGACCGGATCGGATCTTTGAAGATGCCCAACCGTACGAGAGGCGGTGCTGGTTCGTGGCCGCCCGAGCCGCGGTGGCACTGGGGGAGTTGGGTCCGGCTACCCAGTTGACCGACGCAATCCGCCGAGCAGATCCGGACATGCCGGGACTCGAGGACCTGATGCAACAGCTAGAGGAAGCCCGGTCGGGACGGAGCTAGCCAGGATCGGTCTACGCGGCTGATACCGAGGGTTATTTCTGTTCTTTGGACTGCCATAGCCAACAAACTCTAGACATACGCATTTCTGTCACACGTACTCCATACATTGGTCCACCTATCGCACTTCTCCCTGTGATGAAGGAGCCAATCTCATGGTCAAGAGCAACAAGCCGTCCGGAACCGAGGACACGCAGCGGCACGACCGCAACGAGGTCGTTCTGCGAGGTGTGCTTACCACCGCACCGGAGCATCGGGTCTTCGGATCGGGAGCGTCACTGGCCCGACTGCTGGTGACGATCCGCCTGTCCGCTCCGAGAACCCGGACCGACGTCATCCCGGTAACGGTCTGGGAACCGGATGCGGCCGTCATCGAGGCTGAACGCGGGACTCCCGTCGACGTGATCGGCCAGGTGCACCGGCGCTTCTGGACTGACGCCGAGGGCCGTCACAGCCGGGTCGAGGTGGTGGCCACCGAGGTCGCACTCGGCGGGATCGAAGCGACAGCCTGAATCCGGATGCCCGGGCACGCAGGCAGACAGGCCGCACACGAACGGCTACCAGGGACATCGGGACACGCCGGTTCGGATTGCGGACTGTGCGCCCCGGAACGGGATAATGAGCTACATGCGGGTTGTAGTTCGTCCCCGATGGATCGTCTTCTCGGTCCTGGTGGCCTTCGTGTCGGTCGCCTGCGTTTTCTTGGGTTTCTGGCAACTGAGTCGTCTCGATGAGCGCCGGGCGTCCAACGCCGTCCTGGTGAGCCGGTTGGCGCGTGAGCCGATCCCGCTCGAGGACCTGAGATCCGCACTCGCGCCGGAGCAGGGGATAGAGGTCGATCCGGCCGACTACGAGCACACGAAGGTGACCGCCACGGGAAGGCTGAGCGACCGGGGCAGGGTGCTGGTCCGCTCCCAGGTCGTTAACGGGCAGGCCGGCGTGCACGGTGTCTATGCGATGGAGTTGGATGACGGAACCGCCGTTCTGGTGAACGTGGGCTGGTTCCCGCTCGACGTAGAGATCGGTTCGATCGCCGATGCTTTCGGACAGTCGGGGCAGGTCGACGTAACAGGTCTGGTCCGGGCCGACCAGAAGAGGCCCGCCCTAGGCCGAGCGGAACCTCCCGGCCCGCTCGATACGGTGGCCCGGATCGATATTGACCGGATCCAGCAGCAGGTGGAGTTGCCGCTCCTGCCGTTCTGGATCCAGTTGGTCGAACCGCACGACCCGGGCCGTCTTCCGATCCCCGTCGCGCTACCTGAACTCGGCGAAGGACCCCACCTGTCCTACGCTGTGCAGTGGTTCTCGTTCGGCGCCGTTGCCGTTATCGGCTACGTGGCGTTGATGCGTCGAGAGCTCAGGCCGGGTCGCCGGAGGAAGGCTCGGGCAACGGATTAGCCAGGTCTTCGATGACGCTGACCGAGGGCATCCGGTCGAACACCTCCGGGTTGACGTAGATCTTGGTGGAACGATTGCCTCCGCCCACGAGTATCTGGTTCAGTGACATGATCCGGGCGTCCACATAGACCGGAAGGTCCTCCGGAAGTCCGAAGGGAGTCACCCCGCCTATCTCCATGCCGGTCAGCTGCATCGTCAACTCGGCGGGGGCGAAGGACAGCTTCCGGACGCCGAGGAGGCCACGTACCCGGCGGTTCACATCGAGCCGGGTGGTGGCGGTGGCAACGCACAAGGCGTTGCGTCCCACCGGCCGCTTCGAAGCCACCACGATGGCGTTGGCCGATTGCTCGAGGGAGTGGCCGTACCGCGAGCAGAAGTCCACCGTATGGGTGTAGGCCGGATCGATGTCGATGACCGTGAAGTCGGCCTGGAGGGTTGCCAGCGCCTCTTGTACCCGCTGAGCGATGTTGCTGGTCATGATGCGGCTGCATGGTGGCAGGAGTGATGATCCGAGCCAACCGCAACACGCCAGGGACCTGCGATACTCAGCCCCATGGCAATCGATCCGCTGCTCGCGGACATCCTGGTGTGCCCTCTCAGCAAGGCGTCTCTAAAGGAGATCGACGGCGCTCTGGTCTCGACCGATCCGGAGACCAGGATGCGCTACCGGATCGAGGGCACCATTCCGGTCATGTTGGTGGACGAGGGCGAACGGATGCCGATGGACGAATGGAAGGAAGCGATGGCGCGTGGCTGATCCGCACAACGACACCGTATTCGGGATGATTCTCCGTGGGGAGATACCTGCCGATCTCGTCTACGAGGACGACCTTGCCGTCGCGTTCCGGGATATCGCCCCCCAAGCCGAAGTCCATGTGCTGGTGATTCCACGCCGGCACATCCGGAGCCTTGCTCACGCTGTGGAGAACGTTCAGCCGCTGCTCGGCCATCTGCTGAACGTGTGTGCCGTGGTTGCGGCGCGGGAGGGGGTGGCCGACTCGGGCTACCGGGTGGTCACCAATATCGGCGAGAACGGGGGACAGTCGGTCGATCATCTCCATTTTCATGTCCTTGGCGGACGACAGATGAACTGGCCTCCTGGCTGAGCCATAGCTCCGGGAGGGCAGCCTTGCTGGGATCGGGCATATCTAGAAGGATCAGAGGTCGAAGGCGCCTGCGGCCCGGGATCTCGACGTTTCTCGTACTGTTCCTGGTGGCTTGCGGATTCGGATCCGACCAGACCGAGGAGATGCCTTCGCCGGTTTGCGCGTCAGGACAGATCGACGGTGAAGTGGTTCTGCTCAGCCGCCCCGGTCAGATATCACCGGAGGTCATCGACCGCTTCGAGCGGCGCTACGCGGTGGACGTAAGGGAGTTGTTCTACGAGACCGACGACGGGTTGCTCTCCCGCGTAACCGCAGGCGCCGACCAGCCCGACGTGGTGATGCTCCGCCAGGACCTGGCGGCGATTCTCTGGCGGGGAGGCCAACTCCATACTCTCGACCCGATCGCCTTGCCGGGTCGGGTCAACCTCGACGCCCAACTGACGCAACCATCTTCGGATACGGAGGGGTTCTACTCGGTGCCGCTCGTCTGGGGAACGGTAGGGATTGGTTTGAATGTCAACGTGGTGGCTGACACAGCCGAGACGAGTTGGGGGCTCATTTTCGATCTCTCCCAGGCTTGGATCTACGCGGGCCGGGTCTCGCTTCTTGATGATCCCCGCCAGGTCATGGCTGCCGCCATGCTTTACCTCGGCTACTCGCCGAACTCGACGAACCGGGACCAGGTGCGGGAAGCCGGCCGGGTGGTGGCGGAGGCCAAGGCCCACTTGGGGGGATTCGATTCTGACGACTACGCCGCCAGGCTGGCCGATGGGGGGCTCGACCTCGCTCAAGGCCGCTCGGATGACTTCATGGCGGCCCTCTCACCCGGGTCGGACGACTTTCTCTACGTCCTGCCCCGTGAAGGGGCCACGATCTGGTTGGAGTCGATGGCCGTACCCGTCACCTCCCAGCATCCTTGCAGCGCTCATTCCTTCATAGATTTCATACTCGAGCCTCGGACGGGGGCATTCGTGGCCGATCACCTCGGGGAGGCCACCCCGAATACCGCATCCCTTTCGTTCCTGATGCCCGAGACCGCTGCCAACCGGACGCTCTATCCGGCGCTGCAGGCCAGGGAGCGGCTGGTACTCCTCCAATACACAGAGGAACTGGATCTCATGTACGCAGAGGAGTTCGCTCTCGCTGCGGAATAGCGGATGCCGGCAGGTGTAGTAGAGGGCCGAGGCCGTGGGCGAGGCGTTGTAGTCTGAGCCGGTGGCGAATACCGTTCCCAAGCTCCGACCGATCCTCAAGAAGCGGGCTCCCAACCTTCGGGTGGAAAAGCGGCTCTGGGAGGTGGGACACGAGGTGGTCGTAGGTGTGGACGAGGTCGGAAGGGGTGCCTGGGCGGGCCCGTTGACGGTCGGAGCAGCCGTCATCCCGAAGGACCGGCGCGTTTACAAGCTGCGCGACTCCAAGATGCTCACCGAAACCGAGCGGGAGGCATTGTTCGATCGTGTGGCCGGCTGGTGTGTCAGGTGGTCGACCGGCCATGCCGATCACGAGGAATGTGATCGGCTGGGCATGTCGGACGCCCAACGCCTGGCCGCCCGCCGCGCCCTCGACGGCTTGGGTTTGAAACCCGACCGCATCCTGGTCGACGGTCGCTGGGATTTCGTGGGCGGGTCGAGGACCATCAGGCTGGTCCGGGGGGATGCAACCTCCCTTTCCATATCGGCCGCCTCGATACTCGCCAAGGTAACGCGTGACCGGATGATGCGCCGTGTCGCGGCTCACTATCCGAACTACGGTTTCGAGAACAACAAGGGATATCCGTGCCCGACCCACAAGGCCGCGCTACAGGCATGGGGTCCGTCTGCCATCCACCGCCGGAGTTGGGTGTTCATGGACCGCATGCCCTGGACCGGGATCCCACGTTACGTGAGACCGGACCCCCAAGGCGTGCTCTTCGACACAGGCTGAACAGATTATTCTTCAAGTAGAAGGTTATACGAGGCAGCAGAGGCTGAACCTTTATCGAGAGCCTGAGCCTCGCAGGAAACCGGCGATAGTGTCTATCACCTGGTCGGGTTGCTCGACCATCATGATATGACCCGCGCCCTCGATGGTGACCTCCTGCACTCCGGCCAAGCTTTCTCTAAGGGGTGCTGCTGCTCGTGACGGTGTCATGATGTCCAGCGAGCCGCGGATGAGAAGCGCCGGGCAGCGGATCCGCTCGGCCGCCTCAGCGCCGCCGGTGTAGTCATTACAGGCATGGAGGTCCGCGGCCAAGACCCCCGCCGGTGCCCGTTCCCACAACCGGGTGGTGCCGCCCATCATCCATAGGCCCGGTGTCTGGTGGCCGCCCAGGTGGAACGGCTTGCCGTGACCCCAGGAGGACATGAGCTCGTAGGCCACGTGCTCTCCCTTCTCGGACGCGGCCAGCAGACCGGGATGAACTCGGATGGCGGCCGCCCCTCCGCACATGGTGAGGGTGGTGGCGCGATGCGGATGGCGCGCCGCCGCCTCGAGGGCGATCAGGGCGCCCATCGAATGACCTACCAGGTGAGCCTGGCCGGATCCCGCCGCCTCCACCAATTCCGCCACCCAGTCGGCGTAGTCCTCGATAGCGCCGAGCACCGGGCCTTCGGATGCGCCGTGACCGGGAAGGTCTACCGCCAGGACCGAGAAGCCGTGGTGAGCGAAATAGCGGGTCTGGAGCTGCCAGGTGGTCTTGTCGAGTGCCGCTCCGTGGATGAAGACGAGGAGCGGCAACTCCTGGTCAAGGGCACGACCACCGGTGGTGGCAGAGACTCTGGAGCCCCTGACGGTCAGTTCCATGCCGACCTACCTCTGAGAGGCTCGTAGGGCGGCAGCGAGGTCGTCCAGCAGGTCGTCCGGGTCCTCCAAGCCCACCGAGAGCCTGATCAGATCCTCCCCGACCCCGGCCCTGGCCAGCTGGTCGGCGCTCATGGTCGAATGGGTGGTCGACGCCGGGTGGATCACCAGTGATTTGGCGTCTCCAACGTTGGCCAGATGGGAGAAAATGCGGAGGCGCTCGATGAACCGTCGGCCGGCCTCCCGTCCACCCTTGATACCGAACGCCAGGATGGCGCCACACCCGTCAGGCATCAACCGGGCCGCGCGACCGTGGTCGGGGTGATCGGGCAGGTCGGGATGGCTGATCCAGGCCACCTCGTCCCGACCTGTGAGGAAGTCCAGCATCACACGGGTGTTGGCTACGTGCCTCTGCATCCGGATCGCCAGGGTTTCCGTGCCCTGCAGGATGTAGAAGGCGTTCTGCGGGGCCAGAGGCGCACCGAAGTCCCGCAAGCCTTCCACCCGAGCCCGGATGATGAAGGCCTGGGTTCCGAATTCCTCGGTGAACCGGAGGCCGTGGTAGCTGGGATAGGGCTCGGTCAGGGTGGGGAACTTCCCCGAGGCCTCCCAGTCGAACCGCCCGCTGTCGACCAGCGCCCCGCCCACGGCCAGCCCGTGCCCTCCGATGAACTTGGTAATGGAGTGATACGAAAGGTCGACGCCCCATTCGAAGGGGCGGAAGAGGTAGGGCGTGGCGAAGGTGTTGTCGAGCATGAATGGCACCCCGGCCTCGTGAGCGATGGCTGCCACCGCCTCCACGTCCATGATCTCGAGGCCGGGGTTGCCGAGCGTCTCGCCGTACACGAGCCGGGTTTCTGGACGGATGGCGTTGCGGAAACCATCCGTGTCCCGCGGGTCTACGAACGTGGTCCGGATCCCGAAGCGGGGGAGGGTCGTAGCCAGCAGGTTGTTGGATCCTCCGTACAGGGATGAGGAAGAAACGATGTGGTCGCCGGCGCCCATGAGGGTGGCTATGGCCAGGAACAGGGCAGACATGCCAGAGGCGGTGGCTATCGCCCCGACGCCACCCTCGAGCGCGGCGAGCCTCTCCTCCAAGGCGGCCACGGTCGGGTTCGATATCCGGCTGTAGATGTGGCCTTGCCGCTCCAGATTGAACAGACCGGCTGCATGTTCTACATCGCGGAACACGTAGGAGGTGGTTTGATAGATTGGGATGGCACGGGCGCCATGGTCGGTATCGGGATGATGCCCGGCGTGCACGCTCAGCGTGTCGAAGTTCAATAGTTTGGGATCAACCACCGGCTCTCCTATCCGGAGAACAGAGCCTAACGCCGCCGGCGCGCCGGCTGGGAAGGCGGGGACGTGGTCTCGGGCGGAAGGTAGCGGGAGCCGCATGGACGAAGTATCGATCAGTTATTGCGGCGACTTCCAGGCCACCATCACCATCGAGAGGCCCGAAACGCTGAACTCCCTGGCGGTGTCCACGCTGACCGCCCTGGCCCGGGCGGCGGCCGAGGTGTCGGCCCGTCGGGACTCGCTCAAGGTGGTGCTGCTGGAGGGTCGGGGCCGGGCGTTTTCTTCCGGGCTCGACCTGCGCATGCTGGAACCGGATTGCGGAGTCCCGGTCCGGGAAATCGTCCGGCACGGTCAGACCGTCATGGAGGCATTCGACGCCATCCCTGCGGTCACCGTGGCCGTCCTGAGAGGGGCGGTGGTGGGAGGCGGTGTGGTGCTGGCGTCGGCGTGCGACCTCCGGATCGCCGCCGAGGACACCCATTTCGCCCTTCCGGAAGTCGATCTGGGAGTTCCGGTTCGCTGGGGCGGGGTTCCCCGGTTGGTTCGTGAACTGGGACCCTCTCTGGCTCGAGAATTGATGTTGACCTGCCGTCCCTTCACTGCTCAGGAGGCCAAGGCAGCCGGATTCCTGACCAGGGTGGTCCCTCCCGGAGAGCTCGATGACGCGGTCCGGGAACTCGCGGAGACCCTGTGCGACAAGCCGGCCCATGCCCTCCGGGCCGTGAAACGGAGCGTGGCCGAAGCGGTCGAGATCATGACGCCTGCTCGGGCCAGGCTTTGAGCTGTCGTGAACGCTGGACAGGCGGGCTAGGTCCGGCTCATAGGTCGGCAGCCCCGATGTCGAACAGGACCTCCTCCCCGCCGGTGACGGCGCCGTGAAGAGCCGTGCTGAGCGGTAGTAGCTGTTCGAGGTAGAAACGGCAGGTGGCCTGCTTATGGCGGTCTCCTGCGGCGATTGCCGCCGCGCCGGACTCCGCCATCATCGCTCCGGCTGCCACACCTCCGAACATGAGGCAGTAGGGACTGGCGCCTGCCAGCACCCGGTTGGGCCGGTCGCTCTCGGCGAGCAGCCGGCCGGTGGCATCCTCGAGTCGAGAAAGAGCCGCTTCGAGACTGTCCGCCGCTTCATACCACTCCACCTCGCGCAAGGCGGCCACGGAAGGCCGTAACGACCGGATGTATGACTCGACGAACCGGCCTCCGTCGATGGGAAGCTTGCGCATCACCAGGTCGATGGCCTGGATGCCGTTGGTTCCTTCGTAGATCGGGGTGATGCGGGCGTCGCGCCAATGCTGGGCGGCGCCGGTCTCCTCGATATAGCCCATGCCCCCGTGCACCTGGATCCCGATCGAAGCCACGTCGGTGCCGATCTCGGTGCACCACGACTTGACGATGGGGGTGAGGAGGGCCAGGCACTTGGAGTGCCGGCGGCGCTGGTCCTCGTCCGGCGCGCCACGGGACAGGTCCTGATGCATCGCCGTGCGGTAGATCAGGGCTCGCATGGCCTCCGTGTAGGACCGCATGGTCATCAGCATGCGGCGCACGTCAGGGTGGTCGATGATCGGAGACATCGCCTCGCTGGCGCCTACCGCACGCCCCTGCCGCCGCTCTCTGGCGTAGGCGGCCGCTTGCTGGTAGGCCCGCTCGGCCACGGCCATACCCTGGATACCCACCGATATCCGGGCGGTGTTCATCATCGTGAACATGTTCCGCATGCCTTGGTCGGTGTCTCCCAGAAGGTATCCGATCGCACCGCCCCGGTCCTCGCCGTAGACCATGACACAGGTAGGGGTGGCCTTGATACCCAGCTTGTGCTCCAGCGACACCACTTTGACGTCGTTGCGCTCGCCTGGCTCGCCGGCTACGTCCGGCAGGAACTTGGGCACGATGAACATCGAGATTCCCTTGGTGCCGGGCGGGGAACCGGGAATGCGGGCAAGCACCAGATGGATCACGTTGGCAGCCATGTCATGGTCGCCGTAGGTGATGAAGATCTTGGTGCCGGTGAGCCGGTAGGTTCCGTCCCCGGCAGGATGGGCCTTGGTGTCGAGGGCGCCCACGTCAGACCCGGCGTGGGACTCGGTGAGGTTCATGGTCGCCGACCACTCGCCGGTGATCATCCGGGGAAGGTACAGGTCCCTCTGGTCATCGGTTCCGTGGGCGGCGATGGCCGCGATGGCGCTGGCGGTCAGGAGCGGGCCGGTACTGAAGGAGAGGCATCCGGACGTGAAGAGTTCCTCGACTGCCACCCCGAGGATACGGGGCATACCGGCCCCACCCCACCGGGCCGGTGCGCCGATCGTCCCCCATCCGGCATTGACGTAGGATTTGTAGGCCTCCTGGAACCCGGGCGGGGTAGCCACATGGCCATCCTCAAGGGTCGACCCTTCTATGTCCCCGACCCGGTTGAGGGGTGCTACCAGGTCCTGGACGAAGCGAGCGCATTCTTCCAGAAGCGAGCCCACCACGTCCCGCTCGGCATGCCGGAACGGTTCGAGGCCGAGGACGTGATCTAGGCCGGCGATGTGTTCGATGGCGAAGCGGACGTCTCTGAGCGGGGCTACAAAGCCGGACATGGGCCGCCATTCTAGAAGGCGGTACTGGCCTTCGGACCGGCGCCCAACTGCGTGGACGGCCACAGGATCCGAGGCGAAGGCACGAGCATTTTTCGCGTACCCGCAGCAAGGGGTTGAACCTGTCCCGCCCCCGGAGTATGTTGCCCACTGCCAAGCACTGACAACCGGTATATGAACTGTGCCATTGGCTTTACCGGTCCGAGGGAACATACGAGATGCATGGAGCGAGGGGCGACTCCCGGCAACCATCCGAGCATGGCCGACCACGATCCAAACAGCACGGCGGTGGAGGCGGGGGGGTGGTGCGCCCGGTGCGGAGCACCGGTTTTTCGCGAGCTCGGGCGGGAGATGGCGGGCTAGAGCCGGTCCAGCCCTTGGGCCAGGTCCTCTATCAGATCCTCGACGTCCTCCAGGCCGACGGAGATGCGCACCAGCCCGTCGGTTATGCCGACCCGGAGACGCTCCGGCTTCTCCACATCGGCGTGGGTCATGGTCGCCGGATGGGTGATCAGCGACTCCACCGACCCGAGGTTCTCGGCCAGTGTCCAAACGCGTAGCGATCCCATCAGCGACTTGCCACCCTCCACGCCGCCCTCGACCTCGAACCATCCCATGGCGCCGTATCCGGAAGCCTGCTTGGTGGCCAACTCGTGTTGGGGGAACGACGCCAGCCCCGGGTAGGAGACCCTGGTCACCTTGGGGTGGTCATCCAGGAACTCGGCCACGGCCATGGCGTTGGCCGATTGGCGCTCCATGCGTTCGCTGAGAGTCTTGCTTCCCTGGAGCGTCAGCCAGGCCACCATGGGCGACATGATCAGGCCGGCGGCGTTCTGCACGAAGGCCACCGCCTCCAAGAGCGCCTCCGCCCGGCATACCACCGCTCCGCCCACGGTTGCGTTGTGACCGTCGAAGTACTTGGTGGTGGAGTGCACCACCAGGTCGGCGCCGAGTTCGATCGGGCGCTGGTAATAGGGGGTGAGGAAGGTGTTGTCCACCGCGTGGGGGATGCCCATCGGGGCGGTGATCTCGGAGACTCCGGCGATATCCGTATACTTGAGGGTCGGGTTGGCGGGTGTCTCGGTGAACACGAGCCTGGTTCGTTTGTTGATCACGGCCCTTACCGCATCCAGATCGGATGTGTCGGCGAATGTGAAGTCCACCCCGAATCGGGTGAACACCTTGGTGGCGAGGCGGTAGGTGCCCCCGTAGGCGACATCGCTGACCACGGCGTGATCCCCGGCGTTGAGCAGAGCCATGAAGACGGCATTGGTGGCGGCCATACCGGTCGCGAAGGCCGCTGAGCCGATTCCGCCCTCCAGCTTTGCGATCCGAGCCTGAAGCGCCGTAACGGTGGGATTGCCCGAGCGAGAGTACGAGTAACCGGTAGCCATGTAGTCGTCCACCGACGGCTGCACGAAGGTGGTCGACTGATGGATGGGCGTGAGGATGGCGCCGCTGACCGGGTCAGGCGTCACGCCGGCGTGTATCTGGTCGGTTCTGAAACCCATCGGCCTCCTCGGACGGTTGACAGGTTACCCCGACGTTCGGGTAACCCGGCGGCGGGCCGTTACCATCGGCCGGCGGGATGATGAAGAGCGCGTACGCGATCACGACCACCGAGATGCACACCGGCGGGGAGCCGGTCCGGATCGTGGAGTCCGGGTATCCGCCCATCCCGGGGGCCACCATCCTGGACAAGCGCCGCTACGTCCTCACGGAACTCGATCACCTGCGTACGGCTCTGATACACGAACCGCGTGGCCACTTCGACATGTACGGGGTGATTCCGGTGGAAGCCGACCTCCCGGAAGCCGACCTCGCTGTGCTGTTCATGCACAACTCGGGCTACTCCACCATGTGCGGGCACGCCGTGATCGCCCTGGGCAGGTATGCGGTGGACCGGGGACTCGTTCCGAAGGTCGCGCCCGAGACCAGGCTGGTGATCCAGTGCCCCTGCGGGCCGGTGGCGGTCCGCACCGAGGTGAACGGAGATGATACCGGAGCGGTTGGCTTCGAGAGCGTGCCTGCCTTCGCCCACTCCCTTGACCTTACATTGGATGTAGAAGGTTATGGTGTGGTCTCGTGCGACATAGCGTACGGCGGCGCCTTTTACGCGATTGCCGATGCCGGCCGGTTCGGGCTACAGGTGCCGGGCTCCCCGGTAGCGGACCTGGTCAGGGTCGCCAACGCTCTGTCCGGAGCGGTGAGTGAACGGGTGGAGCTCGCCCATCCCGACGCCGACGACCTGGGCTACCTGTACGGCTCGATCCTGACCGACGGCCGGGACGACGAACCGGTCTCGGCCAACGTTTGCGTATTCGCCGATTCTCAGGTGGATCGGAGCCCAACCGGATCGGGCGTGACCGCTCGGATGGCTCTTGCCCACGCTCGCGGCCAGGTAGGCGCGGGGGAGGTACGTACCTTCGAGAGCGTTACCGGATCGACCATGACCGGCCGGGTCGTGGCGGAGCGTACGGTCGGTGACCTGCCGGCGGTCACGGTGGAGGTATCCGGAAGGGCCTACTACACCGGCGCCGCTTCGTTCGTCATCGAGCCGGATGACCCCTTCCGTCACGGCTTCCTGGTGCGGTAGCTTTCAGCACCCTCTAGACCCGGGTGAGTTCAGCTTCGAGATGAAGTTGAAATGGCTGGCCGACCGCGGCCATCCACAGCCGGTACTGCATGACGTCTCCGACCACCTTGATGCGCCGCTCCACCTGTGACACTTCGACCGCGGTCGGGCTCAACCTGACATCCCTGGACCGGAAGCACACCTGGTTGCTGTCGATCTCTCCCGTGTGGACCTCTACGATTCCGGTCGGTTGGGCGATGACCATCTCGGCCCCGTCCATACCGCCGGGCCGGATGTATCCCGATTCGGAGTGGAGCGGTTCGCCCCCTCCGGCTCGCCGGGTCCGTTGCCGGTACGCGATGAACGGCTTGCCGGGGCCCGGCGTGAAGACGGCTTCCTCGATGTACTCGAAGGGTTCGATGGTCGGGTACCGTCCGTTACCTCTACCTTTCCATGTACCGACCAGGAAGGCCAGCGAGTCCAGGTCGGGGTGCGCTCGGCTCACCGAGGCGCGGGGACCCGGCAGGACACCCCGGTTCCCTTGAGGCCGCAGTAGCCGTTGGGGATCTTGGCCAGGTACTGCTGGTGATAGTCCTCGGCGTAGTAGAAGGTGGGCGCCGACCGGATCTCGGTGGTGACCGGCCCGAATCCCCGAGCGGCCAGATCCCGCTCGTAGGTCTCCTTGGTCTCCTCGGCCACCTCGTGCTGGGCTTCGGATGTCCAGTAGATCGCCGACCGGTACTGGGTGCCTCGATCGTTCCCCTGGCGCATCCCCTGGGTCGGGTCGTGTTCCTCCCAGAACCGTTTCAACAGGTCTCCATAGGAGACGACCGCGGGATCGAACACCACCATCACCGCCTCGGTATGCCCTGTGTGTCCGCTACAGACCTCCCGGTAGGTGGGATTGGGGGTGAGCCCGCCCTGATAACCGGCTGCGGTCGTGTATACGCCCGGAATCTGCCAGTAGATACGTTCCACCCCCCAGAAGCAGCCCATACCGAAATAGGCGATTTCCATACCATCCGGAAACGGCGGTGCGATGGTTCGCCCATGGACGAAATGCGGGCGCGGTTCCAGGACCGGTGTGTCCCGTCCCGGCAGAGCCGACTCCGCCGAGCTCAACAGGTTCTTGGTAGTCCGGAACATCAAACGCACCCTCTTCGCCTCCCAGAATCCTACTCCCGAGCCGTTGCTACCCTGCGCACCCGGAGCCCTCATCGGGTACTTTGCGGATCCTGACCCCCCTAGCCTCGTGGTCCGGGGTCGGAGTCAACTTGGAGGTGTGCACGGATGCGCGTCGGGGTGAACATATTCCTTACCGACTACTCGATCCAGCCGGTTCAGCTGGGGGAGGAGTTGGAGGCTCGGGGCTACGAGTCGCTATGGGTGGCGGAGCACAGCCATATCCCGACCAGCCGGGCCACGCCTTGGGGTGGGCGGAAGGACGCTCCGCCCCTACCGGAGGAGTACTGGCACACCCACGACTCCTTCGTGGTGCTGGCTGCTATCGCAGCGACCACCGATCGATTGAAGGTCGGTACCGGCATCGCCCTGGTCGCCCAACGGGATCCGATCTGGCTGGCCAAGGAGGTGGTATCACTGGATATCATCTCCAAAGGACGGTTCGAGTTCGGGATCGGGTTCGGTTGGAACCGGGAGGAGATGGCCAGCCACGGCATCGATGCTCGGACGAGGCACAAGTTGGTCCGTGAGAAGATCGCCTTGATGAAAGCTCTGTGGACCGAGGACCGGGTTTCCTACAGGGGGGAGATGATCAACCTGGAGGAGAGTTGGGCGTGGCCCAAGCCCTACCAGAAGCCGCATCCCCCCATCGTGATGGGAAGCGGAGGAGGCCCCATGGCGCTCGCGGCGGTTGCCGAGTACTGCGACGGCTGGATGCCTGTGCACCCGCAGAACCTGGCCGGGGACATCGCCACCTTGCACGGGCTTATGGAACAGGCCGGAAGGGATCCGTCGGAGGTGGAGATCGGCGTCTACGGGACCGATCCCGATCCGGAGAAGTGGAAGGAGTACGAAGCCTTGGGGGTGTCCCGCGTGCTCATCTTCCTCCCACCCGCGCCAGCTGACGTTGTGGTGCCGCTACTCGACCAGCATCGTCACTTGGTGGACAACTAGCACCCTCCCCGACCAGCCGGAGGTACGGGTGCGCCCGGTTGGGGCCGCACCTGCGGCCATCGGGGATGAGCCCTGGGTTTCGGCAGCTCTTTGGGGGAGCTTTCCGGGTTTCTTCGGGAAGGCTAATGTCCAATGTCCAATAGGCTGTGGCGCATGGAGTCCGAGCCGACGGAGAGGATGCCGACCGGACCGGAGCAATCCGGCGCCCGGCTTAGATCGCGCAGGGTGAGGAAGTGCAGGATCCGGCCGGTGGCGCTCGGTATCCTGATGCCGATCCTGGCACTTCTCGCGGGATCGGCATCGGCGCAGGAGCCGGGGAGCGGCGCCTGCCCCACCACGATCCCGTCAGCCGGGTTCCTGGACATCGAGGAACTGAGCGACGAGTCGGTCCGGGCCATCGACTGCGTAGCCCATTACGGGATCACCGCCGGGACCAGCCCCACCACCTACTCGCCGGGCGACCACCTGACCCGTGCCCAGATGGCTCGCTTCCTGATCAGAACCGCCGAGGCGCTCGGTGTGGAGCTGCCCGCCGGCGATTCCACGCCCTTCGAGGACCTCTCCGGCCTCGACGCAGACGGGCAACGTTCCGTCGCCCGTCTGCACGAGTTGGGGATCACGACCGGAAGGCGACCCGGGCTGTTCGATCCCGACGCTTTCGTGGGTCGCCGCCAGATGGTGCTCTTCCTGTCACGCACGCTGGCGGCTGCGGGCATCGCGGGCGATGCCCATCCGGACGCCCTCCCGTACTCGGACCTGGAAGGATGGTCGGACGAGGCTTTGAGCGCGGTGGCAGGCCTGGCGGCCCTGGGGGTCGAGTGGCCGGGCGCCACGGACCTCTTCGAGGCGGTGCGTCCGGTTACGCGCGAAGAGGCGGCTCTTCTGCTGGCCGGCACCCTCGAGGCCGGAGACGCTCGCCATCTGGTGCTTGCCATCGAGGTGTCCAGCACCACGAGCCTCTACAACGAGGCGATCGTGGTCACTGTCACCGCCACCAAGCCGGACGGGAGCCCATACCGCGGGCTGTTGGTCGACATGTTCGTATCCGGAATCGGCCACAGGTACGACGGCACCTGCTTCCTGGTGACCGATGCCCGGTTGTACGGCGTGGACGCGGGCACGTCGGCGGACTGCCTGATCGATCGGGCGGATCCTCGTACCAACTACCTTGGACAGATCAAGGCAAGCCTGGCGCACGGGCCCCGGCCGGGGAAGAACCGGATCTATGCCTGGGTCGAGGAGCTTGGACAGGACTTCCGGGAGACCCGCCCCCATCAAGTTTGGGTTGAAGTTGAATGGACCGACGTTCCGGATCGGGTCGAGATCGATGGTCCGATCGATGCGCGCTACGAGGAAATCGTAGAGGTCGAGGTGCGGCTAGTCGGGTCCAATAGAGGCAGACGGCGCCTGGTCATGATGGTGATCCGTGACGGGGTAACCGTTCACACCGTCGCACGGACGACGCCGTACAGCGGGAGGGTGAGCTTCGTATATGTCGGTCCGGATGACCCCTCCTCCAACAACGACGACGAGTTGGTGGAGATCATCAAGGTGTTCTGGGATCGCAACGGGAACTGGGTACATGACGGACCGGCCGAGATATCGGATGAGACCACCGTCACATGGGACGACTGACGATCGGGGATCTGGAAATGAACGTAACGAGGAAATGGATGGCCATGATGGCGGTGCTAGCCGTCCTGGCCGGGGCATGTGGCGGAGGCTCGGAGGAGACGGATCCCGGCTCGGAAACCGTCGGTTCCACCGTCGATGACACCGCCTCCGCTGACGGCAGCGTTACCCCCGGGACAACGGCCGAGGCCACCGGGAACGGGGACGACCAGGGGGACGACCCGGAGGAGGGGGATCCCGAGAGGCTGGAGGACTTCCTCGGGTTCAGTTTCGATGATCCGGAAGCCAATGCGGCCTTCGCTGCGGACATGGAGCGCCGGGTGCAGGAATCCATCGCCTCGTGCATGGCCCAGGAAGGGTTCGAGTACGTCCCGGCGGTCCGCCAGCAGGACTTCGGCTTCTTCGCCTCCGACCAGGAGGATTTCGCCCGGGAGCGCGGGTTCGGGATCACGACCTGGTTCGGAGAGGAAGATCTCTTCTCATCCGGTGATGAGGATTGGGTGGACCCGAATGCCGAGATCGTCGAGTCGCTCTCGGAGTCGGAGAGGGGCGCCTACTACGAGGTGCTCTACGGAGAGGATCCATTCGGTGAACCCGGCGGGTCCGGAGAGACCGAGGCGATCGGCGATCTGTGGGGGGGCGGTTGCAACGGGAAGGCCTACGAGGAGGTCTACGGGGCGATGAACCAGGTCTTCACCGAGCTGGGACCCCAGCTGGAGGAGCTCAACCAGCGGGTCGAGGCCGATCCCCGTTTCCGGGAAGCCGAGGAAGTGTGGGCGGGTTGCATGGCTGAACGGGGCTTCCCGTATGACAGCCAGGAGGCCATGTTCGAGCAGGTCAACGAGGAGTTCAGCCGCCGGTTGGAGGAGATCGTCGGTGTGGAGAGTGTGATCTTCGACCCGTTGGCGGGAATGAGCGAGGAGGAGATCCGGGCATTCGGCGAGGAGCGCTCCGAGGACGAGATTGCCGACTTCTTCGACCAAGCCCGACAGGAGGCGGTGGCGAGTATCGATCAGGAGGCCCTGGAGGCTCTCCAGCAGGAGGAACGTGATATAGCGGTGGCATCGTTCGAATGCGGTGAGGAGTTGAACGACACGGTCATGGAAGTCTTCCGGGAATACGAAGGCGACTTCGTCAGGGAGAACCGGGATGTGCTCGAGGGGCTCCGGACCTGACGGCGACCCCATGGGCGTGAGGAGAGCACGTTGACCGGGATAGCGGCATGAGGCGAGCCCTGGCAGTCGGCGCCGTGCTGCTGGCCGTTTCGGTAGCTTCCGGCCTGGGGTGGTTGGCCGCTCGCAACATCCGGTCGCCGGCCCAGGTGGCGCTCGAGGCGGAGCCGCCCGCGCCCTCCCTGATCACGGTCGAGGTGGAGCGCACAGAGCTGGTGGCTGATGTCATCACCAGGGCCGATATCGGCTATGACGATCCGGTTTCGCTCCGGCTCGACGGCGCGCTGGGCGGACGTCCCTCGACTCTGATCGTCACCTCTGCCCGAGAGCGAGGCGACGAGCTGGTGGAAGGAGCGGTGGCGGTCGAGATTTCGGGACGGCCTGTCTTCCTGCTGAGGGGAGGGATTCCCGTCTACCGGGACCTGCTGCCGCAGGCCGAGGGACCGGATGTCCTTCAAGTGGAGGAGGCCCTGGTCAGGCTCGGTTACTTCACCGAGGAGCCCGACGAGGTCTGGACGCCCGCAACCGAAAGGGCTGTCGAAGCGTGGTACGCGGCGGCGGGTTACGGAGCCAACGGGATCAGTGATGAGGATCAGCACAGGCTCGAGACCGCTGCCGAGACGGTGGAGTCGGCCGAGGACGATGTGGAGGCTGCCCAGGATCGGTTGGAGGCTGCTGAAGCCCGGCTTACGGCTGCTGTCAGGCAGGAGGACAATGCCCGGTACGACCTCTCTCAGGCTCGAGAAACCCTCGCGGAGGCGCGGGAAGGGCCTGACGAGCTGGTGATCGGTCGAGCCCGGTCGGCGCAGGCATCGGCGGAGGAGCAGTTGGCTTTCGCCCAGGCCGACGCGGAGAGGAGCCTGGCTGCGGCCGAGCGCGCCATCATCGATGTTGAGGCGCAGCGGGAACGGGCGGCCGTGGACTACGCGGTGGCCGAGATCCGATGGGACAGCGCCAGGTTGGGGGTGCATCCCGATACGGGAGCGTCGCCGACCGGTAACCAGTTGGAAAACCTCCGTCAGGCCGTGGATACCGCCTTGTCGGCGCTGGAGGATGCCGAACGGCGCATCGAGGAGGCCTACGAGGACCTGGACCGTCGAGCGGTCGAGAATGCTGCCGCCACGCGGTCCGCCTCAGACGGCCTTGCGGAGGCTCGGTTGGCCCTGGATGACCTGCTGGCGCCTCCGGACGTGGCTGCCGAGGTGCGGGCGGTCGAGAACGCCTCGGCTGTCCTGGACGATGCCCGGTCTGCCATCGAGGATGCCCGGTCCGCTATCGAGGACGCCCGGGCCGGCATCGAGGACGCCGAGATGGACGTCGTGGAGGCTCGCGACGCCCTGGTGGAGCTCGAGGACAGGACGGGGGTCTGGATTCCGGGCGGTGAGCTGGTCTTTCTGGAACGCCTGCCGGTCAGGGTGGATCAGGTCACCGCCGAGACGGGTAGCTCGGTGACCGCCTCCTTCATGACGGTTTCGGGCTCGGAACTGGCGATACGCGGCTCGGTGCTCGATACGGATGTAGCCCTCGTGAAGGAGGGCGGAGAGGCATTGATCGAGGACTCCTTGCTGGAAGCGCCGCTCCGCGGCGAGATCCGGCAGGTCGCCGACCGTCCCGGTACCAATGGGGTCGCGAGCAATCGCTATTACATCGAGATAGTGGCCGAGGGGATACCCGATGAATTGGTCGGCGCCAACGTCAAGGTGGTGATACCGGTGGGCGGAACGGCCGGCGAGGTGCTGGCCGTGCCTGCCGCGGCCCTGTCCGCCACCGCCGACGGATCGAGCCGGATCGAGGTCCGGGAACCCGACGGGACGACCAGGTTCGTGCGGGTGGAGCCGGGCTTGTCGGCGGATGGCCTAGTGGAGATCACGCCGTTGGATGGTGAGGTCGCGGAGGGTGATCTGGTGGTAATAGGAGTGGCGTCGGGTGACCGCTGAGCTGATCCGTCTGGTAAGGGTAGGCCGGACGTTCAGGTCGGGCGATATCGAGGTACGGGCGCTCCGGGATGCCGACCTGGAGGTCAGTCGGGGCGAATACCTGTCAATCGTGGGACCCTCGGGTAGCGGGAAGTCGACCCTCCTCAACATCATCGCCCTGCTGGATCGCCACACGTCCGGCACCTACCGGTTCGAGGGCACGGATGTCACCGAGCTCTCCGAAGGCGCCCGGACCGGTCTGCGGGCCCATAGGATCGGGTTCGTTTTCCAGTCGTTCCATCTTCTGGCTCACCGGACGGTCACCGAGAACGTCGTCATGTCGATGCTGTACAACAGCGTGCCTCCCCGGGAGCGCAGGACGCGTGCCAGGGCGGCCCTTGATCGGGTCGGTCTCGACCACCGCGCCGGTTTCCGACCGGGACGGCTTTCGGGAGGGGAGCGGCAACGGGTCGCCATTGCGAGGGCCATTGCCACCCGTCCGGCGATCCTGATATGCGACGAGCCGACCGGCAATCTCGATTCCGCCAGCACCGAGTCGGTACTGGAGCTGTTCGACGACCTGAGATCGGACGGGCTGACCCTGCTGGTGGTGACCCACGATGACGCCGTGAGCGCCCGGGCGGATCGGATTGTCCGCATGCATGACGGGCGCCTGTCGGAACCGATTGCGGTCTGAGGCATGGCGGTCGTCCGGTTGAGAGCCAGGTTCCGGGCTCGGGACCTGTTCGCCGAGGCGCTGGCCGGCCTCTTCACCCGGCCGGGACGCTCCCTGCTCACCGCTATGGGTGCGGTGCTCGGTATCGCCTCGCTGGTGGCCACACTGGGCATCGCCGAGACGGCCGGGGCCCAGATCGTCACCGCTTTCGACGAGTTGGCGGCCACCTCGGTGGTGGTCACTAACGACCGGGGCTTCTTCGGCACCAGCCAGACCCAGGTGGCTCTGCCGTGGGATTCGGAAGAACGCGTCTCCAGGCTCAACGGGGTGGTCGCGGCCGGCACGATGGCGGACGTCCACCTGGGCGGTCGGCTGACCTCGGCGGTGCCGGTGAACGATCCGCTGGGTTTGACCGAGTTCCAGATGCCGATGATCGCGGCATCGCCCGGTCTCTATGCGGCCGCCCGGGGAGAGCTCTCGACAGGCCGGTGGTTCGACCAGGGCCATTCCGAACGGGCCGACCGGGTGGTGGTGCTGGGGACCGGCGTGGCCCAGCGCCTCAACGTGACCCGGGTGGACCAGCAACCGGTCGTGTTCGTAGGAGACGCCAGCTTCGCGGTACTCGGGATCCTCGAGGACGTGCAGCGCCAGCCGGAGTTGCTCAACGCCCTCATCATCCCCGAGGGAACTGCCCGGGAGATGTACGACCTGGAGTCACCCACCACGGTACAGATCGACACCGAGATCGGTGCGGCCTCCCTCATCTCGGCGCAAGCGCCGGTCGCCGTGTCGCCCGATGATCCGGATGCGGTTCAGGTGCAGGCGCCGCTGGAGCCGGACGAAGTCCGAGCCGGCGTAGAGGAAGACGTCAACGCCCTGTTCCTGATGCTGGGAGGGGTGTCACTCCTGGTGGGCGCCATCGGGATCGCCAACGTGACCCTCGTCTCGGTTCTCGAGCGGATCGGGGAGATCGGGCTGCGCAGGGCTCTGGGCGCCGGGAGGCGCCACATCGCCTACCAGTTCCTCCTGGAGTCCACCGGCGTGGGCCTCTTCGGCGGTGTGATCGGGGCCAGCACGGGGGTCCTGGTAGTGGTCACGGTATCGGCTCTCCGCACATGGACTCCTGTGATGGACCCCAGGATCGCTCTCGCGGCGCCGGTCCTCGGTGCGCTCGTGGGGTTGCTGGCCGGTCTCTACCCGGCGCTGCGCGCCTCTCGGATGGCGCCGGTCGACTCGCTCCGGGCCGGAGCGACAGGATGACAATGGCGGGAAGGATCGCACGAGGTGGGTACGATTGCGCGATTGCGAGGAAGCCGGCAAGGATGCGTGGGTGAGTTACCAGGGTTACGTACGGGTCATCGGCGAGGGCGGGAACATCCTGGATGTGGCCGAGGCTTCGCTGGGTTCCATTGATCATCCGGGCCACCGTTGGGGAGGCACCATGACCGTGTGGAGCGGGGGTGCGCTCGACGGCAAGACCATGGTGGTCGATCTGGAGGTTCCCGGTTCCTTCCGGGCGTCCGCCCTGATCCTCCCGGGCCCGGTGTCCGGCAAACAGCGCCAGGTGTCGGTGCTGGGTAGCGGAGATTCGCCCTTCGGCAGCTGAACCCGCGCTAGGGCAGGATCCAGGCCTCCGAGCCATCGCCCGAAGCCGCCGCGGCCAGGTTGCGAACGCTGTTGATCACCGCTCCGAGGATGGCGAGGATCAGCGCCGCGTCGATAACCAGGACGGACAGGATCGGGAGCGTGCTCACCAGGGACGGAACCGCCGTGGCGGCCGTGTAGAGGATGACCAGCGTCGACCAGGTCATGATCGCCGAGACGATGAAGAAGACCGGCTTGGAAGCCCCCTCGGATCGACCCATCCCCTTGTAGATCAGGGGCGCCAGCACCGCCAGTATCCCGAAGGCGAGAAGGGTGGCCTGGGTCCCCAGCCCCAACAGCACCAGGACCAGGGCCAGCACCACCGCAATGCTCGAAGACCAGCTTCCGGAGAAGGACCACTTCAGGGGGCCGACGTTGCCTGACCATCCGTCCTCAGAATCGCGGACGGCCGCGTAGGCGATCAGGAGTGCCACCAGGCCGATGGCGACGATCATCGATTGCGGGTTCATATGCGCCTCCCGTTCATTCTGGCCGGCCCGACAGAGCGGGATTGTTCATTCTCCGGCCGCGGGCAAGGTGTTTCGTCCTTTGCAATAGGACTCTACGTTATGCCCGGGCGTTTCACGAGTAAATTCTGCGGCGTAGGGCCGCCAGCGGAGCGATCGGAGGCGCCGGTTGAGACTTGCCGAGGTGGTTGCGACGTCGCAGAAGATCGCGGGCACCAGGGCGCGCCGCGCCAAGGTGGCCGGTCTGGCCGATCTTCTTGCCCGAGCGGAGCCGGATGAGATACGGATCCTGGTCGGGTTTCTGGCCGGCCGGCCGCGCCAGGGTCGCGTCGGTGTAGGCCCGGCCGCACTGTGGGCGTCGGAGGTTGATCCCGCCCCGGAACCGATCCTCGACATCTTGGAGGTCGATCGGGTGATCGGCATGATCCCGGGGATCAGGGGCTCCGGCTCCCAGGCTCGCCGGACCGCCCTGCTCGAATCCCTGCTCGGTAGGGCCACTCCCGACGAGCAGAACTACCTGCGCCGGCTGCTCACCGGAGAACTCCGGCACGGGGCACTCGAGGGCTTGATGATGGACGCGGTGGCGATGGCGGCGGGTATCGATGCCGCGGTGGTGCGGCGGGCTGCCATGCTCGGGGGAGATCTCGGATCGATCGCCGTTCCGGCCCTAACGGAGGGGGAGGCCGCTCTGAGGGCGATGCGCATCATTCCCTTGCGGCCGGTCCGGCCCATGCTGGCGTCGACTTCCGGGTCGGCTGCCGATGCGATGGAATCGGCCGGCCGGGCCTCCGTGGAGTGGAAGCTCGACGGTGTCCGCATCCAGGCGCACCGGGCCGGTTCGAGGGTGGCGGTGTTCAGCAGGCGGCTCAACGAGGTCACGGATCGGCTGCCGCTGGTGGCTGAGGCGGTGTCCGGTCTTCCGGTATCGAGTGTGGTGCTCGACGGGGAGGTACTGGCTCACGATCTCGAGGGCCTGCCAGAGCGCTTCGAGCAGATCATGAGCCGTTTCGGTACCCAACGGGGCGGCGACAGGAAACCGCTGTTCCCGTACTTCTTCGACATCCTGCATCTCGACGGCGAGGACTTGATCGACCTACCCCTGGGCCGGCGTATCGTCATGCTCGAGAACCTGGTCCCTGCCGAGTATCTGGTACCCAGGTTGGTCACCGACCGGGTTTCGGAGGCGGAGGGCGCCCTGTCGGAGGCCCGCCGGAGCCTCCACGAAGGGATCATGGTCAAGGCGATCGGCTCGACCTACCAAGCGGGTCGAAGGGGATCGGCCTGGCTCAAGGTCAAACCGGCCTACCACCTCGACCTGGTGGTGCTGGCGGCCGAATGGGGCCACGGGCGCCGAACCGGCCGGCTCTCCAACCTGCACCTGGGCGCCAGGGACACAGAAAGCGACCGGTTCGTGATGGTGGGCAAGACCTTCAAGGGCCTGACCGATGCGATGTTGGCCTGGCAGACCGAGCGGTTTCTGGAGATCGAGGATCGCCGGGAACGTCATGTGGTGTACCTGCATCCGGAGGTGGTGGTCGAGGTGGCCTTCGACGGGGTTCAGTCGAGCCCGGTGTATCCGGGCGGGGTAGCGCTCCGTTTCGCTCGCGTCAAGCAGTACCGGCCCGACAAACCGCCCGATCAGGCCGACACCATCCAGCGGATTCGCCGGATATTCGAGGAGCGAGGAGGGCTATCGGTGGACGTCGTAGGGACCCGTGTCGGCGGGTTCGGCCATCGAGATCAGCAGGGCGCTGACCAGGACGACCTGGGCCAGTAGCGCCGCGCATCCGGCCAGGACCAGCCCGAGCGTGGCTGGGATGCGTACCAGTACGGGAATGACCGCCCCCACTACCCATGCGAGTTGGAAGAGGGTTTCCGAATAGGTGAACGTGCGGCCCCGGTCCTCGGGTCTGACGCTGGCATGGAGGAGCCCGTCGTATCCGAACTTGGCCGTTCCCCAGGCGAGCCCGGCGAAGAACGCCACGGCCGCCGCCGACCACACCCCGAACACGTGGGCGCTGATGAATGCTGCGGCTGCCTCCAAGGCCAGGGCCGCCACCACCATCGGTTCCTCATGAAGGCGCCGAGCCAGGAACTGAGCCAGGAGCGATGACACGCCGAAGCCGGCGCCGGCGGCAAGCAGGAGGCTGCCGAACCCCACTATTCCGGCCTCGTTGTCCCGGAACACGAATGCCACCAGGAGTAGGAGGTAGCCGTTCAGGAGACGGACGATGGCGGTGGCTATCCGCGCATGCCGGACCGCCCGCCGGGAGGCGGGGGAGCGGACGGCCGGGACCGCCTCCGTTCCCGGTTGGCCGCCAGCCGGCCGGAGGTCGACCCGCAGACCCAGAGCGGCAATGCCCGACCAAGCGAAGACGCCGGCCGCCAGCACCAGGGCAGCCATGTTCCCCAACAGGTTGATGGCGCCCAGCCCGATCGGGAGGACGGCGCCTCCGGCGAGAATTCCGAGCCGGGCGAGGCGGGCGTTGGCCTCTACGAGATCGGCCGGATTCGGTAGGGCGGTGGGCAGGATGGAGCTACGGCTGATCCCGTAGATCCGGGACAGCACCAGGATCCCGAACACCATCGACAGCATCACCAGGTCGGTCTCCGCCCGCATCATGGCGACCACCAGCACCACTCGCCCCAATGATCCGAGGGCCAGGCCGGCCCGGTGGCTGCGGGGTAACCGGTGGACAATCGAGCCGAGGAGGGGTCCGATAACGGCGAAGGGAGCCAGCGTGAGGAGAAGGAACGCAACCACGTTGCCCCGAGCCTCGGTGGTGGGCACCGAGAAGAACAGCGTGTCGGCCAGGGCTAGGGCCACCAGGGCGTCTCCGGCCACGTTCGTGGCGTGGGAGATGGCCAGCCGCCGGAAGGCCCATCCGTGTCGTGAGAACTGTCCCTCGATCTTGCGGCCCACAGCCCGGGTGGCACGGGAGATCTTTGAGGGCGACCGGGGCTGCGGAGAGGCGCTGCTCATACCATTAACGTAGCGGCGAGCACGGGCGGATCGTCCCGCCGGTATCGGCCCAGAAGTCGGACAACTTGGAACGAGAATATGAACTTAAACCAGTTACAGAAGGTTAAGGAAGGGAGAGGGTTTATCGCCGCGCTGGACCAGAGCGGGGGTAGCTCACCCAAGGCGCTGGCGAGGTACGGGGTACCGGAGGACGCCTACTCGACCAGCGAGGAGATGTTCGATCTGATCCACGATATGCGAACCCGGATCATCACCAGCCCAAGCTTCGGCGGGGACCGGATCCTGGGCGCCATCCTGTTCGCCGACACGATGCGCCGCCGGATCGATGGCGTTCCCACGGCGCTTTACCTGTGGCGGGAGAAGGGCGTGGTGCCTTTCCTGAAGGTGGACGAGGGTCTGGATGAGGATCGCGACGGCGTCCAGCTCATGAAGCCGATGACCGGCCTGGAGGAGCTGCTGGAAGAAGGTCGGGAGAGCGCGATCTTCGGCACCAAGATGCGCTCGGTCATCAAGATGGCCGACATGGACGGCATCGAAGCCAACGTGGAGCAGCAGTTCGAGGTGGGGGAGCGGATACTGGCGGCCGGCATGATCCCGATCCTCGAACCCGAGGTCGACATCAACAGCCCGGAGAAGGCCGAGGCGGAGGACCTGCTGCTCTGGGCCATCCTGGACCGGTTGGACCGGTTGGGGGACTCAGGCGTGATGCTCAAGCTGACCCTCCCCAGCCGGGAGGATCTTTACCTGCGCCTGGTCGAGCATCCCAACGTGGTCCGGGTCGCGGCCCTTTCCGGTGGCTACGATCACGTACAGGCGTGCGAGCGTCTGGCCCGGCAACGCGGCATGGTGGCGAGCTTCAGCCGGGCCCTTCTGGAGGGCTTGGTGGTGGACCAGTCCCAAGAGGGGTTCGATGCGGTACTGGACCGGCTGGTGGGCAATGTGTTCGGAGCCTCGGTCACGTAGGAGGGTATTGAAAAATGTCCCGCTGGCCCGGTTTCCTACAACGCAGCCCCAGGTCAGAGCATCACGGGCCAACCCATCCTCGTCTTTTTCAGCAACCTCCTAACCGTATGGCGTCGGCTCAGCCCATCGGACGCCTGGCTGGATCGGGTTGGTGATTGCGAGATGTGCGAGACATGAAGCCTCTGGATGACGTACGGGTCGTCGAGTTGGCCAACTGGATCGCCGCGCCCGCGGCAGGCGCGGTTCTGGCCGATCTGGGCGCCGATGTCATCAAGGTGGAGCCCCCGACCGGTGATCCGGTGCGCGGCTTCCTCCGTTCTCCCGAGGTCGGCGGCTCTGCCGCCGACGTGGACTATCCCTTCACGGTGAGCAATCGAGGCAAGCGGTCCGTAACGCTGGCGGTTAACACCGGGGCGGGTCGGGAGGCGTTGCTGGAGCTGGCTGCCTCGGCCGATGTGTTCCTCACCAACATGCTCAACTACCGGCTGGTGAGGTACGGCCTGGAGCCGTCCCACCTGCTGGAGGCGAACCCGAGGCTGGTGGTGGCTCGGGTGAGCGGGTACGGGAGCCGGGGCCCCGAAGCCCACCGGCCCGGCTTCGACATGACCGCCTTCTTCGCCCGCGGCGGCATGATCGACACCATGACCCCGCCCGATGGCGACGCTCCCAAGCCACCGACGGGACCGGGTGATCACGCGACCGCCATGGCCATGGTGGCGGCGATCCTGGTGGGCCTCCGGACCGCTGAGCGGACCGGCCGGGGCCAGGTGGTCGATACCAGCCTCCTGTCCATGGGGATCTGGACCATGGCCAGTATGTTGGCTGCCACCCTGGTGGACGGACGGGACAGGGATCGCCGGTCCAGATCGTCCGAGGTCACTGCGCTGAACAACCGCTACCGCACGTCGGATGATCGGTGGTTGTTCCTGACCATGCCCGGGGGCGCGATGTGGCCACCGCTCTGCCAGGCGCTGGGTGTCGAGGATATGATCGAGGATGAGCGTTTCGCCGACGCGGACTCCCGACGCGAGAACATGGGTCTGGTAGTCGAGCGCCTCGATCGAGCGTTCGCGACCAGGACGCTGGGGGAGTGGGGCAGGATCCTGGATGAGGCCGGTCTGGTCTGGGGTCCGGCTTCCAGCCTGAGCGACGTTGCTTCAGACCGGCAGGCCGAGGTCCTGGGTCTCTTCCCCGAGATCGAGCACCCCACCGTGGGTACGTTCCGGACGGTGGCCACGCCGTTCGAGATGGAAGGCGCCGATCTCCGCCCGACCGCTCCGGCTCCCGACGCGGGCGAGCACACCGAGTTGGTATTGCGGGAGATGGGCTGGGGCGATGACCGCATCGAGGCAGCCCGCCTTCGGGGCGCCTTCGGTCAGCCCGTATGAGGTAAAGGTGGACGAGAATCAGGGCTAGAAGGGTGCCAAAAAGGGAATGGGTGGCCGGCGATGCGTTTACCGGGGGTCTTGTGGCCGACTATGGGGCCAACTGGACATTTTTCGGTACCCTCCTAGAGTCAGGGTGTGACTGATGAAGGCGGTTCCGCCGCCGGACGAGGGCTCAGACAGCTAGCCCTGCGGGACCGGCACGAAACCCTCGGCGCCCGTTTCGCTCCCTTCGCCGGCTGGGAGATGCCGCTCCGGTACCAGGGGATAGTCGGCGAGCACCACGCCGTGCGCGAAGGGGTCGGCGTCTTCGATGTCTCTCACCTGGGTCGGGCTCAGGTGCAGGGTTCGCAGGCGGCCCAGCTGCTCAGGTCGGTGACCACTTTCGATGTGAGCAGGCTGGCGGCAGGCTGGGCTCACTACTCGCTCTACTGCAACGAGGCCGGAGGCATCGACGATGACGTGTTCGTCTACCGGCTGGCCGAGGAGCGGTGGGTGATAGTTCACAACGCATCCAACGCCGACCAGGATTTCGACCGGCTGCGGTCCGTTTTCGGCGAGGCGGCCTCCGAGATCACGGTGGATACCGCGATGCTGGCCGTACAGGGTCCGGACGCGATCCCGCTTCTCGGTAGCGTTCTCGGGAACGGCGTCGCGTCGCTCGAGCTGCATTCCTGCGTTGAGCTCGACTGGGAGGGTGGGCCGGTCATGTTCGCCCGTACCGGCTATACCGGCGAGGACGGCGGTGAGTGCATAGTCGGGGTCGCGCAGGCCGCGGCGCTGTGGGATGCGTTGATCGAAGGAGGCGCATCGCCGGTGGGTCTCGGCGCGCGGGACACGCTGCGTTTGGAGGCCGCGCTGCCCCTGTACGGCAACGACATAGACACCGAGACGAGTCCTTACGAGGCCGGCTTGGGCTTCGCGGTGACCCTCGATGACGGAGCGCCCTTTACGGGGCGCGATGCGCTGGTCGAGGCGCGGGAGCGACCCCGGGAGCGGAGGCTCGCCCACCTGGTGGCGCGCGGGCGCGGCGTCCTGCGGACCGGCTACGCCGTCAACGCTCCGGATGGCGGGGGATCCGTCGCTCGGCTGACCAGCGGAGGCTTCAGCCCGAGCTTGCGTCTCGGTATCGGGATGGCCTACCTTCCTGTGGAGCTTGCGCAGATCGGTGCCCGGTTCGAGGTAGATGTACGCGGCCGTATGCTGCCGGTCGAAGTCGTGCGCCGTCCGTTCTACCGAAAGTCGAGGAGGGATTGATGAAGGCCGATTACGAGATTCCCGAGGACCTTCTCTACACGGAGGAACACGAGTGGCTGCGGCGTGACGAGGAGGACCCGGACCAGGGCACCATCGGCATCACGGACTTCGCACAGGACGGGGTAGGCGACGTGGTTTACCTCGACCTTCCGTCCGAAGGAGACAGCGTCTCCGCCGGTGAGCCCTGCGGCGAGATCGAATCGGCCAAGACCGTCTCCGACCTCTACGCCCCGGTGGATGGTGTGGTGGTCGTCACGAACGGGGAACTCGAGGACCAGCCGGAGCTGGTCAACCTATCACCCTACGGAGACGGATGGCTGATCCGCGTCCGCATGGCCGATGCGGGCCAGCTCGGCACCTTGCTCGATGCGTCCGCTTACCGGACGTTGCTCGAGGATCATTGAGACCCTGATGTCCTCGCGGTCCTCCGGTTCACCGCATCCGTACATTCCCGCCACCGATGCCGATCGGGCGCGGATGCTGGAGCGGATCGGCGCTCCCGACGTAGGAGCGCTGTTCGCCGACCTGCCGGCAGCTATGCGGGATCCGGCGATCGACCTCCCCCCGGCGCTACCGGAGGCAGACCTGATCGCGTTGATGGAGGAACGCGCCGGCGCCAATGCAGCGCCCACGCGGCCCGACTTTCTCGGCGCTGGGGCGTACCGGCGTTCCATCCCGGCCATCACCCCATACCTGATAGCGCGTTCGGAGTTCGCCACCTCCTACACCCCGTACCAGCCGGAGATAAGCCAGGGAACCCTGCAGGCTGCCTTCGAGTACCAGTCGGTCGTCTGCGAGTTGACCGGGATGGACGTGTCCAACGCCGGGCTCTACGACGTGGCGAGCGCCACCGCCGAGGCCTGCCTGCTGGCGGCCCGCGTCACGAAGCGGAGGGCCGTGGCGCTGCTCGAACCGATCCATCCCGGAACCGCCGAGGTGGTTCGGACCTATGCGAGCGGCGCCGGGCTGGGCGTGGATACTGTCGTGTCGCCCGGTGCGATCCGTGAGGAGCACGCCTGCCTGGTGGCCCAGCAGCCGGATTTCCTCGGGACCATCGTGGATCTCGAACCGCTCGCCGGCGCCGCCCATGGTGTAGGAGCCTTGTTCGTGGCGGTCGCCGATCCGTTCGCGCTGGGCCTGCTGCGAGCGCCGGGCGATGCCGGTGCCGACATCGTGACCGGCGAGGGCCGTGATCTGGCAGGCGCTCCAAACTACGGCGGACCGTCCCTCGGATTGTTCGCGGCCCGCACGAAGTACTTGAGGCAGATGCCGGGCCGCATCGTCGGACGTACCAGGGAACTCACCGAAGGCAACGGTAAGGGAGAGCAACGCACCGGGTACGTGCTCACATTGCAGGCCCGCGAGCAGTTCATCCGGAGGGAGCGGGCCACGTCGAACGTGTCCACCGCGCAGGCCTTGATAGCGGTTGCCTTCACCATCACCGTCCAGGCGCTCGGCCCGAGCGGGATGCGCGGATCCGCCGTGCTCTGCTACCAGCGGGCCCACGACGCCGCCTCGCGCATCGCGATGCTGCCCGGCTACGAGATACCAGAACGCGGGCCCTGGTTCCAGGAGTTCCTCGTCCGAGGGCCCATCCCTGCCGCCGACCTCGCCGCTCAGCTGGCGGCGCGGGGCATCGGAGCGGGTCTTGATGTGTCGGCGCGGCCGGAGCCCGCGGCACGTGATGCCTTGCTGTTCGCCGTCACGGAGGCGACACCCGATACACACGTGGACGCGTTGATCGGGGCCTTGGCAGAGATCGGGGGAGCGGCGTGAGCGGCTCCCGACCCGGCGTAGAGGACTTCGGCGCGCGGCTCAGCTTCGATCGCGGAGAGCCGGGCCGTCGTGCGGTCGACGTGCCCTCATGGGCGGGGGAGGAGACCCCTCTGCCGGATGATCGCCTGCTACGCGACTCCGTGCGGTTGCCCGAGCTCAGCCAGGGAGGGCTGGTGCGCTACTACACGGCCCTGTCGGCGTTGAACTACGGCATCGACTCGGGTACGTACCCGTTGGGCTCCTGCACCATGAAGTACAACCCGAAGGTCAACGACACGGTGGCATCCCTGCCCGGGTTCGCGCGAGCACATCCACAGGCCTCGGAGGAGGACGTCCAGGGCACGCTCCGTATCCAGCTGGAGTTGGGTAGTGGTCTGGGAGAACTCACCGGCCTTCCACATGTCAGCTTTGCTCCCGCGGCCGGCGCACACGGAGAGTTGGCGGGTGTTCTCATGGTGGCTCGTGCCCTCGAGGATCGGGAAGAGCTCGAAACCCGCCGCCGCATCCTCGTCCCGGACTCGGCCCACGGCACCAACCCGGCGACCGCGGCCATGGCCGGATTCAAGGTCACGCAGATCCCGACCGCCGCCGATGGCTCGCTAGATCGGGACACGATCGAGCGGGAGCTTGACGAGACCGTGGCCGCCGTCATGGTCACCGCGCCGAATACCCTCGGGCTTTGGGAGCGTGGCATCGAGGAGGTCGCCGGGCTCATCCACGAAGCCGGCGGGTACCTGTACGGGGACGGGGCGAACTTCAACGCGATCATGGGCCGCGTGCGCTTCGGAGACCTGGGTTTCGATGTGGTCCACCTCAACCTCCACAAAAGCTTCAGTACCCCCCACGGTGGCGGTGGCCCGGGCGCCGGACCCGTGTGCTGCTCCGAGGAGCTGGCCCCTTACCTGCCCACGCCGGTGGTGGAGGAAGGCGATGACGGTCTCGTGCATCTGGTCGCGCCCGAGCGCAGCATCGGCCGGCTCCAGCAGTTCCAGGGCAACGCCGCCGTGCTGGTCCGGGCCTACGCGTACATGCGAGCGTTGGGGCTCGATGGCCTGCGTGCCGCCTCAGGCCAGGCCGTGCTCAACGCCAACTACGTGCGCGCCCTGCTCCACGGCCAT
>Ga0209754_1000113_pt1 | contig 128340 bp, 115 predicted proteins | sample MesohylBB_FD_187295 | JGI IMG/M metagenome (GOLD analysis project Ga0209754, IMG submission 187295) | Host-associated microbial community of the marine sponge Aplysina aerophoba from Gulf of Piran - sponge mesohyl, lysed by bead beating... | ecosystem: Host-associated > Porifera > Sponge >... | reverse complement strand
AAGCCCGGTTTCGGCGAGCATCCGGACATCCGCAAGGGCGACGATGAGTATATCGACGGCGTCGAAAGCGACTGGATGAACCGCCTCCGCAACGGCGACGAACCGGTCGAGCCGTGGCCCGACGCGCCGACCCACGAGGATCCCTTCGCTTCCGCGCAGGACGACCCGGCGCAGGAGGCCCCTGGGCAGGACGATCTGGCGCAGGAAAGTGGTTCGGAGGACGGGCCGTTCGCCCCGCCGCCGCTCGCCGGACCGGAGGACAGCGCCCCATGCCGGCATCCGGCGAACGGCCTCGACCCGACGACCGGCCTTGACCCGACGACCGGCCTTGACCCGACGAACGGCCTTGACCCGACGAACGGCGTTGACCCGACGAACGGCGTTGACTGGGCGGACGACGCCCCGCTGCCCCAGGCGGCCCGCATGAAGAACGGCAGCGCCGCCGGACAGGACGGGGCCGCCCCTGACATTTCATGACATTTCATGACGCCTTCGGCATACGGCGCGCGCGGCGGCTTTCGGCTATCGCCGGTCGGGGAACGGTGATACCACCCGACAGACCCCCGTAGTCGGAGCTTCCCTCGCCATGACCGATTCCCGTTCCCTGCGCACAGCGTTTGCGGCGCTGGCCTTCGCCGTGCCGCTCGCCCTGGCCGCCGCCGCGCCGGCGCAGGCGCAGCAGTCCAAACCCGCCGCAGACCCGGTGGTCGCCACCGTCAACGGCGAAAAGGTCATGCTGTCCGATCTGCGGGCGCTCCATGCCGACCTGCCGGAGCAGATCCGCAAAATCCCGATCGAGCGCATCTACCAGCCGCTGCTCCAGCAGGTCATACAAACCAAGCTTCTGGCCGCCAGGGCGCGCGCCGGCGGGCTGGACAAGACCCCGGCCATCGAACGCAGGCTGCGGACCCTGGCCGACCGGGTGCTGCAGGAGGCCTACCTGGCCGAACGAATCGACGAGGCCGTGACCGAAGACCGGCTCGTCAAGGCCTACAAAGCGTTTGCCGCGAAGCACAAAGGCGAGGAGGAAGCGAAGGCCCGGCATATTCTGGTCAAGACCAAGAAGGAGGCGGCCGCGGTCGTCGAGGCGTTGGACAAAGGCGGCAAGTTTGCCGATCTCGCCCGGCAGAAATCGATCGGGCCGTCCAAGACCGGCGGCGGCGACCTCGGCTGGTTCGCCAGGGGGCAGATGGTCAAGCCGTTCGCCGACGCGGCGTTCGCGCTCAAGAAGGGCGATTACACGAAGACGCCGGTGCAGACCCAGTTCGGCTGGCACGTCATTCTGCTCGAGGACCGTCGCCGGCAGGCGCCGCCGCCTTTCGAGGCGAAGCGCGCCGAGCTCAAGCAGGAACTGGGCCGCGAGCTGATGGCCGCCGAGATCGAGCGTCTGCGCAATGCGGCGAAAATCGTCCGGTTCGGCCCGGACGGAAAGCCGCTTGACGCCGGCGCGCCCGCCCGGAAAAAAGAAGGGAAAGAAGAGGGCAAAGAAGAGTAGAAAGACGACAGGATCGGGGGAAACCTGTCTCCGCGCGGCCCGGCCCAGCACATTTCCGGGGCGTCCGAAGGCGGAGGCGGGCCGCAAATCGCACCATGACTCTGAAAAAATCGCCGCTCGCGCCCGAGCGGTTTCCGGACCTGCCGGCGATCGGCGGGGTGCAGCTGGCGGGCCGCGCCTGCGGCCTCAAGCGCAGCGGCGCGAAGGATCTGATGCTGGCCGTCCTCGCGCCCGGCACGGCGGTCGCCGGCGTCTTCACCCGCTCGATGTGTCCCTCGGCCCCGGTCGATTGGTGCCGGGAAGCGCTGCCCGGCGGCCGGGCGCGGGTGATCGTGTGCAATTCGGGCAACGCCAACGCGTTTACCGGCAAGGCGGGCGATACGACGGCGGAGCGGACCGCCGAAGCCGCCGCCGCCCTGTTCGGCTGCCCGGAACGGGAAGTGTTCCTGGCGTCGACCGGGGTGATCGGCGTGCCGGTCGGGCCGGACCGTATCGGTGGCTGCCTGCCGGAACTGTCCCGCCATCTGCGCGACGACGCCTGGCGCGACGCCGCCGAAGCGATCATGACGACCGATACCTTCCCCAAGGGCGCGTGCGCCGAAGCGCGTATCGGCGCTACGACGGTCCGCATCGCCGGCTTCGCCAAGGGCAGCGGCATGATCGCGCCGGACATGGCGACCATGCTGGGCTTCGTCTTCACCGACGCCAATATCCCGGCGCCGCTGCTCCAGAAGCTGCTGGCCCGGTCCAACGACCGCTCCTTCAACGCCGTGACGGTCGACGGCGACACCTCGACGTCGGATACCGTGCTGCTGTGCGCGACCGGCGCGGCCGGTAATGCGCCGCCGGCCGGTCTCCGAAGCCTCCGGGCGTTCGAGAACGCGCTGGATGCGGTCATGATCGATCTCGCCCAGCAGATCGTGCGCGACGGCGAGGGGGCGAGCAAGTTCGTCACCGTGACTGTGAGCGGCGCAACCTCCGCCCGCGCGGCGCGCCGGATCGGCCTGACCATCGCCAACTCGCCCCTGGTCAAGACGGCGATCGCCGGCGAGGACGCCAACTGGGGCCGGATTGTCATGGCGGTCGGCAAGGCCGGCGAGAAGGCGGACCGCGACCGGCTCTCCATCGCCATCGGCGGCGTCACCATCACGGAAAACGGCCAGCTCGTGCCCGGCTATGACGAAGCCCCGGTCGCCGACCACATGAAGGGTGCGGAGATCGATATCGACGTCGATATCGGCATCGGGCGCGGCCGGGCGACGGTGTGGACCTGCGACCTGACCCACGGCTACATCACCATCAATGCCGATTATCGAAGCTAGGGCGGCATATTCCGACGGGACTGCGGGTTGCGATCCCGGACATGAACCGGGCGTGCCGCAAGACCTGCCCATCGTGCTGGTTGCGGCCATCGCCCTGGTCGATATCGACAATCGCGTGCTGATCGCCCGGCGGCCGGAAGGCAGGGTAATGGCCGGCCTCTGGGAATTTCCGGGCGGCAAGGTCGAGCCGGGCGAAACGCCGGAAGCCGCCCTGATCCGCGAAGTGCGCGAAGAGCTGGGCATCGATACCTCGGAAAGCTGCCTGGCGCCGTTCACTTTCGCGTCCCACGCCTATGCGGATTTTCACCTGCTGATGCCGCTCTATCTCTGCCGGAAATGGCTGGGCGAACCGGCGCCCCGGGAACATGCGGCCATAAAATGGGTCCGGCCGCCGCGTCTGCACGACTATCCCATGCCGCCGGCCGACGCGCCGCTGGTCGCCATGCTGCGGGATTTTCTCTAGCGCGGCGGCCAGCGTGTCCCCGACGGAGGCGAAGATGCAGGTCAGCCTGCTGGGCACCGGATTGCCGTTCCCCAACCCGCGGCGGTGCGGGCCGGGCTACGCGGTGCGGGCCGGCGCGCACAACTTTGTCATCGACTGCGGCTCCGGCATTGTCCACCGGATGGTCGAGCTGGGCCTGATGCCGAACGAGGTCGACCACCTGTTCATCACCCACCTGCATTCGGATCACTTCATCGATCTTGGCCATTTCATCGCCACCCGCTGGATGATGAGCGACGACCGGCCCTGGCACATCTACGGGCCCGAAGGCGTCCGGACGATGGTCGGGCAGCTCCTCGAATTGCTGCGCCCCGATCTCGAACTCCGGATGCGGATTCGAAAGGTGCCCAGGGAAATGCCCGACATCCGGGTCCACGAACTGACCGAAGGCCCGGCGCTGGACGTCGACGGGGTCGCGGTGACCGCGTTCGACGTCGCCCATTATCCGCTCGAACAGGCCTTCGGCTACCGCTTCGAAACACGGGATCGGCGGATCGTGCTGTCGGGCGATACCAGCCCGTGCGAAAACCTCATCCGGCACGCGCACCGGGCCGACATCCTGATCCACGAGTGCGTGCAATACGAGAAATGGATCTCGCCGCAGATCGACCACAGCCACACGCCGTTGGCGCATACTTCGCCGGAGCGGCTCGGCCTCGTCGCGCGGGACGCCGCGCCGGGATTGCTGGTCACGACCCACATGCTGCCGGATTCCGAACCGCGCGCGTTGCGCGAGATAATCCGCCGCGACTATGACGGCCGGGTCGTTATCGGCGAAGATCTGATGACCCTGTAGCTGCTGCGTGGAACACCGCCCTCGGCTATCCTGTTCTTTGGCGACAATGGGGCTTTCCTCCCGGGAAGTGGCTCATCATGGGTTGTGCCTGGCATGATTGACGGCGATATCGGGCCCGTCCTGGCTTTCGGGGCCATTGCGGTGGCGCTCGCGCTCTACGCCGCCCCGCGGATCAAGATAGAGCTGGCGTCGCTGGCAGTCGTCTGCCTGCTGCTCCTGGCGTTCCATATCTTTCCCGAAACCGGCGCCGACGGCCGCAACAAGCTGGGCCCGGCGGACCTGCTGGCCGGCTTCGCGAATCCGGCGCTGATCGCGCTCCTGGGGCTCATTATCATCGGTCAGGGCCTGGCCCAGACCGGGGCGCTCGATCGCGGAGCGCGCGCGCTGCTCGGCGCTGCGGGCGGGCGCTCGGAAGTCGCGCTGACCCTGTCGCTGCTTGCCGTGCTGCTGATCAGCGGGGTGCTGAACAACGTCCCCGTCGTCGTCATCTTCATCCCGATCCTCCAGACCTTCGCCAGCCGCGGCGGCACGCCGCCCAGCCGTTCCCTGATGATTCTGAGTTTCGCCTCGATCCTGGGCGGCATGACGACCCTGATCGGCTCCAGCACCAATCTGCTGGTCTCCGGCATGTTGACCGATCTGGGCCAGCCCGGCTTCGGCTTCTTCGATTTTACCGTGCCCGGCCTGGCCGTGGCGCTGCCCGGCCTGCTCTTCGCCCTGCTGGTCGTGCGCCGCCTGCTGCCCGACCGCAGCGCCGGCGACGATGCGGCCCTGGCGACCGGCCGGCAGTTCCTCGCCCAGATCGACGTGGTCCTCGACCGGCCGCTCGACGGGCTCAAACCGGCCGGCGGCTTTTTCCCGCAGCTTGCCGACGTCACGGTCCACGCCATCCAGCGCGGCGAAGCGAGCCTGCTGCCGCCGTTCGAGGAAAATGCGGCGCTGCGGCCCGGCGACATCCTGATCGTGAGCGCGACCCGTGCGGCATTGACCGGCGCCGTCCGCGGCCAGATGGACCTGCTGCATCCGTCCCTCGGCGACGCCTGGTCGGCCCGGGAAGACGAGACCCACGGCAAGCCGCCCTGGCTGCGCGGCCGGCAGCTGCTCGGCGAAGTCATGGTCACGCCGGGGTCGGAGCTGATCGGCCGGACGCTCGAGCAAATCGGCTTTCGCTATCGCTACAACTGCGTCGTCGTCGGCGTGCAGCGCCGCACCGCCCGCATGCACCGTCCGATCACCGACCTGCCGCTTGCCGCCGGGGACGTTTTGCTGGTCCAGGGCACCACCGAGGCCAAGGCGGCGTTGCGCGGCCGGCCGGGGATCCTGCCGATCGAGTGGTCGGCGAGCGAAGTGCCGTCGGCGCCCGAGGCCTGGCGCGCGCTGGCGATCTTCGCGGCCGTGGTCGGGCTTGCAGCGCTGGACATCCTGCCGATCGAGATCGGCGCGCTGGCCGGCGCAGCCGCCATGCTGGCGACCGGGGTCATGACCCTGCGCCAGGCGGCGCGCGCCATCGGCGCCGACCTGGTGCTGGTGATCGCCGCCGCTCTGGCCCTGGGCAAGGCGCTGCAGGTGACTGGCGGGGCGGTGATCCTCTCCGACCTGCTGGCCACCGCGCTGGCGGGCGCACCGATACCGGTCGTGCTGTCCGCCTTCTTCCTCCTCGTCGCCGTTCTGGCGAACCTCGTCGGGACCAAGGCGGTCGCCGTGCTGTTCACGCCGATCGCCGTCTCCCTGGCCCAGGGTCTCGGAGCGCCGATCGAGCCGTTCGCGGTCGCCGTGGTGTTCGGTGCGAACTGCGCCTTCGCGACGCCCATGGGCTACCAGACCAACCTGCTGGTGATGGGCCCGGCAGGCTACCGCTTCCAGGACTTCGTGCGCGCCGGCCTGCCGATGTTGATCTTCGTATGGGCGACCGTCAGCCTGGTGCTCCCGCTCTACTACGGGCTGTAACGATCGCGTCGGGCGGATCGGACGCGCGGGCGCCGACGCCTGCCGGGCCTGCGCTGAAACCGGCGGATCGCGACCTCCGCGGCATTGCAGGTTCGAATTGTGCCGCGGAAATATCGCTGCAATCGGATTTTGGATTCTTGAAGAATTGGTGTAGAATATTAAAGTGATGCTTTAAGCTCCGGTGTCAAAGGACAAACCGGATGTCAAAGACTTTGAGACGAGTTGGCGCGGTTACGGTGGCTGCAGCAGTATTCGCCGCGGCGAACGCTGTCTCTACGCTCGCCGGCGAGTCTCAAATTCTGACCCGGGCGGCGGCTGCCGGGCAGGATGTTCCGAATTCGGTTCCTCAATCGACGCAAGAAGCCCGCCCGTCCTTCGCGGCGTGGATCGCCGCATTGAAGGCCGAGGCCCGGACGAAGCGGATCGGCGAAGGCACGCTGGCTGCGGCGCTCGACGGTCTGCGCCTGAACCGGCGGGCCCTCGCGCTGGAATCGCGCCAGCCGGAGTTCGTCACGCCTGTCGGCGCCTACGTCGCCGCGCTGACCGGGAAGCAGGCGCTGGCTACCGGCCGCGTGAAACGCCGGCAGCACGCCGCCCTGCTTGGCAGGATCGAAGCGGCCTACGGCGTGCCCGCGCGCTACCTTCTGGCAATCTGGCGGCTCGAATCGAACTATGGCGCCAATTTCGGCGCCTTTCCGGTTGTCGAGGCCCTGGCGACGCTGGCCTATGCCGGGACGCCGAAACGCCGGCCGTTCTGGCGTCAGCAGTTGTTCGGCGCCCTGCAGATCGTCGACCGGGGCCACGCGCCGCTCGGCAGAATGGTCGGCTCGTGGGCCGGCGCGATGGGCCATACCCAGTTTATCCCGACAACCTATCTGGCGCATGCCGTCGATTTCGACGGCGACGGGCGCCGGGATCTGTGGGGCAGCCTGCCGGACTCCTTCGCCTCGACTGCCAACTATCTCAGGAATTCGGGCTGGCAACCGGGCCTGCCTTTCGGCTGGGAGGCCAAACTGCCGGCAGGGTTCGATTTCAGCCGGGCCCATATCGGGGAAAGCCGGACCGTCGCCGAATGGCAGGCCCTGGGGGTCCGCCGCGCGGAAGGCGGCCCGCTCCCGAATATGGACGGTCGGGCCAGTCTTGTCGTGCCGGCCGGGTGGGATGGTCCGGTCTTTCTGGTGACGCAGAATTACCGCGCACTCCTGCATTACAACAATGCGGCCGCCTATGCGCTGACGGTGGGGCTGCTGGCCGAGAGGCTGGAAGGGCGGGGCAGGCTGGTCGCCCGCTGGCCCTCCGGCGACCGCCTGTTGTCGCGCGCCGAAAAGGCGGAATTGCAACGAAAACTCATGGCGCTGGGTCTGGACCCGGGGCCGGTCGACGGCAAGGTCGGCCCGGAAACCAGGAAGGCGATACGGGCCTTCCAGAAAAGGGCCGGCAAACCGGCCGACGGTTACGCCAACCATAATCTGCTGGAGGCGGTCCGGAAGGCCGCTCTCCGGTAGGCGGCGGGGTGAAGAAAGAGCAGACGGCCGATCTGCCGCGCGGAGAGCCGGCGGATCGCTGAAACAGGGTGAATCGAAATGCTGTTCCTTCATCTCGGGAGCCGGCCGGCCGGATCGTGGCGGCCGCTCCGAAACCTCGCGCTGCTGTCCATAGCCGGCGGGATGCTCGCCGCATGCGGCGGTGGCAATTGGGGTGCCGGCAAGGATGCCTCGGCCCAATACCGCGCGTGCCTGAAGAAGGTTCCCGCACTCTCCCGCTACTCGGGCAGTTTCAACGGGTATCTGCGCAAGGCGCGGGAAGTCGGGCGCCGGTGCGGCATCCGGAGTTCCACGCTTTATGCTGGGCTGGGCGGTCTGAACGACCGAAGCCTCGCGTCTTCGGACCCTGCCGAGGCCGGCGGAATCACGCTCAGGGAGCAGATCGCCGATGCCGCAGGCGCCGAGGGCGTCCTGCTTGCCCGGCGGCGCGGCGGCAACGCCGTACGCAACTATCTGGCCTACCGCATTACGCCTGACCTCGTCCGCAAGGGTCGAAGGATGATGTCCGGGTATCGAAGCCTTCTGCGGGATATCGAGCGGCGATATCGCGTGCCGGCCCACTACCTGGTGGCCCTTTGGGGCGTCGAATCCAAATTCGGCGCCGTCACCGGGCGCCATCGCGTCGTGCCGACGCTCGCCAAACTCGGCTATCGCAGCCATCGACGGCATTTCTTTTCGGGCGAACTGCTCGGCGCCCTCATGATCGCCGATCGCGGATTTGCGCGGCTCAGCCGGATGTACGGCAGCAACGCCGGCGCCATGGGCCAGACGCAATTCATGCCGTCCGCCTATATCTACTATGCCGTCGATCACAATGGCGACGGCCGGCGCGATATCTGGCGGAGCAAGGCCGACGTTCTCGCCTCGATGGCGAACTACAATATCAAGCGCGGCGGCTGGGACACCCGGATCGGGAGCGCGATCTATGAGGTGCGCCTGCCGCGCCGCCTGCCGGTAAGCCGCACCGGTTTCTACAACATGCGGCCGCTCAATTCCTGGCGGCGCGCCGGCGTTCGTCGGATTAACGGCAAGTCCCTGCCGCGAAGCGGGAAAAATGCCTCCATTTACATGCCCGCCGGCTGTCGTGGACCTGTGTTCCTGCTGACGAGAAACTTCCGCGCCATCATGCGCTACAACAACCTGATCGAATACGCTTTCGCCGTTTCGGTGCTGGCGGAAAAAATCAAGCACGGCTTTGCGATCCGCAAACCCTGGCCCCGGCACGACTACGCCCTGTCCAAACGGGAACGTGCGAACCTGCAACGCCGGCTGACCCGCATGGGCTACGGCCGCCTCAGGGCCGACGGCATTCTGGGTGAGAAAAGCCGGCGCGCCATCCAGCGCTACCAGAGCCGCAAGGGCCTGTGCCCCAGCGGCCACGCCAATACCCGGCTCTACAACCATGTCCTGCGCCGGGGCGGTAAAGGCTATGCCGACGGAAGCGGCGGGTCGCCGGCGCCAACGAAGCTTTTGCTCCAGGCCGAGGCCCAATAGCGCCTTCCGGCGTGCACTCCCGCACGCCGGATTCGGAAGCGCCTTATTCCATATCGACCGGAACGCCCGGCCGGTTTTTGCCGCTGCGGATGACCTGGATGCTCTGGACCGTCGTGACGTGGCGGGCCGACGTCAGCCGGGTGGTAATCTCGTTTTCGTGCGCGGTGTTGCGTGCCACGATCTTGAGCAGGAAATCGCCGGCGCCGCGCACCATGTGGCATTCGCGAACTTCGCGCCAGTTGCTCATTTCGTCCTCGAAGGCGCTCAATACTTCCTGGGCCTGGCTGTCCAGCCCGACCAGGACGAAGAACAGCACCTCGAAGCCCAGCGCCTCCGGGTCGACCTGGGCGTGGTATCCGCGGATGTAGCCGGCTTCCTCCAGCGCACGAACCCTGCGCAGGCAGGGCGGCGCCGAAATGCCGGCGCGTTGGGCGAGCTCGACATTGGTCATACGGCCGTGTTCCTGGAGATCCCGCAAAATCTTCAGGTCGATGGCGTCGAGGCGGACCCGCTTGCCGCTTGCTGTCGTCGGGCGTGCTGGCATAGACGGTCGTCATCCTCCCTGGGTTCCGCCGCCTCGGCCTTGGAGGCGGTTCAGAAAATTCCCTGTGACAATCGGTTTTTCCGCCGGGATTGCCTGTCCAATGCCAGACACGCAATAAAGTTTCAATGATTTCCGAATCATTCGCAAATGCGAAGGCATACCGGCGATGACACAGCCGCTCACCGTTTGGGCGGTGACCGAAGGGCATATCGGCACGGAAAATCAGGCCCGCGGTGTGGCTGAAGCGCTGATCGGCGACGGCGCGGGCACTATCGTTGTAAAGCGCATCTCGGTCCGCGCTCCTTGGCGTTGGCTGCCTCCGGCGCTTTGGCCTGTCCCGCTGATGGCGCTCGGCAGGGAGGGTGATCCGCTCGAACCACCCTGGCCGGATGTCCTGATCAGCTGCGGACGGCGGTCGGCGGCGCCCAACCTGGCGGTCCGGAAACGGAGCGGCGGCGCCACCCTGTCGGTGCATATCCAGCAGCCGTATATGCCCAGCGACCGGTTCGATCTAGTAATCGCGCCACGGCACGACAATCTGGACGGCGCGAATGTCCACGTTACCCGCGCCGCTGTCCATCGCGTGACTGCCGAGCGGCTCGCGAAGGGCCGCTACGACGCCGTCGAACGCACGGATCCGGCCCGCCACGCGGTTACCGTCCTGATCGGCGGTTCGAACAGGCGGCATCGCTTTACCGAGGGGATCGCTGCCCGGTTCGGCGAGAGCCTGGCAGGCTTGTGCCAGCGCCGGCCGATCGATCTGCGCCTCACACCGTCCCGCCGGACGAACCCGGCCATCGTCCGCATCCTGGCCGAAAAGCTCGCCGGCACGGGCGCCGAAATCTGGGACGGTTCCGGCGACAATCCGTATTTTGCCTGGCTCGCCATCGCAGACACCGTGGTCGTCACCTGGGATTCGGTATCGATGGCCTCGGAAGCCCTGGCGACGGGAAAGCCGGTCTATGTCCTGCCGCTCGAAGGCACGTCCCGGCGAATAGATCGGTTTCATGCCGGCTTGCAGGCAGACGGCTATACCCGAGCGTTCGATGGTGCGCTCGACCGCTGGGCCTACGAGCCGCCGGACGATACGGCCGCCGCGGCTGCCGAAATCCGCGCCCGGTTGCGGGCACGTCATCGGGCCACTGGCGCCATGCGCTCAGGTTGACCCTGGCATTGCCTCCGGGCAACGCTGACCGTATTTCTGTACTGGCGCGGCGCTGCTCCGACCGCCGGTTAAATCCCATCCCGGATTGCGATTCATGCCACAGACTTTTCGCGATCGCGTTCTGATTATCGGCTCCGGCCCGGCCGGATACACCGCCGCGATCTATGCAGCGCGCGCAAATCTCTCGCCCCGAATGGCGATGGGCCTCCAGCCGGGCGGGCAGCTTACGATTACGACGGACGTCGAGAACTATCCTGGATTTGCCGACGTCATCCAGGGACCGTGGCTGATGGAGCAGATGCAGGCCCAAGCGGAGCATGTCGGGACCTCCATAACCCACGATCTGATCGTCGACGTGGAATTCGCGCAGAGGCCGTTTCGCTGTGTCGGCGACGGCGGCGATATATACCTCGCCGATACCGCGATCATCGCGACCGGGGCCCAGGCGCGCTGGCTGGGGCTGCCGACCGAAGAAAAATTCATGGGCTTCGGCGTTTCCGCCTGTGCGACCTGCGACGGCTTTTTCTATCGCGGCAAGGAGGTGATCGTCGTCGGTGGCGGCAATACGGCCGTCGAAGAAGCGATTTACCTGACCAATCACGCCACGAAAGTCACGATCGTGCACCGGAGGGACGAACTGCGGGCGGAAAAAATCTTGCAGGACCGCCTGTTTGCCAATGCAAAGATCGAGCCCCTCTGGAATACCGTGCTCGAAGAGGTGGTCGGCGAGAGCGATCCGCCAGGCGTGACGGCTGCCCGGCTGCGCAATGTCGTCACCGGCGAAACCGCGGAGAAGCCGGTCGACGGCATCTTCATCGCGATCGGGCACGACCCGGCCACCGAGATTTTCCGGGGCAAGCTGGAGATGGACGACGAGGGCTATATCCTGGTGGAGCCGAACACGACGGTAACCAGCGTTCCCGGCGTCTTTGCCGCCGGCGACGTGGTCGACAAGGTTTACCGGCAGGCGGTCACGGCCGCCGGACTGGGCTGCATGGCGGCGCTGGATGCCGAAAAGTTCCTGGCGGAACAGGAGGCTGCGCAGCCGATGGCCGCGGAATAGGTGGGCGAACCGGCGTCGGGCGGCTGGGGCGGAAAGCGATGATGGACTGGGACAAGCTAAGGGTATTTCTGGCGGTCGCCGATGCGGGCAGCTTCACCCATGCCGGCGATATCCTGCATTTGAGTCAATCGGCGGTCAGCCGCCAGATCGGCGCTCTGGAGGAGTCGCTGAACGCAGCCTTGTTCAACCGGCATGCCCGCGGCCTGATTCTGACGGAGCAGGGCGAATTGCTCTATCGCAACGTCCGGGATATGGCGGGCCGGCTTAACGAGACCGAGGCGCTGATCGCCGAGAGCAAGCAAAAACCTGAAGGACCGCTGGTGGTCAGTGCGCCGACGGGTCTGGGCTCAAGCTGGCTGACGCCGCGGATCGGCGAGTTCCTGAAGAAATATCCGGATATCGACGTCAGCATGCTTCTTACCGACGACCAGCTCGATTTGGGCATGCGCGAAGCGGATGTTGCAATCCGTCTGATCGAACCGACCCAGCCGGACCTGATCCGTCGGTCGCTGATGACGATCCACAACCATGTCTACGGATCGACGGATTATGTACGCCAACACGGTATGCCGAAGACGCCTGGCGATCTCGACAGCCATCGGTTGATAACCTTTACAGACCATCCGCCGCCGCCGGTGTTCGTGAGCGCCGACTGGATCCTGACCGCAGGAGCGAATGGTTCCCAGCCGCGCGCCCCGGTTCTGCGCGTCAACAGTGTCTACGGCATCTTCCGTGCCGTGCGCAGCAGCGTCGGCCTGGCTTTGCTGCCCGACTATCTGGTGGACGGCAACGCCAACATGGTGCGCGTCCTCTCGGAGACTGACGGCCCGGCGATGACCGCCTATTTCGTCTATCCGGAAACCCTGCGTAAATCGGCGCGCGTAGCAGTGTTTCGCGATTTCCTGATTCACAAAATCGGCGAAACCCGGTTCTGATCAGGCGTGTAATTCAACAGAATCTACAGCGCCTGTGGCAGGCATGCGAAATTTGCATGGCAATGCTGTTTCATCGCCTCTACTGCATGGCTGGATTCGACGGCATAATTGAGTTCGTGGACGTATGGCGCGACGTTGCCTCTTTGACGCTGGAGGTTCGGTTTGAACCACAGTTCCGGCGGGCGCATCTGTCGAAAGTCCGATGTCCTCCCTGACGTGAAGCCTCCCTGTTCCTGGGTCCCTGAAACACCGTTTTCCGGGACCTTTTTTTGCTGGATCTCGATATAGTTTGAGCCGAGCCCGGTCTCCCGGAGGCCCCGTCGCGGCGGAGCGGCCGTCAGCCCATCAGGCCGGGCAGCAGCAGGGCGATTTCCGGCACGGCAATAATCATCGCCAGCCCAATGAGGCTGGCCACCACGAACGGCCAGACACCGGCAAAGATCGCCCAGATCCGGACATCGGCGAGCACCGTCTTCACCACGAAGACGTTCATGCCGATCGGCGGCGTGATCAGCCCGATTTCGACGATGATGATGGCGACGATGCCGAACCAGATCAGATCGACGCCCATCGGTTCGATCACCGCCACGAAGATCGGGATCGTCAGGAGCAGCATCGCCAGGCTGTCGAACACACAGCCCAGCAACAGATAGATCACGCACATCGCCAGCACGACGCCGACCGGCGACAGTTGGAAATACTCGATCAGGCTGACGATGCCATCGACCATGCCGGCCAGATTGGTGAAGTTGGCGAAGATCAGGGCGCCGAACGCCACGATGAAGATCATGGAGGTCGTGATCCCGGCCTCGATGAGTGGCTCGACGATGGCGCGCCAGCTGAATTTCCGGCGGTTGAACAGGGCGATGAGCAGGAATACCAGGCTGGCGGCTGCGCCGATGCCGGCGGCTTCCGACGGTGTAAACACGCCCAGATAGATGCCGCCCAGGATAATCGCGAACAGGACGATGACCCCGCCCACGCTGATGAAAAGTTCCGCAATGTTGTCCGGCCGCTCGACTTCGGAGGGCGGGGCCAAAGACGGTTTCACCCGGATAACGGCAACGATGGAAACGATGTATAGAATCGTCAGCAGGATGCCGGGTATGACGCCGGCGATAAACAGCTTGCCGATATCGCTTTCCGTCAGGATGCCGTAGATCACCATCGGCACGCTGGGCGGAATCAGAATGCCGAGCGTGCCGCCGGCAGCGATGGAACCGGCTGCCAGGCTGTCGGCATATCCGTAGCGCTTCATCGACGGCATGGCGACCTTGGCCATGGTCGCGGCGGTCGCAAGCGACGATCCCGACACGGCGGCGAAACCGGCACAAGCGCCCACGGTCGCCATTGCGAGGCCGCCCGGCGCCCGGCCGAATACCATGTTGCCGGCAGCATAGAGACCGTCCGACAGGCCGGCGCGGTGGATGAACACGCCCATCAGCACGAACAGAGGCAACACCGCGAGGCCGTCGTTCAGGCCCATGTCGATGATCTGCTGTCCCGCCATGGTCATAGCGGGTTCGGCGCCTTCGACTATGGCCTCGAAAAAACCGACATCGTCAGCTTCGCCGCGGACATAGGCAAAGCCGACCGTGCCGACGATGATCAGCGTGTAACCGAGTGGTACGCCGGAAAAACAGATAGCGAAAAGCGCCAGGAAGCCGACGAGGGTTGCGTCCATCGTGCCGGCCCGGCTCAGTCGACCTGGGACATCATCGACACGCCGGCCGGCCGGGTGGCGATACCGTGCGCCAAGAACCAGGCGAGCAAAAGCTGAATGATAAGGGTCGCTCCGGCGAAGCCGCACATGACGTAGGCGATCGGCGCGAACGGCCAGCCGAGATAGTTGGTGATCTGCTTGGCCTCGGCGAGCAACAGTCCCTGCTGGTACATCAGGTAGCAGATCAGCGCGAGCGCCGCCATGGAGCACAGGGTGACGAAGAAGACCTGAATTTGTTTCGAGCGGCCGCGGAAGAATTCCTCGAACAGCGACACGGTGATGTGGTTCTTGTTCCAGGTCACGATGGGCAGGCCGCCGAAAATAGTCAGTCCCATCAGGAACTTGATGACTTCCTCGGCGCCGGCGATCGGCTGGTTCAGCAGGTAGCGGCTGAACACGTTGGCGAACACCAGCGCCATCATGCCGAATACGGACAGGCTGACGACGGTCAGGAGAGGGATCGTCAGTGCCTTGGGCAGCGCGACGCTGCGCGGTTGCGGCGGAGTAGCGGTGTCGTTCATTCGGTGCTCGGCCGAGCTTCCTTCGGGTTCGATGCAGCTTGGGCTGTGAGAGGCCTTAACCGACGGCCCGTCCGCCCTCGACCCGGGGTGTCTGTCCGGTTACCGGAAGAGGATGGTGCAAGGCGCCGCAACAAAGCACGGCTTGCACGCCGCAGTCGAGTCGCGATGGCGTGGCACGTCGGCCGTCGTCGAGCCGGGCGTCAGCGCAGGGTGGTGCCGCCGTCGATCGTGATCGACTGGCCGGTCATGAAGTCGCTGTCCGAAGAGGCGAGGAAAATGAGCGCGCCGACGAGATCCTCGGGCTGCTGGTCCCGTTTGATCAGCCGCGCCTGGGGCGCCATTTCCATGAACCGGCCCCATTTGTCCGGGTTGGCGATGATCTGGTCGCTCAGCACGAAGCCCGGACACAGGCTGTTGATCTGCACATTGTGCTCGGCGAGTTCCCGGGCCAGCGACTTGGTCATCACCCAGACCGCGCCTTTCGAGGCCGTGTAGTGCGGCATCATCGGCGGGCCGACATGGACGACGCCGGAAGCGATGTTGACGATCTTGCCGGCCTTCTTCTCCATCATGATCGGCGCGACCGTCTGGATGCACTGGAACTGGCCCCGGACGTTGACCTGCAGCATCCGGTCGAACTCGTCGGCCCCGATCTGGAGGAACGGCTTCGGCGTTAGGCTGGCGAAGATGGCGGCGTTGTTGACCAGAATGTCGACGGTGCCGAATTCCCGCACGGCAAAATCGGTCATAGCCCGGATCGCGCCGATATCCGAAATGTCGGTCTCGATGGAGCGCGCGGCGTCTCCGATCTCGCCGGCCAGCGCGCTGCCGTCGAGGATGTCGGCGATCACCACCTTCGCCCCTTCGGCCGCCAGCGCCCTGGCATAGACCGCGCCGATCCCCTGCGCGGCGCCGGTCACGATCGCCACCTTGCCTTCGATACGTCCCATTCCCTTTCCCCCTGAACCGCTCACGCCATGAAGGGCGAGAGCATTGTCGTGTCGGTCAGCCGCATGCGCTCGGCCAGCATGCGCCCGGTCATGTCGTGCAGCTTGTTCCGGGCCGCCGGATCGGACCAAAGGTTGTTCATCTCGTGCGGGTCGGTATTCCGGTCGAACAGCTCCCCGGTTTCTTCGCCCAGGATCCGGGTTAGCCGCCAGCCGTCGTGGATCAGCGTCCAGGTGCGCAGCCCGAAATCCATGTCGATGTGGAGCCCCGGGCAATCTTCCTCGATCATCAGGCCGGCGCGCTCGGGTTGCTTGCCGGCTGCCGCCGCGCCGGCGATATCGAACCCCTGCATGCCGGCAGCAGCGGCGACGCCGGCCCGGTTGAGGATCGTCTGTGCAATGTCGATCGAGCCGCCGAGAATGCCGCTGCGTCTGCCGGCAATTCCGGCCGGATCGGCCCAGATGAAGGGCACGCGGATCACGCCCTGATAGTGCAGCCCCTGTTTCAGCATCAGGCCGTGGTCGCCCATGAAATCGCCGTGGTCGGACGTGAAGACGACCACCGTGTCATCCTCCAGGCCCAGCGTTTTCAATCCGGCGAGGATCCGGCCGACCTGATCGTCCAGGCAGGAAATCAGGCCGTAGGTCAGCGCCAGGATTTCCCTGGTGTGCTGTTCTCCGGCGAGAAAGCCCCACATGAAATCGTGGTGCTTCCTGCCTTCGGCGGCATGGGCGCGCAGGGTTCGCAGATAGCGCGGCTCGTCCCGGTTGACATGGCCGTGGGACGGCGGGAGCGGAATATTCGCCGGATCGTACATGTCCCAGTACCGTCCCGGCGGGCAGAAGGGGTTGTGCGGGTCCGGGAAGCTGCAGAACAGGAAGAAGGGATCGTCCGACCCCGCCTGCCGCTCCAGCCAGTCGATCGTCCGGTCGGCGACCCATGTGCTGGACCACAATTCTTCCGGCACCGCGGTGCGCCAGGCCTGGGGAGCGGTGACACCACCGTTGTCGAGGCCGTTCGGCGGCCCCACCTTTCCCTCGATATCCGGGTCCTGCCGGGCGCGCCAGACGGCATAGTCGCCGCCGACCCAGTCGCCGTGCCCGTTGGCAACCTCGACATGGTCGAAACCGTAATAAGGCGTCGGTACGGTGTAATCGGGGTTCACCCGCCACTGTCCGGTCCACTCCAGGTCGTACGCCGGCCCGGTGCGCCATTCGCGCGTGGCGTTCCACAGGGCGTCGTCGCGGCCGATCGGCTCCTCGCTGACGCCGCGGGTACGGCGCGGCCGGTCGGGGTCGGTGCCCGGCTGCGGCACGGCCATCGCCGACATGGCGCTCGACGGCTCCGGCGCTTCAAGCGAGGCGTCCAGCTTCGAGATGTTCTGAAAGTGCGCCTTGCCGATCAGGCCGGTGCTGTAGCCCTCGGCCTTCAGCAGGTCGACGAACGTGACCGCATCCAGCGAAAGCGGAATGCCGTTCTGGCGCACGCCGTTGGCGCTCGGCGTCCGGCCAGTCAGGATGGTCGCCCGGTTCGGCATGCAGATCGGGCAGGAGACGTAGAATTCGTCGAAGGCGACGCCGCGCCGGGCGAGCGAATCGATGTTCGGCGTCCGGAGGACCGGGTTGCCGTAGCAGGCCAGGTGATCGGCCCGGTGCTGATCGGTGATGATGAACAGGAAGTTGGGCTTTTTCGCCACGCCGCTCGCTCCCTAGAGATGCACGGAGCCGCCGTCTGCGGCGATGGTCTGGCCGGTGATGTAGCCGCTGGCGTCGGACGCGAGAAACACGGCAAGGCCCGTAAGATCTCCGGGCGTGCCCAGTTCCTTCACGCATTGGACCTCGATCATTTTCTCGCGGATGGCGTCGGTCCGGCCGACATTCTCGACCTCGGTCTCGATCAGGCCGGGCATGATGGCGTTTGCCGTAATGCCGTCCGGGCCGAGTTCGCGCGCCATCACCCGCGTCATGCCGATGACCGCGCTCTTCGATGTCACATAATGCATGAAGCGGGGCAGGCCCATCGGCACGGTGCTCGACGAGATGTTGATGATGCGGCCCCATTTCTTCGCCCGCATATCCGGCAGCACGGCGGCCGCGCAGAGCATGCCGCCGGTGACGTTCACCCGCATCACCCGGTCCCATTCCTCGAGCGGGATGTCCTCGAAGCCGCAACGGCCCAGCCTGGTGAAGACTGCGGCGTTGTTGAGCAGAATGTCCGTACCGCCGAAGGCATCGCGCGCCGCTGCTTCCATCGCCTCCACCGAAGCAGGCTCGCCGACATCCGCCTGGACGGCGATCGCCGAACCGCCGCCGCTGGCAATTTCGCCGGCGACCGCTTCGGCGTTGGCCCCATTCAGGTCCGCGACGACGACACTGGCGCCTTCCTGCGCGAATGCCAGCGAATACGCGCGACCGATACCTTGCCCGCCGCCGGTGACGATGGCGGTCTTGCCGTCCAGTTTTGCCACGCTGACCTCCCCCCCTGTGCGGCGGCAATGTTCCAGCGTCGGGGGAGAAACGCAAGCTGCGGCGGCACAGCGCCGCGTTGCGCCGCACGCTGGGGTATCCGTCAACCCGGCGGCGCGTCGCTATTCGGGTCCGCCCCGGTGCAACGTTTCAGCGCGCACCTGGCGGTGGGACGCGACGGGCGAAGTTGCCCGGTGTGCAATTCCGAACGCCGGGGGTTATAGTGACGGTGTCGTCGGGAGCGGCAATTCCGCGTCCGGAAATTTCCGACCGGTCCGATCTCTTCCGATCTCTCCGGAGCAGGGTCGGCTCCGGAATCCTCATCGCAAGCAGCGGGAACCGGGAATGAGTCTGTCGTGAGGCGGTCGGGTGGATTTGCGGCAATTCCGTTGGCCGGATTTCTGGCGCTGGCGGCCGGGAGCTTCCCGGCCGGCAATGCTGCGGCCGCGAACGGCGGGGCGGCGCCGGACGGTGCGAAGCCCCTCGGCCTCGAAGCCCTGTTCAAGCGGTATCTGATCGACGAACGCAGCGTCGGGTATATCGCCATGGACGCCGCTACGGGGGCGCTTCTGACAGCGCGCAACGCCGACGGCGCGTTCACCCCGGCTTCCGTCGTCAAGGCGCTGACCGCGATCATGGCGCTCGATGTCCTGGGACCGGATCATCGCGCGGCGACCCGCCTGTACAGGACCGGAGCCGTGAAGACCGGGGTTCTGAACGGCGATCTGATCCTGGTCGGCGGCGGCGATCCGGAACTGTACACCGAAGATTTCATCCCGATGATCCGGGCGCTGAAGGCTGGCGGCATAACGAAGGTGAGCGGCCGTTTCCTGTATGACGACAGTCTGTTTCCCGAGGTCCGGCAAATCAGCGCCGAACATAACGACGATGTCGGCTATAACGGGGGAGTCGGCGCGCTGTCGCTCAATTTCAACCGGCTGCGCCTGAGCTGGACCAGGTCCGGCCGAAGCCTCCGGGTCCGGATCTATTCGAAGACCGACCGGATGGCCGTGCCCGTCGACATGGTCGCCGGCGGCGTTGCGCCGGCCGGAACCAGGGCGCGCCACGGCGTGGTCCGGAACCGCGACGGCCCGAATCCGCGCTGGCTGGTCGTGCCGACGGTCAAGCGCAGCGGCGCCATGTGGGTGCCGGTGAAGCGGCCCGGGCTGATCGCCGCCCATGTCTTTCAGCAAGTCGCCGCGAAACAAGGCGTTGCCTTGCCCGATCCGCAGCGCGGCGGGCGGCCCGCCGATGCGACGGCTGTTTCCGTTCATCGTTCCGGCCCGTCGATCGACGCGGTGCGCCACTTCCTCAAATTCAGCAACAACGTCGCTACCGAGATCGTCGGCCAGGCGACAACCCGCCGGCTCTCCGGCAAGCCTTTGCCCCTCGCGCAGTCCGGCGCCGCGATGGCTGCGTGGTACCGGCGGCAGCTGCCCTCGGTGGACTGGACGGGCCTGCGCATCGCCAACCATTCGGGGTTGACCCGCGAGACGCGGATTTCACCCCTCCAGATCGCGGCAGTCCTGCGTTGGGCGTGCGATCGCAAGTATGCCGGCCGCCGGTTGTGGGATCTCCTGCAGCCCTATTGGGTCGGAACCGGAAAGGCGCGCACCGCAAAGAAGCAGCGGCGTACGGACTCCCTCTCCCGGCAGGGGTCCAAACGCGCGGCAGACGGCCGAAATTCGCGATCCGGGCTCAGAGCTGGCCGGGCGGCCGCGATGCAGATACGCGGCAAGACCGGCACGCTCAACCACGCCCGGTCCCTCGCCGGATACATGGTGACCCGGTCGAAGCGCGAGATCGTTTTCGCCGTATTGATCGACGACGACCGCGCGCGCCTTGCCGCCGTCGAGGCGGGCCAGCGGTATAAGCGGCTGAGCCGGGCCCGCTGGGCCTGGCGGTCCCGCGTCGTGCTCAACGCGATTGTTCGCAAGATAATGCTAGATTTCTGATCGGCCGGAGCCCCGGTCCCGCAATCTCCAGGAGTCCTGCCCATGAAGTTCGGAATCGGTCAGCCCGCGCCCCGACGCGAAGACCGCCGCTTTCTCACCGGCCGCGGCAAATATGTCGACGACATGAACTTTCCCGGCGCCTTGCACGGCGCGGTCGTGCGCTCGCCGCACGCCAGGGCGAAAATTCTCGCGGCCAATACCGAAGCGGCGCGCGCGGCGCCGGGCGTCAAGGCGGTCTGGACGATCGACGATCTGGACGCGGCAGGGCTCGGCGACGTGCCCTGCCATACCTCGCCGGCCGCCATGGGCGCGCCGCCGCCGAAATTCTGGCCGGCGCGGCCGACCCTGGCCCGCGGCGAGGTCCGCTTTGTCGGTGAGCCGGTGGCCTTTGTCGTGGCCGAGAGCCGCGGCGCGGCCGAAGACGCGGCCGATCTTGTCCTGGTCGATTACGAGGACTCGGCGCCCGCGGCGACGATCGCGCAGGCCGAGGCGCCCGATGCGACAAAAGTCTGGCAGGAGGCCGAAGACAATATCTGCTTCGCCTTCGAGCGCGGCGACGCGGCCAAGGCCGACTCGGCCTTCGAGACCGCCGCGACGACGGTTTCGCTGCAGATCTACAACAACCGCGTCTCGCCCAACAGCATGGAGCCGCGCGCCACCGTCGCCACGGTCGATCCGGCGGACGGCCGCCTGATCGTCTACACGGCATCGCAGAATCCGCACGGTATGCGGCCCGTCCTGGCGGCCAATGTCTTCGGCATTCCGGAGACCGAAATCCGCGTGGTCAGCCCCGATGTCGGCGGCGGCTTCGGCATGAAGAACAACGCCTTCCAGGAGGATATCCTGGTCTGCCACGCCGCGCGCGTCTTCAAGCGGCCGGTGCGCTGGACCTCGAGCCGCGCGGAAGGCCTGCTGAACGACACCCACGGCCGCGACGTGCTGGCGGATGCCGAGCTGGCGCTGGATGCGGACGGCAAATTCACCGGATTGCGGGTCCGCGCCCGCTACGCTATGGGCGCCTACCTGTGCTCGGCCGCGCCGGCGGCGGCGCTCGTGGGCTCCCTGATCTACAGCGGCGTATACGATATCCGGGCCGCCCACCTGTCGATCGTCGCCTACTTTACCAATACGGCGATGGTCGGCCCGTATCGCGGCGCCGGCCGGCCGGAGGCGATCCATGTCATCGAACGGCTGGTCGATCTGGCGGCCCGCAAGACCGGCATCGACCCCGTCGAGCTGCGCCGGCGCAACATGGTGACGCCCGACCGCCTGCCCTATACCGGCCCCTTCGGGCCGACCTACGATACCGGCAATTTCGCGGCGCTGATGGACAATGCCCTGGCCGCCGCAGACTGGAACGGTTATGCGCAGCGCGCCGCGGAAAGCGCGCAGGCCGGCAAGACGCGCGGCCGGGGGCTGGCCTATTTCATCGAGACCTGCGGCCTGTTCAACGACCGGATGGAAATCCGCTTCGACGAAGGCGCGGGCGTCACGATCCTGGCCGGCACCCACAATCACGGCCAGGGCCACGAGACGGTGTTCGCACAACTGGTTTCGGACTGGCTGGGCATTCCGCCGGAACGGATCCGGTTCGAGCAGGGCGATACCGACAAGGTCGGCTTCGGCCGCGGCACCTATGCGGCCCGCAGCATGACGGTCGGCGGCAACGCCCTGCGCGACGCCGCCGACAAGGTGATCGAGCGCGGCAAGCTGCTGGCCTCCGTGCTGTTCGAGGCGGCGCAGGACGATATCGCGTTCGAGAACGGCGAGTTCTCGGTCGCCGGCACCGACAAGAAGGCGGGCTGGGCGCAGGTCTGCCACGCCGCTTTCGTGCGCGGCGGGCCCACGGCGGCCTTCGGGCCGGGGATCGAGGCGACCGGCAGTTTTTCGCCGACGACGCCGAACTTTCCCAACGGCTGCCATATCGTCGAGGTCGAGCTCGACCCGGAAACCGGCCATGTCGCGGTCGACCGCTATACGTCGGTCGACGATTCCGGCGTCGTGCTCAACCCGCTGCTCTATGCCGGGCAGATCCATGGCGGCATCGTCCAGGGCTGGGGCCAGGCGATGTTGGAGCAGGCGCTGTACGACGAAGACAGCGGCCAGTTGCTGACCGGCAGTTTTATGGACTACGGCATGCCGCGGGCCGACGACCTGCCGGATTTCGCACTCGACCACCTGCACATTCCCTGCGCGACCAATCCGCTGGGCATCAAGGGCGCGGGCGAGAGTGGCACGGTCGGCGCGCTGCCGGCGATCGTCAATGCCGTCGTCGATGCGCTGGCGGACGCCGGGGTGACCGACATCTCCATGCCGATCACGCCCGCCAAGGTGTGGGCCGCGCTGAATTCCTAACCTTCTGCGCGGAGATAGCGGTTCATCCGCCGCTCGCCGAGGCGGAAGGTTCCTGTGATGGCCAGCGCCAGGACCAGGTACATCGCGGCGGCGTAGAGATAGACCGTATCGTCGTAGCCGCGCGAGAAAACGGAGCGGGTTTCGCCCATCAGGTCGTAGACCGTGATCGTGCTGACCAGCGCGCTGCCCTTCAGCAGCAGGATGACCTCGTTGCCGTAGGCCGGCCAGGCGATGCGCAGGGCCCGCGGCAACACGATGCGCCGGTAGACCGTCAGTCTGGACATGCCGCACGCTTCGGCGGCCTCGATTTCGCCTTTGGGCACGCCGGCGATGCCGCCGCGCAGGATCTCGGCGACATAGGCGGTCGTGTTCAGGGTCAGGCCGAGCAGGCCGCAAGTTTCGGCGTCGCTCAGCACGATCCAGAACGGACCCTCCCGCACGGCCTCGAACTGGGCGAGCCCGTAGTAGAGCAGGGCCAGCTGCACGATCAGCGGCGTGCCGCGGAAAAGGTAGATGTAGAGATAGGCCGGCACCGCAATCCAGCGCCGGTGCGAGCGCCGTGCCAGCGCCAGAGGTATCGCCAGGATCAGGCCGATGATGCAGGCGAGCGCGACCAGCTTGACGGTGATGACCGCGCCGTCGATCAGCCGGTCGCCATATCTGATCCACAGATCGAGCATCGGAGTCAGGCCGCCCGCCGCACGGGCCGGCGCGGCGTGGCTTCGCCGGCGACGCCGCGACTGGCGTGCCGTTCCAGCCGGGCGCGGAAGACGTCGGAGAAGACGGTGAGCAGCAGGTAGAGCACGGTCGCCGCCAGATAGAACACGAACGGCCGCTGGGTCGCCTCCGCGGCAACGCTGGTTTCGCGCATCAGTTCGTCGAGCGCGATGACGCTGACCAGCGAGGTGTCCTTGAGCAGCACCATCCACAGGTTGCCGAGGCCGGGGATGGCGAACCGCAGCATCTGGGGGAAACGGATGCGCAGGAAGACCTGCCGGCGCGTCATGCCGACGGCGACCGCCGCCTCGATCTGGCCTTTCGGCACGGCCATGAACGCGCCGCGGAAGACTTCCGAGGCGAAGGCGCCGAAGATCAGCCCGAGGGCGAGCGATCCGGCGAGCCGTTTGTTGAAGTCGAACCCGCCGTCATGGCCGAAGAGCTTGAGCAACGCCTCGATCGCCGCGCCGCCGCTGTAATAGACCAGCAGGATGATCAGCAGTTCCGGGATGCCCCGGATGATCAGGCTGTAGGCTTCGGCGACGCCGCGCAATACAGGCGAGCGCGAGAGCTTGGCGCCCGCGGCCGCTAGGCCGAGGGCAAGCCCGATCGCCAGGGAATAGACGGCAATCTCCAGCGTGACGAGGGCGCCGACGACGAGTTCGTCGCCAAAACCCGTGTCGCCGAACTGGAGAATTTCGGGAATCATCCTGCCGCCGCCGCGGTGCCGGAAGCCGGGCGGCGCACGAAGAAGGCCCCTTCCGCCGCGCGAAAGGGGCTGCTGCTATGCATTGCGAATCCCGGTTGCTAGTAGATATCGAACGGGAAGTATTTCGCGTTGATCTTCGCGTAGGTGCCGTTCTTGCGCAGGGCCAGGATGGCGGCGTTCACCTTCTCGAGCAGCGCCGTGTCTTCCTTCCGGGCTGCGATGCCGATCTTGTCCTCGTTGCTGATCTGGCCGCCGGCCATCTCGAAGCCCTTGTTCTTCCTGACCCAGTCGTAGGACGGAAGGAGGTCGGACAGGATGGCGTCGACGCGGCCGGCCCTCAGGTCGAGCCAGGCGGCGGTCTGCTTATCGTAGACCTTGATCTTCGCGACCTTCCGGTAGTTGTCCTCGAGATATTGCGCACTGACCGTCGCGCGCTGGGCGCCCAGCGTCCTGCCCTTGATGCCGTCGGCCGTCGGCTTGAAGCCGCTGCCCGTTTTCGCGACGAACTGGAGATAGTTCGAATAGTAGGGCGTGGAGAAGGCGACCTTTTTCTTGCGCTCCTCGGTGATCGACATGCTGGCGACGATCAGGTCGTATTTCTTCGCCAGCAGGCCGGGGATGATGCCGTCCCAATCCTGCGCGACCAGGGTGCATTTGGCCTTCATATGCGCGCAGATGGCCCTGGCGAGGTCGACGTCGAAGCCGACCAGCTCGCCCTTGGCGTTCTTGCTGTTGAAGGGCGGATAGGCGCCTTCGGTGGCGATCCGGATGTCGCGGGCGGCAGCCGGCGCCGAGAGCATGGCCGCGCCGACCATGGCGGTCGCGGCAAGCAGTGCGATTTTGCGGAACATGGCGGTGAGTCTCCCTGACTGTATCGATGTTTCGTCGATCGGCCCCCCGGCTCGCGGCAGGCGTCCGCATGTCGGCCGGGAGGCAACAGCCGGAAACCAGCTTACATCGGCGGCTACATCTGGCTAGACAGAAATTGCTGCAATCGTTCGGATTTCGGCGCGCCGAACAGGTCGGCCGGAGGGCCTTCCTCCTCGCTCCTGCCCCGGTGCAGGAAGATCGTGCGGTCCGAGACTTCGCGGGCGAAGCCCATCTCGTGGGTCACGACGATCATCGTCCGGCCTTCCCGGGCAAGGTTCTGCATCACGCGCAGCACTTCGCCGACCAGTTCCGGGTCGAGCGACGACGTCGGTTCGTCGAACAGCAGGACTTTCGGCTGCATGGCGAGCGCCCGGGCGATGGCGACGCGCTGCTGCTGGCCGCCGGAAAGCTGCGCGGGATAACTGTCGTGCTTGTCTTCCAGGCCGACCTTTTCCAGCAGCGCCATGGCGTCCTCGCGCGCTGCGGCCTTGCCGCGTTTCAACACCTGGACCGGCCCTTCCGCTATGTTCTGCAGCACCGTCATGTGGGCCCACAGGTTGAAGCTCTGGAACACCATGCCGAGCTGCGAGCGGAGGCGGACGATCTGTCTCCGGTCGACGCCGGTCAGCCGGCCGGCGCGATCGGTGCGCACCTGGAGTTCTTCGCCGTCCAGCACGATCCGGCCGCGGTCCGGAATCTCGAGGAAGTTGATGCAGCGCAGGAATGTGCTCTTGCCCGAGCCGGAGCTGCCGATTATGGCGATCACCTGGCCGACAGCGGCAGACAGCGACACGCCCTTGAGCACTTCGAGCGCGCCGAAGCTCTTGTGGATGCCTTCGGCAACGAGCGCCGGCGGCGCGGCCGTTGCGGGATATCCTGCCATCTCTCCATCCTCTAGAAGGGGGGCGGGCCGTCAAGGTCCGAATCCGAGGGAGAAAGGGACCGGGCGATGCGCGCAGTCGTCTGCGAACGCCTGAGCAAGGATTTTTCCGGCACGGCAATCCGTAATGTCGCCCTGCCGCGACCGGGCCCCGGCGAAGTGCTGGTGCAGGTCCGGGTGGCCGGAATCAACTTTCCGGACCTGCTGATGTGCCGGGGCGGCTATCAGCTCAAGCCGCCGCTGCCGTTCACGCCGGGGATGGACTTCGCCGGGACCGTGGCCGCCGTCGGGCCCGGGGTTACGGAATTCGGTTTTGGGGATGCGGTGGCCGGCTCCGCGCGATTCGGCAGCTTTGCCGATTTCGTGAAGGTTCCGTCCGGGCAGCTGCGCGCAAAACCGCCCGGCCTGTCCGATACCGAGGCGGCGGCCTATCAGGTCGCTTATCTCACGGCCTATGTCGCGCTGGTGCGCCGCGCCGCCCTGCAGCCGGGCGAGACCCTCCTAGTCCACGGCGCAAGCGGCGGCACTGGCATGGCGGCGATCGGCCTGGGCAAGGCAATGGGCGCGCGTGTCATCGCCACGACGGGCAGCGCTGCCAAGGCCGCCGCGCTCGAGGCGGCGGGCGCCGACCATGTGCTCGAAGTCGGCAAGGGTTTTCGGGAACCGGTCAAGGATCTGACCGGCGGGCGCGGCACCGATGTCGTCTTCGACCCGGTCGGCGGCGATGTGTTCGACGAATCGGTGCGTTGCATCGCCTTCGATGGCCGCCTGCTCGTGATAGGCTTCACCTCAGGCAGAATAGCTGCGATCGCCGCGAATATGCCGCTGATCAAGGGGTTCAGCGTCGTCGGCGTCCGCGCCGGCGAATACGGCCGCCGCTTCCCGGAGCGGGGAAAGGAGAATCTCGATGCGATCTGGGCGCTAGCGCGGGAAGGTAAGACCCGGATGCCCATTCATGGCGAACTGCCGCTGGAAGACTTTCGCACCGGTTTTGCCATGATCGAACGGCGCGAGGCGGTCGGGAAGGTCGTGCTGACAGTCAGCTAGCCGGGGCCACGTCTATCTGGCGATGCTCGTCATGCTCCATATTCTTGCGCCGCCGCAGCAGGGCGGGCGCCATGGCGAGGTAAATCAGCGTGCCGGCGACCGCCGCGATCCCCAGAACCGTCTGCAAGCCGAACCGGTCGGCCAGGAAACCCATGATCAAGGCGCCGAGCGCCGGACCGCCGACCGATACCGATGAACTCATGCTGATCGTGCGGCCGCGCATGTCCGGTCGGGCGATGGTTTGCAAAAGGCTGTTGGATCCGACCTGCACGGACAGCAGCGACAGGGAGACCAGGAAGACGAATCCGGCCGCCAGCCAGAATCTATCGGTAAGCGTGAACAGAAGCAGGGCGAAACCGGCGCCGAAGGCTCCGGTCAGCATGATCCGGATCAGGCCTTCGGTGCGCCCGCGGACCAGCAGGAAAAGCGCACCGGCCAGGGCGCCTAGGCCGGCCGCGGCGTTGAGCGTCGCCAGCCCTTCGGCACCGCGGCCGAATACGGTATCGGCGAAGCCGGGCAGCAGGTCGTGGAAGGGCCGGATCAGCAAGCCGCCGGCGAACGACATGCCGAGCAGAAAGACGAGCGACGGCGTCCGGCCGACATAGCGGAACCCTTCCAGCAGATCGGCGAAGATGCCCGGCGCGCCGGGATCGCGCGGCCGGACGGGATCGCGCCGGATCAGCCAGAGCATGGTCAGCATCCAGGCCGAGGTGCAGGCCGACATAAGGATCGACGCGCCGCTGCCGATCCGGGTGATCAGGACCCCGGCGATCACCGGCCCGACGAACGCGCCCATGTGGAACGAGCTCGCGTTGAGCGCGACCGCGGCCGATATGGACGCCCTGTCCACCAGTTGCGGGATCAGCGATTGGCGCGCCGGGAAATCGATCCCGAAGCACAGGCCCTGCAGCAGGGTCAACGCGACCAGCAGGGGCGCCGTCATATGCCCGGACAGGGCGATCGCACCGATGGTGAAGGTCGTCAGGAACAGGCCGGTTCCGGAGCGCAGCGCGACGCGCCGATGGCCGTACCGGTCGGCCAGCGCGCCGGCGAACGGACCGATGACCATCACCGGGATCAAGGAGGCGAAGGCCACGATGCCAAGAAAGGACGGCGAGCGAGTCAGTTCCCAAGCGAGCCAGCCCAGGCCGATCCGGTTGCCCCACCAGCCCATGACGTGGACGACATGCCCGCTGACGTAGAAGCGGTATTCCCGATGCGCCAACGCGCGCGAAACGCCACCGAGAGAATTCAGGTTGAAACGCAAGAAATGGGAGTCCGGTCAGGGCTTCGAAGCAGGGCGCAGAGTGTGCCGCGCCGTTGCGCCGAAGCAAAGCGACGGATTGGCAGACGGCCTATGCAAAGGCGTAGCGGAATTCCCGAGTTCGCATTGGTGGATCATCCGGCGGCCAAGGCGAACCACTCATCTTCGGTGAGGATCTTGATGCCCAATTCTTCGGCCCGTTTGGCCTTCGATCCGGCGCCCGGCCCGGCGACGACGAGATCGGTATTCTTCGAGACCGATCCGGCGACTTTCGCGCCAAGCGATTCGGCACGGGACTTTGCCTCGCTCCGGCTCATCCGTTCCAGCGTCCCGGTAAAAACGACGGTCTTGCCGGCGACCGGCGAAACCGCGGCAATCGCTTCGGCGTCTTCGACATCCAACTCTTCCGACAATTCGTCCAGCACGGCGAGATTGTGCGGCTCGCCGAAGAAGGAGGCCAGATCGTTCGCCATCCCAAGCCCGACCTGGTCGATATTGCACAAATCCCCAAAGTTTTCGCCGATTTCTTCCGGTTTGGTCGCTTCCGGATGTCGTTCCCGTTCCGCCGCCACCTGAAGCATCGAGTCGCGCCACGAGTCGAGCGACCCGTAGTGCCGGGCCAGCAATTTGGCGCTCGATTCGCCGACCTGCCGAATGCCGAGGGCGTAGATCAGCCGGTGCAGCGGAATTCGGCGGCGATCCTCGATCGCTGCCATCAGGTTGTCGACCGATTGCTCGCCCCAGCCTTCGCGTTCCTTCAGGTCGGCCTCCCGGCTGTGCAGGCAGAAAATGTCGGCCGGCGTCGCGATCAGCCCGTCTTCGAGGAAGGCGACGACGTGTTTTGAGCCAAAGCCCTCGATATCGAAAGCATTGCGCGACACGAAATGCTTGAGCCGCTCGACATTCTGGGCCGGACAGATCAGACCGCCCGTGCAACGGCGGATCGCTTCGCCCTCGGGCCGGACGGCATGGCTGCCGCAGGCTGGGCAACTTTCCGGGAAAACATAGGGCTGCGAATCGTCCTGCCGCTTGTCGAGGAGTACTTCGACGACCTGCGGGATAACATCGCCGGCCCGCTGGATGACGACGGTATCGCCATTGCGGACGTTCCGCCGCGCGATCTCGTCTTCGTTATGCAGGGTCGCGCGCGAAACCACGACGCCGCCGACGGTCACTGGTTCGAGGTTGGCGACCGGTGTCAGCGCGCCGGTTCGGCCGACCTGGATGGTGATTTCATTCAAAACGGTCTGCGCCCGTTCCGCCGGGAACTTGTGGGCTGTCGCCCAGCGCGGCGCGCGGCTGACCATGCCGAGGCGGGCCTGCCAGTCCAGCCGGTTGACCTTGTAGACGATTCCGTCGATGTCGTAGGGCAGGGTGGCGCGTTCGTTCTGAACCCGGTCGTACAGCGCAATCATGTCGTCGACAGACCGGCACAAGGTGGCGAATGGATTGACGCTGAATCCCCATCCCCCCAGCAGCGCGAGAAAATCCCACTGCGTCTCGCCGATGTCGGCCGTCGTGCCGCCGTCTTCGCGCACGCCCCACGAATAGGCGAAGAAGCGCAGCTTTCGCTCCGCCGTAATCGAAGGGTCGATCTGGCGCAGAGAACCGGCTGCGGAATTGCGCGGGTTGGCGTAAAGCGCCAGTCCGGCCGCTTCCCGGCTTGCGTTCAGCGCCGCAAAATCGTCCCCGCGCATATAGACTTCGCCGCGAATTTCGATGTAGGGCGGCGGCGCGGCGCCCTTGAGTGTTTCCGGCAGGTCGACGACGGTCCGAAGATTGGCCGTTACATCCTCGCCGACGGCGCCGTCGCCGCGGGTCGCGCCCAGGACGAAGGTGCCGCTGCGGTAATGGACGGCAGCAGAGAGACCGTCGATCTTCGGTTCGGCGACGATCTCGACCGGCTCGGCCTCGCCCAGAGACAGGAAACGCCGTACTCGCTCGACGAATTCTTCGACATCCTCTCGCGAAAAGGCATTGGAAAGGGAGAGCATCGGCGCGCGGTGTTCGACTTGCGCAAATCCCTCGCGGGGTCTCGCACCGACCCGGTTTTCCGGGCTGTCAGCGCGCCGCAGGGCAGGGAAGCGTGTTTCTATCGCCTGGTTGCGGTGGCGCAGCGCGTCGTATTCTGCATCGTCAATCTGCGGAGCGTCGTCTCCGTGATAGGCTTCGTCGTGCCGTTCCAGTTCGGCGGCAAGGCGCGCAAGCTCAGCCTTCGCTTCCGCTTCGGTCAACGACTCGACGGGGATTCCGCGGGTCACGATCCCGTCGCCATCAAGGCAGTGGCGGCGGCGCGCGCTTCGTCGGTAATCGCGGCGCCGGAGAGCATCCGAGCGATCTCTTCCTGCCGCTCGTCTTGGTTCAGCAATGAAACGGAAGCCACCGCGCTCTCATCCATGTCGGCCCGGATTACCCGCCAGTGCTGGCGGGCCTTGGCGGCGACCTGCGGCGAGTGGGTGACGACCAGCACCTGGGCCCGCTCGCCGAGACGGGCCAGCCGTTCGCCGACGGCAGCGGCCGTCGCCCCGCCAACGCCGGAATCGACTTCGTCGAAAATCATGGTCCCGGGTCCGTCGTCCTGGGCCAGGACGACTCTCAGCGCCAGCATGATGCGCGCCAACTCGCCGCCGGAGGCAATACGACCGATCGGACCCGGTTCCGCGCCCGGCGTCGTTGCCACTTCGAATGCGATCCGGTCGAGGCCGTTGGCCGACGCCTGGCGCTCGTCCAGCGCCGACACCTGCGTCACAAATCGGGCGCGGTCCAGTTTGAGCGGCGGCAACTCCCGCGCGATGGCCGCATCGAGCGCACCGGCCGCAGCGCGCCGGGAATTGCTCAACTTTCGGGCTGCGCTGCGATAGGCCAGGGCGGCCACGTCGGCCTGCCGGCGTATCTCGGCGAGCTCACCGGAACTGTCATCGATAGACGACAGCCGCTCTGTTATCCTGTCGAGCAGCAAGGGCAATTGGCCGACTTCGCAACGATGTTTCCGCGCCGCATCGCGTAGCGCGGCAAGCCGGTCGTCGACCGCTTCCAATCGCGCCGGTTCCGCTTCGGCTTGCGCCGCCAGATCGATCGCGGCGCTGTGGACTTCATTCAGTTCTATAGTGGCACGGTCGAGCGCGGCCACGGCGGGTTGAAGCAGGTCCGGCGCCAGGGCTGCAGCCCTGTCGAGTGCCCGCGCGGCTGTCCCCAGCGCTTCGTCGGCGCGGCTATCCGGGCCGATTGCCGCGATTGCTTCCTGTGCGGCTTCGATCAGTTTGCCGCTGTTGGCCAGCCGCGCGCGTTCCGCTGCGAGACTTTCCTCCTCGTCCGCCGCCGGCGCCAGATCGCGCAATTCGCCGTGAAGGTGGCGGAGATAGTCCTCGTCCCGCCGCGCCTCCGCCGCGTCGCGCTCGGCCCGGTCCAGCGCCTCGCGCGTTTCAGTCAACTGGCGCCACGAATCCGCGACCGCATCTAGCTCCCGGCGATGGCGGCCGAAACTGTCGAGCAACTGCCGGTGAGTCGCGGTATCGAGCAGGCCGGTCTGATCGAACTGGCCGTGAATTTCGGCCAAGCGGGAGCCGATCGACCGCAGCAGGCCGACACCTACAGGCTGGTCGTTAACGAAGGCCCTGCTGCGGCCGTCGGCGCCCAGGACGCGGCGCAGGATCAGTTCGCCGTCATGCAGTTCAAGGCCTTGATCCGCGAGCAGCGCGCCGGCCGGATGACCGACTCCGATCTCGAAGCTGGCGGAAACGGTGGCTCGGTCGGAGCCGCCACGGACAAAGCGCGCGTCGCTTCGGCCGCCCAGCGCCAGGCCGAGGGAGGCGAGCAGGATCGACTTGCCGGCGCCGGTCTCGCCGGTCAACGCGGTCAGCGCAGCCTCAAACTGCAGGTCGAGCGCTTCGATCAGAAGGAGGTTGCGGATCGAAAGGCCGGTAAGCATCCGCGCAAGCCGGCAACTACAGGGCTGCTTCTCTATCGCCCGGTCGCATCAGAATATCCGGTCGAACAGGCGGCCTAACCAAGACTTCTTGCCGTCCTTGGCCGTCGTTTTCGGCGTTTCTTTCGCGGGCTTCTTCTTGTCCGGGCCACTGCTTGGGGCAACAGGGGCGGAAGTCGTGCTGACCGGCGAGGATCGCTCGCCCTTCAACAGCGCCTGGCTATCGCCGTACCAGCTGCTCTTCGGAAAGTTCCGGCCCAGGACTGCTGCAGTGCGTTGCGCTTCGCTGCCCAATCCCAGGGCGATATAGCTCTCGGTCATACGGTGCAGAGCTTCCGGAATATAGCGGGATGCCTGATATTCCTGCACCACGGTCTTGAACCGGTTGATCGCCGCCAGATGCTGGTCCTTGCCCTGATAAAAGCGGCCGACCTCCATTTCGTGCCCGGCGAGATGATCCCGCAGCACGGCAGCCTTGCGCCGCGAATCGTCGGCATATTTTGACGCGGGAAATCGTTCGGCGACCAGTGTGAACTCTTCATAGGCGGCGGCGGTCGGGGCCGGGTCGCGTTTCGTGTCGCGCACGTCCTCGAAGAAACACAGCGCCTTGAGATAGTGGGCATAGGGAACGTCGCGGTGCGCCGGGTTCAATCGGATAAACCGGTCCAGCGTCAACCGGGAGGTCTCGAAATCTTTTGCCCTGTAGTTCGTGTAGGCCACCATCAACTGCGATCGCGGCGCCCAGACGGAATAGGGATGCTGTCGATCAACCTCGTTGAAGAATTTGGCCGCTTCCGCGTATTCCTTTTTCTCCAACAGGTCCATGGCCCTGTTGTAGAGCTGCTCGACCGAGCCTTCGATATAGGTGTCGTCGGCGTCTTGGCCGAACAGGTCGAGCGAACTGCATCCTCCCACTGCCAGCGCCGCATATATCGGGACAACCGCAATGGTCCGCATACAGGGTCGAATCAGGGCTCGGAATAATCTGGCGATCATGCGGGCGGTTCTCACGCTGGGGCACTGCTTTGTTCGAAACACAATAAACGCTGCCGAATCAACGCGATGGTTTCATAGCATAGGCCTTGCGGCCGGCGCCACGTGTCTTTCGCGGCGCAATCCAGTCGACGATTTGGAATTATCTCGCGGCCGAAATCGACGGGCCGGCCAAAGAACCGGTCCGTTGCCGCGTCAGGCGATGGCCCGGGCAGCGAGCATGCGGGCTTCCGCGCTCTCTCCCCCAGTAAATTTGCCGCCAGTTTCGACTAGGCGCCAGGCATTATCGTCTGCAAACAATCGGCGCAACAGCCGGATGTTCAGCGTGTGGCCGGACCGATAACCATGAAAATGGCCAAGCAGCTGATGACCGGCCAAGCGCATGTCGCCAAGTGAATCGAGCAGCTTGTGGCGGACAAATTCGTCCCGGAACCGCAGACCTTCGGGGTTCAGGACGGTGCTGCCGTCGACGACTACCGCATTGGCCAGGGAACCGCCCCGCGCCAGCCCTGAGGCATGCATTGCGTCGATCTCTTCCCGGAAGCCGAAGGTGCGCGCCGAAGCCAGTTCGCGGCGAAAGGCGCCGTTCGACAGGTCGAACGCCCGCAATTGCCGTCCGATCGCGCCTGAGGCGAATTCGATTTCGAAACTGTAGGTGCTCCCGGAGCCCGGCATCAGGACAGCGGACTTCTCGTCATTGCCCACCGACACCGGCTTCAGAATTTCGATGACGCGGCGCGGTGCGTCCATCTCACGAATTCCGGCGCACTCGATCAGGAACGCGAAGGGCTCGGCACTGCCGTCCATTACCGGCAATTCCGGGCCGTTTACCTCCACCGTGACATTATCGACCTGCAGGCCAGCCAGCGTCGCCACCAGATGTTCGATCGTGCCCACGACGACGCCTTCGGCATTGCCGATGGTCGTGCACATTCTTGTGTCCACGACATTGTCCCACCGCGCGGCGATTTCGGCGCCGCGGACTGCGAGATCGGTCCGCCGGAAGACAATTCCCGAATCCGCTTCGGCGGGGAGCAAGGCCATGCTGACTCTCGTGCCGGAATGCAGGCCTCGTCCGGCACAGGATATTTCGTCCTTCAACGTCGTCTGACGAACGCCGCCCCGGTCAGCGGGCCGCAATGCGAAACCGTTCGCGCGGAATTTTTCCGGCGTGTCCATCGCATCCATGCGGTTTTTCCCCGTCTCCACGAATGGCTCCGAATAGAGGTGCCGAAAACCCGCACCGGCCTTGCAGCCGTTACGCTCCCGATATCGGCAGAATCCAAACAAGGAGCCGGCGATTCGTTAAATCGCCGGCCCAGCTTCTAGCAAATTGGCGCTTGTTCGCTCAAATCACGCTTTGTTACGCCGTGTTACACGATCCCAAAGAAATTCAAATCAGTTCGCCTGGCGGCGCAAAAACGCCGGAATTTCAAGGAGATCGTCTTCGGGCGACCGATCGTCGTTCCGAACCCCTCCGGAAGCTGCCGGCTGGGTCCGGGAAGTCCGGTCGGCGGCTTCGCGGCGGGAGCGGTCGGTGTCGGTAATCAGCCGGACCGTCGACTCAGTTTGCCCGTCTCCGTTTTGCTTTGCGCGGGAGGAGTTCTTGTCTTCGTCCGCGCTGCCGTTGTTGGCGGTAGCCGGCCTGGCCGAAACTTTGCGCCGGCCGCGGAGGAACGAGAACATGGATTCGCGCTTGCCGGTTCCGGTTTCCGGTTCCGACGATGCGGGCCCGGCGACCGGCCGCCCTTCCGGCCGCAAGACCGAGCGTAACTCCGGCCGCGCTTGCGGCGGTTCCTCAGGCGCCGCCGGCCGGCTGGGCGTCAACATCTCTTCCACCTTCTGCGCGAGGTCGGTCGGTCTCTCGACAAGGGCAGTCTCAATCGGCTCGGCTTCGGCAGGAGCGACTTCAACAGGCGCAGCTTCGATCCGTTCGGTTTCGGACTGTGCCGTTTGGAGCGATGCAGTCTCGACCGTATTGCCAACTGTTTCGACGGCGGAAACCTCTGCAGACCCTGAACTGGCGAACATCTCGGACTGCGGTTCGGGTTCGCCGGCATCCGCAACGTCGGCAACATCCAGATGATCAACTTCCCGCGGCGCTGCATCCGGTGCGGCGGTCGCGTTCTCGCCGACGATCGCCGAAATGCCGGCAGTTGCCACGGCTGCTTCGGCGGCACCCCGATCCTGCGGCGGCGCGTGTTCGATTTCGTGCCGCGCCGGCCGCAGAACCTTGAGTTCGGTCGGACGCTGGGACACGACCATCGGGCTGTCGATTCCGGTGGCAAAAACCGACACCCTGATCTTGCCCTCCAGGTTCGGATCGAAGGTCGAGCCGAAAATAATGCTTGCCGCCGGATCGACTTCATCGCGCACTCTGTTGGCCGCTTCGTCAACCTCAAAGAGGGTCAGGTCGGGTCCGCCCGAAATATTGATCAGCAGGCCGCGTGCACCCTTCATCGAAACGTCGTCGAGCAACGGATTGGAGATCGCCGCCTCGGCCGCATCGATCGACCGGTTGTCGCCGTGGGCTTCGCCTGCGCCCATCATGGCCTTGCCCATTTCCGACATCACTGAGCGGATATCGGCAAAATCCAGATTGATCAGGCCGGGCATGATCATCAGGTCGGTAATTCCGCGGACGCCCGAATGGAGGACTTCGTCGGCCATGCGGAACGCATCGGCGAACGTCGTTTGCTCGTTGGCGACGCGGAACAGGTTTTGGTTCGGGATGACAATCAGCGTGTCGACGACATCCTGCAATTCCTGAAGCCCTGCTTCGGCCAGGCGCATGCGCTGGGCACCTTCGAAATGGAACGGCTTGGTCACCACCCCAACTGTAAGTATGCCGCTGTCCCGGGCCGCCCGCGCGATCACAGGCGCTGCCCCGGTACCGGTGCCGCCGCCCATACCAGCGGTGATGAATACCATGTGGCTCCCGTTCAGATGCTCGGCGATCTGATCGATTTCCTCCTCGGCCGACGCCCGGCCGATTTCCGGACGCGAGCCGGCGCCCAGGCCCTGCGTAATACTCAGGCCCAACTGGATCTGACGTTCGCAATCGGACTGGGCGAGGGACTGGGCATCGGTGTTGGCCACCACGCACACAACCCCTTCGATGTCGGAATTCAGCATGTTGTTGACCGCATTGCAGCCAGCGCCGCCAACTCCGAAGACGACGATACGCGGTCGCAGTTCGGGAGGAGATTTAGGCATGGAGAGATTGAGGGTCATTGTGGCCTCCTTGGTGAGCCTTTCCGTCCGGCCGCTGCTTTCGCAGTGCGCGGCGAAGGGCGGGTCGTCGGAATTCGGTTAAAGGTGGAAGAAAATATTTGGTTCATCACAGATGTTCCTTCAGCCAGTCGCCGAACCGGCCGACCAGGCCGGGGTTGCGCGTTTCGGCTGCGGCAAGCGCGCCGAGCGCGCCGCTGATACCATTGGCGTCTTCGCGGAATTCGGCGGCGAAGCGCAGCAATCCGGTGCATGCCGTGTAGGCTTGGCCCATCGCCGTCTCGGCAAGGCCATCGAACGGAATTGCGCGGCCTATCCTGACTTTGCCGTCGAAAATGGCGCTGGTCAGTTGCGGCACGCCTCTCAATTGGCAGGCGCCGCCGCTCAGAACGATGCGGCGTCCGGCGCGCTCCAGGTATGGCGTGTCCTTGAGCCGGCTGCGCACCAGTTCCAGGGTTTCCTCCACGCGCGGCCGGATAATGCCTGTCAACAGGCTCTTTGGTGCAGGCTGGGACGGCGCATTTTCCTCGGCCCCGATAGCGGGAATTTCGATGATCGCCCTGTCGTCGCTCGGCTCGCTGACTGCACTGCCATAGCGGACCTTGAGCATTTCGGCCTGTTCGATCGGGGTCGACAGGCCGTGAGCGAGATCCGCGGTGACCTGATTTCCGCCGACCGGGATGGTGTCGGCGAAAACGATCTCGCCATCCATGAACACAGCCGCGCCGGTGACGCCGGCGCCCATGTCGATCACCGTCGCGCCCAGCGTCCATTCATCTTCCACCAGCGTTGCCAGGCCGGCGGCGTAGGGCGCCATGACGAAGTGATCGATCTCCAAGTGACAGCCGCGGACACAGGCCGCCAGGCTGCGCACCGGGCCGGCCTCGGCGGTAACGGTGTGAACTTCCGCGCCCAGCGTTTCGCCGAACAGGCCGCGCGGATTCCGGATTCCGTGCGCTGCGTCGAGCCTGAAACCAACGGGAATGGAATGGATCAGCGCGCGGTCCAGTTCGTTTTCGATGCGTTGCCCGCGCTGTAACACTCGGCGAATGTCGGCCGGACCTACTTCCCCGTTCGCGATCGGCGCCTCGAACGACATGATTTCCGATTTCGGCCGCCCACAGTTCACCGAAACGATCACGGACTTCACGGTCTCGCCGGTCATGTTCTCGGCGATATGCACTGTGTTGGCGATCGAATCGCGCGCGGCATCCATGTTCACCACCGATCCGCGCGCCATCCCTTTCGTGTCACGTTTGCCGATGCCGACTACGCGCAGCTGACCGGCCGGCAGGGGCTGTGCGATTATGCAGGTCACCTTGCTGGTTCCGATATCCAGCGCAGCGATCAGCTGGTTTCTTGCGGCGGCAGATGCGCCGTTTCGTTTGGCCATTTTTGGCTAGCGGCCCCCTAACCCCGATCGCCGTTGTGGTCGGCAGTCCGGTGCGTCGCACCGGCCCCTTCTCCGGCCTCGCCTTCCGGCGTGCGGATCACGAATTCGAAGCGGGATCGCATGTCGAACCCCTGCGCGCCTCTGGCAAGCAGATTGTGGGCGCGGTCCAGATCGGCAAAACGGTGCCAGGCGGCGTCGGGTCGGCGTTCCGGCAATTTTAGGAAGACGCCGTTGTCGAATCTGAGATCCCAGCGGCGGCGGCCTCGACGGGTTGCCTGCACGACGCGTTTGGCCAGCACCGGCCGCGTCTGCAACAGCGCAACCAGGGCGGCGGTCCGTTCCGGCGCCCCGGTGCCCTTGACCAGCAACTTGTTCCAATGATTTCCGTCAGCGGCCATGTCGAAGATGGCGCCGCCCCTGGAAATCAGTTTAATCCGGCCGCCGACTTCGAAACGGGCGATGGCTGTGTGTTCGCGCAATCGGACGTAAAGGGCATCCGGCCAGCGCCGCTCGACGGTCGCGTCCGCTATCCAGGGCAGGGTGCGCAGCCGCCCACGGAGTCCGGCGATGTCGATTTCCGTGAGCGAGACGCCGCGGTCGAGGCCGACAACCGAAGACAGGGCCGTGCGCGATGTACGTTGACGGCCGGAGACATACACATGCTCGAGGCGCAGGGCGAGCGCGGTACGGAACGCTTCGCCCGCCTGCACTGCGCTGCGGTCGATCAAGGCGATGGCGGATTCGGTCCGTCCGGTCTGCCAGAGCCAGACGGGAAATCCGAATAGCCCGACCAGCAGAACGAAGCGCGCGAACATAGCGGAGCGCGCGCGGAATTCTGCGCCGATCTGGTGCAGCGGACGCCGGCGCGCCCGGCGGTTTCGGCGGACCGGCGGATCGGCCGGCAGGACCGGGTCCGGGTCCGGCCGGAGGGTCGGCGCTACGCGGGTGTCTTCCGGCGGAGTGCCGTCCGGCCTCGTCGCGGCAGCCCGGGAGATGATCGCACCGGCGCTCAGCGCCGCGCAGTCTTCTAGTTCGCGGGCGCGGCGGCTGTTCCCAATGAGGTTCAGGCGTCGCATGCCGCGTGCTCTACCAGCCAGGTCAATAGGCGCTCGAACGACCAGCCGGCATGGGCTGCGATCTCGGGCGCCAGTGAGGTCGGGGTCATGCCGGGTTGCGTATTTACCTCCAAGACGAACAGGTCGCCGGGCTCGCCTTTCGTGTCGTCGTAGCGGAGATCGACCCGGCTCACGCCGCGGCAGCCGAGCGCCGCGTGCGACCGGACTGCAAGATCGAGCGCCAGGTCGTAGGCCTCGGGATGGATCGGCGCCGGCATCAGATGGACCGATTCGCCTTCGGAATACTTCGCGCGATAGTCGTAGAAGCGCCGGTCGGTACGGATTTCGATGGCGCCGAGGGCTCTGCCGCCCATGACCAGGACCTGGATTTCCCGCCCCGGGATGTAACGCTCGATAAGCGTATCGCGATATTTCGCATAGGCCCGCTTGAGGTCGTTCCAGGATTTGTTGTCGGTATCGAAGACGAGTTCGACGCCGACCGAACTGCCCTCGCACAGCGGTTTCATCACATAGGGCCGGGCCGGTTCCGGAAAGGCATCGAGTTCCGGCCGCGGCACGACCCAACCTTCGGCAAGCGGGATCTCCTTCAGCGCAAACATCGCGCGGCTGACAGACTTATCCATCGCCATGGCCGAGGCGGTGGTGCCGGAATGGGTATAGGCAATGCCGAGGATGTCGAGCAGGCCCTGGATTCGGCCGTCCTCGCCGAACGGGCCGTGCAAAGCGTTGAAAACTGCGTCCGGCGCCGGATCGAGCGCTCTCAGCAAAGCGCCTATATCACGGGTCACGTCGATGGCCGTGACCTCGAAGCCGGCATTGCGCAGGCCATCGACACAGCCCTTGCCGGACGACAGGGAAACTTCGCGTTCGGAGGAAAAACCGCCCATGAGGACCGCGACGCGCGTCATGGCCGGCGCTCCCGAATCTGGCTGCCGGCCGGTTCGCTGCCAGTCAGAGGCTCGCCGATCCGCCGGATTTCCCAGTGCAATTCGATACCACTGCCGGCCCTTACCCGGGCGCGTATTTCCTCTCCCAGAACTTCCAGATCGCCAGCCGTGGCGTTGCCGGTGTTGATCAGGAAATTGGTGTGCTTTTCCGAAACCCTGGCGCCGCCGCACATCAGGCCGCGGCAGCCGGCCTCGTCGACGAGCTGCCATGCTGTGTGGCCGTTCGGATTGCGGAACGTGCTGCCGCCGGTGCGGGTGCGCATCGGCTGGCTGGCTTCCCGGTTCTGCCTGATTTCGACCATGCGCGCGGCGATATCATTCCGGTCGCCGGGCGTGCCGCGCATGACAGCGCCGGTGAAAATCCAGTCGTCCGGAACGCTGCAATGCCGGTAGCCGAAGCCCATTTCGTCCGGGCCCACCCGGTGAACTTCGCCATCCGGGTCGACGGCTTCGCAGAACACCAGAATATCTTCCATTTCGCCGCCATAGGCGCCGGCGTTCATGCGCAGCGCGCCGCCGATTGTGCCGGGAATGCCCGAGAGGAATTCCAGGCCGGCGAGGCCAGCGTCCCGTGCCGCGGCGGCGACGGCGGGGTCGGGTGCGCCTGCGCCGGCGCTGACCCGGTCCCCATCCACCTCGATGCCGGCCATCTCGCGGCCCATCCGGACGACGATGCCACGCACGCCGCCGTCGCGCACCAGCAGGTTGGAACCCAGGCCGATGACTGTAACCGGCGTGCCTTCCGGTATCCCGCGCAGCATCTCGATCAGGTCGTCCCGGTCTGCCGGCCGGAACAGGACCTCCGCTGCGCCGCCGACGCGGAACCAGGTTTCCCGGTCCAGCGGCGCGTTCGAGGCGAGATGGCCGCGAACCGGCGGCAAGCGGCCGATCAATCCGGCGCTGGGGCGAAGGGCGGCTTTCATCGGTCGCCCCCGTTCAGGGCTTCGAGCCGGCCGGGGAGGGCCTGCGCCCAGGCGGTGATATTGCCGGCGCCGAGGCAGATCACATAGTCGCCCTCGCCGGCAATGTCGGCAATAACGTTCGGCAGGTCTTCTTCGGAAGTCAGGCCGCGCACATTGCGGTGGCCGCGATTGCGCAGGCCGTCGACCAGGCTATCCCTGTCGGCGCCGGCAATCGGCTCTTCGCCAGCCGGATAAACATCGGCAATGATGACCTTGTCGGCATCGTTGAAACAGGTGCAAAAATCTTCGAACAGATCGCTCAGCCGCGAATATCGGTGCGGTTGGGCGACGGCGATCACCTTACCGCGGCAAGCCGCCCGGGCTGCTTTCAGGACGTGGGCAATTTCCACCGGGTGATGCCCGTAATCGTCGATGACTGTAATGCCGTTTGCTACGCCGGTGCGGGTGAAGCGGCGATTGACCCCTTCGAAGCCGGCAAAGGCATCGCCGAGGGCCGTCTCGTCCAGCCCGAGTTCCCAGCCAACAGCGAGTGCCGCCAGCGCATTGCGGACATTGTGCTCGCCCAGCATCGGCAGAGCGATATCGTCGAACCGCGCCTGACGCCCCCGAAGCCGTTCCTTGATCTCGACGTCGAAGACGGTTTCGTCCGTCCGGTAGCGAAGGTTAACCCCCCGGATATCGGCCTGGCGCGACAGGCCATAGGTAATGAGTCGGCGGTCCGACAGACGCGGGATCATCGCCTGAACTTCGGGATCGTCCAGGCACAGCACAGCGCAGCCGTAGAAGGGAATGTTACCGACGAAGCTCTCGAAGGCGAGGCGCAGCGCATCGAATTCGCCGTAGTGATCCAGATGTTCCGGATCGATATTCGTCACGACGGCCACGGTCGCCGGCAGTTTCAGGAAGGAACCGTCCGATTCGTCGGCTTCCACGATCATCCAGTCGCCGTCGCCGAGGCGGGCATTGGTGCCGTAGGCGTTAATGATCCCGCCATTGATGACGGTCGGGTCCAAGCCGGCGCCGTCCATCAGGGCGGCAATGAGAGATGTCGTCGTTGTCTTGCCGTGGGTGCCGCCGACGGCAATTCCCCACTTCAGGCGCATCAGTTCGCCCAGCATCTCGGCCCGCCGAACCACCGGGGTCAGGCGCGCACGCGCGGCCGCGATTTCCGGGTTGCCGGGCTTGACCGCCGTCGACATGACAACGACTGCCGCATCGCCGATATTTTCTTCGGCGTGACCGACCGCAATGTCGATGCCCAGACCCTTCAGCCGCCTGACGTTGGGGTTGGCAGCAATGTCGCTGCCCTGCACCCGGTAACCCAAATTGTGCAGGATCTCCGCAATGCCACTCATCCCGATGCCGCCGATACCGGTGAAATGGATCGTGCCCAGGTCGAAGGGAGGTTTCGCCATCATGCGGCAGGCCTCCCCTCGGCGACGCCGGCCACGAGATCGGCCAGCCGATCCGCGGCGTCCGGGCGGCCGATCCCAGCCGCCGCCTGTGCCGCAGCGATCAGCGGTTGCGGATTCTTCAGGAAGCGGGAGAATTTCTCGGCGATTGCCGCCGGCGTGAATGCGGGTTGGGGCATCATCCAGCCGGCCCCGGCTCGCTCGATATGGCGAGCGTTGAAAGTCTGGTGATCGTCGGCGGCGGCCGGGTAGGGCACATAGATTGCGGGTACGCCGGCGACCAGCGCCTCGGCGCAGGTCGAGGCCCCGGCCCTGCAGATCATCAGATGGGCTGCCGAGAGATGCTCCGGGATGTTCTCGAAGAAACTCGCCAGATCGGCGGCGATTCCGGCATCCCGATAGACGATCCGTACCGGTTCGATATCTTCCGGCCGGCATTGCTGGGTCACGCGGAGACGGGCGCGCTCGGCCGGGTCCAGCGCGGCCATGGCGCCGGGCAGCACATGGCTGAACACGGTCGCCCCCTGGCTTCCGCCCATGACGAACAGGTGGAACGGCCCGCCCGGATCCGGCGGGCGGTAGGGCCGGCCGTGCAAGGCGTTGATTTCCGGGCGAACCGGGTTGCCGGTCTCGACCGTGCGGGCGCCGGTTTGCGGCATGGCCTCGACGGCCGGAAAGGAGAGCGCAATGGCGCTTGCCGCTTTGGCGATCTTGCGGTTTGCAAGGCCGAGATAGCCGTTCTGTTCATGCAGAACGATGGGCCGCCGTTGCCGCGCGGCCATGAAGGTCGCAGGGAATGCGGCATAGCCGCCGAAGCCGACCACGGCCGCGGGATTGTGCCGGCGCAGCAGCCGGCTCACGGCCAGGGCGCTACGGGCCATGATGAACAGGAAGGCGATCTTGCCGATCGCGCCGCCGCGGAACGGCGAGGCCGCCGGGACGATATGAGCCTCGATCCCCGGCGTCCGCTTTGCATAGTCGGCACCGCGGTAGTCGGTATAAAGCCGAACCCTGTAACCTCGCTCCAGCAGCGCTGCGCCCAGCGCAATGGCCGGGAACAGGTGTCCGCCGGTGCCGCCGGCCGTCAGAACGACGGTCCGGCTCGTTGCTCCGTTTACGCGGCTGTTCACAGCGGGCCTCCCGCCCGGTCCCGGGTCAGCGCCAGGATCATCCCGGTGCCCAGCGCCAGCGCCATGATCGAAGAGCCGCCGTAGGAGATGAAAGGCAGGGTCATCCCTTTGGTCGGCATCAGGTGCAGGGTGGAGGCCAGGTTGACGATCGCCTGGAGGCCGAATGCGGCGAGCAGGCCAACCGTGGCAAACAGGACGAACAGGTTGTTGGTTTCCATCGCCCGGACGAAGCCGCGCAGCACGATGAAGGCGTAGGTGCCGACGATCAGCAGGCAGGCGATAAGGCCGAACTCCTCGCCGGCAACCGCGAAAATGAAATCGCTGTGGGCATCCGGCAGCATGACCTTCACGGTGCCCTCGCCGGGGCCCTTGCCGAAGATCCTGCCGTTGATGAAGGCGTCGAGCGAGCGGTCGACTTGGTAGTTGTCGCCGCTGCCCGGATTGAGGAACAGGTCGACCCGCTTGGTGACATGGGGGAAGTTAAAATAGGCGGCGACCGCCGCTCCTGCGACGACAAGGATACCGGCGCCGATCAGCCAAAGCGACAGGCCGGCCAGGAACATCAGGCAGAACCATATCGAAAAGACGATGAAGGCCATGCCGATGTCGGGCTGCATGGCGAGCACGCCGAGCGTCCCGAGACACAGGACGGTGGCGAGAACACGCCCCGGAAATCCGTTTTCCGACCGAGATGCCGCGCACAACCAGGCACAGACGACGGCGAATCCCGGCTTGATGAATTCCGAGGGCTGGAATGCGAAGCCGGCAACCGAATACCAGCGTCGCGCGCCCCTGATTTCCGCTCCCGCATAGACAACGAAAACGGAAAAAATGAGTGCGCCGGCCAGCACAACAAGCGCCGACCGACGCACCCAGGGCGGGGTAAGCAGGGAGGTCAGCAGCATCAGCCCGATGGCGAACGGAATGAACAGAAGTTGCTGACGGACGAAATGGAAACTCTCGATATTGGCGCGTGCCGCGGCAGACGGGCTGGCGGCGAGCGTGAGCACGATGCCGTAGACGATCAGCAGGCCGACGGCGATGAGCAGCCAGCGGTCGACCGTCCACCACCAGCGGCCGATGACGCTCGTATCGATGCGGGAAGGAGCGTAGCTCATGCCGCGCCTTCCGCCGCACCGTTCAGGGCGTGGGAAATCAGGTTCCGGGCGCACCTGCGGAAGGCGTCGCCGCGGGCGCCGAAATTCGCGAACTGGTCAAACGAGGCGCAGGCCGGCGAGAGCAGGATGATGGATTCCGCCGGCGCATCGACGGCCGTGGCGGCCGTCCAGGCGTCGGCGACCGCGTGTTCCAGCGTGCCGGAGACGGTAACGGGCACGGCAGGCGTCGCCTCCGCCAGAAACCGCGCAACCGCCTGCGCTTCCTCGCCGATCAGGAAAGCGCCGTGAAGCGATCCCAGGGCCGGCGTCAAGCCCGTGTAGCCGCCTTCCTTTCCGCGCCCGCCGGCGATCCAGAAAATCTCGTCATAGGCGGACAGAGCCCGCGCCGCCGCCGCAACGTTGGTCGCCTTGCTGTCGTTGATGAAAGTGACGGTCTTTTTGCACGCGGCGATCGTACCGATTCGTTCCTGCCGGTGCAGTAGGCCCGGGAAGGTCGCAAAGGCCGCGGCGATATTCTCCCGTTCGACACCGAGCGCCCGGCAGGCGGCCCAGGCAGCCGCCGCGTTCTGATGGTTGTGGGTCCCGCGCAGGGCCGATGCGTTGCCCAGATCGACCAGAGAGCGGGCTCCGGTTGGCGTGTCGTCGCGCAATGCGCCGTCCCGCACGCCGATTCCGCCGTCGATATGGGTGCGGCCGGAAACCCGGATAACGCTGCGGCCGGCTTCTTCCGCCCGGTCGGCTAGCGCGCGCGCCATTGGGTCGTCGATGCCGACGACGACGGCTGCGTCCGGCGCCGAAAGATCGAAGCATCGGCGCTTGGCGGTGATATAACCGTCCAGGCCGCCGTGCCGCTCGAGATGGTCCTCGGCTATGTTCAGGAGAACAACGGCCTGGGCTCGAAGGCTGTAGGTCCGGTCAAGCTGATAGGACGACAGTTCGAGGACGTAGATTCCGCCGGGATCCAGCGGTTCCAGGCCAAGCGCGGGCGGGCCGAAATTGCCGCCGACCTCTACCCTGCGTCCGGCCAAGCGCAGGATATGGCCGATCAGTGCCGTCGTCGTCGACTTGCCGTTGGTGCCGGTCACGGTCACGCAGGTCGCGGCTGGCACCGAACGGGCCAGCAATTCGATATCGCACAGGATTTCGGCGCCGACGGCGCGCGCCTTGGCAGCGACCGGGTGCGGTGCCGGATACGCATGCGGGATGCCGGGGCTCAGGACCAGCGGCAGGTCTGCGGTCCAAGTCATGGCGCCCAGGTCGGTCGCGGTGATGCCGGCGGCGGCGGCGGCTTCCCGGCCCGGCTCCGCATCGTCCCAGGCCAGCACCTCGGCACCGCTCTGCGCCAGGGCGCGCGCCGTCGCCAGCCCGGCAACGCCGAGACCCATGACGGCAACCCGCCTGTTAGCGAAGGAGGGGACCGGGATCACGGCATCTACCGCAGCTTCAGGGTGGAGAGGCCGACGATCGCCAACACCGCGGCGATGATCCAGAACCGCACGACGATGGTCGGTTCCTGCCATCCCTTTTGCTCGAAGTGATGGTGGATCGGCGCCATGCGAAAGACGCGCTTCCCCGTCAGTTTGAACGAGGTGACCTGGACGATGACGGAAAGCGTTTCGAGCACGAACAGGCCACCGACGATCGCCAGCACGAGTTCGTGCTTCACGGCGACCGCGATGGCGCCGAGCGCCCCGCCCATCGAGAGCGAGCCGGTGTCGCCCATGAACACCATCGCCGGCGGCGCATTGAACCACAGGAAACCTAGCGCCGCGCCGACCAGCGAACCGCAGAAGACGGCGAGTTCGCCGGTGCCGGGGACGAAAGTGATCTGCAGATAGTTCGAAAATACGGAGTTGCCGACGAGATAGGCGATCAGGCCGAACACGCCGGCCGCAATCATCACCGGGACGATGGCCAGTCCGTCCAGGCCGTCCGTCAGGTTCACCGCGTTCGACGCCCCGACCATGACGCAGCATGCGAACAGGATGAACAGGAAGTTGCCGAGATCGAGGAGATAGCCCTTGAGAAAGGGAATCGACACGCCGGTCGCCAGCGGCAGGTCCGCATTGACCTGGTATTTGAACTGGGCATCCCAGCCGAGCCGCATGATCCAGTAGGTCGCGATGACGGAGATGACGATCTGCCCGGCAAATTTCAGCTTGCTCGGCATGCCCTTGGACGAGCGATTGGTCAGTTTCCGGTAGTCGTCGTAAAATCCGAGCAGGCCGAAGCCGAGCGTGACGATCAACACGCTCCAGATATAGCCGTTGCCCAGATCCATCCACAGAAGGGTTGAGATTGCGACCGAAAGCAGGATCAGGACGCCGCCCATCGTCGGCGTGCCGCGCTTCCTAAAATGGGATTCGGGGCCATCGTCGCGGATCGGCTGACCTTCGGCCTGGCGGCGTTTCAGCCAGCGGATGGTCGCGGGTCCGAGCACCAGGCCGATAATCAGCGCCGTCATCAGCGCGCCGCCCGACCTGAAAGTCAGGTACTGGAACAGCCGCAGCGGGCTGAACTCCGATGACAGCGGCAGGAGGAATTCAAACAGCATCGCCGCCTGCCTCCCCGCAACAATTCTCCAGTGCAATCAGCGCGTCGACCACCGGCTTCATCCGGCTGCCGAGCGAACCTTTGACGCAAACGACATCGCCAGCCTGCACGGCCGCAGCGACTGAGGGAATTAGCGCTTCCGAAGCGGCCGCGTGAACCCCGCGCCGCGCTGCCGGCACGGCCTCGTACAGGTGGCGCATCAACGGTCCGGCGCTGAACAGGAGGTCGATATTCGCGTCGACCAGATCGTCGGCGAGACCGGCATGCAGGGCCGGCCCGTCGCCGCCCAGCTCGCGCATGTCGCCCAGTACGGCGATCCGCCGCCCGCCGCCGCGCGGGTTGGCGAGCATCAGCGTTTCGAACGCCGCACGCATGGCCGCCGGGCTGGCATTGTAGCTCTCATCCAGCAGGTCGAAGCTGCCGTCCGGCAAACGCACCGTCCGGCGCGCGCCGCGCCCCGCCGGCGCCTTCAAATCCGTCATGGCCGCGGCTGCGGCAGCGACATCGGCGCCGGCCTCGCTGATCGCCGCCAGCATGCCGAGCGCGTTGATTACCCAATGATGCCCGGGCACGCCGACCCGAAACCCGAGACGCTTGCCGAACGCCGAGGCTGTCACATCGCTGCCGTCGGCATCCATGACCGAGGCCAGCAACCGGACATCCGCCTCCGGACGCACGCCGAAGGACACGCGGCGGGCGACGCCCGCTTCGGCGGCGCGGGCATCGAGCAGGTCGAAATGATCGTTGTCCCGCGGCAGCACCGCGGCGCCGTCCTCGACGACGCCTTGGAAAATCTCCGCCTTCGCTTCGGCCACCGCCTCGACGCTGTCGAAAAATTCGACATGCACCGGGGCCACCGTCGTGATCAGCGCAACATGCGGCCGGACCATGCGGGAGAGCGGCGCCAGTTCGCCGGGGTTGCTCATACCCAGTTCGAACACGCCGTAGGCGGCCGAGCGGGGCAAGCGGGCGAGCGACAGCGGCGCCCCCCAATGGTTGTTCAGGTTGCCCACCGTAGCATAGGTCTTGCCCTGCCGGGACAGCAGGGTGCGCAGGCTCTCCTTCACACCCGTCTTGCCGACGCTGCCGGTTACCGCAACGATCCTGCCGTTGCAGCGGTCGCGGGCTGCCCGGCCCAGATCCTCGAGACCGCACCTCGTGTCGCGTACAACAAGCGCCGGGCCGGCCGGCTCGACGGGGCGGTGGATCAGCGCTGCGGCGGCGCCGGCGGCGAAGGCTTTACCGGCGAAATCGTGACCGTCGAACACCGGGCCTTGTAGCGCGACGAACAGATCGCCGGTCGAAACCGTCCGACTGTCGATCGACACGCCGGTCGCGGACCAGCTGTTGCCGCCCGTTGCCAGCACCCGTCCGCGGGTTGCGGCAGCGGCTTCCGCCGTAGTCCAGAGAACCGCGCTCATGCCGCGCCGTCCCGTGCTGCGTCCGCAGTGGCGATCGCCTCGCGGGCGACGGTCGCGTCTTCGAATGGCAGCGTCGTGTCCCCGACGATCTGGCCCCGCTCATGGCCCTTTCCTGCGATCACCAGGGCGTCGCCGGCGGCCAGAGCGGATACGGCGGCGAATATCGCTTCGCGCCGGTCGCCGATCTCGGCGGCGCCGGGGCAGGCGGGCAGGATCGCAGCTCGAATGTCAGAGGGCATCTCACCGCGCGGGTTGTCGTCGGTGACGATCGCCCTGTCGGCGAGCCTGTGCGCGGCGGCGCCCATGAGGGGCCGTTTGCCGGCATCGCGGTCGCCACCGCAACCGAACACCACGGCCAGGGTGCCTTTCGCGTGAGGCCGCACGGCGTTGAGCACGGTTTCCAGAGCGTCCGGCGTGTGGGCGTAGTCGACATAGACCGCCGCGCCGTTGAGCCGGGAACCGACATGTTCCAGCCGGCCGGGCGCGCCATGCAGGCGTTGCAAGGCGTCCAGCCCTTCGGCTGCCGGGACTCCGGTGGCTGTCGCCAGTCCCAGCGCGCACAGGGCGTTCCAGGCTTGAAAATCGCCGACGAGGGGTAGTTCGACAATCGCGGGCGTGCCGAACAGCCCAATATCGAGGCGCTGGCCACCCGATATCGGCGTCCAGCGTCGCAAGACTATGTCCTCGGCCGAACGGCCGTAGCTGACGACCCTGAGACTCGCTTGCTCGCAGGCCCGGCGAACCCGATCGAAGACCTGGCTGTCGGCGTTGACGACAGCTGTGCCGCCGGCCGGCGTGAGTTCGGTGAACAGACGCAGCTTGCTCGCCAGATAGGCATCCATCGAACCGTGGTAATCGATGTGGTCGCGACTGAGACCGGTGAAGGCGGCGGCCTGCAGACGCAGCCCGTCGAGCCGGAACTGATCCAGTCCGTGGCTCGAGGCTTCGACGGCCAGGCATTCGATTCCGTCCCGGCTCAGAGCGGCCAGCTCGCGGTGCAGCGAGACCGGATCGGGTGTCGTCAGAGCCCCGTGACGCCCGATGCCCGGGCCGCGGATACCCAACGTACCCATAGTTGCGGCGTCGCGCCCGGCGGCCGACCAGATCTGCTGCAGGAAGGAGACGACGGACGTCTTGCCGTTCGTCCCGGTGACGGCGACCTGGGCCGCCGGCTGGGCGTCGAAGAACCGGTCCGCCATCCAGGCGAGTTGCCGGCGCGGCTGAGGATCGGTGATCAGTGCGGCGGCGGCGCCGTCCAGGGTGTTCCGGGTCACGTCCATCGTCGAGAGGACGGCCGCCGCACCGGCGCTAAGGGCATTGGGTATAAAGCGTCGGCCATCGAGTCGCGCGCCCGGCAGCGCTGCGAACAGGTAGCCCTGTGCGACCTGGCGCGAATCGGCGCTTAGGCCGGCAATGTCGAGTTCGCCGAATGCCGGATCCCAGTGCGCCGTGGCGGGTCGGCCCGTGCGTTCGGCCATCAGTGCGGCAAGCTTCATCGCCGGCTCTCACCCGAATCCGCGCCGCGGCGATCTGTTTTCCGGGAACCGGAAGCGGCGCTGGCCAGAATCTGTTTACGCGTCCCGCGCCGTTCCTCGGCCTGACGGGGGACTTTCAGTATCGGCGCGATCCGCTCGATAATTTCCTTTGCAGCCGGCGCAGCGACCCAGCCCGCAGTTGCATAGCCATAACTCTTCTTGTTGCCCTTCGGCTCGTCGAGGGAAACCAGCAGCACATAACGGGGCCGGTCCATCGGAAAGGCGGCGACGAAAGACGACAACAGCGCCTTGCGCCGGTAGCCGCCGCGTCCCGCCTTTTCCGCGGTGCCGGTTTTACCGCCGACCCGGTAACCTTTGGCATTCGCCCTTCTACCTGTGCCTTTCAGGACGACCTGGCGCATCAAATTCCGGAGAATTCGGCTGGTTTTCGCCGATACGATGCGCCGCGGTAGCAGGGGCCGGCCATTCTGGCGCTTGAGTAGGGTCGGTTGCACCATCACACCGTCATTGACGATGCCGCCGACTGCCGCCACCAGATGGACAGGCGTGACGGCAATGCCGTGGCCGAACGATACTGTCAGCGTATTGACCGGCCGCCAGCGCCGCGGATACAGCGGCTGGCCGGCTTCGGGCAGTTCCAGCGGTATTTTCGCAAGCATCCCCGCCTTGCGCAGAAACGCTTTCTGGCGTTTGCCGCCGATGCGCTGGGCAATCATTGCCGAACCGATGTTGGACGACTTGACCAGGATGGTGCCCGTATCGATCGGTTTCGCGATCGGATGGGAATCGCGGATGAAGCGCCGGCCAGCCGGAAGCGGCTTGTGGACCCGGTGCATTTCGCGGATGTGAGTGACGCCGTAATCGAGCGCCATAGCCGTGTTCAGAATCTTGAAGACAGAGCCGAGTTCGTACACGCCCAGAGTGTTGCGGTTGAATCTGGCCTTTTTCGGGACGCCCTGCGGATTGTAAGGGTCATAGTCCGGGAGCGAGACCATTGCCGGGATTTCACCGGTGCGCACATCCATGACCATCGCGGCGCCGCCGAGCGCCCGCCAGTATCCGATCGACCTGGCCAGAATCTCCCGAACGGCAACCTGGGCGCGCAAATCGATCGACAGCCTGAGCGGCCGGGCGCCGGTCCGGATGCGCTTGTCCATCTTCGCTTCGACGCCGGCGGTTCCCTTGTTGTCAACATCGCTGCTGCCGACGATGTGGGCGACCAGCGCCCGCTGCGGATAGGCGCGGCGCAGATCGGGTCGGGCGTGGATCCCGGCCAGTCCGAAGCGCAGTATCTGCTGATAGGCCGCTGGTGACGCTTGCCGGCTGATCCAAACAAAACGGCCTTTCCGGTTCAGCTTTGCCTTTAGCGTACGAATATTCTGCTGCGGGAAAATGTGGGCCAGAATACGGGCCGTCCGGCCGGGATCGCCGACCAGGGTGGGGTCGGCATAGATCGACCAGGATCTGATGCTGGTCGCGAGCACGACACCGTTGCGATCGACAATATTGGCGCGATGGCCGTTCGGCAGTTCTTTTTTCGCAGCTAATTTGGCGCGCTCGGCTTCGGCCCCGGCACGGATCACGCTCAGATCCACAAGGCGATAGCCGATAGCGCAGAATGCGAGCAGAAAGACGATGCCGGTGACGATCAACCGGCGGCGCGCCTTGGAAATCGCCTTGCCGGCTTCGCCTTCCAAAGGCATTTCGCCCGGTCGGCACCGGGCGGACTTGGCGTGCGGGCGGCACAGATCCCGAAGCCGGCGGCTCATTGCAGCTTCCTCGCTCGGGCGCTCTTGTCTGACGCCCGGCCTTCGTCGGTCGAGGCGAATTGCGCGACAAAGGTATCGGGCAAGTCCGAGAAACGCCTGAACTGCCCGCCGGCGAGCGGCGCCAGTCCTTTCGGCCGTGGCAATCTTTCGAGACGCTGCGGCGAAGTCAGCAGGGTCCATTCGGCCTGCAGAATCCGGACATTGTTCCGGTAGGACTTGACGCTCTTCTCGACATGAGCGACCTGTTGCTCGAGGGTCTGGACTTGGTGTTTCACCAGAAACAGCGCGCCGGTCAGGCCGCTTATAAGAACGAGCAGGACGATTGTGGTCCAACGGATCATGCGTCGCTCCCGGCCGGATCGCCGGCTGCATTGTCGGCCCACGCCGGGCCGTCTGTCCGCTCAGCAGCGCGAAGCCGGGACGAGCGCGCACGCGGATTGGCGGCGATTTCGCCAGCTGACGGCGTTATCGCCCGGCGATGAAGCAGCCGGAAGGTCGGCGTGCGCCGACCGGCGGGTTCCGGCCGGTGGCGCGAGCCGCGCGGCGCTTCGGCGCTGCGGTCGCGCAGGAACCGCTTCACGCGCCGGTCTTCGAGCGAATGAAAGCAGACCACGGCGAGCCTCCCGCCAGGCCGCAACAGGCGTTCGGCACTGCGCAGGCCGCGGTCGAGTTCGTCGAGTTCGCCGTTCACATAGAGGCGCAGGGCCTGAAAGGTGCGGGTCGCCGGATCGATCCCGCCGGTTGCTCTTGGCACAACCGCCCGGACGATATCGGCCAGTTGTATGGTCCGCTCTATCGCCGCGCAGCGGCGTGCATTGACAATGGCCCGGGCAATGCGGCGGGCCGCGCGTTCCTCGCCCAGCGTGTAGATGATCTTTGAGAGGTCCGCTTCGGCGGCCCGGTTGACCACCTCGGCGGCGGTCGGCCCCGACCGGCTCATACGCATGTCGAGCGGTCCGTCGTGGCGGAATGAAAAGCCGCGGCCGGGGGTATCGATCTGCGGCGAGGAAACGCCGATATCGAGAGCGACCCCATCGACCGGCGTATCGACGGCGGCACGAACCAGGCGGTCCATGTCGCCGAACCGGCCTTCGATCAGGGTCAGCCGATCGCGATACCGGTCCCGCAGGCCCCGGCCCCGCTCGATCGCGTCCGGATCGCAGTCTATGGCGGTCACCCGGCATTCGGCGGCACCGAGAATAGCGGCCGTATAGCCGCCCGCGCCGAAAGTGCCGTCGACATAGGCGCCGCCCGGCCTCGGCGCGAGCGCCCGGACCACCTCGTTCAGGAGGACGGGAATATGGGCGGCGGTCATGCGGCGCCACCGGCCCCGAGCGACCACAGGTCCTTCAGGCCGATTTGGCCCAGCGGACCCTGCGCCGCATCGGCCTGCCAGGCCGCGCGGCGCTCAGGCGACCAGATCTGGAAGACTCTGCCGATGCCGACGAAAACGGCCTTGTCGCCGATTGCGGCAAGCGCGATCAGGCGCTCCGGCAAGATGATCCGGCCCTCGCCGTCGAAAGGCAATTCTTCGGAGTCCGACAGAACGAGTTCGATCGCCTGCTGCTCTTCCGGCGTCAGGCCGTCGCGGGCATCGAGCCGTTCGATCGTGTCCTCGATCCGCTGACTGTCGCAGGCGTCGATTGCGCCTAGTCCGCCGTTCGGGGATACGACCACGCCGTTGAAGGCGCCGGCCGCAGGCGTCGCGGCAAGGGCGGCACGAAACCGTGCCGGCACGGATACCCGCCCTTTCCTGTCCACCCTGTTCGTAAACGTGCCGATAAACGACGCCATACGAAACCGTGTCCCCGCTCTCGGCAGCGCCGCCGGCGAGGGGGCCTGCCCGGTCTATCTCTCTCGTGGAGTCGGTTCGGTCGCACTGAGCCGATCTTCCATGACGATTTATGGGATATCATGGGATTTCATGGAAGTCAATGCTGCCAAGATCGGAAATTCATGGCAAATCAAGCGTTTGACACGTCCAAAACATCTATATGTGGAATCGGGGGCGGTCGCCGGAAGCCGACGAAATATCCCCTGCATCCGAAAATTCCGAAGCGGGGCTGCCTCGCCTCATTCGGCGGCGCGGCCGGCGCCAGACGGCCTGTAAGCCGGGTTCTGTCCCCCGGCGAGGCCGGGGGGATGGCCATTCATCTGGGACAGCCGTCGCCGGCTGCCTCTCGCGACCCACCCGTACGGCGGCGCGGAAACCCGCCTGGACGCACCCGGGCCAAACCGGGGCACGCCCGCGCCGTTCCTATTCGGTCTTGCTCCCGGTGAGGCTTGCCATGCCGCGCCTGTTGCCAGCCGCGCGGTGCGCTCTTACCGCACCCTTTCACCCTTGCCCGGCCCGATGCCAGGCGGTTTGCTTTCTGTGGCGCTGTCTCGGGGGTCGCCCCCGCCGGGCGTTACCCGGCACCGTGTTTCCGTGGAGCCCGGACTTTCCTCACCCTGCCGGGTTTCCCCATTGGCAGGGCGCGGCCATCCGGCCGTCTGGCACTGTCAACATCGTTATCCTCCCGGTTCGGGTCAAGTCGTTCGGCCTACGCCGCAGCGGCGACGACAGCTGCCAGCGCGGCGGTTTCCGGATCGGCGGCGCCGGTCACCGACGCCGGCCGGAAATGGCGCTGGAAGGCTGCGACGACCGCCGTCCGCGCCTGTTCTTCCGCTTTCGATTTATCGGGCGCGTCGGGCCAGCGATAGCCGATGCGCCCGAGGTTCCGGCCGAGCGCCTGCAAGTCTGCCGCGTCAGCCGCTTCGATCCGCTCCCGCACCGCGCCGGCGCCGGGCCAATAGCCCACGCCGGCCGCCGCGAGCATCCGCCAGTCGAACAGTTCGCCGGGATCGGTCTTGCGCTCCGGCGCAACATCGCTGTGGCCGACGACGCCCAACGGGCGAATGCCGTAGCGCGACACGATTGCGCCGGACAGCGCGGCGACGGCCGTCATCTGCATTGCCGGGAAGGGACGGTAGCCGAACTCGTGCCCCGGGTTGACGATCTCGATGCCGACCGAGCGCCCGTTCACGTCGGTTTCGCCCTGCCAGTAAGCGACGCCGGCATGCCAGGCGCGCCGCTCCTCCGGCACGTGGGCGTAAACGGTGCCATCCTCGTCCACGGTGTAGTGGGCGCTGACCTGCGCCGCCGGATCGCACAGCCGGTCCAGCGCCCCGGCGGCGGATTGCATGCCGGTATAATGCAGGACCAGCATGTCCGGCGCCCGGCCGCCGGGCCGTTCGTTATGGTTGGGGGAGGGACGGTCGACGATGCGCATGTCGGGTTACGGCTCGGTCATTCGGACGGATCAGGTCTTGAGCGGCGCGTCCGCCGTGCCCGGCCGGCGCAGGACAATCACCGCAACCCCGGCCAAGGTCACCGCCGTGCCGGCGATCACCTGCCAGCTCATCTGTTCGCCCAGGATCCCGACGCCGCCGAGGACGCCGAAAACCGGCGCGAGCAGGGTGAAAGGCATGATCTGGTTCACCGCGTAGCGCCGCATGAGAGAATACCAGATGCCGTAGCCGATCAGGCCGACGCAGACGGTCATATAGGCCACCGCGCCCCAGCCGTAGAGGCCGGCGGCCTGAAAATCGCGCCAGTGGTTGTCCTCGAAAATCAGCGAGAGCAGGAACAGTTGCGGCGCGGCGAACAGGCTGCTCCAGCCCAGCACGCCCAGCGGCGGCGCATCGCCCATCGCCTTGAGCTGGATGTTCGAGGTGGCGAAAACCAGCGAGGCGACGACGACCAGCCCGAGATGGAACAGGCTCGATTCCATGCGCGGCTCGCCGGCGATCAGCGCGATGCCGGCGAAGGCGCCGACCATGCCGAGCATCCGCCGCCAGCCCAGAAAGTCCTTGAACAGGATCGCCGCCAGGATCGAGGCGAACGGCACCTGGAGCTGGATCGCAATCGCCGCCACGGCGGCGTCGACACCCGCGACCCCGGTGAACATCAGGCCGAAATGCAGCGAACCGAGCGTGAAGGACAGGCCGAGCACATGGCCCATCTTCCCGCGGGGAATGCGGACGAAGGGGATCAGCACCAGCCCCATCGCCAGGAACCGGAAGCTCAACAGGAACATCGGTTCGAATTCCCGGAATCCGAACTTGGCGGCGACGAAATTCAGGCCCCACAGCACCATGACGCCGAACAGGATGGCGGCGTGGCTCAAACGCATCGGACAGGATTCACGCTGCGGTCGCCTCCGCCGCCCGGCGCGCCGCTTCGATGTCCTCGCGCCGGGCCTCGAGAGTCAGCCAGCGCTCCTCGGCGCCGGACAGTTCAGTCCGCGCCGCCTCGAGCCGCGCCGCCGCCTGGACGAACCGGTCGGGATCGGCGCTGTAGAGGCCGCTGTCGGACAGTTCGGATTCCAGCGCTGCGATCTCCGCTTCCAGCGCAGCGATCTGACCCGGCAGGAGGTCGAGCGCGCGCCGGTCCTTGTAGCTCAGCCGGGTGGCCGGCCCGGGTGTCGCCTCCGGCTGCCTCGCTGCCCTGCGGACGGCCTTCTTCGCAGAGTTCGACGGTCGGCCGGCTGCCGCCGCTCCGTCCCGGCGCTGGATCAGATAGTCGGCATAGCCGCCGGCATATTCCCGGACCGTGCCGTCGCCCTCCAGAACGATGGTGCTGCTCACTGTCTTGTCGAGGAAATCCCGATCGTGGCTGACCAGGATCAGCGTGCCGGCATAGTCGGCCAGCAAGCCCTGGAGCAGGTCGAGCGTATCCATGTCCAGATCGTTGGTCGGCTCGTCCAGGATCAGCAGGTCGCTCGGGGTCGCCAGGGTCTTGGCAAGCATCAGCCGGTTGCCCTGGCCGCCCGAAAGGGTCGCCACCCGCGCCTCGGCCTCGCGCGGGTCGAACAGCCAGTCCTTCAGATAGCCGCGCACATGGCGCATGGAGCCGCCGACCCGGACCATGTCGCCGCCGGAGTCGCAAAGCGTGCTCTTCAGCGTGGCCTTCGGGTCCAGCAGGCTGCGCTCCTGGTCGAAATAGGCCAGGCTCAGCGCCTTGCCGACCCGGACATGGCCGCTGTCCGGCTTCAACTCGCCGATCAGCATCTTGAGCAGGGTCGTCTTCCCCGCGCCGTTCGGCCCGATAATGCCGATGCGGTCGCCGCGCAGGATGCGCGTCGAGAAGCCGTCCACGATGGTGCGGGCGTCGCCGCTGCCTGCAGGACCGAAGCCCTTGGCGATGTCCCGGGCCTCGACGACCAGCTTGCTGCGCACTTCGCCATCGTCGATCTTGGCGCGGATGCGGCCGGTGTCGTTGAGCAGCGCCGCCCGGGCGGCGCGCATTTCCTCCAGCTTGCGCAACCGGCCCTGGTTGCGCCGCCGCCGCGCCGTCACCCCGCGCAGCAGCCAGCGCGCCTCGTCGCGCAGCCGGCTGTCGAGGCGCTGGGCCTCGCGTGCTTCTTCGTCCAGGACCTGCTCGCACCAGCCGTCGAACGCGCCGAAGCCCTGGGCGGTCCCGCGCAGGCGTCCTCTCTCCAGCCACAGAATGCTGTTGGTGACGTTGGCGAGGAAGGTGCGGTCGTGGCTCACGACCAGGGCGGCGCCGCGGAATTTCCGCACCGCGCCTTCGAGCCACCGGATGGTCGCGATATCCAGATGGTTGGTCGGCTCGTCGAGCAGCAGCAGGTCCGGCGGGTCGGCAAAGACCTGGGCGAGCGCCGCCCGGCGCCGTTCGCCGCCGGACAGGCTGGCGACATCGCGCTGGCCGTCCAGTTCGAACAGGGACAGCGCCGCCTCGACGATATGACGGGGATGGATCTCCTGCGGCCGGCCTTGCGCAATATCGGCCGAGATCCAGTCGTACACGCTGGTGCCCGCCGGCATGGCCGGCTCCTGGGCCAGATAGGCGACCGTCAGGCCCGGTTCGGCATAGCGTTCGCCGGCATCGGGCTCCAGTTCGCCGGCAATCAGTTTCAAGAGGGTCGACTTTCCGCAGCCGTTGCGGCCGACAAGGCAGGCGATATCGCCGCGCGCAATGTGCAGGGTCAGCCCCGCGAACAGCGGCGGGCCACCGAAACCGATGGCGGCGTCGCGCAGGGAAAGCAGCGGTGGCGCCATGGTTCAGGAACTGCCGTGGATCAGCCGCGGGTCGAGGCGGAACGGCGTTTGCGAAATGACGGCGATCCGGCGGGCGTCGGCATGCCGGGGGTTGATCAGGACATTCTCCTCTTCCGGCACGATGGCCGACGGCAGCTGCAATGCCGCCGACCGCACGCCGGCGACCCAGCGGTCGCCCACGGATTGCGTGTCGCGGGTCGTGCCGTCGGCCCAGCGCGCCGGCAGGTCCGATGCCGCGCGGGTTTCCCGGCGGATGTCTTCGGGGATCGAGATTTCCAGTTTGACCAATCCGTCAGGCAGGGTGTCCGGTCCGGTATGGACGAGGATTTCGAGAATTGCCAGCGAGAGATGGCGGGACGTGTAGACCAACCGCGTCCCCGGAGCGTTCCAGCGGCCGCCGTAGAGGAACGCACCCTCGCCGTCCAGCGCAGCATGCCCGGCCTGGCACAGACGCCAGACAATCACTGCCGGGCGGTCATCCGTAGACGCCGTGCGCCAGCCGGCCGAGAACGGTCTCCACCAGCCGCCCGCCTTCGCCGGTCGAGCACAGGTCGAGCGGGCGGTGGCCGCCGATCGCGCCGTTTGGGGTGCGCAGCCACCGGTGCGCCTTCGCCGGTTCGCCGAAAGTCCGTTCGGCCAATCGCAGAATATCCAGAATCCGCGCCAGCCGATCCGATTCCCCGGATGTAAATCTGCCGGACCGCTTGCGGCGCATCAGGGTTCTCCGGGGGGAGATCAGCATCTCCGCTTCGTCTGCTGAGATCCGGCCGCGATCCAGCAGGTCCTGCAGAACGGCCCAGCGCAACCCTTCGGCGATCTCGAAATGGCGGGCCAGCGGCGGCGATTCCTCCATCGACTGCATCATCGGTCTGCCCGGTGCCATTTGCCGGAAAAATCTACGCAAATGGCACAAATGTCAAGATGCCGCCCCGTCTCAGTCATGTCATGTCAGCCCCCGTTCCTTCGTGATCGTGTCCCAGGCCGCGTTGATCTTGGCGATGTGCTCGTTGGCGGCGTCGATGAATTCCTGGGGCAGGCCCTCGGCGATCAGCTTGTCCGGGTGATGCTCGCGGATCTGGGCGCGCCAGGCGGCCCGGGCCTCGTCGTCGCTTGCGTCGGGCTCGATGCCGAGAATGGTGTAGGGGTCGTCCTCCGGCCGCACGGTATGCCTGGCCTCGATGCGCCGGAAATCGGTCTCCGAGAAGCCGAACAGGGCGGCGACCTCTTCCAGCCACGCCTTTTCGCCGGGATGATACTGGCCGTCGGCCTTGGCAATGTGGAACAGGGCGTCGAGCAGGGCTTCCAGGATCGCCGGCTCGTCGCGGAACATGTCGCGGAGCTGCCGGGCATAGGGCTCGAAGCCGGCGGCGTCCTGCTTGGCGATGTCGAACAGGCGGGCGACCTGTTTGACCTCGCCGGGCGGCACCTGGAAGACTTCCCGGAAGGCGGCGATCTCGTCCCGGGTCACGACGCCGTCGGCCTTGGCCATCTTGGCGCCGAGCACGATGACGGCGGTGGTGAACGCGATCTGGCGCGCCATCCGGCCGCCCGGCGCCTGGCCGGACAGGGTCTGCACGGTGCGGTCGGCGACATGGCCGGCGCCGACGCCGATCAGGGCGCCGATCGGCCCGCCGATGGCGAAGCCGGCCGCACCGCCCAGAATCTTGCCCCAGATGCTCATGGTGCCGGTGTACGGGCCGGATGTGGCGCGCGCAAGGCGGTGCGCCGCCGCAAGCGGCGGGCTGCGGAGGGCGGCCGGGCCGCAATCGCAAGCCGGCCTGCGTCAGGAACTGTCATGAAATGTCATGGTCCGCCACGGGTGCTCGCGTTCCATACCGCCTTGCCGCCCCGGACCCCGATCCGGGGCCCAGGGCCGATCCGAAAGTCCTTTGCCTGCGGCCCCTTCGACAAGCTCAGGGCAGGCCCCTGGTCCCCGGATCTCCGCTTCGCTCCGTCCGGGGTAACAATGGAGGGTGAGAAATGGGACCGGCAGATATGTCATGAAATGTCATGATGTGTCGTGATTCGTGCCGGTATCCTCCTCCTCTGCCCATTCGCAGCCCGACATCAAGGAGTAAACAGACCGGTCTATATACGGTGTTTTTTTGCATTTGAGCCGCTTTTCCGGCGCGGAATCCGCTGAAATCCGCCATTTCCGCTCCGGCGGCTGTGCACAAACGACGGTAAGATGTGCATAGTTTCCCAAATCGCCCGCCTCGGACGGCCGCGCGGACGCAGCGGCGCAACCGCGGCGCCGGAAAGCCGGCCTTCGGCAGGCGTCAGGAAAAGTCATGATTTGTCGCGCCGCCGTCCCTCGACCCTTCCTGTCATTCCGAACGGAGCCGCCCATCGGGCGGCGGAGCGGAAGAATCTCAACGCCGGACTTCGGCCTTGCTCGTCGCATCGAATCGAGATTCCTCCGCTCGGTCGGGATGACGGATAGGGAGAGCGCCCGGTCGGGATGACGGGACAAGGTCTTCGCAGGTGTCATGAAATGTCATGCACCGTCGTCCGGGCCCGGCGTTCGGGGGCGATCCGGCCCAGCCTGATGTTCATATAATGTTCTCTACCGGATTGTCAAGGTTTTCTTGCGCCGGCGCCGGCCGGAGTCCCCGGAAGAACCGGGCCGGTTCCCCGGCCCGCTGCCGCCGTTTCGACCGGCCGGGAACCGTGTCAGGCCGTTGCCGCCTCGCGCATGAACAGGCCGAGCCATTCGGCGACCATGGCGGGTTTGTCCGCGCCTTCGATCTCGACGGTCGCGCGGGTCGTGCTCAGATAACCGCCGCTCGGGTGCGGATCGAAGGCTTCGAGCACGAAGCGCCCGCGGATCCGCCCGCCGACCGGCACCGGCGCCATCCAGCGCACCCTGTTGAGCCCGTAGTTCAGGCCGTATCCGGCGCCGTCCGGCCACAGGCCGACCTCGTGGGAGAAGGCGGTCAGCAGCGACAGGGTGTAGAAGCCGAAAGAGATCGTGCCGCCATAGGGCAGCTCGCGCCGGGCGCGTTCCGGATCGACATGCATCCAGTCGTGGTCCCGCGTCACGTCGGCGAACCGGTCGACCTGCTCCTGCGTGACCCTGTGCCAGCCGGTGACGCCGATTTCCCGGCCGACGAACTCGGGGACGGTGTCGAAGGTGAAGGCGCAGAATGTCTCTGACATGGCGCGGCCCCGGTTCCCTGTTCCCGGCGCGTCGCGGCCGGCTGACGAAGACGGTCCGACGATAGCGGCTTCCGTGCCACGGCCGCAATCCGGTTGGTTTCATTCCGTTTGGTTTCCGGCGCCCGGCGCGCTATCGATACCGCCGCATCTCCACCAGCCGCAACGGAAGCCCGCCATGATCGACTTGTACACCTGGTCCACCTCGAACGGCCGCAAGGCCTCGATCATGCTGGAGGAGCTGGGCGCGGACTACACCCTCCACCCGATCCATATCGGCAAGGGCGACCAGTTCACGCCGGAATTCCTGGCGATCAACCCGAACGGCAAGATCCCCGCCATTATCGATTCGGACGGGCCGGGCGGCGCGCCGATAACCGTCTTCGAATCTGGCGCCATCCTGATCTACCTGGCGGAGAAATACGGGCGGTTCCTGCCCACGGATCCGGCCGCGCGAATGGAGGTCATCCAGTGGCTGATGTTCCAGATGGGCGGCATCGGCCCGATCTTCGGCCAGGTCCACCATTTCCTGCGGGCGGCCAAGGAACAGGTGCCCTACGGCATCGAGCGCTACGGCACGGAGGCGCGCCGGCTCTACGGCGTGCTCGACCGGCGGCTCGACGGCCGCGACCATCTCGCCGGAGACGGCTATTCGATCGCCGACATCGCGACCTGGCCCTGGGTGCTCCGGCACGAATGGCAGCAGGTCGACCTGGCGGAGTATCCGAACGTCAAGCGCTGGTTCGACGCGATCGGCAGCCGCCCGGCCGTCCAGCGCGGCATCCGGATCCCGCCGCCGCCGCAATAGGCGGGCGGAGCGGGCGGACGCGCAGGCCGGCGCCACAGCCGCGGACTGCGATCCGGAACCGACCCCAAGGCCGTAGGGGAGGGTTTGAAACCCTCCCCTACAATGACGGCCGAATTGTGTTGGTTTCTCCGGAAGGTGGGAAACGGCGACGGGAAAACCACGCTAACCCCAACCGCTGTGGGCAAGGCACGGGGCAGGAGCAGGCCAGAGGCAATGCGCGCCCTCGCATTGACAGGCCGAATCGCCACATTCTAGAACGCGGCCCCGCACACGGCCCCGCACACGGCCCTGCACAGGGCCCCGCACGCGGCGCAGCCGACACGACCGGCCGAAGATTCCGGAGGGATGGCAGAGCGGTAATGCAGCGGATTGCTAATCCGTACACCCGATAGGGTGTCGGGGGTTCGATTCCCCCTCCCTCCGCCACTATTCTCAAATAACCTATTGTAAATAAAGATAAATTTCGGCGTAAATAGACTTTGTCCCCCCATTAATCCCGCCAGACAATTTGAGACAGATAGAGACACGAAAGGGGCCAAATTGGCCCCTCTCTATGGCGTCGCCGCCCGCAGCAGCGACAGGCCGGGCCGGCCGGCGTCCTGTTCCTCATCGCCCCTGAAGCAATAGCCGCACAACATCCGCCGGCGTAGCGTCGGCTGGAAACGTCGCCGGCAGCGCGCGCAGGGCCGCTCCGGGCGGGACAGGTCCGGGCGGTCCTTCGTTTCAGCGCGGGAGAATTCGGCGTCGGCCCCGGTCGGGTCGGGGCCATCCCAGGCGGGCCGCAGGGGCGGCCCGTGGCGCAGACGGGTCGCCCTGGCGCTGGCGGCCGCCAGGACGGCCGTCCCCCGATAGGCCGGCTCGGCGATGGCTCGAAACCAGCCGGTGGCCTGCTGCGCCTCCGCAGGCGTCATGCCGTGGGCTTCGGCAACGGTCTCGATGTCGCCAACCATCAATTCGCGGGCCAGAACGATATGAGCGGCAAGCGCCTCGATCAGCAGCGCGTCATGTGTCTGCATCGGCCAGCAGGCCCGCCGTGACCAGCGCTTCGTTCACCGCGACGCCGCCCGCGACCAGCTTTTGAAACGCCTGCGCCCGGCCCGCCAGATCGACGTTGTACAAATCGAAGCGCAGCCCGATTTCGGCGTCCAGCTTCGCGCTCAATTCAACCTCGATCATCCGGGCGAGCGGCTGGACCGTGCCCAGATAGAATTGGCGCAGGGCTTCGCGCTTCGCCGTGCCGTCGCTATCGTCCCACATGGCGGGGCTGCATCCGCAGGCCGCCAGGACGCGCCCGAAAGCATCCCCGGAAACCGCCACCATGCTTTCCGGCGGGCCGGGCCCCAGTCGCGACGCCATCCAATCGCGCTGCGGCGCACCGCTGCGGCCCTCGCCCCATGCGGCAGCGGTCGTCTCGACCAGCAGGGCCTTGCCCCGCGCCTTCGCGATGCTGGCCCGCAACGGGGCGAGCGGGTCGCCTTCGCCATCGTCGCCGCCTTGGCCGTCCGGGATGGCCAGCAGCTGCGCCAGGGGGCCGGCGGCCTCATCCGCAAGGCTGCGCTCCGCTTCGGCCTGTAGCCGGGCTGTCGCATGGGCCCAATCGACGGGCGCGGCCCCGACATAGGGCTGCCCCGGCGTGCTGCCCCAGCGCAGGAACACAACGCCGGCCGCCGGCAGGTTCCATGTCGTGCTTGTGCTGGGCCCGTAGCAGGTCGCGCGCACGGTCCAGCTTGCCGGATCGTGCGAGCCCTCGAAATGCCAGCTTGAAGCCGGGATAAGCTGCACGCCGCCCATGGCGTCCAGCCGTATGACGTGCAGCGATTGCCCCCGGCGGATCAAGTCGCGCCCTATCTGGCCCAGGACGGCCGGAGAGACGGCATCCTGCACCCACGGGGCGCCGGAGACCTCTGCGGCCGCAAAGGCCCGTGAGAGGGCTCCGCTGGCCGCCTCGACGGCCGCCGTGGCGCTGGCGTCGGCTACCTGCCCGGCGGCCTGCGCCTCGATAAGCCGGACAACAGCATCGGAGAAACTGCCGCCGCTGTCCCGACGCTCGCGCCTTTGCCACGGGAAGCGCATCAGCCGATCACCCCCGCGCGCCGTACGCGCCACGGGGCCAGCAGGCCCGCCGCCCCGGAATTGCGGAAACCGGCCGCGTGATTGGTGACATATTCGATATCGCTGGGGCCGATGGATTCCTTGCGAATCGCCCCGAAGTCGCTTTGGGCCATATAGCCGGCATAGCGGATGGCGGCCTCATTCTGGACGGCTTCGGGGGCGTCGGCCGCATACAGTTCGACACGCGCCTTCGCCAGCGCCAGCAGCGATTCAGCAGCGGCCGGTTCCGTCGCCGCGCCCTGTATCCGCGCTGCCAGCGCTTCGGGAGTGAGCGTTACAGCCATCGCGGCGTCCGCCGTGCCGTGGCCGGGGCCGGGTCAAACATGGCCCGCGCGTCGATTTCGGTTTCGCTGTAGGCCGGGCGGGTAACGATGGACAGTTCGGCAAGCACGGCCTGCCGGATCACCCGCACCTGCACGGCCGGATTGCCGGGCTCCGGTTCGGCCCCTTCGGCGTCCGGGACAACCGTTGCCGGCGGGACGCGGAAGCCAGGCGAGATGCCGCCGGCCAACCCGTTCTCCACCATGCGCACCGTGTCGAGCATATAGCCTGGCATGGCGTTTTCGTCCGGCAAATCGACCTCAAATTCGACCGCTTCGGCCGTGCTGGCGACAACCGCCCCGCCCCGGAGCATGTCGCCCAGGGGCTTATCGAAGCTATGGCCAGCCAGGATATGGATGTTGCGGCGCTCCAAGGTCTGCCGAAGGCCCTGCACCGCGATCTTGTCCGCCCCGGCCTTCAAGGCGGCGTTCAGGTCCGCCTGCGCCTTTTGGAATTCGCGCACCTGCCAGCCGAAGGCATCGGATGCAATCCGTTCCTTCCGGGTCCGGCCCCGGTCGGCAACGGTCGCCATCCGGTCGCCGGCGCCCTGCGAATACGGGAAGCGGCCGCGCAGCGACCGGCGCCGTCCGCGCGCCCGGATTTCCAATTCGCCGCCAAAGATGGGGAAGGCCGTCATTGCTGCCTCCGAAGGGGGCCGGCCGGGGGATAGAGCCTTATCCGCCCCCCGGCCGGCGTTCGGGCGCGATGGGAGCCGACGCCCGATTTCGTCCTAGGCCAGTTTGAAGGCGACCTGCCCGTAAGCGTCGGGCTGGACAAGGATCACGTCGCCCAGCAGGACGTGCATCGTGAAATGGCGAATCCCGGCCGCCGAATCGCTGTAAATGTCATCGATTCCCACTTCGCCCCAATGGGGGCAAACCGCCGTGCGCAGGCCGGTGCGGCCCTTCCGGTGCAAGATGGCCGGCTGAATCTTGGACGCGGCCGCCGGCATGCGCTTGTTGGTCCACAGGCCGCCGGTTTCCTTGGCGGCATAGGCCGCAGCGCTCATCTCGCCCTTGTAGTTCGCGGCGCTTTGGAAGGTCCGGGCGGCCAGGGCCATCGTGGCGGGCCCGCAGACAATCGACACGTCCTTGAGGGTCGAAGCCCAAAGGCCGTCAATGGCGCCGGCGTGGGCCGCCGCGAAGGCGTCGAACGTCGCAACATCGGTCGGGTTGGTCGGGTCAGCCAGCGCGGTAAACATGCCCTTCGGCTGGGCCGCCGCATCGTTCTGCGCATTGTTGGCCCGGACACCATTGATGGCGAAATTGTCCAGCGCGTCGCTCATCACCATGGCGAGATTTTCGCGCAGCGCCGATTCGAAATTGGCCTGCCCCACCGCGGCGACATCTTCCAGCGCGATCGACAGGCGGCCGGTGACTCGCATCGGCGTGGCGGTCGTAACCGTGAAGGCGGCGGCGGTCGATTCCTGCGCCGCGCCCTTGGCCTTCGCCCCGGCCGTGAGTTTGGTCGTAATGGTCGCGCTGGCGAACGTGCCGGACATGACGCGGGGCATGTCGATTCCCAGCCGCGGCGCGATGCTATGGGCGAAGATCATCGGCCGGATCGGGTCCAGATTGACCCCGACCGTGCCGGGGGCGCCGGTCTGGGCGTCGGCGCGGGTTTCGCGCGCTTCCGGCACGTCGAAAATCTCGATGGGGATCCCGGACACGCCGGCCGCCTGTTGCAGTTCGGCTTCGGCCCCGGCGACCTGCCGGCCGGACGCGGCGGCAGTCAGGAAACTTGTGAGGCTGGCGCGGGACCGCAGCTCCAGGCGTTCGCGCTGTTCGGCGTCCTGCGGGGCGTCGCGGGTTTCCGCCTCGCCCTCTGCATCGGAGGCGGTCTGAGCGGCCCGCAACTGGCGCTCCAAATCCGGGACCCCTGTTTCGATTTCGTCCATGCGCGACCGCTGTTCGTCGGTCAGGCTTTCGACGCGGGACAGCTCTGCCATTTCCTGGCGTTCGCGGGATTGCCGCTCGCGCAGTTCGCGCAGGCGCTTTTGTGCTTCGGTCATTGGTAGAGTCCGCAAGTGTGTTGAGCCTTCCCGCGACGTTTGGGAACGCCGCCTGGAAAGTCAACAAAAAAGCGACTAACCTATTGATTTTTCTCTATTATTGCGCGCTAGAGCGCAACATTTCTCCAACAAGGGCGCGCCATGCGGCTTCGGCCGGCGTTTGGGGCCGGCGGTTCTCGCGCCGGGTTTTCTCGATATGGCAGGACCGGCACAGGGTTTGCAGGTTCGACATGTCGAACGGGTCGCCGCCCCGCTGTAGCGGTTTGACATGGTCACATTCCAGCCGGCCGGCGTTGCCGCAGGACGTGCAGCGCCAGTGGTCGCGGTTGAACACGGTGCGGCGGATCGCAGCCCAGTGGCGAGTATTCAGGCGGATATGGCGATTGCTCATACCCTACTCACGCTGATCGGTTCCCTGAGTGCCCGCCGGTTCGTTTGGCCTCAGATTCTTCTTTCAAGCCTTCCGCCGGGTGTCTAGAAAAGGAGTCAATCCCGAGAGGCAGATGTGCCATACTCTCACGCAATCGAGAATGGACGCGCCACGATGCAGGTTGGCCAAGTTCGCTTCTCTGTGCTAGCGGATTGAGCATTTAGACTGGCATGTGGAGAGTAGCCTATGGGAAAATTCAACTTGTGAGCATTGTTGGTGATTTAGCGAGCGTGTTGAGCGTTCTCATCGCCTTGGGCGGATTTGCCATCACGGTCCAAAAGGTGAGAGAGTCGAAAAGTGCAGCAATTCGAGCAGAAACCGCTGCTAAAGAGACTCTGGAAAGAGTTCGTTATGTCGACACTGTACAGAAACTTTCAAGAGCGATTACAATTGTTGAGGAAATTCAGAGATTGAACCGAACAGGAGAATGGAAGGTCATATTAGACCGGCATTTGGTCTTTCGTAGTATTTTGACAGAAATTAGAAGCTCCACACCTAATTTAGACGATGATCGAAAAGCCATAATTCAAGATGGGATCACCCACTCAAGTACGATGTCCAACAAGATTGAAATCGCACTCGATGAGAGTAAACAAACTCCTAAAGTATCGAGAATGAACAATATCTTGTCAAATCAGGTTGTAAAATTGCGAATCATCTTGGCTGAAATGAGAACGGAAACGGACAGGTAGCAACATGGCGGCTTACGAGAAGTTAGCGGTGCTAGCGTATGCGCTTTACCAAAGAACCAAGATCGGTAGGGTAAATTGGGAAGTCACCGTATCGGACGGTGTTTATCAAGCTTCCTTTTCAGACTATTCGATAAAAATTTCCCTACAAGTGTCCCAACGTGATCAATCGGCTGAGGATGTAAAAATCAGTGTGATTGGCGATGAAGGAAATGAAATAGAATCGTTTACAGATGAAGATATTCAAGTAGAATGGCTACCAGAATTTTCTGAATTCGATAATTGTTATCAAATGATGTATCAGACTTACGAAATTGCTCGAAGGTCGGCATTGGGCACAGAAAAGGCAATAGACCAGCTTCTTTCAGAATTGGAGGGCTAGGAAATTCCATTCTAAGTGGTTGGTTTCTGCCTCACACTCCGTTAGCCTTCTTGCGGCCACTCGTCCCGACATCCTTGATGTCGCTGGCGCTTCCGCCGATCACCCGGCCAGCGCCCATCTCAGGCGCCGGCGTTCCCGCGGTGGGTTTCGGACGCCTGCCGACACGGCCAGGATCGCAGCCGCGGCGGCATCATCTTTCGCTCGCGCCCGGCGCCCGCCTTCGCTGCCCTTCGATAGCTTGGCATTGCCGGCCGGGTCGGAGACTGTCCGGGCTTCGGCCATCGCCGCCCGGAGCAACAGCGCCGGCGCCGGCGTCACCTTGCCCTCGGCACAGGCCCGCCGGAAGGCCCGCACGTCCGCCGCGCCGTCCTGATAGCCCATGCCCCGAAATTCCAGGGCGGCGCGCGGCACGCCAGCAGCGTCCAGCGCGTCCCGGAGTTCCGCCTCACGCCAGCGATCCGCGACGATCATGGCCGGCCGGCCGAAGCGTTCCAGCGCCGCCGCCAGCAGGTCCGGCACATTCACGGCCGCCCCGCCGCATTGGATCAATTCGCCCCGCCGGGCACATTCTCGATACAAGCCGCCAACGCCGTCGCGAAGGCCCCTGTCGGCAAGGCTGGGCTCCGCCGGGAAGGCGGCTAGGGCGTCCAACGCGCCGGTCGCCGGGGCGTAACAAGCCACCGCGCTTTGCGCCTGCGACGTGCCAAGGTCAATTCCATAGATCAGCGGGCCGGCTAGTTCCGCCTCGCCCTCGATCCGCCGCCACAGGCCCGCGTCCAGCAACGTTGAAACGGCCGTGTCCGCCGTGCCGAGATTGATTCGCAGGGACTCGAAGCCGGCGAGCAGGCCCGGATCGCGCCGGGCATGGGCCGCCTCGCGTTTCAGCGCGTCCAGCAGGTCGGGCATATGGGGCAGCGACGGATTGGCCTTGCGCCAGGTCCGGGCTCGGAATTTGGGATCGTCCGGGCCGGCCGCGTGGCATTGCGCATAGTCCGCCCCGCCCGCCAGCATTTTGGAGAACCAGTGTTCGGCGTCCGCCGGGCGCGTGCCCAGGGCGACGAAACGGCTATGCGGCTGTTTCCCGGCCGCAGTCTGCAAGGCGGCAAGCATGCGCTCCCCCGTTGTGCCGGGCCATTGGGCGGGTTCGTCCGCCAGTACCAGCACGGGGGCGAGCCCATGAGCCCGGCGTGGGTCCGAACCAATGCACCGGACGCGGGCGCCGGTCTGCCGGCACTCAATCCGGGCCTGTTGGGCCGTATCCCAAACCTTCCAGCGGTCCTTGTCCGCCAGCTTTGCGCCCATAAATGCCACGACGTGCTCGAAGGCGATCCGGGCTTGCTCGAAAGACGATGCCACGATGACGGTTTCGCCGCGCGGCACGGCCAACGGCCCGTCCAGAGTCGCCGCCGCGATCCCGGACAGCAGGGCGGTCTTGCCATTGGCGCGCGCCACTGACAGGGCGGCGGACTGCGCACCCGGCCGGAACGCGCCTCGGACAAAGCGCGCCTGCCACGGCAGGACGGTGAAGGGCTGGCCGGCCAGCCGGCCCTGCGAAACCGCGAGGCCGGACAGGTAGGCGATCAGGTCAGTGCGATGCGCCGTACCCATGGTGTTTGATCTCGAATTTCATTTCGATCCTCGGCTCCCCAACTTCGCAGAGCCGATACTCAAAATTGCCGGAGACAACCCCATTTGGCTGCGCCTGGAAGCGCTTCGCGCACTTTCCGTTCAGGCAGTCCAGCGCGTCGTTGTGTTCCTGGAATCGGCCTTCGATCACCCAGCCCTCCGGGCCCATGAATTCGACGGTGTACAGGTCTCGCATTTCAACCCCTTTCATGGAGTTCGGGTCTCCCCACACCGGTTCGCGCCCGCAAGTACCCCCCGCCGGTGCCATCGGGCGCGTCGTCATGCGGTGGGCTCGCCCAGCGCCACCCGGCCCCTGTTGACCTCGCCGCTGCGCCCTTGGGCCGGGCCCGAGAGGCGCGACGCCGGCAGGTCATTGTCCGTGACGCCAACCCGTAGAACCTCCTCAAGCTCCAGCGTGAACTGCATCCCGCGGGTCTCCTGCGGGGCCTCCGCCCGGCGGATAATCATCTCGTCGTAGACGCCCCATTCCGTCATGACGGTCAACGTCACCTCTGCCTTGTGCAGCCGGCGAATAGTCTCCCACGCCTCACGCGGTCGCTCGCCCCCGTTGAAGTCGCTGACCCAGCCTTGCAGCGTAAGGCGCTCCTGCCGGGCAACGACATGGTCTGTCACCCGCCGGCCGTCCTCCAGAGGCTCGCCCCCGGTCGTCGTCTCCAGCTTGTGGGTGGCTGTGGGGTAGCCGTCAACGACCTCGGCCAAGGCGCTTATGACGGTCTCGGCACCGGGTATCAATGCGAAGTTGGGCATGGCCGGTCTCCTTCTGCGGGCGGCATGGGTACGGCCAGGCGAATGTCCGGGCCGAAATTGTGCGCTACCAGGTTGGCGACAATGCTCAGGTCATCGTGCGCGCCGCAGGGCGACCTGGACAAGATCAACTGTAGGGCGGACAGCACCGCGCCATAGTCGCCGGCTGCCGGGCGCAGCAGGTCGAGGAGCTGGTCCGCCAGCGCGCCGCCGTCGCGGTTCAGGGCCTCCATTTCGGCGGCGGTCGGTTCGGGGGCGGCCTCTGGTGTATCAGGGGAATCAGAGATTTTTTCCATGTCGGAGAGTCCTCTGGTGGTTACTACTAGTGGTTTGATGCCCAATATGGGCATCGCGAAGCCCAATATGGGCATCGCTCAGGGGCAGGTTCCCCTGCTGTTCAAAGCCGCAGGTCGGGCAAACGGCTTCGCCCCGCGGCAGGCAGCGCCAGCAGTTTCCGCAATGGGCATCGGCCGGCGATTTGGGCCAGTAGCGCACCCAGGCCCGGCCGCGTTTTTGTTTGACCAGCCATCCGCCTTCGACAAGGGCCTTGATCGCCCGCGTCACCGTTGACGTTCCCATGCAACCCTCGCGGGCCAGGGTTTTGTGCGAAGGGAAGGCAAAGCCGGTTTCGTTCGCGTGCAGGGCCAGCAGCCACAGGACAGCCTTGATCGCGGGGCCGGCCTTGTCGTCGGGTTTGGCGACCGGGGCATCGCGCGTCCATTCCATGCGGTCCCACAATCTGCCGGCGCCGCGTGGGAAAGGCTTGTAGGGCTCGCCCTCGATAACCGTGAGAAACCCGGCATCGGGCGGCGATGGGATTTGGTGCGATCTTGCGTTTGGCGGCGCAATCTTGTAGGTTTTTTCGGGCATCCGATGCTCCAAATCGGTTGCTGGCGTCCCGGCCGCGCCAACGGCACAGGACATTGAAAAACCCCCGCCAGCGCCCGGCCGGCGGGGGTTTTTTACGCGGCGTGCTGAGGGGCATCGCGCTGGGCGCGGAGGCCGTCCAGGTATTCGGCGATCTCGTCAAGCGGCCACCGCGGCGCATTCGGCGCCGGGTAGATCGGGCGCGGGAATCGGCCCTTGCGCATTTGGACATAGATGGAGGCGCGCGATAGCCCGACGAGGCTGCACACTTCACGGATTTTCAACAGTCTGACTGGGTTTCCGGCCATCGCCCGCCCCCGATTGAGTTCCAGTTTCCCGACCTGCGGCGCAGGGCGGCTATAGCCTCAATATCGGGTGCCAGCGTGCAGCACTGGCTCAGTCTGTTCCTGTCGGCCTTCGCCTGTCAACCCCGGCTCCGAAAGGGGCCAAGCTGGCCCCTTTCAGCCCCGCAGTCGCACAACCTTGGCGTCCTGCCCGGACAGGTAGCCTGCCCAGCGTTCCATCAGGTCGCGACGTTTCTCGAATAGGTCTGTCCGGCGATAGGCGGCCTCGACTCGGTCGCTGTTGACGTGCGCCAGCGCCAATTCGCAGACTTCCCGCGGTGCATTGCTGCGCTCGGCAGCCCAATCCCGGAAGCTGGACCGGAAGCCGTGCGGGACGCACTCAATGCCCAATTCCCGCAACAGCTTCGACAAGGTGTTATCGCTCATGGCGCGTCCGGTAGCAGACGGGAAAATCAGGCCGCTGGCGTCGCGGTAGGTTTCGGCCTCGCGTAATATCTCCATGGCCCGGCCCGACAGGGGCACGCGGTGTGCCCGCCTTTGCTTCATGCGTTCGGCCGGGATCGTCCACACGGCGGCGGCCATGTCGATTTCGGCCCATGTCGCTTGCCGGACCTCGCCCGACCGGCAGGCGGTCAGGACTAAGAATTCCACAGCCAGAACGGTCGCAGGGGCCGCGTGAGACGCCTTGACGGCCTCTAGGGCGCCGGACACCCCCTGATAGGGCAGTGCCCGCTGGTGGGCCTTCGCCCGGCCGTTACGGGGGAGCGCAGCGCCGATGGCGTCGCCGGCCGGATTATCCTGCCGGTAGCCCTGCGCTACTGCCCATTTCATAACCGCGCCGATGCGTTGGCGGACGCGCCGCGCGGTTTCGTGCTTCGGCTGCCAGATGGGCAGCAGAACCTCCATCACGTCCGCTGTTGTTATCTGGTCAACGCGCATCCGGCCCAGTCGGGGCAGCGCATAGTCCCGCAGGCTGGCCCGCCATTGGCCGGCGCTCTTGCCGGCGTCCTTCCAGCCTTCGGCATGGATGGCGATAACCGTCTCCGTGGCATCGGCAAAGGTCGGTACGTCCGGCCGCTTCGCCGCCAGCGGGTCGCCGCCCATCCGGGCCAGCTTGCGGTTTTCCTGCGCCGCGGTGCGGGCTTCCGTCAGCGTGACCCAGCGCGTTGAGCCCAGCCCGATTTCGCAGCGCTTGCCCCGGACAGTCAGCCGTTGCATGAAACTTTTTCGCGTCGCGCTCCGCACGATCAGGAACAGCCCAGCATCGCCGTCGTAGTATTTGCCCGGCGTCCCGGCCTCGCGGATGAATCTTGCGGTCAGCTTTTTCATGGTCCATTTCCCCTTTTTCGGGCTGGGGGAAAGGCGATTGTCCCGCCGTTTGTCCCCCCAGACGCATATATATTGGCATAGACTGCTAAAGACAAGGGCAGCTATAAGCCTTTGGGAAAACAGGGAAAATCATACGGCTGTGGACAGCCTAAGACAGCGGATCGGCGGTCCCTCCCTCCGCCACTCGACGCACGTTCCCCGAGAGCGCCCCCGGAAGTCCTTCGAATTGGCTATCGAGGCGCTATCGGGAGACCGGGTAGGAGGCTTGCAGCGATCAAAAGCGAAACAGCACACCCACTTCGAAATTGTGCGTGCCGTAGGATGCCTTGAGCCCTTTGAAGTTGGCCTGCGAGGTCGCGAAATAGCGGTATCCGCCCTTGACTGCCATGGCGTCCGAAAACGGGTATTCGACTCCGGCCATCACTTGGTAGGCGAACACATAATCGTCTTCGGAGGTTTCCGAAAAGGCATATTCGGTGCCGTCGATCGTATAGCTCTGCGCATCGAACTTGCCGTTGTGCCGGGCCATGCCGAGGCCGACGCCGACGTAGGGCCGGAGCTTCCATACATCGACGCCGGCGATGCCGTTCGCCATCAGGGACAAGGTGCTGAGACTGCCCTTGATGGGCAGCGTCCCCGACACGCTGACATCGACGGCGCTGCCGTCGAGCATCCCCGTGATGGAACCGCCGTTGAGCTTGCTCCAGCCAGCGTTGCGCCAGCCGAGTTCGATCTCCCCGCGGAAGCCGGGCGTCGAACCATAGCCGGCCGCAACCATGAAACCGAAGCCGCTTTTCAGTTCCAACTTCGAGCCGACGGTCAGCCCGCCGGAGGTGTAGGACAGATCGGAATCGCGCGTCATGACCCAGGCGCCGGTCAGGGACGCGTACCAGCCATCTTGAGCCTGTGCAGGCGTAGCGACGGTTGCGCCGCCGGTTGCGAGCGCGACGGCAAGCACTATCAGGCGAAGCGAAAGTCTCATTGGGTATTCCTCCAATCGTATGATTCCGGCCCATCTGGGCACTATCCTACATAAGCCCCTAAATAAAGATTGCATAAATATTTCCCTTTAGTTCGTGTTTTTTGTTGGCAAATTGTGCGTCTCGTGTCCTGCGGAGTCAAGATCGGGGGTTCGTTTTCGGAGCCTATGGCAAATCATCGAATTGCCGCGTTGTCCGGGCACCCTGCCGAAGATGCGAGAGACGGGTCGGAGTCTCGCTTGCTGCACGACTGGCGCCCCGGCATACATATTCGCGCCCGGCCGGCGCCCGGCCGGACCGAATTGCAGTACCATCGTGACAGGGATTGAATGAGCGCCATCCAAATTCACACCGAATCCGGCGGCAGCGGCGGGCCGGTGCTGGTTTTGCTGCACGGGATCGGGGGCAACGCCGCCGTGTGGAACCCGATGCTGGCGCTCGTCGAGCGGCGCTGGCCGGGGCGCTGGGTTGCGGTTGACCTGCGCGGCCACGGCCGCTCGGCCCACGCACCGCCCTACGGCTATGCCGTTTTCGCCGCCGACGTGGCGAACGCGCTCGGCAGCGCGGACGACGAATTGGTCCTGCTCGGCCATTCGATGGGCGGCGTCGTGGCGATGGCGCTGGCGACCGGCTGGTTCGGCGTCAACGTGCGCCACGTCTTCGCCTTCGGGGTGAAGATCGGCTGGACGGCGGCGGAGGTCGCACAGATGCATGGGCTGGCCGCCAGGCCGGCGCGGGTCTTCGACAATCGGGCCGAAGCGGCGGAGCGCTATCTCAGGGTCTCGGGCCTCTCCGGCCTGGTCGAGCCCGACGCGCCGGAGGCTCTGGCCGGCGTGGCGGAGACGGACGGCGGCTTCCGGCTCGCGGCCGACCAGGGCATCTACGCCGCCGTCGGGCCGGCGGTCGGCGAATTCCATCGCGCCGCCAACGCGCCGGTCCGGCTCGCCGCGGGCGAAGCCGACCCTATGGTGACGCTCGCGGAAATGCAGGCGCTCGACCCGCAGGCCGCGCTGCTGCCCGGCCTCGGCCACAACTGCCACGTCGAGGCGCCCGAGCGCGTCTGGGAGCTGTTCGAACGGAGCCTGGCAGGGTAAGGCGGCCGCCGCACCGCCGAATCGTCCGAAACCGCGCACCCTGCGTCAACTTCGGCTTGAGTCCGGGGGGCGGCTCGCCCTATGCCTTGCAGGGCCGGACGGATTCCGGCTTCTCCAACCGCCCAGCCAAATCGGGGAAACGCCGCATGGCCACCCTTCAAGGAAAAACCCTGTTCATCACCGGCGCGACGCGCGGGATCGGCCATGCCATCGGCCTCCGCGCAGCGCAGGACGGCGCCAACATCGTCGTCGCCGCCAAGACGACCGAGCCGCACCCGAAGCTGCCGGGCACGATCTACACGGCCGCCGAAGACATGGAACGGGCCGGCGGCCGGGCGCTTGCCCTGCCGGTCGACGTGCGCGACGACGCCGGCCTCCGCGACGCCATGGCGGCGGCGGCGGAGACCTTCGGCGGCATCGACATCCTGGTCAACAACGCCAGCGCCCTCAGCCTGACCGACACGCCGGCGACGCCGATGCGGCGCTACGACCTCATCATGGGCATCAACACCCGCGGCACCTTCGCCGCGACCCAGGCGGCGCTGCCCTATCTCCGGGAGGCGGCCAACCCGCATATCCTGACGCTCTGCCCGCCGCTCGACCTGAACCCGCGCTGGTTCCGGGATTCGACCGCCTACACCATGTCGAAGTTCGGCATGTCCATGTGCGTGATCGGCCACGCTGCGGAATTCGCGAAATACGGCATCGCTGTCAACGGCCTGTGGCCGCGGACCTTCATCTCGACCGCCGCGCTCAAGCTGGTGCCCGGCATGGACTGGGAGACCGCGCGCACGCCGGAGATCCTGGCCGACTGCGCCCACATTATCCTGACCCGCGACGCCAAGGCCTGCACCGGCAACCTGTTTATAGACGAGGATGTGCTGGCGGCCGAAGGCGTTACCGACCTGGATAAATACCGCAACCATCCGGACAAGCCGCTCGCCATCGATTTCTTCGTGGAAGGGTACGGGGAATAGGACAGGGCGCGGGCCGGGGAAGGGAAACGGGGTTATTTTCTTGGCTATGCGTTCGCCTCCCGCTGCTATGCCGGTTGTAGGCACTGCAACCCTCTCTCGGTGCCGCCCCGGATGGAGCGAAGCGGAAATCCGGGGACCAGAGTCGCCCGGCACGGTTTCGCCACACGGCCCTGGGCCCCGGACTAAATCCGGGGCGGCACAATTGGCGCTAACGGCGCGGCGTGGAGCGATAAACGGCACTGTATAGTCAGCGGTATCGTTCCCAAAGGATACGGGGAGAAACAGCCATGTTGATGACACTCGGCGAAACCATGGAGAAGGCCGCGGCGGCGTTCGGCGACAAGCCGGCGGTGATATTCCGCGACGTGCCCTACAGCTACGACGCGCTCAACCGGCGCGCCAACCGGGTCGCCAACGCCCTGGTCGCGCACGGCATCGAGCCCGGCGACCGGGTAACCCTGTGCGGGCAGAACTCGTACGACTGGGTCGCGGCCTATTACGGCACGGCCAAGGCCGGCGCGGTGCTCAACCCGGTCACCGCCATGCTGACCGCCGGGGAGATCGGCTACATCGCCGGCAATTGCGGCGCGAAACTGCTCATGGTCGGCGCGGGCAAGGGCGACGGACTGATGGACGCGCTGGCCGGCTCCGATGTCGAGACGGTCGTGCTGTTCGACGACGACGGGCCGGCGGACGCCACCCCCTTCGAGGATTTCCTCGGCGATGCGCCGGAAGACTTCGAGACCCGCCCCCGCGGCCTCGATGACCTGGGCGCGATCGGCTACACCTCCGGCACGACCGGCCATCCCAAGGGCGCGATGATGTCGAACCGCGCCATCGCCGTCGGCACGGCGGGGATGAAGCTCATGCACGGGCGGACCGCAGACGACATCGTCGTCACCGCGCTGCCCTGCTCCCACGTCTACGGCAAGGCGGTGATGAACGGCTCGCTGTTCTACGGCTCGACGCTCGTCCTGCTCGAACGCTTCGTATCCGAAGACATGCTGTGCGCGGTCGAGCGATACCGCGCGACCATGCTGGAGGCAGTGCCGACCGGCTTCATGTACATGTTGGCCGACCCGGCGATCGGCAAGTACGACTATTCGAGCCTGGAGCGGATGACCTGCGGCGGGCAGACCTTCCCGGCCGCCACCGCCGCCGAGGTCGAGGCGACGTTCGGCGCGACGCTGCTCGAACTCTGGGGCATGACCGAACTGGCCGGCCTCGGCACGACCCACGGCGCGCACTACGAGCGCCGGCTCGGCTCCATCGGCGTGGCCATACCCTATATCGAGGCGCGGATCGGCGGCCTGGAGGACCCGGCGCAGACCATGCCGGCGGGCGAGCCGGGCGAACTGCTGATCCGCGGCCCGATCGTCATGATGGGCTACTACGGCAACGAGGCCGCGACCCGGGAGGCTATGACCGAGGACGGCTGGTTCCGCACCGGCGACGTCTGCAGCCGCGACGAGGACGGCTTCCTCTGGGTCGTCGACCGCAAGAAGGACATGATCAACACCGCCGGCTTCAACGTCTACCCGGCCGAGCTGGAGCGGGTGCTGGCGGCGCACCCGGATGTCTCGATGGTCGCGGTCGGCGGCGTGCCCGATGCGCAGAAGGGCGAGCTCGCCAAGGCCTATATCGTGCCGCGGCCCGGCGCCGACCCGGATGCCGTCGACATTATCGCCCACTGCCGCAAGACGCTCGCGCCCTACAAGGTGCCGCGCAGGATCCAGTTCGTCGCCGACCTGCCGACCAACCCGACCGGCAAAATCCTGCGCCGCGAACTGCACACCATCGACGACGGGGGCGACGACGGGGGCGACGACGGGGGTTGAAGCGGATTACCGATTTTGCCACCCCGGATGGCGGTCCCCCCTCCCCTTGGGGGAGGGGGTTAGGGGGAGGGGTCTGCGGACCCTGTCGCGGCGCCGGGATCGGATATCGGTGCGGCGGCAAACAACCCCTCCCCTGGCCCCTCCCCCAAGGGGAGGGGGATTCAGTCGGTACCCGACTTTCGCGGCGGAATCCGACGCCGACCAGGACCGCATGGTCAACGACAGTAGTCTCGAAACGAAAGGACCGGCATGACAGCGCCCTTCAGGATCTTTGGCAACGAGATGTCGCCCTATTCGGTCAAGGTGCGGGCCTGGTTCCGCTACAAGGCCGTCCCGCACCTCTGGCTGCAACGGTCGCAGCACCGGGAGGAGTTCGAGGCCCGCGCGCGGTTGCCGCTGATCCCGCTGGTCATCACGCCGGACGACGCGGCGATCCAGGATTCGACGCCGGTCATCGAGGCGCTGGAAGCGAAGTATCCCGAGCCGTCGATCCATCCCGAAGACCCGGCCCTGCGCTTCCTCTCCGCGCTGATCGAGGAATATGGCGACGAATGGGGCAACAAGCTGATGTTCCATCACCGCTGGTATTCGGAGGTCGACCGGCGCGCCACGGCGCTGGTGCTGGCGCGCTCCTTCCTGCCGGATGGGGAAACCGCGGCAGTCGAAGCGCTCGCGGACCAGGTCCGGGAACGGATGGTCGGCCGGGTCCATTTCACCGGGTCGAGTCCGGAGAACGCGCCGCTGATCTCGCGCTACCTCGACGATCTGCTCGCGATCCTGGAAGCGCATCTGGATGGGCGGAAATACCTGTTCGGCGCGCGCCCCGCCTTCGCCGATTTCGGCCTGGCGCCGCAGCTCTATGAGGCCGCGCTCGATCCCACGGCGGCCGGCATCATCCGGGCCCGCGCGCCGAAGGTGCTGGCCTGGAGCCACCGGGTGCTGGAGCCGCGCAACGACGGGCCGTTCGAGAGCTGGGACAGCCTGAAGGACACCCTGACGCCGCTGCTGGCGAACGCCGGCGCCTTCTTCCTGCCCTGGTCGCGGGCAAATGCCGACGCGCTGGAGGCCGGGGAGGAGAGCTTCAGCGTCGATCTGCCGGGCGGCGCCTACGTCCAGGGGCCGCAGAAATACCACGCCCGCTCGCTGGTCGCGCTCCGGCAGAAATATGCCGCGGCCAGGGAAACGCCCGGCCTCGACGCGATCCTGGCCGAAACCGGCTGCCTGCCCTGGCTGCAATAGCAGCGGTGCGGCGGCTTACCAGGCGCGGGCCGCGCCGCCGGGCCGCCAGTGCAGGCCGATGATGGCGACGCCGAGCAGAACGGCCGGAACGTAGACCTGCCAGACCGTGGCGAGGACCGCGAAGGCGAGGCAAAGCCGGAGGCCGATGGCGACCGGCGGGAGCCGCTGCCGGTCGAAACCGCTGAGCGCCGTGCTCAGCAGCCAGATCGACAGGAGCAGCCGGCAGACGATGCCGAGAAATTCCCCGTACGAGAACTGTTCGACGAGCAGCAGCGACGGGTAGTAGGCGAACACGAACGGGATGATGAACTTGGCGGCGCCGATGCGGATCGACATCAGCGCCGTCGTAATCGGATTGGCGCCCGCAATGGGCGCGGCGGCATAGGCGGCAATGGCGACCGGCGGCGTGAGCGAAGACGCGACGCCGTAATAGAACACGAAGAGGTGGACGGTCAGCGTACTGAGACCGAGCAGCTTGATCGCCGGGCCCATGATCAGCACGATGATGAGATAGGCCGGCAGGGTCGGCATCCCCATGCCGAGGATCAGCGCCCCGATCATGGCAACGAACAGCGACAGGAACAGGTCCTCGCTGCCGATATGCTCGATCAGCCCGGCGAATTTGAGGCCGAGGCCGGTCGTGTCCATAATCGCGACGATCAGGCCGATGGCGGCGACGGAAATCATCAGCTCCGCGCTCGTGATCGCGCCCTTGATGAGGCTCTGGATCAGCAGCCACGGCCGGCGCCGGATATCCGGGTTGATAAAGCTGAGGACCGTCAGGAAGATCAGCGCCAGGAACCCGGCCATGGCGGGCGAAAAGCCGGCGATCAGCGCCGAAACCACGGCGACGACCGGGCCGAAGAACATTACGGAACGGCGATAGTCCTCGGCGGTCAGACGGAAGGCGTCGGGATCCGCGATCGGCTCGATGCCCTGCCGGCGCGCCTCGATCGTGACGCTGGCGAACAGGCTGACATAGTAGAAAATCGCCGGCAGCAGGGCTGCGGCGATGACGAGAAGGTAGGAGACGCCGGCGATATCCGCCATGACCAGCGCCGCCGCGCCCATGATCGGCGGCATGATCTGGCCGCCGCTCGACGCCGTCGCCTCGATCCCGCCGGCGAAGGCGGGCCTGAAGCCGCGCCGCTTGATCAGCGGGATCGTGAAGGTGCCGGTGCCGACGATGTTGGCGACGGTGCTGCCGGACATGGTGCCGAACAGGCTCGAGGCGACGATGGCGGCATGGGCCGGGCCGCCGCGCGTGTGCCGGGTCGCCCGGAACGAGAATTTCAGCAGGGTTTCGCCGGCGCCCGTACCCTCCAGCATGACGCCGAACAGGATGAAGATCAGCACGATGTTGATCACGATGTTGGTGATCGTGCCGAATATGCCCTTGTTGAGATTGAACCAGATATTCTCGGCGAGCTGGTCGGGCGAGAAACCGGAATGGCGGAAAATGCCGGGCAGATCGGCGCCGAACAGGATGTAGAAGCAGCAGATCGCGCTGACGAGGAACAGGGTCCAGCCCCAGACCCGGCGGGTCAACTCGAGCAGGACGAGCACACCCAGCCCCGCCGCCCAGACATCGGTCTCGCCCAGTTCGTGGATCGTGTCCTCCATGATCGACTGGATGACCGTGAAGTGCCACATGGACCACAGCGCCACGCCCAGCATCCCGATGTCGATCAGGATCCGGGCGCTCTTCAGCGCCGGCGATTTCGGCAGTTTCCCCTGCGGCGTGTAGGCGAGGAACACGACGATCGCGACGGACGCGATCAGGATCCCGGCGCGCTGTTCGATCGGGTAAAACAGGCCGAATCCGGTGGCGTAGAGGGTCTCGGCGGCGATGCCGAAGGCGAACAGCGAAACGAGAGCCGCGGCGATCCGGCCCGTTACCGGCGGACCGCCGGCCGCGCGACTCCGCTCACCCTGCGCCACGGCAGGACATTTCCGGTGAGCGGCAGATCACTAGGGGCGGTTCCGGCCGGTCGGGAATGCCGTCCGGGCCGACTTCGAAGCGCCGGCCCGGACGATCCGGCAATTACTTCGCTTCCGGCGGGACGATCGCGGCCGGAATCTTGAAGCCCGCTTCCTTGTAATATCGATACGCGCCGATATGCAGCGGCCCCGTGACCGCGGCGAGCGCCGTCTCCTTGTTCAGGGCTTCCATATATTTCGCGGTGGCGTGGACCTCTTTGATATTGTCCCAGAAGGTCTTCGTCACCTTGTAGACGATGTCGCTGCTGACCTTCGCCTGGGTGCCGATGAACAGGTAGTAGCCGAGCACCTTGACCGGCCCCTCGTTGACCTGGCCGCGATAGGTCTTCGGCTTGACCGTGGCGATCAGGTAGTCCGGATCCTCCAGCAGCTTTTTCATCAGGCTGTGCTCCCAGCCCTTGTCGGGAATTGTGATGAGCCGGAAAGTGTTGGTCAGCCCGAACTGCTGGACCAGCGCCGAGCCGATATCGACCGGCCGGAACAGCACGTCGATCTTCTTGTCGCGCATGGCCTGGATGCCTTCGCCCCAGTTCAGCACGACGCCGGTATAATCCTTGCCGGATTCATAGCCGGTCACGGCCTTGATGATCGTCTTGGCTTCCCAGGTCGCGGCGCCGGACGGCGGCCCGAGAAAGACCTTCTTGCCCTTGAAATCCATCATGCTTTTCATGCCGGAATTGGCGAACACGAGGACATGGGTGACGCCGGCCGGGTAGGAGAAGATGAAGCGGATGTTTTTCGATGCCGCCGGCGCGGCCTTCACCTTCCTGTACATCTTCGTGCCCTTGGACATCGGGACGTAGAAGGCCGGCACGCCGGAATAGAAGTGGATCTTGCCCTGGCCCGCCGCGAGCATGGACCGGGTGAGCGTTTTGCCGGCATTGACCTGGATGCTGACGCCGGCCCGCCGGGCCATCTTGGTGAAGGTCACCAGCATGCTGTGCGCCGAACCGCCGGGGGCGCCCGTTTCGGACTGGTACATCGTCTGGGCGTGCGCGCCGGCAGTCAGGCAGGCCATTGCTGCCATGCCGACGACGGATTTCAATAATAATGACGAATAGTTCACTGTCTCTCCTCCCGTTCAGGACTTGTCTTCCGCCAACCCTACCAAATATTCAGAATCGCATATTTTGAAACTCAATTATAGAATAAACGCACTCTTCTTTATTCTGTTTCATTAATACTCTGAAAGTATTTCTGGATCAAATTGATGATTTATTTGGAGCGACTGGCGGATACTGAAAACGTGGCTGAAAAACGCGGCCGGTGTCAAGAAATCATTGCGCAAGGGACGGTTGCCGGCTGCGCGGCGCGCCGCCGCCTCCGGCCATGCTGTCCGGCTTTCGCGGTTGACAGGCCGGGGGCCGCTTTCACAATGGCGGCGCCGGAACGGACGCTACGCCGGAATCCGCAACGGACCGCGCCGGACAGGAGGAGCGGATGATCAAGGCCACGGATCTCGCCTGGGCCCGTTTCGCCGCGCCCGATCTCGACCGGATGGAGCGGTTCCTGACCGATTTCGGCCTGGTCCGTTCGGCGCGGACCGTCGACGCGCTCTACATGCGCGGCACCAATGCCGACCATCATTTTCACATTACCCATCTGGCCGACGAACTGGCCTTCCTCGGCATGGCCTTCAAGGCGGCAAGCCTCAGGGACCTCAAAGTTCTGTCCCGGGCCGAAGGCGCTTCGCCGGTCGAGTCGATCGACGAGCCGGGCGGCGGCTGGCGCGTCCGGATCACCGATCCCCACGGTTTTCGCGTCGAGACCGTTTTCGGCGTCGGAGAACTGGCGCCGCTTGAGGACAGCGAAGCGGTCGGGCCGGATTTCGGGCCGGCGCGGCGGCGCGGCGGGCCGGTCGCGCGGCAGTCGCGCGTGCCCTGCCAGGTCAGGCGCCTCGGCCATTTCGTGCTCAATGTGCCGGACTGCCGGGCGAGCGACGATTTCTACAAGGCGCATTTCGGCTTTCTCAGCTCCGACGTCTGCCATGTCCCGGACGAGCCGGACGAACTGGCCGTCGTCTTCAACCGCGTCGACAGGGGCAAGGAATTCGTCGATCAGCACATCCATCTGAGCGTCCGGTCGGAGGAAACCGGGCTCGGGCACATCGCCTTCGAAGTCGCCGACGTCAATGCGCTGTTCATCGGCCACGAACATCTGAAGGCGCAGGGCCACCAGCATTCCTGGGGCATTGGCCGGCACACCATCGCGGGCCAGATTTTCGACTACTGGTTCGATCCGTTCGGCAACCGGGTCGAGCACTATTACGGCGGCGATTTCCTCAATGCAGAGGACCCGACCAACGTCGCCCCGCTGAAAGACGTGCTCCACTCGCAATGGGGCGCCCAGCTCGCCGACCGCCGCGCCTCGCTGACCAGCGACAACGACCCGCTGCGGACCTAGTGTAGTGTCGCGAATAAAACGTGGTTTATCTGATTGGAATGAGTCATCCTCCTTCGTGTCAAGAATTTGTGGGCGATGCGATGCGAGTGGCGGCAGAAATCACCTTATCGAAGGAAGAGTACAGGAAGCTTGAAAAGTGGGCTTCGGCACGTAGTACCTCGGTGCGCCTGCGCGAGCGTGCACGAATCGTTCTGATGGCGGCCCAAGGGATGACCAACAAAGCGATCGCCGCGGAGCTGGGAATCGACGCCAACAAGGTCGGGCGCTGGCGAAGTCGTGTTGCGAAAGAAGGGATGTCGAATATTGAGAAGGAACGCCCGCGCGGGGCGAACCACGGCGGCAAGGACTCCAACAAGCAGGCGGAACTGCGCAGCCAAGTCCTCGAGGCGACGACGCAGACGATACCGAGCGACGCGACCCATTGGTCGTGCCGGTCGATGGCACGGCATCTGAACACGACCCACAGCTTCGTCAACCGGGTATGGCGTGCCCACGGACTGAAGCCGCACCTGGTGCGTACTTTCAAACTCAGCAATGATCCGCGGTTTGAGGAGAAGTTGCGCGATGTGGTCGGGTTGTACCTTGAACCGCCGCACAACGCCGCGGTGTTCAGCTTTGACGAGAAGAGCCAGATCCAGGCATTGGACCGCACGCAACCCGGTTTGCCAATGAAGAAGGGGCGCTGCGAGACGATGACACACGACTACCAGCGTCACGGGACCACCACGTTGTTTGCGGCGTTGAACATCGCCGCCGGAGAGGTGATCGGCAAGACGTATCGCAAGCACCGGCATCAGGAGGTGCTGAGGTTTCTGCGAGAGATCGAAAGGACCGTACCCAAGGAACAAGAGATTCACATCGTTCTGGACAACTACGTGACACACAAACACGAGGAGGTGCTCGCATGGATTGAACGCAAGAAGCGCGTTTTCCTGCACTTCATCCCGACCAGTTCCTCCTGGGCCAACCTCGTGGAGCGGTTCTTCGGCATACTCACGCAGAAACAGATTCGTCGTGGCATGTTCACCTCGGTGCCTCAATTGGAGAAGTGCTTGCGTGATTACCTGCTCAGCTACAACGAAAACCCACGCCCTCTCGTCTGGACGAAGGCTGTTGACGAGATTCTTGAAAAAGTTCACCGGGGTCGCGAGACACTGCCAAAAGCTTCTTAATCACTATTTTGTTAAGGACACTACACTAGCGCCAGCAGTGCGACGGCATGTTGCACGTAACCAGGCATCTTGAGGAGTCCTTGTCGGTCTTGTGCCGATCCGTTCTTCTTCATTTTGGCTGACGAAGGAAGGTCCTGACGATGATCGAGGGCGGACTGACTTCTTCCGCGCGTTCAGCGACGCGGGAAAAACACGCCGGTCAGTTGCCCGGTTGGCGCGCGCCTGGGCTGAGGCCAGACGTGCCCATGCAACACGACAAATCGTGCAGGCACCCGGCCCTGGCCTCCGAATCGGACCGGGAACAAGTGCTCGTAGAGAAACCGCCCGAGCATGAGTCCGTAGTGAATCCGCTTCACAGGATACTCGTCGCGTCCTGCGTCTGGTGAATACCGATCGTAAGTGATGTCGTGTTCGTGCAATAGTTGCAAGGCTTCACCAAACCAGTCGTCAGGCACGACGGCGGGATCATTTGCTTGCAGGATTGCCGTGTATGCGTTCGATTCCACCCTGTCACCAATTCTCTCCCAATCCCACGCCCATACCATTCTCGTTTCCATCCGCATTACATCGTCGTCGACTGCTTTCCGAAAGTCAGTGTATTGCCGTGCGAAGCTCCTTGATTCGACTTCAATTTCTTGCACAAGCACAGGAGGAAGTGACTCATATATCCGCTTCAAGTCATGATCATCATCGAATTCGAAGATGCCGTTTTCTCGGTACTCGGCGTGCGCCTTGACCGCCTTCAGGCAGAGTTCAATCGCCTGACACATGTTCGTCATTACCACTCGTTCACGGTTCAGGTGATCCTCCTGCACGGGTGCCCAGAGCTTTTCGAGTTGCATTGCATTGTAGTTTTGTTCCCCGCCGATAAGCAGCGGATGAACCGGCGTCCCATCCTGTAGGGTTAGCTCGACGAGCAGTCGCCGGTACTCGACCCAGAGCGAGGACAGATTATTGATATCCGTCAGTTTTCCCGCCACGTAGTATGAGTATCCACGACGCCAGAAATTATGATACTCCGAACCGACGTGGAGCACCGGTTCGGACAGGATGTACCGCCTTCCACGACGGCGGGACCCCCGCCCGCTTCGCTCTCTGCGTATCTTCAGGAACGAGTACGGCAGGCGAGTTCGGATGTAGTCTATCCAATCGGCTTCCACTTCCAGCGTGTCATATTCTTCCATTGATTGGACCATTCTCGAACCTGCCGAAAGCTTCTTAATCATTATTTTGTTAAGGACACTACACTAGCGCAGCGGGTTTTCTGCGCTAGAAATCCAGCCTGGACCAGACCCGCTTGCTCGCCTCGTTGACCCGGCGCACGGCCTCGGGGACGTCGATGGTCAGCAGCTCGCCGTTCTCGACGACGGTGGCGCCGTCGACGATCACCCGGTCGACATCGCCGCCCCCCGCCGCCAGGACAAGGAACTTGAACGGGTCGTAGACCGGCGCAGCCCGGGGCGTGTCGATGCGCACGAACACCATGTCTGCCTTGCAGCCCGGCGCCAGGCGGCCCAGGTCCGGCCGGCCGAGCGCGTCGGCGCCGTCGACGGTCGCCATGCGGAACACGTCCTCGCAGGTCGCCGCGACCGAGGATTTCTCGACGATCTTGCAGACGATGGCGGCGGTCTGCATCTCGTGGAACATGTCGAGCGGGTAGTTGTCGGTGCCCAGGCACTGGCGGATGCCAAGGTCGCGGTATTTCTGGATCGAATCGATCACGCCGCCGCGCCGCGCCTTGACCCAGGGCAGGTGGCACACGGCGGTCTGCGACTCGCGCAGGGCGTCGATCTCGTGCCGGGCCATACTGCCGATATTGCCGTCGTCGGACATGAACTGGCCGTGGCCGATGATGAAATCCGGGCCGAGCAGGCCGGTTTCCATCATGTATTCGACGCTGGTCCGGCCCTCGGTCTGCCGGACCCGGGAAAACTCGAAGGGCGATTGGCCGGCGTGGAGCTGGATCGGGATCTTCAACTCGTCGGCATAGCGCCGCGTGTTTTTCAGTAATTGCGCGTCGCAGGTGTCGATCTGGCCGGGGGCCAGCATGGTGCGCAGCCGGTCGCCGTAGCGGCCGTTCCAGTCCTGGCAGAAGGCTATGCAGGCCTCGAAGCGTTCGCGTGCGCCGTTCGGGTAATCCTCGTAGAACACGCCGCCGGCGTCGTCTGCGCCGTAGTAGCGGGTGCGGTAGCGCGGCCCGGTGTAGCAGCGGATTCCCGAGGCGCCGATCAGGTCGGCGATCGTCTCGGTGATCGCCATGTCGCCGCCGCCGCCGATCTCATAGTCGTAGCCGAGTTCGACGATGGTCGTCGATCCGGTCAGCAGGAGTTCGGCCAGAGAGTTCTGCACGCCGGCATACTGGTCTTGCGGCGCCGACGCTTTGCGGACGCCGGGCAGCATTTTGTAGAGCGCGTTGTAGTTCTGGTAGTTCGACGGTCCCGAGGGGCTGCCGATATCTTCCTGATGCCCCTTGGTGAACGGGGTGTCGGTCAGATGCAGGTGCGAGTTGACGAAGCCGGGGATGACGAGGCGTCCCGTGGCGTCGATGATCGTTCCGGCCTCGCCGTCGTAGTCCGCACCGACATGGGCGATCTCGTTGCCCTCGAAGACTAGAACGCCGCCTTCGAGAACATGGTGCCGGCTGCCGTCCCAGGCGACGACGGTGCCGTTTTCGATCAGCGTGCGCATGCTGTCACCCTAGATTGGAAAGAGCCGGAGACGCCCGGCTGCGGACCGTGCAGCCGGGCGTCTCCGCCGCAATGTCGGTTGGGACTGGCCCCGGCCGTTACTTCATCATGCCCACTTCCTTGTAATAGCGCGCAGCGCCGGGATGCAGGGGGAGCCCCTTGTTGCCGGTCAGCGCGTCCTTGGCATTGGCCTCGCGAAGCTGCTTCATGTCCTTCTTGATGCCGTCCAGGTTGCCGTAGAACGCCTTGACGATCCGGTAGGCCGCCTCGTCGGACAGGCTCTTCTTCGCGACCAGGATGACCGCGCCGCCGATGGTGCGGAAGCTGCCCTTGACGCCCTTGTAGGGATCGGCCGGCATGGTCGCCTTAACGAAGGACGGATAGGCCTTGAAGATACGTCCCAGCCCCTCGTCGCCGATCGACAGCAGGTCGATTTTCGTTGTCAGGGACAATTCGGCGAACTTGGGATGGCTCGGCGGGCTGCCGCCGCTGACGATGGCGTCCATGTTGCCGTCGCGCATCATCTGGGTCGATTGTGCGGTGCCGACATGGTTGATGACGCCGCCCTTGGCGCGGATCTTTTTATAATCCATGCCGTAGACGCCGAGCATCAGGCGGAACATCAGCTCGCCGCCCCAGCCGATCTTGCCGGCCGAGATCCGCTTGTCGAACAGATCCTCGAACTTCTTGATATTGCTCGCTTTCTTGGTGACGATCTGCAGATAGCCGGGGAACAGCACGCCCAGATAGGTCAGCTTGTCGTGCTTCTTCTTGAACGGCGCGACGGCGTTGTAGGCCATCGGCGCGGCGAAGGCGAAGGTCATGCCGATGTCCGCCTGGCCGGCCTGGATCTTGCGCAGGTTGGTCAGGCCGCCGCCGGTCTGGACCTGGGTGACCAGGCCGGGATTGGCTTTCTCGACCTCGCGGATGACCCGGCTCCCGACGGCGAACCAGCTGCCGCCCTTGCCCGATGTGGTGATCGAGAGCGTCTTGGGCATGGCGGCGCCGGCGCTGCCGGCCAGTCCGAGCGCCAGTGCAGCGGCCGCGGCGCTGGTTCCGATTACTGTCCAGGTGGTTTTCATTTTTTCCTCCTTCGGTTGCGTTTCGGATTTGGCCGTTCAGGCCTGCCGGTCTTGCGCCGGCTGATCGTCATTCGGCGGCGTCGCGCTTCCGGCCCGCCGGGCCAGCGCGACGACGACGGCGACCAGCGCGGCCGAGACGGCCAGCAAGATCGCGATGAACCAGTTGAAGTGAAAGTTGACCATGCGCAGGGCGTCGAGCACGAAGAGCAGCGCGGTCGCCCCGGCTACGGCCGTCCATCCGACGATAAGGGCGCTGCGGCGCGTCATGGTCCGCTCTCCCGGGCCGGTCTTTCATGCTCCGGGCCTGCGCGCCCGCCCGATGCCGGCGCGCGGCCGAGCCACTGGATGCCGGCAATCGCGGCCACAATAACGAAACCGGCGGCGTGGGACCACAACGGCGGCATCACGAGGAGAATTGCCCCGGCCGCCAGCCCGATCCGCTGCCAGCCCGGCGCCGGCCGGAACAACCAGCCCTCGACCGCCGCAGCCAGCGCGACGACGCCGACCATCGCCGTCGCCGCGGCAATCAGGATCTCGTGCCAGGCGCCGACGGCGACGAGACCCGGCGAATAGACGAACATGTAGGGCAGGATATAGGCCGCCAAGGCCAGCCGCGCCGCCTGGAACCCGGTCTTCATCGGGTCGCTGCCGGCAATCGCGGCGGCGGCGAAGGCGGACAGCGCCACCGGCGGCGTGATGTAGGAATGGACGCCGAAATGGAAGGCGAAGAGATGCGCCGCCATCGGCTCGACGCCGAGCTTGGTGAGCGCCGGCACCACCAGCGCGGCGACCAGGATGTAGAGCGCCGTCACCGTGATCCCCATGCCGAGGATGATGCAAATGACCATCGCCAGCGCCAGGGCGAGGATCGTGCTGCCCTGGGACAGGTCGATGATCGAGGTCGAGAAGCGCACGGCGAGGCCGGAGAAATAGAGCGCGCCGACAATCAGGCCGGCGGCGGCCGACGGCACGGCGACGGAGACCATCATGCGCGCGGCGTCTTCCAGTGCGCCCAGGAAGGTCACCGGGGTCATGCGGGTCTCGGCGCGGAACCAGCTCAGGGCGAACACGCAGACAATGCCGAGCAGGGCGGCGAAGATCGGGCTGTAGCCGACGACCAGCGCGCCGACCAGCGCCACGACCGGCAGCAGCATGTGCCCGCGTTCCCGGATCGCGCCCCACGCCGAGGGCAGGTCCGCGTCCGCCTGCGCCGACAGCCCCATGCGGTGGGAACGGAAATGCACCATGGCGAGCACGGCGGTGAAATAGATCAGCGCGGGAATTGCGGCGGCCTTGACGACATCCCAGTAGGGCACGCCCAGGAATTCCGCCATGATGAAGGCGACGGCGCCCATGACCGGCGGTGTGAAGACGCCGCCCGTCGAGGCGCAGGCCTCGACCGCGCCGGCGAAGGCCGGCGGGTAGCCCATGCGTTTCATCAGCGGAATGGTGAAGGTGCCGGTGGTCGCCACGTTGGAGACCGCGCTGCCGGAGATCGAGGCCATGAAGGCGCTCGACATGACCGCCGCCTTGGCCGGCCCGCCGACCTGCCGGCCCATCAGGCCGTAGGCGATGTCCTTGAACAACTCGCCGACGCCGGTGCGCATGATGAAGGCGCCGAAGACGATGAACAGCACGACGAAGGACGCGGAGATGCTGATGGGTATCGTGTAGATACCCTCTTCTTCCATGAACAGGTCGTTGATGATCAGCGACCAGTCGATGGACGGCCCGTAGAAGATGCCGAAGAAATACTCGCCGTAGGCGCTTTGCAAGATGAAGAAAGCGCCGAGCACGACCATGATCCAGCCGATCACCCGGCGCGTCGCGTCCATGACCAGGAAGATCATCGCCACGCCGACCGCCATGTCGACCGGATCGGCGAGACCCCGCCGGTTGATGAAGGCGAAAACGTCCCAGCAGATGTAGGCCTGCACGCCGATGGTCATGGCAATGCAAGCGATGTCGTAGCCGAGCCAGGCGTTGATCGGCTCTTTCCAGGATTTACGGCCGGCGGGCTTCAGCAGAATGCAGATCACGATCATCAGCGTGACGTGCATCGTCCGGTGCAGATAGCTCTGGGCCTGGCCGAAATAGGCGGCGTAGAGATGGAAGATGGAAAAGGTAACGCCGATCACGGCGATCAGCGCGGCGGCGACCGCGGCGTTGGAGACCCGGCGCTCGCCGATCAGGAATTCGACGCAGCTCTCGCCCGCCTGCGGCGCCGCGGCGCCGCCTGCCGCCAATTCCTTCGTAGCCGTCGTAGCACCCATCCGGGATGGCCTCGGCTCGCCGCGCGGCCCGAGGGTTCGGTCATGGAATCTCGGGCCTGTCGGCCGCGCCTTCGGAACCCTTTCGGTTCCGTTTGCTCATGTTGCTCCGGTGGGGAGGCGGGCCGGGCGCGGTGCAGCGCTGCCATCATATCCGCAGGCGGTGCGCCGCGCCAAGCCTCGGGCATCGCCGGTCCGGTATGGCTGCCATGCCGGAAGCGCGGCGGGGCCGACGGCAACCGTCGCCATCGGATAGTGGCGGTTCCCGTCGTCGACGGGCGGCGCCGGAAACAGGTGCACCGGTCAAGCAGTGACGCCGGACTCTCCCTCATTTGTGATCGAAACCCCTCCTATGGGAGGGGTACCAATCGCGTCGGGCGCGGTAACATCGCTCGGAGCCAGCGAACTTTCCTGCACCGGAGGGCGGACGGTCGTGGCGATGAAGCGGACTTATCGGGTATGGATCGTTGGCGAGGCGGGCCGCGCGGTGCGATGCATCGAGGGCGCTGGGCCGGGCGGTCGCACCCGCGAAGCGGGGCGTCGGTGAGCGGCCAGGATATGTTCGACCGCATTCTGGGCGGAATGCACGATGCCGTGCTCGACGACGCGCGCTGGCCGGCCTGCTCCGCCCTCATCGACGAAGCCTGCCGGACGAAGGGCAACATGCTGGCCTTCGCCCACGGGCAATCCCAGGACGATGTGGAAATCTACCTGGCGCGACTCTATTACCGCGGCGAACGCCACCATGCTTTGGAACGCGAATATTTCGACCGCTATTACCCGCGCGACGAACGGATACCGCGGATGATTCGTCTGCCCGACAGCGACGTGGTCGACGCCGCCAGCCTGTACACCGAAGAGGAACTGAAGACGTCGGTGACGTACAACGATTTTCTTCCGATTAGCCAGTTCCAGAACGGCGTCCACGTGCGCATGGATGGACCGAACGGTTCGCGCATCAGCTGGTGCTCGGCCGATCCCGTCGACGGGGACGGCTGGGCGTTCGATCGGATCGGGTTTATCCGGGAGTTGCTGCCCCATTTTCGCCAGTATGTGATTGTCCGGCAGGCGCTGGTCGATGCGCGGGCGCTGGCGGCGTCGGCCGTCGGACTGCTCGGCAACGACCGGCTCGGCGTCATCCAGCTCGACCGGCGCGGGCGGGTGATGGCGGCCAACGACTGCGCCGGTAAAACCCTCGGCGGGCGCAACGGGCTCAGGGACGAGGACGGCGGCCTGCGGGCATCTCTACCCGGGGAGGACGTAAAGCTGCAAAAGCTGCTGGGCGCGGCGCTGCCATACCTGGGCGGCGCCGGTGCGAGCGGCTCGATGCTGGTGAGCCGGGAGGAGCCGCAGCCCCGGCTCGCGGTGCATGTGCTTCCTGCGCGCGAGGACGAGACCGGTCCGCGCGGCACCCGGCTCGGCGCACTGGTGCTGGTGGACGATCCGGCGCGCGGGGATTTCGACCTGGAGCGCGTCGGGGCCGCCCTCGGCCTTACGCCCGCGGAGAGCCGCATCGCGGTCCTGCTCGCACAGGGCCGGAGCATCGCCGAAATCGCGGCCGGGACGGGCCGGAGCCGGACCACGGTCAAGTGGCACATCCGAAACATCTACGACAAGCACGGCCTCTCCCGCCAGGCGCAGCTGGCGCAGCTGGTGCGGTCGTTGGTGGACGTTGCGGAGGTGGGGGGCTGACGCGTCCGGAATTGTTGCAGCGGCGGTAGCGCCTGCGGCCTCAGGGAGGTTTTTAAATTTTTCAAATATCCCCTCCTGCAGGAGGGCGGAAAGCGGCGCGCTTTCTCCTATGGTCGCGCTGAAACCACGAGAGAAATTGCTTGGTTGCGGGCCGAAGGGACCGCTTTTGGCACAGGACAAGGCTGCGAGACGAACAGAGGTGTTTCGGCACGGACGCGACCGATGCGCGGCGATAGGGCGACGGGCCCGGTTTCCGCGTCAGAGGCATTTCTTGCGCTCGAAGATTTCGAGCGCGGTGCGCCGTTTCGCCTTGCTGCCTTCCAGGATTTCGGCGGCCAGTCCCGGCAGCCCACATTCTCCAGCCGGCCGTCAAGTTCGACAGCCGTCTCGAGCGCGCCCGGCGCTGCCAATTCGCCGTCTGTGCCGCCCGGCGTCGTCGCCAATGGCGCCGCACGCAGCAAGGCTGAAAGCCGCCGGCAGGCAGGTTCCTGCCAGAGTAAGTCGTGATTTCATGACATTTCTCCCGTAGCTGTTCGCAACCCGCCCCGGCTGGCGCCGGGCCTTGCGTACATCACGAGAGAAATTGTGAGTCCCACCTGTTCGCCTGGCCTCGGGAGCTACCCAACACCAATGAAGCGGCTGTTCTATTCAGCGGGAGGCCCGGCATTCGGCGCCCCTCTCGTTATGTACGCAGTGAGAGAATTGACCGATAACGCCGCAATAGTCGACGCTCATTTTCTTACATACCCCGTCGGCTTCAAGCGCGTTCACGGGAAATTCACCCAAGGTGTTGACCGGACGTCAGTTGCCAGGGCCGCGAGTTCTCCTGATGCCCGGACCCGCCAAAGCTGCTGCGATATTCGTTGGAATTGCCAAGTCCGCCCCGATTTTGAAGTCGATCCGGATTTCGCCGGTGGCAGATTTGCTGGTGGCGGATTTGCCGGCGCCGTGTATCGGGCCGGCCGGGCAGCTGCTATTCAAGGAGCACGGCAACGGGCCGGATGCGCGAAAACCCGGATACGGGGACGCCGCCCCCTCGGAGCAGCGTCCGAAGTTCAAGCGGGCCGGAGGTCGGTTCGCTCTGGCGGAATTCGCTTTATCGGGCGCGGTTCGGAAAGGGTCGGCAGGAAAGCGGAGCAGCCTGCCCTTTCGGCGAACCTCGGGGCAAACTGCTCCACCTGGTCACCCGAAAGACGAAACGGCGCCCGAGAACTCGGTGGCTCAAGGCCCCCGTCTCCCGGGTTTCTCTCTCGAATGTACGCAGGGATAGTATCGATTAAATTGCCAGCAGGGTCAACAAATGCCGATAGAGACACTAAGAAATATTAGGAAATTTGCTCATTCCGTCTGGCCGGACTTTTCCTGCATTGCAAACGCGTAGGGCGGCGGATTCACCTGACGACGCCGTCGTGCCTGGGCCGCCGGGATGTCTGTGCCTGTCGACAAGACTGCGACAACGGAGTGCCGGCGGTGGGCCTGCTACAATGTTGCCGTCAGCCGACCGCGACCGTTGCCATCGGATAGTGGCGGTTGCCGCCGTCGAAGGGCGGCAGGGTGTGGAAATCGGCGCGCATGTCCTGCATCACCGATGACGACATGGCGGCCTTGAGCGCGGCGCCGTCGTCGAACACCACCTTGTTGCGCTGCATGTGGTCGACCCGTGGCCAGCTCAGGGCGCCGCACCAGTCGATGCGGGAACAGACCTCGACCTCCCGGATCGCCGGGAAGGTCGCCATGATCCGCGTGTGGTTCTCCAGATAATGCGTCAGCCAGGCGCTCATGTCCTCCGCCTCGCCGGGATAGTGGACCAGGTATGTGCAGTATGGCGCGCCCGGCGGCGTGCGGAATTCGGGATCGGGCACGGGGAAGGCCCGGGCCAGCATGGCCTGCTGTTCCCGGGCCGCGTTTTCGAGGGAGGGCAGGGCGCCGGGCGCCGCCAGCGCCTGAAGATGGCCGTCCGGGGCAAGCGCCGCTTCGAGGTCGGCGATGTCGTCGAAATACAGCTGCAGCGCCAGTTGCGGCGCCACCCCGTCGTCGAAATAGAGGCCGCTCACCTCCCAGGGCGTGAAGACGAGGCCCTTGGCGAGGCCGGGCGTCGACCCGACCAGGTCGCAGACGAAGCGATGCTCAGCGTCAGAAAGCCGGAGATCGGCGTCGGACGGATCGTGCAGAGTGGCGAGCCAGGCAAATCGCATCCCGCGCGTCTAGCCGAAAGAGTCGCGCCGGGCAAGCGCCGGGCCGCAATTCGCCTCTCGCCCATGTGCCCGGCCCGCCTGCCCGAAATTCGGTGGCGGGAGGCCCGGGCCGGATTACCTGCCGATGACCCCGCAGGCGATGCGCGGCCCGGCGGCGCCGGCCGGATCCGAGCGGTAATCGTCCGGTCCGGCGTGAATCACGATGGCGGCGCCGTCGCTGTCGAACAGGGCCGGTCCCAACTCGAGCCGGGCGTTCAGAATCTCGATTTCCAGGTTGCCGGACGCCGGCACATGAATGTTGGGCATGTCGCCGGCATGCATGCCGGCGCCGCTGTCGATGCCGTGTTTCCTGCCGTCCGGATTGAAATGACCGCCAGCCGATTTGAAGGGCGGTGTGCATTTCCCGATGGCGTGGACATGGAACGCGTGGGCGCCGGGCGGCAGATTGGAGAGCCGGGCATGCAGAAGCGTGCCGTGCGGCGTCCGGCGCAGCAGGACCTCGCCGACTGGCTGGCCCTTTGCGTTCATCATCGCGGCGCGCGCTCGGTCGTCTGCGCCTGCCGGCTGGAATGCCGCGAAGACCAGAAATATGCCGGCTGCAACGGCTGCGAAAACGATCGATCTCAACGGTATGCCCCCCGATCCTGTTGACCTCAGGAAACGAAATTATAACCGAAACCAATACCTCGGCGAAGTATGATTCGCGGCTACGGCCGTGCCGGCAACTGCGCGCCTACTTGCTCACGCTCTCCAGATAGTCGATCACGTCCCTGCGGAATTTCTTTTTCTTGAACTTGTTGATCATCTTGTTGCTGACCCGCTTCTTGCCGAGATATTTCTGCAGGAACTTCTTGGGGTGCTTGAGGTAGTCCATCAGGGTATCGCGGTTCCACACCAGGCCCTTTTCTGCGGCCTGCTTCAGCCCCTTGGAATAGCGGAACTTCGGAACCGCAGCGGCCTTGCGCCCGTAAATCTTGTACAAAGACGGGCCGTTCAGGTTCTTGCCCTCGGTCAGCGAATGGCAGGCCTTGCAGCGCTTGAAATTCTTCTTGCCTTTGGCGATGTCGGCCGAAGCCGGCCCCGACGGACCGGTCAACGCCAGGGCAAAGGCGACGGCGAATGTCGAAACGATCTTCATGGCGGGACACTCGAAGGGGCAGGATTTCGCACGGTGCAAGGTTCAGGACGGCAGCGCGCGAGGCGGCTCGACGGGCCGGCCCGATCCCGGCGCGATCAATGACATAGGCGGCGCCGCCGGGGAAGCGGCCGAGCGCCGCGCGGCTCCTAGGGGCCGGCCGGACAGCGGAGATGCGGCGCCCGGGCCGGGGCTGCGCGTCAGGTATCCGCTTCAGCATTTGCAGTGCGGCCCGGTCCTGCCTATGACGGTGTGGCGCACCCTGGCTTCCAAGGCAGGCGCCGAAGAATAATCTCGAACGGCCGCCGGAAGCTCTTGCCGCGCCGGCGCCGACGGGCGAGGAGCGCGGCCCGGCCGGAAACCGGAGATGGCGCCCAGACCGGCGAAGGAGCGATGCCGCAGGAGTTCGATGTAATCGTTGTCGGAGCCGGATTTGCCGGCCTGTACGCGCTCTACCGGCTGCGCGAGCGCGGCTATGCCGTGCGCGTGCTTGAAGCGGCGTCGGATATCGGCGGCACCTGGTTCCATAACCGCTATCCCGGCGCACGCTGCGACATCGAGAGTCTGCAATATTCCTACTCATTCTCCGACGAGGTCGAGCAGGAATGGGACTGGACCGAGCGCTACGCCGGGCAGCCGGAAATCCTGCGCTATATCCATCATGTCGCAGACCGGTTCGGCCTGCGCCGGGACATACGGTTGAACGCCCGGGTGATTACCGCCGTCTTCGACGAGGCCGGGCATCGGTGGCGGATCGAGGCCGGGGACGGCCAGGTATACAGCGCCGCGTTTTGCATCATGGCCACGGGGTGCCTGTCTGTGCCGATCGATCCGGCGATTCCCGGCCTGGGCGATTTTGCCGGCGACATCTACCGGACAACGGACTGGCCACAGGACGGCGTCGACTTTGCAAGCCGGCAGGTCGGCGTTGTCGGTACGGGATCGTCGGCAATCCAGGCAATCCCGATCGTCGCCGAAGCGGCCGGGGAACTGACGGTCTTTCAACGCACGGCCAACTATGTCATTCCGGCCCATAACCGGCCGTTGGGCGAAGCCGAGCGGGCCGACTGGAAACGGCATTATCCGGCCCGCCGCGCCGCCGCGCGCCGCACGCGCAACAACGCGCTCATGAACCACAACACACGGCCGGGCGCGGACATGCCGCCCGGGGAACGGGAGGCGGTTCTGGAGGCGCGCTGGCAGCTCGGCGGCCTGACCTTCAGCTACGGCTTTCCGGACCAGGCGACCGACCGGCGGGTCAACGAGGCCGCTGCGGACTTCGTGCGCCGCAAGATCGCCGGGCGCGTCCGCGACCCGGAGACCGCGCGCAAGCTCATGCCGCGGGACCATCCGCTGGGCTCGAAACGGCTCTGCGTCGACACGGAGTATTTCGAGGCGTTCAACCGGTCGAACGTCCGCCTCGTCGACCTGCGCGACGAAGGGATCGTGACCGTCGAGGCGGAGGGCGTGCGCACGCAGAGGACCTTCTATCCGCTCGACGCGCTCATCCTCGCGACCGGCTTCGACGCCATGACCGGCGCGCTCAGCCGGATCGATCCGAAGGGCCGCGGCGGACGGAGCCTGCGCGAGAAATGGCGCGTCCGGCCGTCCACGCTGCTCGGCCTCGCCGTGGCCGGCTTCCCCAACCTGTTCATCGTTACGGGTCCGGGCAGCCCGTCGGTGCTGAGCAACATGGTGACCTCGGCCGAGCAGAATGTCGACTGGATCGCCGCCTGCCTGGATTATCTGCGCGCCAACGGCGTCGCGGAGATCGAGGCGCGCGCAGAGGCCGAGGACGCCTGGTTCGAGGAGGTGGCCGCGGCCTCGGCGCGCACGCTGCTGCCCGATGGCGACTCCTGGTATGTCGGCGCCAACGTGCCCGGCAAGCCGCGGGTCTACATGCCCTATCTCGGCGGCGTGCCGGCCTATCTCGACGCCTGCGAAAAGGCAGCGGCGGACGGTTACAATGCCTTCGCGCTCACCCCGGCGGACCCGGCCGTCGCCGCGGAATGAAACCGGCCCCGGCTCCGGTTTGACACCGGCGGCGGCTTCGCGGAATAGATTGCGCGCGCGATCGGCCGGTCCGGTTCCGCGCGAGAGGAAGGCCGCATGGCGCAACTGGATTACCGTCCGTACATTCCCGGCCCCGACGAAACCCGGATCGCCGGCGCCACAGCCGAAGCCCATACGGCCGCCCGTCTGAAATCGCCGAGGCCGCGCGAGCTGTTCGAGGAATGGGCGGCGCTGGCGGACCGGCCTTTCGCCGGCATCACGACGGATGGCGCGGCGCGCGACGGCCTGTTCGCCCTGAAGCCGGAGGGTGCGCCGGTCGCGGCGATGGCCGAAGCGGCGTGGCGGCTGCTCGACGCCCTGACGCCGGACGAGCGGGCGCGGATGTTGCATCCGGTCGGTTCGCCCCTGTGGCGCCGATGGCAGAACACCGAGATGGTGGCCGAGGAACACGGGCTGCGGCTGGAAATGGCCGCCGCGCCGGTGCGCGACCTCGCGATGCAGGTCGTGCGGGCGAGCCTGAGCGAGGCCGGCTATGCCGCGAGCGAGGGCGTGATGCGCCTCAACGCCTTCCTCGGCGACGTGCTCGGCGCGCCGGGCGTGCTGAACGAATGGAGCTACACCTTCTGCCTGTTCGGCGAGCCCGCGACCGCCGAGCCCTGGGGCTGGCAACTGTTCGGCCATCACCTGTCGCTCAACTGCCTCACGCTGGACGGGCAGATGGTGCTGACGCCTTGCTTTCTGGGCGCGGAGATCACCCATGCCGACAGCGGCCGCTATGCCGGCCTGCGGCTGTTCCGGGACCATGAGCGCCGCGGGCTGGAGCTGATGAACGCCCTGCCGCCGGCGTTGCGCGACAAGGCGGTCGTCGGGCACTCAATCCTGGGCGAGGACCTGCCCGAGGGCCGGCGCCATTTCGCCGATCACATGCACCTGGGCGGCGCACACCAAGACAACCGTATCGTGCCCTACGAAGGGCTGGAGGCCGCGCTGATGAGCGGGCGGCAGCGGCAGATGCTGACCGACCTCGCCGGCGAATATCTCGCCACCCTGCCGGACGGGCCGCGCCGGGCGCGGCTGGAGGATTTCGAGCGCCATCTGGCGGAAACGCATTTCTGCTGGATCGGCGGGGCCGGCGAGGCCGACGCCTTCTACTACCGCATCCAGAGCCCGGTCGTGTTCATCGAGTTCGACATGCACAGCGGCGTCTTCCTGACCAACCGGGAGCCGGCGAAATTCCATGTCCACACCATCGTGCGCACGCCCAACGGCAACGACTACGGCATCGACCTGCTGCGCCGGCATTACCGGCAGTCGCACGTCGGTGGGGCGGATCGACAATGTCGCTGAAGAGCTACCCGAACCGCTATTTGCCACCCCGGACGGAGCGCAGCGACGATCCGGGGTCCAGGGCCGCGCGCGCAGGCCGTGCCGGTGGCCCTGGACCCCGGCTCTCCCTCCGGTCGGCCGGGGTGGCAATATGGGAATTCTTGGGCATAGTCGGTCGAGAGGCAGGCATTCCGCTCAGACCGGCTGATATCCCCCAGGGAAGTTCGCAGTCCGGGCGAACGGCGATAGCGGAATGGCCATGACCCACTACGATGTCGTCATAGCCGGCTGCGGGCCGGTCGGCGCGGCGCTGGGCAACCTGCTGGCGGCGCGGGGGCTGAGCGTCTGCATCGCCGAGAAGCACCGCGAAGTCTACGACAAGCCGCGCGCCATCACCTTCGACTGGGAGGGCATGCGCGTCCTCCAGTTCTGCGGCGTGGCGGAGGAATTCGCCAAGGGCATCCGGCCCCATCCCGGCACCGATTTCCGCGGCATCGACGGCCAGGTCATCAAGCTGTTCGATCCCTTGCCGCCGCCCTGGGACCTCGGCTGGCCGCCGACCTTCACCTTCGTCCAGCCGGAGATGGAGCGCCTGCTGCGCGAGGCGCTGGCCCGGCGCGAGACCGTCACCCTGCTGCTCAGCCGGTCGGTCGAGGGTTTCCGCGACACCGGCGACCGGGTCGAGGTCGACATTCTGGACCGGGAGAGCGGCGAAACGGAGACGGTGACCGGCGATTTCCTGGTCGGCTGCGACGGCGCGAACAGCGGCGTGCGCCGGGCGCTCGGCCTGCCGCTGGAGGATTTGGGCTTCGACGAGAGCTGGCTGGTGGTCGATGCGCTGCAACAGCGCGAGACCGCGATCCCGGCCAAGGGCACGCAATTCTGCTGGCCGTGGCGGCCGGCCACCTTCATCCCCGGGCCGGGCAGGCTGCGTCGCTGGGAGATGAAGGTCATGCCGGGCGAGACGCCGGCGGAGTTCGACGACCCGGCGCGGGTGCGCGAAGTGCTCGCCGACCATGTCGATACCGACGCCGTGGAGATCTGGCGCAGCGCGACCTACCGCTTCGCCGCGCGCGTCGGCACGGAATGGCGCAAGGGGCGGGTACTGCTGGCCGGCGACGCCATCCACCAGACGCCGCCCTTCCTCGGCCAGGGCCTGGGCTCCGGCATCCGCGACGCCGCCAACCTGGCCTGGAAGCTGGTCCACATCAAGCGCACCGGCTTCAACGCGGCGTTGCTCGACAGCTACCGCGACGAGCGCCGGCCCCACGTCGTCGCCGTGGTCGAGGCGGCAAAGGAATTCGGCAAGATCGTCGGCGAACTCGACATGGACAAGGCCCGGGCGCGCGACGCGGCGCTGGAGGCGGACCTGAAGGCGGGGAGGATGGAGACGCGGCGCCAGAAATTCGTGCCGAACCTGGAGACGGGAATATTGCACTTCGAGGAGGGCGTGCCGCGGGAGGAACAGGTCGCCGGAACCCTGATGCCACAGCCGGAAGTCTACGCTTCCAACGGCAGCAAACGCCTGCTCGACGACTTGGTGCCGATGGAGTGGTTGTATGTGACGACGGGATTTGAGGCGCAGGCGTGGATGGAGGGGCTAGAGGATGTGTGGCGGGGGATCGGCGGGCGCCGGATCGTCATCATGCGCGGTGATTTTCGGTCTAAGAACACATCCGGGTTGCCGGCTAAATCAGCTGCCGGGATCGATACATTTCGAGACTTCGAAGACAGATTCGCCCAATGGCACACTTGTGCGAGCCTAAACGCCGTCCTGATCCGCCCGGATAGGTATGTCTACGGCACTGCAAAAGGCAGTGCAGAGCTAGCAGAAAATTTTACGAGGCTAATTATACAACTGAAAGATTAGCAGGTTCCTGACTTGTAAAATGTATCCAATCATACTTACTTGCGCTACAATTACCACTACAATATTGTCAATTTTCTAAATCAGCTCCGCTAATGTAGAATTTTAACCCACCGAACGAGGCTACACTAAATATAAACGCCAAAAAACCTTGATGCCAGTAATAGCGCCATTCGACCTTTGCTAATAACTCATAAACTGCATAAGATAAAATATGACCGAGTGTGACAGCAGCAACCGCTACTCCTAAGCTTAACAATCCAAAGTCATTTTTCAAATTCGCAAAAGAGTGTAGGAGGATAGCTGTCGGGGGAATTAAAGAGTGACACAAAATGTAAAGAATTTCCGGCCAACCAAAAAAACCTGAAAATTTAGAATCCGTATTGTTAAGCATATCTAAAAAATACTCTACTCGAATCTCAACTAAAAGAGCAATGTTAATTGCAAATGACAAAAGAAACGCGGCTACTAGCGCTTTAGCACGAAATTGAATAGAGACCGATCTGTGCCCCTCTCTTACAACTGAAAACTTTAAGACACCAATAATTGTCGGAATTATAGTCGCAAGAGTTATTATAATCAAATCGTAAACTAAAGCCCCGCTAAAAAGGGGCCATACTATATCATACTCTTCGAAGTACTTTGCTGCTAACGGCACAAACACTATGTATAGCACACAAGCTAACGCATATATTGACACAGCCGCATAGAAGCGAAATACGTTCACTGAAATTTCTAGTCGTCTAATTTTAAACTTCTTCATACCTGCCACTACTGCCATTGGTTTTGCGCGCTCTTCACAGTACCGGTATAGCCGTATATTCGAATCTAAGCAGTTCTCTCTCGGCCTCTAAAGGCTCTATATTCATTTTGTGAAAGCAATTTTGATAGCTTCCTATCAGCAATTTCCAGTAATGAATCTTTGAGCCCGATTCGAGGTATGTCTGGTTTAGCCATATAGAGTAAAAAAAATGACAACTTTGTTGCGTCGTGAGCGTTCTCCAGCTCTTCTGCTAAGGGCAGTTTCGATTTTCTATAGCCTTCCAATATATTTACTAGATCGTCGAATTCATTTCGTCTGAGAAGAAGGGTAGCGTACCTATGCGTAATATCGTTTGCTCGAGTTGCAAATCCAGAAATATATAGCATACCATATTCAATTTTTCTGTATAAAAATGTCAATTGGGAGGCAAAAATGAGATACGATAGAAGTAACAATATTATGGGAGAAAAAATCGCAGGATTAGTGTCTGATACAAAAGTGAGTAGTTGGATAAACAGGTCATCAGATTTGTCGTCTAAAGGTAGTTTTGTGAGTAATTTATTGACCATTGTGTCTGATTTAGATGCGACAAAAAAGTAAATGAAACTCAATGGAAAAGAAGTTGCCATGGCGCAAATTCTCTTTTGCCACTTTTCTGTAATTTCTTTTACTAAAAAGAAACTAGCAACATTTTGAATATTACGGGTTCGGCCAGCGTTTCCAAACATGTTGAATTGAATGACAACAACCCAAGCGGAACATACCATAATAACTATGACAAAGATAGTTGGCTCAGCTGCTTCTAGATGACTAGACAGCCAAGACTTACTTGGATTTGTTGTGTCCTGAGAAATTTAGCGACACCGCTTATTTGGGCAAGGGTTTGCCAAGACTGTTTCCGCGGTTATCAAATGGAGCACCGTAGTTGTTGAAGTCAATAAAAAGGCGCCAAGAGCAAAGAATCGAAAAGCCATTGCGTATTTGTTCATTCCCACACCCTCCCTTGTCTGGTTGTTCATCAAGCGAAAAGTGGCGCTGTACTCTGATAGGACAAGACTCAATTCGGAAAACATATTATCGAACCTATATGGCCTAGACTCTTTATCTATTTTTGCTGAATTTTTGTTCAAATCTGCTATATGTAGATTATTTTGAAGCAAGTGCCTGAGAAGATATGATCAAGGTCGACGGCGACAACAAAAATGCCATGACTCACATTCAGAAACCGTAAAAAAAATCATTCTTAAGTCAACCTGACCGCTGCAAAAAGATTTGACGAAAATTCAATTTTAGATTAGTTTTCTGCGCTTAAAAAATGACTGTTTGCTTCTTGAAAATACGTCCGGTTCTTGAATAGATGAGTAGGTTTTCCGAGCATCACAGTACGTGTATCGTTGACGATAGCGCCGTTGTCTTTGTTGTACCGATGCTCTTGGAAGCCGCTTACAATATTTGTACAATCCACAACCGTCACCTTCGCCGGCAGCAGATGTGGATGGGCCGGCCCATCTGCGCCCAACCGGTCTGGGTTGCCCTTGGTCAGGTCGCTGATGGCGAGGGGGATATCCTCGCGGTTGTGGTAGACGGTGACCCGGCGTCCGAGCCTGGGCAGCAGGGCCAGCTTGTGGTCGTGCTCGAAGGCGTCGGCGTCTTCGTCGGGGGCGAACAGGAGGATCTCGTCGAACAGGCGGGGCAGGTCGTCGCCTATTTCGTTGCGCATCCCTTGGACGGCGTGGCGCAGGGCGTAGGCGCCCATGCTGTGGGCCATAAGGTGCAGGCGGCCGCGGCAGAGGTCTCTCCGCCGCCGGGCAGTTTCCGGGTCGCGCCCCAGGTCGGAGCGTACGCGCGGCCCCAGTTCGTCCGAGACCCGCCGCATGTATTCTCCAAGCTTCAGCAGGCCGCGGCCGAGCGCCACCCCCGACGTGCGGGCGTCGGCCCGGTCGTTCGCGTAGGCGATGTAAGGCATCAGCGACCCGTCGGACGGCCAGGAAAAGACGAAGAACGTGTAAGGACACTCGCCGGTTTCGTAAGTGATTTTCAGTCGGGCGGTGTCGATCAGCGCTTCGTGAAAACTGTAGTTGAACCCGTGGATAAACAGCACCGTATCGACGCCGGCGCGCATTTTTTCCCTGATTTCCTCGAATATCGCAATGCTTCCAAGAACCTGGGATCGGCGCCCCGGGCGCAACCGTTCGTGCGCGATATCGATCTCCGAAACGGCTTCCAGATCTTTTTCGACTTGCGCTTTTCCGAAGCGCAGGAACGATCCGCGATTATTCAGTTGATGGCCGAAATCCCTCGGATTCCGAGCCGGTAATGGATTTCTGTTGGTCCCGAAATAGACTTCGATCATTGACGGTATTCCCTGACCGCACTCAGTTTATTCAAAATATTCAAGGAGTTAGACCGAATTCCCGTTGACAGTTTCCCCCATCGCAACAAATCGACCGGAATCCGGCTTAATTGTTGCCGAAGCACCGCGATTGAAGAGAATAGTGCCGAACGCCGACGGCACATTTCTCAGGTAGCCCGCTGCGAAACCAGTGAATACAATTCTACTAATGCTAACGCCCACTTGCATCAAACTATGTTATAGGTTCTTGCTGTTTCCTTGCACGGATATGCCTTTTTCTTATTGATTCGCGGAAAATCCATTTAAAGAAACTTGAAATAGCTTGTCTAATCTTGCTGTTTTTTGCATTCTTCTGCTTTTTTCGGTTCACTGTTCGGTGAATCTGTTGACTGGCGGCTCAGTGCAGAACCACTTTTCGGGAAGACCCAAAGTGTCCGACGGGGGGCTTTTCGGGGAGTATTGTGGCGTGAGCCGTCTGCTTGGGCACGGAAGAGCGAAGTACACGACAGGAACATTGCTCGGGAGCAGCAGCGACCGGGGATGGAGCGGGCTGTTGGCCGAACGCTGGACGCACGCAGAGGGCGAGCTCGGCGAATTCCTGCCGCACGAAACCGAAATTGCCGTCATGCTCGAAGGCCGCGTCCATCTCCGCCGGCGCGGCGACGGCCGGCTGCAGCATAGCGATGCCGTGCCGGGAATGATCTGGCTGTGTCCGGCCGGCATCCGCGAGGACATGATCAAGGCCTACGGCGACGTTGCCGAGATGATCCATCTGTATCTGCCGGCGATGCCCCTGTCGGAGATGGCGCTGCGGGAGCTCGATGTCGATCCGGAATCCGTCAAGCTGCACTTCGACGGCGGCTTTCGCGATCCGCTGATCGAGCGGATCGCGCGGGCGGTCCAGGCCGAAATGCTCGATCCGGCGCCGGCGGGAAAGATGCTGGTCGAGACGCTGGCCTCCGCCCTCGGCGTTCAGATCCTGCGGCAGCATTCCAACCTCGTCCGGGTATCGGTGCCGCTGCCGAGCGTTCGCGGCGCACTCGACCCCCGGCGCCTTCGGCGGGTCAAGGAATATATCGAAGCCCATCTCAGCGAAGACCTGTCCGTCGAGATGCTCGCAAACAAGGCCTACCTCAGTCCGTTCCATTTCGCCCGCGCCTTCAAGACCGCGACCGGAACCTCGCCGCACCGCTACCTGACCGACCGCCGCATCGAACACGCCAAGGTGTTGATCGCGGAAGGCAGGCTGCCGCTGGTCGAAATCGCCGACCTCTGCGGCTTTTCCTCCCAGGCGCACCTCACGCGCTGGTTCAAGCGGATCGTCGGCACCACGCCGGGCGCCTATCGCACCAATCGCAGTTAGCAGACCGCCGAAAACGCTGGTCACGGCGTTGAGACTGTGATTCGCTTGGCCTTGGCGCATGCGCCAGGGATTGCCGTCACTTCCGGGAAACCCCATTGCCAGACTCAGTTTCGGAAACACCCCTCGCCGTCGTCGTCGGCGGGGCCCGCGGGATCGGGCTGTCCGTCGGGCAATGCCTGCTGCGCGACGGCTGGCGGGTCGCAGTGGCCGATCTCGATGCGCCGGAAGCAGCCGGAGCGGATGAATCCCGTGCCGGCGACGCGTTTCACTATATCCGCACCGATATCGCCGACAGCGGCGCCGTCGGCCGGCTCGCCGCCGGGGTGCAGGCGCTGGCCGGGCCGGTGCGCGGGCTGGTCAATGCCGCCGGCTACAACCGGCACGCGCCGTTGAGCGAGATCGACGACGCGACCTGGCAGGGGCTGCTCGACGTCCATCTCGGCGGTGTCATCCGGGCCTGCCGCGCCTTCCATCCGGCGCTCGCGGAAGGCCGCGGCGCGGTCGTCAACTTCTCCTCGATAGGCGCGCGGATCGGCCGGCCTCGGCGCGCGCCCTACGGCGCGGCAAAGGCCGGCATCGAGGCGCTCACCCGGACGCTCGCCGTCGAATGGGCCGCCGACGGCATCCGGGTCAACGCGGTCGCGCCGGGCATCGTCGATACGCGCATGATCCGGGAAAATATCGCGCAGGGGCGGGTCGATCCGGACAGCCTGCGCCGGGGCATCCCGCTGCGCCGCTTCGCCGAGCCGGCCGAGGTCGCCGAGGCGGTTGCCTTCCTCCTGTCCGACCGGGCAAGCTACATTACCGGCCAGACCCTGGCGGTCGACGGCGGCGTGCTGGCGAACGGCGACTGGTAGGGCGCAGGGCAGGGGAAGCGGGCCGCGATGGGCAGGCTGAAGGTGATCGTCGATCGGGAGCGCTGCGTCGGCTCGGGCGAATGCGTCTTCACCGCGCCCGGCATCTTCGACCAGGACGACGATGACGGCATCGTGATGCTGCTGACCGACACGCCGGAGGAAGCGCTGTGGGACGCCGCGCGCCGGGCCGCCCGCCAATGCCCCGCCAAGGCCATAATGGTTGAGGAAGGGTAGAGGCGCCTACACCACCGGGTTGCGCAATTCCCCCAACTTCTCGATACGGGCGGTGACGGTCTGGCCGGGGCGCAGGTAGTATGCCGCCGGTTCGTCCCGCGCCAGCGCGACGCCCGACGGCGTGCCGGTGATGAGGATATCGCCGGCCTCCAGCCCGGTGCGCGACCAGTATGCGATCAACTCGGCGACCGGGAATATCATGTCCGCCGTGCTGGCGTCCTGGCGGACATCGCCGTCGACTTCCAGGGTCAGCCGGAGCTGTTGCGGGTCGCCGACCGCGTCCGCCGTCGTCAGCCACGGCCCCATCGGGGCAAAGCCGGGGAAGTTCTTGGCCAGCACGATGCCGATCTGGGACTCCATCTCGCGCCGCTGGATGCCGCGCGCGCCGGCGTCGTTGCAGATCGCATAGCCGGCGACGTGGCCGAGCGCCCGTTCGGCCGTCACGTTCAGCGCCGGCGTCCCGATGACGACGGCCAGTTCGATCTCGTAATCCAGATCGTCGACTCCGTCCGGAATGGGCAGCGGGTCGAACGGGCCGGTCAGGCTGGACGGGAATTTCGCAAAGGCGGTCGGGAAGGTCGGAATTTCCACCTTGCCGCCGCGCTTGGCCCAGATTTCCTGGCCCTCGCGCACATGGTCCATGTAGTTGCGCCCGGCGGCGATAATCTTGCCCGGCCGCGGCACCGGCGGACCGAAGCGCCAGACCGCCGGGTCGGCGGGCGCGGCGCCGGCCTCGTCGAGCCGCCCCCCGACCTCGGCGAGGCGGGCCCGGCCCTCAGGCGCGAGCCAGCGGTAGCCGAGGGGATCCGTCAGGGCAGCCGGCAACACCGTGCCCGCGGCTTCTGCCGAAGCCGGGACAGGGAAAGCGCCGCCGGCGTCGTCGACAAAGGCGAGGCTCCGATACCCGATGTCGCGATGGATGAGATTGGCGATACGCACGGGAGGCGCTTCCCGCTCAGAACAGGTCGAACGGCACCTTCCGGCCGTGCGGGCACCAGCCGATCGTCAGCAGGGTCGCGTCCGAAACGGCTTCGAGCGCCGGATGTTCTTCGCCGCCCGGCAGGATGAAATAGGACAGCGTATCGTATGCCGTGCTGCCGAACGACAGGTCGCCCTCGAGCAGGAAGACGGCCCGATGGCCGGTCGGCACGGCGGCGGGCAGGGCGGAACCCGCCGCAATCCTCGCCACCTTGATGTTCGGGCCGCAGTCGAAGAAATAGGCCAGATCCTTGGCCTCGACACCGGGCAGGGCGGCATGGGGCCGCCACGGCATGCCGCCCGAGCGCAGCACAATATAGCTGTTGAGCCGCGGCTTCGGATATTCGATCTTTTCGCCGGTCAGTTCTTCCAGGATTGCCTCGTAGGCGTCGCGCTTGCGGCCGCTGGGGAAGGTGTAGACGCCTTCCTCGAAGGTGCCGGTCTCGGCCAGCCGCCGCTGCGCGTCTACCACTTCGTCCGGCTCTGGATAGGGGATGCCGGACGGACCCTCGAACTGGATGTCGGCAAAATGCAGCTGCTCGCCGCTCTCGACCGGCTTGACCGGCCCGTAATAGGCGCCTTCGGGGATATAGAGGCAGTCGCCCTTTTCGTAGACCTCGCGGCCGTATTTCATCTTGCCGGACAGCACGTAGCGCACCTGCTGGAAGGTGTGCCGGTGGCGCGGAGAATGGTAATAGGGCTCGGCATAGAGGCTGCCGATCCGGGCGGCGATGCGCCGGTCCTTGTCGAAGAAACCCCGGTAGCGCTGGTTGTAGCCCGGCCGGACGCCGATATCGACCCACGGCAGGTCCGCCTCGCGGACTCCGGTCGCTCCCTGTAAACTCATCGCCTTGCCTTTCCTCGCTCGCGGCGCCGGGCACCGGCGCGTCGCTTCGGGATTATGCTGCGCCGGCGCGCGGTGTCAAACCGGTGGTGTCAAACCGGTGGGGTCAAACCCGCGGGCGCCGCGGACTACCAGACCACCGGCAGTTCGTAGAGGCCGTAGATCTGGGAATCGTATTTGAAGGCGAGCCGGTTCAGCGGCTCGGCGGCCCGAAGATCCGGAAACCGCTCGAACAGCTTGCGGAACACCACCTGAAGCTCGACCCGCGCCAGCCCCTGGCCGAGGCAGCGGTGGATGCCGAAGCCGAAAGACATGTGGTGATTGGTCCGCCTGGTGATGTCGAAGCGGTCAGGATCGGGGAATTCGTCCGGATCGCGGTTGACCGACGGCGAAAGGGCGAACACGCCGTCGCCCTTGCGGATCGTCATGCCGCCGACCTCGACATCCTCCAGCGCGACGCGCCGGGGCGCGAACTGGACCGGCGACAAGTAGCGCAACAGTTCTTCGACCGCCGGTTCGGTGAGCGACAGATCGGCCTTGAAGGCGGCAAGCTGGTCCGGATGCTCGAGCAGCAGGACGACGCCAAGCGAGATCATGTTGGTCGTCGTATCGTGGCCGGCGCGCAGGATCATCGAGCAGATGTTGGCCAGGTCCTCGCGATTCAGGTCGCCGGGCACGACATGGTCCCGGATCACCCGGCCCAGCATGTCGTCGGCGGGCGTACGTTCCTTGGCCGCGATCAGGTCGCGGCAATACTGGACCAGGTCGTTGGCGGACTGCGAGGCCTCGTCCGCCGATTGCGAGAGGCCGTGCCGGCCGGCGGCGCATTTCAGGATGTAGGTATGGTCCTCGTAGGGCGAGCCGAACAGCTCGCACATCACCAGGGCCGGCAGTTCGACGGCGAGGTCGGCGACCAGGTCGCACGGCGGACCCTTTTCCGCCATGGCGTCGAGCAGCTCGCCGGTCAGCCGCTCGATCTGCGGCTTCAGGGCCAGCATCCGCTTGGTCGTGAATTCCCGGGTGAACATGCGCCGGAAACGGTCGTGGCGCGGGTTGTCCATGCCGACGAAGGCGCGCTCCAGCTTGTCGATGGCGCGACGCGCCTCGGTGACGGTCGGGAAATCCGGGCGCGCGAAGGCGCCGCTGAAACGCTCGTCGAGCAAGACCTTCTGATAGTCGGCGTAGCGGGTCAGCAGCCAGGCGCGCTGGCCATTCCACAGGGTGACCGGCGCGATCGGGCAGGTCTCCCGGGCAAGGGCATATTCCTCGGGAAGATCGAACTGCCGGTCGCGCCGGAACGGGAAGGGAGGCGGAACCCCGCTGTCGGAAAATGGGCAGCCCGCGTCATCCGGCATGGCAACGACTCCTGCTGACTTTCGTGCAATCCAGCCTCAAGGACGGCCGGCTGGAGCGCGCCGGGACGTAGTTTCCGACCGGCACATCCTGTTCCCCGGCGCGCATGCTATGCATCGTCGATGGACTTGTGAAGCCCGGCGACAAAGCGCCGGCGTTTTCGCCGATGGCGGCGCGGCGAGGCGATCCCCTGCCGCATGCCGCCGGGGCGGAACGGAAACTTCAATCGCAGCTATTGTGTTTGCGCCACAGCATCGGGTCGTGTTCCGCGGGTGCCTTGGCACAAGGATCGGTGCCGTAGCCCCGAAGCGCTTTGTATCGTGCGATCTGTTTTCCAGTGAGCAACGGGAAAGTCTTCAGATGGGCCGACAGATGGACGTAGCGCAGCGCCGACCGGGCCCGCCCGATATCTTCCAGCACGACGCGCAGGCTTTCGTCGGTCAGAGTCCGGCTGCCAAACGCCTGCTCCAGCGCCCGCTCGCCCGCGATAAGGCGCTTTCCCGCAGCGATGGCGTCGGCGCGCATTCGGTTGAAGATGCCGGCAACCGCCGAAACCTGGTCCGCGGTGAGCGGAATGTCGTTCTTCAATTCCAGCAGGTGGGCGGGGCCCGGGATGCCGTTCAGCTCCGCGGCCTTGGCGAGGCCCCAACCGCCGCCGCGCTTGAGCTCGGCGATGTCCTTCGCCGAAAGGCTCTTGATCGAGCGGGCGTCCTGGCCGGCATAAGGCGACGGCCGGGTCTTCCCGGTCTCGGCCAGACTCGCGCCCGAACAGGAGAGCAGTAGAAATATCGGCAGAAGGCGTAGTGCAAGACAGGTTCGGGTCACCCTAGATTTCTCCGTGCTGATTGGGCGTCGGCCTCGTGGCAGAACAGATGTCGTGATCCCGAACGGATATTGCAAATTGGCTCGCACCTGTCCGACCGGATGTGCCAGTGTCCCGGCCGATGCCCGCTCTCCAGATCGTGACCCCGTCGCTAACCGGCCCTTCCCACGCTGACGCCGGCGGCTGCCTCCATCGGCAGGATGACCGAGGCGATGTCGTCGCGGGCGTGGCCGTGCGCCGCGGCTTCGGCGAACAGCGTCATCGCGGTTTCGCCCAGCGCCAGCCGGAGCCCTTCGGCCCCCGCCAGGTCGAGCGCGCCCTGCAGGTCCTTCATGATGTTTTCGACCGATGCCGCCGCCTCGAAGTTGCGCGGCAGGAAGTGATTGGGTGCAACTCGTTCCAGCGTGCGGCTGTAGGCGGTACTCTGCGACAGGACTTCGTAGAGGGCGTGCCCGTCGATGCCGGCTTTCGCGCCGAGCACCATGGCCTCGGCGATCAGGGCATGGCTGGTTATCGTGATCAGGTTGTTGCAGAGCTTCGCCGTGACCCCCGTGCCGGTTCCGCCCATGTGGAAGGTCCGCTTGCCGAGGCTGTCGAAGACCGGGCCGGCCCGCTCGACCGCCGGCTGCGCGCCGCCGGCGATGATGCTGAGGGTGCCCGCCGCCGCAGCGTGCGGCCCGCCGCTCACCGGCGCATCGATATAGTCGGTCCCGGCCGCGGCGATCGCCCGCCCGATCTCGCGGGAGGTCATCGGGTCTATGGTCGCAAAGTCGATGCAGACCGGCGGGACGGTCGTCGCGGCAGGCACGCCGTCCGGTCCTGCGAAAACCTCGCGCGACTGGTCCGGCGTCACCCGGCAGGAACAGAATATTTCCACCCTGCCGGCAACCTCGGCCACGGAACCGCCGGCAACTGCGCCTTTGGCGACCGCAGCTTCGACTGCTTCCGCATTTCCGCTGAAGACGTGGACTTCGTGGCCCGCTTCGATCAGCCGGCCGGCCATGGGCTGGCCCATCAGGCCAAGCCCGACAAAACCGATTTTCATGGGCTGCTCCCTTCGATGCGCGCCGCCATGCCGGGCTGTCTAGCATGAACGCGCCTGCCGAAATCCTGTTCGAGCCGCAGCGCTTCGGCGCGGCCACCCTGCGCAACCGGATCGTCATGGCGCCGATGACGCGCAAGCGCTCGCCGGCCGGCGTGCCGACCGAAGAGGTTGCGGCCTATTACCGGCGGCGCGGCGAGGGCGGCGCCGGGCTGATCTTCAGCGAAGGCGCCTTCATCGACCATCCGTCGTCCCAGGCCCATGAGGGCGAGGCGTACGACAACATCCCGCATTTCTTCGGGCGCGAGGCGCTGCGCGGATGGGAGCGCGTGCTGGCGGAAATCCACCGGACCGGCGCGCTCTTTGTGCCTCAGCTCTGGCATGTCGGCGAGGTCAGGCGCCTCGGCATGCCGGACGATCCGGCCGTGCCCGGCTACGGGCCGCGCCGGATCGTCGAAAACGGCGAGGTCGTCGTAAAGTCGATGTCGGAGCGGGATTGCGAGGATATCGCCGAATCCTATGCCCGATGCGCCCGCACGGCACGCGAGATGGGCTGCGGCGGCGTGGCGTTGCACGGGGCCCACGGCTACCTGATGGACCAGTTCTTCTGGCCCAAATCCAATCCGCGGACGGACGGGTTCGGCGGCGCGATGGCCAACCGCTGCCGCTTTGCCTGCCTCGTCATCGAGCAAATCCGCGCTGTCGTCGGCCCGGAGTTCCCTATCGTCTTCCGCTTCTCGCAATGGAAGATGACCGATTACGACGCCCGGATCGCCGAGACACCGGCGGAACTGGAGACCCTGCTCAAACTTCTGGTTCGTGCCGGCGTCGACTGGTTCGACGTCAGCACGAGGCGGTTCTGGGAACCGGCCTTTCCGGGCGATCCGCGCAGCCTCGCGGCCTGGACCCGCCACCTGTCCGGCAAGCCGGCGATCGCCGTCGGCAGCATCGGCCTCGACCGGCCTCATCAGTCCAAGTTCTTCCGGGACAAGGTGAAGATCGATGCAAATGTCGCCGATCTCGGGCCGGTCGTCGAAGCTCTGGCGCGGCGCGACTTCGATCTCGCCGCGGTCGGCCGGGCGATCCTGGCCGACCCGGAGTGGCCGGAGAAGGTCAGGGCAGGAAGAACCGCCGAAATCCGCCCCTTCGAGCGCGCCGATCTGGCGACTTATCGCTGAATGCCCATTTGCGGCGCCGGATAGAGAACGGTTTCCTCGGTCCACACGCCTTCGACGCTGCGCACGTGGTCCGCGAAGCCCACGATCTCAGGGACCGGGCCGGCCAGCAGCGCGTCGACCTGCGCAGCGCTCCGGGCGGCGATCTCGTCGACACAATCGCACAGCGGTTCCGCCCCGCCCGCTTCAGTCGGCCTGGCGAGGTTCTGGGCATAGCCCTGCCCGGCGCCGGATGCCTTCAGCAGCCCGGTCAAGCCCGGCCCGAGGGTGCTGCGCCACCATGCCCGGAACTCACCGGGGCCGACCTGCGGGTTTCGGCGGATTTTCAGGAACAGCTTCCGTCTTTCGCCGTCGAAGGGAAGGAGGAGATGCTCTTCGGTGAGTACCGCGACGTCGCGGACCGGCCGGGCGAAAGTCTCGAGTTCGTCCCGCTTGAGGACCGGGCCGGCGCTGCGGTCGGCGATATGGTTCCGTCTATGCGCTTCGTCCCTGTACCAGACCGCCGCCACGCCGTCGCATCGGGCGACCGGCATGCGCAGGTCCGGCATCTCGACGGCGTCGCAATGAACGTAGCGGTGGACGTTTGACCAACGCGGCATCGACATGCCGAGCCGGGCGTGCTCGCGCCAGCGCGCCCGGAAGGCCTCGTGGTCCATCTCCGGCCGCCGCTCGGCGAAATAGATCAGTTTCGGCCGCGGCGGCACGGGCCGGGGCCTACCGCCGGTGCAGGCGGTTGTCGAGGACCAGCAGGAAGCCGTTGATCGAGACGGCGAAGATGCCGATCAGCACGGTGATCGCGATCATCATCGAAACGTCGTTGACCTCGATCCCGCCCATGATCAGATGGCCGAGGCCGCGCACTGAGGCGAACATCTCGCCGATCATTACCCCGAGGAAGGTGATGGAGAAACTGAGCCGGGTCGCGGTCACGAGTTCCGGAATCGTGGCGGGCACATAGATCAGCGGGAAGGTCTGCAACGGGCTCATCCGCATGCTCTTGGCCGTCCGGAGCAGCGCCGGGTTGATCGAGCGCACGGCGTTGTAGGTGATCAGCGTCATCGGAATGATGCCGTGGATCGCGCCGAAGGCGACCTTGGCGGCGAAACCGAGGCCGAAGAACAGCAGCATGACCGGATAGAGCGTCACCTTGGGCGTCGCCTGGAGCGCCACGAACAGGGGCGCGAAGATCTCGCCGGCGCGCCGGTTGAGGCCGAGGATCATCCCGATCAGCGCGCCGCCGAAAATGGCGATGACCAGCGCGACGCCGAGCGCCCGCAGCGTTTCCTCGGCATGGCCCCAGAAGCGAGCGGTCGGGAACATGATTTCGGCGCGCTCAAGGGTTTCGAGCGGCGAGGTCAGCGCCTCGCTGCCGACGAGATAATGAAGGAACTGCCAGATCGCGAGCAGGGCGACGATCACGATGCAGGCGTCGAGCGTCTTGCTCAACGTCCCACCTTCGATCGTGATCTTCTTTGCGGTCGAGACCGTCCAGGCCGATCCGGCGGTGAATTGCGAGCGGCGCTCGAAGATATGCACGCCGGTCAGCAGGACCGTGACGAGGAGAATGACGAAGAGCAGAAGCCCGTACATCTTCTCGCTTTCGAACCCGTCGTAGGCGAAGGCGATGGAGAAACCGAGGCCGGAATTGGACAGGATGAACTCCGATCCGATCACCCCGGCCATGCCGTAGCCGAGAACCAGCTTGATACCGGTGAAAATATACGGCGCCGCCGCCGGCAACTGGATCCGCACTGCCGTCTCGACCCTTCCCATCCGGAAGCTCCGGCCGGTCTTGGCGAGCACCGGCGGGATGCGGTCGAGCCCGCTCAGCGTGTTGGTAATCATGGCGACCAATGCATAGGCGAAGCCCATCAGGATGATCGAGAAATCGTTCATCCCGACGACGACGATGGCCAGCGGGTAGAGCACGAAGAACGGCAGCGCATAATAGCTCGCGATGACCGGCTCCATCGCCCGGCGCAGCCGCGGCAGCCGGAAGAGGAGAAGCCCGATCAGGAATCCCAGGATGGTGGCCAGGATGATCGCGATGAAGATGTTGCGGATCGTCTTGGTGGTCTGCTGCCAGAATTCGGCCTCTCCCATCAGGCCTGCCAGCGTCGTGACCATGCGCGACGGCGCGGTCAGCTGCAGCGGGCTGATCGCGCCGGCCTGGCACAGGATTTCCAGCAGAAGGACCGCCGAGACGAGCAGGGCGATCCGGATATTGGTCGAGCTCCGCCTCACGGGCCGCCGTCTCCCATCGCCTTCATCGATTCGCCGCGCAGCTGTTCCCAGAGATGGGTGGTCACCTGGCCGAATTCGTCCTTGGAGGCCATGCGACTGTCGCGGTCGACCGGCCAGCCGGTCTCCACGACCTCGATAAAGACACCGGGCCGGGCCGACATGACGCCGATGCGGTCCGACAGCAGCGCCGCTTCGTCGAGCGAATGGGTGATCAGCAGCACCGTGGCGCCGGTCTCGCGCCACAGGCGCAGCAGTTCGTCGCCCATCAGGATCCGGGTTTGCTGGTCGAGCGATCCGAACGGCTCGTCGAGCAGGATCAGCCGCGGTTCCATGACGAAGGTGCGCGCGATGCAGACGCGCTGACGCATGCCGCCCGAGAGTTCGGACGGCCGGGCTTTGTCAAAACCCTGGAGCCCCATGAAGTCGATGGCGTAGTCGACCCGGTCCCGGACCTCGGCACCGGCCATGCCGAGGCGGCGCAGGCCGAAGGCGATATTGTCGAACACAGTAAGCCAGGGAAAGGACGCATCGTCCTGGAAGACGATGCCGACCCCTTCCGGCACCGCGCCGCGAACCGGCCTGCCCTCGAAAATGACCTCGCCGCCGGTCGGTTCGGTCAGGCCGGCGACGATATCCATCATCGTGGTCTTGCCGCAACCGGACGGGCCGATCGTGGCGAAGAATTCGCCTTGCCTGAGCGACAGGTCGATCGGGCCGAGGGCATGGACGGTACCGCCATAGACATGCTCGACGGCGCCAAGCGTTACAGCGGTTTCCATCCCGGCGGCCGGTTCCGCCGCAGTTGCCGGTGAAATCGCTTCAGCGCCTGTTTCAGGAGACATGACGTATCGGAAGTTCTTGGACGGATCGGATATTCGCCGACGGAGATGCCCTTTCGCCGAGGGCAGCGAGCCTGCTGAAATACCAGATTTCGGAACGGTTCACACTTATTTGCATGGCCACCTGACGATTGAATTGCTTTCGAGAAGACACCATTTTATCAGAAAAAATTATACCGATCAGAAGAATACAGTATTAGAAATTATAATTTTCTCATGACATGGTCTTTCCAGATGAAGCGGACAGACAAGGGCGACACCCGTTTCGCCCTCAACGAGGCACCGATCGGCGGAAACCAGTGAGCAATTGTGGCTTGCGAACCCGCTACCGCCGGTCCGGTGCGCGCCGCGGCCCCCGAAAGGGCCGCGGCGTTGCCCGCACCTCCTCCGGGCAGCAAGAAGGCGGCGCCTTGCCGGCGCCGCCTTTTCGCATTCGCCCGTGCGGCCGGACTACATGCCTTGCTGGTCCTTCGGCAGGAAGGAATCGTCCAGGATGTCCTTCCAGTTGATCGGGCCTTTCCAGGCGCCCTGGTCGCGCAATCCATCAAGCATGGCATTGAGCGCCGGGATATCGAACTTACCGCGGCCCCAATAGTTGATCTTGACCATGTTCTTGACCGCGCTGATCGCGACCTCTTCCGAGACCTTCTTGCCATAGGCCTTGGCGACCAGCTTCGCCGCCTTGACCGGCTCGCTGTAGAGATAGTCCACCGCCGCCCGGCGCGCCGCGATGATGTTACGCAGCTTTTCCGGCTGTTTCTTGGCGAATTCGGCGGTCGTCACGCCGACGGTCTGGGTCATCCGCGGCAGGTTGCTCAGATCGAAGGCGATCTGATACTTGCCTTTCCGGCCGCTCCAGATCGGCTCCAGGATGAGGGCGGCCTGAACGTCGTCGCGCTCCAGCGCGGCCAGCCCGGCGCCGACCTTGCCGAGCGAAACCAGTTCGATCTCGCCTGGCTTGTAGCCCGCCGCAGCAACCGCCATCTTGGCCAGCGTCTGGCTGGTCGAGCGCGGCCTTGTGTAGGAGACCTTCTTGCCCTTGAGATCGTGGATCGACTTGATACCGCTGCCCGGCATGGAGACCCAGAACAGGTCTGCCAGGGTCATCACGTTGGCGCTGACGATCTTGACGTCGTGGCCTTCGCGGAAAGCGGCAAGCACGGCCGCCGTGCCGACGACGCCATAGCCTGAGCCGGAGGCAATCTGGTTGCGCATCGTGGTGCCGCCGCCGGACGACGAGATCACCTGGGTAATATCGATACCGCGCTTCTTGAACTCGCCCCGTTCGATGGCGACCGCAATCGGCGCGGTGTTGAACAGGAAGCCATAGTGCGAAGCGACGATCGTCTCGGCCTGGGCCGGGACGGCTGCCGCGGCGAAAACGAACGCCATCGCGCCTATGCGTGTGTTGCGCCAAAACATGGACATGGCCGTCTCCTCTTGATGGCCCGCGTTTTCAACGGCGGGCAATTCCTCTCGGGATGGTGTCGGAGTATTGTGCAGAACGGGTCGGACTGCGGTCCTTATCGTCTTTATCGCGCTATCCTTCCCCCGATCCGCTCTTGCTCGGCGGCGCAGACGCAAACTGCGCCGACGCTATTGCCCGTCGTCCTGTCGACGACAGTGGCGAAAGTCGGTTTTGCACTCCAAACCCGGGCGCAGTATATGAACCGCCGTCATGCTGTCAACGGAACGGCGGCGCCTGCCGATGCCGGCGAAACCTGCCAAATTGCGGATATTCGGCGGAATTCCGACAAATCGGGCGTTGTCGCTGCACGGAGGCGGTATGCTACGCGTGCATAGCAACCAATCGGGATAACAGAAGGATGTTCGAAAGGTTGAACGCCCCCTTCGGCGCGGAAACCCGGTCGGTCGATCTTACCCGGCCGCTGGATGCGGCGACGGCCTCGGCGATCCGGTCGGCGTTTCTTGAGCATGGCGCCCTGGTATTTCGCGGGCAGCAGGTCGAGGACGCGCATCTCGCGGCTCTCGGGGCGCTGTTCGGTCCGCTGGAACAAAATCTGATCGAGAACAATGACGGCCGGATCATGAGCGCCGTCCACTGCATCACGAACTTCGATTCCGAGGGCAGGCCGTCCGCCCGGCCCTACATCAACACCAACTATTTCTGGCACACCGACAAGTCATATCTCGCCGTCCCCTCGCTCGCGACCATGCTGCATCCGGTCGAACTGCCGACCGCCGGCGGCGATACGCAGCTGGCCCATATGGGTCTCGCCTATGCCGCGCTGCCGGACGCGACCCGGGAAAAAGTCGCGGGACAACGGGCGATCCACAGCCTCGAATTCATGCGCGAGAGCCTCGACAACCCGCCGCCGACCGAAGACCAGAAGCGCAGTGCGCCGCCGGTCAGCCACCCGATCGTCCGGCCCCATCCCGAAACCGGGCAGCCCTGCCTCTATATCGGCATGTACGCCTCCCATGTCGAAGGCCGGCCGGTCGCCGAAGGCCGCACGATCCTGGCCCGCCTCCAGGAGCAGTCGACCCAGCCGCCCTTCGTCTACTCCCACCGCTGGCGGCCCGGCGACGTGATGATCTGGGACAACCGCTGCCTGATGCACCGCGGCGTTTCGGACTACGCGATGGATCGCGAACGCCGGGTGATGAAGCGGGTCTGCGTGCAGGATCCCGCCGGACAGGGTGCGGGTTCAGCCGACCCCAGCCTCGGCTAGCAGCTTCCGCGTCGCCGCCACGGCGTGGGAAACCCGTTCGACTGCATTCATGCCGGCGGCGGCCAGCGCGGCCTGCGGTATCTCGAGGGCGAGCGGTATACCGTCGGGAAGCGCCCTCAGGATCGCAGCGAGGTCGATGTCGCCCGCGCCGGGCAAGAGGCGCTCCCTTGTCGCTTCGTGGACCAGCCGCGCGCGCGGCGGCAGCGTGTCCAGTGCCGGCGCATCGCAGATCTGGGCGTAGCGGAACCAGCGGCGCGGCATGCGCGCCAAGTCCTCGACGGAGCTGCCCGAGCGGTGGAAATGCAGGGTATCGAGCGCGATGCCGAGCGCGTCGCGGTTGCAGTCCCGAATCAGTCCGGCCGCCGCCGAAAGGTCGGAAAGCGCCATCCAGGGTACGAATTCCAGATCGACCGTCAGGCCGCGTTCGGCCGCCAGGTCGCAGAGGTCGCAGACAGTGTCGACCGAGCGGGCCGGATCGGCGTCGTCGACCGAGGCCATGACATGCCGGGCGCCGAGCCGGGCCGCGGCGTCGAGAAACGGGATATAGTCGGCGACCTGCGTGGCGGGCACGATCCGCGCCGTGTTCGCGTCCAGCGCCGCAATGCCCCGGTCGGCCATGGCCGCCAGCATTTCCGCCTGGAGCGCGCTTTCCAGCAGCAGGGGCGTCTCCCCGCCGCCGGGCTGCCCGCCGAGCAGCCGCAGGCCGACATGGCTGCAGCCGGCCCGGCTTGCCGCGTCGACCGTCTCGAGCGGCGACAATTCCGGCACGGTGTAATAGGAAAGGGAGATCGCTCGGGTCATTCGGACAGTGGGACGGCGGCGAGGCGGATGGACGGTGCCGGCACCTAACATCCGCCATGCGGCCGGGCAATGTCGCGAGCCCCGATGGAATCGACGAAGGCGGCGATGAACACGGCGATTTTTAATGGATGACGCCGGGGAGCGCCCGGTCGCGGTCGTTATCGGCGGCGGCAACGGCATCGGCGCGGCGGTCTGCCGCCTCATGCACGAGCGCGGCTGGCGCGTCGCGGTCGCGGACATCGACGGCGGCGCGGCGCAACGCGTGGCCGGCGATCTCGAAACCGCCGCCTTCGGCTTCGACATTGCCGACGAGGCCGCGGTCGAGGACGCTGCGAAACGGATCGAGGGCGAGGTCGGACCGGTCGCCGCGCTGGTCGTGGCGGCGGCGGTTTTCCAGGACATCGCGCCAACCGAAGACCTGCCGCTCGCCGAGTGGGAGCGTATTCTCCGAATCAACCTGACCGGCACGCTGATTGCAAACAAGGCGGTCGGCCGGCGCATGGTTGCGCGCCGGCGGGGCAGCATCGTCAACATCGCCTCGATCGCTGCGCTCGGCTCCATGCCCGCCGAGGCCTACGGCACGAGCAAGGCCGGCGTCGTCCATCTGACGAAGAACCTGGCCGGTGAATGGGGCCGCGCCGGCGTGCGGGTCAACGCGGTCTCGCCGGGCTCGACTCTGGTGCCCCGGGTGGAGGAACGGCTGAAATCGGGCCGCTATGCCGCCGAACCCGGCGACTTCACCGCGCTCGGACGGATGGTCGAACCGCAGGAAGTCGCCGAAGTCGTGGAATTCCTCGCTTCCGACCGGTCCTCGGCCATGACGGGCAACAATCTGGTCGTCGACGCCGGCTGGCGCGTCGCCTCGACCTGGGCCCAGTTCGGCGGCGTGCGGAAGTTCTAGGGCATTCGCGCGCAATTTTTCGGCAACGAACCGGTGATTCCTGCGTCTTCTCTCCATGTCGCCCCGGATGGAGCGAAGCGGAAGTCCGGGGACCAGAGGCACAGGCACGGACAACCGGGGCGGCCCCTTCGACAAGTTCAGGGCAGGCACTGGGCGCCGGATCAAGTCCGGCGCGACTCGGATGGGTATGATGGTGAATGCAGGATTCCCGGGAATCGTCTGGTGGCAAGCCCCCGTAGAACCCCCCGTAGAACCGGTCGGGCCTAAACCTGCCGGAGCAGCCGCCTCGCATTGTCGGCCCAGACCGGATCGATCTCGCCGTGTTCGCCCTCTCCCGGCTGATCCCAGCCGGCGAAATTGGTGCCGTAGACGATCCGGTCGTTGCCAACCCATTGCCGGAGCAGGTCGAGCGCCGACGGGTCGGTGACATGGGCGTCGTACCACAGCCGGGTGACGGCTTCCTCGAAGGCGCCGTCTTTCTTGATCTCCTCGCCGGCCCAGGGCCGTTTGCGCGCCGCCTGGGCGAGCCGGCCGGCGAGCATCGGCAGGCCGCCGCCGCCGTGGCTGATCCAGATGTCGAGCCCGGGATGGCGGTCCAGCACGCCGCCGAAGATCAGCGTAGCGACGGCGATCGATTCCTGCGCCGCGAAGCCGATGACAACATCGAGATCGAACCGCTTCAGGTTCGGATCGCCCGGCGGCCCATCGATGCCCGAGGGCGCGGGATGGAAGAACAGCGGCACGTCCAGCTCCACGAAAGCCTCGTAGAGCGGGTCGAGCGCCGGGCTGTGGAGAGGTTCGTTGAACTCCGTACCGGTCGCCGCACCCCACAGGCCGAGTTCGCCGACCGCCCGGTGCAGTTCCTCCACAGCGGCGCCGGCATCCTGCATCGGCAGCGAGGCGAGCCCGCCGAGGCGGTTAGGATAGCGCCGCACCAGCTCGGCGCAGGCATCGTTATGCTTGCGGCAGAAGGCGACCGCTTCGGCGGTTTCGATATGGTGAAAATAGGTCAGCGGGCTGGGCGACAGGACCTGGAAGTCCGTTCCGTCCCGGTCCATGCGCTGCAGCCGCAATTCCGGATCGGTGAACGGGCTCGCCTTGTGCCGCACGCCGACCAGCTTGTAGTTGCCGACCCGGTACCAGGGCGTGCCGTCCGCGTCCTCGCCGAATTCGGGCCCGTGCCGCCCGGCCGCTCCCATCGTCGAGTTGAGGCGGACGTGGGCGTGCACGTCGATAACCGCCGCCGTCCCGATTCCCGTCATCGCTTGCTCTGTTCTCAATCGTCCGAAAAGTGCTGCGCATTATGGCCGGCGCTGCCGGAGGGTCAAATCCTGCGAAGCGTAACCGGATATCCGGAATTTGCGCCCCAAATCCAACTGTGCCAGCATCGCGGCCGACTGTTCGTCCCACGGGAAATTCCGGATGCCCGCAGCCTTGCCAGCGCAGATGACGGTGCGGGAATGCGCCGAAGCGGTGATCGCCGCACAGCGCCGCCACGGTGCCGGGCCCGCGGCCCTCCTTGCCGCCGTCGGGCGGCCGATCGCCGCCCTGCTGGAGCGGGACGATCTGCGCGAGCAGGGTATACCGCGGCAGGGCAATAATGTTGCCTGGTCGCAATATCTCTATTTCGACGGCGACCTGTCTTTCCTGCTGTTTGAAGTGCCCGAAGGGGGCAGTGTGCCGCCCCACGACCACGGAGTCTGGGAACTGTTCGCGGTCTATCGCGGACGCATGCGCCATACCGTTTACCGCCGTACGGACGACGGCGCGGTCGCAGGATACGCAAAGCTGGCGGCGACCGACGACAGGGTGATGCGCGCAGGCGAGTCGGCCATCGTCGCGCCGCCGGCGGATATTCACGGCTTTCGTGCATTGGACGGCGATGCGATGGGGCTCACCGTCGTTTCCGGCAAATACAAGCCCGACCGGCATTACTACGATCCGGACAAGGACAGCTATGTCGTCAAACGCACGGCCAACCTGCGCTAGCGCGACCGGCGAGGTATCGGCGGTATGAGCGGGGACGGAGGCAAATCTGCGCTGGTGACCGGCGCGGCCGGCGGGCTCGGCCTGGCTATCGCGCAGCGGCTGGCGGCCGACGGATGCCGCGTTGCGCTGGCCGATATCGACGGCGAGGGCGCAGCCCGGTCGGCTGCGGAACTGCACCGGGCATCCGGCTATTCTTGCGACGTGACTTGTGAAGACTCGGTAGGCGAAATGCTGGGCCGATTCGAGGCGGCGTTCGGCGGCCCGCCGGATATCCTGGTCAACAATGCCGGCATCGTGCGCTTCGGCGACCTGCTGGAACATCCGGTCGAGGATTTCCGCAAGGTGACGGAGGTCAATCTTGTCGGGACCTTTCTGATGATACGCGAGGTCGGCGCGCGCATGGCGGTCCGCGGCAGCGGCGCAATCGTCAACATCACGTCGCTGAACGCCGTGCAGACCAGCCCGGATGCCGGCGCCTATCCGGCGACAAAGGCTGCGGTCGCGAAGCTGACCGAGCAGTTCGCCCTGGCGCTCGGCCCCAGGGGCGTCCGCGTCAACGCCGTCGCGCCCGGCTTCATCGACGCCGGCATGTCGGCGCCGATCTACCGGGATCCGGAGGTTCGCGCAGAGCGCGGCCGCGCCGTGCCGGCCGGGCGAATAGGAACGGCCGCAGATGTTGCCGCCGCTGTCGCCTTTCTGGCTTCCGACGAGGCTGGCTATGTTCAAGGCCAGCATCTGCTGGTCGACGGCGGAGTTTCGTTCAGCCTGAAGAACCAGATGCCGCGCAAGGCGCCGAAGGAAGCCGAGAAGTAGCGGCATGCGCGCGCTAGTCCTTTCCGGCGGGATCCGGCACGATTTCGCGGACAATGCCGCGGCGCTGGCCGAACAGTTCGCCGTCGCCGGGTTCGATCCGGAAATCGAGACGAATATCGAGGCCGGGCTGGCCCGTCTTGAGAACGGCGGTTATGCCCTGCTCACCGTCATGGCGTTGCGCTGGCGCATGGAAGGCGATCCGAAATACGCGCCGCACCGGGCGGAATGGGCGTTCAGCCTGTCGCCGGAGGGCCGCGCCCGGCTGGGCGGCTTCGTTCGCAGCGGCGGCGGCCTGTTCGGGTTCCACACCGCCTGCCTCTGTTTCGACGACTGGCCGGAATGGCGCGACATCCTCGGCGGCGTGTGGGTCTGGGGCCGATCCTGGCATCCGCCGCTCGGTCCGGTCTCGGTTGCGAGGACGGCTGAAGACCATCCGCTGACCGCCGGAGCGGGCGGGTTCGAACTCGTCGACGAGGTCTATAGCGGCCTCAGCCTGGCGGCCGGCGTTCGCCCGCTGCTCGAAGCCAGGGCCGGAGAAATGGAACGGGCCGAACCCGTCCTGTGGACGCACCGCTACGGCAAGGGCCGGGTCGTCTTCGACGCCCTGGGCCACAACAGGGCGTCGATAGAGAATGAGAACCATGCTGAAATCGTCCGCCGCGCCGCCGTCTGGGCGGCCGGAGGCCGGTCCGGCAACGACGATGTCCGGAGCCTCCGCGGTTCGGGCTGGAACGGCGATCTCGAAGAGATGCGCGGTAGCAGCGACACTGTTGGCCGTTCGCCATATCGAAAATATTGATCCGACCGGGCGGCAAACGATCTCACATACGCGCAGGTAGGGACCGGCGCCCGGGCGGCCGGGCTTGCAATGCGCGACCTGCCCGGCGCAAATCGCGGGCGGGGACAGAACGACGGAGGCCGGCGATGGATGCCGACCGGGTGATCTCCCGCTACGGGCTGCAGCCGCATCCCGAGGGCGGCCACTTTCGGGAGACCTACCGGGCGCCCGCTGGGCCCGGCGAACGCGCCGCGGTCACAGCCATCTATTACCTGTTGAAGGCAGGCGAGACCTCGGCCTGGCACCGCATCGATGCGGTCGAGATCTGGCATTACTACGCCGGTGCATCCCTTCGCCTCTCGCTGTCGCCGGACGGGCGGACGACGACGACCGGCCTGCTCGGCACGGCCGCCGGCGCCGAGCCGCATCTCGTCGTGCCTGTCGGCTGCTGGCAGAGCGCGGTGTCCGAAGGCGACTGGACCCTCGCCGGTTGCACCGTCGCGCCGGCCTTCGAGTTCGCCGGCTTCGAACTGGCCCCGCCCGGCTGGCAACCCGGTTGATCGAGGAGACCCCACCCCGGCGCGGCCCGGCGGCGATTGCTTCCGGCAGGTTGGCGTGCGACATCGGATCGGTCGAAGAAGTTGCCTCCGATCCGCAACAATCCGCGCCGCGATTCCCCGGGGAAGATCTCCCGGGCGTCGCCGCAGGCAAGTGACAGCAGGAGCGCATGAAACCGCCAGCCTTCAGTTATTTTGCGCCCGAGACGGTCGAAGAGGCGACGGCCCGATTGGCCGAATACGGCGACGACGCCAAGCTGATTGCCGGTGGCCAGAGCCTCGTGCCGATGATGAATTTTCGCCTGGTCAGCCCGGCGGCGCTGATCGACATTCGGAAAATTGCGCCGCCCGACGCGATCGAAGAATCCGGCGGCCATGTCCGCATCGGCGCGCTGACGCGGCACCGCGCCCTCGAAACGTCGCCGTTGATCGCGCACCGGATTCCGGTTCTTGCCGCGGCGATGGGGCATGTCGCGCATCTGGCGATCCGCAACCGCGGGACGATCGGCGGCAGCCTGTGTCACGCCGACCCGGCGGCGGAACTGCCGGCGATAGCCGTGCTGCTGGACGCCCGAATCCATGCGGCGCGTCGGGGCGGTGTGCGCACCGTCGACGCCGGCGCGTTCTTCGAGGGCGCGCTCTGGACCGCTCTCGAAGACGATGAAATCGTCACGCACATCGATTTTCCCCTGCTGCCGCCGGGCGCCGGATGGGGCTTCCACGAATTCGCGCGCCGTCACGGCGACTTCGGCCTGGCCGGCGCCGCGGTAACGGTGTCAGGGTCCGCCGGCCGGGCGTCGGAGGTCAGGATCGCCCTGCTGGGCGTCGGAGAGACGCCGGTACGGGCGCATGCGGCCGAAGATCTGCTGACGGGTAGCGGTTTCGAGCCCGATGAAATAGCTGCCGCGGCGGCCGCCGTCCGCGACGGCCTCGACCCGACCGACGACCTGCACGCCTCGGCGGATTACCGGCGCCACCTGGCTGGCGTCCTGGCCGAACGGGCCCTCGCCGACGCCTGGGGCCGCGCCGCGAACGGAGCATCGTGATGGAACGGATCGGCATAACCCTGACCGTGAACGGCGCGGCCTACGAACGGTCTGTCGAGCCCCGGCGCTTGCTTTCGGATTTCCTGCGCGACGATCTGCGATTGACCGGTACGCATGTCGGCTGCGAGCACGGCGTCTGCGGCGCCTGCACCGTGCTGCTCGACGGCGACAGCGTCCGGTCGTGCCTGACGTTTGCGGTTCAGTGCGACGGGGCGTCGGTCCGGACGGTCGAAGGGCTCGGCGAGATCGGTGCGCTCGATCCGCTGCAGGAGAGTTTCCGCAAACATCACGCCCTTCAATGCGGGTTCTGCACGCCGGGCATGCTGATGACGGCGATGGACCTGCTGGCCAAGTATCCCCTGTCCACGGACGACGAGATTCGCGAGGGGCTTTCGGGCAACCTCTGCCGCTGCACGGGCTATGTGAACATCGTCAATGCAATCCGCGAGGCGGCCGGCGCGCGCGGGACCGACAAGGCATGAGCAGCCAGGCGGCAGGCGCGGCGGATGTCGCCCGGCCCGGGATCGTCGGCGCTAGGGTGCAACGGCGCGAGGATCCCCGGCTGCTGACCGGCCGGGGCGCCTATGTGGACGACCGCAAGGCCGACGGAACCGTCCATGTCGCCTTCTGCCGGAGCGACCGGGCCCATGCCCGCATCGCGCGGATCGATACCGCCGAGGCACGGCAGGCGCCGGGCGTTCTGGGCGTCTTCACGGCCGGGGATATCGACGCGGTGGCGCGACCGATCCGCGCTACCTCGAACATGCCGGACTATCGCGCCACCGAACTCGAGCCTCTGGCCCGCACCAAGGTGCGCTACGTTGGCGAGCCGGTTGTGGCGGTCGTCGCGGAGAACCGGTATCTGGCGGAGGATGCCGCCGGTCTGGTCTCGGTGGATTACGACCCGCTGCCCGGGGTGACGGATCCGGAATCGGCGCTTGAGGATCGCGCCCTGCTCCACGACGAGGCGGGCACCAACATCATCGCGGCGCGGGAATTTGCCCGCGGCGATGTCGACGGCGCTATGGCGGATGCCGCGATCATTGTCGAGGATCGGTTCCGCATCCGGCGGAAGACGCCTTCGGCGATCGAGAACCGCACCTGCCTCGCCGAGTTCGAGGCCGGCCGGCAGGCGCTGACCCTTCATGCGTCGACCCAGGTGCCCGGCCTGCTGCGCGATGCGCTGGCCGAAATCTTCGACTTGCCGGGCCGCCGCCTGCGGGTCGTCGCGCCGGACGTCGGCGGCGGTTTCGGCGCCAAAGCCTCGCTCTATCCGGAGGAGGTCGTCGTCTGCGCGCTCACGATGCGGCTCGGCCGCCCGGTCAAGTGGACGAGCGACCGCATGGAGGACCTGACGGCGACCACCCAGGCATTCGACGAAATCGTCCGCGCGAAACTGGCGCTGGAACCGGATGGCCGGATCGTGGCTCTGGATGCCGATGTGATCGGCGATGTCGGCGCCTATTCGATCTATCCCTGGACGGCGTCGCTCGAACCGGTGCAGGTGGTCAGCTTCCTGCCAGGGCCCTACCGGGTCCAGAACTACCGCGGCCGGGTCCGGGCCGTTGCAACCTCGAAGGCGCCGATGGGGCCGTATCGTGGCGTCGGCCGGCCGATTTCGACCTTCGTCATGGAACGGCTGGTCGACATGGCCGCGAGAAGGCTGGCCATGGACCCGGCCGAACTTCGGGCGCGAAACCTGGTGCGCGACGACGAGTTTCCCTACAAGTCCGGCTCCGGAATCGTCTGGGACCGATCGGGCTTTCAGGAATGCCTCAGCTCGGCGCTGGATCGGTTCGGTTATGCACAGCGGCGCACCGAACAGGCGGCGGCGCGCAACGAGGGCAGGCTGGTCGGCATCGGGATCGCGTCCTACGCCGAACTGACCGGCATCGGCTCGCGCATCTCGGCGGCGCCGGGCATGCCGATCAACACCGGTACCGAGCGGGCCACGATCGAGATCGATTCGACCGGCGCCGTAACCGCAGCCTTCGGCATCGCTTCCCACGGCCAGGGGCTGGAAACGACCCTCGCCCAGATCGTCGCCGAGGAGCTCGGCGTCCGGGTCGAGGATGTCGAGATTATCCATGGCGACAGCGCTGCGGTTCCCCACAGCACGGGCACCTACGCGAGCCGCAGCACGGTTCTGGCCGGCGGCGCCGCCACGCTTTCGGCGCGCGCCCTCAGGAAACAGGCGATCGAGGCGGCGTCCTACATTTTGGAGGCGGCGGACACCGACATCGAAATGCGCGACGGCATCATTTCGGTCGCCGGGACGGATTCGTCGATTACCCTTCGCGAGCTGGCGCGGGCCTTCTACTCGGAAATGCGCCGGATTCCCAAGGAAGCGCGCGAATCGCTCGAACTGAGCGCCAGTGCGACCTATGACCCGTTCTTCGGCACGACGACCGGCGCGACCCATGTCGCCGAGGTCGAGATCGATCCCCAGACCTTCGGCGTGACAGTGCGAAACTACGTCGTTGCCGAGGATTGCGGCCGAATCGTCAACCCGATGATCGTCGACGGGCAGGTCCATGGCGGCGTCGCCCAGGGCATCGGCGCGGCGCTCTACGAGGAAGTCATCCACGACGAGAACGGCCAGATCCTGACCGGGAGCTTCGTCGATTATGTCGTCCCGTCCGCCGCCGAAATTCCGGACATGGCGGTCATTCATCTGGAAACGGAATCGCCGTCGACCCTGGGCGGATACCGGGGCATGGGCGAAGGCGGCACCATCGGCGCGCCTGCGGCCATTGCCAATGCGGTCGCCGACGCGCTATCAGCCTGCAACGCTCAAATCAACGAATTGCCGATCACGCCGGACCGGCTCTTCCGCCTGATCCGCGATGTCGAACCACGCGAGGGAGAATCCAAGAATGAAACTTGATCTGGAAGGCAAAGTCGCTCTGGTCACCGGCGGCGCGCGCGATGTCGGGCGTGAAATTGCGCTGGCTTTCGCCGCAGAGGGCGCGACCGTGGCCGTGAACTACAACCGGTCGGCAAATGCCGCCGGCAGCGTCGTCGGCGAAATTGTCGAGAGCGGGGGAAAGGCCAAGGCCTACCAGGCGGATATCGCCGATTTCAAGTCTGTCCAGGCCATGACCGATGCGATTGTCGGCGACTTCGGCCGGATCGATGTGCTGGTGAACAACGCGGGGTATGTCGAGCCGCGACGGTTCCTCGAGACCGGCCCGGAGGAGTGGAAGCGCCAGATCGATGTCGGCCTCTACGGCGTGATCCATTGCTGCAGCGCGGCCGGCGCCCATATGGTCGAACAGGGCGGCGGCCGCATCGTCAACCTGACCGGCGATTCGGCGCGAATCGGCGAGAAGTTCCTGTCCATCACGGCGTCGTCGCGCGGCGGTGTCCTCACGCTCACCAAATCCCTGGCGAAGGAATTCGGCCCGTCGG